>Ga0102592_1000024_pt1 | contig 577476 bp, 533 predicted proteins | sample AraplaCol_mMF_r2_FD_76861 | JGI IMG/M metagenome (GOLD analysis project Ga0102592, IMG submission 76861) | Arabidopsis root microbial communities from North Carolina, USA - plate scrape MF_Col_mMF_r2 (SPADES assembly) (version 2) | ecosystem: Host-associated > Plants > Roots > Endosphere...
AGCCACTACCTGATGCACCGGTATAACTGGATACGGCCACATCAGTTCAATGAGGGATTGGCGCCGGCCGTCACGGAAGAAAAACTTAACGTAGTGTCCGGGATGGGTTGACCACTACACTTCACATTTTGGGTCACGACGAGCTTTCGCGTTACCCCATCGTGAATCACTGTCCCGAGATAAGGACGTTGCGCCAGTCGGGCCACCGAGCGCTCAATTTTTAAATCAAGATCGATAGCCGCTTTGACGTTGAATTGCGCGATATAGCGTATCAAGTGGTCAAGATCACGTTCGGCGTGGGCGCGCCAGATGGTGATCATGATCTTTCTTTGTCCAGCCTCACTTTTAGCTCTGCGCGTCTCGCCGCGGCGCGTTCTTTAACGACGGAATTGGGGATACGGGGGCGAGGATCGTCCAAGGCTTCCTGAATCTGCTGTTCCATCCATTCGTCGTAAGCCGTTACTTCTTTTGCTTCTCGTAAGCGCTCTTTGACATCCGCCTCATTCGAAGCAGAATCAAGCGCGCTGGTATCAACAAGAAAGTGCGCAATGTCGATACTGAACAGGTAGTCGTCCAAGTCTTTTAGCGTTGAGAAGAAATCCGCACGCCTACCGTCACTGGCCAATATCGATGTATTCGCTCCATCAATGACGATGACATACCAGCCACCTGCCTGTGCAAGCGCATGCACGCGCTGCGATCGTTTTGCTTTCAACAGTGCAGTTAAAGCGGCTTGGTCTATCGGTTGAAAAGTAGTGGTCATAGCGCCTCCGTGCACTTTGGAGTATATCAAGGCGGATTAATGCCCACGCGACTCAAATCAATAGTTGATCAGGGCCGGTAGCAGAGCCTCGATACGGCGCCGCAAACGCTCGCAGGAGTTGCCGGTGCTGTCTTCTTAACATAGCTTTACATTTGTTACTGGGCCAAAATTGCTGATGTTATAATTGCCAAATCGATACAAATGATTGGCAACTAGAATGAAATTGACGCGCCTGGGCTTGGCCTGCGCCCTGGCTTCCGCACTTGCTGCCTGCGGCGGCGGTAGCGGCAGCACTTCCTCCTCCACGAATCCGAATACCGGCGCGGCCGTTGGCGGCACCAACATCACGCTGACCGGCGTGGCCTCCAAGGGCACCATCAAGGATGGCATCGTCAACGTCTACGCGATCGATGCGGCGGGCGTCCGTTCCGCCGCACCGATCCTGAGCACCCGCAGCTCCAAGGCCGACGGCAGCTACAACCTCAACCTCGGTGGGCGCACCGGCTTGTTCCTGATTGAGGTCAGCGCCGACGCCAACACCACCATGGACGACGAGTACAGCAACACCGTCGCCATGGCGCCGGGCCTGACCCTGCGCAGCGTGGTGCAGGTGGATGCAAACAGTCCCGAAACGGTCACCGGCCACGTCACGCCGTTCACCGACATGCTGGTCACCGCAGCCCTCAGCGCCGGCGCCCTGACCGCCGGCAACGTCGATGCGGCGCAAGCGGAAGTGATCAAGATCCTCGGCTTCAACCCGCTCATCACCCGCCCGCTGAATGCCAACAGCGCTGCTGCCGCCACCACCGACGACGCGTCGGAAAAACTGCAGGCCGTGGCGCTGGCTGCGATCTCGGGCATCGCCCACAACAACGGCCTCGGTTGCAGCGGCAACGATAGCGACAAGATCAAATGTGCGGTCAATGCGACCACTGGTTCGGCCAGGATGGTCAACGGCGCCGTCACCATTCCGGCAACCGTCAAGGACGCGCTGCTGACCGGCATGGCGGCAGCCGCAGAGGATGCCGACGTCAACCAGACCACCATCAAGACCACCGAAGGCCAGAAGCTGTTTGCCGATGCGGCCATTGCAGCGCCGCCGGTGCAAGGCTCGGCGCCCAAGCCGGCAACCGGCCCGGTGGCCGATGCCAAAGCCTTTTTCAGCAGCCTGCGCACCAATCTGCAAGCCTGGGCGACGTCCAGCGAAAGCGGTGGCCTGCGCAACACACTGGACACCATGCAGTCCGACTTCGACGCCGCCGTCGCGCCGCTCGATCAAAGCCTGGCCGACTGGGTGGTCGTCTCTGGCGACGGCATCGCGTTGTTCAACAACTTCGCCCAGAAAAAGACCAGCGACACCACCGTCGGCAAACTCAATGACGACAGCGCGCTGGGCGCCTGCCGTCTGTTCAAGGACGCAGCCGCCACCGTGCCAGCCACCGCAGCCGACAGCGGCAAGCGTCCGGGCAGCGTGGCCTGCATCCTGAATAAGAAAACCATCGCCGGCTCGGAACGCAGCACCGCCGCCTCCGGCGTGTACAACCGCGATCAGATCACCCGCACCATCACGCTGGTCCCAGGCGATATCAGCAACTTCAACTACACCTCGCGCACGCTGCGCGAAACCCAGTCCTACCAGAAGGACAGCCACGGCGTGGGCTACAACTTTGTCACCCTGGCCGGCAGCACCGTGATCGGCAGCACTGCAACCGGCTCCGTGTCCTACGTTTTGGCCGGCACCAGCGTGATCAGCGCCAGCATCAACGGCTACATGCCGGCCCGCGTGGGGGAGGACGGCACGGCGCTGACCGACCGCGAAGCATGGAACATCAGCTACACCGCCGGGCTGGAAAGCGCCGGCACCACCAAGTACAGCTTCTCCGGCAAGGTCGATGCGCAAAAGAGCGGCGCCAGCCTGGGCGCCGTCATGGTCAACGACGGTTCCTACGTGCGCGCCACCTCCATCGGCGGTGATCGCCGCATCATCGAGGGTTCGCTGTCGATCGGCGTCAAGGCCGGCAGCAGTTCCGTCACCGGCACGCTGGCGCTGAGCAAGTTCTCGACTGACCGCCACGGCAACCGCTACCTGCCGACGCTCGCCAAATTCACCGGCAACTTCACCAGCACCAAGGGCGACAGCTTCGACGGCGCCATCAGCGCAGAGCTGACCAACTACAAAAAGGTTGACAGCGTGGCGCCGCAATCGGCGTCCAACTACGCGACCGGCAGCGCTTCGTTCAGCGGCAAACTGAAAGTGGCGGGCCTCAAGCCGCTGGCGGTGACCTTTGCCGCGCGCGCCACCGGCTACAAGAAGTCGGAGTTCAACGGCACCTATTCGGATTCGACCAACCAGATCAACTTCAGCGGCGACAACCGCCTGCCGTTGAAGGTCGCGCTGTCCAGTTCCAGCGGCATCAAGCTGACCTGGGTGGACGGCGCCAACTATCTGGATGTATTCAAGAACAATACCAAGGTTGGGCTGATCAACGTCGGCACCCGCATCATCAATTACACCGACGGCAGTTTCGAAACGCTCAAGTAAGGCAGGCATGCAGTATCGTTTTTTGCTGGCAGGATTACTGCTGACCAGGGGTGCGATGGCGCAGATGTCGGTCGCCGACAGCGACATCGCGCTGCACGCGCCGGATGCGGCATGGCGCGCTTATGGCAAGGTCCAGGCATGGGCTGCCTATGATGCGATTCCGATCCGTGATTTCAACGGCGACTGGGGGGCGCACTACACCCCGCGCGATGGCCGCAACGTCTTCATGCAGCGCAACCGCGTGGAAGCCGGCGTGGAAAAGGACGGCTGGCGCGTCGGCCTCGAATACCGGCTCGAGATGTCGCTCGCATCCAACCGCGACACGGTGGAGATGTACCACGTCTACCTGCAGCGCAAGAACCCGGACGGCGACCGCCGCTACGTGGCCGATGCGCATCTGAAGTCATGGGCGGCGGGCGGCATGCGCGTCGGCCGCACCTTCGCGCTGGACGCCGGCCAGGCCAGGCCGGTGCTGCTGATGGTCTCCGGCGCGGCCTATGGCAACGCACGCAATCGCGATGGCGATGCCGGCGGCAGCGTCACCTACACCGCGGCCGACGCCTACCATTTCGACGGCAGCTACTTCGGCGCCAATTCGAACTACCGCTATCCCTTCATGCCGGACGTGCAGCAGAAATCGTCGGGCGCCTCGCTGTCGGCGGCCCTGCAATGGCCGCTGAGCAGCCAGCTGACGGCCAACGTGGCGGTGAACGACTTGTGGAGCCGGATGCGCTGGACCAATCTGCCGGTGATCGAGAAGGTGATTAATTCGGACGTGCGCACGGTCGACAGCGACGGCTACATCAACTACCAGCCGCAAATCCACGGCAAGAGCAGCGTAATGGAACGGCGCGGCACCATCGGCGCCAGCACGGCGCTGAACCTGAGCTATGCGCTGGAGCAGTGGACGCTGCGGGCCGGCGTGGAACGCATCGCCGGCGTCAACATCCCGCGCGTGGGCGGCAGCTACGCCACCGCATGGGGGAGCTTCAGCACCAGCTACGACAGCCGTTTCAACATGGTGGGCCTGGGCTACGACTATGACGCGCTCCGCTTCCGCATCAGCGGCAACCGCCTGCCGCTGCTCGACTCCAGCGCCTTCGCGGCGGAGCTGGGGTTGCATTACACTTTCCGCTAACTGTGCTGTAGCGAACACATTCCGCGCCGTAACGCGCACGGCCTGGTAACGAACCTATGCCAGAATGGATGCTCATTTCTGCTCTGCGAGGTTGCGATGAATCCAGGTGATGAAGCTCCGCCCGGCACGCCCGGAACCGGCGATGATGTTTGTCCTGTCTGCCAAGGCACAGGACGTCTGGACGAGGATGACGAGGAAGGCGGCCATCCCTGCCCTAACTGCGGAGGCACCGGTGTGGTGACCGAGGGGATTGGCGGCGGTTAAACCAGATCTTTCAGCAGGGCCAGCGTGCGGCGGGTAGCGCCGCGGTGCTGGTTGGCGAAGGACTGGGCGTTCAGGCCCATGGTTTCGCGGACGCTGGTGTCGTTCAGCAGGCGGGCGGCGGTGCTCATCAAGTCGTTGGCATCGGTGATGCGCTGGGCGCCGCCGGCGGCCAAGGCGTCTTCCGTCACCAGTTCGAAGTTGAAGGTGTGCTGGCCGATCAGGATCGGTTTGCCCAGCGCTGCCGGTTCGATCAGATTCTGGCCGCCCAACGGCATCAGGCTGCCGCCGACGAAGGCGACGTCGCACGCGGCGTAGTAGGCGAACATTTCGCCCATCGAATCACCCAGCAGAACGTCTGCTTGCAGGATGCTGCCGTCCAATGGCAATGCGCTGCGGCGCTGCACGTTCAAGCCGCGCGCGGCGATCATTTTTTCCACTTCATCGAAGCGCTGCGGGTGGCGCGGGACGATCAGCAGCAGCACGTCGGCCGGCAGTGCTGCGCGTGTGTTCTCAAACGCCTGAAGGATCAGTTCTTCTTCGCCCTCGCGGGTCGAGGCGCACAGCAGCACCGGACGCGGACCGATGGCAGCGCGCAGTGCAGCGCCGATGGCCAGCGCGGTTTCCGGCACCACCACGTCGAACTTGATACTGCCGGTGATTTCCACGCGCTGCACGCCCAGCGAGCGCACGCGCTGCGCATCGGCTTCAGTTTGCGCGGCGACCAGCGAGATGCCGCGTGCGGCGTCCAGCAGCAGCGATCCGAGACGTGTCGCCTTGCGCAGCGAGCGCTCGGACAGACGGGCGTTGGCCAGCACCACCGGTACTTTGCGCACATTGCAGACGGCGATCAGGTTGGGCCAGACTTCAGTCTCCATCAGGATGCACACCTGCGGCCGGAAGTGGCGGATGAAGCGCGACACCATGCTGCCCATGTCGTAAGGCAGATAGGATTGCACCAGACGCTCGCCGTGCTTGGCGAATAAGGCTTTGCCGGTGGCGCGGCCGGTTGGCGTCATGTGGGTGAGGATGATGCGGCTGTGCGGATACTCGGCCAGCAAGGCGTCTACCAGCGGCTCGGCAGCGCGCGTTTCGCCGACCGAGACGGCGTGGACCCACAGCACCGGGCCGGCCGCAGGAGCAACGGCGCGGCCGTAGAAGCCGAGGCGCTCGGCCCAGTGCTGACGGTAGCCCGGCTCCTTGCGGCCGCGCAGCCACAGGCGCGTGAGCACCAGCGGCAAGGCCAGGCACCACATCAGGGAATAAAACAGTCGCATGATCAGCCCAGCAGACTCCGGGCCGCCGCCAGCACTTCCGCCACCGGCGGCGGTGTGCCCTGGTCGCCCAGGTTGATAATGCGCGGCGACCAGTTGCCCTCGGTCTTCCAGCGCGGCGAATCCGCGTAGATCTCCACCGTCGGCCGCACGAAGGCCGCCGCGATGTGCACCAGTCCCGTGTCGACGCCGATCACCAGCGAGGCGCGGCGCGCCACCATGATGGCGTCGGCCATCGACAGCTTGGGCAGCACACGCGCATTCGGCAAACCTGCGGCGATCTGCTCCGCTTCCGCCTTTTCTTTCGGCGAGCCCCAAGGCAGCAGGATAGGCATCGGCGCCAGCTCGCGGCCCAGCGCGATCCAGTTTTCAATCGACCACTTCTTGGCATCGCGTGCGGTGCCATGGAAGTAGACTGCATACGATTCCGGCATCCACTCGGGACGCGGCGTATCGTCCGGCACCGCAGGCAAGCCGAAATCAGCCGGCGTGTCGACCGCATAGCCCAGCGCCGCACCGGCGACGATGCGCCCACGTGCCACCGCGTGCGTGCGCGGATCGGTCGGAATACTCAGGTTGTGGAAAATGCGCGAGATGCCCTCGTAGCCTGAACCCTCGCTGCCGTTGGCCAGGCCCACCTTGCGGCCGCCCTTCACCACGCGCGCAGCGCCCATGATGATGCCGGTCTTGAGCAGGCCCTGGGTATCGAACACGTAGTCGTACTCCTGCTGGCGCAAGGTACGGAAGAAGGATTTGATCTCGGCCCGGGTCTCCGCCTTGCCCAGGCTTTTGCGCCAGCGCCGCAGCGCAAACGGAATCACATTGCGCACGCGCGTGTTCATCCGCACCAGGCTGACGAAGCCCTCCTCCACTACCCAGTCGATATTCGCGTCCGGGAAGTGGCGGGCAATGTCGGCCACCATCGGCATGTTATGCAGCACGTCTCCCAGCGAGGAGACGCGCACCAGCAGGATGTTCAGTGGGCGCGCCATGACCTCAGAACGGCAGTTCCGCGTCCGGCTTGGCGGCCAGGATCACATCGCGGAACTGGCCCTGGATGCGTGCCAGCGCGGCGGGCGTCTCGGCTTCGAAACGCATCACTATCACCGGCGTGGTGTTGGACGAACGCGCCAGGCCGAAGCCGTCGGCGTATTCAACGCGCAGGCCGTCGATGGTGATGATGCGCTCATTGCCAGGGAACTTGGCGTCGGCGCGCAGCTTGTCCATCACGATGAAGTTCTCGCCTTCCTTCAGGTGCAGATGCAGTTCCGGCGTGCTGTCGGACTGCGGCAGTGCGTTCAGCAGCGCCGACGGATCTTTTTCCTTGGTCAGGATTTCCAGCATGCGCGCGCCGGCGTACAGGCCGTCGTCGAAGCCGTACCAGCGGTCCTTGAAGAAGATATGGCCGCTCATCTCGCCGCCCAGCGGCGAACCGGTTTCCTTCAGCTTGGCCTTCACCAGCGAGTGGCCGGTCTTGTACATCAGCGGCACGCCGCCTGCCTTCTCGATGTAAGGCGCCAGGTGGCGGGTGCACTTCACGTCGTACAGGATTTCGGCGCCCGGATTGCGCGACAGGACGTCGGCCGCGAACAGCATCATCTGGCGGTCCGGATAAATGATCTGGCCATCCTTGGTGACGAGGCCGAGGCGGTCGCCGTCGCCGTCGAAGGCCAGGCCGATTTCAGCGTCGGTCTCCTGCAGGCAGCGGATCAGGTCCTGCAGGTTTTCCGGATGCGCAGGGTCCGGGTGGTGGTTAGGGAAATTGCCATCCACTTCGCAGAACAGCTCAATCACTTCGCAGCCCATGCCGCGATACAGGTCGCCCGCGAACGCGCCGGCCACGCCGTTGCCGCAATCGACAGCGATCTTGATCGGACGCGCGATCTTCACATCGCCGATGATGCGCTGCAGGTACTCGGCGCGGATATCGTAAGTGCTGTAGGCGCCCGGCGTCGCAGCCGATGAACCGTCGTGCGCGACGATGCTGTCATACAGGCCGGTGATGGCTTCGCCGTGAATCGCTTCGCCAGCCAGCACCATCTTGAAGCCGTTGTAGTCCGGCGGATTGTGGCTGCCGGTGACCATGATGCCCGACGCGGCGCCCAGCACATTGGTGCCGAAATAAACCATCGGCGTAGCCACCACGCCCAGGTCGATCACATCCACGCCGGCCGATTGCAGGCCTTCCGCCAGCGCCTTGATCAGCGATGGACCGGAGAGGCGGCCATCGCGGCCGATCACGACTTTTTTCTCGCCCTTGGCCAGCGCAGCGCGGCCGAAAGCGGCGCCGATCTGATAAGCCACGCCGGCATCGAGCGTCTTGTCGATGATGCCGCGAATGTCATAAGCCTTGAAAATCGTCTTGGATAAATTAACCATAGTGGGAACCTGCAAAAAGGAAGGGGATAGTGTACATCAGTGCTTCTTGTGCCGGATCATCCAGCGCGGCGCCTTGAAGCGCACGATACGCACGTAGATCCAGATATAGCTGCCGATGAACAGGATACAGGACAGCATCAGCACCCAGGTGTGGCGCCAGAACACGGTGGCCGGAATCACGGCCATCAGCGAGAACAGCCACAGATACGGGGAGGTTAGCGAATTACGGCGGATCAGCGCGCGCGCTTCCTTGCGGCCGACCGCCCACTGCACCACGCGGCGGAAGATCAGGCTATGCAAGTGAATCCCGTCCGGCATGGCGGGTGACTTCCCGCGCACGAACATGCGGCGATAGACCGAAAATAAAGTCTCGAAAGCCGGGTAGATCAGCAGCAGCAGCGCATACCAGGTCGACACCTGCGGATTGCGCATCACCAGCAGCAGCGCCAGCTCGCCCAGCATGAAGCCGATGAAGTAGGCGCCGCCGTCGCCAAGGAAAATCAGGCCGACCGGATAATTCCAGATCAGGAAACCAGCGGTGGCGCCGGCCACCATCAGCGCGGCGATCAGCACGAACATATCGTTGACCTGCAGCGCCACGTAGCCCAGCGACAGCAGCATGCAGATGCACACCACGCTGGCCAGGCCGTTGAAACCGTCGATGATGTTGACCGCGTTGGCAATGCCGGCCACCGCCAGCACCGTCAGCGGCAGCGTCACCCACATATAGGGCAGCGCCCATACCGAAAACGCCCAGTCCAGGCGGTCGATGCGGGCGTCGAGCAGGAAATAGCCGAGGGTGGCGGCGGCCATGGTCAGCAGCAGGCGGCGCAGCGGGCTGACGCGGCCCGTGTAATCTTCGACAATACCGCCAACGAAGGCCACGGCCGAGCAGAACAGCAGCGACAGCAGCCACTGGCTCATGACCGGCACGCGCCAGATGGAAATGGCCGAGCTCAAGGCCACCGCGAGGAAGATCGACAGGCCGCCGATGCGGGCCACATTATGGGAGTGCACTTTTTGCACGCCGTCGAAATTGGTGTCCAGCGCGGGACCGTGCAATCTCGCTTCTTTGATCACCAACAGGGTCAGCAGCGCGGAAGCGATAAAGCTCAGTAAGAAGGAAAACATATTTTTTTAAGTTCTGCGTTGTATCGCAACACGAAGCATTAGCAGCATGCCAACGGGCGATTGTACCAGCACCGGCCTGCCCCAGCGGGAATGCTTACCAATCGATACAACTCAGCGCATACAAAGATGCAATGCTTCTTTCCAGTCTGGCAAGCGGCAAAAGCGCGCCATCAGGCGTTCCGACGACATGACGGAATACTGCGGACGCTGCGCCGGCGTCGGGTACTCGGCGCTGGTAATCGGCAGCACTTTGCAGGACAGGCCCGCTTCCGCGACAATGGCCTCGGTGAACTCGTGCCAGGTGGTCTGGCCCTGCGCGCTCAGATGATAGATGCCGCTGTTCTGCACCCACCACTCGCGTCCGCCCGCATGGGCTTGCGACAGCACTTGCGCCGTGGTGTCGGCAATGGTGCGGCTCCAGGTCGGGGCGCCGTGCTGGTCGGCCACCACGCGCAGCTCGTCGCGCTCTTTCGCCAGGCGCAGCATGGTCAGCAGGAAGTTCTTGCCGCGCATGCCGTACACCCAGCTGGTGCGGAAGATCAGGTGCGGAATGCCGGCCGCCGCAATCGCCTGCTCGCCGGCCAGCTTGCTGGCGCCGTAGACGTTGAGCGGGCCGAGCGGGTCGTCTTCCACGCGCGGCGTGGCTTGCGAACCGTCGAACACGTAGTCGGTGGAGTAATGCACCAGGGCCGCGCCCAGCGCCTTGGCCTCCTCGGCCATCACGCCCGGCGCTTCGGCGTTGATGCGGAACGCCAGTTCGGGCTCGCTCTCGGCCTTGTCGACCGCGGTGTAGGCGGCCGGATTGACGATCAGTTTGGGCTGGACGCGGCGGATCACCTCGCGTACCTGGTCGAGGTTGGACAAGTCCATCTCGCCGCGGTCCACCGCCACCACTTCGCCCACGCCTTGCAGGCTGCGCGCCAGTTCGTAGCCGACCTGGCCGGTGCCACCGGTCAGCAGCACCTTCATGCAAACACCTCGGCGTCGGCCAGCAGCACGGCGGCCTGGTCCTTGCCCGACAACAGCGGCGCCGTATCGAACGCCGGCCATTCGATGCCGATGGCCGGGTCGTTCCACAGGATGGCGCGCTCATGCTCAGGCGCCCAGTAGTCGGTGGTCTTGTACAGGAATTCGGCGCCGTCGGACAAGGTCACGAAGCCGTGCGCGAAGCCGGCCGGAATCCACATCTGGCGCTTGTTCTCGGCCGACAGTTCGCAGCCATACCACTGGCCGAAAGTTGGCGAGCTCTTGCGGATATCGACCGCCACGTCATACACCGCACCGGCGCTGGCACGCACCAGCTTGCCCTGCGCTTGCTGGATCTGGTAGTGCAGGCCGCGCAGCACGCCTTTCGACGAACGTGAGTGGTTATCCTGTACGAACTCGGCGCTGATGCCGGTCAGTTCGGTAAAGCGCCTGGCGTTGTAGCTTTCAAAGAAAAAACCGCGGTCGTCGCCGAACACGCGCGGCTCCAGTACCAGCAGGCCTTCCAGCGGCGTTTTAATCACGTTCATCGTGGCACGACCTTATCTTCGAGGATTTGCAGCAGGTACTGGCCGTACTGGTTTTTCTTCAACGGCTCGGCCAGCTTGCGCAGCTGCTCGGCGTTGATGTAGCCCTTGCGATAAGCGATCTCTTCCGGGCACGCGACTTTCAGGCCCTGGCGTTTTTCAATGGTGGCAATGAACTGGCCCGCTTCCAGCAGCGACTCGTGGGTGCCGGTGTCCAGCCAGGCCATGCCGCGGCCCATCACTTCAACGTTGAGCTGGCCTTTGTCCAGATACACCTTGTTGACGTCGGTGATTTCCAGCTCGCCGCGCGCGGACGGCTTGATGCTGGCGGCAATGTCGCATACCTGGTTGTCGTAGAAGTACAGGCCGGTGACGGCGTAGTTCGACTTCGGCTGCTTCGGTTTTTCTTCGATCGACACGGCAGTGCGGTTCGCATCGAACTCGACCACGCCGTAGCGCTCCGGGTCCTGCACATGGTAGGCGAACACGGTGGCGCCGCTGTCCTGCTCGGTGGCATGGCGCAGCAGCGCGTCGAGGTCGTTGCCGTAGTAGATGTTATCGCCGAGGATCAGCGCCGACGGCGAGTCGCCGACGAATTCCTTGCCGATGATGAAGGCTTGCGCCAGGCCATCCGGCGACGGCTGCACCGCGTAGCTGATGTTGATGCCCCACTGACTGCCGTCACCCAGCAGATCCTTGAAACGCGGCGTGTCTTGCGGCGTCGAGATCAGCAGGATATCGGTCATGCCGGCCAGCATCAGCACGGTCAGCGGATGGTAGATCATCGGCTTGTCGTAGATCGGCAGCAGCTGCTTGGAGACGCTCATGGTCACCGGGTACAAACGGGTGCCGGAACCGCCCGCCAGGATAATGCCTTTGCGCTTGTTGCTCATCACTGCCCCTCGCGATTGAAGTAATTGGTTTCCACCCATTTGGCGTAACTGCCCGACTGCACATCCTGGACCCACGCCTGGTGATCCAGATACCATTGCACGGTCTTGGCGATGCCGGTCTGGAAGGTCTCGGCCGGTTTCCAGCCCAGCTCGCGCTCGAGCTTGCGCGCGTCGATGGCGTAGCGGCGGTCGTGGCCCGGACGGTCTTTCACAAACGTGATCTGGTCGCGGTAGCTGCCGGCGGCCTTTGGCTTGAGCTTGTCCAGCATGTCGCACAGGGTGTGGACGACATCGAGGTTGGCCATTTCGTTCCAGCCGCCGACGTTGTAAGTCTCGCCCAAACGGCCCGCTTCCAGCACGCGGCGGATCGCGGCGCAGTGGTCGCTGACGTACAGCCAGTCGCGCACCTGCTGGCCGTCGCCGTAGATCGGCAGCGGCTTGCCCGCTTGCGCGTTGGCGATGATCAGCGGAATCAGCTTTTCAGGGAAGTGGTACGGGCCGTAGTTGTTGGAGCAGTTGGTGGTCAGCACCGGCAAGCCGTAGGTGTGGAAGTACGAGCGCACCAGGTGATCGGATGCGGCTTTCGAAGCCGAGTACGGGCTGTTCGGCGCGAACGCGGTGGTTTCGCTGAACGGCGCATCGTCCGGGCCCAGCGTGCCGTACACCTCGTCGGTGGAGACGTGCAGGAAGCGGAACGCGGCCTTTTCGTCGTCCGGCAAACCGGACCAGTAGGCGCGTGCGGCTTCCAGCAGGCTGAAGGTGCCGTTGATGTTGGTATTGATGAATTCGCCCGGACCGAGGATGGAACGGTCGACGTGGCTCTCGGCCGCGAAGTGCACCACGGCGCGCGGCTTGTGCTGCTGGAACAGCGCCAGCACCTGGGCCTGGTCGCAGATATCGCCGCGCACGAAGGTGTGGCGGGCGTCGTTCTTCAGCGAGGCCAGGTTGTTCAGATTGCCGGCATAGGTCAGCTTGTCGTAGTTGAGGACAGGCTCATCCGACTGCGCCAGCCAGTCGAGGACAAAATTTGAGCCGATAAAACCAGCACCACCCGTTACAAAAATCATTTAGTATCCCGCAGCAAGAGTCAAATTAGTCGTATGCATGATTTTATGTGATGTGCCCCGTAACGGGGCAAAAATTCAGGGTAATTCAGTCCCTAAAGCAACGAACAAGTGAGTATCCATATGAAAACCTATGTAATCGGGGATTTACAGGGCTGCCATGAGCAGGCCGTGGCCCTCCTCGACCGCATACGCGCCCACGCGGCGGCCGATGGCGTGGCCGAGCCCGCCATCCTGCTGGCAGGCGACCTGATCAACCGAGGCCCGGATTCGCTGGCCACCCTGCGCCACGTGCGCAAGCTGGCCATGGCCAGCGGCGGGCTGATCGATAGCGTGCTGGGCAATCATGATCTGCACTTGCTGGCGGTGGCGTATGGCATCCGGCCCGAGCACAAATCCGACACGCTGGCCGAGATCCTGCATGCGCCGGACCGCGACGAGCTGATCGACTGGGTGCGGCAGCGGCCGCTGGCGATCCGGGTGAAGGATCACGTGCTGGTGCATGCCGGCCTGCTGCCGCAATGGAGCGCTGCGCAAGCGATGGCGCTGGCCGGAGAGGTGCAGGACATGCTGCGCGGCGATGGCATCGCCGAGTTTTTGGCGGAGATGTATGGCAATCAGCCGGACCAGTGGTCGGATGATTTGCAGGGCGCGGACCGGCTGCGCTGCATCATCAATGCGATGACGCGGCTGCGCTTCTGCAGCGCCGATGGGGTGATGGATTTCAAGATGAAGGAAAGCGGCACCGCCGATCCGTCGACCGGCCTGATGCCGTGGTTCGAGGTGCCGGGGCGGCGCAGCGAGAGAGAGACAGTGGTATTCGGCCACTGGTCGGCGCTGGGCTTGAAGCTTGAGTCCAACCTGATCGGCCTGGACAGCGGCTGCGTGTGGGGCGGCCAGCTGTCCGCCGTGTGCCTCGAAGACCGCAGCCTGCTGCAGGTGCAGTGCCCGCAGTTCCAGGCGCCGGGCAAGCCTTAGTCGTCGCTCCCGCGAAGGCGGGAGCCCATGCTGAGCATGCTTCCTATGGATCCCCGCCTACGCGGGGACGACGCGCTAGTTGACGCCCAGCGCGGCGGCGACGGCTTTGTGCGACGCCTCCGCCAGATCGCGGCGATGCGCACCGATGGTGTCCATCGCCGGCAAAATCGCCAGCCGGGCCTTCACTGGCGGGCCATTCAGGATCAGCATGATGCTCTCCGCGAAGCTGGTCTCGCCAATAAAATCCACCGACGGATGCGAAGCGCCGCTGGCGTCCTGATAGGTCAGCGCAAACGGCTGCACCGGCACCTTGGCGTCAATCGCCGCCTCAAACAGATTCGCATGGAATGGCAGCAGCTGCCCTTGCGCAGCCGTGGTCCCCTCCGGGAAGAAAGCCACGCGCTCCCCCTTCTCCAGGCTGTGCACCAGCCCTTTGAAAATATGCCGCAGATCGCGCCGGTTGCCGCGCGCGATGAACACGGTGCCAGCTTTCTCCGCCAGCCACCCGGCCAGCGGCCACGAGCGAATCTCGGCCTTGGCCACGAAGTGGCTCGGATGCAGGCTGTGCACCACGAAGATATCCAGCCACGACACGTGATTGGCCACCACCACGCAGTGCTCCAGCGCCGGCACGCTGCCCGGCGCCTGCTCCACCGTCACATTGCACATCGCCAGCAGCCTGGTGGACCAGCGGCGGATGTGGCCGTTGCGCTTCTCCTGACCGATCCACGGAAACACCGTGGCGCAAATCGCCATGCCCTTGAATACATGCAGCATCACCCGCACCAGGCGGAATATCGTCGACAGTTTCATGCAGGCGGATCAGCGTTGGTAAGCAACGTGGCCGGCCACGATGGTGGTTTGCACTTGCCCGGCCACGTTGTAGCCGAGGAATGGCGTGTGCTTGCCCTGGCTGGCCAGCGCTGAAGGTTCCACCGTCCAGTGCGCACCGGCGTCGAACAGCACCACGTCCGCCACCGCGCCAACCGACAGCGTGCCGGCATCGAGGCCAGCCACACGCGCCGCTTCCGAGGTGATGCGGGCCAGCGCGCGCGACAATGGACGCTGGGCGCCGGTGTCCTGCGTGGCGGCATAGTCGTCAGCCCACTTCAGGGTCAGCGACAGCAGCAGTTCCAGGCCGGTGGCGCCCGGCGAGGCTTCACCGAACGGCAGCAGTTTTTCATCGTCGTCGACCGGCGTGTGGTCCGAGCACAGCGCATCGACGGTGCCGTCCAGCAGGCCAAGGCGGATCGCGTCGCGGTCGCGCTGGCTGCGGAATGGCGGGTCCATGCGCGCGTTCGAATCGAAGAAGCCGATGTCGGCATCGGTCATGTGCACGTGATGCGCGCCGACGTCGCAGGTGACCGGCAAGCCTTCCGCCTTGGCCTTGCGGATCAGCTCCAGGCTGGCGGCGGCCGAGATGCGGCACAGGTGCACGCGCGCGCCGGTCGCGCGCATCAGTTCGAAGATGGTGTGCAGGGCGATGGTTTCCGACATCACCGGCACGCCGGACAGGCCGAGGCGCGAAGCCAGCGGGCCCGAGGCCGCCACGCCGCCACGGCCGATGTGCGCATCCTGCGGACGCAGCCACACGGTGTAGCCGAAGGTCTTGGCGTACTGCATGGCACGCAGCAGCACGTTGGTATCGGCGATCGGATTCTCGGCCTGCGAGAAGCCGATGCAGCCCGATTCAGTCAGCGCCGACATTTCAGTCAGCGATTCGCCTTTCAAGCCGACGGTCAGCGCGCCCAGCGGGTGCACGTGCGCCTGGTTGAGTTTTTGTGCGCGGTACTTCAGCATTTCGACCAGACCCGGCTCGTCCAGCACCGGGTCGGTGTCCGGCGGGCATACCAGCGAGGTGACGCCGCCTTGCACCGCGGCCTGCATTTCCGATTCCAGCGTGGCCTTGTATTCAAAGCCCGGCTCGCGCAGGCGCGCCGACAGATCGACAAAGCCCGGCGCCACGATCAGGCCGATGGCGTCGATGGTTTCATCGGCCACGAAGCCGGCCGGCGCGGCGCCAATGGCCGCTACTTTGCCGTCGGCGATGTAAAGGTCGTTGAGGCCGTCGATGCCGTTGGCCGGGTCGATGACATGGCCGTTTTTAATGTGGATGTGTTTCTTGTTCAATGCGTTCATGCTTGCGTTCCTGCCACGATACTCATCACCGCCATGCGAACGGCGATACCAAACGTCACCTGCGGCAGGATCACTGCCTGCGCACCGTCCGCCACGGCGGAATCAATTTCCACGCCACGGTTCATCGGGCCCGGGTGCATCACGATGGCGTCAGGCTTGGCCAGCGCCAGGCGCTCCGGTGTCAGACCGTAGCTCTTGAAGTATTCGCCGGCCGACGGCAGCAGCGCGCCGCTCATGCGTTCGTTCTGCAGGCGCAGCATGATGATCACGTCGACGTCTTTCAAACCTTCATCCATGTTGGTGAAGGTGCGCACGCCCATCTGCTCCAGGCCGCCCGGCAACAGGGTGTGCGGGCCGATGGCGCGCACTTCTGGCACGCCCAGCGTGGTCAGCGCGTGGATATCGGAACGGGCCACGCGGCTGTGCAGAATGTCACCGACAATCGCCACGCGCAAGTTGGTGAAATCCTTTTTGTAGTGGCGGATGGTGTACATGTCCAGCAGACCCTGGGTCGGGTGCGCGTGGCGGCCATCGCCCGCGTTCACCACGTGCACGTGGTTCTGCTTGGTCTCCATCAGGTGCTTGGCGATCAGGTACGGTGCGCCCGATTGCGCGTGGCGCACCACGAACATGTCCGCGTGCATGGCGGCCAGGTTGTCGATGGTGTCCAGCAGCGATTCGCCCTTGCTGGTCGACGAGGCCTGGATGTTCAGGTTGATGACGTCGGCCGACAGGCGCTTGGCGGCAATTTCAAAGGTCGTACGGGTGCGGGTCGAGTTCTCGAAGAACAGGTTGAACACCGATTTGCCGCGCATCAGCGGGACTTTCTTCACGTCGCGGTCGGAGATGCCGACGAACGACGAGGCGGTGTCCAGGATGTGATTGAGGATGCCCTTCGGCAGGCCCTCGATCGACAGCAAGTGCTGCAGTTCGCCGTGTTTATTCAGTTGCGGATTAAGCATGGTCTTATTCTATGGTTAGCGTAAATTTTCCATCATCGGCGCGCTTCAGCACCAGTGCCTGCCCTTTCGGCACGGCCACGTGGCCGGCGACGAAGTCCGCTGCCACCGGCAGCTGGCGTTCGCCGCGGTCCACCAGCGCGGCCAGCATGATGCGCGCCGGGCGGCCGTAATCGAACAGCTCGTTGATGGCGGCGCGCGTGGTGCGGCCGGTGTACAGCACGTCGTCAACCAGCAGGATGTTGGCGGCCGCCACATCAAAGGTGATGTTGGTCGGCTTGACGTCGGCCGGCAGGCCCTTCTTGGCGTAGTCGTCGCGGTAGAACGACACGTCCAGCACGCCGCAGCGGGCTGACAGGCCGAGGTCGGCCGCGAGGCGCTCGGCGATCCAGGCGCCGCCGGAGTGGATGCCGACGATGGCGACATCCGCCACGCCGGCCAGGCCGGCTTTCACATCGGCCAGCAGCGTTGCGTACAGCGCTTCGGCATCGAGTTGGTTGGGATTGAGAGTCATAGGGAATCGAAGTATTGTTGCAGAATGATGGCGGCGGCGCGGTCATCGATCACCTCGCCGCGCTTGGCCGAAATCACGGCCGAGGAATAGCGCTCATCGACCAGCTCCACCGGCAGGTTGAAGCGGCCGTTCAATTGATTAGCAAAACGGCGCGCCCGCGCCGTCATTTCATGTTCATTGCCGTCCGGGTGCATGGGCAGGCCGACCACCAGTGTGGCCGGCGTCCACTCGTCCAGCAGCTTCTGGATATCGCTAAACCGGGTGGCGTTGTCTTCCGCCTTGATGACCTTCAGCGGTTCCGCCTGCCGCAGCATGGTGTTACCGATCGCCACGCCAATTCGTTTAATGCCGAAATCGAAAGCAAGAATGGTGTCGATACTGCCCATTTACGCGTGGCCCGCCTCGGAAGTGAGCATCAGCGGGTCGATGCCCAGCAGGCGCATGGCGGCGGTGTAGCGGTCCTCGATCGGCATGTTGAACAGGATCTCGGGATCGGCGCCCACGGTCAGCCAGCCGTTGCGGCTGATCTCTTCTTCCAGCTGGCCCGGGCTCCAGCCCGAGTAGCCGATCGATACCAGCATGCGCGGCGGACCTTCGCCGGCCGCCACCGCTTCCAGCACGTCGATGGAGGTGGTGAAAGCGACGTCTTTGGTCACGGTCAGCGAAGAAGAGTAGCGGTGGCCGGGTGTGTGCAGCACGAAGCCGCGGTCGTCCTGCACCGGGCCGCCGAACATGATCGGCTCGTCGTCGTGGCCTTCGAGGCCGTGGTCGACCTTGAGGTCGATGCGCTCGAACAGGGTGTGCATGGTCATGTCGGTGGGCTTGTTGATCACCACCCCGAGCACGCCGTTTTCATTGTGTTCACAAACATACACCACCGTGCCGCCGAAGACCGGATCTTGCATGGATGGCATTGCAATAAGGAAATGATTGGCCAGATTCAGCGTGCCAGTGGCGGCGCCAAACGGCTCCAAAGGGTCGCCGGCGTCCTGCATCATGCCGGGAACAGGTAGAGTTTTGCTTATTTTGCTCTTCTTCATACAAGTTGCTCTCTCTGCTGGGTGCGTGTTCTCTCTGTGCTGCTGTCAATTACTGTAGTATCGCGCGGCTAGCAACTCTGTTTACCCGTAGTTTACACTGAAACGGGGGCGCAGCTACGATTGCATCCCCCACAAGCTTGATACAGACCGAATGAAACTGACTTCTTCCCTCGTTTGGCTACGCCGCGACTTGCGTGTTTTCGACCACGTGGCCCTGCACCAGGCCTTGCTGGCAAGCGAAAAGGTGTATTGTGTTTTTGTCTACGACACCACCATCCTTGACGCCCTGCCGCGCCGCGACCGCCGGGTCGACTTCATCCACGCCAGCATTGCCGAGGTAGCGGCGGAGCTGGCGCAGCTGGGCGGCCATCTGGTGGTGCGGCATGGCGACCCGGTGCACGAAATCCCGGCGCTGGCGGCAGAGCTGGGCGTGCAGGCAGTGTTCTGCAATCACGATTATGAACCGCAAGCGATGGAACGTGACGCCACGGTGGCGCACACGCTGGAGGCAGCCGGACGCAAGTTCTACAGCTACAAGGACCAGGTGATTTTCGAGCGCAGCGAAGTGCTGTCGCAGACCGGCGGCGTGTTCTCGGTGTTCACGCCGTACAAGAACGCGTGGCTGAAGAAGCTGGCGGCCGATCCGTCGGTGCTGGCGCCATACCACATCGAACCGCATGCGGCGCGGCTGGCGCCGCCGCCGGCTTCCTTGCCACCGTTGCCGACGCTGGCCGATCTCGGCTTTGAGCCGAGCAACCTGGCCGAGCTGAAAATCCCGACCGGCATGTCGGGCGCTGCGCAATTGTTCGAAGATTTTTTATCGCGCATCGCCGGCTACAACGTGGCGCGCGACTTCCCCGCGGTCAAAGGGCCGTCCTACCTGTCGATCCACTTCCGCTTTGGCACGCTGTCGGTGCGCCACATGGTGCGCACGATTCTGGACTTGCAGGAGCGCGGCATGGGCGGTGAAGGCGCTGCCGTTTGGCTGTCGGAACTGATCTGGCGCGAGTTCTACGCCATGATTTTGTACCACCACCCGCACGTGGTGGGCGGCGCGTTCAAGCCGGCCTACGATGCGATTGAATGGGAATCCGGACCGGAAGCCGATGCGCTGTTTGCCGCGTGGTGCGAAGGCCGCACCGGCTATCCGCTGGTGGATGCGGCCATGCTGCAGCTGAACCAGACCGGCTACATGCACAACCGCCTGCGCATGGTGACGGCATGCTTCCTGATCAAGGATTTGGGCATCGACTGGCGGCGCGGGGAGGAATACTTTGCGCTGCATCTGAATGACTTCGACCTCGCCTCCAACAACGGCGGCTGGCAATGGGCCTCGTCTTCGGGCTGCGATGCGCAACCCTACTTCCGCATCTTCAATCCAATCACGCAATCGGAGAAGTTCGACGGCGACGGCAAATTCATTCGCCGCTACCTGCCGCAGCTGAACTCACTGAGCGCGAAGGAGATCCACGCGCCGTGGCTGGCGCCGCGCATGCTGGCGCCGGACTATTGGCCGCCAATCGTGATGCACGACGAAGCGCGCAAGCGTACGCTCGAGCGCTACGAGGTGGTCAAGAAGCCTGCTTGATCAGGCCTGCGATGGCTTCCAGCAGCACGTCTTCCTGGAACGGCTTGCCAAAGTAGGCGTTCACGCCCAGCTCCAGCGCCACGTTGCGGTGCTTGTCCGCGCTGCGCGAGGTGATCATGATGATCGGGATGTTTTTTGTGCGCTCGTCGCCACGCACATTGCGCGTGAGGTCGAAGCCGTCCATGCGCGGCATCTCGATATCGACCAGCATCAGCGCCGGCGGCGTTTCCTGCAGCTGTTCCAGCGCGTCCACGCCATCCTTGGCCAGCAGCACACGGTAGCCTTCGCGCTCCAGCAGGCGCTGGGTGACGCGGCGCACGGTCAGCGAATCGTCCACCACCATGATGGTGCGGCCTTGCTGCGCCGGCGCGGCAGGACTGTCGGCCGCCGCCTGCGCGTACAACTGCTTCACTTCCGGGTGATGCGCCAGGTGCTGCGCCAGCGCCACCGGATTCAGGATCAGCACAATATCGCCGGTGCCCAGCACCGTGGCGCCGGCAATGCCCACCATGCGCGACAGCTGCGGACCGATATTTTTGATCACCACCTCGCGGTTGCCCAGCACTTCATCGACCTGCAAGGCCAGCTTGTCGTTGCCGTTCTTGAGCATCAGCACCGGCGAGGAACGCTGCACCGGCGGCTGCGCCGGATCGCCGAGCAAGGTTGGCAGGTACTGCATGCCGCTGCTGCGCGCCTCGGCCAGCGCATGCTCTTTCATTTGCAGTACTTGTTCGACCAGGATGGCCGGCAGCGCGTAGGTCCTGCCGCCGGCGGCCAGCACCACCACTTGTGTAACGGCCAGCGTCAATGGCAGGCGGATGGTGAAACGCGATCCTTTGCCTGGCTCCGAATACAGGTCGACGCGGCCGCCAAGTGCTTGCGCTTCCGACTGCACCACGTCCATGCCGACGCCGCGTCCCGACAACTCGGTCAGCGCTTCGGCGGTCGAGAAGCCAGGTTCGAAAATCAGGTCGGCGATTTGCGCGTCGGTGGCTTGCTCGTTTTCGTCCAGCAGTCCAACGCTGATGGCTTTTGCCTTGATGCGCTCCAGATCGAGACCGCCGCCGTCGTCGCTGAAGGCGATCACCACTTCGTTGCCCTCTTGCGCCACTTGCACCAGCAGTTCGCCGGTTTCGTTCTTGCCGGCGGCGGCGCGGGCGTCGCGCGATTCGACGCCGTGGGCGATGGCGTTGCGCAGCAGGTGTTCGAATGGCGCGGCCATGCGTTCGAGGACGCTGCGGTCCAGTTCCACATTGCTGCCGCGGATATCGAGGTTGACGCGCTTGTCGACGTCCTTTGCGCTTTGGCGGGCGACGCGGAACAGGCGTTCGGAGATGCTCGCAAACGGCACCATGCGTACGCGCATCAGGTCGCGCTGCAGGTCGCGCGTCAGGCGGGCTTGCTGCGTCAGGTCGTTGTAGGCGGTGTCCACGCTGCGGGTCAGGCTTTCGTGGAAGCTGGCGACGTCGTTGACGCTTTCGGCCATCATGCGGGTGAGTTCCTGCAGGCGCGTGAAGCGGTCGAATTCCAGCGGGTCGAATTCGCGTTCGCTGGAGATGGCCATGCGCGAGGCGATTTGCGATTCGGCTTGCATCTCGACTTCGCGCAGGTGGCGGCGCAGGCGGGCCAGGTTGTCGGAGAAGTCGGCCAGCGAGTTGCGCAGGGTGTCGACTTCGTTCTCAAGGCGCGAGCGCGAGATCGAGACTTCGCCGGCCTGGGTGACCAGCCGGTCGAGAATGTCAGCACGCACGCGCACCAGCGGGGCTTTGACGCCGGCTTGCGCGTCGTCGCCGGCAGGCGGCACGGCGGCCGTTGCGGCGGCCACTGCTTCGGGATCGGGCACGATGTGCGCGGATGGCGTGGCCTGGCTGGTGTCGCCAATCAGCGTGGTAACGGCGCCCGCCATGCCGGCGATGGCGGCGACATGCTGCGATTCTGGATGCTGCAATTGTTCGAACAGCAGCAGCGCGTGGTCGTAGTGCGCCAGCAGTTCATCGAAAGCGTGCGGCGAGGCAGAGCCGGCGTGCACCATGTTTTCGATGTGGGTTTCGATTTCGTGGCAGTGCTGGCCGAGGCGCATGGCGCCGGCCATGCGCGCGCTGCCTTTCACGGTGTGCAGGAGACGCAGCAGGCTTTGGGCGTGCGTGGTGTCGGTTGGCGTGTGCTGCCAGGCGCGCAGGGCCTCGCCCACTTGCGGCAGCAGGTCCGCGCCTTCTTCGAGGAAGACCGGCAGCAGGTCGGCGTCCAGTTCGTCGTGGAAGATGGCGGGAGCGGCGGCCAGGATTTCCGGCTCGGCCGGCGCCAGCGCGATCACTTCGGATTCAGGTTCGGCAGCGGCTGGCGGTTCGTCAGCAGGCGCAGGCTCCTCGACCGGCTCGACCTCGGAGGCGGGCGACTCCGACTCTTCGACTGGAGCGGCTTCGGCTGCGGGCGGCGCCGGCTCTTCAACTGGCGCGGCTTCGGCGACAAGGGTCTCTGGCTCGGCCGCTTCATCGGCGGGCGGCGGTGCGGCGGGCGCTGGCTCGGGTGCTGGGGCCAGCGGCTCGGCGATTTGCAGCGGCGGGTCGGCGAAAGCGTCGTCGAAGGCGGCGTTGAACAAGTCGTCGATGCCATCGTCGACATGCACTTCCGGCTTTTTCTTCGACGTCGGCGCGGTCGGCGCTTCGGACTCCGGTACGGTGCCGCTGATGGCGTTGTAGGTTTCGCGGAACAGCTGGTCCAGCGGCGACTCCTGCGCCGCCGGCGCATGCAGTTCGTCCATGGTCTCGGCTACCAGGCTATCCAGCCGCAACTCGATCTCGTTGCTGGCTGCCGGCGGCATCGCCATCAGCTCATCACGCAGGCCATTCAGCGCGGCGATCAGCTCCGGCTGCGCTGGCGGCATGTCCCCTGCCGCGAAGCTTTGCAGCATCTGGCGAATGCGCTGCATGGTGAAGTCCAGCAGATCGTGCTGCGCCTGGTCCAGATGCGGCGCGGGCGGCAGCAGCACTTCCAGCGTGCCTTCCAGCGCCAGCGCCAGTTCGCGCAGCGCCTTGAAGCCGACCGTGCCCGAGGTGCCGGCCAGCGTGTGCGATGCGGCCAGCGCTTCCGGGTTCACCGGACGGCGCGGCTCGTGGCGCCATTCGCCGAAGTCGGTCTCCAGCTTGCGCACCAAATCGTCGGATTCGTGCAGGTAGATGTTGTACAGCGGCAGAGGGATTTCCATACCGCCGATCAGTTTCACGTTGTCGTCGCGCGGGACGGTCGGCGTGATGGTCGGGAATTCGATGACATTGCCGTGCGTGACCAGCGGCGGCTGGGCCGGAGTGGCCGCAGGCGGTTCGTCGTTTACATCGGCTTCCAGCGAAGGCGTTTCTACAGCCTCGCCGCCGTCGACAGGTTCGGCGGACGCTGCGAACGCATCGTCGGGTAGCTGCGCGTCGAGCGTCGGTTCGGGCGTGCTGTCAGCGGCGGATGGCGCGTCGGGGGGTGGCGCGGGCGTGGCGGCGGGGGCGGGGGCGGCGGCTGGCGCGGGGAGCGCGAGGTCCGGCTCGGCGCCATCCAGCACGCGCGCGGCGGCGGCGGTCAGGGCGTCGGCGTTGCGGGCCGAGACGCCAGTGGCCACCAGCTCCGCCACCCACGCACCCATTTCTTGCGAAGCGCCGTTCAGCAGTTCATACAGCGCATCCGTGGCCGCGCGCTGCTCCGCCAGCCACACGTTCATCACCTTCTCGATGGCATACGCCGCATCGGCAAACTGGTTCAGGCCCACCATGCGTCCACTGCCCTTCAGCGTATGGAAGGAGCGCCGCAGCATGGTCAGATGCTCCTCGCTGCGCGCCAGCGGCAAGGTCTGGCCGACAAACACCAGCACTTCCTGCGCCTCGGAGATGAAGATCTCCAACAGCTCCGCCTCCACCGCCGCGTCACTGGACGCAGGCGGCGGCGCCTCGACCGGCATGGCCACCGGCGCAGGCGCAGGCACTTGCTCCTCAAGCACCGGTATCGAATCCGACGCTGCGATCTTCTTGAACGGCACCGAGCGGAACGTCCCGTGCTCCGCATCGAACGCAAAGCGCTCGCGCGCACCGGCGGCATTCTGCGCCAGCATATCGACAAAGAATCCCAGTGCGCCCACGTTCTGCGCGATATCGTCCAGCGCCTTCGGCTCCTGCGCCGGATCGCCATCGCCATGCGCCAGCGCCTGCACTGCCGACTTCACATGGCGCGCCGCGTGCATCGCATCGTCCTGGTCCAGCACCGCCAGCGCGCCTTGCAGCTGATGCAGCACCGGATCCAGCTCCAGCAACGACGGACGCTTCGACGGATCGGCATAGTAATCGTCCAGCACCTTCTCCACCTGACGCAGGCCGGTCTTCATCTCCATCGCCAGCGCGACCACGGTGTCGTCCTGCTGCATCTGGCGCGCCAGACCTTTTTGCCATTGCGCCGGTTCCGGCGGTGTTTCGCCGGACACCAGCGCCAGCAAGCGCGCGCCGATGGTGTCGGCGTGCGCCGCGAAATCGCCCGGCAGATGGCGGATGTGCAGCAATCCGTGTTCCGCAAACAGCAGGGCAGTGGCCATCTCCAGTGCCAGTTCTTCGCTGCGCCCTGCCGATACAGCCTTGCGCGCGACGTCAGCCAACTGACGGAGCAAGGCGCCCAGTGCGGACAAATTGAGCTTGTCACATTCACCGGCGACGTTGTGCAGGGCTGAGTCGAAAGCGGCATCCAGATCAGGATCGATTTCGGCGTTGGCGAGACGGTCCCAATAAGCCTTGGCCTGCACGATGCCGGCCTTGGCGCGTTCCAGCGCTTCGGTGTCGATCTGTCCGTAGCGGCGAGTTTCGTAGTCGGTTGGCGCCAGGCCGTCCAGCGCGAAGGCGGCGCGAACCTGCTGCACCGCTGACGATGCGGACTCCGCACCGGCAGTGGCGACGAAGAACAAGGCATCTCGCAGCATGGCTTCCGGCCGCGCCGCCTCGCCCTGGCTCAGGCGACGGATTTGCAGATTGATCAGGCCAAACAGCTGCTTCACATACAGACCGCCGGGCACCTGGCCGCTGGCCACCAGTTCGGCGAAGGCTTGCATGGCGAGCCAGAAGGCGCGTGCCTGCCCGTCCTGCTGCGCGTCAGCCACCAGCTTGATGGCGTCCAGCAGCGCGCCCGCATCGCCTGCGCCTTTCAGATAAGGCAGCAACGCGCGCTCGAAACGCTGGCGGAAGGCGGCGTAATCCGGCGCCGCATCGGCGGCAGCATCGGCCAGCGGCAGGCTGACGGGCTGCGACAAATCGGGATAGAACAAATCGGCCGGATGGATGCGCTCCGCGCCCATCATCTCCTGCACCGCGCGATAGTACGGGAACAGCTTTGCCGGCTGCGACGGTGCGCCTTGCAGCAGCTCTTCCAGATACTCCACCAGTGCCTGATACAGCTGCGCCACCGCCTGCGCATGGTCGGTGCTGCACTTCAGCGTACCGGCCTTGAAACGGTCCAGCGCCGCCTCGGCCACCTCGGTCATCAGGCTGACGCCATCCACATCGACCATCTGCAGTGCGCCGTGCGCCTGATGCAAATGCGACTTCGCATGCTGCAGCTGGGTGGCCTGATCTTCCGGCGCCCGTCCGCCCGCCTCGAACAGCGCGGTGCGCGAACGTGCCAGCGACTCGCGGATTTCCACCATCACCCACGACAAGGGGCCGGTGTCCAATTGCGGTTGCTGTGGAGTCGAAAAATCAGTTGTGGTCATGCTTGGCCTTTACGTGATGCGGAATCGCGCCACGGAGTTCTTCAACTCCTGCGCCAGCACCGATAACTTGTGAATCGATTGTGCGGTTTGCTGCGTGCCGTCCTGCGTCTGCTCAGTCACCGTGAGAATATGCTGGATGTTCTGCGCCACGCCGGACGCCGACGTCGCCTGCTGCCCGGTCGCCTGCGCGATCCCCGAAATCAGCTCCGCCAAACGGTTGGACACCTGCGAGATATCATGCAGCGCCGCGCCGGCTGCATCCGACAGGCGCGCGCCTTCCACCACGCCCTGCGTCGATTTTTCCATCGCCGCCACCGCATCGTGGGTGTCGGTCTGAATCGTGCGCACCAGCGCGCCGATCTGCTTGGCCGCTTCGGCCGAACGTTCCGCCAGCCGCTGCACCTCTTCCGCCACCACCGAGAAACCGCGTCCGGCCTCGCCGGCCGACGCAGCCTGGATCGCCGCGTTCAGCGCCAGCACGTTGGTCTGCTCGGTAATGTCGGAAATCAGCTCGGTGATCTCGCCGATCTCCTGCGACGACTCGCCCAGCCGCTTGATGCGCTTGGACGTATCCTGAATCTGCTCGCGAATCTCGTTCATGCCCTTGATGGCGTTTTCCACCGCAGTAGAACCCTGGCGCGCCGCCGCCACCGACTGGAGCGCCACATCGGCCGACTCGCTGGCTGAACGCGATACGTCGGTAATCTCGTTGGCCATCTTCACCACGGTGGACGACGCGTCCTGGATCTCGCGCGACTGCTGCTGCGACGCCGCCAGCAGGTCGCTGGAAATGCTCTGCGCATGGGTGGACGCCTTGGTCACCTGCTCCGCCGTCGCCGTCACCCGGCCCACCAGCCCGCGCAGCTCTTCCACCGTATAGTTGACCGAGTCGGCAATCGCGCCGGTGATGTCTTCGGACACCGTGGCCTGCACCGTCAGGTCGCCGTCCGCCACTTCCTGCAGCTCATTCATCAGGCGCAGGATCGCCGCCTGATTCTGGTCGTTCATCGACTTGGCTTCCTCTTCCTTCTTCTGCGCCTGCTGGCGCATGGTCTCCGCTTCCTGCCGGCGGCGTTCCGCGCCGCGCGTGCGGTTGTTCGAATCCATCAGCAGCACGCGGCCGATGGCCGCCGCCGACACCAGCGTCAGCATGGCGCCCGCCACCATCAGCCAGAAGGTGATATCGAGCGAATCCTGGTGCTCGCGGTAAGCCTGCTGCAATACGCCCAGACGCTGGCGCAGTGCTTCATTGTCGTTGAAAATCAGCTGCTCGGCCGCCTTGGCCGCATTGAACTTGTCCAGTTTTTCCAGGATCGCCGTCACCAGCTTCTGATACGCCTCGAACGTGCCTTGCAGCTCGGTGAACTTGGTGCGCAGGTCCGGTTCGCGCACTGCGGACAGCCCCTGCTGCGGACTGCCGTTGAGGAAGCCGTCGATGGTGTTGCGGAATACGGTGGTGTCGCGCCCCAGCTGGAACGCGGTCTCGGAGCTGATGCCGCCGGCGGTGACGAATTCGCCGACGCTGCGGCCCATGCGCTGGGTCAGCATGGTCAGCTTGCCCAGTGCCGCGATCTCGCGCGCCGAAGCGCCGCGCTGCAGCTTGAGGTTGATGATGTCCTCGGTGCGCACCAGCAGGTCGGGCGACATTTCGTGCAGCTTCTGCAGCGTCTTGTCCATGCCGCTCAGGTCTGCCTTGAGGGTGAGAATGGTGCCGGCAGCGAGGTCGGTCGCAGTCCACTGCTTGCGCGCGGCCGCCACCACCACGGCGATATCGGTCGAAGGCTCGCCGATCGAGCGGCCCTGGTACTGGCCGCCGCGCGTCATCAGGTTAATGTCTTTGTTGAGTTCCTTGCGGCTCTCCTCCAGCTGGCGGAAGCCTTCGGCGCTGCCCTGCACCGCGTTGGGCGCAGCCTTGCCGATGCGCTGCGAGTGCATCAGCGCATCGCTGGCGACCTGCGTCTGCGCCGAACGGTTGGCGCTCTGGATGGTGTTCAGCGCGACGAACACCGCGCTCAGGCCGAGGGACACCGCCAGCGCGGTGGACAGCACGCTCAGTTGGCGCTGCGCCGGAAGATGGCCGATCAGCGGCAGTTTGAAACCGGGGCCGGTATCGACCGGTGCGGAGGCGTTGCGGCGGCGGCCCAGCGCATCGCGCAGGCGCAGCGGGGCGTCGCTGTCGTCGGCATGGGCCGAAGGCTCGGGGGGCGGTTCGGTACCGCTGGCGGTGTGCAGAAACTGCGAGTCGCCAAACTCCGAATTTGCTGCTGCATCTTGTGCGGCACTCCGGCTGCCGCGCGAGAAAATCTTAAACGCCATACACCTCTCCGGATTCAAGTGTTTGCTATACGAGTCCTACCTGCACAAAACGCGGTTCCTGCACCAGCTGCGCCAGATCGATGCGCAGCCATGATTGTCCTTCGCCGTCGCGGAACTCGTCGCCCGCTACGGCTTCCATCTCGGCCAGCTTGCGCAGCCCCAGCACGCGCTCCACCAGCAGCGCGCAATTGAATCCCAGTCCCGGCGCAAACGTGATCAGGCGGCGTTCGGCCGGCGCGGCGTCGCCGCCGCTGCCGTACTGGCGATAGCGCGCCAGGTCGATCACGCCGGTCAGGTGGCCGCGGATATTGGTCAGCCCCAGATACCAGTCCTGCGTCAGCGGCACCGGCGTGGCCGTTTGCAGCGGTACGATCTCGCTGATCTGGGTCAGGTCCAGCAGGCACAAACGCCCGCCGATCGTCACGCCCAGTTCGCGCCCGCCCTCGGCCGCGCCGGTCTTGGCGGCCTGCATGCGCTCCAAAAGCTGCACCTGGTACTGGCGCAGACGGCTGCGGCGTTCCGGTACGTTCGTCATCGTTAGCCGAGGGCCGCGATCTTGGCCAGCAGTTCGGCCGGGTCGACCGGTTTGACCAGGTAGTCTTTCGCGCCCTGGCGCAGCGCCCAGATGCGGTCCGTTTCCTGGCTCTTGCTGGAGCAGATGATGATCGGTACATCCTTCAGTTCCGGATCGCGCGCGATCGAGCGCGTGACCTGGAAGCCGTTCGCGCCGGGCATCACCACGTCCATCAGGATCAGCTCCGGCTTCTCGGCCTTGAGCTTTTCCAGCGCTTCCTCGCCGCTGACCGCGACCGACACAGTGTAGCCGCTGCGCGTCAGGATGTCGCTCAGGTAGTAGCGCTCCGTGGCCGAATCATCGACGATGAGAATTCTTTGTATGGCCATATTTCCCCCTGCGGCTCTCTCTTATTCTGGTGTAGCGACAGCGCCGCCGGTGTGCTCGCGCACCGCCGTAAGCAGGCTGTCCTTGGTAAATGGTTTGGTCAGGTAGGCGACTGCGCCCACCATGCTGCCGCGCGCGCGGTCGAACAGGCCGTCCTTGGAGGACAGCATGAGCACCGGCGTGGCATGGAATTTTGCGCTTTTTTTAATCAGCGCGCAGGTCTGGTAGCCGTCGAGGCGCGGCATCAGGATGTCGCAGAAGATCAGCGCCGGATGATGGTCGTTGATCTTGGCCAGGGCGTCGAAGCCGTCTTCGGCCAGCACCACCTGATAGCCGGCCTGGGTCAGGAATATCTCGGCCGAGCGACGAATGGTGCTGCTGTCGTCGATCACCATGATTTTCAGCGCAGTTGTCGTCATAGTCGCAGGCCGGATCGGCGCCTCGTTAGATGGCTACCATCTCGAAATCGTCCTTGCGGGCGCCGCATTCCGGGCAGCTCCAGTTCATCGGGACGTCGGCCCAGCGGGTGCCCGGAGCGATGCCTTCGTCCGGCAGGCCGGCTTCTTCATCGTAAATCCAGCCGCAGATCAGGCACATCCAGGTCTGGAACTCCTGCGTTGTTTCGTTGCTACTCACGTTTTGCCACCTTCAATCTAGTAAAATGCCGAATTAGGTATCTTAATCTACCCGCCGTGCAAAACCAAACTTCTCCACTTATATTGAGCTTCGGCGCTGCCGATCCGGCTGGCGCCACCGGCGTCCAGGCCGACCTGGCGGCTTTTTCGGCCCTGTCCTGTACCGGCCTGGCCGTCACCACCGCGTTGTTGATCGGCGACAGTGCCCACGTCGAGGACATGCAGGATATCGATCCGGACTGGGTGGCCGACCAGGCCCGCCTGGTGCTGGAAGATATGACCATGGCCGCCTTCAAGGTCGGCGCCATCACCAATCTTGAGCAGGTGGCGGCCATCGCCGAGATTTTGTCCGACTATCCGGACGCGCCGCTGATCCTCGATCCCTTCAGTTCCCGCCTGCCCGCCCTGCCCGACGACGACGCCGAAGAGCTGCTGACCGCCATCCGCCAGCTGCTGGTGCCGCAGGCCACGCTGCTGATGCTGTCGCAGGTGGAGCTGGGCCGCATGGCCGAAACCTGGCGCGAAAGTGACACCGACGGCGCCGCAGACGTAGATGCAGATGAAGACATGCTGCAGTCGGACGTCGAACACCTGCTGGCGTTGGGCTGCGAATTCGTGCTGGTGACCGGCACGCCGTCCGGCAATCAGGGCGACGGCACGCTGGCCAACACCCTGTTCGGCGCCGATGGCGTCATCAGCCACGACGCCTGGCAGCATCTGCCCGGACCGTTCATTGGCGCCGGCGGCACGCTGTCGGCGGCGGTAGCGGCCTTCATGGCGCGCGGCGCAGAGGCGCCGGAAGCGGTGGCGGCGGCGCAGGAGTACACTGTCGGCGCGCTGGCGCATGCGCAGCGCTACGGCATGGGCAAGTTCGTGCCGAACCGATTTTTCCATTTTGAGATGCCATCATGACCACGATTTCCAAAAACGATCAGCTGTTTGAGCGCGCCCAGAAAACCACCCCGGGCGGCGTCAACTCGCCGGTGCGCGCCTTCCGTTCGGTGGGCGGCACGCCGCGCTTCATCACCCGCGCCGAAGGCCCGTACTTCTGGGACGCGGATGGCAAGCGTTATATCGATTACATCGGTTCCTGGGGCCCGGCGATTGTCGGCCACGCGCATCCGGAAGTGGTGAAGGCGGTGCAGGACGCGGCCACGCGCGGCCTGTCGTTCGGTGCGCCGACTGAGGCGGAAATCGAGATGGCGGAAGAAATCGTCAAGCTGGTGCCGACGCTGGAGCAGGTGCGCCTGGTTTCCTCGGGCACCGAAGCGACCATGAGCGCCCTGCGCCTGGCGCGCGGCGCCACGGGCCGCGACAAGATCGTCAAGTTCGAAGGCTGCTACCACGGCCACGCCGATTCGCTGCTGGTGAAAGCGGGCAGTGGCCTGCTCACCTTCGGCAATCCAACGTCGGCCGGCGTGCCGGAGGACTTCGTCAAGCACACGCTGGTGCTGGACTATAACAACGTGCAGCAGATCGAAGAGGCGTTCGCCAACTTCGGCAGCGAAATCGCCTGCGTGATCGTGGAGCCGGTGGCCGGCAATATGAACCTGATCAAGGGCACCCGCGAATTCCTGCAAGCGCTGCGCGACCTGTGCACCAGGCATGGCGCGCTGCTGATCTTCGATGAAGTGATGTGCGGCTTCCGCGTGGCGCTAGGCGGCGCGCAGGAACTGTATGGCATCAAGCCGGACCTGACGGCGCTGGGCAAGGTCATTGGCGGCGGTTTGCCGGTGGCGGCGTTTGGCGGCAGCACGAAGTTGATGAGTAATATGTCGCCGGTGGGCGCGGTGTACCAGGCCGGCACGCTGTCGGGCAATCCGGTGGCGGTGGCGGCGGGCATGACCACCCTGAAGCTGATCCAGCAGCCGGGCTTCTATGACAAGCTGGCCGCATCGGCGGCCCGCCTCGCTGCGGGCCTCACTACAGCGGCGAAAGACGCCGGCATTCCGTTCTGCGCGGATTCGGTGGGCGGCATGTTCGGCCTGTACTTCAGCGAGACGCCGCCGAACAACTACGCCGAAATGATGGCCGGGAACCGCGAGCGCTTCAACGTGTTCTTCCACCACATGCTGGACGAAGGCGTGTACTTCGCGCCGGCGGCGTTCGAAGCGGGCTTCGTCTCGGCGCAGCACAGCGACGCGGTGATCGACGAAACCATCGCCGCCGCCCGCCGCGTGTTCGCCAAACTCTGATCCGTCGCTCCGGCGAAGGCCGGAGCCCAAGCTGAGCGCGCACTCCTTGGACCGCAGCGGCGGACCGCCCGCCTTCGCCGGGATGACGGCTAGTCGGCTTCCTGTTCGTCCTCCTCGGAGCGCTGAATCACGCCGGTGTTGAAGTTGTACTCGAACAGGTCGCCGTAGCGGCCCCACTCGATGGCCATGCGCAGCGCGCGCTCGGCCTCATCTTCGCTGAGCGTGAAGCGCAGCAGCTTGAGGAACAAGTCTTCCGGCAGGTCGCCCGACTTGTCCTGTTCCAGCCCGTGGCAGATGTAGGCAATCAGCGGCACATGCTCCAGCAGCTGCTTGCCGAACATCTCCTGCCGCTCTTCCGATTTCACATAGCGCGCTCCCAGTTCCGTCAGCAGGATGTCGCCGTTGGTCAGGTAGGCGAAGCCCAGCAGAATCAGGGCGTTCAATACTTCCAGCAGCTCAGCGTCGGTGAGCTCCGTCTCTTCGGCGATCTTCGGCAAGTCGGCACGGCCGTTGAACGGTTCTTCGGCCAGCGTTTCCAGAATACCTTCCATGTGCGCGATATCAGCCTGCGGCAGGCGGTCGCCCAGCTGCAGCTTGACTTCGCGCTCGCTGATCAGGCCACCGCCGCTGCCACGGCGGCCCGAACTCGCGGTCATCAACTCATACACCTTGTCGATCAGCTGGCGAACCTCGGCGCTTTCCGCCTTGCGCGGCTGCGACAGGGAAATCGGCAGCTCGGCGCGCACGCGCCCCGGATCGCTGGCGAAAATCAGCACGCGGTCGGCCATCATCACCGCTTCCTCGATATTGTGCGAGACCACGAGAATGGCTTTGGTCGGGATCTGGCCCGACTGCCACAGTTCGAGGATTTCTTCGCGCAGGCGTTCGCCGGTCAGCACATCCAGCGCGGAGAAGGCTTCGTCCATCAGCAGCACTTCCGGCTCCATCACCAGCGCGCGCGCGATGCCGACGCGCTGGCGCATGCCGCCCGACAGCTCGCGCGGCAGCGCACCTTCAAAGCCGGACAGGCCAATCAAATCGATCACCTTCTCGGCGCGGCGCGCGCGCTCCTCGGCCGGCATGCCTTGCGCTTCCAGCCCCAGTTCGACGTTCTTCTGCACCGTCAGCCAAGGGAACAGCGCGAACGACTGGAACACCATGCGGATGCCGCGCGCGGTGCCGTACAAAGGCATGCCGCGATACAGCACCTGGCCTTCATCCGCCTGGATCAGGCCCGCCATGATGCGCAGCATGGTCGACTTGCCGGAGCCGGATTGCCCCAGCAGCGCCACGATCTCGCCTTCGCGCAGGGTGAAGTCGACGCCTTGCAGCACGGCGCGCGCCGAGCCATCGGCTGCGCGGAAGTGTTTGCCGACGGCTTTCAGTTCAACGATAGGAGTGCTCATGATTCAGTTCCTAGAAATGCAGCCGGCTTTCGGCCATGGTGTACAAACGGCGCCAGACAAAGTGATTAAAGCCCATGACGAAAATGCACATGATGCCGATGCCGAGCGCGATGCGCGGGAAGTCGCCGGCCACGGTCATCTCCTGGATGTAGCTGCCGATGCCGTGCGCCTTCAACGTGGTTGGTCCCCAGCTGACGAATTCCGCCACGATGGCGGCATTCCACGAGCCGCCCGACGCTGTGATCGCCCCGGTGACAAAGCTGGGGAAGATGGCCGGCAGCAGGTAGCGCCGCCATTTCAGCCAGCCAGTCAGACCGAAATTCTTGGCCGCGTGGCGCAACTCGGTCGGGATGGTCGAGGCGCCGGCGATCACGTTGAACAGCAAGTACCACTGGGTGCCGAGGATCATCAGCGGCGACAGCCAGATATCGGGATTCAGGTGGTAGCGCACGATGATGATCACCGCCACCGGGAATACCAGGTTGGCCGGGAAGGCCGCCAGAAACTGCGCCACCGCCTGCGTGCGCGATGCCCAGCGCGGATTCATGCCGATCCAGATCCCGACCGGCACCCAGATCAAGGCGGCCAGCGCCAGCAGCAGCACCACGCGCAGCATGGTGTACACGCCCAGTAGCACCACGTGCCCTACTTCGCTCCAACCGACTTCGGTGCGGATGAAGTGGACCAGGCTCCAAAGCGCGTAGAACACCACGGCCGCAATCACCGCATCCCACACCCGCTGCGGCACCAGCGACGGCTGGTCCTTACGGGCGCGGATCGAGGTGCCGTCGTGCGACAGGCGGAACACCGCAATCGAACGCTCCAGCTGGTGCGCGAACCACGCCACGATTTGCTGCGTGCGTTCGGTGCGGCGCAGCCATGTCAGCAGCCACGAGGACTGCGCGGTGTCGCCGCCGGTTTCCTCGAAGCGGAATTTGTCGGCCCACGCCAGCAGTGGACGGAAGAACAGCTGGTCGTACAGCAGCACCGCGATCAGCATGGCGAAGATGGCCCAGCCGATGGCGCCCAAATCACTCTGCTCGATCGCCAGCGCGATGTAGGAGCCCATGCCGGGCAGCTTGATGGTCTGGTTCGACACCATGATGGCTTCCGACGCCACCACGAAGAACCAGCCGCCGGACATGGACATCATCATGTTCCACAGCAGGCCGGGCATGGCGAACGGCAGCTCCAGCCGCCAGAAGCGCTGCCAGCCCGAGAGCTGGAACACCTGCGCCGCCTCCGACAATTCAGCCGGCACCGAGCGGAAGCCCTGGTAGGCCGAGAAAGCCATATTCCACGCCTGCGACGTAAAGATCGCAAAGATCGCGGCGCACTCCACGCCCAGCAGGTTGCCGGGGAAGAGCGCGATAAACGCCGTCACGGTAATCGACAGGAAGCCGAGAATCGGGATCGATTGCAGGATATCGAGCATCGGCACCATCACCTTTTCGGCGACGCGGTACTTGGTGGTCAGCGCCGCAAACACGCAGCTGAAGATGACCGACGCGCCCATGGCGATGAACATGCGCAGCGTGGTGCGCAGCAGGTAGTACGGCAGATAGCTCGGGTCGAGCGTCATCGGCAGCGTCTGGCCGAGTTCATACGGGCGCGCCATCTGCTGGCTGCCATAGGCCATCAGCACGAAGACCGCCAGCACGATGGGCAGCAAGGCCCAGTCCCAGCGGTTACCGCCAGCTTCCACCACCTGGCGGGGGAAAAATTGCCGTTTCTTGTTCATAGCTATTACTTTCTCTGGCGGCCAGAGCGGCCGGGAGGAGCGAAGGAGGGAGCGTTTCCGCTGGCCGCCATTCTAATAGATTCAGGCTACGAAATTATTACATTCGTGAAAGTTACTTATTATATAATTGCCAGATATGAAACTGATTGCCGAGAAAAGGTCGAAGACCGACAAATACGACGTGCTGCGTTTTGTCCGCAATAACGGTAGCTGCACCGATGCGCTGATGCCGCGTCAGGGCATCCTGCCGCATGATCTGGTGCATTACGTGGTGGAGTCCGCCCTGCCCTTGCGGCATGGCTTTCTGAGCCTGCTGGCACGCGGCGCCGATGCGCACGAGACCGATAATCCACACGTAGAAGCGGTGCAGGTGGAAGCTATCGTGGAAGGCCTGCAAACGCAACTATGGGCAGGCGCCTTCAACGAGCAAGCTTTCCTGGACGGCGCCGCCGCAGCCTGCACCGCCCGCAACAAGCCGCCGTTCGACTTCAGCCAGCTGGCGCTGGACCTGAAAACCGCCCTCTACGACCGAGCCCTCGCCCTGCACCAGCAATGGCACAGCGCCCCCTACTACAGCACGTTGTCCTTGGAATTCAGCCCGGTTATTTAAGCCAGCCGCGGTGGCGGAAGTAGAGGAAGGGGGCGATGGCGCTGGTGACCATCAGGCCCAGCGCGAACGGGTAGCCCATCGACCATTCCAGCTCCGGGAACCAGCCCCTGAAGTTCATGCCGTAGATGGACGCGATCAGGGTTGGCGGCAGGAAGGCCACGCTGGCCACCGAGAAGATCTTGATGATCTTGTTCTGGTTAATGTTGATGAAACCCACCGTGGCGTCCATCAGGAAGTTGATCTTATCGAACAGGAAGGAGGTGTGGCCGTCCAGCGATTCGATATCGCGCAGGATCTGGCGCGCTTCTTCGAACTGCTCGGAATTGAGCAGGCGCCCGCGCATCAGGAAGCTGACCGCGCGGCGCGTGTCCATCATGTTGCGGCGGATGCGGCCGTTCAAGTCTTCTTCATGCGCGATGGCGTTCAGCGCGGCGGCCGCGTCCTGGTCGGTAAAGGTTTCCTGCAGCACCCGGCCGCTGACTTCTTCCAGCTGCTGGTAGATGCCTTCCAGCGCGTCCGCCGAATACTCGGCGTCGGTCGCGTACAGGTCGAGCAGCACGTCCATGTAGTCGGCAATCGAGCCCGGACGCGAACGGGCGCGCATACGCACCAGGCGGAATACCGGCAGGTCATCGGTGTGGACCGAGAACAGGATTTTGCGCGCCAGGATAAACGCCACCGTCACGATGCGCGACGGACCGTCTTCCTCTTCCAGCAGGAAGTCGGTACGCAGGTGCAGGTCGCCGTTTTCCGCTTCGTAGTAGCGGGCCGAGGCTTCAATGTCCTTGACTTCGTCTTCGCCCGGCAGAATCACACCGTAAATGGTGCGGACCCAGGCGCGTTCTTCGTCCGTCGGGTCGGTCAGGTCGACCCAGACTGGTTCGGCTTTTTCCAGATCGGCGCGCGTGTCGATAGGAACCTGGTTGAGCCGGCCATTCTGGAGAACGAAAACATTAATCATGAGTACACGCGCCTTCTGGAAACAGCGCAAGTGTACCTGCAAAGCCCGGATTAAGGTAGATCGGCGGAGCCCATCCGGCGCAAAATCACGCCCGTTCGGCGGGCCAGGTAGTTGGAATCGCGGTGTTTGTCAAAATAACGGGGATTCGGCAGCATCACCGCCAGTTTGGCCGCCTGCACCGCGCTCAGATTGGCCGCGCTGACGCCGTAATAATGCCGCGCCGCCGCCTCGGCGCCAAAGGTGCCGGTGCCGAATTCCACCACGTTCAGGTAGATCTCGAAGATGCGCTCCTTGTCCATCAGCGATTCCAGCATGAAGGTGATGATCAGTTCCTGCCCCTTGCGCACATAGCTGCGCGAGCCGGACAGGAACAGATTCTTGGCCAGCTGCTGGGTGATGGTCGAGCCGCCCGAGACCACCTTGTGCTTCTTGGTGTTCTTTTCGTAGGCTTTTTGCAGGGCCTCCCAATCCACACCCTCGTGCTCGGAGAAGTTGGCGTCCTCGGAGGCGATGATGGCGCGCTTGAGGTTATTCGAGATGCGGTTGTACGGCACCCAAACCTGCTGGATATTGGCCTTGGGATTTTTTTCCTGCAGCGCCGCCTGCTGCTCGCGCATGAAGCTGGTCATGGACGGGTTATGCCCGACCCACCACCAGATCTGCAGGAAGAAGTACAGCTGGACCACCAGAAACAGCAGGATCGGCAGGATGAAGATCCACTTCACCCAGCGCCATTTGCCCGATTTTCCCGAGGACTTGCTCATAGCTTGGCGCGCAGGCTGGTCAACACATCGGCCGTGGCCGGCTGCACGCCGCGCCACAGGTTAAAGGCTTCGGCGGCCTGCTCGACCAGCATGCCCAGGCCGTCGCGCAACTGTGCGCCATGCTGGGCAGCGAACTGCAAGAATACGGTGGGGGACGCTCCGTACATCATGTCCAAAGCCAAAGCGCCCGGCGCAAAAATCGATGGCGACACCGGCGGCACTTCCGCGCTCAGGCTGGCTGCCGTGCCATTGATGATGATGTCGTAGTCGCCTTCGATCTCGGCAAAACCGCACGCCGACACCACGCCCTCGCCGCCCAAGGCGGCAAACTGCTCGACCAGCTCCTCGGCCTTGGCCACGGTGCGGTTGGCAATCACCAGTTTAGCAGGGCGATGCTCCAGAATCGGCAGCACCACGCCGCGCACCGCGCCACCCGCGCCCAGCAGCAGCACGCGCTTGCCGGTGATGGCGACGCCGGCGTTCTGCACGATATCGGCCACCAGCCCGGCGCCATCGGTGTTGTCGCCGATGATGCCGTCTTCGCTGAACACCAGCGTGTTGACCGCGCCGGCCGCGCGGGCGCGGATGGTCAGTGCCTGCGCCAGCTTCACCGCTTCCAGCTTGAACGGCACCGTCACGTTGGCGCCCTTGCCGCCCTCGGCCATGAAGGCGCGCACGGCGTCGGCAAAGCCGTCCAGCGGCGCCAGGCGGCGTTCGTATTGCAGGTCCTGGCCCGTCTGTGCCGCGAAGGCGGCATGAATCTCGGGCGATTTGCTATGGGCAATCGGGTTGCCGAACACGCAGTAGCGGTCCATCTGTCTTATCTTCCTCCGCCGCTCATGTCGGCTTGCAGTTTGTCGTCGCGGGTAAATTTGAAGGTGGTGATGATGACCCACAGGTCATCCCTGTCGCTCGACAGCATATTCGGCGGGAATTTGCCGAACGGCGCCGAGCGGCGCACGATGCGCATCGCGGCCTCGTCCAGCGCCGGATTGCCGGAGCTGCGTTCGACCTTGATGCCGCCGTCTTTTTCGTAGATGGTGCCGTCCTGGAACACCGGGATCGACAGCATCAGCTGGCCATACAACTTGCGCCCGTTCACGTTCGGGAAGTTCAGCGTGCCGAAGTCCTCGATGCGCTTCTGCATGGTCTTGTAATAAGTGGCGTAGCCGGCCTCGCGCGTGCTCGGCGTGATCATGGTTTTCTTCGGACGCTTGTTCTGGTCCTCGATGGTCTCGCTGATCTCCGCCACGCGGCGGGCGATGGCCTTGCTCGATTCCAGCAGGTCGGCGCCGGTCGGCAGCGGATCGGGCTTGGCCTGTTCCGTGATCGGCGGCGCGGCCACCTGCGAGCTTGAATGCACTTGCGTCAGCAGATGCTTCTGGCGCTCTTCCAGTTCCTGGATGCGGCGCTTGTTGGCCTTGACGCTGTCACCCATCTCGGTCTTGCGCATGTCCGGCATGGGCGACTTGGAGCGGCCCTGGTCGACATTGCCGCCGCCGTCCAGGTTGGCTTGCGCAACGGCGTCGGCCTTCAAAGGCGCCTTGTTGTGCTTGGCGTTGACAAGGATGACTTCCAGTCCCGGATCGGTGGCCTGCGCCGGTGCCGGGGTCGGCGCCACGAAGCGCATCGCCAGCAAAGCACCATGCGCCATCAAGGAGATGGCGAGCGCGATGTAGAGCAGGCGATTTTCTCTGAAAGACATGAGTCAGATTCTACACGTCATTCCGCCGCTGGTTGCTCGGCGGCGGCCTCGACCACCACTTCCGGTGCATCGACGGCCTCTTCCGGTGCGTCTTCCACGTCGTCCTCGAAGTCGACATCGGTAGCCACCGCATCGGTCGGGATTTCGAGGATGCGCGCTTCCACCGTCAAGTCGACCTCGTCCCAGCGCAGGATATCCAGCTTGACCGCCGCGCCGCGCGCCACCGACGGCATGCCCGGCAGGCGGATGATCAGCGGGATATCGGTCAGGCGCAGCACTTCGTCCTTGAGCACCACGGCTTCCACCTGGCGTGCATTTTCCTGGCCCAGCCAGCGCAGGCACCAGTAGCGTTCCATGTTCGATTGATGATCCGCATACGCCCCATACGCCGCGTCGAACTGCGACACGATGGCAAACAGCTCTGCATCCTTGTGCTTGAAGTGCGCGACCAGCGGCGCCATCACGCCCTTGTCGGCGCAAGCCAGGATCTGCCACTGGTTGACCAGGTCGGTGTAGCGGCGCAGCGGCGAGGTGCTCCATGCGTACTGGTCCACGCCCAGGCCTTCGTGCGGCGCGGCGTGGGTCAACATGCGCACCTGCATCTTGGCGTTCCAGCCGCCGACGCCACGACCCTGGCTGCGGTAAATGCCCGGCACGCCGCAGTCATGCATCATCTTGCCCCAGGTGCTGTTGGCGAAGATCATCAGCTCGGCGACGATCTTGTCGAGCGGCGCGCCGCGCTTGCGGCGGGTGACGGTGACCACGTCGTCTTCGACGTAGAAGTTGTAGTCGACGCGGTTGTTCTGTTCCGGCTTGAGGCCGAAGCCCTCGCGCTTGACCATGCGCGCCGCTTCCAGCACTTGCGCCCATTTCCAGATCAGGCACAAGTCGTCCTTGTGCGGGTAGTCGCCGGCGCCGCTGGCCAGCGTCTCTTCGTTGACCAGGTCGTCCAGATCGTTGTGGCGCAGGTTGTGCGCGATCGGCACCATCTCGGCGCGGGTTTCGGTGGCGATCACCGACCAGTCGGCCGGGTTCAGCGTGGCGTACAGCGACAGCGCCGGGCAGGTCTTGCCCTCGGCCAGCGTGAAAGCATTCACGATGGAATCCGGCAGCATGGTGATCTTATCGCCCGGCATGTAGACGGTGGACATGCGGCTGCGCGCCAGCTTGTCGACCGCATCGTCCGGCTTGATGCCCAGGCCCGGCGCGGCAATGTGGATGCCGACCTTGACGTTGCCATCGGCCAGCTGCGTGACCGAGAAGGCGTCGTCGATCTCGGTGGTGGTGACGTCGTCGATGGAGAATGCTTTGACGTCGGCCACCGGCAGGCCCGACGGCGTGGCCGGCACCGGCACGTCCGGGAAGCCTGCGCCTTTCGGGAAATTCTCGAACAGGAACTTGGCCATGTGCAGTTCCTTCGGCGACTTCACACCGCCGACCGCGAGCATCAGGCGCTGCGGATTGGTGTGCAGCTCGGCGCAGGCGGCGTCCAGCGCCTTGTATTCGATGCCGTTCTTGTCCGGTTTGAACAGCAGCTGCATGACGATGTTCTGCATCGATTCCGGCAGCTTGTTGGCCTTCAGCTCTTCGACGTAGGCCGCTTGCACCAGCGCCTGCTGTTTCTTCTTCTCGATGCCAGCCAGCGCGGCGCGCAGCGACTGCTCAGGCGCGGCCTTGTAGCGGCCACGGCCTTTTTTGTAGAAGTAAATCGGCGACGAATGCAGGCTCAGGATCAGGCCGGCCGCTTCCGCAGGCTGCGGTGCGTGGCCGAAGTATTCGGCGCCCAGCTCGGCAAAGCCGAATTCTTCCTCGCCCGCGACTTCCCACAGGAATTCGAGGTCGACCTCGGCGGAGATGGCCTTGGCCTGCTCCATCAGCTCGGCTGGCGACGGCTTGTCGAACTGCAGCAGCACGTCCTTGGTCTTGACCTTGGTGCGCTTGCCGCTGGCCATTTCGACTTGATAGGCCTCGCCGGCCTGGGTCATTACGCTGCCGACCTTGAAATCGCCGGATTCTTCAAAAAATACATTCATCGTTTGTTTTTACTCGTTGTAATCAGTTCCAGGACCGAAGGCAGGAATACTTCCGTCACCAGCAGGGTACCTTGCCGGCGCTGATATAGACAGCGCCGTGCATATAATATGTGTGCGTCGAGGGCACTCTGGCCATTTGCAGCCAGCGCGGCGCGCGTGCGCTGCGCCAGAGGATGCCCTTCTCGCAATCTTGCAAATTCCAACACACCGCGCCGCACCAGCGGATCGCCGAACAGCGTGGTACCCAGCGAACGTTCGCCCAGCGCGCTGAACAGCGGCCAGTCGTTAGCGTTGGCCGTCATCGGCACCACCGTGTGCGCAAACACCACGGGCGTATTATCACATCTCAGCAGCACTTCCCTTTCCCAGACGCGGCCGCGGTGATGCATGCCGATCGCCACCGCCTCATCGCTCAGGCAGATCGCGGTGCGCTGGTGCAGGCACTGCACGCGGAAGCTGTCGCTGTGCGCTTTCAGGCGCGCGGTCAGCGAACCGTCTTCCGTCAGCCACGGCACGTAGGCCGGCGGCGGGTTCAAGGCGAGCACATGCGGCTGCCATTGCGCCTGCCGCAGCGAAGCGCTACGCGGTGGCGCGCTCAAGCCTGCGCCCCGACGCCGCAAAAGGCCAGCACCTCATCCACGTATTCGGTGAATTCGGAGATGGCGTGGTCGCTGCCTTCAATCACGTGCTGCTTTGCGCCTTGGTAGTGGGCCAGCATGTCGCGGTAGTCCAGCACTTCGTCGCCGGTGGCGGCGATCAGGAAGTAGCGCTCCGGCTTGCTGATCTTGGGCACTTCCAATGCGTGCAATTCATCGATGTACTCGCGCTTGAATTCAAACGGTTCGTCGGAGTGATATTGCGTGGTCACGCCGACGTGCTTGTCGAGGTCCAGGCTCGGCACCACGGCCGGGTTCAGCAGCACCGCCTTGCAGCCGATGCGCTCGGCCAGCCAGGTGGCGTAGTAGCCGCCCAGCGAGGAGCCGATGATGCTCAGCTCGTCGGCCGGGATGCCATCCACCAGCGACAGCGCCAGTTCCATCGCCAGCTTGGGCGAGGCCGGCAACTGCGGACTGATCACTTGGTCGGCCAGCCCCAGCGCCGCCATGCGCTCGCCGACCACGCGCGCTTTCATGGAGCTCGGCGAGGAACGGAAGCCGTGCAGGTACAGGATCATTACGCCAGCGCTTTCAGGATCTTGTCGTGGATGCCGCCGAAGCCGCCGTTGCTCATCACAATAATATGGTCGCTTGGCTGCGCGGCTTTGGCGATGGCGGCCACCAGCGTATCGATATCTTCGTAGGCGCTGGCGATCTCGCCCAATGGAGACAAGGCCGCGCCCACGCTCCAGCCCAGCGTTTTTTCGATGCCGTAGCCGAATACCAGGTCGGCGTCTTTCAGGCTGCCCGGCAGCGCGTCTTTCATCGCGCCCAGCTTCATGGTGTTGGAACGCGGCTCCAGCACGGCCAGGATGCGGGTGCCTTTGCCGACTTTCTGGCGCAGGCCGCCGACCGTGGTTTCAATCGCGGTCGGGTGGTGGGCGAAGTCGTCGTAGACGGTGATGTTGTTGACCACGCCGCGCACTTCCATGCGGCGCTTCACGCTTTCAAACGTGGCCAGCGACTTGGCCGCCTGCGCGACCGGCACGCCGACGTGGCGGGCGGCGGCAATCGCAGCCAGTGCGTTGGCGCGGTTGTGCTTGCCGGTCAGCTGCCACTCGACGCGGCCGGCCACTTCGCCTTGGAAGATGACGTCAAACGTACCGTCATCGTGCTCGTTCATCGCCCAATCCGTGCCCTCGCTACGGCCGAAGCTTTCCTTCTCGCTCCAGCAACCGCGCTTGAGCACGCGCTGCAGCGACTCTTCATCGCCGTTGAAGATGACGCGGCCAATGCCGGGCACGGTGCGCACCAGGTGGTGGAATTGGGTTTCGATCGCGCCCAGATCCGGGAAGATATCGGCGTGATCGTATTCCAGATTATTCAGGATGGCGGTCTTGGCATGGTAGTGCACGAACTTGCTGCGCTTGTCGAAGAAGGCGGTGTCGTACTCGTCCGCTTCGATCACGAAGAAGATCGAATCCTTGTCACCCTGCATGCGCGCCGAGACGCCGAAGTTCATCGGCACGCCGCCGATCAGGAATCCTGGCGCGTAGCCGGCGTCTTCCAGGATCCAGGTCAGCATGGCCGAGGTGGTGGTCTTGCCGTGCGTGCCGGCCACGGCCAGCACCCATTTGTCTTTTAATATGTGATCGCCAATCCACTGCGGTCCCGACACATACGGCAGGCCGCGGTTCATGATTTCCTCGATCAGCGGATTGCCGCGCGTGACCACGTTGCCGATCACGTACAGGTCCGGGTTGAGCGCGGTCTGCTCCGGGCCGAAGCCGGTGATCAGCTCAATGCCCTGCGCTTCCAGCTGGGTGCTCATCGGTGGATAGACGTTGGCGTCGCAACCGGTGACGCGGTGGCCCGCTTCTTTGGCCAGCACGGCCAGGCCGCCCATGAAGGTGCCGCAAATACCGAGGATGTGAATGTGCATAAAAATAAGTAAGACGAAGTATGAGCCGCCCAACGGTCATTCCGGCGCAGGCCGGAATCCAAGCTAAGCCCACCGGCCAGCGTTCATTAGATTCCGGCCTGCGCCGGAATGACGTGCGCGGGCTGGCGAATACGGGATTTTACCCGACCCGCCGCGCTTTTCCCGGTTCAAGGTATTATCTCGTCCATGACGCCGAATGTTAATGAAGAACTCCAGCTCCTGCGTGCCGAGATCGCGGCGGCCGCCGCACGCCTGATCGCCGAGGACGGAGCCGACTACAACACGGCCAAGCGCAAGGCGGCCAAGCAAATCCTCGGCGACACCCAGCCGCCGCTCAACCTGCTGCCCGATAACGCGCAGATCGAGGCCGAGGTGCGCATCTACCAGTCGCTGTTCCATGCCGACACCCAGCCGGCGCGCCTGTTCCGCCTGCGTACGCTGGCAGTCGACATCATGGAAGGGCTGGAACGCTTTCAGCCTTACCTAACCGGTGCCGTATTAAATGGCACGGCCGGCCCGCACGATGACATCCACTTGCAGCTGTTTGCCGACAGCGCCAAGGAAGTGGAGATCTTTCTGCTCAACCGGAATTTGCAAATCGACATTTCGGAATCGCCGCACTTCAAGGGACCGCGCCACGGCATGGTCGAAACCGTCAGCTTCATGTGGCATAAGGAAGGCGTGCACGCTGCCATCTATGAGCTCGACGATTTGCGCGGCGCCGTCAAAACCCGCGGCGACGGCAAACTGGCCCGGGCCGACATTGCCGCCGTGCGCGCCCTATTAGTTAACAGTACCCATCCAGACACACCATGAATAAAAAACACCTGACTGCTTATGTCGTTGTCGCTTTGGCATTCGGCGCTTCCGGCGCCTATGTCGGCATGCAGAAAAAAGAACCGGCCCCGCCGCTGACCGCCACCCAGCCGCCTGGCGTGACCGGCCCGGTCGAGGAACTGTTTAAACAGACGCTGCCGGACGCCAAGGGCGCCGCCACTCCGCTGGCCCAATATAAAGGCAAGGCCATGCTGCTCAATTTCTGGGCGCCGTGGTGCGGCCCGTGCGTGCAGGAGATGCCGGAACTGTCCGAACTGGCGGCCGGAGAAGCGGGCAAGAAGCTGCAAGTTATCGGCATTGGTATTGATTCGCCAACAAATATCGCGGAATTTAGCGACAAATACAAGATTACCTACCCGGTGCTGGTGGCTGGCATGAGCGGCACCGAGCTGTCGCGCCAGTTCGGCAACAGCGGCGGCGGCCTTCCCTTCACCGTCCTGATCGGCGCTGACGGCCAGGTCAAGAAGACCTACCTCGGCCGACTGAAATTCGACGAGCTGCGCAAAGATTTAGCAAGTCTGTAAATAAATTCATAAGTTTTTTTCTCTTGCCAAATGCCAGCAGTTGGCGTCAAAATGCGTCTCTTTCGCGGAGAAGGCTCAAGAATCATGGCAAAAAACCTCCTACTGCTCAACGGACCCAACCTGAATTTGCTGGGTACCCGCGAGCCTGAGGTCTACGGCGCAAGCACTTTGGCCGACATCGAACACGCTGCCCAGGCACAGGCCCAGGCAGCGGGTGCGAGCTTGTCCTGCTTCCAGAGCAATCACGAAGGTGCACTGATCGACCGCATCCACGCCGCCAAGTCGGAAGGCGTGGACGCCATCGTCATCAATCCGGGCGGGCTGACCCATACCAGCGTGGCCTTGCGCGACGCCCTGGCTGGGGTGGCCATTCCGTTTGTGGAAGTGCACATTTCGAATATTTACCAGCGCGAGGCATTTCGCCACCACTCATTCCTGAGCGCGATTGCAATAGGCACCATCTGCGGACTCGGTATCGAAGGATATCGGTTTGCCATCGACTTCGCCCTTAAAAAGCGATAACCTACGCGATCTGCGCGCATTTTTATTACACACAAGACAATTCCTGGGGGTTACATGGATCTACGCAAGCTGAAGACCTTGATTGATTTGGTCGCAGAATCGGACATCGCCGAGCTCGAAGTGACCGAAGGCGAAAGCAAAGTTCGCATCGTCAAGTCGTCCGCCATGGCGCAAAACCAAATGGTGATGATGCAGCCGCAAGCCATCCCGCAGTATCACGCTGCCCCGGCTGCTGCACCAGTTGCCGCCCCTGCCGCAGCCGCTGCTGCCCCAGCCGCCGCCGCTGCCGAGCCAACCGGCCACGTGGTCAAATCGCCGATGGTCGGCACCTTCTACCGCTCGTCGGCGCCAGGCGCGGCAGCATTTGTGGAAGTCGGCCAGACTGTGAAAGAAGGCGACACCCTGTGCATCATCGAAGCGATGAAGCTGCTGAATGAAATCGATGCCGACAAAGCCGGCACCATCACCCAGATCCTGGTCGAGAACGGCCAACCGGTCGAATACGGCCAACCGCTGTTTGTGATCGGCTAAGACAGGCCTGCGCCCTCCCCTCCGGCGACGGGCGCGCCTGCTTGGTCCGCAATCCTTCCTCACCTGACGCAGCCAATCGGCGCTCACAGACATAGCGAACCTATCATGTTTGAAAAAATCCTCATTGCTAACCGCGGCGAAATCGCCCTCCGTATCCAGCGCGCTTGCCGCGAGCTGGGCATCAAGACGGTTGTGGTCCACTCGGAAGCAGACAAAGACGCCAAATACGTGAAGCTGGCCGATGAATCGGTCTGCATCGGCCCGGCGCCATCGTCGCTCAGCTACCTGAATATGCCGGCCATCATCAGCGCCGCTGAAGTGACCGACGCCGAAGCGATCCACCCAGGCTACGGCTTCCTGTCGGAGAACGCCGACTTCGCCGAGCGCGTGGAAAAATCCGGCTTCGTCTTCATCGGCCCGCGTTCCGAATCGATCCGCCTGATGGGCGACAAGGTCACCGCCAAGCAAGCCATGATCAAGGCCGGCGTGCCATGCGTGCCGGGCTCGGAAGGCGCGCTGCCGGACGATCCGAAAGCCATCGTGCAGATCGCCCGCAAGGTCGGCTACCCGGTCATCATTAAAGCGGCTGGCGGCGGCGGCGGTCGCGGCATGCGCGTGGTGCATACCGAAGCGGCCCTGATCAACGCGGTGCAGATGACCAAGTCGGAAGCCGGCGCGGCCTTCGGCAATCCGGAAGTCTACATGGAGAAGTTCCTGGAAAACCCGCGCCACGTGGAAATCCAGGTGCTGGCCGACGAACACAAGAACGCCGTCTGGCTGGGCGAACGCGACTGCTCGATGCAGCGCCGCCACCAGAAGGTGATCGAGGAAGCGCCGGCGCCGGGCATCCCGCGCAAGCTGATCGAAAAGGTCGGCGAGCGTTGCGCCGAAGCTTGCCGCAAGATCGGCTACCGCGGCGCCGGTACCTTTGAATTCCTGTACGAAAACGGCGAGTTCTACTTCATCGAGATGAATACCCGCGTGCAGGTGGAACACCCGGTCACCGAAATGATCACCGGCATCGACATCGTGCAGGAGCAGATCCGTATCGCCGCCGGCGAGAAGCTGCGCTTCCGCCAGCGCGACGTGATGCTGTCCGGCCACGCCATCGAGTGCCGCATCAATGCGGAAGACCCGTTCAAATTCACGCCGTCGCCAGGCCGCATCACTGCCTGGCACGTGCCGGGCGGTCCGGGCGTCCGCGTCGACTCGCACTCGTATGCGGGTTATTATGTGCCACCGCACTATGATTCGATGATCGGCAAGGTCATTTCCTACGGCGCCACCCGCGAGCAGGCGATTCGCCGCATGCAGATCGCGCTGTCGGAAATGGTGGTCGAAGGCATCCAGACCAACATCCCGCTGCACCGCGAGCTGATGGTCGATGCCCGCTTCATCGAGGGCGGCACCAATATTCACTACCTCGAGCAGAAGCTGGCCGACATGCCGGACCTGCACAAACTGAGCTTGAGCAACAAAGGGTAACAAATGAGCTGGACTGAAATCGTCATCGAAATCGCGCGTGACCACGCCGAAGCCCTCTCCGAGGCGCTGATGGATGTGGGCGCCCTGTCGGTTTCCGTGGAAGACGCGGACGAAGGCACCGACGCGGAAAAACCGCTGTTCGGCGAGCCGGGCATGGAACCCACCGAAGCAGCGTGGGATCACAGCCGCGTCGTCGCGCTGACCGACGAAGATGACGACCAGGCCGTGATCGTTGCGGCAGCGGCCGGCCAGATCGGCCTGACCACCCTGCCGAAGTTCACCACCCGCAAGGTGGAGGAGCAGGACTGGGTGCGCCTGACCCAGTCGCAGTTCGCGCCTATCCCGATCGGCAAAAACATCTGGGTGGTGCCGTCGTGGCACGAGGCGCCAAATCCGGACGCCCTGATCCTGGAACTGGATCCGGGCCTCGCGTTCGGCACCGGCAGCCATCCGACCACCCGCCTGTGCATGGAATGGCTGGAAGCGAATCCGGCACCGGGCAAGACCGTGCTCGACTACGGCTGCGGTTCCGGCATCCTGGCCATGGTGGCCAAGAAGGTTGGCGCCGGTGAAGTGGTGGGCGTGGACATCGATCCGCAGGCGATCGAGTCGGCGGCTGACAATGCTAGCCGCAACAACTGCGAAATCACCTACTTCCTGCCGGATACCTTCGCCGAGTCCAAGCATGCGACGCAGCGCTTTGATATCGTGGTGGCCAACATCCTGTCCAGCCCGCTGAAGCTGATGGCGCCGATGCTGTCGGGCCGCGTGGCCGATGGCGGTTCGCTGATCCTGTCGGGCGTGCTGGCGCGCCAGGCGGAAGAAGTGGCGGCCGCTTACGCGCCGTTCATCAAGCTGGGCGTGTGGGCCGAGCAAGACGGCTGGGTGGCGTTGCATGGCCGCCTCGGTAGCGACACTGTTCCGGCTGCGCGTTAAGCCCGGCAATGGCGCTCGCCACCAAATGCCCCCACTGCAACACGGTATTTCGGGTCGCTCATGACCAGTTGAAATTACGTGGGGGCATAGTCCGCTGTGGCTCCTGTAATGAAGTCTTTGATGGCAACGCGGCCCTGCTGGAGCCGCCTGCCACCCTCCCCCCTCCGCTTCCCTTCGACCAGAAAATGGCCGCGCTCGATACACGCGCCGCTGAAGTGCTGCACGCCGAGGATGCCGAACCCGTGCTGGAACTCGACGAAGTGATCGAGGAAGCGCCTGCCGAGCCCGAGCCTGTACTCGACGTTGGGCTGAGCGGCGACGAAGCAGTCGCGGCCGCGCCAGCCGCACCGATCCCGCTGCCGGCCGAACCGGCCATCCTGCCGGTCAACACCGATGCCCTGTTCGACCTTGATCTCGACATCGAGTCCGAGCCGGACCTCGAAGCCAGCAGCGAGCCGGCAGTCAGCGCCGCGCCGCTGGAAGATATCCTGAGCGAAGAGGCCATGAGCGACGACGAGCTCGAAGCCGCGCTCGAAGCCGAACTGTCCGCGATGGAGCAAACCCTGGGCGACGTGCAGCACGACGCCGACGGCCAGCCAAGCGGCGAAGACGCGTTCGCCAACATGTCCGGCGGCCGCATCGAGCCGACCTGGGGCGAACCATCGCTGGACGACGAACCGCAAGCCGGCGCCGGTCCCGGCCTGGGCACCGCCCTCGCCGCCGCTGCCGACGCCATCGATGCCGCTGAAAACGAAACACCCGCCGCCGCGCCAACCACCATCGACGACGACCTCGCCAGCTTCGACAGCACCGCTGACGGCGCCAACACGCCAGCCGCCGTTCCCGCTGCTGCCGACGCAAGCGACGCTATGAATGCCGCTCCCGCAGCGGCCGACGCAAGCGACCCATTCGATGCCGAACTTGCTGCCGCTTTAGCCGCCGCCACCGAGGGCGACGAAGACGCGCTGCCTGATGACTACCACCGCGCCGCCGCACCGGCCGCGCCATCGGCCGCCCCTGCCCGCCCATCGCACATCGACGCCTTCGACGACGCCGACGAAGAGGCGCTGGTCCAACTCTCAAGCAACGGCCTGGCCGAAGCCCAGGCCGCGCGCGCCCACACCTACCTGCACGCCCAGGCCGACGACGACCTCGCGCCGGCCAATGAAGAACAAGCCGCGCCGGAAGAACCGGGCTTCGTCAAACGCGACCGCCAGCGCCAGAAATTCGGCAAAGCCGCCACCATCTTCATGAGCCTCGGCTCGGTGCTACTGGTGGCCGCCCTGCTGGCGCAAGCCGTGACCACCTTCCGCAACAGCATCGCCGCCAGCGTACCGGCGCTGAAACCGGCGCTGACCGCCGCCTGCCAGACGCTGGGCTGCAAAATCGAACTGCCGACGCAGATCGACGACCTCACCATCGAACAGGGCGAACTGCAAACCCTGAGCGAGACCACGTTTTCCTTCACCACCCTGCTGCGCAACCAGAGCGCCACCGCGCAAGCCTGGCCGTCGATCGAGCTGGTGCTGGACGACGACAAGGACAAGCCGGTGCTGCGCCGCGTATTCACCCCGCGCGACTACCTGCAGGCCGATGTCGCCACCGAGCGCGGATTTGCCCCGCACACCGAACAAGCCGTTAAACTCTACTTTGAGCTCCACGATCTGAAAGCATCGGGCTATCACATCGCAGTGTTCTACCCATAAAGACCTATCATGACCCAGACCTCCCTGATTTGCGGCTCGATCGCGATCGACACCATCCTGCAATTCCCCAACCGCTTCGACAGCATCCTGCTGCCGGACCAGCTGCACAAGGTGAACGTGTCCTTCCTGGCGCCGACCATGCGCACCGAATTCGGCGGCTGCGCGCCCAACATCGCCTACAACCTGATGCTGCTGGGCGGTTCGCCGCGCATCGTCGGCGTGATGGGCCAGGACAACGCGGCCTACATGGCGCGCTTCCGCAAACTGGGCCTGGCCACCGACAACATCCTGATCAAGGAAGACGCCTACAACGCCCAGTGCTTCGTCACCGCCGACCAGGATAACAACCAGATCAACGCCTTCCACCCGGGCGCCATGTCGTACGCCCACGAGAACGAGATCGCCAAGGCCGGCCCGGCGCGCATCGCCATCATCTCGCCGGACGGCCACGAGGGCATGAAGAAGCACGCCACCGATCTGGCAGCACTGAACATTCCATTCATCTTCGATCCGGGCCAGCAGCTGCCGATGTTCAACGGCGAAGAGCTGCTCAACTTCATCGCCAAGGCCACCTACGTCACCACCAACGACTATGAAATCGAACTGCTGATCGAGCGCACCGGCCTGACGCTGGACGATATCGCCAGCCGCGTCGAAGCGCTGATCGTCACCCGTGGCGAGCAGGGTTCGGAGATTTATACCAAGGGTCAGAAGATTGAGATTCCGGCGGTGCCGGTGGCGGAAGCGCTGGATCCGACCGGCTGCGGCGACGCCTACCGCGCCGGCCTGCTGTTCGGTATCACCAATGGCTGGAACTGGGAGACTACCGGCCGCCTGGCCAGCCTGCTGGGGGCCATCAAGATCGCCCACAAGGGCGCGCAGAATCACCGCTTCACCGCGGCCGAGATCGCGGACAAGTTCGAAGCCGCCTTCGGCTACCGCTTCTAAGTTGGCACGTCATTCCCGCGCAGGCGGGAATGACAATCACCGGCCGGCGAAGGCCATGCCCAGCAACAGCTGCGCAATCTGCAGCAGGATCAGCGCCACCAGCAGCGACAGATCCAGATTCCCCACCAGCGGCACCACGCGGCGGATCGGCCGCAGGATAGGCTCGTTCAGCGCGCGCACGAACGGCGCCAGCGGCGCATGCGGGTTCACCCAGCTGAAGATCGCCTCAATCACCAGCAAGGCCATGAAGCCATACAGAATCCACTCCAGGAAGCGCTGGAACGCCATCAGCAGCACGGCGGGCCACGGCCAGCCGGCAAAGAACAGGATCGAGGTGGCCGCCAGCACGATCAGGAAAGCGCCGATCAAACTGGCCCAGTCATAGCCGCCCACACCGGGTACGATGCGGCGCAAAGGGCGCACCAGCCAGTCCGACAACTGGAATGTGAACTGCGCCACCGACGACGGCGGCCGCACGCGGATCGCCTGCATCCAGAAACGCAGCAGCAAGGCGCTGCCCAACAAGACGGCGATGGCGTCGACAATCAACTTAAGAATACTGAGCACGAATCCCCTCCAATAAAAAAGCCGCTGTGTGATTGTCTCACACAGCGGCCATTGCCTCAGCAGGCTTCTAAGCGTTTAAGACTTAGGAAGGACGGGTGCTGGTTGGGAACGGCCATGCGGCGGCCGGAGCCAGGACGGTTTTAGCTGCTGGCGCGGCGGCTGGAGCGGCTGGCGCGGCTGGTGCGGCGGCGGCGGCTGGAGCTGCTGGCTTGGCGGCTTCCTTCTTCGGAGCGGCTTTTTTAGGAGCGGCTTTTTTAGCAGCTGGCTTGGCGGCTGGAGCGGCTGCTGGAGCGGCTGCTGGCGCGGCGGCGACCGGAGCGGCCGCTGGCTTAGCGGCTGGCTTTGCGGCTTTTTTTGCTGCTGGCTTGGCTGGCTTTTTAGCAGCTGCTGGCTTGGCAGCTGCCTTAACCGGCTTTTTTGCTGCTGGCTTAGCCGCTACCTTTGCAGCCGGTTTGGCTGCCGTTTTAGCTGCTGGTTTCTTGGCAGCTGCTTTCTTCGCGGCTGGCTTGGCTGCAGCTTTTTTGGCTGCTGGCTTGGCGGCGGCTTTCTTGGCAGCTGGTTTGGCGGCTGCTTTAGGAGCAGCTTTTTTCGCTGCTGGTTTAGCGGCTACTTTTTTCGCTGCTGGCTTGGCGGCTGCTTTTGGAGCGGCTTTTTTAGCTGCTGCTTTAGGAGCGGCTTTCTTGGCTGCTGGTTTAGCGGCGACTTTTTTCGCTGCTGGCTTGGCTGCTGCCTTGGCGACGACTTTCTTCGCTGCTGGTTTAGCGGCTACTTTTTTCGCTGCTGGTTTAGCGGCTGCTTTTTTCACTGCTGGTTTAGCGGCTGCTTTAGGCGCGGCTTTTTTCACTGCTGGCTTGGCGGCTGCTTTCTTCACAGCTGGTTTGGCGGCAGCTTTTGGAGCGGCTTTTTTCACTGCTGGTTTAGCGGCAGCTTTTTTCACTGCTGGCTTGGCAGCGGCTTTTTTCACAGCTGGTTTGGCGGCGGCTTTAGCGGCTGCCGGTTTTTTTGCTGGAGCAGCGGCTTTGGCGGCGGCTGGTTTCTTGGCTGGAGCAGCTTTCTTGGCTGCTGGTTTCTTTGCGGCGGTTGCCATGTTTAGTTCTCCTTCATCGGGGATGGGAAAAATTCGTTTACAAGATTTAAACCCGTCCAACCCGGGATTGGGCCAGGCGAATTATTCATCGGCGCAAACCGTAAACCGTTTGCGCTAATGAATTCGGCACTAGCTGAACTGCTGCATCTCCTCACAAGTGCAGCGCTTCAGCCATCGATCCTCCCGCCGTCCGAGGCCGGCGCGGCGTGAGGATACAAATCTTGTCGCGACGTTTTGCGGTGGTCCGGGCGTGTCCTCAGCTCCTGGAACCTGCGTCGCAGCCACGTCGCGGTTTTCGTTTTCAAACAAAAAACCGCCCGGCCTGAATTGAATCAGGCAAGACGGTTGAACAAAAACGACGTGGTCTTGTGCATATCTGTGTGAATCAGTGTCCCGTATTCGCGGTCATCTTTGCGTGGTGCGGTCTTCAAATTTTTTCGCACTTTTTAAATCACGCATTTTCAAGTTCGTAAAGTACACGAAAACCTTGTCGGTGCGCAACCAGCACGATAGAGATTCACGCGCTTTTTTTACGTTCGCCGTGCGCCGGTTCACGCATGCATACCGATTCAAGCTGCTCGACTGCTTCGCCGCGCGCACTTCGCGCGCGCTCAATCGGGTTCGGGAAGTGCCGCGCGCATCGCGCCGGGAAAATCGCACTTCAAAGTAAGCCTTATGCCGCCTGGGTTTCTTTGCCGCCGCCAAAATCGGCTGGCAAATCGCCTCACCCGCTTCCGAATCCGAGAGCGCCGGCGCATGGTTCGCGCGTCGTCGCAGCTCGCTGTTTTTAATTCGTCGCGATTATGAGACAGAGTAAGGCGAATAGCAAGCGGAATACAGCGGCACGCCGCATCGCTTCAGCGTTCTAGTGCGCGCGTTCGAACGCGCATCGCGTCTGATGAAGCGTTCGCGCGGCGGTGTAAATCGGCGTTAAGGCAGGTGGGGACAGGCGGCGTTTGAATTCGCGCGCCGCTATTCGGCGTCGTCCAGTTTGCGGCGCGCCACCCACTCGTTCATGTCGGCGGCCATGCGCTTGAGCAGCCGGGCGAGGTCGCGACGTTCGGCGTTGGTCCAATCGGCCATCAATTCGCCGACGATCTCCTCCCGCATGCGGTCGATGGCGTCCGCCATCTCGCGTCCCTGCTCCGTCACTTCCGCTTCGCGCACACGCTTGTCACGGGTGCCGGCGCGGCGTACCACCAAGCCCAATTCATCGAGGCGAGCCACCTGGCGGCTGACGGTGGTGTAATCGCGGCCGACCAGATCGGCCAACTCCACCACGCCGATCGGACCACGGCGATCGATGCGCACCAGCAGAGGAAGCAGCGCACGTTCGAGCGGCATGGCCATCTCGGACATGAGTTCGACGTCGGGCTCGGGGCGGCTCATGAAGCCGATGATGTCGAGCAGCGCATCATGCAAATCGCGGATATCTTTATTCATATGTGCATTATACACATAGTTGTTGACACGGTTTTGAGGGCGGAATAATATGTGCAAAATACACATACATGGAGAGCAGCATGCACACTGATATTTTGATCTGCGGCGCCGGCGCGGCCGGCCTGACACTGGCGATCGACCTCGCGCGCCGCAACGTGGACTTCCTGTTGATCGATCAGGCGAGCGCGCCGTTCGCCGGTTCGCGCGGCAAAGGCATCCAGCCGCGCACCCTGGAAATCTTCGAAGCGCTGGACGTGGCCGACCGCATGATCGCCGCCGGCGGGCGCTATCCAGCGCAGCGCCACTACGCAGCCGATGGCAGCTACCGCGATGAAGTCACCGTTGCCGCCACTGCGGCGACGCCATCGGAACCGTACGGCGAACCACTGATGCTGCCGCAGCACCTGACCGAAGGCATCCTGCGCGCACGGCTGGCGGAGCTGGGCCATGCGCCGCGCTATGGCCATGCGCTGCTGGGATTTGAGCAGGACGCCAACAACGTCCGCGCACGCGTGGCGACGGCGGATGGCGAGATCGTGGTGCAGGCGCGCTACCTGATCGGCGCCGACGGCGGCCGCAGCACCGTGCGCAAAACCCTGGGGGTGGATTTCCCCGGCGAGTCGCTCAACGCCCGCGCGGTGGTGGCCGACCTCACGCTCAGCGGCCTGACCCGCGAGGTGTGGCATCGCTGGGGCAAAGGCGCGGAACAAATTAGCTTATGCCCTTTGCAGGGGACCGCGCTGTTCCAACTGCAGATGCCGATCCCGCTGGAAGGCGAGTTCGATCTCTCGGATGCCGGCCTCGCCGCCGCCATCGCCGCGCGCACCAGGCGCGATGACATTCAAGTGCACGCCGTGCACTGGCGCTCCGACTATGCGATGAGCGCACGGCTAGCAGCCCGCTATCGAGTGGGCCGCATCTTCCTCGCCGGCGATGCGGCACATGTGCATCCGCCGACCGGCGGGCAAGGTTTAAACACCAGCGTGCAGGATGCGTGGAACCTCGGCTGGAAACTGGCGGCCGTCCTGCGCGGCGCCGACGAGTCGCTGCTCGACACCTATGAAGAAGAGCGCCGCGAAGTCGCCGCCGGGATGCTGGGCATGTCCACCCGGCTGCTCGACGCCGCCCGCGAACGCGGCGACCTGCGGCGTGGACGCGAGCAGCAGCAACTGGACCTGGGCTATCCGGACTCCTCGCTGTCATTCGACGAACGCGGCGACGATGCGCCGCTACGCGCTGGCTACCGCGCGCCGGACGCACCGCTGCGCGGCGCCGGCGGACAAGCGCGTCGTTTGTTTTCGCTATTGAAATCGGGAGATTGGATTATGCTGCGCTATGAGGCACGCGCTGCATCGGCGTTCACACCACACCGTGGCCTGCGCATCATCGACATCGGCGAGCATGCGGAACTGCGCGACCATGAAGACCATCTGCGCACCGCTTACGGCTTCGCACCCGGCGACATCGCCCTGCTCCGCCCCGACGGCTACCTCGCCGTCCTCACCCACGACGAAAGCAGCGTGGTGCTGGCCGCAACCATTAGCCGCGTATTACATTAGACGGCGACGCTCCAGGCGCTCGCGCGCTTCGGCCAACGCGGAGCGCAGCTGACGCTCCAGCTCCGCCTTGGGCGGCAGCTCGGTCCAGTACTCGGCGACCGTGATGCCGTCCTTCTGCACCTGCAGCAGCTCGACCTGCTGGTGGCTCCCTGGTTTGTTAAACCCAGAGTTCACTCTTCACCTCTCTCAGCCTTGCGTTTTGATTCAGATTAAACGGGAGCGCCTGAAATGAAAAAAGCCCTGCGTTTGCAGGGCTTTTGAGGTGGGCGAAGCCGGGATTAATCCCAGTTCAGCGCGCCGCCGGTCTGGTATTCGATGACGCGGGTCTCGAAGAAGTTACGCTCTTTCTTCAGGTCGATCATCTCGCTCATCCATGGGAATGGGTTTTCTTCCTGATCGAACAGCGCTTCCAGGCCGATCTGGGTGGCGCGGCGGTTGGCGATGAAGCGCAGGTAGCCTTTGAACATGGTGGCGTTCAGGCCCAGCACGCCGCGTGGCATGGTGTCTTCGGCATAGGCGTACTCCAGCTCCACCGCTTTCAGGAACAGCTGCTTGATCTCTTCCTTGAAGGCCGGGGTCCACAGCAGCGGGTTTTCCATCTTGATGGTGTTGATCAGGTCGATGCCGAAGTTGCAGTGCATCGATTCGTCGCGCAGGATGTACTGGTACTGCTCGGCGGCGCCCATCATCTTGTTCTGGCGGCCCAGCGCCAGGATCTGGGTGAAGCCGACGTAGAAGAACAGGCCTTCCATCAGGCAGGCGAACACGATCAGCGATTTGAGCAGCTTCTGGTCCTGCTCCACGGTGCCGGTGGTGAACGACGGGTCGGTCAGGGTGTTGATGAACGGGATCAGGAACTCGTCCTTGTCACGGATCGATTTGACTTCGTTATAGGCGTTGAAGATTTCCTGCTCGTCCAGGCCCAGCGACTCGACGATGTACTGGTAGGCGTGGGTGTGGATCGCCTCTTCAAACGCCTGGCGCAGCAGGTACTGGCGGCACTCAGGAGCGGTGATGTGGCGATAGGTGCCCAGCACGATGTTGTTGGCGGCCAGCGAGTCGGCGGTCACGAAGAAGCCCAGGTTGCGCTTGACCAGACGGCGCTCGTCTTCGGTCAGGCCGTTCGGGTTCTTCCACAGCTCGATGTCGCGCTGCATGTTCACTTCCTGCGGCATCCAGTGGTTGGCGCAGCCGGCCAGGTATTTGTCCCAGGCCCATTTGTATTTGAACGGCACCAGCTGGTTAACGTCGGTTTTGCCGTTGATGATGCGCTTGTCGTCCGCGTTCACGCGCAGCGCGACTTGTTCAGCGCTGCCCTCGGAGGCCAGCGCGGCTTGATTGACTACTGGTTTGGCCGATGCGGCCTCGTCGTCCCAGGACAGCGACATAATAAGTTCCTCTGAATTCTATCTATATATATTAGTACCGATGTCGTCCCGGCGCAGGCCGGGACCCAATTGGATTCCGGCCTACGCCGGAATGACAACTGTTATTGGCAGGCTTCGCATTCCTCGAAACCGTCGTCACCCGGACGCAGGTAGCAGGCCGCGCCCTCTTCCACTGCCGCCGAAGCGACTGGCGCCGGAGCCGGAGCCGCATTGGCCGCAGCCAGGCCGCCGTCCACCGGCACGGCGTTCAGGGCGCCGGTCTTGGTGGTGGATTTCTCCATGTGGGTGGCAGCGATGGTACGCAGGTAGTAAGTGGTTTTCAGGCCACGCAGCCATGCCAGCTTGTAGGTTTCGTCCAGTTTCTTGCCCGAGGCGCCGGCCATGTAGATGTTCAGCGACTGCGCCTGGTCGATCCACTTCTGGCGGCGCGAAGCGGCTTCCACCAGCCAGCTTGGCGACACTTCGAATGCGGTTGCATAAATGTCACGCAGGTCTTGCGGGATGCGGTCGATCTTGGCCAGCGAGCCGTCGAAGTATTTCAGGTCGGCGATCATCACCTCATCCCACAGGTCGCGCGCCTTCAGGTCGCGTACCAGGTAGGCGTTGATCTCGGTGAACTCGCCCGACAGGTTGGACTTCACGTACAGGTTCTGGAAGGTCGGTTCGATGCAAGCCGACACGCCGATGATGTTCGAAATGGTCGCGGTCGGAGCGATCGCCACGCAGTTCGAGTTACGCATGCCGAACTTGGCGATGCGCTCGCGCACCGGGGTCCAGTCCATCGAGGCCGACAGGTCCTGCTCCAGGTAGCCGCCGCGCTCTTCGGCCAGCAGCTTGATCGAGTCCTGCGGCAGGATGCCGCGATCCCACAGCGAACCTTTGTACGAAGCGTAGTGGCCGCGTTCTTCGGCCAGCTCGGTCGAGGCCAGGTAGGCGTAGTAGCAGACGGCTTCCATCGAGGTGTCGGCAAACTGCACCGATTCCATCGAGGAGAACGGCACGCGCATCATGTGCAGGCAGTCCTGGAAGCCCATCACGCCCAGGCCCACCGGACGGTGGCGCATGTTGGCGTTACGCGCTTTGTCGACCGCGTAGTAGTTAATGTCGATCACGTTGTCCAGCATGCGCATCGCGGTGCGGATGGTTTTCTGCAGCTTGACGTGATCCAGCTTGCCCTCTTTCATGTGGGCCGGCAGGTTGACCGAACCCAGGTTGCAGACGGCGATTTCGTCCGGACCGGTGTTCAGGGTGATCTCGGTGCACAGGTTCGAGCTGTGGACCATGCCGACGTGCTGCTGCGGCGAACGGATGTTGCATGGGTCTTTGAAGGTGATCCATGGGTGGCCGGTTTCGAACAGCATCGACAGCATCTTGCGCCACAGGTCCAGCGCCTGGATTTTCTTGAACACGCGGATTTCGCCGGCGGCGGCCTTGGCTTCGTAGCCCAGGTAAGCTTTTTCGAAGGCCTTGCCGACCAGGTCGTGCAGGTCCGGGGTGTCGGATGGCGAGAACAGGGTCCACTCGCCTTTTTCCATCACGCGCTTCATGAACAGGTCTGGAATCCAGTTGGCGGTGTTCATGTCGTGGGTGCGGCGGCGGTCATCGCCGGTGTTCTTGCGCAGGTCGAGGAATTCCTCGATGTCCATGTGCCAGGTTTCCAGGTAGGCGCAGACCGCGCCTTTGCGCTTGCCGCCCTGGTTGACTGCCACGGCGGTGTCGTTCACCACTTTCAGGAACGGCACCACGCCTTGCGATTTGCCGTTGGTGCCCTTGATGTGGGCGCCCAGTGCACGCACAGGAGTCCAGTCGTTACCCAGGCCGCCGGCGAATTTCGCCAGCAGGGCGTTTTCTTTAATCGCGTCGTAGATGCCTTCCAGGTCGTCCGAGACGGTGGTCAGGTAGCACGACGACAGCTGCGAACGCAGGGTGCCCGAGTTGAACAGGGTCGGGGTCGACGACATGAAGTCGAAGGTCGACAGCAGGTTGTAGAACTCGATGGCGCGCGCTTCGCGGTCGGTTTCGTTCAGGGCCAGGCCCATCGCAACACGCATGTAGAAGGCCTGCGGCATTTCGATGCGGACGTCGCGCACGTGCAGGAAGTAGCGGTCATACAGGGTTTGCAGGCCGATGTAGCCGAACTGCAGGTCGCGGTCAGCGACGATGGCTTTGGCCAGACGGGCCAGGTCGAATTCACCGAGTTTGGTGTCCAGCAGTTCGGCCGCGATACCTTTGGCGATGTACTGCGGGAAGTAGGTCACGTATTCGGCGGCGGCGGCGGCTTGCGCAACTTCCTTGCCGAAGACTTCCTTACGGATGGTGTGCAGCAGGATGCGTGCGGTCACTTGCGAGTAGGCCGGATCCTTTTCCATCAGCGCGCGGGCAGCCAGGATGGCGGATTTGTGCAGCTCTTCGACAGGTACGCCGTCGTACAGGTTTTTCAGGGTTTCAGCGACGATGGCGTCGGCGTCCACGTGTTTTTCCAGGCCCTGGCAGGCAGCGCCGATCAGGCCGGTCACGCGGCTCAGTTCCAGCGGCTTGCGCTCGCCGTTTTCCAGCACGTGGATTTGCGGTGCAGCGATGGTGGCGGCGCCCGAAGCTTCCTTGGCGGCGCGGCGCTCTTCCATCTGCTTGGCGCGGTACAGAACATAAGCACGAGCGACGTCGTGCTCGCCCGAGCGCATCAGGGCCAGTTCCACCTGGTCTTGCACGTCTTCGATGTGGAAGGTGCCGCCCGATGGCTGGCGGCGCACCAGTGCCGACACCACGCTGGCGGTCAGCTGTTCCACCAGTTCGCGGATGCGGGCCGATGCGGCGCCCTGGCCGCCGTTGACGGCCAGGAAGGCCTTGGTCATGGCGACTGCAATTTTCGACGGTTCAAACGCGACAACCGCGCCGTTACGGCGGATGATGCGGTAGTCACCGAGGTCGCTCGCTGCCGTTGCCGGGCTGCTGGCGGTGCTCGCAGCAACTGCTGGTACCAGTGCTGGATTGATGGTGATGTCTTGAGTAGATTGCATTTAAGCTCCCCGGATAACAACGTGCAGTCATGGCTGCGCCGCATATATGTTTAACAAGAATTGGTGTCACAGCAACCACTAGATCTAGTGCCGAACCCAACTCGATCCACTGATTGTAGTAGCCGCCATTTTCCCACGCAAGGGGAAATTTTGTCGTTTACGGCAATTTTTCTATTGACTTTGCGAAAGGCCTTTTGCGACGCGCAGTCCGGCGATAGCGGCCACTAACGCGGGCTCATCAAGTGCCTTTTGATTAAGCAGTTTCTGATAACATTCCCAATCGAACAACGGTCCCGGATCGGTTTTCCGGCCCGGCGCGATGTGTTCATGTCCCTGCACGTCGGTCAGCGGATAGTGCTGCCGCAGCGCCAAAGTCAGCCCGGCCAGGGCCGCATATTGGGCCGCTTCGAACGGCACAAAGTCGCTGCCCTCCAGCTCCACGCCGATGGCAAAATCATTACATTTCTCTCGCCCGCAAAAGCTGGACACGCCGGCATGCCAGGCGCGATCGTTGGCGGAAACGTATTGAATGACGCGACCATCGCGGCGGATAAAAAAGTGGCTGGATACCTTCAGCCCGCGCAGGTCGGCGAACGAGGGGTCAGCATTATAGTCGATCCGGCCGGTGAACAGGTCGGACACGTGCGGCGTGCCGAATTGCCCGAGCGGCAGCGAGATGTTGTGCACCACCAGCAGGGTGATATCGGCCGGCACCGGGCCGGGACGCGCATCGAAATACGGGCTGTCGTAGCGCTCGGCCTGCGGCAGCCAGCCGTCGAATCCACTCACCGCATTCACGTCTCCGGCTCCTGGATGTTCAGCTTCTGCATCTGATAGCGCAGCTGGCGGAAGCTGATGCCCAGCAGCTGCGCGGCCTGGGTGCGGTTGAACTGCGTTTGCGCCAGCGCGCGCAGGATGATGTCGCGCTCGATCTGGTTCAGGTAATCGGGCAAGCTCGATGGCAGCGCGTCGAGCGGCGGCAGCGACAGCGTGCCCGGCGCCGGCGTGGCGCCCGCAGGCGGCGCGGCCGGCATCGGCACCACGGCGCCCACGGCCTCCATCGGCTTGCCGCCCTTGAGCGCGAGGTCGCCGACTTCGATCACGCCATCGTTGGCAAACGCCAGCGCGCGTTCGAGGATGTTTTCCAGCTCGCGCACATTGCCGGGGAAGGCGTAGCTTTTCAAGGTCTCCAGCACGCCGGGGCCAAGCACCACCTTGTGCTCGAAGGTGCCAAGCCGTTCGAGAATGGCGCCGGTCAGTTCACCAAGATCGTCGAGCCGTTCGCGCAGCGGCGGCAGCGTCAGTTCGATCACGTTCAGGCGGTAGAACAAGTCCTGGCGGAAGCTGCCCTGCTCCACGCACTCGGCCAGGTTCTTGTGGGTGGCGCTAATAATCCGCACGTCGACCGGCTCCTCGGCGGTCGCGCCGATCTTGCGCACGCGCCGCTCCTGGATCGCGCGCAGCAGCTTGACCTGCATCGCCAGCGGCAGGTCGGCCACTTCGTCCAGCATCAGGGTGCCGCCGTTGGCGGCCTGGAAGAAGCCTTCGCGGTCGTCGGCCGCGCCGGTGAAGGCGCCCTTGCGGTAGCCGAAGAACTCCGCTTCCATCAAGGCCTCCGGGATGGCGCCGCAGTTGACCGCGATGAACGGCTTGCCCGCGCGCGAGCTTTGCGCATGAATCTCGCGTGCCGCCAGTTCCTTGCCGCTGCCCGATTCGCCGTGGATGTAGACCGGCGCCATCGAGCGCGCCAGCCGCGCGATCTGCGCGCGCAGCGCCTGGATCACGGCCGATTCGCCGCGCAGGCGGCTGGTGGCCGGCGTGACGCTCGGCGCCGGCGCCGCTTCCGGCGCGGCGTTCAGGCGCAGCGCCGACTGCACCATCACGCGCAGCTGGTCCAGCGCCACCGGCTTGGAGATGTAATCGAAGGCGCCGGCTTTCAGCGCCACCACCGCGTTGTCGGCGCTGCCGAAGGCGGTGACCACCGCCACCGGCGTGTTTTTACAGGCAGCCGTGACCTCGCGCACCAGTTCCAGCCCCAAGCCGTCCGGCAGGCGCATATCGGTCAGCACCAGCTGGTATTCACTGGCCAGCAGCGAGCGCGCCTCGGCCAGCGTGGCGGCGCTGTCGACGTCCAGCCCCATTTTCAGCAGGGTCAGTTCCAGCAGTTCGCGCAGGTCGGCCTCGTCGTCGACGACCAGGACGCGCGGAACGCGAGAAGATGCAGCACTCATTAAACAGCCTTTCCTTGCATCTGTCCGTGCGAGGCGAAAGTGATCACGAAGCGCCCGCTCAACGCCGGGCTGCCGTCGGCGCTGTCCCTGTTATCAAAACGGTATTCATAGTCCAGGCGCGCTTCGTTATTCAAACACAATTCGCGTGCCAGATACAGTCCCAGTCCGGTGCCCTTGCTGGAGGTGGTGTAAAACGGCTCGAACAAGTGGGCCCGCACTTCGGGCGAAATGCCGGGGCCATCGTCCTGCACGTGCAGTTCCAGCCGCTGCGCCTTGCCGCCCACCGCGTCGAGGCGGATCGAGGACGGCCCGCCGCTGGCGTAGCGCACCGCGTTGTTCAGCAGATTGAGCACCACTTCGCGCAGGTGCAGCGCGTCGAAGCGCACCAGCGTGCCCGGCGCCACCGTCACGCCGACGATCTCCGGCGCCAGGCCGTGGGTGTCGATGAATTCCGCCCGCAGCTCGGCCAGGAAGACGTCCAGCGCCAGCGGCTCGCTGTGCTGCTGCGCCTTGCGCGACAGCTGCAGGATGTCCTCCACCATGCGGTTCACCCGGCTGACATTGTCGCCGACGATTTTCAACAGGCGCTGGTGCACCGGGTCACTCAAGTCCTCGGCCAGCAGCGAGGTGGCGTGGCCGATGGCCGACAGCGGATTGCGTACCTCGTGCGCGATGCTGGCGGTCAGGCGCCCCATCGACGCCAGCTTCAGCTGCTGCGCCTGATTTTCGATGCCGGTGACGTCCTGCAAAAAGATCACGCTGCGCTGCGCGCCCAGGCTGTGGGTGTCGGCGGCGGCAAAGCGCACTTTCAGGTGCGCAGCCAGGTCGCGGCGCGCGCCCCAGGCGGCGGTCATGCCTTCCAGCGCGGCGTCGTTGAACGGTTTGATGGTGAGGAAAACGGTGGAGCGCGCGGCGTCCTCGCGCCAGTCGTGATAGGCCTGCGCCAGCGGCGCCAGCGCCGCTGCGGCCGACAATTTAAACCTCAGCTCCGGCCCCACAAGGCCCAGCATCTGCTGCGCCGCCGGGTTGCCGGCCACCACTTGCCCGTCCGGATCGACCACCAGAATGCCGTCGCCGATATTGGCCATCACCAGCCGGTTCACCGCCTGCTGCACATTGATCTCGACGCCGCGCTGGTTGGCCAATTCCTCCTGTCCGATCAACTTGGCGGCCATGCGGTTCACCACCAGCACGGCGGCCAGGAAGGCGGCGCCGTACAAGCCGGCCTGCATCACATCGCGGTCGTTTTCGGTGATGAAGATCTGCCAGGTGGTGTCGCCGAGCAGGAACAGCGCCACCAGCGAAGCACAGAACAGCGCCATCATCAGCGGCGCCAGGATCGCCAGCCCGGCCAGCGGGAACAGGTACAGAATCGCCAGCCCGCTGCGCATGCCGCCGCCGGCCAGGTAGAGCAAGGAGATGATGGTCAGGTCGCAGGCGATCTGCGACAGCAGCTGCAGCGTGAAGCGGCGCTGCATGTACACCGCCGACAGCGCAAAGCCGATCGCCAGCCCGAGGTAGACCAGGCAGATTTGCAGGTACAGGTACTGGCCCGAGGCACGCAGGCCGCGGTTATCGAAACTCAGGTAGACCAGCAGCACCAGCGCGATCACCACGCGGGTGGCGTTCAGCGTTTGCAACGAGCGCCAGAAGGTAGCGCGCGATTCGGCCGTCAGGGCTTGCAGGCGCGCGATCACGGGCGGTGGGCGTTACGCGGACGGCAGTGCGGCGTGGGCCGCGCTGCAATAGTCACGGCCGTTGGCCTGCACCGTTTCCGAGGCCGGATAGAAGATGCCGCAGTGCGCGCATTGCAGCATCACTTCGGCGTCGTTGGCCGCCTGCGCACGTGCACGCGCCTGCGGCGACTGGGCCGGCTGCTGCGGCTGCGGTTGTTGTTGACGGAACTGCTGCTGGTGGCGCTTCTGCGCCTCGCGGATCTTGGAACGGATCGCGAAGATCACCAGGAATACCAACGCCAGCCAGAAAATAATACGGCTCATGCCCAACCCTTATGCAAAACCACTTCAAACACAAACCGGCTGCCGACGTAGGCCAGCAGCAAAGTCGCAAAGCCGGCCAGGGTGAAGCTCAGCGCCGTCTTGCCGCGCCAGCCGCGGAAGCGGCGGCCGGCCAGCAGCGCGGCAAACAGCACCCACGACAGCAAGGTGAACACCGACTTGTGATCCCATTTCAGCGCCTGCCCGAACAGCTGTTCCGAGAACACGATGCCCGACAACACGGTCAGGCTCAGGAGCGCAAAGCCGAAGCCTATCATGCGGAACAACAGCTTTTCCATGGTCAGCAGCGCCGGCAGCTGATCCAGCGCGCCGGACAAAAACGATTTGCTGTCGGTGCGCGCATGCAGGCGCGCCTCCTGCAGCGCCATCAGCACGGCATGGAAGGCGGCGATGGTCAGCGTGGAATACGCCATGGTGGCGATGGCGATGTGCCAGCCGAACAGCGGCGACTTGCCCTCCATCGGCACCAGGTTGCCGGGGAAGACCAGCTGCAGCAGCGCGGCCACGGCGGCCACCGGCATCACCAGCCGGCGCAAGCCATCGAGGCTGAAGTTCTGGTTCTCGATCCAGTACGCGGCCACCGAGACCCACAGCGCCGACGACAGCATGGCGGCAAAGCCGAAGCGCAGCGCGCCGCCGGCGGCGATTTCCGACCACAAGCCGGCGCCGTGCAGCAGCCAGGCCGCCAGCGTGACGGCCGAAATCAGGCCGCCGCGGCGCGATGGCAGCGCGGCGCACACTATATACAGCACGATGGCTGCGATAAAAGAATAAGTCTGCATCCCGGCAGTCTACACCATCGTTCAATCCACGGCAGCCATGCGCAGTTCGTCGTGATGGTGGCGCTGCTGCTCTTCCATCACCAGCTGGCCCAGCTCGCGCTTGAGGGCATTGAACTCGGCGGCGGCCGGGTCGCGCAGGCGCGGCAGATCGACCAGGATGTCGCGCTTGACGGTGCCGGGACGGTAGGTCATCACCACGATGCGGTCTGCCAGGTAGATGGCTTCCTCGATCGAATGGGTGACGAAGATGATGGTCTTTTTCAGCTCGGACCAGATGCGCAGCAGTTCGTCCTGCAGGTTGCGGCGGGTCAGCGCGTCGAGCGCGCCGAACGGCTCGTCCATCAGCATGATCGGTGAATCGAGCGCCAGCACGCGCGCGATCGCCACCCGCTGGCGCATGCCGCCCGACAGGTCTTTCGGATAGCGGTTGCGGAAGTCCTGCAGCGACAGCATCTGCAGCAGCTTGTCCACCGTGGCCGTGACCTGCGCTTTCGGCTGGCCCTTGATTTCCAGGCCGAAGGCGATGTTGTCGGCCACTGTCATCCATGGGAACAGCGCGTATTCCTGGAATACCATGCCGCGCTCCGGGCCGGGCGCGGTCACCAGCTTGCCATCGGCGGTGATGCTGCCGGACGACGGCGGCGCAAAGCCGGCCACCGCGTTGAGCAGGGTCGACTTGCCGCAGCCCGAAGGCCCGAGCAGGCACACGAACTGGCCCTGCGGGATTTCCAGGTTGATGTCCTTGAGCGCCACCACTTCGCGTTCGGCGGTCTGGAACACCTTGTTTACTTGCGAGACGAGGATGTGCGACATCAATTCTCCAATCCGCGGTGCCAGCGCAGCAGGTAGTTATTCAGCTTGTTCATGCCAACGTCGATGGCCAGGCCGATCAGGCCAATCGTGATCATGCCGGCGATGATTTTGTCGGACCAGAAGTACTCGCGCGCCTCGAGGATGCGGAAGCCGAGGCCATTGTTCACCGCCACCATCTCGGCCACGATCACCACGATGAACGCGGTGCCGATGCCGATGCGCACACCGGACAGGATGTAGGGCACCGCCGCCGGCAGGATGACGCGGGTGAACATGGTGAAGCCGGAGGCGCCCAGGTTGCGCGCGGCGCGGATATAAATACCGTCGACCTGGCGCACGCCGGCAATGGTATTCATCAGCACCGGGAAGAAAGCGCCCAGCGCGATCAGGAACACGGCCGGCGGATTGCCCAGCCCGAACCACAGCATCGACAGCGGAATGTAGGCGATTGGCGGAATCGGCCGCACCATCTGCACCAGCACATTGAACCAGTCGTACACGCGATTACTCATGCCCATCGCCAGCCCGAGCGGCAGGGCCAGCCCGCCGCCGATCAGAAAGCCCACCACCACGCGGTACAAGCTGCTCAGCGAATCGGTAATCAGCTCGCCGGAGACGGCCCAGTGCAGCCAGCTGCCGGCCGCCGGATCGTACGGCTGCAGCGGCAGCAGGTAGGCGATCCACTTTTCCGCCACCGCCAACGGCGACGGCAGCACCTGCGGATTGACCCAGCCCAGCGTGGCGACGGTCTGCCACAGCGCCACCACCACGGCCGGCAGCACCAGACCGACGCCGATCTGGCGCCATGAAGACGCCTTCATTATTTAACGCCCAGCGATTTCTTGGCCGCCTCCAGCAGGTCGGTCTTGACCCAGTCCTTGGCCACCGGCGGCTTGGCCATGCGGCCGACACCGGTCTTGACCATCACGTCGGTGGTGATCTGGATGTGCTCGGGCGTGATGTCGTAGCTGTACGGCGAATTGCCGATGGCGTCGTCGAAATCGTCCTTGGTGATCTGGCCCTTGAACACCACCTCGCGCACATACTTCTCGGCGATGGCCTTGTTATCGATGAAGGTCTTGGTGGCCTGCACGAAGCAGTTCATGAACTTCTCGGCCAGCGGACGCTTCTCCTTGTAGAACTTCTCGGTCATCACCATGGTGCGCACCGGTTCGCCGATCGGGGTGTCGTAGGGCTTGATCATCTCCGTGCCGAAGCCCTTGTTGATGGCTTGCGACGACTGCGGCTCGGACTGCATCATGGCGTCGATCTGCTTGCCGAGCAGCGCCTGATTCAAATCGGCGTAGGCCAGGAACACCAGCTGCACATCCTTGCCCGGCTGGTCGGACACGGTCAGGCCGGCTTGCTGCAGCTCGGCCAGCAGCAGCACTTCCTGGATGCCGCCGCGCGTGACGCCGACTTTTTTGCCCTTCAGGTCTTTGACCGATTTCAGTTTCAGGTCGGCGCGGCTGACCAGTTGCGCGCCGCCCTTGGCAAAGCCGGCCACCACGTAAATCGGCGCGCCGCCGGCGCGGCCCGAAATCGCCGCTTCGGACGCGGTGGTGCCGACGTCCAGCTCGCCGGCGATAATCGCCTGCATCACGTCCAGGCCCTTCGCGAACACCCGTTCCTCGACCTTGATGCCGCATTTGGGTGCGATCTCTTTGATATAGGAGACGGCGCCGTAGTGGGCGAATTTCAGATTGCCCAGCCGGACCACTTCCTGTGCCTGTGCCGTGCCGAACAGCGCCATGGCGGTCAACGTTACGCAGATCGCTTTCAATTTCATGCCTATCTCCAGAGAGTTTTTCTTGCGGAAATGATACCAAGCCCAGCAGCATATCTGTAAAAAATGTAACTTGTGATGATTATCACCTTTGAACGGCCAGACTGCGCTTACGATGACTTGCGAAATCGCAAACATATTTCTTTTTGCAACGGAGTCATGATGATCACATCCCGCCGCCACGCCCTGCCCGCCATTCCCGCCATCTTGCTGTTGACCGCCTTGTCCGCCTGTGGCGGCGGTGGCGGCAGCGGCGGCACAGTCAACCCGCCGCCGGTCACCGAGACGCTGGCATTGAACGCGCCGGTGTTCAAGACCCTCGGCGGCAAGAACATCACGCTGGGCGCCAGCACCGCCAGCGGCAACGCCGCCGGCTGGACCCTGGCCGGCGGCAGCGTCGGCAGCCTGTCGGCCAGCAGCGGCGCCAGCATCTTTTATCAGCCGCCGGCCAGCGTCAGCGCCATCTCGACGGCCACGGTGACTGCCGCCATTGGCAGCTTGAGCAAGTCGGCCACGCTGTATGTCTATCCGGATCCCGGCGCGCCGGCGCTGAGCCTGATCGCGGGCGCCGATGATCTGCAGTCGGGGCCGGTCGACGGCCAGGGCGCCAGCGCCCGGTTCCAGAATCCACGCCTGATGGGCGCCGCCCCGGACGGCAGCATTTATGTGGCGGACTTCAACCCGCAAGGCACGTTGACCGAGGACCGCTTCGCGCTGCGCAAGATCAGCGCGGCCGGCGTGGTCAGCACCCTGGCCACCAACGTCGACCTGAACCCGAACTACTACAACGACGTGGTGCGTATCGGCGTCGACCGCGCCGGCACCGTGTACCTGGCGGAAAACGGCCGCACTTCGCTGGGCAACAACAATCCGTCCGGCGGCGCGATTTACAAGCTGGGGGCGGACGGCAAGCTGGCGCTGTTTGCCGGCGAGATGTCGCACAACGCCGCTCCCAACGAAACCTTCCAGCAGGACGGCAGCGGCAGCGCCGCCAAGTTCTACGCGCCGGACATCGTCGGCTTCGATGCCGACAACAATCTGTATATCAAGGACAGCCCGCGCAATATCGCCGTGGCGCGCCCGTACCGCAAGGTGACGCCGGCCGGCGTGGTGACCACCATCGACGCGCTGCCGGCCGGCGTGGGCGCGGCCGACGACGGCAACACCGATGCCTACAGCGCCGACATCAGCGCCAACGTCATTTACCGGACGCCGGCCGGCGGCGTCAAAACGGTGGTGGCCGGCGTCGCCGGGCAGCCGGGCGACCAGCTGGGCGCCCTGCCGGGCCTGCTGCGGGCGCCCAATGCGCTGATCCAGCTGGGGCCGTACAGCTACGCCTTCAGTTCGGGCACCCGGGTACTTAAGCTGGTGACGCCGCGCTGATGCGGTAAAATGGCGGCCAATCTTCAACTCCGCCATCACCATGCTAGATAATCTGACTCAACGCCTCGCCAAGGTCGTCAAGACCATGCGCGGCGAGGCCCGCCTGACCGAAGCCAACACCGCCGAAATGCTGCGCGAAGTGCGCATGGCGCTGCTCGAGGCCGACGTCGCCCTGCCGGCCGTGCGCGAATTCATCGCCCGCGTCAAAGAAAAAGCCCTGGGCGAGGAAGTGATTTCCTCGCTGTCGCCGGGCCAGGCGCTGGTCGGTGTGGTGCAGCGCGAGCTGGCCGCCATCATGGGCGCCGACCTGGGACCGGAAGCGGCCCAGCTGAGCTTTGCCCAGCAGCCGCCGGCCATCATCCTGATGGCCGGCCTGCAGGGTGTGGGTAAAACCACCACCGTCGGCAAGCTGGCCAAGTATTTAAAAGAAGAAAAGAAAAAGAAAGTGCTGACCGTTTCGGCCGACGTCTACCGTCCGGCCGCCATCGCCCAGCTGCAATCGGTGACCGCGCAGGTCGGCGCCGACTTCTTCCCGTCCACCGCGCAGGACAAGCCGGTCGACATCGCGCTCAACGCACTGGACTGGGCCAAGAAGCACTACCACGACGTGCTGATCATCGACACCGCCGGCCGTCTCGGCATCGACGAGCAGATGATGCAGGAAATCGCCGCCGTGCACGGCGCGGTCAAGCCGATTGAAACCCTGTTCGTGGTCGACGCCATGCTGGGCCAGGACGCCATCAACACCGCCAAAGCGTTTAACGACGCACTGCCGCTGACCGGCATCGTGCTGACCAAGCTGGACGGCGACTCGCGCGGCGGCGCCGCGCTGTCGGTGCGCCACATTACCGGCAAGCCGATCAAGTTTGCCGGCGTCTCGGAAAAACTGGACGGCCTGGAAGCGTTCGACCCGGCGCGCATGGCCAACCGCGTGCTGGGCATGGGCGACATCCTGGCGCTGGTGGAAGAAGCGCGCAAAGGCGTCGACGCCAAGGCGGCGGCCGAGCTGGCAGCCAAGGTCAAGTCCGGCGCCAAGTTCGACATGAACGACTTCAAGGCCCAGCTGAGCCAGATGAAAAACATGGGCGGCATGGCCAGCCTGGTCGACAAGCTGCCGGCCCAGTTCCAGCAGGCGGCCGGCAACGCCAACATGGACCAGGCCGACAAGCAGGTGCGCCGCATGGTCGGCATCATCGACTCCATGACCAAGGCCGAACGCGCCAAGCCGGAGCTGATCAAGGCCACCCGCAAGCGCCGCATCGCGGCCGGCGCCGGGGTGCAGGTGCAGGAAGTGAACCGCATGCTCAACCAGTTCGAGCAGATGCAGACCATGATGAAAAAGCTGTCCGGCGGCGGCATGATGAAGATGATGCGCGCCATGAAGGGCATGATGCCGGGCCTGCGCTAGGGGCGAAAACCACGTAAACCGGGGCTACGCCCCGTGTTTACGTAGTGTTTCCGGGAAAAAACGCAAAAAACAGTTGCGCAGAGGTTAAATCCCCACCAATATTAGCCGGTGCGATCAATTGCGCAATTTTCCATGTGTTCGTTAAGGAGGCTCGAATATGGCAACAGCCAAAAAAGCAGCACCAGCTAAGAAACCGGCAGCGAAGCCTGCCGCGAAGAAAGCAGCAGCACCAGCAAAAGCAGCAGCCAAACCAGCAGCAGTGAAAAAAGCACCAGCGGCCCGCAAGCCTAACGCCGCTTTCATGAAAGCGATGACGCCGTCCGCCTCCCTGGCCGCCATCGTCGGCGCAGCAGCCCTGCCGCGCACCGAAGTGACCAAAAAAGTGTGGGACTACATCAAGAAGCACGACCTGCAAGATCCAGCCAACCGTCGCAACATCAATGCCGACGACAAGCTGAAAGCCGTATTCGGCGGCAAGGCCCAAGTCTCCATGTTCGAAATGACCAAGCTGATTTCGGACCACCTGAAATAATCAGGCACAAAAAAAACCGGGAACTTCCCGGTTTTTTTTTTCGTCCCAGCTCACTTCCAGTTATTCCACGCCTTGAGCACCGCGTTCGGATACTCGGGCTTGCCGCGGCTGCCGTTGTAGCGGCCCAGCGCCAGGTACAGGTTGCCCGCTTCCATATCGAGATACATGCGCAGGATGGCGCAGCCGTAGCGCAGATTGGTCTGCATGTCGAACAGCGCCCGGCGGTTGCGGTCGCCGATCACATTGGTCCAGAACGGCATCACCTGCATGTAGCCGCGCGCGCCCACGATCGACACCGCGTACTTGCGGTACGCCGACTCCACCTGGATCAGGCCCAGCACCATGCCCGGATCGAGGCCGGCGCGGCGCGCTTCGTACCACACGGTGGCGAGGAACTCGTTGCGGGTCTGGTCGTCCGGCAGTTTGCGCTTGAGCCGGTAGGACATGGTGTCCAGCCAGTTCTGGTAGCGCGCCTGGTCGGACGGAGTGCGGAAGGTCGGCGTCGGCGGCGTGGCGTCCTTGATGGCGTTCGACAGCGCCAGCCGCACCGAGTCGGCCAGCGCTTCTTCCTTCTGGTTGCCGGCCAGCGCCAGCGGCGCCGCTGCCAGCAGCGCCGCCACGGCCAGCCGGCGCAACAGCGCGTTCATCACTGCGCCATTTTGCCTTTGATGAAGCCGAGGATGTCGGCCACCGGCACGGCGGTCGCTTCGGTGTCGCGGCGGCCCTGGTATTCCAGGTTGCCTTCCTTCAGGCCGCGGTCGCCGATCACCACGCGGTGCGGCACGCCGATCAGCTCCCAGTCGGCAAACATCTGGCCGGGACGGTGGCCGCGGTCGTCGATGATGACGTCGATGCCGGCCGCCACGGCATCGGCATACAGCTGCTCGGCCGCTTCCTTGACCGCCTCGCTGCGGTCCATGCCCATCGGGCAAAGCACCAGCTCGAACGGCGCCAGCGACGCCGGCCAGATGATGCCCTTGTCGTCGTAGTTCTGCTCGATCGCGGCGCCCAGGATACGGGTGATGCCGATGCCGTAGCAGCCCATCTGCAGCGGCGCCGGTTTGCCGTTCTCGTCCAGGAAAGTGGCTTTCATGGCTTCCGAGTAGGCGGTGCCCAGCTGGAACACGTGGCCCACTTCGATGCCGCGCTCGATCGCCAGCACGCCCTTGCCGTCCGGCGAGGCGTCGCCTTCCACCACGTTGCGCAGGTCGGCCACGATGGCCGGCTCGGCGCAGTCGCGGCCCCAGTTGGCGCCGGTGTAGTGGTAGCCGGCGTCATTGGCGCCGCAGACGAAATCGGCCATGTTGGCCACGGTGCGGTCGGCTACCACGGTGACCGGGGCCTTGGTGCCGATCGGGCCCAGGTAGCCCGGCACGGTGCCGTACACTTCCAGGATCTCCGCTTCGGTCGAGAAGCGGTGCGCGCTCAGGCCCGGCACTTTGCCGACCTTGACTTCGTTCAGTTCGTGGTCGCCGCGCAACAACAACATGAAATACTGTTTAGTCTGTTTTCCGTCTTTTTCGCTTTCGACGGTCAGCGCGATGGTCTTGACGGTCTGCGCCAGCGGCAGCTTGAGCAGCTCGGCCACGGCTTCGCACTTGGTGGCGTTCGGCGTTGCGGTCTTGGTCAGCGGCTGGGCGGCAGCCGGGCGGGTGGCGTTGATCGGCAGCGCTTCGGCCGCCTCCATATTGGCCGCGTAGTCCGAGCTCGGGCAGTACACCAGCGCGTCTTCGCCGGTGGAGGCGATCACGTGGAATTCGTGCGAGCCGGTGCCGCCAATGGCGCCGTTATCGGCTGCTACCGCACGGAACTTCAGGCCGAAGCGGTTGAAAATGCGCACATAGGCGTCATACATGACTTTGTACGAGGCTTGCATGCCGGCCAGGTCGCGGTCGAACGAGTAGGCATCCTTCATGGTGAACTCGCGGCCGCGCATCAGGCCGAAGCGCGGGCGGCGCTCGTCGCGGAATTTGGTCTGGATGTGGTAAAAATTCAACGGAAGTTGACGGTACGATTTAATTTCCGAACGAACAACATCGGTGATCACTTCCTCGGCGGTCGGCTGGAACGCGAACTCGCGGCCGTGGCGGTCCTTGACGCGCAGCAGTTCGGCGCCCATCTTGTCCCAGCGGCCGGTCTCCTGCCACAGCTCAGCGGGCTGAATCAGGGGCATGAGCAGCTCAATGGCGCTCGATTGGTTCATCTCTTCGCGCACGATGGCTTCAACCTTGCGGATGATTTTCAGGCCCATCGGCATGTAGGTGTAGATGCCGGAACCGAGGCGTTTGATCATGCCGGCACGCATCATTAACTGATGGCTGACGATCTCGGCATCGGACGGAGCTTCTTTAAGCGTGGAAATAAAAAAACGTGACGCGCGCATACGGTGAATTCTTTTTAAAAAGAGAGAGTTATAATCAACCTAATTTTAAAGGATTAGCTGGCTGATGCGTCCATACTTTATACAAATGCGTTCAAATCAGGGCCCGCCGGCCGTTTTCGTACCCCGAAAACCGCGCCGGCTGGCCGTTTTGTGGGCAAAAATATAAGACGATAGCTCAGCCGCAGAAAGTTTGAGGTGCAATATGCTCGATCGGGAAGGGTTCCGCCCCAACGTCGGCATCATCCTGCTCAACGCCCATAACGAGGTGTGGTGGGGCAAGCGGGTGCGCGAGCACTCATGGCAGTTTCCGCAAGGCGGCATCAAATACGGAGAAACGCCGGAACAGGCGATGTACCGGGAGCTGGAAGAGGAAATCGGTCTGCGGGCCGAGCACGTCAAGATCGTCGGTCGCACCCGCGACTGGCTGCGCTATGAGGTGCCGGACCATTTCATCAAGCGGGAAATCCGCGGCCACTACCGTGGCCAGAAGCAGATCTGGTTCCTGCTGCGCATGTGCGCCCGGGATAACGACGTCAACCTGCGTCTGACCGACCATCCGGAATTTGACGCCTGGCGCTGGCATGACTACTGGGTGCCGCTCGATGTCGTGATTGAATTCAAGCGCGAGGTCTATCAGCGCGCCTTGCAGGAGCTGTCGCGCTTCCTGACCTGGCCGCCGAACGGCCACGACCGCCGCCAGCACGGCTCGCGCTACCTGCGCCAGCCGCACGCGCCGCGCGCCAATGGCAATGCGGCGCCGCCGGCAGCGGCAGCCTTGCCGGCCTGCGCGGCCGAGGAAGAGAAGAAGTAAAGTAAAACGGGACAGCTCGCTGTCCCGTTTTTTTTGCTTACAGAATCTGGCACGCCTCGTCAAACGCCAGGCGCGGCGCGCGCGGGCGGATCTTGGCCGGGTCGCCGTAGCCGATGTTGCAGATGAAGTTGGATTTGACCGGCGTGCCGGCAAAGAAGGCCGCATCGACCTTGGCGTTGTCAAAGCCCGACATCGGGCCCACGTCCAGGCCCAGCGCGCGCGCCGCCAGGATCAGGTAGCCGCCCTGCAGCGAGGAGTTGCGGAAGGCGGTGGCCTGGATCGCCGCATCATTGCCGGCAAACCAGGAGCGCGCGTCCACTGCCGGCGACAGCTGGGGCAGCTTTTCGTAAAACTCCATGTCCATGCCGACGATGACAGTCACCGGCGCCGCCAGCGTCTTGGCCAGATTGCCTTCCGACAGTGCCGGCGCCAGTTTGGCCTTGGCCTCGGCCGAGCGCACGAACACCAGCCGCGCCGGCGAACCATTGGCCGCGGTCGGCGCCCAGCGCAGCGCATCGTACAGCTGCTGCAGCTGGGCATCGGTGACCGGGCGGTCCTGCCAGCCGTTGTGGGTGTGGGCGTTGTAGAACAGGGTGTCGAGGGCGGATTGGTTCAGCATGGTCTGCTCGGTGAAGTTGGTGAGCCGGCATCATAACAGGACACGGCGCAGCCGCGCCCCATGCCCAACTGCGGCAAGAGGTACAATGGCGCCATGTTTAATCCCTCTTCCGACGATGTGCGCCGCTTTTTCTGCGAAACTTTCCGCAAGCAGCGCGCCAATGAAATCCTGACGCCGCTGGAAACCATGGCGTCCGACTGGATCCGCCACCATCCCGAGTACCACGACGTGCTGAGCGACGTAGAGACCGCACTCACGCGCGACTATCAGGTCGAAGGCGCCCAGGCCAACCCGTTCCTGCACCTGTCGATGCACCTGTCGATCGACGAGCAAATTTCGATCGACCAGCCGCCGGGCATCCGCGCGCTGGCCACCGAACTCACGCTCAAGCTCGACGATGCGCACGCGGCGCAGCATGAAATCATGGAATGCCTGGGCGAGATGATCTGGAACGCCCAGCGCACCGGCACCCCGCCCGACGGCGTGGCCTACATCGAAGCCATCCGCCGCCGCCTTTGACCGTCGTGCCGGCGCAGGCCGGCATCCAATGGCGTGGTGGCGTTGAATTGGGTTCCGGCCTGCGCCGGAAGCCATTTCGCCCAGTGGGCGAAATGACGGAATCAGCGGTGGGTGGCCAGGCTGGTGGGCAGGCTGTGCAGATAGGCCGCGACGTCCTTGATGTCCTGCTTGCTCAGCGGCTTGACCTGGCCGGTCATGATGGCGTTGTTGCGGCCGTTGGCGCCGTCGCCGCGCTGGTAGGCGGTCAGCGCGTGCTCGAGGTAGTCCCGGTGCTGGCCGGCCAGCTTCGGATAGCTGGGGTCGATCGGGGTGTTGAAGTCCTTGCCGTGGCAGCTGAAGCACGCGTATTTCTCGGTCAGCGCCTTGCCCGCCTCCACATTGCCGCCCGCCTGCGCAGCGCCGGCCGCCAGGGTGATGCCCAGTACAGCGATCAGTTTTTTCATGTACTCAGTCCTCATTTCGGGTCGGCCGTGCGGGTCTGCTGCGAGTAGAACGCCGCCACGTCGGCAATGTCCTGGTCCGACAGGCTGGCCGCGATGCCCTTCATCGACGGATGCTTGCGGTCCCCTTTTTTGTACGCCTGCAGCGCGCTCTCGATGTACTTGGCCGACTGGCCGCCGATCATCGGCACTTGGTACACTTCGGGGAAGGTGGCTTTGTAGCCGGGGATGCCGTGGCAGCCAATGCACATTTCTATCTTGGCTTTGGCGTTCTGGGCATTGCCCACGACGTCGGCCGCAACGGCGATTTGCGACAGGCCTGCCAGCACGAGGAGTGCGGTGAGTTTTTTCATGGTGTCTCTAAGTAAGTAATCGGATACTGCGTATATCGGATACTTCTACCACGGTGTCACTATATTGACTTTTGTACTATTTGTGCAGGGATTCTAACCCAAGTACTTTATAGAAACAACACAAGCGCCCCACCATACCGAGCACCGGCTCTAGCGTTTCCCCCTATACTGTTTTATCTTTTTCATTCTGGACCACGCACATGCAAGCACGTTTTGAAGGCTCCGACCAGTACGTCGCCACCGCCGACCTGAAACTGGCCGTCAACGCCGCCCTCACCCTGCAACGCCCGCTGCTGATCAAGGGCGAACCCGGCACCGGCAAGACCATGCTGGCCGAGGAAGTGGCCGCCGCGCTCGATATGCCGCTGCTGCAGTGGCACGTCAAATCGACCACCAAGGCGCAGCAGGGCCTGTACGAATACGACGCCGTGTCGCGCCTGCGCGACTCCCAGCTCGGCGACGAGCGCGTGCGCGAGATTCACAACTACATCGTCAAGGGCGTGCTGTGGCAGGCCTTCACGGCGCCGGAACCGGTGGTGCTCTTGATCGACGAGATCGACAAGGCCGACATCGAGTTCCCCAACGACCTGCTGCGCGAACTCGACCGCATGGAGTTCTACGTCTACGAGACGCGCGAGATGGTGCAGGCCAAGCACCGCCCGCTGGTGATCATCACTTCCAACAACGAGAAGGAGCTGCCGGACGCCTTCCTGCGCCGCTGCTTCTTCCACTACATCAAATTCCCCGACCGCGACACCATGCAGCAGATCGTCCAGGTGCACTACCCGCACCTCAAGCAGGAGCTGTTGGCGCAGGCGCTGCAAACCTTCTACGAGCTGCGCGAGGTGCAGGGCCTGAAGAAGAAGCCGTCCACCTCGGAATTCCTCGACTGGCTCAAGCTGTTGATGGCGGAAGACATTCCGCCGGAAGCGCTGCGCAGCCAGGACAGCAAGGCCATCGTGCCGCCGCTGCACGGCGCGCTGCTCAAGAACGAGCAGGATATCCACCTGTTCGAACGCCTGGTGTTCATGTCGCGCACCAACCGATGAATACCGTCCTGCCCACCACGCTGGAACTGCACGGCGTGCGCCTGGAGCCGCTAGGCGCGCACCACGCCGACGGCTTGCGCGCGGCCGCCGCCGACGGCGCGCTGTGGCAGCTGCGCGTGACCTCGGTGCCGGCGCCCGACGAGGTGGACGCCTACATCTACAAGGCCATCGGCCAGCGCCCGACCCGGCTCGCGTTTGCCGTGGTCGATGCGGCCAGCGGCGCGCTGATGGGCACCACCAGCTACCACGATATCGTGGCCGATATCGGCCGCCTCGAGATCGGCTATACCTGGTACGCCAAACGCTGGCAGCGCACCCACGTCAACACCACCTGCAAGCTGCTGCTGCTGACGCACGCGTTCGAGACGCTGGGCGCGGCGCTGGTGGGCCTGCGCACCGATAATTTCAACCACGCCTCGCAGGCCGCCATCGAGCGGCTCGGCGCCAAAAAGGACGGCGTGCTGCGCCACCACGCGCTGCGCCGCGACGGCACCGTGCGCGATACCGTCATGTACAGCATCGCCGCCGGCGAATGGGCCGAGGTCAAGGCGCATCTGCGCTACAAGCTGGCGCAGCACGGGATGGCATGACATGCTGATCGATTTTTTCTTCACGCTCAAAGACGCCAGGATCCCGGTCAGCATCAAGGAGTTTTTGACGCTGCTGGAAGCCATGCAAAAACAGGTGATCAGCGGCTCGCTCGATGACTTCTACTATCTCGCGCGCCTGACGCTGGTCAAGGACGAAGCTCACTTCGACAAATTCGACCGCGCGTTTGGCCTGTATTTCAAGGGCGTGCAAACCGCATTTGAGGAAAACGGCAGCGTGCCGCTCGATTGGCTGGTGCAGCGCATGAAGCGCGAGCTCACTCCCGAACAGATCGCGGCGCTGGAAAAATTCGGCTACGACAAGCTGATGGACCGGCTCAGGGAGCTGCTCAAGGAGCAGAAGGAGCGCCACGAGGGCGGCAACCGCTGGATCGGCACCGGCGGCACTTCGCCGTTCGGCCACGGCGGCACCAACCCGGAAGGCATCCGCATCGGCGGCAAGGGCGGCAACCGCAGCGCGGTCAAGGTGTGGGAAGCCCGCACCTACAAGGACTACGACGGCGAGCGCGAAATCGGCACGCGCAATATCAAGCTGGCCTTGCGCCGCCTGCGCAAGTTCGCGCGCCAGGGCGCGGCCGAGGAACTGGCGCTGGACGACACCATCCGCGCCACCGCCAGCAACGCCGGCTACCTCGATATCAGGATGCAGCCCGAGCGCAAGAACAATATCAAGGTGCTGATGCTGTTCGATGTCGGCGGCACCATGGATGACCATATCGAGCGCACCGAGGAGCTGTTCTCGGCCGCGAAGTCGGAGTTCAAGAACATGGAGTTCTTCTACTTCCACAACTGCGTGTACGACCATCTGTGGAAGAACAACCGGCGCCGCCACTCGGAGCGCTTCCCGAGCTGGGACGTGCTGCGCAAGTACCCGCCCGACACCAAGCTGATTTTCGTCGGCGACGCCACCATGAGCCCCTACGAGATTTTGCAGGCCGGCGGCTCGGTCGAGTACAACAACGAGGAAGCGGGCAGCGCGTGGCTGGCGCGCTTCACGGCGGCGTTCCCGAAATTCGTCTGGCTCAATCCGGAGCCGGAAAACATCTGGCAGTACCGCCAGTCGGTCGGCATCATCCGCCAGCTGATGAACCACCGCATGTTCCCGCTGACCATGGACGGCCTCGAGCGCGCCATGCGTACGCTGAGCAAGTAGGAGCGATTGAAACAATTCAATACAAATCATAAGTTGTAGTTCAACCGTGCAGCCCTTAGTGTGCCACCATGTTCCGTACACTGACCACCCGACTGCGCACCGCCAGCCAGCGCGGCCTGATGCTGGGCCTGCTGCTGGCGCAAGCGCTGCTGTTCCTGCTCGACGCCGGCACCGGCGCCGCCCCCTCCTTCTCGCCGTTTTACTGCGTGACCGTGGCGCTGGCCGCGTGGCGCCTGCGGCCAGCCATGATCGTCTTCTTTGTGGCCAGCGCCACGCTGGCGCGGGTCTACGACTACATCAGCGTGCGCCACGAGAGCGCGCTGCTGGATCTGTACGCCGTCGTGCAAAGCGCTGCCGTCTACGCCCTGGTGGCGTGGCTGGCATGGCAGGGCCGTACCCACCTGGCGCGGCTGGCGCAGCGGGCGCGCCGCCTGCAGCACCTGGCGCGCAGCGAACGCCAGCGCCGCGCGCTGGAGGCCACCATCCGCCGCGCCGTGCCGGCCGACGTTGCCGACATCGTGCGCCTGGCCAGCCACAGCAACGATGACGCCGCCTTCGACCCCAACCTCAACGACGCGGAGCGCCAGGCGGCGCTGCAGGCCGCGTTCCAGCAGGTCATCACCGACGGCATCGGCGTGCGCCACTTCTGGGCCGGCGGCACCGGCACGGTGCCCATCGATTTCTGGGTGTCCGAACGCGGCGGCCAGGTGGCCGGCTTCATGATGGTGGCCGGCACCGACGGCGACAAGGGCCCGGCGCGCGAATTGCATGCGCTGGCGGTCGATCCGGCCTGGCGCGGCCATGGGCTGGGCAGCCTGATGGTGAATTTCTTCTGCGACCGCTACCAGCACCGGCGCCTGCTGGCGGCCTGCCGCTTCCGCTCGCAGATGATGTATATGCTGGAGCGCCGCCAATTTAAATATATCGCCACCAGCCCCGAGGACTACCACATGATGGGGCGCGATTAAGGCAGCTGCAGGCGGTAGCCGACCGCGGTTTCGGTCAGCAGGTAGCGCGGCTGGGTCGGATCGGCTTCGAGCTTGTGGCGCAGGTGGCCCATGTAGATGCGCAGGTAGTGGCCGTTCTCCGCCTGCGACGGCCCCCACACGGCGCGCAGCAGCTGCGGGTTGGTCATCACGCGGTTGGCGTTGGCCGCCAGCACCGCCAGCAGCCGGTATTCGGTCGGCGTCAGGTGCACATGCTCGCCGTTGCGGGTGACGCGGCGCTGCTGCAGGTCGAGCGCGATGTCGCCAAAGCGGATCAGGCCATCGCTGGCGGCGGCCGGCTGGCGCTGGCGGCGCAGGGTGGCGCGCACCCGCGCCAGCAGTTCGCCGGTGCCGAACGGCTTGGTCAGGTAGTCGTCGGCGCCGGCGTCCAGCGCGCGGATTTTCTCGCTCTCGCCCACGCGCGCCGACAGCACGATCACCGGCACCGTCGACCACTTGCGCAAGTCGGTCACGAAGTCGACGCCGTCGCCGTCCGGCAGGCCCAGGTCGAGCACGATCAGGTCGGGCTGGCGCGTGCCGGCGTCGATCAGGCCGCGCTGCAGGCCGGCCGCCTCGTGCACCTGCCAGCCCTCTTCTTCCAAGGCGGCGCGCACGAAGCGGCGGATTTGCGGTTCGTCTTCGACCAGCAGGGCGGTCGGCGCGGTGTCAGTCATGAGGTTCCTCGTCCGGCATGGCCGGTGGTGTGCCCAGGGGCAGCGTGAAGGTAAAGGCGGCGCCACCCAGCGCTGTCGCCGCGGCGCCGCTGGCGGCGGTGATCGTGCCGCCGTGCGCTGCGACGATGGCGCGGCAGATCGCCAGCCCCAGTCCCACGCCCGGCTTGGCCGATTCGCGCTCGCCGCGCGTGAATTTTTCAAACAGCACGTCGGCGCGCCCCGGCGGCAGGCCCGGGCCGTCGTCGGCCACCGTCACTTGCAGCCAGGCGCCGTGCAGCGCCGCGCTGACGACGATGTGGGCGCCGGCCGGCGTGTACTTGGCGGCGTTTTCCAGCAGGTTGGCCAGCACCCGTTCGATCAGCACCGCATCGTAGCGCACCAGCGGCAGGCCGGGCGGCAGCCGGGTGCTGACGCGGTGCGCCTGCAATTGCGCGGCGCTGGCGCGCAAAGCGCTCCCCACCACTTCCTCCAGCGGCTGCCATTCGAGATTGAGCTTGACTTCGCCGCTCTGGATGCGCGCCATGTCGAGCAGGTTGGCCACCAATGTACTCATGCGCAGCGCCTCGTCGTGCAGCGCGCGCGCGGCCTGCTGCTGGGCCTCGGCCAGCGCCGGCTTCGAACCGGCCAGCGCTTCGGACAGGCCGACCAGCGAGGTCAGCGGCGTGCGCAGGTCGTGCGACAGCGCCGCCAGCAGCGAATTGCGCAGGCGCTCGGACTCCATGCTGACCAGCGCTTCCTGCGCCACCTCGATGTAGTGCACGCGCTCGAGCGCGATGGCGGCCAGCGCGGCAAAGGTGTCCAGTTGCTGCCGCTGTTCCGGGATCAGGATCCAGCGCCGCTGCTGCGGCTCGATCGCCAGCACGCCGCGGGTGCGCATCGGCGCCACCAGCGGCAGGTAGAAGAGGCGGCTGGCCGGCAGGGTGCCGGTGCCCAGCCCGGCCGGCTCGGCGCGGTCGTAGGCCCACTGCGCGATGCCGGTGTCGAGCACCGACAGCGGCGCGCTATCGGCCAGGTCGGCGGCGGCCAGCGCCGGCAGCTGCAAGCGGCCGTCGGCGTCCGGCAGCAGCAGCGTGGCGCGGGCGCGGAAGGCGCGCTGGATCACGCTGCGGGTGGCGTCGAAGACTTGCTCGGTTTGCAGTACGCCCGACAGTTCGCGCGCGAATTCGTACAAGGCGCGCGCGCGCCGCTCGCGCTGCGCGGCGACGCGGGCCTGGAAGCGCAGGCCGGCGGTCAGGTGGCCGGTGATCAGGCCCACCGCCAGCATCACCACGAAGGTGATCAGGTACTGGAAGTCGCTGATGGCGAAGGTGAAGCGCGGCGGCACGAAGAAGAAGTCGAAGCAGGCCACGCTGCAGCAGGTGGCCAGCACCGACGGCCCGCGCCCGTAGCGCACCGCCACCAGCACCACCACCAGCAGGAACAGCATGGCGATGTTGGCCAGGTCGAGGTAGGCCAGCAAGGGCGTCGCCGCCAGCGCGGTGGCCACGCTGGCGGCCGCCGCGACCAGGTAGCCGATGGCGCGCCGCTGCCGCCCCGGTCCGGCCGCCTCGCCGCCGTCGGCATCGGCGTCGTCACCCCACGCGCCTGGCGCTGCGACGGCAGCGCCGCCGGCCGCGCGCGGCGGGGTGCGCGCGGCGCCGATTTCAATCAGGTCGAGGTCGGGCGCGTACTGCGCCAGCCGCTCGATATGGGGCGCGCGCCACGCTGGCCACGCGCGGCGGTGGGCGCGGCCCAGCACCAGCTTGGACAGGTTGTGGCTGCGCGCGTACTCGAGCGCGGTGGCAGCGATGTCCTGCCCGGCCAGCACCGCGGTGGTCGCGCCCAGCTCTTCGGCCAGCTTCAGGTGCTGCAGGATCTGCTCGCGCTGCGCCGCCGGCAGCCGCTGCAGCGCCGGCGTCTCGACGTACACCGCGTGCCAGCCGGTGCCGAGCTGGCTGGCCAGGCGCGCCGTGCTGCGCACCGTGTGCTCGCCGTCGGCGCGCGGACCGACGCAGGCCAGCAGCGCGGCCCCGGTCTTCCAGATGTCGGCAATCGATTGCTCCACCCGGTAGGCGCGCACGTCGCCCTCGATGCGGTCGGCGGTGCGCCGCAGCGCCAGTTCGCGCAGCGCGATCAGGTTGCCTTTGCGGAAAAAGTTCTTCGACGCGCGCTCGGCCTGGGCCGCCTGGTACACCTTGCCGCCCTGCAGCCGCGCCAGCAGTTCGTCGGCCGGCAGGTCGACCAGCACCACTTCGTCGGCGCGGTCGAACACGGTGTCGGGCACGGTCTCGCCGACGCGGATGCCGGTGATGCCGCCCACCACGTCGTTCAGGCTTTCCAGGTGCTGCACGTTGACCGTGGTGAGCACGTCGATGCCGGCCTCGAGCAGCTCCTCGACGTCCTGCCAGCGCTTCGGATGGCGCGAGCCGGGCGCGTTGGAATGCGCCAGTTCGTCGATCAGGATCAGCGGCGGCTGCAGCGCCAGCGCGGCGTCCAGGTCGAATTCGGCGATCTGCTTGCCGCGGTAGTCCACCATGCGCGGCGCCAGCTGCGGCAGCCCGGCCAGCATGGCGGCGGTGTCGGCGCGGCCGTGGGTCTCGACCACGCCGACCAGCACCGGCTGCCCGGCGGCCTGCAACTGGCGCGCGGCGGCCAGCATGGCGTAGGTCTTGCCGACACCGGCCGAGGCGCCGAAGTAGATGCGCAGCTTGCCGCGCGCGGCGCGGCGCTCCTGCGCCTGCACCTGCGCCAGCAGCGCATCGGGATCGGGCCGCACCGGCTCGCGGCGCTCGGGACGGACGGGGTCGGAAGGAAAGGCCATGCCCGGATTTTACTCTGAGCCGCGCGCCTGCGCGCGCTCCAGCGCCAGATTCAGCGCCAGCACGTTGACCCGCGCCTCGCCGAAAAAGCCCAGCCACTGCGGCTGGGTGGCGCGCTCGATCAGCGCCAGCACCTGCTCGCGGCTGAGGTGGCGTGCGGCGGCGATGCGGCCGGCCTGGTAGCGCGCGGCTGCCACGCTGATCTCGGGATCGAGGCCGCTGGCCGAGGCGGTCACCAGGTCGACCGGGATGGCGGCCGTGTTGCCCGGATCGGCCGCGCGCAGCGCCGCGACGCGGCCTTTGACCGCCTCCAGCAGGGCCGGGTTGCTGGGGCCGAGATTGGCGCCGCTCGAGCCGGCCGCGTTGTTGGGCATCGGGCCCGTGGCCGACGGCCGGCCCCAGAAGTACTGCGGCGCGCTGAAGGCCTGGCCGATCAGCGACGAGCCGACCGCCTTGCCATCGACGGTGACGATGCTGCCCGCCGCCTGCGCCGGAAACGCGGCGGCGCCGATGCCGGTGACGGCCAGCGGGTACAGCACGCCGCAAATCACGGTCAGCGCGGCAAAGATGGTCAGTGCGGGACGAAGTTGCTTGGTCATGATGGCTCCTTACACCAGGTTGAATGCGGCCAGCAGCAGGTCGATGGCCTTGATGCCGATGAACGGCAGGATGATGCCGCCCACGCCGTACAGCAGCAGGTTGCGGCGCAGCAGGGCCACGGCGCCGATGGCGCGGTAGCGCACGCCCTTGAGCGCCAGCGGGATCAGCACCACGATGATCAGCGCGTTGAAGATCACCGCCGACATGATGGCCGAGGCCGGGCTGGCCAGGTGCATGATGTCGAGCGCCTTCAGTTGCGGGAAGGTGCCGACGAAGGCGGCCGGGATGATGGCAAAATATTTGGCGATGTCGTTCGAGATCGAGAAGGTGGTCAGCGAGCCGCGCGTCATCAGCATCTGCTTGCCGATTTCGACGATTTCCAGTAGCTTGGTCGGATTCGAATCCAGGTCGACCATGTTGCCCGCTTCCTTGGCCGCCTGCGTGCCCGAGTTCATCGCCACCGCGACGTCGGCCTGCGCCAGCGCCGGCGCGTCGTTGGTGCCGTCGCCGGTCATGGCCACCAGCCGGCCTTCGGCCTGGTAGCTGCGGATCAGTTTGAGCTTGTCTTCCGGCGTCGCTTCGGCCAGGAAGTCGTCCACGCCCGCTTCGGCGGCGATGGCGGCGGCGGTCAGCTTGTTGTCGCCGGTGATCATCACGGTCTTGATGCCCATGCGGCGCAGCTCGGCAAAGCGCTCCTTGATGCCGCCCTTGACGATGTCCTTCAGTTCGACCACGCCCATCACGCGGCCGCTGTCGACCACCACCAGCGGCGTGCTGCCGCGGCGCGAGATGTCGTCCACCGCGCGCGCCATGTCGGCCGGATACGGCTGGCCCTGCGACTCGACGTATTTGCGCACGGTGTCGGCGGCGCCCTTGCGGATCTCGCGGCCGGCGATGTCGACGCCGCTCATGCGCGTCTGCGCGGTGAACGGCACGAAGGTCGCGTTCAGCGCCGCCATCTCGCGTTCGCGGAGGTTGAACTTCTGCTTGGCCAGCACCACGATGGAGCGCCCTTCCGGCGTGTCGTCGGCCAGCGAGGCCAGTTGCGCCACGTCGGCCAATTGCTGCTCGGTCACGCCCGGCGCCGGCACGAAGGCCGAGGCCTGGCGGTTGCCCAGCGTGATGGTGCCGGTTTTATCCAGCAGCAGCACGTCGACGTCGCCGGCCGCTTCCACCGCGCGGCCCGAGGTGGCGATCACGTTGGCCTGCATCATGCGGCTCATCCCGGCCACGCCGATGGCCGACAGCAGGCCGCCGATGGTGGTCGGGATCAGGCACACCAGGAGCGCGATCAGCACCGTGATGGTGACCGGCGCGCCGGCGCCGGCCGCGCTCACCGAGAACAGCGAGAACGGCAGCAGGGTCACGGTCACCACCAGGAACACGATGGTCAGCGCCACCAGCAGGATGGTCAGGGCGATTTCGTTGGGCGTCTTCTGGCGCTTGGCGCCTTCCACCATGGTGATCATGCGGTCGAGGAAGGTCTCGCCCGGATTGGCGGTGACCTTCACCACCAGCCAGTCCGACAGCACCCGGGTGCCGCCGGTGACCGAGGAAAAGTCGCCGCCCGATTCGCGGATCACCGGCGCCGATTCGCCGGTGATGGCGCTTTCGTCGACCGAGGCCACGCCTTCGATCACTTCGCCGTCGATCGGGATCACGTCGCCCGCCTCGACCAGGATGTAGTGGCCCTTGCGCAGGTCCGGCGCCGGCGCCGGCAGCCAGGTGGTGCCATGCTTGGGCGTGGCCAGCTTCTTGGCCGTCACGCTTTGCTTCAGGCTGCGCAGCGAGGCCGCCTGCGCCTTGCTGCGGCCCTCGGCCAGCGCTTCGGCGAAGTTGGCGAACAGCACGGTGAACCACAGCCACACGGCGGTGGCGGCGATGAAGCCGAACGGCGCCTCGCCCTTGCCGCCCAGCGCCTGCGCCGCCAGCAAGGTGGTGATGATGCTGCCGACGTAGACCACGAACATCACCGGGCTGCGCAACTGGGTGCGCGGATGCAGCTTGCGCAAGGCCTCGGCCATGGCCGGCAGCACCAGCGAGGACTCGAACATGCGCAGCTTGCTGGCCGGCGGATTGGTGAACAATGTACTAGCTTGTGACATGACGACTCCTTATTGTGCAAACAGCTGCAGGTGTTCCACGACCGGGCCCAGCGCCAGCGCCGGCACGTAATTCAAGACCCCGACCAGCGCTACCACGCCGACCAGCAGGCCGATGAACATGGCGCCGTGGGTCGGCATGGTGCCGGCGTTGGCGGCCAGGCGCTGCTTGCCGGCCAGCGAGCCGGCAATGGCCAGGATCGGCACGATCATGGCGAAGCGGCCGAACCACATGGCGATGCCCAGCATGGTGTTGTAGAACGGCGTGTTGGCCGACAGCCCGGCAAAGGCGCTGCCGTTGTTGTTGGCGGCCGAGCTGAACGCGTACAGGATTTCCGAGAAGCCGTGCACGCCCGGATTGGCCACGCCCGCAGGACCGGCCTCGCACATGACGGCAAGCGCGGTGCCGGCCAGCACCAGCGTCGGCGTGACCAGGATCGCGATCGCGGTCATCTTCATTTCATAGGCCTGGATTTTCTTGCCCAGGTATTCCGGCGTGCGGCCGATCATCAGACCGGCGATGAACACCGCCATGATGGCGAAGATCAGCATGCCGTACAGGCCCGAGCCGACGCCGCCGAAAATCACTTCGCCGAACTGGATCAGCAGCATCGGGATCAAGCCGCCGGCCGGCATGAAGGAATCGTGCATGGCGTTGACCGCGCCGCACGAGGCGGCGGTGGTGACGGCCGCGAACAGGGCCGAGGCGCTGATGCCGAAGCGGGTTTCCTTGCCCTCCATATTGCCGCCGGCCTGCAGCGCGCTGGCCGCCTGGTCGACGTTGAGCGCCTGCAGGCCCGGATGCACGGCCTGCTCGGCGCCCAGCACGCACACGGTGCAGGCCACGAACAGGATGGTCATCGCGCCCAGCACCGCCCAGCCCTGGCGCTGGTCGCCGACCATGCGGCCGAAGGCGAAGCACAGGCCGGCCGGGATCAGGAAGATGGCCAGCATCTGCACCAAATTGGTCAGCGCGCTCGGGTTTTCATACGGGTGCGCCGAGTTGGCGTTGAAGAAGCCGCCACCGTTGGTGCCCAGCATCTTGATCGCTTCCTGCGAGGCCACCGGGCCCATGGCAATGGTCTGGGTGCTGGTGGTCAGCGTCTCGGTGACCGGCTGGCCTTGCGCGTCCTTCAGCGGCTGGCCGTCGGCGCCCACTTTCGGCTGGGTGTAGGTGACCGGGTCCAGCAGCTGCACCTCTTTGTAGGCGTCGAAATTCTGGATCACGCCCTGCCCCATCAGGAACACCGCGAACAGCAGCGACAGCGGCAGCAGCAGGTACAGCGTGGCGCGCGTGATATCGACCCAGAAGTTGCCGATCGACTTGGCCGAGCGCGCGGCGAAGCCGCGGATCAGCGCAAAGGCCACGGCAATGCCGGTGGCAGCCGAGAAGAAGTTTTGCGCCGCCAGCACCAGCATCTGGGTCAGGTAGCTCATGGTCTGCTCGCCGCTGTAGCCCTGCCAGTTGGTGTTGGCGACGAAGCTGACGGCGGTGTTGAACGCCGAATCCGGGCTCACATTGGCCATGGCTTGCGGATTGAGCGGCAGCCACAGCTGCACGCGTTGCAGGCCGTAGGTGACCAGCGCGCCGATCACGCTGAACAGCAGCAGCGCGACGGCGTAGGCCTTCCAGCCCTGGCCTTGTTTCGGATCGACGCCGGCGGCGCGGTAAATCAGGCGCTCGACGCGCGCCATCCAGCCCATGCCGGGAACGGCGCTGCCGTCGCCGACGCGCGCCAGCACGATGCCAAGCGGCCAGGCCAGCGCCAGCAGCACGGCCAAAAAGACGATCAGCAGCACGATAGATTGCGTGGTCATCACAGGTCCTCCGCTTTCAGCAGGGCCACCACCAGATACACCAGCAGGCCGGCCGAGGCGATTGCGCCAATCACATAAAACGTGTTCATGGCTGGCCTCCCAATTTGTCGCAGCCGGCGGCCATCGCCACCGTCAGCAGGAAAAACAGCGCCGTAGCGCCGATAAATACAAAGTCCATCACACCCTCACAGGTCTCGTTTTGATAGGGTCAAGGTTAGACAAAAGGGTCTAAAAACTGTGTAAAGACTTGCCGGCGGGGTGTAAACAAAGCGTAAAAATTTACGCCGCGTTTACCAGCGGCGCGGCGTTATTTAGAACGTTTTTACGGGCGTGCCGCTACGCTGCAAGCATCGCAACTACCGATCGACATCATGGACACTTGTTTACACGGCATCTGGGTGCCGCTGGTCACGCCAATGCTGCACGGCGAGCTCGATTTGTCGCGCCTGCAGCGCCTGGCCGAGCGCGTAATCGACGACGGCGCCCACGGGCTGGTGGTGTGCGGCACCACCGGCGAGGCGCCGCAGCTGGATTTGTCGGAGCAGAGCGCGGCGCTGGCCGCGGTGCTGGAAGTGGCGCGCAAGCGCTGCCCGGTGCTGATGGGCATAGGCGGCAGCGACACCTTTGCCGCCGCCAGCCGGGTGCTGGAATTCGACGATGCGGAGCTGGCCGGTTATCTGGTCTCCACGCCTTCGTACGTGCGGCCATCGCAGGAAGGCTTGCTGCGCCACTTCGAGGCCATCGCCGACGCCACCAGCCGTCCCATCGTGCTGTACAACGTGCCGGCGCGCACCGGCGTGCACCTGGAGCTGGCCACCGCGCGCAAGCTGGCCGAGCGCCCGCAATTCGCCGCCATCAAGGAGGCCGGCGGCAGCCTGCGGCAGATGACGTCCCTTGTGCAGCACACGCCCCTCTCGGTGCTGTGCGGCGACGATGAGCTGCTGCTTGCCGCGCTGTGCGGCGGCGCCCATGGCGCGATTTCGGCGTCGGCCCATCTCCGCACCGATTTGTATGTGCAGCTGTTTGATCTGGTGCGCGCGCAGCGGCTCGATCAGGCGCGCATGCTGGCCGCCGCGCTGCTGCCGATGATGCAGCTGCTGTTCTCCGAGCCGAATCCGGCGCCGCTGAAGGCCGCGCTGGCGATGCAAGGCTTGCTGCGCGACGAACTGCGCCTGCCGATGGTGCCCGCCAGCGCGGCCTGCAAGCAGCAACTGGCCGCCGCGCTGGAAGCGCTCGATGCCCTGCCGCGCTACCGCAATGCAGCGCCATCGGCGGCGGCTGCGGCAACGGCGCGCTACTCGCTGGCTCACGCCATGGTGGCCAAATGATTGTCGCCCTCACTGGTATGGACGGCGACCGCGCCGTCGCCGATCTGGCCGAGGACTTGGCCATGCTGCGCGTGGCCGCCGGCAAGCGCGTGCTGCTGGTGGCGCCCAATCCCGGCGCTTACGACGCGCAGCTATACGACGATCTGGTGGTCAACGCTTCGCCGCAAGGTGCGCCCAAGGCGGAGGCCTCGCTGGCGCGCGCCGGCGTGATTCTGGCGCTGCTGCAGCCGGAAACGCTGGAGCGGCCGGACCAATGCGCCGCCTTGCTGGCGCGCCTGCAGCAAGCGCAGCGCGCCAATCCCGCTGCCCGCATGCTGGTGACGGTAGCACATGGCCGCCGCCCACTGACGGCGCACCAGACGGGCTGTCTGCTGGTGTTCGTGGCCCAGCTGCCGCACGCCCGGCTGGCCGACACGCTGGTCCTGGACGACAGCGCCGCCACCTACCACTCGCGCCACAGCGAGCTGGAACTGCAGGCCTATAAGCAGGACCGCAAACTGTGCGCCCCCGAAGTGCGCCATCTCTACCGCGAAATTTTCCGCCCTGCCGGCAGGACATAGGGGTGTGGGGTGTTTTTTCGCGGCGTTTTACTAAAACACTCTAAAACGTTCTAGACACTGATAAACGCTACTATTTTGCTCTAGGACGTACTAAAAAGCAGAACTAAAAAGCGCGCCAGCGCTCTAAATTAGTAAGAAATAGAGCGTTCTATTACGCTTTAGTAGCGTTTAGATGCGTTTAGATGCGTTTAGAGGTGTTTAGAAAAATCGCTTTTTCGGAGCCCCCCCCATCATGTTTACTCCTACCTTCCCAACCCGCATACCAAACGAACTGCTGCAGGAACTTGGCGGCTTCGCCGGCGTATTCTGGTGCGGCGAAGAAGTCGAGGAGGTCATCTGCGAGGCGATCCGCGCTTACATGAAGCGAGCGCCGGCGGATCAGGCGCAGCAGCCCGCCACCGGCATCAACAGCGTCGATACGGACACCGGCTATCAATGGAAACAACTCTTCCTGCCCGAAGGCACATGGCTACGCGCGAGCTTCGGCAAGGCGCCCTATACCGCAGTGGTGCAGGGGGGACAAATCCGCTGCGGCGAGCAAGTACTGTCGCCGTCGGCGTTCGCCAATCTGCGCGGCGGCGGCAACCGCAATGCCTGGCGCGCCGTCTGGCTGCGCTTCCCGGACAGCGAGCAATGGATGCTGGCCGACACCTGCCGGGCGCTGCAAAAAACCGCGATCACGCGGCTTTTCTAACGCGGGCGGCTTAGAACACTTTGCTGATGGTCAGCTGCAGCGCGGTCTTGCCGAGGAATTTGCTATTGGCGGCCGAAGTGTAAGCTGATTCCTGCGCATTGGTGCCGATCACGGCCAGCGCGCCGGAAACCACGCCGAAGTCCTTGGTCACGCCCAGCTTCCAGTCAGTGTACGAAGCAGCATCGTTGTGCTTCACGTTCTGACGGCCGCCGTGCAGGTTGACGGTCCAGCCATCACCGGCGTCGATGTTGGCGCCGACATCAAGGTAGCCGCTGTTTTTGCTGTCGGCAAAGCCGAACAGGTTGGTCACCGAGTGCGAATACTTGACGTAGACCGGGCCGTAGCCCAGCTGACCGTAAATCTCGGTGGTATTGGCGCTGACCGGCAGGCTGTTGGACGCATACACGTACGTCAGCACGCCGACGTCGTACGATACGGCCTCGCTGACCTGGCCGCGCTTGCCCGCATACAGGTCCAGCTCCACGTTGCCGTCGCCGCCCGCATCCTTGATCCATTTGATGGTCGAGGCCCACGCGCCCGCATACAGGCCGGTCGGATTGTTGACGTAATCCGCGCCGCCCTGCAAGGCCGGCTGCAGGCGCGTTTGCGAGATGCCGCGATAACGGTAGTCGCTGACCGCCGCCACGTTGAAGCTGACCGCGTTGTCCGGCACGGCGGCCGGCGCCGCCTCCTCGGCGTGAGCGGAAAACACAGCAGCCAGCGCTGCGACGAGTACAAACTTGTTCATAATAGTCCTATCAGTGGTTGAAAACTTCGCGGTACAGCGCGTCCATGTCGGCCGGCGCCGCGCCGCGAATAATGGTGCTGGCCAGGGTGGCCGACATCACCCGCGCCGCGAAAGCGCGCACCGCAGCACGCTCCTCGTCGCTGGGCGGGCCGTCCACGCCGACCAGTACAAACAGCACGCGCAAGCCCGGATTGAACATGCGCGCAGCATTGAGACGGGCAATCAGCTGGTACTGGCTGTCCAGATCGACCTGCCCCGGCGTCACTGGCACCACCGCCAGCCGCGCGGCAATCAGCGCCGCGCGCGAGTCGGCGGTGTCGCGGCCCTCGGTGTCGATCACGATGTCGTTGTAGCGGGTGCGCAGCAATTCCAGCTCGTCGAGCAGCGCGCGGCCGCTGATGGCGCGCGCGGCCACGCGCGGCTTGACGCCGGCCGCCGCCATCTCGCTGCACCACGCGCACGACGCCGCCCGCGGCGCGGTATCGAGCAGCAGCACGCGCCGTCCGGCACGCGCCCGCAGCAAGGCCAGGTTGTTGGCGACGATGGCCTGGCCCACCGCGCCGCCCGGACTGGCGATGGCGACGATCACGCCAGCCCCCGCGCCGACGTCGCCAGAGCGGTCATGCGGCCAAATTCCGCGCCCGGCAAGGCGCGCATCACCGCCACCATCACCTGCCCGGCCAGTGCGCGCGACAGACACAGCCAGACCTTGGCCCGCTCGCCGTGGTCGCAGGCCTCGACCCGCATGAACTGCATGGCGTCGCCGCAGGTGCGCATCACCAGCGCCCGCAGCTCGCTCAGCGCGGCCGCGTCCACGGTCAGCAGCATCAGGCAGGCGCGCGGCGACGGCGCCGCGGCTTGGGGGTGGAAAAAGGCAGGCATGACAGACCTCCGGTTCAGCGTTTCGATACCGGAAAGCTTAGCGGCCAGCGCGTAAAAACGGTCTAAAAAGGCCCGCTGGCGTGGTAAACATCGTGTATAAATTGCGCGGTGCGCAATTTTTGCCGCGCAGCCTGCGCAGTTGAGGATAGAATACGCAATCTATGCATGAACTGTACATAAACCCAGTATCAAGAAAACAAGCTTGCTCGTATGGCCACTAAAAAACCCGTTTCCGACTACAGCGAATCATCCATCCGCGTCCTCAAGGGCCTGGAGCCCGTCAAGCAACGCCCGGGCATGTACACCCGCACCGAGAACCCGCTGCACATCATCCAGGAAGTGATCGACAACGCCGCCGACGAAGCGCTGGGCGGCAATTGCAAGAACATCATCGTCACCCAGAACGCCGACGGCAGCGTCACGGTGGAAGACGACGGCCGCGGCATCCCGGTCGGCCTGCACCCGGAGGAAGGCGTGCCGACGGTGGAAATCGTGTTCACCCGCCTGCACGCCGGCGGCAAGTTCGACAAGGGCAAGGGCGGCGCCTACGCCTTCTCCGGCGGCCTGCACGGCGTTGGCGTGTCGGTCACCAACGCGCTGTCCAAGCGCCTGGAGATCACGGTGTGGCGCAAGGAGCCGAACGGCACCGGCCTGCACCATCTGGTGTTCGAGAACGGCGACGTGGTCGAGCCACTGAACTCGGTGGTCGCGCCGCGCGACGCCAAGAAGTCCGGCACCAGGGTCACGGTGTGGCCGGACGCCAAGTATTTCGACAGCGCCGCCATCTCGCAAGTGGAGCTGCAACGCCTGCTGCGCTCCAAGGCCGTGCTGCTGCCGGGCGTGTCGGTCACGCTGGCCAACGCCAAGACCGGCGAGTCGCAGACCTGGCAGTACAACGACGGCCTGCGCGGCTACCTGACCGAGGCGCTGGCGCAATCGACCGACGGCGAGACCCTGATCCCGCTGTTCGAAGGCGAGCAGTTCGCCGGTCCGGACGCCGAAGGCTTCGCCGAGGGCGAAGGCGCGTCGTGGGTGGTGGCGTGGACCGAGCAAGGCGCCATCGTGCGCGAATCCTACGTCAACCTGATCCCCACGCCCAACGGCGGCACCCACGAATCGGGCCTGCGCGAAGGCCTGTACGGCGCGGTGAAAAACTTCGTCGAGATGCACTCGCTGCTGCCGAAGGGCGTCAAGCTGCTGCCGGAAGACGTGTTTGCGCGCGCCTCGTTCGTGCTGTCGGCCAAGGTGCTGGACCCGCAGTTCCAGGGCCAGATCAAGGAGCGCCTGAATTCGCGCGACGCGGTGCGCCTGGTGTCGACTTACTCCAAGCCGGCGCTCGAGCTGTGGCTCAACCACCACGTCGACTACGGCAAGAAGCTGGCCGAGCTGGTGATCAAGCAGGCGCAATCGCGCCTGCGCTCGGCGCAAAAAGTCGAGAAGAAAAAATCGTCGGGCGTGGCCGTCCTGCCGGGCAAGCTGACCGACTGCGAATCGACCGACGTCGAGCGCACCGAATTGTTCCTGGTCGAGGGTGACTCGGCGGGCGGCTCGGCCAAGATGGGCCGCGACAAGGAATTCCAGGCCATCCTGCCGCTGCGCGGCAAGGTGCTGAACTCGTGGGAGACCGACAAGGACCGCCTGTTTGCCAACAACGAGATCCACGACATCTCGGTGGCGATCGGCGTCGACCCGCACACGCCCAACGACACGCCCGACCTGTCGGGCCTGCGCTACGGCAAAATCTGCATCCTGTCCGATGCGGACGTCGACGGCTCGCACATCCAGGTGCTGTTGCTGACCCTGTTCTTCCGCCACTTCCCGGCGCTGATCGCCAAGGGCCACATCTGCATCGCCCGGCCGCCGCTGTACCGCGTCGACGCGCCGGCGCGCGGCAAGAAGCCGATCCAGAAGCTGTACGCGCTCGACGACGGCGAACTGGTGGCGATTGAGGACAAGCTGCGCAAGGATGGCCTGAAGGAAGGCGCGTGGTCGATCTCGCGCTTCAAGGGTCTGGGCGAGATGAACGCCGAGCAGCTGTGGGAAACCACCATGAATCCGGACACCCGCCGCCTGCTGCCGGTGGCGCTGGGCGGCTTTGGCCTGCACGAATCGGCGGCCCGCTTCAATATGCTGATGGGCAAAGGCGAAGCAGCCGCGCGCCGCGCCTGGATCGAGGAACACGGCAACGAAGCCGAAGCAGATATCTGACGCACATCGTCATTCCGGCGCAGGCCGGAATCCAAGCTGAGCCGGCCAAGACGCGCAGCATTGGGTTCCGGCCTGCGCCGGAACGACGCGGGACTGACTACACAAGCATACACACCATGACTCAAGCAAATCTCTTTGACGATCCGGCGCCGGAACAGACGCCAGCCGAGAAGCCCGCCGTAGCGGCGCCGGCACCTGAAGCGGCCGCGGAAGCCATCCTCGCCGAGGCCGAGGCACCGCAAGCCCTCGCCGACGATGGCAGCGGCGACAGTGGCAACGGCGGCAACGGCGGTGGCGACGACAACGGCATGTTCGGCGGCGGCGACGATGGCGACGGCGGCGACGCGCTGACCCTGTCCACCTTCGCCGAACGCGCCTACCTCGACTACGCCATCTCGGTGGTCAAAGGCCGCGCCCTGCCCGACGTGTGCGACGGCCAGAAGCCGGTGCAGCGCCGCATCCTGTACGCGATGAACGAAATGGGCCTCAACAGCGCCGCCAAGCCGCGCAAGTCGGCCACCGTGGTGGGCGACGTGCTCGGTAAATTGCACCCGCACGGCGACCAGTCAGTGTACGACGCCATGGTGCGCATGGCGCAGGACTTCTCGCTGCGCTACCCGCTGATCGACGGCCAGGGCAACTTCGGCTCGCGCGACGGCGACGGTGCAGCAGCGATGCGCTACACCGAAGCGCGCCTGACGCCGATCGCCAAAGTGCTGCTGGACGAAATCAACCTCGGCACCGTCGACTTCCAGGCCAACTACGACGGCTCGACCGAAGAGCCGACGCTGCTGCCGGCGCGCCTGCCGATGGTGCTCTTGAACGGCGCCTCCGGCATCGCGGTCGGCCTGGCCACCGAAATCCCGTCGCACAACCTGGGCGAAGTGGCGCAGGCGGCGGTGGCCATGATCCGCAATCCGAAAATCTCGCACGCCGAGCTGATGGCGCTGGTGCCGGGGCCGGACTTCCCCGGCGGCGGCCAGATCATCACCCCGCCGTCGCAGATCGCCGACATGTACGCCACCGGGCGCGGCTCGATGAAAGTGCGGGCGCGCTGGAAGATCGAAGAACTGGCGCGCGGCCAGTGGCAGGCCGTGGTCACCGAACTGCCGCCGGGCACCTCGGCGCAAAAGGTGCTGGAAGAAATCGAAGAGCTGACCAACCCGAAGATCAAGCTGGGCAAGAAAACCCTGTCGCCGGAACAGCTGGCGCTCAAATCGCTGATCCTGAATTCGCTGGATACGATACGCGACGAATCGGGCCGCAACGCGCCGGTGCGCCTGGTGTTCGAGCCGAAATCGAAAAACCAGGACCAGACCGAATTCATGCTGCTGCTGCTGGCGCACACCTCGCTCGAATCGTCGGCCTCGATCAACCTGGTGATGATCGGCGGCGACGGCCGGCCGCGTCAAAAGGGATTGAGCGACATCCTGAGCGAATGGATCAGCTTCCGCTTCGCCACCGTCACGCGCCGCTCGCAGTTCAAGCTGGGCAAGGTCGACGCGCGCATCCACATCCTCGAAGGCCGGCAGACCATCCTGCTCAACATCGATGAAGTGATCCACATCATCCGCAATTCGGACGAACCGAAAGCGGCGCTGATCGAACGCTTCAAGCTGTCCGAAATCCAGGCCGAAGACATCCTCGAGATCCGCCTGCGCCAATTGGCGCGCCTGGAAGCGATCAAGATCGAACAGGAACTGTCCGAGCTGCGCAAGGAAAAGCAGATGCTGCAAGACCTGCTGGACAACCCGTCGTCGATGAAGCGCGCCATCATCAAGGAAATCGAGAGCGACGCCAAAGTGTACGGCGACGCCCGCCGCACCCTGATCGAGGAAGCACAGAAAGCCGTGGTGGAACAGAAGGTGGTGGACGAACCGGTCACCGTCATCATTTCCGAAAAAGGCTGGATCCGCGCCCGCAGCGGCATCGGCCACGACGCCACGCAATTCACCTTCAAAGCCGGCGATACGCTGTACGGCGCGTTTGAATGCCGCACGGTCGACAACCTGCTGGCCTTCGGCAGCAACGGCCGCATCTACTCGGTGCCGGTGGCGGCCTTGCCGAATGCGCGCGGCGACGGCGTGCCGGTGACCACCCTGATCGACCTGGCATCCGGCTCGCGCCTGCTGCACTACTTCGCCGGCAACGGCGCCACCCGCCTGCTGCTGGCCACCAGCGCCGGTTTCGGCTTTGAAAGCAAGGCTGGCGACATGGTCAGCCGCAACAAGAGCGGCAAGGCCTTCATCACGCTCGACGAAGGCGACAGCGTGCTGCCGCCGACCGTGATCCCGGACAGCGCCAGCGCAGTGGCGACGCTGTCCTCGGGCGCGCGGGTGCTGGTGTTTGGCATGGACGAAATGAAGGTGCTGACCAACGGCGGGCGCGGCGTGATCCTGATGGAACTGGGCGACAAGGAAACGCTGCTGGCGGCCAAGCCGATCAGCCAAAAAGGCGTGACCGTGTTTGGCACCGGGCGCGGCGGCAAGGCGCAGGAAGAAAAGCTGTCGGCGTCGGCGCTGGCGGTCCACTTCGGCAAGCGCGCGCGCAAAGGCAAGGAGCTGGCCACCAAGATCAAGCCGACCGGCCTGCTGCCGATCGTCTAACTACTGTCGTCCCGGCGCAGGCCGGGACCCAATTATTGGATTCCGGCCTGCGCCGGAATGACTGCGCTTAGTGCTTGGCGGCGGCTTCTTTCACCTCGGCGTCGGCCTTGGCTTTGACGGCGGCGGTCTTGTTGGCGGCCAGCGCTTTGTCTTCGGTCGCATCCACCGCAGCCTTGATGGCCTTGGCGTCCGCCTTCACGGTTTTCTTCTCGGCTTTTTCCTCGGCCTTGGCAATGGCCTTGTCGCCCTTGGCGGCGGCCCTGGCCTTGTCTTCAGGATCGGCCTTGGCGACCTTCTCGTTGGCCTTGGCCGCTTCCACCGCGACCTTGGCCTGCTGTTCCTCGTGCACCTTGTCCGCCTTGGCGATGGCCTTGTTGGCTTTCTTGTCGGCCTTGGCATCGGCCTTGGCTTCCTTCTGTTCGGCCTTGGCTACGTCTTTGTTGGCCTCAGCTTGCGCTTTGGCGACGTCCGCGGTTTGGGCGTAAGCAGCGGTGGCAAACAGGCCGGCGATCAGGGTGGCAATGATTTTGTTCATGATGTGATCCCTTTCGGTGTGTTGTTGGAGTAGGTGAGACACAGCTTATTCCTCCAACGACACCCACACTGTACGCTAGCGTACTAAGGACGCGAATACAGATCGATGATGGTGCTGATCGCGTCCGCGCACACCGAGCAGAATTGCTCGCTGCGGTCGAACATGATGCACTGCATTTCAGGGCGGTAGTAGCCGGTGGCCTCGTAGTTGGCACCCTCGAACGCGCCGATGGTGTGGCGGTGCGGATCGGGCGAGAACAGCGCAGTGCTGGAGGCCAGATCCTTCTTGAACAAGGCGCTCATCTCGGACTCGGGCCGGTTGGCGGCACGCAGCGCGGCGCGTTCCTTCTGGTAGGCGCGCGACGCAGCCTCGTAGGCCTGCTTCGGCCACGGCGTCGGCAGCGGCGTGCCCTCTTTCACGAATTTTTTCCATTTCAGCTTGGCCGGGTCATGCAGCGCGGTGGCGTTGGGCTCCCACGGTTCGCGGCGCTCGCCGCCGGTGGCGTAGGCCACGGGCGAGGTGTAGTACTCGTCGGCCAAGCCGGCGAAGTGGTGGCCGAATTCGTGCACGAACAGGTAGTTGGCCCAGTCGTTGCCGGCCCCCGCGGTGCTGAACTGGCCGAAGATGCCGCCGCCGCCGTAGGTTTCGTTGTTGACCAGGATTTCGATGAATTCGTACGGCGCGTACTGCGCCAGCTCGCGCAGCGCGCGGTTGTCGGTAGTCAGCACGTAGCGCTCGCTGCCGAAGATGTCGTAGCGCGCGCCCAGCGGCGAGGCGTGGTGCACGCCGGTCGAGGGCCGCGACACGCCCGATGCGGTGGTCGGCAAGGCGATGGCCCAGACGTTGAAGTCCCTGGCGCGCTCCTTGAACGGCGAGGTGACAAACAGGTGGTCGGCCAGGCGGCGCGCGGCCGCTTCGAATTTTTTCATCTCGCCGTTGGTGTAGCCGTCGCCGACGATCAGCAGGTCGACCTTGTCGGGCGACGGGCCGTTGACGCGGATGGCGACAGGCTTGACCGGCGCCGGCGGCTGCTGGCGGATCACGTCCATCGCGTCGGGGTCGACGTCGGCGCTCCACACCGGCACGAAGCGGTTGTTGTCGTCGCGCTTGAGGATGCGTACCTTCACTGGCTGCCCGGGACGCGGGAAGCGCACCGATTCCTGGAAGCCGCGATCGGCGTGGGCCGCTTCTTCGGTGCTGCGCCATTCGGCAAACACGGTGGAGAAGCCGCGCGAGTACAGCAGCTTGCCGGTTTTGGCGTCCGCCACTTCCACCAGGTTGTTGCCGCGGTTGGTGGTGTCGATGGTCTGCGCCATGCTGCCGGGCCACGGCAGCGGTTCGACCACCACGCGCTCGACGGCGTAGTGTTCTTCCCTGGCGTTGCCGCTGTGGAGATAGTCGAGGCGCATGGTGGCTGGCTGCGCGGCCAATGCGGAGGCGGAGGCGCACAGCGCCAGCAGGGAAGCGAGGTAGCGGATCATGAAAGTCCTGCGGTCGGTTGACGGAGAGCGCCATTGTAATCCCGCGGCCGCGAGCCCGGCGCGGCGGGCGGCGGCGGACGGCAGACGGCAGGCGGCTATTGGGTGCCGAGCGACTGGCCGATGTCGAGCGGGCGGATGTCGAGACGCATGCGCAGGATGGAGTAGCTTTGCGGCGCAGCCGAGGCGTAGCCCTCGCTGTCGCGCGTTTTGCTCAGGGTGAACTGGAAGCCCAGCTCCGGCAGCGGCGTGTTGCGGCCGCTGGTGGCGATGCCGATCGCTTCGCTGCGGCGGCTGTTGACCAGGTTTTCCATCAGCTCGACCAGCGCGTTGCGGCCCAGGATGTCGGGCGAGAACACCGGGTCGGCCAGCAAGTCCTTGCGCGGCGTGAGCTTGCCCCCGGCCTTGGCAAGCGACGGCGTGAAGGTGTGGCTGGCCAGGTCGTACAGATCGCCGCGATCCAGATAGCTGATCACCGCGTTGCTGACGTTGAAGCCGGCGCTGGCGGCGTCGGTGGTGGCGCGCGTCAGGTCGACCAGCAGCGCGCCCTTGCTGCCGACGATTTCGACGCGGCGGCGCGGGTCGACCACCATGGCGGTGTTTTCATCGATGCCCAGGCCGTACTTATAGCCTTTCTTGAGCATGGCCGGGATCATGCGCGCGAAGCGGCCGCGCACCAGGAAGTGCTGGTCGACGAACACGTCGTCGCCGATGAAGCCCAGGCCCGGCGCGATCTCCTGCCCTTCGGTGACGCCGCCGCGCAGGGTGGCAAACACGGTCTTGGGCGCGTAGAACATGGTGCTGCTCATGATGGCCGCGCCGGCGCTGTTGCCGGCCACCACGCCGCCGCGCCGGTACACCTCCCACACCGCGTCCAGCACGGCGCTGCGCGTGCCGTCCGCGCGCACTAGCGCCTGGGTGATGCGGGCCTGGTCGCCGCCGGAAAAGAACACGCCGCTGGCGCCGCGCACGGCGTCGGCCAGCAGCGGGTCGTCGGCGGCCTGGCGGTAGTCGCTGTCGGCCAGCTTGACCGCCAGCGGGACCTGGAAGGCGTCGGCGCCGTAGCGGTTGAGGAAGCCGACGATGGCTTGCGCCACCGGCGCCGGATCGGCCGCCGCCGAGGCGAACACGGCGATGCGCGCCCCCGGCCCGCCGGCCAGCGCGACGATACGCTGCCAGACCGCGTCGTTGTCGGGCCGCAGGTTGCCGCCGATGATGACCAGCGAGCCGCGCGGGCCGTCGGTCGGGGCGCCCGCTGCGGGCACGGGCGCGCCGCCGCCCGCCGGACCGGCCATCGCGCCCAGCGGCATGGCCAGCATCAGGGCGGCGTGGAACAGGAATTTGATCGCCATGCGCATACCGGCTCCAAAGAGTTGGGACGGGGCCCGCCGCTGAGCGCGGGCCCGTCCCATTAATATACCTGAATGCGCGTCAGCGGTAGCGGTACAGCGGCTGCGCCAGCTGGATCGGCCGGATGTCCATGCGCAGCTTGAGCACCGAGTACGCTTCCACCTCGGTCGAGCTGTAGCCGACGCTGTTGATGGTCTTGCTGAAGCGGAACTCGAAGCCCAGCTCCGGGTTGAAGTCGCGCGGGTTGCCAAAGGCGATGCCGATGGCTTCCTGCTGGGCGTTGTCGATCAGGTTGACCATCAGGTCCAGCACCGCGTTGTTGCCCAGGATATCGTTGGTGTAGACCGGCTCGCGGGTGTCGGGCTGGTTCGGGTCGAGCTTGTTGTCGGCCTTGTCCGGCGACGGCGTGAATTCGCGCGTCACCAGATTGAACTTGTCGCCGCGGTCAAGGTAGCTGATGGTGGCGTTGGAAATATTAAAGCCCTTGATGCCGCGGTCGGTAATGGCGGCCGACAGGTCGAGCAGCAGCGCGCCGCTGTAGCCGATGATTTCCACGTCGCGCTTGGCGTTGACCACCATGGCGGTGTTTTCGTCGATGCCGAGGCCGATCTGGTAGCCCTTCTTCAGCATCACCGGGATCATGCGCGCGAAGCGGCCGCGCACCAGCAGGTGCTGGTCGACAAACACGTCGTCGCCGATGAAGCCGAGGCCGGCCGAAATCTCGTGGCCGTCGTTGACGCCCTGCTTGAGCATGTCGAGCGTCGACTTGGCGTCGTAGAACATGGTGGTGCTCATGATGGCGGCGCCGGCGCTGGAGCCGGCAATCACGCCGCCGTCGCGGTAGACGTCCCACACCGCGTCCAGCGCGGCCGTGTGGCTGCCGTCCGGGCGCACCAGCGCGCGCGCGATGCGCGCCTGGTCGCCGCCGGTGAAATAGATGCCGGTGGCCGAGTGGATCATGGCCACGGTTTCCGGGTCTTCAGCGGCCTTGCGGTAGTCGCTATTGGGCCAGGTGACGCCGAGCGGAATGGCAAACGCCTGCGCGCCATACTGGTTCAGTTTGTTGACCGTGGCCTGGGCCGCCGCTTCCGGGTTGATCGAGGCCGAGCCGAACACGCCGATGCGCGCGCCCTTGCCGCCGGCCAGCTGGACGATGCGCTGCCACACCTCGGCGTTCTCGGCGCGCAGGCCGCCGCCGATGATGACCAGGTTGCCCGCCGGCGGCGCCAGCACCGGCTTGGGCGGCGGCACCGCCTTGGCCGGCTTGCTGCTCTTGCCCGGCACCTGCACCTTGGGCACCGGCGTCGCCGGCGCCGTGGTGACGGTGCTGGCCGCCGCGTGCGCGACGCCGCCCAGCGCCAGCAGCCACAGCATGCAAACCGCGATGCAGCAGCGCAGCAGCGTCAAACCCCTTACTTTCATGTTCCCCTTCCGATCAAAAGCGGCGCCGGGCGATCGCCGGGCGCCGTAGCGTGTTGCCAGATGATACCAAGCAATTGCTTAAATCGGCATTACTTGAACGCGTAATTTACACTCGCATACAGCCGGCGCCCGCGCACATCGGCATAGGTCGGGTCGTAGCCGGAGATGAAGTGGTAGGCCTGGTTGGAAAACGGCGGCGCTTTGTCGAACAGATTCTGGATGCCGGCGCGCAGTCTGAGCGCCTTGGTGGCTTGCCAGGCACCGCTCAGGTCCCACAGCGAGTACGGCTTGACGCGGTTGTAGGCCACCACGCTGCCGTCGTCGATGTTGATGGCCGAGTTCTGGTCGACATAGCCGCTGCTGAAGGTATTGGCCAGCGTGGCCGCAAACGGGCCGTTGTCCCAGTCCAGCGTGATGGTGTGGCGCCAGCGCTGCACCACGCCGTCGGTGACAAAGCGGCCCAGGTTGCTGACATAGGCGTCGCCGGGCGCGTTCTGGATTTTCGAATCCATCACATAGGTGCCGGACAGGCGGCCGCCAAAGTTGCCGGCCCAGGTTTTCACGCCTTTGTACTCGATGGTCAGATCGAGCCCGGCCGCCTTCTGGGCGCCGCGGTTTTCCTTGAACAGGTCGATGTAGTCGATCAGGCCGTCCTCGTCGCGGTGGATCAGGCTGGCGTACTTGACCGGGTTGGCCAGGATCACGTCGTCGCCGATTTCGGAAATCAGGTCGCTGCGCTTGATGTTCCAGTAGTCGAGCGACAGCGATACCTGCTTGCTTGGCTGCAGCACCGTGCCCAGCGAGAACTGGCGGCTGCGCTCGGGCTTGAGGTTGGCGTTGGAATAGCGGTGCGTGGTCCAGTTGTCGGCGCAGTCGGCGTAGTTGTTGTCGACCGTGGCGCAGTACACCGGGTCCGGCAGGGTGGCGGTGGCGCTGACCTGGGTCGGGCGGTACAGGTCGGTCATGGACGGCGCGCGGAAGCCGCGTCCGGCCGAGGCGCGCCACAGCATGGTGCTGTTGGGGCGGTAGCTGAGGCCGATTTTCGGGCTGGCCGCGCCGCCCACCACCTGGTAGTGGTCGTAGCGCGCCGACAGCTGCGCTTCCCACTGCTTGGTGAACGGCAGCAGCAGTTCGCCGTAGACGGCCTGGATGTTGCGCGCGTAGCTGGTGGCGCCGCCGCCTTCGGGGAAGGAGTCGTTGTTGATGTTGTCGCTCATCAGCAGCGCCGACGGCCGGTAATCGGTTTTCTCGTGCCGCACTTCGCCGCCCACGGCCAGCGCGGCCTCGCCGCCGGCCAGCGTGCCGACCGCGTGCGAGACCTTGAAGTCGAGCGCGTCCATCACGCCGCGCGCGTGGCGCACCTCGTCGTTGACCTGGATGCTGTTGAGCAGCTTGATGCCTTCCGCGCTGGACGGGCCGAACGGGTTGATCAGGCCGTCCGCGATGCCTTGCAGCAGCTTGTCGTACAGCAGGTAGCCGTGGGTGTCGCGGTCGCGCACGGTGTTGACGCTGTGGTTGAAGCCGATGTCATAGTCCCAGCCGTTGTGGCTGCCGGTCCAGCCGGCCACGTAGCGCTGGCTCTCGCTGGTCAGCTCCGAGGTGCGGCGGCCGGCCTCGAACAGGCGCATGTTGAGGCGCACTTCGCCCGGGGTGTCGTCGTCGGCGCTGGCGTCCTCGGACAGCAGGTCGTACTTGGCCAGCGCCGGGATTTTGCGGTAGTCGACATAGCCGATCACCCGCGCCGACGAGGCTGCGTACCAGGTCTTGGAGCGGCTCAGCGCCACTTCCACATACAGCTGGTTTTCCGGGTTGATCTGCAGCACGCCGCGCGACAGGAAGTTGGCCTTCTCCGCTTTCGGGTACAGCTCGGTGTCGCCCATGTAGTTGTAGGTGCAGGCGTCAACGCCGCCGGTGCCGGCCGGCAGGTACAGATTGGCCGGGCCGTTGCAGGTCGGGACCGACAGGTTGATGGTGCGGTTGGTCAGCGGCTTGCCGTTGAGGGTGAAACCCTGATCGTTCAGGTAGTCGCGCTGGGCGCCAGTCAGGCGGATATTGGCCGGCGAGGTAAATCCCGACAGCAGGTGCGGCAGGCGCTCGGGGATGTGCAGGTCGTTGATGAAATCGCGCTGCGAGGTGCTCAGGGCGTCGGTGCGCTGGAAGTCGGCCACCGCCATGATGTTGAAGCCGTCCCTGGCGAGGTCGCCGTGGCCGGCGGTCAGGGTGGCGGTGCGCTTGCCGGCGCCGCCCTCCTTGGTCTTCAGGCCGTAGGCGTTCAGTTCGACGCCCTGGTAGTCCTTGCGGGTGATGAAGTTGATGACGCCGCCGATGGCGTCGGTGCCGTACAGCGCCGAGGCGCCGTCGAGCAGCACTTCGACGCGGGCGATGGCGGCGGCCGGGATGTTGTTGAGGTCGACGCCGGTGTCGTCGCCGGGCGAGGCGAAGTTGGCCATGCGGCGCCCGTTCAGCAGCACCAGGGTGGACGAGGTGCCGATGCCGCGCAGGTTGGCGCTGTTGAAGCCGCGCTGGTCCTTGCCGTCGGTGATCGAGACGCCGTCGCTCAGACCGCCGACGTTGGCCGACAGCCGCGCCAGGATTTCAGTGGCGGTGGTGACGCCGACCTTGTCGATCTCCTCGCGGGTGATCACCTGCACCGGCAGCGCGGTCTCGGCGTCGATGCGCTTGATGGCCGAGCCGGTGATTTCCACTTTCGGCATCGGGGCGGCGTCCTGCGCCGCGGCGTGGCCGAGCAGGCCGGCTGCCGCGCCCACGCCCAGCGCCAGGCGCACGGCGCGCGTCATCATGGTATTGCGCATATTCTCTCCCTGTTGATCGATATGTAAATAATTCATTTAAGCTAACTCTACGCACATGTGGGCAAAAACTCAAGGCAAGCGGCGGCGTTTGGCCGGCGCGCGATTTACTTTGTGAAAATAGTGCTACATACTCAATGCTTTATGAATCCCGCAGGGCACGCCATGCAAGCACTCACTCATCCCCTTTCCAGCGCGCACGCGCCAGCCGCGTATGCGCTCACCAGTTTTCACTTCGGCACGCCGGGGCGCGGCAAGAAGGTCTACATCCAGGGCTCGCTGCACGCGGACGAGGTGCCGGGCATGCTGGTGGCGCAATTCCTGCGCACCGAGCTGGCCGCGCTGGAGGCGGCCGGCAAGATCAACGGCGAAATCATCCTGGTGCCGGCGGCCAATCCGATCGGGCTGGCGCAGGCGATTCACGGCGCCGCGTTCGGCCGCTTTGACCTGACCACCGGGGTCAATTTCAACCGCGCCTACAAGCATGTGGCGAACGATTTGAAGCGCTCGCTTGAAGGCAAGCTGGGGCAGGATGCGGCGGCCAATGTGGCGCTGATCCGCGAACATGCGCGCGCCTCGATTGCCGACTGGACGCCCGCCACCGATGCCGAGACGCTCAAGAAAACGCTGATGACGCTGGCGATCGACGCCGACATCGTGCTCGACCTGCATTGCGATAACGAGGCGGTGCTGCACATTTACGCCGGCACGCCGCTGGCCGAGGCGATTGCGCCGCTGTCGGCCATCATGGGCTCGCATGCGACGCTGCTGGCCTACGAGGCCGGCGGCGAGCCGTTCGACGAAGCGTGCAGCCGCTTGTGGTGGGATCTCGATAAGCACTTCGAACACAAGTTCCCGATTCCGCCGGCATGTTTGTCGACCACGGTGGAGCTGCGCGGCGAGCAGGAAGTCAGCTACGAGCTGGCGCGCAAGGATGCGGCCGGCCTGCTGCAGTTCCTGACGCTGAACGGAGTGCTGGGCGATGCGGCGGCGCAGGCCGCAGCGGCGGCCGCGGTGCCGGCGCCGCTGTGCGCGGCCACGCCGCTGGAAGGCGTGGAGCCGCTGTATGCGCCGCATGCCGGGATTCTGGTCTACACCCGCGAGCTGGGCGCGCGCGTGGCGGCCGGCGAGGCAGTGGCGGACCTGATCGATCCGGTCGGCGGCGCGGTAACGGTGTTGCGTGCGGCGGTGGACGGCGTGTTCTTTGCGCGCAGCGCGCACCGCCATGTGATCCGCGGCATGAACGTCGGCAAGGTGGCCGGCGCCAAGGCTTACCGTGAGGGCGACCTGCTGAGCGCATGATGAAGAAGAAAATCAAACTCCCGCATACTTTTGTCCTGCTGTTCATCATTCTGGCGCTGATCGCGGCGGCCACGTGGCTGGTCCCGGGCGGCAAGTACGATACGCATCTGGTCAACGGCAAGCAGCTGATCAATCCGGACAGCTTCCATTACATCGAGAGCGCGCCGCAGGGGCTGGTGTCGCTGATGAAGGCGCCGATCAAGGGCTTTGTCGAGGCGGCGCAGATCATCGGCTTTGTGCTGATTGTCGGCGGCGCTTTTGCGGTGCTGCAGAAGACCGAGGCGATCGATTCGATGATCAAGTCGCTGGCGCGCGCGCATGCCAGTTCGAAGTTCATCCAGAAGGCGCTGATTCCGGTGTTCATCACGCTGTTCTCGATCGGCGGCGCCACCTTCGGCATGAACGAGGAGGCGATTCCGTTCATTCTGATCTTTGTGCCGCTGGCGCTGGCGCTGGGCTATGACACGGTGGTGGGTGTGTCGATTCCGTTTCTGGGCTCGCAGGTGGGCTTCTCGGCGGCGTTTCTGAATCCGTTCAACGTCGGCATCGCGCAGGGCATAGCCGGCGTGCCGGTGTTTTCCGGCTGGGGCTATCGTCTGATCGTGTGGGTGCTGGCGACCACCGTCACCATCGTGTTCATGATGTGGTACGCGGCGCGCGTCAAGCGCGATCCGACCTTGAGCCCGACCTATGCGCTCGATCTGGAAAAACGCAAGGAGCTGCCGCCCGGCGGCATCGGCGAGTTCCACGGCATGACCGCGCGCCACAAGCTGGTGCTGGCGATTTTTGCCGGCTCGCTGGTGGTGATGGTCGGCGGCGTGGTGCACTACGACTGGTATATCGATGAAATCGCGGCGCTGTTCCTGTCGATGGCCATCGTGATCGGTCTGGTCGGCAAGCTCGATTCGACCCAGATTGTGGAAGGCTTCATGCAGGGCGCGCGCGATCTGGTCGGCACGGCGCTGGTGATTGCGCTGGCGCGCGGCACGCTGGTGCTGGCGCGCGACGCGCACATCATCGACACCATGCTGCATGCGCTGATGCCGCTGGTGCAGTCGGCGCATCCGGTGTTCGCGGCGTGGAAGATGTTTGGCATCCAGACGGTAATCAATTTCTTCATCCACTCGGGCAGCGGACAGGCCGCGCTGACCATGCCGATCATGGCGCCGCTGGCCGACCTCGTTGGCGTGACGCGGCAGACCGCGATCCTCGCGTTCCAGTTCGGCGAGTTCACCACGCCGATGATTCCGACCTCCGGCATCACGGTCGGCGTGCTGGCATTGGCGCGCATTCCGTGGATCACCTGGGCCAAGTGGATGATCCCGCTGCAACTGATCTACGCCGTGCTGGCGCTGGCCCTGCTGGTGCCGCCTTGCCTGATGAACTGGCAATGACCCACATCAAAGCATTGTTGATTTGAAGTGCTAAGTTGGACCTCATCGCGCCGCTGTGGGCGCCACAGGAGGCCAACTTGGCACACGTACCCATTCCAAAACCATCCTTCCTGGACCAGTGCGTCTATGTTGGGGGGGCGCACCGGAGAAAAGCGCTGGCGTTCCAAAGATCGGACTAGAATCTATACGTGGGACTTCACTCACGGGGAAATCGAAGTATTCAACAGGCGTGGCCGCCACTTGGGCGTTCTGCATGGCGTTACTGGAAAGCTCATCAAAGGCGCTGTCGCTGGGAGGAAGATTGATGTCTAACTTTATTGAGAAATGCCTTTCGCGCGAAGCCACGCCCGAAGACATCGATGACTACATCGATCAATGGCATGACCAGCCCGGCAACCAAACACTGCACGACTTCCTTGGCATGACGCGCGATGAATATGCTGGCTGGATTGCCGATGCAGCAGTACTGCCCGTCATCATCAATTCGCGTCAACATTCGGCAGGTAACACGCCCTCCGCATCGCCGGCCGGGACGACCAGGTAATGCAATAGTCCCGACCCTATGCACTGGCGTTAACTCAATCCAGCTGCCGGCGCGCATGGCGGCGGCGTTCGATGGCGGCGCGGCGCGGGTTGGCCGCTTCGCCGGTGCGCCAGTCGCTGGCGCGCATCCAGCCTTGGTTGCGGTCGCGCTGGATCCAGATGTCGCGCCAGGCGTTGCGCACGCAGCCGCATACTTGGTTGGCCCAGCCGCGCGGGGTGACGATGTTGCCTTCGGCGATCAGCAAGTCGCCTTCCACTTGGGCGTAGTGGCTGGTGTAGCCGTGGTTGATGCGCAAGCGCGTGCCGTGCGGCAGGAACAGGTTTTTCCACTGGTAGCCGCGCTCGGCCGGCCGGCCGCTGTTGCGGGCCAGCCATGCCTTGATAGCGATGCTGGCAATCTCGCCCGGATTGCGCCGGTCGCGCTGTTTCCACAGTGTGTCGCACAGGGCGGCATAGACCTTGGGTTTTACCTCCACACTGACTGCCTCGTTTTGTCTCATTTTGCCTTCTCCGATGCCTCGTCCTTTCCATGTCAGACCGCACTCTCCCTATGAAGGTTCCGCGGCCGGGCAAAAAAACGAGGCATCAAACGAGGCAAAACGAGACAAAACGAGGCAATCAGTGGGGAAGAACAACCGTGTGTATATGCCCGGCATCAGTTGGCGTAGATGTTGGGCAGGTAGCGCTCCATCAGCGTGGCCGGGCGCGTCGGCGGGGTGAAGCCGAAGCGGGCGTAGAGGGCATGGGCGTCGCTGGTGGCCAGCATGAAGCGGCGCAGGCCCTGCAAGTCAGGGTGTTCCAGCACCGTCTCCACCAGCGCCTTGCCGATGCCCTGCCCGCGCCAGCGCTCCACCACGAACACATCGGCCAGATAGGCAAAGGTGGCGCAATCGGTGGTCACGCGCGCAAACGCCACCTGCTTGCCCTCCAGATAAGCGCCAAAACACAGCGAATTCTCGATGGCCCGCTCGACCACTTCCAGCGGAATGCCGATCGCCCAGGTCGAGTGCTCGCTCAGGAACTGATGAATCAAAGGCACGTCGAGTGCCGTTTTATCGGTGCTGATGTGCAAAGTCGCCATGTTTTCCGTAATCAAAATGACAAGGTTGACGTATTTTAGAGCAGCTTGCGGTTTATAATCGCTGTTGATCCTACGCGCACTTCCAACTTTTGACTATGACTTCACAATTCTCCAAAAAGGCCGAGGCCTGGTCGGCCCGCTTCAGCGAACCCGTCTCGGACCTCGTCAAACGCTACACCGCCTCCGTATTTTTCGACAAGCGCCTGGCCAAAGCCGACATTCAAGGCTCGCTGGCCCACGCCGAAATGCTGGCCGCCCAAGGCATCATCAGCGCGCAAGACCGCGCCGAGATCGAGCGCGGCATGGCGCAGATCAGCGCTGAAATCGAGGCCGGCCAGTTCGAATGGCTGCTCGACCTGGAAGACGTCCACCTCAACATTGAAAAACGCCTGACCGAGCTGGTCGGCGACGCCGGCAAGCGCCTGCACACCGGCCGTTCGCGCAACGACCAGGTGGCCACCGACATCCGCCTGTACGTGCGCTCGGCCATCGACGACGTGCTGGGCCTGCTGAACGCGCTGCGCAGCGCGCTGACCGATCTGGCCGAAAAGAACGCCGACACCATCCTGCCCGGCTTCACCCACATGCAAGTGGCGCAGCCGATCACCTTCGGCCACCACATGCTGGCTTATGTCGAAATGTTCGGCCGCGACGCCGAGCGCATGGCCGACGCCCGCAAGCGCGTCAACCGCCTGCCGCTGGGCGCGGCCGCGCTGGCCGGCACCACCTTCCCGATCGACCGCGTGCGCGTGGCGCAAACGCTGGGCTTTGACGACGTCTGCCACAACTCGCTGGACGCCGTGTCCGACCGCGACTTCGCGATCGAGTTCACCGCTGCCGCATCGCTGATCATGACCCACATCTCGCGCATGTCGGAAGAGCTGATCATCTGGATGAGCCCGCGCGTGGGCTTCATCGACATTGCCGACCGCTTCTGCACCGGCTCGTCGATCATGCCGCAAAAGAAAAATCCGGACGTGCCGGAACTGGCGCGCGGCAAGACCGGCCGCGTCTACGGCCACCTGATGGGCCTCCTGACCCTGATGAAAGGCCAGCCGCTGGCCTACAACAAGGACAATCAGGAAGACAAGGAACCGCTGTTCGACACCGTCGACACCCTGGTCGACACGCTGCGCATCTTTGCCGACATGGCCGGCGGCATCACCGTCAAGCCGGAGAACATGCGCGCGGCCGCGCTGCAAGGCTACGCCACCGCCACCGATCTGGCCGACTACCTGGTCAAGAAAGGCCTGCCGTTCCGCGACGCCCACGAAGCCGTGGCCCACGCCGTGCGCGCCTGCGACGACCTCAAGATCGATCTGGCCGAGATGTCGCTCGAGCAGCTGCGCGCCTTCTCGCCGCTGATCGGCGACGACGTGTTTGCCGTGCTGACCCTGGAAGGCTCGGTGGCCGCGCGCGACCACGTCGGCGGCACCGCGCCGAACCAGGTCCGCGCCGCCATCGCCCGTGTGCGCGCCCAACTGAAGTAATCCCACCACGGCGCCGCCGTCCGGCGGCGCCGATCTGCCTGCTGTTTGATCTGGCGCAGTACCGTCCGCCGCCATCGTTCTAGCGTGAAGTCATCTACCACGGAGGATGACATGAACTCACGCACACCCGCACGCACACTCTTACTTGCCTGCCTCGCCCTGGCGCCCCTGCTCGCCCCTGCCGCGCCGCAGCTGATGTCGGCCCCGGTGACGGTGGCCACGCCGCAGGACAGCGCCGCCCTGATCGCGCGCCTGAACGCGCTCGACGCCCGCCCCGGCCTGAGCGCCGACTACAGCTTCCGCATCAGCAGCCAGCACCCGGGCGTGGTCGGGCAGAAAATCACCCGCGCCCAGCACACCTACAAAGGCTTGCGCGTGTTCGGCTCGGAATCGGTGGTGGTGACCGACGCTGCCGGCAACATCGTCAGCGTCTCGGCCGCCGACCGCCGCCCCGGCATGCAGCCGCAGGCGACCACGCCCGGCGGCGTCGCCCCGCCGCCGGCCAGCCCGCCGCTGCCGCCCGACCTCGCGCCCAGCCTGAACAGCGAGGCCGCCATCGCCGCCGCGGTGCAAGCCATTGCCCCCGGCGCCAGCCACCGCTGGCCGCCCAGCGCCGAGCTGCTGATCTATCCGCTGATGAAAACCGTGCGCACTGCCGCCGCTGCGGGCAAGCCCGACGACCAGCTCAACGCGCTCGACGTCGAGGAAGTGGTGGACCGCTACGCGCTGGCCTGGCTGGTGCAGCTGCGCATGGCGCTAGCCGGCAAGCTGATCTACTACGACGTGGTGATCGACGCCAAAACCGGCGCCACGATCGCCAAATGGCCGGCGCTGCAAACCATCACCGGCATCGGCCACAGCCAGTACAACGGCCAGGTGCCGATCAGCACCAGCGCCATCGCGGCCGGCTTCCAGATGCTCGACAGCGCGCGCGGCAGCGGCGGCAAGTTCGGCGGCATGGCCATCACCAACGCCAACCACAGTTCGCCCAACAATCCCGATCCCGGCAGCATCTACACCAACGCCAGCAACACCTGGGGCGACGGCCTGCAGTACAACGGCGGCAGCACCACCGACGCCAACGGCCAGACCGCCGCCGTCAACGCGCTGTGGGGCCTGATGAACACCTACGACACCAACAAGAACGTGCTGGGCTGGCAATCGCTGGACGGCAACAACACCGCCACCTACATCGCCGCCCACGTCGGCACCAGCTACGACAACGCCTTCTACGACGACAGCTGCAAGTGCATGTACATCGGCGACGGCAACAGCTTCCTCAGCCTGGGCGCGATCGACGTCATCGGCCACGAAATGTCGCACGGCGTGACCGCCGCCACCGCCGACCTGATCTATGCCGGCGAATCGGGCGGCCTCAACGAATCGAACTCCGACATCGGCGGCGAAATGGTGGAAGCCTACGCCCGCGCCGGCGGCACCGGCAGCAGCATCCCGGCGGCCGGCAACGACTGGATGATGGGCAAGGAAATCAGCAAGAGCGGCCAGCCGCTGCGCTGGCTGGTCAAGCCGAGCAAGGACGGCCGCAGCCCGGACGCCTGGAGCTCGTCGCTGAAAAACCTCGACGTCCACTATTCGAGCGGCCCCAACAACCGCATGTTCTACTTCCTGGCGCAGGGCTCGAGCGCCGACCCGGCCAGCGACGCCCACAGCCCCTACCTGACGCGCACGCCGGCCGCCATGAGCGGCATCGGCAGCGACAAGGCCTACCGCATCTGGTTCAAGGCCCTGACCACCAAGTTCACCGCGTCCACCAACTACGCCGACGCCCGCAACAAGGTGCTGCAGGCGGCGCAGGAGCTGTACGGTCCGACCTCGAAGGAAGCGGTTGCCGTGCAGCGCGCCTACGCCGCCATCAACGTCGGCGCCGATGTCGACGAAGCCGGCGGCGGGGGCGGTGGCGGCGAGGCGGTCGAGCGCATCGTCAACGGCGGTTTTGAAAACGGTAGCACCGGCTGGAGCGGCACCACCCGCGTGATCGGCGCCAACCCCGGCCAGCCGCCGTACGAAGGCACGCGCTACGCCTGGCTGGGCGGCAACGGCCGGCGCAGCACCGAAACACTGCGCCAGCAAGTCGCCATTCCGGCCGCCGCCAGCAGCGCGCAACTGAGCTTCGCGCTGCACATCGACACCGACGAAACCAGCAACACCGTGTACGACACCATGACCGTCACCGTGCGCAACGCCGGCGGCAGCACCGTACTGGCCACGCTGGCCACCTACACCAACCTGACCCCGGCCGACGGCTACCAGATCCGCAGCTTCGACCTGCTGCCGTTCAAGGGGCAGACCATCACGCTATCGTTCGCGATGCGCGAGGACCGCTCGCTGCAGACCTCCTTCGTGCTCGACAAAGTCAGCCTGCTGACCAAATAATCAACGCAGCGACACGAACACCGGGTTCGAATAGAACCACAGGCTGCGGTAGTTACGGTCGTTGATATCGTTGAAGCGCTGGGTGTTGTCGGTAGTGCCGGTGCGCTGGTCGGCCAGCGGCTCGCCGCCCTGCGTCAGGCCGGCAACATCCACGCCCAGATTGGTGCCGCGCAGGCGGAAGTACTGGTTCTTGCTGGCGGTGGTTTCATAGGTCACGCTGTAGTAGCCGTCCGCATCGAGCTTCCAGTCGGCCGCCGTGAAGCGCTTGACCACGCGCGTGCTGGCGTTGCTGGCGACGCTGTACGCCGCGCTGCCCGGCGTGGCCCTGGCGCCGACGTCGCCGGCGATCAAGTCGACGTGATCGACCACCGGCTTGACGTTGGCCGGCGTGCCGCTGTCGACCGGCTTCTCATAATTATTTTTCGCCGGCGACTTGAAGCGGATCGTGATCGTCACCTTGTCGCCGCTGGCTACTTTCAGCTCGCCGCCCATCTCCTTGCGGTCATCGCGGCTGGCCAGATTGAAGTCCAGCGCATTGATCAAATCACCGTACACCGAAAACATCTTGCCCGAGCGCAGACCGGCCAGCAAATCCTTGAGCGCCGGCGCGCCGGTGGCGCTGTTGAACACATAATTCTTCGCATACTCGCCGGGGAAATAACCGCTGCTGTTGCCGCCGACGATCTTGAAGTGCGTGTCCGAATCGGTCAGGTTCCAGATGCGGCGGCCCTCGCCCAGCAGCGCATCCCACGGCCCGCCCAGTTTGGCCACCACATAATCGACGCCGCCATAGACGCGCAGCAGCGCATTGTCGTCGGTGTAGGCCGCCGTGTAGCCGCCGCGGTCCGGCTCCATCTGATTGCCCACCATACCCTCGATGGCAAACATGATGTTCGGCGCGGCGTCATTGAAGGCGCGGAAATCAGCAATCGTGTAGCTGCCCTTGTTGCGCGACGGGTGATTGATCACCGCGTAGCTGCTGTCCGGATAATTCTGCTTGAGCCAATTGATCGCCTGCAGCGCATCGTCGGCGCTCTTGTTGTAGCGCGTCTCGCCGTACTTGGCCTTCCACGCCGCCACGTCGGCGGCATCGAACATCGCCGCGTCGCGCGTGGTGAACAGATACTCGAACTCCTTCATGCCCTTGGTGCTGGCGGCCGCGCCGTCGAACAGGCCGATGCCGATATGGTCGTGAGTCGGCATGTCCCATTCGAAGCCGGAGAAAATCAGCTTGTCGGCGTAGGTGCCTGCTGCCTGCAGCGCCTTCACGTGCGGGACTTCGTAGCGCTCGACGCCGAGCGACAGCGGAATCGACGTGGCCAGCGCGACACCCTTCTCGTCGCGGGTGGACACGCGCAAGTGATTCGATACCGCCATCCAGTCCAGCCCATAGCTGGTGAAGGCCTTCGACAAAATCTTGTCCAGCGTCTGGCTGACATCAGCATCGGCCGACTGCGTGGTGTGGGTGTGCAGATCGCCAGCGATCCAGCGCCCGGCCGGCAGCGGCGGCACGGCGCTTTGCGGCGCGTTGTCGCCGCCGCAGGCAGCGATGATCAGCACAGTGGCGATGGCGGCAGGGAGCAGCAGTTTTTTGTACGGCATGAGAAATCCTGAAGTGTGAAACAGAGGAGCGGGCACCATAACATTGGTGTATGACGGCCGCGTGACCTGCTATCATCGTGTGTTCAAGCGGGCGATCCTCGCGCACAACTTCAGGGATATAAAAATGACTAATGGCATAGGCGGCAAGACCATCGACGAGGCGCTGGCCTCGCTGTCGGACATGACGGCGGGCGCGGTCCCGATCGGCAAAGACGAACACCTGCAACGCATCGCGCGCGCGCAGGCCACCATGCAGGCGCAGGGCATCGCCGCCATCTACATCAACGCCGGCGCCAACCTGACCTACTTCACCGGCACCAAGTGGTACGCCAGCGAGCGCATGGTCGGCGCCATCCTGCCGGCGCAAGGCGCCGTCGAATACATCGCCCCCGCGTTCGAAGAGAGCACGCTGAAGGACTTCATGCTGGTCGACGGCCCGGTCAACTGCTGGCACGAACACGAAAGCCCGTACGCACTGTTCATCGCTGTGCTGAAACGCATGGGCATCGCGCCGAATCCTGCACAACCGCCGCGCGTGGGCATCTGCGAGAGCGCCGCCTTCTTCATCTACGACGGCATCCGCCCGCTGGCCGAAGGCTACGCGCTGGAAAACGCCCGTGCCGTCACCGCGCATTGCCGCACCCGCAAATCGGCAGCCGAAATCGCCCTGATGCAGCGCGCCAAGGACATGACGCTGGCGGTGCACGTCGCCGCCGCCAGCATCCTGCGCGAGGGCATCACCACCAAGGAAGTGGAAGAATTCATCGACCGCGCACACCGCAAGGTCGGCGCATCAGGTTCGTATTTTGTGATCGTGCTGTTCGGCGAAGCCACCGCCTACCCGCACGGCGTGAGCTACGTGCAGACCCTGAAGGCCGGCGACACGGTGCTGATCGACACCGGCTGCAAGCTGCACAACTACATCTCCGACATCACCCGCACCTACGTCTACGGTCCGATCAGCGAGCGCCAGCGTTCGGTGTGGAACAGCGAGAAGAAAGCGCAAGCGGCTGCCTTTGCCGCCGCCCAGCTGGGCGTGCCGTGCGAGGAAGTCGACGCCGCCGCGCGGCGCTCGCTGGAAGCGGACGGCTTCGGCCCCGGCTACAAGCTGCCCGGCCTGCCGCACCGCACCGGCCACGGCATCGGCCTCGACATCCACGAGTGGCCGTACCTGGTGGGCGGCGACAAAACGCCGCTGGACGTCGGCATGTGCTTCTCCAACGAACCGATGATCTGCATCCCCGGCGAATTCGGCGTGCGCCACGAAGACCACTTCTACATGACCGCCAACGGTCCGAAGTGGTTCACCGAACCAGCCCACAGCATCGACGACCCGTTTGGCTTGAACCGTTAAACTCTCAAGGAGGCTCCCCCATGAAGCGAGTAACTGGTATCGGCGGTATTTTCTTTTATGCGCAGGACCCGAAAGCGCTGGGGGAGTGGTACAAGCGCCACCTCGGCATCGACGTGCAAACCTGGGGCGGCGCAGCGTTCGACTGGCGCGACGACAGCGGCCAGCCAACTGGCGGCACCACCGCGTGGTGCATCTCGGCCGCCGACAGCAACGCCTTCGCGCCAGGCAGCAAGCCGTTCGTGGTCAACTACCGCGTGCACGATCTGCCGGCACTGCTGCAGGCCCTGCGCGACGAGGGCTGCAACGTGCTCGATAAAACCGACGACTCCGAGTTCGGCAAATTCGGCTGGGTGATCGACCCCGAAGGCAACAAGGTCGAACTGTGGCAGCCGCCACCCGGCCAGTAAATCAGCTGCGCTTCATCACCAGCGTGAGGATGTCGTAGCTGGCCACCAGCTCGTCGCGCTGGTTGGTCACCTGCACGTCCCACGCCACCACGCCCTGCCCCACGCCCTTGTCGTCGGTGCGGTTGCGGTCCACCTTGCGCTTGCAGGTCAGGCGCGCGCGGATGGTGTCGCCGATCGCCACCGGCGCCACGAAGCGCAGGTTATCGAGGCCATAGTTGGCCAGCACCGGCCCCGGCGCAGGCGACACGAACAGGCCCGCCGCCGCCGACAGCACGAAGTAGCCGTGCGCGATGCGCTGGCCGAACTGCGAGTCCTTCGCCGCCACCTCGTCGAAGTGCATGTAGAAATAATCGCCCGAGACGCCGCCGAAGTTGACGATATCGGCTTCGCTCACGGTGCGGCGATGGGTCAGCAGCGAATCGCCGATGGCCAGGTCTTCGAAGTGCTTGCGGAACGGATGCACCTCGCTCTCCTGCACCGCCGCGCCCCGCACATATTCGCCGGTGATGGCCGCCAGCATGGTCGGCGATCCCTGCACCGCCGCGCGCTGCAGGAAGTGGCGTACCGCGCGGATGCCGCCCAGTTCCTCGCCGCCGCCGGCGCGTCCCGGTCCGCCGTGCTTCAATTGCGGCAGCGGCGAGCCGTGGCCGGTGGAGTCCACCGCCGCCTCGCGCTCCAGCACCAGCACGCGCCCGTGCGACGCCGCCGCCATTGGCACCGCGTAGGCGGCAATCGCTGGCTCCTTGGTCACCAGCGTCGACACCAGCGAACCCTTGCCGCGCGCGGCCAGCGCCAGCGCCTCGTCGATGCCGTGGTAGCTGATGATGGTGCTGACCGGGCCAAACGCCTCGACGTCGTGCACCGCCTCGTTGCGGTGGCCGTCGCGGCACAGCAGCAGGGTCGGCGCGAAGAACGCGCCTTCGCTCACGCCCTCGCCCACCGGCGCGAAGCCGTCGCGGGCGCTGAACAGGACTTCATTGCCGCGCGCCAGCAGCTCGACCCGCTCGGCCACATCGCGCTGCTGCTCGCGCGATGCCAGTGCGCCCATGCGCACGCCCTCCACCGATGGATCGCCGACGCTGACTTTCGCCAAGCGCTCGCGCAGGCGCGTGCCGACCGCGTCGACCAGATGATCGGGCACGATGATGCGGCGGATCGCGGTGCACTTCTGACCCGCCTTGCCGGTCATCTCGCGCGCCACTTCTTTGACGAACAGGTCGAACTCCGCATCGTCCGGCGTCACGTCCGGGGCCAGGATGGCACAGTTGAGCGAATCCGCTTCGGCGGTGAACGGCACCGAGTTGGCGATCAGGTTGCGGTTGACGCGCAGCCTGGCCGCCGTGTCGGCCGAGCCGGTGAAGGTCACCACGTCGGCGCCGCCGAGGCGGTCCAGCAGATCGCCGGTGCTGCCGATCACCAGCTGCAGCGCGCCTTCCGGCAGCAGGCCGGATTCGTGCATCATGCGCACCAGCGCTTCGGTCAGGTAGCTGGTGGCGCTGGCCGGTTTGCCGATGCACGGCATGGCCGCCAGAAAGCTCGGCGCGAATTTTTCGAGCAGGCCCCAGATCGGGAAATTGAAGGCGTTGATGTGCACCGCCAGCCCGCCGCGCGGGACCAGGATGTGGGTGCCGGCAAAGCCGCCGTTCTTGCCCAGCGCCATGGCCGGGCCTTCGTGCAGCACGTTGGACGACGGCAGCTCGCGGCTGCCCATGCTGGCGTAGGCGAACAGCGTGCCGGTGCCGCCCTCGATATCGACCCAGCTGTCGGCGCGGGTGGCACCGGTCTGGTGCGAGATCGCGTACAACTCTTCCTTGCGGCTCAGCAGATACAACGCCAGCGCCTTCAGACGCGCCGCGCGCTGCTGGAAGTTCATCTGCATCAGCGCCGGGATGCCGGTCTTGCGGGCATAAGTAACCGCTTCATCGAAGTCGATTTTGTCGGCGTGGGTGTGGTAGATGACGGCGTTGGTCAGGGCGCTGTGCAGCGGCGCGGCGGCCTCGCTGCCGATCCAGCGGCCGCCGATGAAGCTTTGCAGTGTTTGAGGCATGGTGCGGTCTCCGTTAGTGTTGGTTGATGCGGCGCGGCGGCCGGGCAGCGCGGGCGTGGCGCCGGCGCGCGGCTCAGGCGCTCGCGCTCTTGTGCAAATGCAGCGGCAGCGCGCTGTCCCATTCGATGCGTTTGCGGTCCGGCTCCGGCGCGGTCAGCGCTTCCGTCTCGCGCATGGTCTGCATGCTGCGCACGGCCAGTTCCTGGTACTGCGCGGTGCCGTTGGTCTTCCATTGGATCTCGTCGTCGCTCAATTCGCGCAGCACCCGGGCCGGCGAGCCAACCGCCATGCTGCGCGGCGGGATCTCCATCCCTGCGCGCACGAAGCTCATGGCGGCGACGATGCTGTCCGCGCCCACCACCGCGTTGTCCATGATGACACTGTTCATGCCCACCAACGCGTTGCGGCCAATGCGGCAGCCGTGTAGCACCGCGCCGTGGCCAATGTGCCCATCCTGCTCGACCACCGTGTCGCAGCCGGGGAAGCCATGCATCACGCAGGTGTCCTGCAGGTTGGCGCCCTCCTCCAGCACCAGCCGCCCGAAGTCGCCGCGCAGCGCCGCCAGCGGGCCGATATAGCAGCGCGGCCCGACGATCACATCGCCGATCAGCACCGCGCTCGGATGCACGTAGGCGGTCGGATGCACGACCGGCGTGACGCCATTGATTTCATAAACCTTGACCATGCTCACACCCTTTCGATCACCAGCGCGATGCCCTGCCCCACGCCGATGCACATGGTGCACAGCGCATAGCGCCCACTGGTGCGCTCCAGCTGATGCAGCGCCGCCAGCACCAGCCGCGCGCCCGATGCCCCCAGCGGATGGCCGATTGCAATCGCGCCGCCGTTCGGATTGACGTGCGGTGCATCGTCGGCCAGCCCGAGGTCGCGCGTCACCGCCAACCCTTGCGCCGCAAACGCCTCATTCAACTCGATGACGTCCATGTCCGCGATGCTCAACCCCAGCTGCGCCAGCACCTTCTTCGACGCCGGCGAAGGCCCGAAGCCCATGATGCGCGGTGCGAGACCCGCCGTCGCCATGCCCAGCACGCGCGCCCGCTTGCGCAAGCCATATTGCCCGGCCGCCGCCGCGGAGGCCAGCAAAATCGCGCAAGCGCCATCGTTCACGCCAGAGGCATTGCCCGCCGTGACCGTGCCGTCCGGCCGCACCACGCCTTTCAGTTTGGCCAGCATCTCCGCCGTGGTGCCGGGGCGCGGATGCTCGTCGCTGTCGACGATCTTCGGCTCGCCCTTGCGCTGCGCCAGCGTCACCGGCACGATCTCGTCGCGGAACACGCCAGCTGCATGCGCCGCCGCCCAGCGCTGCTGGCTGCGCAGCGCAAACGCATCCTGGTCGGTGCGGCTGATGCCAAACTCCTGCGCCACATTCTCCGCCGTCTCCGGCATCGAATCGATGCCGTATTGCGCCTTCATCAGCGGATTGACGAAGCGCCAGCCGATGGTCGTGTCTTCGATTTTCGCGCTGCGCGAAAACGCGCTGTCGGCCTTGCCCATCACAAACGGCGCGCGCGACATGCTCTCCACGCCGCCGGCGATCAGCAGCTGCGCCTCGCCCGACTTGATGGCGCGCGCCGCCATGCCCACCGCGTCCAGCGACGAGCCGCACAGGCGGTTGATGGTGCTGCCGGGGACCTCGGCCGGCAAGCCGGCCAGCAGCGCCGCCATGCGCGCCACGTTGCGGTTATCCTCGCCGGCCTGATTGGCGCAGCCGTAGTAAACATCGTCCACGCGCGACCAGTCGACGCCGGGATTGCGCGCCACCAGCGCGGCAATCGGCAGCGCCGCCAGATCGTCGGTGCGCACGCCGGACAGCGCACCACCATAGCGGCCGAACGGCGTGCGGATGGCGTCACAAATATAAGCGGAAAAGTCGGCGTCGTTCACAATGTCTCCTTAGTTTTTCGGGCGCTGGTCGATCACGCGCCGCGCCTTGCCGGTCAGCGTGCGTTCGATGCCGTTGGGCGGCAGCAGCGTGACTTTGGTGCTGACGCCGACGTTGGTCTTGATGCGCTGTTCCAGCTCACGCGCCAGCGCATCGCTGTCGCCGGACGCCGTGTCGGGCCGCAGTTCGGCGCGCACCTCCAGCTTGTCGAGATGACCGTCGCGGCTCACCACCAGCTGGTATTGCGGCGCCAGTTTCGGCATCTTGCAAATCAGTTCTTCGATCTGGGTCGGGAACACGTTCACGCCGCGGATGATCAGCATGTCGTCCGAACGGCCGGTGATCTTGCCGATGCGGCGCATGCTGCGCGAGGTCGGCGGCAGCAGGCGCGTGAGATCGCGCGTGCGGTAGCGGATGATGGGCAGCGCCTCTTTCGTCAGCGAGGTGAATACCAGCTCGCCCTCCTCGCCGTCCGGCAGCACCTCGCCGGTTTCGGGATCGATGATCTCCGGGTAGAAGTGGTCTTCCCAGATCACCGGGCCGTCCTTGCTCTCGATGCACTCGCTGGCCACGCCAGGGCCCATCACTTCCGACAGCCCGTAGATATCCACCGCGTCGATGCCGGCGCGCTGCTCGATCTCGGCGCGCATGGCGTCGGTCCACGGCTCGGCACCGAAGATGCCGACCTTGAGCGAGCTGGCGGCGGCGTCCAGGCCCTGTCGCTGGAATTCCTCGATGATGTTCAGCATGTACGACGGCGTCACCATGATGACCGAGGGCTTGAAGTCCTGGATCAGCTGCACCTGCTTTTCGGTCTGGCCGCCGGACATGGGCACCACGGTGCAGCCTAGCCGCTCGGCGCCGTAGTGCGCACCGAGGCCGCCGGTGAACAGACCGTAGCCGTAGGCGATGTGCACCATGTCGCCGCGACGCCCGCCGGCGGCGCGGATCGAGCGCGCCACCACGCTGGCCCAGGTGTCGATATCGTTCTGGGTGTAGCCCACCACGGTCGGCTTGCCGGTGGTGCCGCTCGAGGCGTGCACGCGCACCACCCGATCCTGCGGCACGGCGAACAGGCCGAATGGGTAGTTGTCGCGCAGGTCCTTCTTGCCGGTGAACGGGAATTTGGCGAGATCGGCCAGCGTTTTGAGGTCGTCCGGGTGAACGCCGGCGGCGTCGAAGGCGGCGCGGTAGTGCGGCACATTGTCGTAGGCGTGGCGCAGCGTCCATTGCATGCGTTGCAGTTGCAGCGCTTGCAGTTCGTCGCGGCTGGCGCGTTCGATCGGTTCCAGCTCGGACGGCGCGGGGGTGCGTTGGACCATCGGTGTCTCCTCGTTATATGACAGTGCCGCTGACGCGGTGCGATTTGCCGCGGAACAGGGCGATGGTGCGCTGCTCCTGATTGGTGACCTTGACGTCGTACACGCCACTCTTGCCGGCCAGCGCCTGCTCGGTGGCGGCGGCGGTCAGCACGTCGCCTTCGCGGCCGGGCGCGAGGTAGTCGATGCTGCACGCGGCGCCCACGGTGGTGTGGTTATGGCTGTTGCAGGCAAAGGCGAAGGCGCTGTCGGCCAGCGTGAAAATAAAGCCGCCGTGGCAGGTCTGGTGGCCGTTCAGCATGTCGGCGCGGATGGGCATCGACATGCGCGCGTAGCCGGGAGCGACGGCGTCGATGGTCATGCCCAAAGCCTGCGATGCAGGATCGCGCGCGAACATCGCCGCCGCTACGGCCTCCGCCAGCGCTTGTGGATCGCCGTGCGCAACGGCGTGCGGCGCGTGGGCCGGCGTGGCGAGGGCGTCGTGCAGCTTAGTCATGGAAGCGCCCTCCGTTTGCCTGCTTGCGGCGCAGCAGCGGCGAGACGCGGTAGCGGTCCTCGCCGTAACTGCCCGCCAGATTGGCCAGCACGCGCACGATATGCTCGATGCCGACAGCGTCCGCCCAAGCCAGCGGGCCGCGCGGGTAATTGACGCCTTTCTGCATCGCGATGTCGGCAGCGGCGGCGCTGCACACGCCCTGGTTGACCGCATCGGCCGCCTCGTTGGCCAGCATCGCGACGGTGCGCATCACGGCCATGCCGGGCACGTCGTCCAGCCGCGTGACGGTGAAACCGGCCGCCTGCAGCAGGCCGACCACGGCGCGGTAGGCGGCGGGCGCGCACTGGTCGGAGCACGCTAATGCGATGCGTTTGGCGCTGCCGTAGTCCAGCGCGAGGTCGAACAGCACCGTGTCCGGATGATTGTTGTCGCGCGCTCGCCCGGTGGCGCTGCGGCCGTCGGTCAGGTAGACGGCAGCGCCGTTGCAGTGGAGGGCCGGCGCATCGTCGTGCGGCCCGGCGTGGCGGATCGATTCCGGTGTGCGGCGCTGCCGGATCTCGATGCCGGCCGCGCGCAAGCGCTCCGCCAGCGCATCGGCCACCGCGCCGCCCGCCGCGTGCAGGGCCGCGCCCTGCTCCACCGTGTAGCTCACGTATTCCGGCTTGGGCTGCGGCGCCTCGGCCTGCACCCACGCCGCGCCCGAGCCCCCGGCGGCGCTCGCGTCGGCCGCGCCCTGCGCCGCGCCATCGCCGTAGTGATAGAAGCCGCGCCCCGTCTTGCGGCCGAGGAAACCGGCATTCACCATCTCCTGCTGCAGCACCGACGGCGTAAAGCGCGGATCGCCGAAGTAGGCATTGAAGACCGACTGCGTGACAGAGAAATTCACGTCATGCCCGATCAGGTCCATCAACTCGAAAGGCCCCATGCGGAAGCCGCCGGCCTCGCGCATCACGGCGTCGATGGTGGCCGCATCGGCCGCCTGCTCGTTCAGCAGTCGCCAGCCCTCGGCATAGAACGGCCGCGCCACGCGGTTGACGATGAAGCCTGGCGTCGACCTGGCGTGCACCGGATGCTTGCCCCACGCCGCCGCCGTGTCGTACACGGTCTGCGCGACGCCGGCATCGGTGGCGAGTCCGCTGACAACTTCGCACAGCGCCATCAACGGCACCGGATTAAAGAAGTGCATGCCCGCCACGCGGCCCGGCAGGCGCAGGCCGGCCGCAATCGCGGTGACCGAAATCGACGAGGTGTTGGTGGCCAAAATGCAGTCGTGCGCTACGATGCCCTCCAGCTGCGCGAACAAGCCGCGCTTGGCCTCGAGGTTCTCGACGATGGCCTCCACCACCATGCCCGCATCGGCCACGTCGGCCAGCGAGGCAGCTGCCTGCAAGCGCGCCAGGGCGGCCGCGCAATCGGCAACGCTCATGCGCTCCTTGGCGACCAGCTTGTCCAGCGCCGACGCGATGCCGGTAATTGCTTTGTCCACCGCCTCGGGACGGGTGTCATACAAGCGCACCGTGTAGCCGGCCAGCGCCGCCACCTGCGCGATGCCCGCGCCCATTGCGCCACTGCCGATCACGGCGACCGTGCGGCTGGTATCGAGGGCCGCCATCTCAGCGCCCCTTGAACTGAGGCGTGCGCTTTTCCATGAAGGCGGCCACGCCTTCGCGGTAGTCGTCGCTGCGACCGAGTTCGCTCATCATGCCGCATTCCAGCGTCAGTTGCTGGTGCAGGCTGTTGTGCGGGCTGGCGTGCAAGGCTTGCTTGGTGAAGGCCAGACCCTTGGTCGGCGCGGCGGCCAAATGGCGCGCCATCGCCTGCACCTCGGCGGCGAAGTCTTCGTCCGGGATGGCGCGCCAGATCAGGCCCCAGGCTTCGGCTTTTTCGGCTGTCAGCTTTTCACCCAGCATGGCCAGCCCCATCGCGCGTGCGCTGCCGACCAGACGCGGCAGGAAGTAGGTGCCGCCGGTGTCGGGGATCAGCCCCAGTTTGCAGAACGCTTCGATGAACGATGCCGACTTCGTGGCCAGCACGATGTCGCAGGCCAGCGCGATGTTGGCGCCGGCGCCGGCCGCCACGCCGTTGACGGCGCAGATCACCGGCAGCGGCAGGTGGCGCAGCGACTGCACCAGCGGCGCGTAGTTCTGCTCCACCGAGTCGCCCAGATCGACCGCGCGCGCGCCCGGCTCCACCGCGCGGTCGGACAAATCCTGCCCGGCGCAGAAACCGCGCCCGGCGCCGGTCAGCACCAGCACCCGCGCGCTGCCGCTGGCCGCTTCGCTGGCGACGCGCTTGAGGGCATGGCGCACTTCCTCGTGCATGGCCTGGGTGAAGCTATTGAGCTTGTCCGGGCGGTTCAGCGTCAGCGTGGCGACGCCGCCGCTGATGTCGAACAGGATGTTCTGGTAGTCCATATGGTCTCCGTTTTTATTCCGCCTGGTCGAAGTCGATGACGACTTTGGCGGTGGTGGGGAAGCTCTGGCAGCTCAAGATGTAGCCGCGTGCGATTTCGTAGTCTTCCAGCGCGTAGTTGACGTCCATGTCGACCTTGCCCTCGATGACTTTGCAGCGGCAGGTCGAGCACACGCCGCCCTTGCACGAGTAGCGCATGTCGAGGCCCGCGCGCAGGCCGGCGTCGAGCAGCGATTCCTTGTCCTGCTCCATGGTGAAGCTGGCGGCGCTGCCGTCCATGATGACGGTGACTTCGGTGTGCTGGTGTGCGGCTTCGGCGGCGGTGGCGCGCGGCTGGTGCGCGTGTTTGGGGATGCTGGCGGCGAACAGTTCGATCTTGATGTTCGCCTTCGGCACACCGGCTTCCTGCAGCGCGGCCGAGACGCCGTGCATCATGTCTTCCGGACCGCAAATGAAGGCGACGTCAATGTCCTCGGCGCGCACCCAGTGCTGCAGGAATTGCGCCGCCTTCTCCTTGGTGATGCGGCCGTTGAACAGTTCTATGTCCTGCTGCTCGCGGCTCATCACGTAGGCCAGCTTGAGGCGCTCCATGTAGCTGTCTTTGAGGTCGGACAGTTCGTCCTTGAAGATCACCGACGACGAAGCGCGGTTGCCGTAGAAGAGCGTGAAGCGGCTGTGCGGCTCGGCCGCCAGCGTGGTCTTGATGATGGACAGGATGGGTGTGATGCCGCTGCCGGCGGCGAAGGCGACGTAGTGCTTGCGGTTGGCCGCGTCCAGCGGCACGTTGAAGTGGCCCATCGGCGGCATCACTTCGATGGTCTGGCCGGCGCGCAGGGTGTCGTTGGCCCAGCCGGAGAACAGGCCGCCATGGGTGCGCTTGATGGCCAGGCGCAGCGCGCCGTCCTGCACCGCGGAGCAGATTGAGTAGGAGCGGCGCACGTCTTCGTCGCCGATCTGGGCGCGCAGGGTCAGGTGCTGACCTTGCTGGAACTGGAAGCTGTCGCGCAGTTCGGGCGGCACGGCGAAGGTGACGGCGATGGTGTCGCGCGTTTCGTTGCGCACGTCGGCGATGGTCAGCGGGTGGAATTTGCTCATGATCGTTTTAGTGGCACTTGAAGTAGTCGAACGGCTCGCGGCAGGCCAGGCATTTGTACAGCGCTTTGCAGGGTGTGGAGCCGAACTGGCTGGTGATTTCGGTGTGGGTGGAGCCGCAGTGCGGGCAGGCGACGGTCGGTGCGATGGCGGCGCGGCGCGAGATGGCGGCCAGCGGGCCGGCAGGCGCCGCACCGGCCGCGTTGCCGGCGTTGGTGCGCAGGCCGCTGATGTCGATCACTTGCTGCGCCGGCGGCGCGATGCCGTAGCCGCGCAGCGCGGCCTTGCCGGCCTCGCTCATCCAGTCGGTGGTCCAGGCGGGCGAGAGCTGGTTGTGCAACCGCACCGTGGCGACGCCGTGCGCGTGCAGCGCGTCGGTGATGGCGCTGGCGATGACTTGCATGGCCGGGCAGCCGGAATAGGTGGGCGTGATGGTGACGTCACAGGCGCCGTCGTCTGCCACGCGCACGTCGCGCACGATGCCCAGGTCGACGATGCTGATGACCGGGATTTCGGGATCGGGGACTGCGCCGAGCCAGGCCCAGATTTGCTCAGCTTGGGCCCCGGCCTTCGCCGGGGCGACGGTAGTGGCGCTCACGCGGGCAGCGTCGGCGGCACTGCGGGCGACGGTGGCGGCACTGCGGGCGGCGGTGGCGGCGGCTTTCATGGCGGGCTCGCGGCTTACCACTGGGCGCCTGGGTAGGCGCGCTGCAGGAACTGCATCTCGGCCAGGATGTAGCCGAGGTGCTCGCTGTGGCGGCCTTGCTTGCCGCCGCTTTGCATCCAGGCGTCGGCCGGCGGCATCACCAGCGTGGCCTCGGCCAGGATCTCGCCGACATGCGCCAGCCAATGCGCGCGCAGTTGGTCGGCGGCCGGCGCCACGCCGGCGGCAACCATCGCTTCGTCCACCGCGTCGTAGGCGAATACTTCGCCGCTGTACATCCACAACTCGTTCACCGCAGCCTGCGTGCGCGCGTGGCTGAGCTCCGTGCCGTCGCCAAGGCGCACCATCAAGTCGCCGCTGCGGCGCAGGTGATAGGTCACTTCCTTGAGCGACTTCTCGGCAATCGCCGCGATGCGCGCGTCGCTGCTGCGGGTGAGCGCTTCGATCAGGAAGTAGTGCCAGGCGTCGAAGAAAAACTGGCGCACCAGCGTGTCGGCGTAATTGCCGTTCGGCTGTTCCAGCAGCAGGCAATTCTTGAATTCGTGGGCGTCGCGCAGATAGGCCAGCGCGTCCTCGTCGCGGCCCGCGCCTTCCAGTTCGGCGGCGTACTCGTACCACATGCGGGTCTGGCCCAGCAGGTCGAGCGCCACGTTGGTCAGCGCCATGTCTTCTTCCAGCGCCGGGCCCTTGCCGCACCATTGCGACAGCTGCTGGCTCAGGATCAGCGCATTGTCGCCCAGGCGCAGCAGGTAGTTGACTTTGTGGTCCATGGCGGCCGCCTTACAGGTTCTTGACTTCTTCCGGCATCGGGAAGAAGGTCGGGTGGCGGTACACTTTGCTGTTGGATGGATCGAACAGCGCGCCTTTGTCGGCCGGGCTGCTGGCGACGATGTCGGCCGCGCGCACCACCCAGATGCTGACGCCTTCATTGCGCCGCGTGTAGACGTCGCGCGCGTTGTTGACCGCCATCTCCGCGTCCGGCGCGTGCAGGCTGCCGACGTGCTTGTGCGCCAGCCCGTGCTGGCTGCGGATGAAGATTTCCCACAGTGGCCATTCTTTGCTCATTGCTATCTCCTTTATGCGGCGGCGCGCGCCTGTTTTTTCTCGGCGTGGGCGGCCAGCGCATCGCGGAACCATTCGCCGTCGTCCCAGGCCTTGACGCGGGTGCGCAGGCGCTCGCGGTTGCACGGGCCGTTGCCCTTGAGGACGTTGTGGAATTCGGCCCAGTCGATGGCGCCGAATTCGTAGTGGCCGGTCTCCGCGTTCCAGCGCAGGTCGGGGTCGGGAATGGTCAGGCCGAGATACTCGGCTTGCGGCACGGTCTGGTCGACCATGCGCTGGCGCAGTTCGTCGTTGGAGAACAGCTTGATGCGCCACTGCGCCGACTGCGCGCTGTTGACCGACTCGGCGTCCGAGGGGCCGAACATCATCAGCGACGGCCACCACCAGCGGTTGAGCGCATCCTGCGCCATCGCCTTTTGCTCGGGCGTGCCGCGCGCGAGGGACATCATGATGTCGTAGCCCTGGCGCGCGTGGAACGATTCTTCCTTGCACACGCGGATCATGGCGCGCGCATACGGGCCGTAGGAGCAGCGGCACAGCGGGATCTGGTTGATGATGGCCGAACCGTCCACCAGCCAGCCGATCGCGCCCATGTCGGCCCACGACAGGGTCGGGTAGTTGAAGATGCTCGAGTACTTGGCCTTGCCGCTGTGCAGGGCGGCCAGCAGTTCGTCGCGCGACACGCCCAGGGTTTCGGCGGCGCTGTACAGGTAAAGGCCGTGGCCGGCTTCATCCTGGATCTTGGCCAGCAAAATCGATTTGCGCTTCAGGGTCGGCGCCCGCGTCACCCAGTTCCCTTCCGGCAGCTGGCCGACGATTTCCGAGTGGGCGTGCTGCGAGATTTGCCGGATCAGGGTTTTGCGGTAAGCGTCCGGCATCCAGTCCTTGGCCTCGATCTTGATGCCGTCGTCGATGCGGGCCTGGAACGCCTGCTCTTCCGGGCTCATGTCGGCGGCCGCGCGGACTTGCTTGAGGCCGGTCTCCACCAGTTGTGCGTACATGGATGTCTCCTCCTTTTCCACATATTACGATACGGATTTTTATTTGACTACGTTTTTTTTGAATCATATTAAAATCATGTCTCGATTCAACTTTTTAGCGCTGGGGCAAGTAAACTGTGGTTTCTCCGTCCAGCTTAATCAACCGCCTATGAATTGCAACGAATGGATCGCCAGCTTTTTGGCCACTGACCCGCCGCGCTCGAAGTCGCTGGTGGTGACCATTTTTGGCGACGCCATCGTGCCGCACGGCGGCCTGGTGTGGCTGGGCAGCCTGATCGAGCTGCTGGCGCCGTTCGGCGTCAACGACCGCCTGCTGCGCACGTCGGTGTTCCGGCTGGCGCAGGAAGGCTGGCTGGGCGCGCAGCGCGACGGCCGCCGCGCTTCCTACGCGATCACGCCCGATGCGATGGCGCGCTTTGTGCACGCCTACCGCCGCATTTACGCGCCGCCCAATGTGCACTGGGACGGCAGCTGGACCCTGGTGCTGAACGGCGACGGCGCGCTCAACGCGGCCGAGCGCGCGGCGGTGCGCAAGGAATTGCTGTGGGAAGGCTATAGCGTGATCGCGCCCGGCATCATGGGCCACCCGGCGGCCGATGGCCCGGCGCTGGACGAATTGCTGAAACGCCTCGGCGTGGCTGGCAAGCTGTTCGTGGTGCAGGGCAAGTCAATGCGGCAAGTCAGCGCGCGTCCGCTCAGCGATCTGGTGGCCGAGGGCTGGGATGTGGCTGGCGTGGCGGCGGGCTACAACACGTTCATCGCCCAGTTCCAGCCCTTGCTGGCGGCGCTGCGTGCGGCCGCCGGCGACCAGCCGCTGACGCCGGAAAAATCCTTCGTGGTGCGCACGCTGCTGATCCACGCCTACCGCCGGGTCCAGCTGCACGATCCGCAACTGCCGGTGGAGCTGCTGCCGACGCCGTGGCCGGGCGCGCTGGCCTACGAGCTGGCGCGGCAGATCTACCTGCTGGTGTACGCGGCGGCCGAACAACACATCGACACCGCCCTGCGCCGCGAAGACGCCGCCGCTCCCGCCGCCGAAGCGGCCTTCTTCGACCGCTTCGGCGGGCTGGCCTAAGTTTTCGCGATCAACGGAAAAGCCGCTGGGTCGCGCAAGGAAGCCACCGCCAAGTCGATATCCAGCGCCGGCCAGTATAGATGCTCCTCGCTGGGCCGCTGCACATCGCTGATCAGCTCAGCGCCAGCGCCGGCAAACCAAGGGAAATCGGCAAAGCCGGCATACAAGCGCTCGTTGCCAAGATCAACCCAGAAGCCGTACTCCGACAGCTCAAGTATCCTGACCGGATGAGAAGTAGGTTCGCCACGCATCTTGTATCTCCACTTGGTTTTGCCTGACTCTTAGACCGATAGGCATACGCACAAGTTCCAGCGTGCACCTACGCAGAAATCGGACGAACCGGCGGACTACCCTGTATCATGTCGGCTCCGCGCCACAAGCGCGGGCGACTATTCCCATAGAATTCACCAGGATTCCGCCATGCCTATCAAAATCAGCCAGCAATTCGACGCCGGCGCCATCGAGGTGGTTCGCGCCGACGATCCGGCCGCCATCGACCTGAACATCCGCAAGGATTCCCACGCCGACATCATCCAGTGGTTCTACTACCGCGTGCAGGGCGCGCAGGGCACGCCGCTGACCATGAATTTCCTCAACGCCGGCAGCGCCGCCTATCCGGATGGCTGGAACGATTATCAGGCCGTGGCCAGCTACGACCGCGACACCTGGTTCCGCGTGCCGACCAGCTACGACGGCAAGGTCATGACCATCAACCACACGCCCGAGTACGACAGCGTCTACTACGCCTACTTCGAGCCGTATTCGTGGGAACGCCATCTGGCGCTGCTCGACAACGCCCAGCTGTCGCCGCTGGTCAAGCTGGTCGACCTTGGCAGCACGGTCGATGGCCGCGACCTCAACATGCTGGTGATCGGCGATCCGGAAGCCGAGCAAAAAGTCTGGGTCATCGCCCGCCAGCATCCGGGCGAGACGATGGCCGAGTGGTTTGTCGAAGGCATGGTCGAAGCGCTGCTCGACCCGGCCAACCCGTTCGGCCGCCAGTGCCTGAAGGAAGCGGTGTTCTACGTGGTGCCGAATATGAACCCGGACGGCTCGGTACGCGGCAATCTGCGCACCAACGCGGCCGGCGCCAACCTCAACCGCGAATGGCTGAACCCGACCATGGAGCGCAGCCCGGAAGTATTCCTGGTCAAGCAGAAGATGCACGAAGTGGGCGTCGACCTGTGCCTGGACATTCACGGCGACGAAGGCCTGCCCTACGTGTTCGTGGCCGGCAGCGAGTCGCTGCCAACCTTCACGCCGGATCAGGCCGAGGCGCAGCAGTACTTCATCGACAATTTCCTGATTGCCAGCCCGGACTTCCAGGATGAATACGGCTACGGCGAAACCCCGTACACGCCGGAAACGCTGACCATGGGCTCGCCGCACATCACCCACGCTTTCGGCTGCCTGTCGCTGACCCTGGAGATGCCGTTCAAGGACAACGCCAACGATCCGGACCCGGAAACCGGCTGGAACGGCGCCCGCTCCGCCGAGCTGGGCAAGGCGATCCTGCAGCCGGTGCTGCAATCGCTGTTGGCGCAGCAGTAACGCCAACCTCTGCGGCGCCACAAGGCGGGCGCCGCAGGGAAAAATACACTGGACCTCAGGCGGCGCATTGGCGCGCCGCGTCTGGAGGTCCATCATGTTTTCCTGCCCGCACTTGCGCCGCGTCCTGCGGTGCTGCACGATTTCCCTGCTGTTATTGCTGCCCGCATGCAGCATGCCCTACCGCCCGCCCCTGCTGGCCGACGCGCGCACCACCTTTCCCGGTTTGATCGATCTGGCCGCACAAGCCAACGGCCACGTTGCCGACGTGCTGCTGGTGCACGGCATCTGCACCCACGACGCCAGCTGGGCCGGCGCGGTGGTGCCGCAACTGGCGCAAGCGTTGCGCGACGCCACCACCACGCCGCTGGCGGCGGCCCGCCCGCTCGCCGGCGCAGCCGTGCAAATCGTGCCGTCGCTGGTGGGCACGCCCGCCGGCCGGCTGCGCTTCGATGCCCTGATCTGGTCGCCGCTGACCAGTAGCATCAAGCGCCAGCTGTGCTACGACCAAAGCGGCAAGTCCGCGCTGTGCACTGGCTCGCCGCCCTACCCGTACACGAGAGCCAAGCTCAACGCCCGCTTCAAGGATGGCTTGATTGATGACTGTCTGCCGGACGCCTTGATTTACGAGGGCGCTGCGCGCGAGGCCATGCAGCTGCGCATGCGTGAGGCGGTCTTGCAGGTGTTGTCCGGCGCGCGGCCCGATGCGCCGCTGGTGGTGATTTCCCATAGCATGGGCAGCAAGATGTTGTTCGATACGCTGTTGCGCATGACGCAGGAACCGGCCGGCTCGGCGGCGGCCGCGCTGGCGCAGCAAGCGGTGCAGCGCATGCGCTTGTTGGTGATGGCGGCCAATCAGATTCCGCTGCTGTCGCTGGCCGAGCAGATGCCGGCTGCGAGCACGACCGCCGCAGCGGCCGACAGCCTGCAACAGCTACTGCGCCAACGCCGTTCACTGGCTATCGCCCCGCCGCTGACGCTGGTGGCCTTCACCGATCCAAACGATTTGCTGTCCTACACGCTGCCGCCGGAACGCTATGTGGGACAAGGCGTCACGGTCTACAACATCGTGGTCTCCAACGCGCCGACCTACCTCGGCCTGCTGGAACGCCCCGACCTTGCCCACCTCGATTATCTGAGCAACCCCGACGTCGGCCGCCTCGTTGCCTGTGGCCAGCCCGCGAGCAAGCTCTGCAAGTGAGAGTATAGGCATGGTGTGTCTTACCTGAGCCCCTTGCCTATTTCTGCCTATTTTCGCCTATCGAATGCCTATTTTTTTCAGCTGTTTCTCGGAACTTCCCTCTGAAGGACTCGGTCTAACAGTTACAAGTACAGGCATTCTGTAGGCATAAATAGGCAAGAATAGGCAACCACCATGGATAAGACACACCACATATACCTGGAGCTGAACTACCAGATGCGCAAGCGCGAAGACCTGCGCACCGAGGAAGAAATCACGCTCATCGCGCTGCAAGAATGGATGGCCCGCAACTACGGCCAACCGCCCCACCGCGGCTACCAGTGGAAAGACCTGTTCCTACCGCACGGCACCAACCTGCGCATCTGCCATCGCGGCATGTGCTACTTCGCGCAAGTGGAAGGCGACCTGCTGATCGCTGAGGGCAAGATTGTCACGCCGAGCTCGTGGGCGGCAGAAGTATGCGGCAGCGTGCGCAACGCATGGCGCGACATTTACATCCGCCGCTCGCTGCGCGAGGGCTGGAGCCACGCCAGCGCATGGCGCGCCGCCGCCGGCGAGCAGCCGAAGCGGCCGGGCGTCAACCGCCGCCGCCGCAACCGCCGCATCACCGATTAAGAACCGGCCACCACCATATTCTCGATCAGGATCGAGCCGGTGGACTTGGTGCCGCGCACCAGCACATCGCTGCCGACCGCAACGATCTGCGCCAGCATATCCTTCATATTGCCGGCGATGGTGATCTCCTCCACCGGATATTGGATCACGCCATTCTCCACCCAGTAGCCAGCCGCACCGCGCGAATAATCGCCCGTCACATAATTGGTGCCCTGGCCCATCAGCTCCGTGACCAGCAGACCGGTGCCCATCTTGCGCAGCATGCCGGCGAAATCATCGGCCGCCGTGGTCAGCGAAGACGTCAGCGACAGATTATGCGAACCGCCCGCATTGCCGGTGGTCTTCATGCCCAGCTTGCGCGCCGAATAGGTTGACAGGAAGTAACCCTGCACCACGCCATCCTTGACCACATCGCGCTTCACAGTGCGCACGCCCTCCTCATCAAACGGCGCCGAACCGACACCGCCGATGATGTGCGGATCTTCATGAATCTGCACATGCTTGGGCAGCACCTGCTTGCCCAGCGAATCGAGCAGGAAGGTCGACTTGCGATACAGCGCACCGCCCGACGTGGCCTGCACAAACGCGCCGAGCAAACCCGCCGCCAGCGGCGCCTCGAACAGCACCGGGCAATTACGCGTATCGATGCTGCGCGCATGCAAACGCGCCAGCGCGCGCTCCGCCGCATAACGGCCGATCGCCTCCGGCGACGACATTTTGGACGCATCGCGCACCGACGAATACCAGTCATCGCGCTGCATATTGGCGCCCTTGCCGGCAATCGGCGCCACCGACAAGGTATGGCGCGAATACGGATAACCGCCGATAAAGCCGCGCGAGTTGGCCGCCACAAAATGCGACTGCTGCACGTGCACGCCCGCGCCTTCCGAATTGGTGATGCGCGGATCGACCGCAAACGCGGCCGCTTCGGCGCGCTTGGCCAGCGCCACCGCCTCCTCGGTCGAAATCGACCACGGATAAAACAACTGCAGGTCGCGCGGATCCATCTCCAGCTGATCTTCATCGGCCAGACCGGCGCAATCGTCATCGGCGGTGAAGCGCGCGATGTTGTAGGCCGCTTCCACCGTCGCCTTCAGCGCGGCCGGGGAAAAATCGGAAGTCGAGGCATTGCCGCGGCGCTGGCCGATGAACACCGTCACCCCCATGCCCTTGTCCTTGTTCTGCTCAATGGTCTCGATCTGGCTCTTGCGCACCGACACCGACAGGCCGCTGCCCTCGCTGATCTCGACGGCACAATCGGTGCCGCCCTGGGCTTTTGCATAGCCCAGCACATCGCGTGCGAGCTGCTTTAACTGGTCCTGGGTGTGGGTGAAATGGGTATCGCTCATGGGCTGTTTTCTTCGGATGGCCGCTAAAACAGTTATCATAGCAGTCGTTTACAGTTTAAGGGCGCAGCCACGCGCCCGCAGGAAAGTTAATAATATGGTAAATCCTAATCGCAGCGGCGGCGGCGTCGGCTTCAGCTCGGCCGAATTCGAAGACGAATACGAGCGTCCTTCCAAGTCCGAAATGAAGCGCCAGTCCGACGCGCTGCAGAAAATGGGCCAGACCCTGGTGGAAGCCCCGCGCGACCGCGTGAAAAAAGTGCCGATGCCGGAGGACGTGCTGGAAGCCATCCTCGAATGCCAGAACATCACCAACCACGAAGGCCGCCGCCGCCAGCTGCAATTCATCGGCAAGAAAATGCGCACCCTGGACGCCGATGAAGTGAGCGCGATCCAGAAAGCCATCGACAGCTGGAAAGGCGCCTCCAAGGCCGAAACCGCGGCCATGCACGCGCTCGAGCGCCGCCGCGAAAAACTGCTGGCCGACGACAACGCCCTGACCGCCCTGCTGAGCGAAGCGCCGCATCTGGACGTGCAGCACCTGCGCACCCTGATCCGCAACGCCCGCAAGGAGCAGGCCGAGAACAAGCCGCCGAAAGCCTACCGCGAAATCTTCCAGATCCTCAAACAGCTGGAAGCCGACAAGCGCAAGGCCGCCAACGGCGGTGACGGCGATGACGACCAAGCCGACGATATCGACGCCGATGACGAGTAACACCGCGCCATCCGCCGACGATACGCTGGTCATCGGCCTGGTCTCGGTCTCCGACCGCGCCAGCGGCGGCGTCTACGCCGACCAGGGCATCCCGGCGCTGCAGGACTGGCTGGCGCGCGCCCTGACCACGCCATTCCGCGTCGAAACGCGCCTGATCGCCGACGAGCGCGCGCAGATCGAAGCCACGCTGACCGAACTGGCCGACGTCGCCCGCTGCCACCTGATCCTGACCACCGGCGGCACCGGCCCGGCGCGGCGCGACGTCACGCCGGAAGCCACGCTGGCCGTGGGCACCAAGGAGATGCCCGGCTTCGGCGAACAAATGCGCCAAATCAGCCTGCACTTCGTGCCAACCGCCATCCTGTCGCGCCAGACCGCCGTGATCCGCGAAAGCGCCGGCCACGCCGCCCTGATCCTGAACCTGCCCGGCCAGCCGAAAGCCATCGCCGAAACCCTGGGCGGCCTGCAGGACGCCGACGGCAAGCAGCTGGTGGGCGGCATCTTTGCCGCCATCCCGTATTGCATCGACCTGATCGGCGGCCCCTACATGGAAACCGATCCGGCCGTGAGCAAAGCGTTCCGCCCCAAATCCGCCATCCGTCCTTCGCAAGGAAAAGCATGACCACCCTGCTGCAAACCATCGAAAAAGAAACCGGCGCCAACCCGACTGTCGCCATCATCTGGATGCACGGCCTGGGCGCCGACGCCAACGACTTCGTGCCCATGATCCCGGAGCTGGACCTGGCCGGCCTGCCGGCCATCCGCTTCATCTTCCCCAACGCCGAGACCATGCCGGTCACCGTCAACGGCGGCTACGTGATGCGCGCCTGGTACGACATCGTCGCCACCGATTTGGGCCGTCAAGAGGACGAAGGCGGCCTGCGCGCCTCGCAGCTGAAAATCGAAGCCCTGATCGCGCGCGAAAACGCCCGCGGCATCCCGAACCAGCGCATCATCCTGGCCGGCTTCTCGCAAGGCTGCGCCATGACCCTGCAGACCGGCCTGCGCCAGACCAAGCCGCTGGCGGGTTTAATGTGCCTGTCCGGCTACGTGCCGATCGCCGCCAAGGCCGCCACCGAGCACACGTCGGAAAGCAAGCAGACGCCCATCTTCCTGGTGCACGGCCGCATGGACCCGGTGATCCCGATCGCCCGCGCCACCGCCTCGCGCGACCTGCTGGTCCAGTGGGGCTACAAGGTCGAATGGCACGAATACGCGATGCAGCACTCGGTGTGCGCCGAAGAAGTCCAGCACATCAGCGCCTGGCTCAAGCAAGTCCTCTAAGCCAGCGCCGCCGCCACCAGCTGTTCCCAGTCCGGCACCACCCGGTCGCTGTTGGACAGCTGGATCACCGACACCCGCTGCTGCGGCAGGCGCAAGATCATCGTATTGAAGCCCCACAGGCAGCCGCCGTGGAACACCACGTCCTGCCCCTGGCGCTGCAGCCACTCCAGCCCGAACCGGTAGCTCGGCGCCGCGCCGTCGTTGAGCGGCGACGGCTGCAGCATCGCCCGCAGCAAGCTGTCCGGCTGCGCCCACTGCGCATGCCACTCGCGCTCCCACAGCAGCAGCTCGCGCACGCTCGCATACAGGCCGCCGTCGCCCACCGTATTGGCATTGCCCAGATGCTGGCGATAGCCGCCCGGCCGCGCCGCATCGGCCTCGTAGCTGCACACGCGCTGCGGCAGCACCGACTCGCGGTCCTCGTCAAAGCCGCTGCGCGTCATCCCCAGCGGTTGCAGCAAGTGCGCGCGCGCATATGCGCCCAACGACTGCCCGCTCAAACGCTGCACCAGCGCCGCCAGCACAATGTAATTGCTGTTGCTGTAGCCATGCCGCTCGCCGGTGGCGAAGGCTACGCTGTCCATGCGCGCGATCACCTTCAGGATATCGTCGTTGTTGAAATAATCGGCCTCGCGCCGGCCCGGCTGGCAGCGCAGGAACTGGAAATAGTCCGGAATGCCGCTGCTGTGGTTCAGCAGCGAGCGCAATGGGAAAGGCTGCTCGAACTCCGCCAGCTCCGGCACATGGCGCACCACATCGTCATCGAGCCCGATCGCCCCGGCGCGCACCAGCGCCAGCACCGCCGCCGCCGTGAACTGCTTGGACTCCGACGCCAGGTAATACATCGCATCGGCCGACAGCGGCACGCCCAGCTCCAGCGACGCCAGCCCGTGATGCAGCTCGAACGCCAGCTCGCCATCGCGCAGCACCGCCGCGCTGAAGCCTGGCCCGTCGGCCGGCAGCGCCGCCTGCTGTGCCTCGAAATATCTGCGTAATTCCATCATCACTCCGGTAACGGCGTGGCGCTGGACGCCGGCACTGCCGTCTGCGCCGCGTTCATCACCATCGCCAAAAATGTGTAATAGCCGTTGATGCCCATCAGGTCCACCACGCCCTGCTCGCCGAACGCGGCCAGCGCCGCCGCGTAAGTCGCGTCGTCGACGCGCTGGCGCTGCTGCAGCTGCACGCAAAACTCGTACACCAGCGCTTCATCGGCCAGCAAGGCCGTCGCCGTTGGCCGCTGGCGCGCCGCGATGGCCGCGATCACCTCCTCCGCAATCCCGTAATCGCGCGCGATCGGCGCATGGATCGCCCACTCCACCTGCTGGCTCCACTGCCGCGCCGTCACCAGGATCGCCAGCTCGGTCAGGCGCGTGCCGATGGCGCTGCGGTAGCGCAGGTACTCGCCCATCTGCTGCGCGGCGCTCATCAGCTCCGGCGAGCGGATCAAAGGCACGAACGGCCCATACAGCGCGCCGCGCGGCCCATCGATCACCACCTGCGCCGCCACCTGCTGCGCCGCGCTCATCGCCGCAAACGGTATCGGTCCCAAACGATCCTCCATGCTGCCTCCGCAAAATTATTCGCCCATGTTCAGGGATAAATCAAAAGCGCGCAAGCCGACCGGCGCTATCGTGGACAGTCTGCCCTCACACGAAAGGACGCGCCATGAGCCACATCATCCACCGCAACCTGCATCGCCCGCCGCCGCTCGCCGTGCGCGCCGCCGGCCTCACCGTCACCGACAGCGCCGGCCGCGAATACCTCGACGCCAGCGGCGGCGCCGCCGTCTCCTCGCTGGGCCACGCCCATCCCGACGTGCTGGCCGCCATGCACGCCCAGATCGAGCGCAACGCCTACGCCCACACCGCCTTCTTCACCTGCGAGGCGGCCGAGCAGCTGGCGGCGCGGCTGGCGGCCGACGCGCCGGGCGACCTCGATCACGTCTACCTCGTCTCGGGCGGCTCGGAAGCGATGGAGACCGCGCTCAAACTGGCGCGCCAGTACTGGCTGGAAGCGGGCCAGCCGCAGCGCCGCACCTTCATCGCGCGCCGCCAGAGCTACCACGGCAACACCCTGGGCGCGCTGGCCGTGGGCGGCAACGAATGGCGGCGCGCGCCGTTCGCGCCGCTGCTGATCGATGTGCCGCGAGTCTCGCCCTGCTTCGAATACCGCGAGCGCGCCGACGGCCAGAGCCCCGAAGACTACACCGCCGCGCTGCTGCGCGAACTGGAAGCCGCCATCCTCGCCGCCGGCCCGGAAAACGTGATCGGCTTCGTGGCCGAAACCGTGGTCGGCGCCACCGCCGGCGCGGTGCCGCCCACGCCCGGCTACTTCCGCGGCGTGCGCAAACTGTGCGACCGGTATGGCCTGCTGCTGATCCTCGATGAAGTCATGTGCGGCATGGGCCGCAGCGGCACCCTGTACGCGTTCGAGCAGGAAGGCGTGCTGCCCGACCTGGTGGTGCTGGGCAAAGGACTCGGCGCCGGCTACCAGCCGATCGGCGCGGTGCTGGCGCGCGCGCACATCGTGCAGCGCCTGCGCGACGGCAGCGGCGCCTTCCAGCACGGCCACACCTACATGGGCCACCCGGTGGCCGCCGCCGCCGCGCTGGCGGTGCAGAACGTGATCCGGCGCGACAACCTGCTGGGCGCCGTCACCGTGCGCGGCGCGGCCTTGCGGCGCATGCTGCGCGAGGCGTTCGGCGAACATCCGCACGTGGGCGACATCCGCGGCCGCGGGCTGCTGATTGGATTGGAACTGGTGAAAGACCGCGACAGCAAAACGCCGTTCGATCCGGCGCTGCGGCTGCACGCGGCCATCAAGGAAGCAGCGATGGCGCGCGGCCTGATGGTCTACCCGATGGGCGGCACCATCGACGGCCGGCGCGGCGACCACGTGCTGCTGGCGCCCCCCTTCATCGCCAGCGAGGCGGAGCTGGCGGAAATCACCAGCCGCCTCCAGGACGCGCTTACTTCTGCGCTTTCCAGGCGATGACTTCCGCCTGCTGCTCGCCCAGGCCGGCAATCCCCAGGCGCAGCGTGTCGCCCTTCTTCAGGAAGCGCTGCGGCTTGCGGCCCATGCCCACACCCGGCGGCGTGCCGGTGGCAATCACGTCGCCCGGCTCCAAGGTCATGAACTTCGACACATAGCTGACAATCTGCGCCACCGTGAAAATCATGGTCGAGGTATTCCCGGTCTGCATGCGTTTGCCGTTCACTTCCAGATACAGGTCCAGATCCTGCACATCGTAGATATCCTCTGGCGTCACCAGCCACGGCCCGACCGGGCCGAACGTATCGCAGCCCTTGCCCTTGTCCCAGGTGCCGCCGCGTTCCAGTTGATACTCGCGCTCCGACACATCATTGACCACCGTGTAGCCGGCGATATAGTGGTGCGCATCGGCCTCGCTCACATACTGCGCGCGCGTGCCGATGATGATGCCCAGCTCCACCTCCCAGTCGGTCTTCTTCGAACCCTGCGGCAGCATGATCGGATCATCCGGGCCATTGAGCGCGCTGATCGCCTTGGTGAAGATAATCGGCTCCTTCGGCTCCGGCAGGCCCGATTCGGCCGCGTGGTCGGCGTAATTGAGGCCGATGCAAATGAACTTGCCCACCTTCGCCACCGGCACGCCAAAGCGCGGATTGCCGCGCACCAGCGGCAGCGAAGCGTGCGTGATCTTCTCCAGCTTGCGCAGCGACTTCGGCGCCAGCGTGGCCGCGTCGATATCGTCGATCACGCCGGACAGCGCGCGCAGCTTGCCCTCATCGTCGATCAAGCCTGGTTTTTCTTTGCCGGGACGGCCATAACGTACAAGTCGCATACTTCACCTCGAATAAAATGTTGGCGACATTTTACCCGTAGCGCTCCTGCCGCAGCCATTTGTTGGCGATGATCTTGGTGCCGCTGACCACCGGCGCGCCGCCGTGCAGCGTCTGCGGGTCCGGCTGGTGATTGGCGTCGGTGTTGAGGAACCACAGCGCATTGCCCTTCTTGGGGAACACCTCCAGCCCGAGATGGGGGAACACCGTGCCGCCGCCCTGCGCCACATCGCACAGATACAGCACGAACGTCGCCAGCCGCTGGCCGCCGCGCGCCAGGTGGGCGCGATGGCCGGCGCTGTCGGGATCGAGCCAGTCGTAGTGCGGCCGGTACTCCTGCGTCGGGCCGTACTTCTGCAGCTGGAATGGTTCGCTGCATTCGGGCGTCCAGTGCGCCAGCGCCGCCAGCCGCCGGTCGATGCGCTCGGCCACCTCGGCCTCGCCGCGCTGGATGAAGGCCATCTCGCTGGTGCGGCCCTCGTGCACCACGCTGGCGCCGTCGGCTTCCGCCGCCACCGTGGAGCGTGTGTAGCGCGTGCCGCAATGGGCGATGATGGCGTCGCATTCCTCGTCGCTGAGCACATTCCCGAGCAAAATCACCTGCGGCTTTTGCAGCACGAACAGCACCTCCACCTCGCGGTCGGGCGCGGCGATGCGATTGCTGGAGACATCGATGTATGGCATCTCGCGCGGCGCCGAAAACGCGCTGGCGATGGCCGGCGCCGGCACGGGCGCCGCCGCCACGGCCGCCGCGTCGCCGCTGGCAGCGCGCAGTTGCAGCGCCGCGTCGATCGCCGCGCGCGCCACCGCCATGCTGTGCTGGCCGGAGCGCGCCATGCTGTTGGCCATGTCCAGCGGGCTGCAACCGCGTTCCAGGTTTTCCATGATCCAGCTGCGCCAGGTCAGCGGCAAGGCGGCAAAAACGTTGTCAGGTTGGGTCATCGCGTCATCAAGAGCGGGTCGGATGGGAAGCCCATTCTAACGGATTACGCGCCCGGCGCCGCACGAACCACAGCAATCCGGGCAACTGCAACAACACCAGCGCCGCAAACGCCGCCTGATAGGCCACCGCAGGATAATGCCCCAGCAAATCCGGCCGCCAGCAGCCCACCACCAGCCCGAAGCCCGCCTGCACCGCAAACGCGCCAAGGAAAATCAGTAAATTGAGGCAAGTGGCCGCGCGTCCCGTCAGCGCGCCGGGCAGGCTTTGCGCGACGATGGTGTACTCGATGCCGGTCACCGTGCCGATTAAAGTGAACAGCACCGACAGCAGCTGATAGCTGGGCCGCCAGTCCAGCACAAAGCCCACTTGCACCGCGACGAACAGCGCCACCCCGGCCGCCGCCACGCGGATCGGCTCCACGCCGCGCCGTCCGGCCCATTCCGTCACCATGCCGACCGCGATGGCGCCAAAGATCACCGCCGCCATGCCGAGGTACAGCAGATAGCCGACTGCCTCCTCGTTGTAGCGCGCCACGTCGCTGAGCCAGCGTGAAATCCACAGGCCCTGGATGCCGAAGAACACCGTGTGCGGAATCAGCACCAGCATCGCGGTCTCGCGGAAAGCCGGGTGGCGATAGACGGCGCGCATCGCCTCCAGCAGCGGCGTCTTGCGCGCACCGGGCGGCTGCGGCGGCGACAGCGTTCGAATCAGGATGCCGGTCAGCGCGGCGGCCGCCGCCAGCCACAGAAACAGCCCGCGCCAGTCCATGTAGTGCAGGGCGAGGCGCACCGGCAGCGTGGCCGACGCCGCCCCCAGCCCGCCGACCGCGATCAGATAACCCTGCACCGACGGCAGCCGCGCCGGCGCGATCCAGGTGGAGATGGCCTTCACCGCCGACATGAAACAGCCGCCCAGGCCAAGCCCGATCAGCGCGCGCGCCACCAGCAATTGCGCGAAGCTCTGGCCGCCGGCAAACGCCAGCGCGCCGACGCCGGCCAGCAGCAGCATCGGCAGCTGCACCTTGGCCGGCCCCCAGCGATCGAGCGCGATCCCGACCGGCAGCTGGGCCAGCGCGAACGCGAGGAAGAAAGCGCTGGTCAGCAGCCCAAGCTGGCCGGGCGTGAGCGCCAGCGCCGCCACCAGCTGCGGCGCCAGCGTCGCATTCACCGTGCGCATCAGGCTCGATAAAAAATGCCCGAGCGCGAACGGCAAAAACACCAGCACAAACACCGCGCGGCCGGAGAGCGCCGGCGCCGCGGGCGCGGTGGGGTCGCTCATGGCGGCGCCTACGCCGCGCTGTGCGAGTCGCAGCCCGCGCCGGCCGGCGCTGCGCCGCCGCCATCCTGCCGCGCCGCCATCAGTGGAATCACCTTGCGCAATCCCGGCGGCTCGGCGCCGAATTCGCTGCGCGCACCGCCCTCTTCCTCGAAGAAAAACTTCTCCTTGCCAAACGCCGGTTTCAACTCGTCCATCCAGGTCGCATGCGGATCGAACCTGGCGTAGAACGGCTTGCGCACCCAATCCGCATTGCGCGCCTGCAGGAACTGCAAGGCAAACACCTTCTCCCCGCCGATCTGCGCAATCCCATCGATCACCACCTTGCCGGGAAAAGCGCTCATCGACGGCCCGCGCACCGTGCGCGACAAGCCCGACACCATCTGATACGCCGCCTGGAAAATCTCGTGCGCACGCGCCAGCGGCAGCTGGAAATACTCACGCGGCCCGGTATCGCGCTCGACGAACATGTAATACGGGATCGCCCCCAGCCGCACGCCGGTCTGCCACAACTCCGCCCACGACGCCGGGTCCTCGTTGATATGCCGGATCAACGGCCCCTGCATGCGCAAGGTCGCGCCGGTGCCGACGATGCGCTTGACCGCCTGCTGCGCAATCGCCGGCCGCAACTCCACCGCATGGTTGTAGTGCCCCATGATCGCCATATTCTTCCCGCTGGCGACCACGCGCTCGAACAGCCGCAGCAAATCATCGGCATCGCGGTCGGTCACGAAGCGCTGCGGCCAATACGCCACCGACTTGGTGCCGATGCGGATATTCTGGATATGCGCCAGGTCCGGCGCCAGCAGCGGCTCGATGTATGCCTCCAGCGAGCGCGTATTCATGATCAGCGGATCGCCGCCGGTGATCAGCACATCGGTCACCTCCGGATGCAGGCGCAGATAGGCCGCCAGCTCGTGCGACTCCTTGGCATCGAACTTCATATCGTCCATGCCGACGAACTGCGGCCAGCGGAAGCAGAAGGTGCAATACGCATGGCAGGTCTGCCCCGAACTCGGGAAGAACAGCACCGTCTCCTTGTACTTGTGCTGCAGGCCCTTCAACGGCGCATCATTCACGCGCGGCACATTGTGCGTCATCTGCCCGGCCGGATGGGGATTCATGCGCATGCGGATGCGCCGCACCAGCTCCACCAGCGCCGGCTGGTCGGCCTTGCCCAGCACCAGCTCCTTCAGGCGCGCATAGTCGTCCGGCGCCAGCATGTCGCGGTGCGGGAAAGTCAGGCGGTAAATCGGATCGTCCGGGATATTGTTCCAGTCGATCAGGTGATCGAGCACATACTCGTTGGTGCGGAACGGCAGCACATGCGACACCACCTGCACCGCCTCCTGCAAATCCGGCGGGATCCACTCCCATTGGCGCGAATGCGAAATAGTCTGTCGTATGAACGGTTTGAACTTGGCGGTATCCATCGCGGGTTTCCTTCAGTGGGTCAGAAAACTCCATGCTAGGCCGCGCACCGGCGGCCAGATTGCCGTGCATCAACTGACGGATGGAAATGTTCTACAGCTTGCGCCAGCGCAATTCGCGGCCACACCAGCCACGTACAGTTGATAGCGCCCATTCATCACACAGGAGCCGCTCATGAAAACCCTGCTCACCGCCATCCTGCTGGCCGCCGCCGTCCCGGCCCACGCCAACGAACCGACCGAGAAAGACGCCATTGCCATGGCCGAAAAAGGCGCCGCCTTCATCAAGGCCAACGGCCAGGACGCCTTCCTCAAGAAGATCAGCAACAAGGATCCCGACTACCTGCAAGGCTCGCTGTACGTCGACGTGCGCGACATCAAGACCGGCATCGTACTGGCGCACCCGGTCAACCCGTCCATCGTCGGCAAGGACCTGACCGACGTCCCCGACGCCAACGGCAAAAAATACCGCCGCGAGATCATCGAACTGGCGGCTAAAAAGGGCCACGGCTGGGTCGACTACCAGTACAAAAACCCCACCAGCGGCAAGATCGAACCCAAGACCACCTACATCCTGCGCGTCGGCGACGTCGTGCTGGAAGCGGGCATCTACAAAAAATAGCGAGAGGCGCATCATGCTGAACCAACTGCGTATCGGTCCCAAACTGCTGCTGGCGCCCCTGCTGGTGCTGGTGCTGCTGATTGCCACCGCCGGCGCGGCCTACATCGGCATGGTGCGCCAGAACACCTCGCTGGAAAACCTGGTGCAGGTGCGCGCCGCGCGCCTGAAAACCGCGGCCGACGTCAGCGGCGAGGCGCGCTACGCGCACGCCAACATCTACCAGTTGCTGGCGTGGGTCAACGGCAGCTTCGCCCAGGCGCGGCTCGACGCCCTGTCGCGCGAGATCAAAACGCGCCACGGCGCCGTCGACGAGCAGCTGCGCAACCTCGACGCACTGGCCGACGACAGCGAACGCAAGATCGTCGCCCAGTCGCTGCAGGCGCTGACCGCCTACCGCAAGGCCGTGCTGCAAACCATGGACATGGCGCAGATGGACCAGAGCATCGCCACCAATTCGATGGCCATCGCGGAAAAGCAGTTCCTGCTGCTGAACGAACAGCTGGCGCAGTTGTCGGCGCTGGAGAAGAAACTCAGCGAGCAGGCGCACGCGCAGGCCAAGGCCGACTTCAACACGCTCAACACCACGATGGCCATCATGGTGCTGCTCTCGATCGCGCTGTCGCTGGGCGTGACCATGGCGGTGCGCGGCGCCATGCTGCGCGATATCCGCGCCATTGCCGACGTGGTGGTGGCGCTGGCGGCCGGCCGCCTCGCCGCCAGCCGCCGCAATCACGGCCGCGACGAAATCGCCGACACCGCGCGCATGCTGGACCAGACCATGGCCAACCTGACGCAAACGCTGACCACCATCCTCGGCGCCGTCCATTCGATCGACACCGCCGCGCGCGAAATCGCCACCGGCAATCTCGATCTGTCCACCCGCACCGAAATGCAAGCGAGCTCGCTGGAACAAACCGCCAGCGCCATGAACACCCTGACCCACGCGGTGCAGGCCAACGCCGCCAACGCGCGCGAAGCCTGCCAGCTGGCGGCCGGCGCCAGCGACCTGGCGCAGCACGGCGGCGCGGCGATGGAAGACGCGGTGCAGACCATGGCCTCGATCCGCGCCAGCTCGCGCCAGATCGTCGACATCATCGCCGTCATCGACGGCATCTCGTTCCAGACCAATATCCTCGCCCTGAACGCCGCCGTGGAAGCGGCGCGCGCCGGCGAGCAGGGACGCGGCTTTGCGGTGGTGGCGTCGGAAGTGCGTACGCTGGCGCAGCGCTCGGCCGCCGCCGCCAAAGAGATCAAGACCCTGATCGCCGCCTCGGTCGAGACCATCGACAGCGGCAGCGCCACGGTGCAGCAGGCGGGAGAGCGCATGGGCAGCATTGTCGCCGCCGTGCAGCAGGTGAACGACGTGATCGCCCGCATCAGCGCCGCCAGCGCCGAACAGGCGCAGGGCATCGCCGAAGTCAATCAGGCGGTGGGGCAGATGGACGATGTGACGCAGCAGAACGCCGCGCTGGTGGAGCAAGCCGCCGCCGCTGCCGCCAGCCTGCAGGACCAGGCCGGGCAGCTGTCGCAGGCGGTGTCCGTGTTCAAACTAGAGCCGGTGGGGCTTGCTCAGAAACCGCGAGCCGGCTTCCACGAAACGCCAAGGCAGCTCAACCGCCTTCGAAATGCCGATGCGCGTGCCGGCTAGCACCTCGCGCTCGCGCCCGGCATCGGCCGGCAGCAGCTGGAACGGCGGCGCGGCCAGCGACAGATTGTTGTGCGCGCGCGTGATGCCCAGCGCCTGCGCCAGCCGTCCCGGCCCCGAGCACAGCAGGCGCACGTCGTCGAGGCCGCGCCGCTCGCGCATCAACGCCAGCCCGGCCGTCGGCTCCAGCGCCCGGATCAGCACCCCGGCACCGTGGCCCTCCTCGCGGCAGACGAAATTCAGGCACCAGTGCAAGCCGTGCGAGCGGTACACATAGCTGCGCCCGGGCGGCCCGAACATCGAGAAATTGCGCTCGGTGCGGCCGATGTAGCAATGCGAGGCCGGCTCGCTGGCGTCGTACGCCTCGGTCTCGACAATGCGCCCGCCCACGCCGTCCACCAGCAGCGTCACGCCGATCAGCTGGCGCGCCACCTCGTGCGAGGGCGCGCTGAAATCAATACCTGCCAGATTCATCACCATATCAATATTTTAATCGCTCAAAACGTAACAAAACCATATCGAATCCCGGCAATAACCGACAAAATATGGTTGAGTGCGTAGAAATTCGCCACAAATTCGCGCAAACGTTTGCCGGATGCGGCGATAATCGAGGGTACGATTGCCCTTACCCCTGAATGCACAATGACGACAGTAGCTGCCCCAGCCTTGCCAACCGAGAACGCGGTGGAAGACGCCCTGATGCGTTCCATCCGCATTCCGCCGCGGCCCAGCCTGCTCGTCGACCTGCAACGCGAGCTGGGCAAGGAAGATCCGTCGCCGCGCAACATCGCCCGCATCATCGGCAATGACGTCGGCATGTCCGGCGCCCTGCTCAAGCTGGCCAACTCGCCGTTCTTCGGCGCCGCGCGCAAGGCCAAATCGGTCGAGCAGGCGATCAACTTCCTCGGCATCAACCAGTGCGCGGCCCTGCTGACCGGCTTGCTGGCGCGCCAGGCCATCGAAGGCAAGGAAGCCGACCTTAACGCATTTTGGGAAATCTCGGCGCGGCGTGCCCAGGCGCTGGTGTTCACCTCGCGCAAGCTGCGCATTGCGCCGCCCGACATCGCCCACACCTTCGGCCTGTTCTGCGACATCGGCGTGCCGCTGCTGATGAACCGCTTTGCCGACTACGCCGCCACCTACGAGCAGGCCTGCAACGATGCCCACGGCCTGTTCACTGCGGTCGAAGACCAGCGCTACAGCACCAACCATGCCGCCATCGGCTGCCTGCTGGCGCGCAACTGGGGCCTGTCGCCGGACGTGTCGTGGGCCATCCTGCTGCACCACGACTACCGCGTGCTGGACGACCCGTCCACCGACGACGCCATCCGCTCGCTGGTGGCGCTGTCGGTGCTGGCCGAAAAAGGCATCCAGCGCCTGCATGGCGGCAGCACCAACTACGAATGGGACAAGGGCGGCGACGCCGCCTGCCGCCACCTCGGCCTGACCGAGGATGAAACCGAAGACCTGCTCGAAGAGCTCAACGAAACCTTCCACACCGAACGATAAGAAGCATGCCGAAAAATAAGCGCCCGGTTCCGCGCAAATCCGCCAACTCGCCCGAAGCCAAAGACGAGCAGCAAACCACTGAACTCTTCACCCTCGCCCTGGAATTGGCCGACGAATCGGCCGGCGCCGATATTGTTGCCGCCAGCACGCGCGAGGAACTGGCGCAAAAACATACCGACTTCCAGCGCCTGCTGCGCCGCCTGCTGGCGCAGGGCAAGGATGAAGTGCTGTACGGCGCCATCGAACTGGCGCGCGAGGAAAACCTCGACGGCTACCGCTACCTGCGCACTGCCATTGAAGAAGGCGCGGCCAACCTGCTGCTGCGCCGCGACGACGCGCCGGAGATGGAAATCGACGCGTTTGCGATCCCGGTCTTTGTGCGCAGCCAGGGCGGCCTCGACCCGGCCTTCGACTTCCAGGACAGCCAGGCCTACGAGGCGCTGCTGGCCAGCTTTACCGACGCCGGCCTGGAAAGCCCCAAGGCCAAGGTGGTGCTGGTCAGCCACGCCTACGACGCCGGCGAAATCGAACGCATCAGCTACGGCCAGCTGCACGCCATGCTGCGCGAAGCGGCGCACTCGCTGACCGAGAAAAAAATCACCGCCGCGCCGGCGCTCGAGCGCAGCCTCAAGCACGGCTGGAGCGCCACGCAGTTTGGCCCGGACGACAGCGCGGTCGAGCTGCGCTACCTGCTCGGCTTTGCCCTCAAGCGCGCCGACGACCCGTTCTACAAAGTGCCGGCCAGCGAAAAAGCGGCCGACGCCTACTTCGCCAAGCGCGCCGAGGCTTACCAGAAATGGACCGGGCAATACGCAGCGCTGGTGGCGCGCTGCCTTGGCCGCGCGCGCGGCGCCGACCAGGCGCTGAACCTGAACTTCCAGTACCAGGACCTGTTCTTCGGCGCCCGCGCCCAGGCGCAATCCGAATACGACATGCTGCACCTGCTGTCCGAACTGAACCAGGCGCTGGCCGGCCACGACCCGGCCCAGCTGCAAGCCGTGATCGCCCCGTCCGAGGACGACGACCAGCCGCTGCTGCTGGTCGAGCTGTCGCAGGGCGGCGCCGTGCTGGCCGCGGCCGCCAAGCCGCACGACCCGGCCGCCGATCTGGCACTCGCGCTCGAGGACCTGGCCGACGCCCTCGCCAGCCTCGGCCTGACCGACATTTCCGTCTCGGAAGATCCCCTGGCCTGAAAGCGATTTCCTGTTTGACAGTCACCCGCGAGCCGAGGATACTGGCCTGCACGCGGGACGCAGATTCCGCAGCCTGGTGCGGTGCAGGCCTTGTGCTCCGCAGCAAAGGGAGACAGTCATGAAACCATGGGCCCGCATTATTGGCACGGCGCTGTGCGCCGCCGCATTGCTCGGCGGCTGCGCCAGCCAGCCGGTGGCGCACCAAGCGCCGCGGCAGCAGCTATTCCACGACCAGTTGTTCCAGCCGGCCAGCGCGCCGGTCGACACCGACAGCGTATTTGCCACCACCCCGGCCATGCGCGCCTACGTGCAGCATGAAATCGGCGCCGCCGGCAACGGCAAGGATGTGCGCCGCCAGCTGTTCGACGCGCTCTACCGGCGCGACAAGCTGCAGCTCGAATACGATTCCGCCATGACCCGCAACGCCGCCCAGACCTTCGAGGCGCGCGCCGGCAACTGCCTGTCGCTGGCCATCATGACTGCCGCCCTGGCGCGCGAGCTCAACCTGCCGGTGCAGTTCCAGCAAATCCAGGTCGACGAAGTGTGGAGCCGCGCCGGCAACCTCTACTTCGCCAGCAACCACGTCAACCTGGCGCTGGGCCGCCAGCGCAGCAGCAATCCCTACAACGCCAGCTACAACACCGACGGCGCCAACTCGCTGACGGTGGACTTCATCCCGGTGCCGCCCAAGGCGCGCGAAAACGCCACGCCACTGAGCGAGACCACCATCATTGCCATGTACCTCAATAACCGCGCCGCCGAACTGCTGGTGGCCGGCAAGGTCGACGACGCCTACTGGTCGGCGCGCAAGGCGGCCGAGGTCGACCCGCTGTTCCTCAACGCCTACAACACCCTGGGCGTGATCTACCAGCACCACGGCAACCAGGACGCCGCCGAGCAGGCGCTGCGCTACGCGCTGTCGCAAGCGCCCGACAACACCATTTACCTGGCCAACCTGGCGCAATCGCTGGAAGCCGAAAACAAGCTGGACGAAGCGGCCGCGCTGCGCGCCCGCCTGGCCCAGCTGGAACCTTTCCCGCCGTTCCACTTCTTCCACCAGGGCCAGGAAGCCATGAAGCTGGGCGACTACCAGCGCGCGCGCAAGCTGTTTGAAAAAGAGCTCGAGCGCGTGCCCGACTACCACGAATTCCACTTCTGGCTGGCGGTGGCCAACTACCAGCTGGGCAATCTGCGCGCGGCCGACAAGCACATGGCGCTGGCCGTCAATAACAGCACCACGCGCGGCGACCACGACCTGTACGCGGCCAAGCTCGACCGCATCCGCGCCTACGAGGCCCAGCAGCGCGCAAAACAATGAGTTTCCGGTGGTATGCTGAAACAAGCTGAATAAGCTGCGCTTGACACTTAGTTGCGGACACGCAACAATTGCAAGTAAATTAAGCTGCAACTTTTTGCTGCATACCACAAGGATTCCGTCATGCTGAGACTCAGGCCCGCCTACGCCGCCGTCCCCTTCATTCTTGCCGCATTGTTGACCGGTTGCGGCGGCGGCGGTGGAGGCGGCAGCAGCGGCGGCGGCACCACCACGCCGGCTGCCACCCCGGCCCTCACCTTCACCCCGGCCAGCATCACCGCCAGCGCCGTGGCCGGCACCTCGCTGACCATCAATGTGATGGCCGCCGTGGCCCGCCCAAGCGACTTTGCCGGCGCCACCGTGTTTGCCAGCGTCACCGACAGCAACAACGTCATCCTGCCCAGCTCCACTGTCGTGCGCGACAGTGACAGCCAGTACCACGCCGTGCTGCTGACCTCGCCCACGCTGGCGGCCGGCAACTACAAAGGCAGCCTCAGCGTGCGCCTGTGCCGCGACAGCGCCTGCGCCAGCCAGTTCCCCGGCGCGCCGGTGGCCCTGCCCTACGACCTGACCGTGATCCCGGCCGGCAGCGCCACCTTCAGCGCGGTGCCGGCCATGCCGCTCACTGTCAGCGCCCAGCCGGGTTCGCCGGCACCGGCGCCGGTCGCGGTGGCCATTGCCGCCACCGGCCGCAGCTGGACCGCCACCAGCAGCGCTGCCTGGGCCAAGCCCAGCGCCGCCAGCGGCACCGGTGACGGCACCATCAACCTCAGCTTCGACGCCAGCGGCCTGGCCCAGGGCGTGTACAGCGCCACCCTGAGCATCCAGTCCAACGACAGCGTGAAAATCGACCTGCCGCTGAGCCTGACCGTGCTGCCGCCCGGCCTGGTCCTGGGCAGCAACAGCATCACCTTCAACGCCATCAACGGCGCGCCGATTCCGACCCAGATCGTGTCGCTCGACACCGACACCAAGCTCAGCGCCGGCTGGACCGCCAGCAGCGACGCCGCCTGGCTCAGCGTATCGCCGACCGCCGGCACCACCCCGGCCACCACCGTGCTGACGGTCAATCCGGGCATCGGCCCGCTGGCCAGCGGCAGCTACACCGGCCACATCACCATCGTCCCCGCCGGGTTGGCCACGCGCACGCTGCCGGTCACGCTCAACCTGACCAAAGCCACCCTGGCCACCCTGCCGTCCACGCTCCCCCCCTTGGGCGGCGACTACGGGCGCGACTTCAGCACCGGCGTCGACCTCAAGCTGAGCCTGAACACCGGCGCCCTCAGCTGGCCGTGGCAGCTCAACGGCATGCCGAGCTGGGCCACCGCGACCGCGACCGCCGGCAGCGTCAACGCGGCCGGTACCAGCGTCACCCTCAAGGCCAAGCCGGCCAACGCCCCGGTCGGCAACACGCCGGTCCTGCTGAGCGCCATCGCCGCCGTCCAGGGCGATGCCGTCGGCAACGCGGTGCTGCTGTCGATTAACAAGGACCAGCACAAGCTGCTGCCGGCCGAGAACGCCGTGGCCTTCGTCAGCATGCCGGGCTGGAGCCGCCTGACCCGCACCATCAGCGTGGTCGACAACTACGTCGCGGCCGACAAAAGCGGCAAGACCAGCTTTGGCGGCATGAGCGCCAGCAGCGACCAGCCGTGGCTGGTGGTGGGCGTGAGCGCCGAGAAGCTGATCCTGACCGCCGACCCGAGCCAGCTGCTCAGCGACACGCTCAACACCGCCACCATCACCATCACCGCCACCGATCCCGACGCCAGCGCGCCGGAAGTGATCCGCGTGGCGCTGTGGAAGGGCTCGGCCGCGCCGGCGGCCGCCAGCAAGGCCAGCCTGCCCTACACCAACGTGGTGGCCGACCCGCTGCGGCCGTACGCCTACCTGCACAACGGCGGCGCCGTGATCGACGTCTACAACGTCTACACCGGCCAGAAGGAAGCCAGCATCACCGGCTTCTCGGCCCACCTCGGCGACATGGCGGTCACGCCCAACGGCGACAGCCTGTACGTGGTCGACGTCGACAACGCGCGCGTGACCACCGTCGATCTGAACATCCGCGCCATCAGCCAGCAACTGCCGCTGTCCAGCCCCGGCACCAAGGCCACCCGCATCAAGGTGCTGCATCCGAACGGGGTGGAAATGCTGCTGCTCAGCGACGGCCAGTTGTTCCACACCGCCACCCGCACCCGCCTCGGCGTGCTGCCGCTGACCACGGGCGGCACCCTGGCCGCCAGCAGCGACGGCAAGCGCGTGACCCAGCAGGACGAAGGCAATGGCACCGTCACCCACACCAGCGTCAGCGTCGACTACGCCGCGATGGGCGGCGGCACCCTGTTTGCCGCCAGGCTGGCGCCGGCCAGTCACACCAGCCCGGGCAGCCTGGGCGGCGACGTCTGGGTCAGCGCCGACAACAAGCGCGTGTACAGCGCCGCCGCCACGCCGAAGTCGTGCGTGATCATGAACGGTCCCGACCTCGGCATCATCGGCTACATGACCATCGGCGACGCCGCGCCCAACAACATCGAAGTGGCGCTGGACGGCCGCATCTTCTGCGGCGGCGCCGCGCGCGCCGGCAGCAACGACATCTACATGTACGACAGCACCGGCACCAAGGTCCTGCAGCAGTACAAGCTGAGCACCACCGGCAAGCAGCTGCTGCCGCGCCAGATGGTGGTGTCGGGTGACGGCTGGATGATCGTCGCCATCACCGACGACAATGTGGTGACCTTCCTGCCGATCGGCCCCTGAGCCCATGCAGCGCGACGCACAGCTCGACAACATCTTCTGGGCGTCGCTGAACGGGCCGCACCGGCATTGGTCGGACGGCACCGACAGCATCCGCCGCTACACCCAGGGCTTCTCGCCCATCATCGCCTTTGCCGATCCGGCAGAGCCGGACTTTGCCGCGCTGGCGCCGTGGTGCGCGGCGGGTGAACACTTTTATTGCGATGGCTGGGGCGGTACGCCGCCGCCGGGCTGGCGGGTGGAAGTCGAAAGCACCATGTTCCGCATGCTGTGGGCCGGCGCGCTGCCGGACGCCGATCCGGCGCCGGACGCGGTGCCGCTGCGCGCCGGACACGCGCAGCAGGCGCTGGAACTGGCCACGCTGTGCAAGCCGGGACCGTTCGGCATCCGCACCATCGAGCTGGGCGACTACTTCGGTTATTTTGACGGCGAGCGCCTGATGGCGATGGCGGGCGAACGCCTGCGCGCGACGGGCCTGTGCGAGATCAGCGGCGTGTGTACCCATCCCGATTATCAAGGCCGCGGACTGGCCAAAAAACTGATCGCCAAACTGCTGCTGCGCCATGCCGCGCGCGGCGACCGCTCCTTCCTGCACGTCATGCGCAGCAATCCCGCGCATCAGCTCTACCTCGACATGGGCTTCCGCGACTACCTCGAATCCACCGTGCGCGTCATCAGCTGTCAAGCGCCCGCTTGAGCATCTCCCAGCTTGCCAGCTTGGCGGCATAAGACAGGGTATGGGCCGGGCTGCTCGATGGCAGGGCGAAAATCCGGTAGCGCGCAGCCTGCTCGCCCAGCACTTTCACGCCCAGTTTGGCCGCGGTGCCGCCGTTGAAGGCCAGCGCTTCGATCGCCGGATAGCGCGCCAGCAGGCCCGGCAAATCATTGTCGTCGCGCCCGCGGATCGCGCTGTCGAGGCTGCCGGGGCGGTGGGCTTCGGCCACCACATCCCACAGCCCGACGCCGTGCCCGAGCAAGGTGGCCAGCCGCGCCGGATAGTCGAGCGCCACCAGCTCCACGCCCAGCACGTCCGACATCAGCTGCCAGAATTTGTTCTGCCGGTTGGCATAGTATTGTTGGGCCGCCAGCGATTTTTCGCCGGGCAGGCTGCCTAGCACCAGCAGGCGGGTGCGCTGGTCAACCACGGGCTCAAAGCAGCGCTTGCGCAAATGTTCAGTCATGCCAAATTGTAGGTGTAGAATCGTTGGGCAGTCGATAACTCGCAGCGAAAAACTATAACGCACAGGAGACCGCCATGTCGGAAAACCGCACCATCGACACCCTGCTGGCCCAGTACCGCGAAAGCCACCTCAACCCCACCAACGAAGTCATCCACTTCATCTGCGTGCCGGTCATCATGTTCACCTTGCTGGGCCTGCTATGGTCGCTGCACCCGCTGGTGGCGCTGGCCTTCACCGCCGCCGCCATGGTGTACTACTTCAAGCTGTCGCGTCCGTTTGCGCTGGGCATGCTGCTGATGGCCGCCGTGATGCTGTCCATCCTGGCCGCGCTGCCGCCGGCCACGGTGTTGCCGTTGTCGATCACGGTGTTTGTGCTGGCCTGGATCGGCCAGTTCATCGGCCACAAGATCGAAGGCAAGAAGCCGTCCTTCTTCGACGACCTGCGCTTCCTGCTGATCGGACCGCTGTTCGTGCTCAGTTTCCTGTACCGCCGCCTGCACTGGGCCTACTGAGTCAGCGGAACCAGGCGTGGGCGAACAGCGCCTGCGCCGCACCCTGCATTTCATTGTCGGTCAGCATCAGCACCAGGGCGGTGCTCAGGGCCACATAGCCCAGCAGCGTGACGACTTTGATTGGCAGCGCGGCATTCATGACGCTCTCCTGAGATGTGAATGAGAATAACAAGCTGTGCATTCACTATACTTGGTCTTTCGGTCCACACTGCTGAATTTACAACTCAGATACAACTTATTTCAGAGGCTGTTGCGTCGCAACAAAAAGCTGGCCGCTAGGCAAGAAGCGGCCGGGGCAGCTATACTGGTTTGATGTCCTCTCCACTGCTATTCATCATCGCCTGTTTGATCTGGGGCTCCACGTTTTTCGCTATCACGCTGCAACTCGGTGAGGTGCCGCCCGCTGTTTCCGTGGTCTATCGCTTTGCACTGGCGTCGGCCGTGCTGTTCGCCTGGTGCGCCGCGCGCGGCCACCAGCTGCTGCTGCCGTGGCGCGCCCAGCGCTGGCTGATCCTGCAAGGCTGCGCCACCTTTGCCGTCAGCTACATCTGCACCTACACCTCCGAGCAATACCTGGTATCCGGGCTGGTGGCCGTGCTGTTCGCGCTGATGGTGTTCTGGAATCCCATCCTCAACCACCTCGCCTTCGGCACCGTGCTCAGTGCACGCACCTGGGCGGCCGGCGGCGTCGCCATTGCCGGCGTGACCCTGCTGTTCTACCATTCGATCTTTGGCGCATGGCATGACATCCTGAGCGGCGGCAACGGTCACTTTCTGCTGGGACTGGGTCTGGCGCTGTGCGCCACCATCGCCAGCTCGGTCGGTAACCTGCTGGTGATCAAAGTGCGCGAGCAATCGGACAACGTGCTGCTGACCATGGCCTGGGCCATGATGTGGGGCAGCCTGCTGGTGGCGCTGTGGGTGCTGGTGAGCGGCCAGTCGTTCGTGATGCCGTCCACCGCCAAATACTGGGGCGGGCTGCTCTACCTGTCGCTGCTGGGCTCGGTGATTGCGTTTGCCGCCTACTTCACCCTGATCCACCGCATCGGCTCCGACAAGGCGGTCTACATCGGCGTGGTGACGCCGGTGATTTCCGTGCTACTGTCGATCCAGCTCGAGCACTACCGCCCCGGCCCGCTCGAATGGCTGGGCATGGTGCTGTGTCTGTCCAGCGTAGCCTGGGCGCTGAAACCAAATTCTTCCACTACCGCGAAAACCTGATGAGTACTACCGAACTGACCATCCGCCCGGCCACGCCGGCCGACATTCCCGCCATCTTCGGCATGATCTTCGAGCTGGCCGTGTTTGAAAAGCTGGAGCACATGGTGGTCGCCAACGAAGCCGCCCTGCACGACAGCCTGTTCTGCGACAAGCCGGTATGCGAAGCGCTGGTCGGCGAAGCCGGCGGCGAGGTGGTCACCTTCGCGCTGTTCTTCCACAACTTCTCCACCTTCCTGTGCAAGAAAGGCCTGTACCTGGAAGACCTGTACGTGCAGCAGGCGCACCGCGGCAAGGGCTACGGCAAGCAGATGCTGGTGGCGCTGGCCCAGCTGGCGGTGGAGCGCGATTGCGGCCGCTTCGAATGGTCGGTGCTGGACTGGAATGCCAACGCCATCAAGTTCTACCAAGGCATGGGCGCCACCGTGATGCCGGACTGGCGCATCTGCCGCGTCACCGGCGACGCGCTGGCGCAGCTGTCGTCGCAGGCGTAACCGCGCGTTCGAGCAGTTCGAACAGGCCTTGTGTCAGCAGGGCCAGCATGGCGGCCGGGATGGCGCCGGCCAGCAGCATGTCATTATCGTTCAACGCCAGGCCGATGGTGATGCGTTCACCGTAGCCGCCGGCGCCGATGAAGGCGGCGATGGTGGCCGTGCCCACGCTCAGTACCGCCGCCGTTTTCACGCCGGCCAGAATCACCGGCAGCGCCAGCGGCAATTCGATCTGCATCAGCCGCTGCCCGGAGCGCAGGCCGAGCGCCTTGGCCGCCAGCTTCAACCCGTCGGGCACTTGCAGCAAGCCGGTACAGGTATTGCGCACCACCGGCAGCAGCGCATACACCACCAGCGCCACCAATGCGGGAACAGTGCCGATGCGGCCCAGCAGGGGAATCAACAACGCCAGCAAGGCCAGCGACGGCACGGTTTGCAGCACGCCGGTCAGGCCCAGCACCACTTGCCGCAAGCGCGGCATGGCCGCAGCCAGCACGCCCAATGGCACACCGATCACGCACGCTACCGCCACCGCCAGCAGGACCAGCGTGAGATGCTGCTGCGTGAGCCTCCAGAGAGTGTGGTCGAAGATTTTCGCTGCCAGGCCAGCGCGCTCGCTGACTGCTCCGGCGGGAGCGGCGGCCGGCGCTGCGTTCAGCGGATGCGCGGCAAGCCAATCGCCTGCCACGCGCGCAAACGGCTTGCCGTCGATTTCCGCCGCTGCGTTCATGGCGATCATATCGCCCTCGCTGATGCGCCCTTCCAGCTTGCTGATCGCCTGCCACGCCGCCGGGAAGCGCTGTGCTGCATCGAGCCGGTACAGCAGCACCGCATCGTAGCGCGGGAAGTAGCCGCGGTCATCGTCCAGCACGCGCAAGCCATACTGCTTTATGCGCGCATCGGTCGAATAAATATCGATCACATCGACCTGCCGCCCGTTCAGCGCTTCATATGCCAGGCCATGATCCAGCCCCGCAGGCCGCTGCGGCAAGCCATAGCGCGCCGCCAGTCCCTGCCAGCCATCAGCGCGGCCGATGAATTCATGCGACAAGCCAAAGCGCAGCTCCCCGCGCGCCGCCAGCTCGCTCAACTTGCGCGGCGCATCCGCCTCGCCGCGCATCGCCAATGCGTACGTGTTGTTGAAGCCCAGCGGCACCGCCACACCAAGGCCCGTCGCCGCCAGCTCCTTGCGCATCTGCTCCAGCGTTGCAGGCTGCTTGTGCTTGAGGATCTCCAGATCGATCGTGCCGAGATACTCGGGATAGACATCGATCCGCCCCGCTTCCAGCGCCGCCAGCACAATCGCCGTATTGCCGAGGCCTTGCAAATGCTCGACCTGCGCATGCGGCGCCGCCGTCTGCGCCAGCACCTCGCCCAGAATGTACGACTCGGTGAACCGCTTCGAGCCAATGTGCAGCGTATCGCTCGCCAATGCGGGTCCGGCGCTCAGCAGCACGCCGGCAAGCAGGCCACTCAGCCAGCGTCGTCGTCCTTGCACCATCAAGCCCCCGCGCGCAGCATCGACGCCTTCAGCGCCTGCCCCAGCGTCTCATAGCTTTCCGACAGATGCGCCTTGGCCTCGCGGCTGATCGGCCTTGCCATCGCCGCTTGCAGCTCGCGCTGCAACTGCAAGGCATTCTCGCGTTGCAGGCTGCGCACATCGGCCGGCGTACCGGCCGACGTGCGTAACAGCGCCGCCACCAGCCGCTTCAAATGCTCGCGCTGCAAATTGCGCCGCATGCCGCTGATATCCTTGCCCGACCTGAGTTCACTCCACACCGCGTTCTGCACCGAGCCATACAGCTCGCCGAGACCAAGCACCTGCTTGCGGTCTTCCAGCTTCTCCTGCGAATCCAGCAGGCGGATCGCCACTCCATCCGACATCAGCTGATCCAGCGCCGCCGACTGCAGGGCCAGCACCCGCCCGCCGACCGACACATCCGGCCGCCCAGGCGTGCTGAAACGATCCACCGCCAGACGACTGATCGTCGCTGGCGAAAACTTGAAGCTATCCGCCTTGAACAAGGAGTCGGTCAGCATCTGCAAGGCCGCGCGCTGGCGCGGAAGCGGCACCGGGGTGAAGGTCGCGCGTCCCGTGCCCGCGTGATCGCGCAGGTAAGTCACGCCGCCGACATACTTCACCACCACCGGCAAGGTGCGCGCAAACTGCTGGAAGCCATAATCGAAACTGCGGCGCAGCACCTCATAACTCTCGCCCGGCTTGAGCGTGCGGTTCTGCACCCGGTCCCACAGCTCGCGCGAGATCGCCAGCCGGCGCTGGAAGAACGCCAGCGGATCGCTGCCCAAATCGTACAGATTCACATCAGGATCGAGATTGAAGCCGCTCGCATCCTGGTCCGTGCCAAACGCCAGCTGCGGCTCATTCGACCGCGCAGCAATCTTCGCCAGCTCCTGCTTCTCCTGCGCCGGATCGATAGGCTTGTAGGCATACTCGATGGCCCAGTAATCGTAAGGCCCCAGCGTGGAGGCCACATACTCGCCCTGCTTCTCGCCTTTCAGCGACAGGTTGAACGGCGTGTAATCCATCACCGAGCCGGTCATGCTGTTCTTCCTGGTGAACTCCGGGTCCTGCAACTGCTGCAGCGAATAAATGGTCGAAGCGCGGAAGTTATGCCGCAAGCCCAGCGTGTGCCCGACTTCGTGCATGATCACCGAGCGCACATAAGCCTGCGCCAGCGCATCCGCCTCCGGCCCGTCCATGTCCAGCAGGCCGCGTGCCTCCAGCACGTCCATCGCAAAGCCCATCTCCGTCGCCGACTCCTGCATGTAGTCGCAGCGCGTTTCCGAGGGCTGCTGCGTCAGCGACAAGGCGAAACTATCCTCGCCGATCACCCTCCGCGCACCGCGCGCAAACACGTCCGACATGCCGATATCCGCATCGAGAATCTCGCCGCTGCGCGGGTCGACCTGGCTAGGCCCGATGGCGAAGCCCACATCGCTGCCGACAAACCAGCGGATCGACGCATGGCGCGCATCCATCGTATCGAAACGGTCAGCCTCGGTCTGCTGCTTGACCACGATGGCGTCCTTGAAGCCGATACGCTCAAATGCCTCGTTCCACGCCAGCACGCCCTGCTTCACCGATTCGCGATACTTCACCGGCACATTGGCGTCGATCCAGTAGACGATAGGCTGCCTGGGTTCCGACAGCTCCGCCGCCGGGTCCTGCTTCTCCAGGCGCCAGCGCTCGACCAGATGCACCGCCGTCGTCGGCGTCACATCGTCAGAGTAATCCTGGCTGGTACTGACGAAATGGCCGATGCGGTCATCCGCGCGGCGGCCATGCATGGCGTGCGCCGGCAGCGGCATGAAGCTGTAATAAAAACCGAGGAACATGCTGCGCGGGTCCGGCAGCGTGGTCGGCGGATGCGGCACGGCGGCCGGAATCGGCGGCATCACAGCCGGCGGCGCCGGAATGCGCGGCGTGAAGTAATGCGCATTGACCTGGAAACCGGTCATGCCCTCATCCGAACGGACGGTGAGGAAGCTGCTGTTACGCGCGTCCATCACATACGTCATGCGGAACGCCGCTTCCAGCCGCGTGCTCATCGCCATGATGTCGCCGAACAGCAGCGCATTGGCCTCCACCAGTATCGACTTCGATTGCGGATGCGGACTGCTGACCACCGGCGCAATCGCCAGCAGGCTGTCCGAAAAAGCCTGCTGCACCACCAGCGCTTGCGGCGTGCCGCCCTTGGCGCCGTAGTCCGTGTTCTTGGCGATCATCTGCACCACATTGCCGACGCGGTGGAACACCACCACCTGGCTGGTGCCCATCTGGCTGCCGTAGATGCCACGCTCGCCGATCCCGTTCGGCATATTCACCGACATGAACAGCGGCCGGTCGAACTGGTCGGGCCGCAGCTCGATCCAGACCTTTTCCTCTTTTTGATACAGGCTCAAAAATCCCGGAACATGCAATGCGCCTCGCACAATGTCGACGAAAGGACGGGGCGCGGCCACCGGTGCGGCGGCTGGCGGCGTGGGTGTGGCTGCCGCCGGTGTCGGCGCAGCGGCGGCAGTTGCCGGCGCATCGGGCGATGGAGGAACGGGCGGCGTCGGAGTCGGCTCCTGCGCCAGCGCATGGGCGCTCAGCGCCGCCAGCACGACGGCGCGTAGGGAATTCAAGACAAACATGGCAATCCTGCTTCGTTGTGTGGCATCCGGATAATGTAACCGAAAGCACAACACAAGGATGGGATTTTTACATGGCCGGAGAGCGCAACTTGCCTGCGTTGACGACACCACGGCATGGATTCAGGCCGATGGCGTACGAAAGATCGGCCGGGCGCGCGATGCGCCACAAGGCGAAATCGGCGCGCTTGCCCACTTCTAGGCTGCCGATTTCCTGGTGCAGGCCCAGTGCGCGCGCCGCATGCAGCGTGCAGCCGGCCAGCGCTTCCTGCGGCGTCAGGCGCCACAAGGTGCAGGCCATGTTCATCGCCAGCAGCAGGGACGTCATCGGCGAGGTGCCGGGATTGCAGTCGGTGGCCACCGCCATCTTCACACCGGCTTGGCGCAGCGCGGCCACCGGCGGCGGCGTGGTATCGCGCAGGAAGTAGTAGGCGCCCGGCAGCAGCACCGCCACCGTGCCGGCAGCGGCCATCGCTTCGATGCCGCTTGCGCTCAGATGTTCAAGGTGGTCGGCCGACAGGCCTTTGTAACGCGCCGTCAGTTCGGCGCCGCGCTGGTCGGACAGCTGCTCCGCATGCAGCTTGACAGGCAGGCCGTGCGCCTGCGCCGCCTTGAACACGCGTTCCGTTTGTTCGTACGAGAAGCCGATACGCTCGCAGAACACATCCACCGCGTCAGCCAGTCCTTCGGCAGCCAGCGGCGCGATCATCCTGCAGACTTCATCGATGTAGTCGTCGGCGCGGCCGGCGAATTCCGGCGGCAGCGCGTGCGCGCCGAGGAAAGTGGTGGCGACATTCACCGGCAGCTCGCGGCCGATGCGGCGCGCGGCGCGCAGCATGGCCGCTTCCGATGCCAGCGTCAGTCCGTAGCCGGACTTGATCTCGATGGTGGTCACGCCTTCCGCCAGCAGGCTTAAAACGCGCGGCAGGCTTTGCCGCAGCAGTTCATCCTCCGACGCCGCACGCGTGGCGCGCACAGTGGACATGATGCCGCCGCCGGCACGGGCGATGTCTTCGTAGGTGGCGCCGTTGAGGCGCGCCTCGAATTCATCGCTGCGGTTACCGGCATGGACGATGTGGGTGTGGCAGTCGATCAGACCGGGCGTCAGCCAGCTGCCGCCGCCGTCGTGCACTGTCACCGCCTGCATGTTTGGCAATTCGGCCTGAGGCCCCAGCCACGCAATGCGGCCGTCTTTTACCGCGATGGCGGCATCGCGAATTTCACCGTAACCATCGACCATCGTGGCCAGATGCACGTTCGTAAACAACACGTCCCACATACTTCGCCTTCGTCTAATTGCGGATGATCTCGGCCACCAGTACCGTGGCATGCTGCGCTTCCAGCATCCAGTCTTCCTCGTTCTCCATCACCACCGTGTCGTAGCGGACCATCGCGATGCGTTCGCGCGCGCTGCTCAGGGTCAGGCTTTCGCCCTCGGCCAGGAACAGCACCGTGGTGCCGGCGCGGCGCTTGAGCGCTTCCTTGCCGCGCACTGTGCGCAGTTCCAGCCGGTGGCGGCACACGCCGCGCCGCGTCATGACATTGAAATCGGTGGTGTGCTGACCGGTGACCGTAGCGTGCACCGCGTCCTCGCCCTCGAACTCGATCAGCGGTTCGCTAGGACTGAGCACAAAGCGTTCGTCGCCAAAGTCGAGCAGCACGCCGTCGCCGTCGACCAGCGCCAGCGAACGGTCGATGCCGGGGAAAGCGGAGAACGGGCCGTCCTGCGCGATGGTCGCCAGGCTGACGCGCCACTCGAAATCATCGAGATGCGCGCCGGCCGGAAAAATGGCGATTTCCGTGGTGCTGCCGCCGCCGTTCTTCCACGGCGCGGAACGCAGGTTTGCATACTGGATTAGCTGGGTCATCGGAACTCCCTCAGTTCGGCCAAGGTCTGCTTGAAGCGCGCAGCGATCGCCTGCTGCGCCACGTGCTGCTGATTGCGCACTACCCACTGGCCGCCGACCATGACGTCCTTGACCAGATTGTCGTTGCCGCTGAAGACCAGGCTGCCGAGTACCTCGTCCAGCGCCAACCCAAACATATTCGGATGCGCGTCATCCAGCACCACAATGTCCGCGCGCAGCCCCGGCGCCAACGCGCCGACCGGCCGTCCTGCCGCTTGCGCGCCGCCGCGCAAGGCGCCCTGCCATAAAAAGTCACCGACATTGCGCTGCGCATCGGACACCGCGATATTGCGGCGCTGGTGCTGCAGGCGCTGCCCGTATTCCAGCCAGCGCAGTTCTTCCACCGCGCTTTGCGACACGTGGCTATCACTGCCGATGCCAAACACGCCGCCCTGCGCCATGAAGCTCTCCAGCGGGAACAAGCCGTCGCCGAGATTCGCTTCCGTGGTCGGGCACAGGCCCGCCACCGCGCCGCTGCGGGCAAAGCCGCTTACTTCATCGTCGGTCAGATGCGTGGCGTGGATCAGGCACCAGCGCTGGTCCACATCCTGATTCTCCAGCAGCCACTGCACCGGGCGGCGTCCGCTCCAGTCCAGCGATTGCTGTACTTCCGCCATCTGCTCGGCGATGTGGATGTGCACCGGACGCGCCTTCGGCAGCGTCGCCAGCACTTCCTTGATCTGCCCCACCGTGGCCGCGCGCAGCGAATGCGGCGCCACGCCGACTTCGGTCTGCGCATCGCGCAGCGGTTCCAGCGCTTCCACGATGCGCAATACATCCTGCGCGTCGGTGCGGAAACGTTGTTGTTCTGGCTTCAACGGCTTTTCACCAAAGCCGGAATAACTATACAACACCGGCAGCATGGTCATACCGATTCCGGTCAAACGTGCGGCGGCAATGACACGTTCCGCCGTTTCGGCCGGACGCGGGTACATGGCGCCATCCGGCGCGCGCTGCACGTAGTGGAATTCACACATCGACGTGTAGCCGTGGCGCAGGCATTCGCTGAACAGTTGCGCGGCGATGGCTTCGATATGTTCCGGCGTGATGTTGCGCGCGAAGCGGTACATCAGTTCGCGCCAGGTCCAGAAACTGTCCTTGCTGTCGCCGGCCTTCTCGGTGCGGCCGCCCAGCGCGCGCTGGAAGCTGTGCGAGTGCAGGTTGATCATGCCCGGCAGCGCGTACTCAACGCGCTCTACGCCCGCCCCCACGCCGCCCTCCGCCGCACCGGCCGTCACCGCCGTGATTGCGCCGGCGCCATCCCACTCGACCAGCACATCCTTGGCCCAGCCATCGGGCAGCAGCGCGTGGCGTGCAAGCAGCTTGCTCATGCGCGCACCCAGTCGGCAGCGGCCTGCATCATCGCGCGCAGCGGCTGCTGCACCTGCGAGGCCAGATCGGCGCGATAGCCGTACGGCGCATCTTCATCCATATAAGTCGACTGGCACATCTCCAGCTGAATCGCGTGGATGCTCTTTGAAGGCTCGCCGTAAAAGCGCGTAATGTGCCCGCCCTTGAAGCGGCCATTGACGGCAATGGTGTAGCTGCTGTCACTCGCCCGCGCGACGATCGCATCGCTCAGGCCAACATGACAGCTCTTGCCATCCGCCGTACCAAAGTTCAGATCCGGCAGCTTGCCCTCAAAGAAGCGCGGCACATGCGACGCAATCGAATGCGCATCCCACAGCACCACGCGGCCGTGCAGCGCCAGCAGGCGGTCCAGCTCCGAGCGCAGTTGATCATGATACGGCTTCCAGTACGCCTGCAGGCGGCGCTGCACCTCCGCCTCGTCCGGCGCGCGGCCGGGCAAGTACAACGGCTCACGGTGGAAGGTATCGACCGGGCACAAGCCCGTCGTGTCCTGCCCCGGATACAGGTTAGTGTTCTCCGGCGGTCGATTCAAATCAATCACGTAACGCGACCAGCGCGCCGACAACACCGACGCGCCCATCTCGCCCAAAAAATCATACAGGCGGACCAGATGCCAGTCCGTGTCCTGCTTGTCGACAGCGGCCGGCGTCATCGCCGCCAACACATCGTCGGGAATATCGGTGCCCACGTGCGGCATGGACACCAGCAAGGGAATACTGCCTGCTTTGAACTGATAGTCCATGCCCGTCTCCTCTTACGGATGCAGCGCCGTGAACAGCTCTTTGCACGACGCGCTCAATTCACCGCGCATCACCATGCCCTTGGCCGCCTCGATATCCGGCGCAAAGAAGCGGTCCTGATCGTAGAACGGCACTTTCTGGCGCAACTGCTCATGCACATGCTCCAGATGCGGCGAAGTTTTCAGCGGACGATGGAAATCGATGCCCTGCGCAGCCGCCAGCAACTCGATACCGATGATGACCGCCGTATTCTGCGCCATGTCGTCCAGACGGCGCGCAGCGTAAGTCGCCATGCTGACGTGGTCTTCCTGATTGGCCGAAGTCGGAATCGTGTCCACGCTGCCCGGATGCGCGATCGACTTGTTCTCCGACGCCAGCGCGGCGGCGGTCACGTGCGCAATCATGAAGCCCGAGTTTACGCCCGGATCGCGCACCAGGAACGGCGGCAGGCCGGACAAGGTGGCGTCGATCAGCAGCGAAATGCGGCGCTCCGAAATCGAACCGATTTCCGCAATCGCCAGCGCCAGCGTATCGGCGGCAAACGCCACCGGCTCGGCGTGGAAGTTACCGCCAGAGACCACCACCGACAGCTCGCCATCCTTGAACAGCAGCGGATTGTCGGTCACCGCATTCGCCTCGATCAGCAGCGTGCGCGCGGCGTTGTTGATGATATCCCAGCAGGCGCCCATGACTTGCGGCTGGCAGCGCAGGCAGTAAGGATCTTGCACACGCTCGTCGCCCACCAGGTGCGAGGCGCGGATCGCGCTGTTCGACACCAGCTGGCGATAAATCGACGCAGCAGCGATCTGGCCCGGCTGGCCGCGCACCTCGTGCACGCGAGCGTCGAACGGCGAGTCCGAACCCTTGGCCGCATCCAGCGACAGCGCGCCGGACACCATGCCTGCTTCCAGCAGACGCTCGGCCATGAACAGGCCATGCAGCGCCAGCGCGGTCGATACCTGCGTGCCGTTGATCAGCGCCAGGCCCTCCTTCGCGGCCAGCACCACCGGCTCGATGCCGGCAGCCTTCAGCGCGGCAGCAGCGTCTTGCAACTCACCCTTCACACGCACCTGGCCAACGCCCATGATGGCCAACGTCATGTGCGACAGCGGCGCCAGGTCGCCCGACGCGCCGACCGAACCCTTGGCCGGAATGGCCGGCATGATGCCGGCGTTATAAATCGCGATCAGCGTATCGATAATCAGTGGACGCACGCCGGAGAAGCCGCGCGCCAGGCTGCCGATCTTCATCAGCATGATCAGGCGGCACACCGCATCCGACACCAGCTCGCCCGTGCCCACCGAGTGCGACAGGATCAGATTGCGCTGCAGTTGTTCCAGCTTGTCGTCCGGGATGCGGGTCTTGGCCAGCAGGCCGAAGCCGGTGTTGATGCCGTAAGCCGCATCGCCTTTGGCGACAATGGCCTGCACGGCGGCAGCCGATGCTTCAATTACAGGATAGGCTTCAGGGGCCAGCTTCAGCGGGCCAGTTGCGTTCCACACGGAGCGCAGTTCGGAGAGCGTCATTGCGCCCGGTTTCAGAATCAAAGTCATAGCGTTACTCATTACTTAATCATTGGAAGGTTCAGGCCATTGCGCTTGGCGCAGGCGACTGCAGTTTCATAGCCGGCATCGGCGTGACGCATCACACCCGAGCCGCTGTCGTTGACCAGCACGCGCGCCAGTCGCTTGGCGGCAGCGTCGGTGCCGTCGGCCACGATCACCACGCCGGAGTGCTGCGAGTAGCCCATGCCCACGCCGCCGCCGTGGTGCAGCGACACCCAGGTCGCGCCGCCGGCGGTGTTCAGCAGTGCGTTCAGCAGCGGCCAGTCGGAGACGGCGTCCGTGCCGTCCTTCATCGCTTCCGTTTCGCGGTTAGGGCTGGCCACCGAGCCGGTGTCCAGATGGTCGCGGCCAATCACGATCGGCGCTTTCAGTTCGCCGTTACGCACCATCTCGTTGAAGGCCAGGCCGGCGATGTGACGCTCGCCCAGACCCAGCCAGCAGATACGCGCCGGCAGCCCCTGGAAGGCGATGCGCTCGCGCGCCATGTCCAGCCAGCGGTGCACTTGCGCGTGATGCGGGAACAGCTCCTTGATCTTGGCGTCGGTCTTGTAAATATCTTCCGGATCGCCGGACAGCGCCACCCAGCGGAACGGGCCGCGACCTTCGCAGAACTGCGGACGGATGTAAGCCGGCACGAAGCCAGGGAAATCAAACGCATTCTTCACGCCGTGGTCGAAAGCCACCTGGCGGATGTTGTTGCCGTAGTCGACCACCTTGGCGCCCAGCGCCTGGAAGTCCAGCATGGCTTGCACGTGCACCGCGCATGATGCGGTGGCTGCGGCCTTCAGCTCTGGATGACGCGCGGCGTCCTGCTGCGCGGCCTTCCACTGCTCGATCGTCCAGCCCTGCGGCAGATAGCCGTTGATCAGATCATGCGCCGAAGTCTGGTCGGTCACCACATCCGGCACGATGCCGCCGGCCTTGGCGCGGCGCACCAGCTCCGGCAGCACATCAGCAGCGTTGCCCAGCAGGCCGATCGAAATCGCATCGCCGTTCGCCTTGTGCAGCTTGATCATCTCCAGCGCTTCATCAATCGACGCGGCTTGCTTGTCGAGGTAGCGGGTGCGCAGGCGGAAGTCGATGCTGCTCTGCTGGCACTCGATGGTCAGCGATACCGCGCCCGCCATGGTCGCGGCCAGCGGCTGCGCGCCGCCCATGCCGCCCAGGCCTGCGGTCAGCACCCAGCGGCCTTTCAGGTCGCCGCCGAAATGCTGGCGGCCCGCTTCGGCGAAGGTCTCGAACGTGCCTTGCACGATACCCTGCGTGCCGATGTAAATCCACGAACCGGCCGTCATCTGGCCGTACATGAACAGGCCTTTGCGGTCCAGTTCATTGAAGTGCTCCCAGTTGGCCCACTTCGGCACCAGGTTCGAATTCGCGATCAGCACGCGCGGTGCGTCCTCGTGGGTCTGGAACACGCCCACCGGTTTGCCCGACTGGATCAGCAAGGTCTGATTGTCTTCCAGCTCGCGCAGCGAGGCCAGGATCTGGTCGTAGCACTCCCAGTTGCGGGCAGCGCGGCCGATGCCGCCGTAGACCACCAGATGCTTCGGATTCTCCGCCACTTCCTTGTCCAGATTATTCTGGATCATGCGGTAAGCCGCCTCCGCGCCCCAGCTCTTGCAAGTGCGCTCAGGGCCGCGCGGCGCGCGGATTTCGCGGCTGGCATCGTAACGTGGATCGCTGTCTAAATGGATGGTCATAGGGGTCTCCTGCGGCGAGTTTGAGGGAATATGCTCGCAGCATAAGTTGTATATACAACCAAGTCAACAGCTTTTTTCTATCGAATCACCTGCGGCTGTAGACCTTTCTCCCGCCCATCCAGGTTTGCAGCACTTGTGTTTTACCCAACTGTTCCGGCGCGATTTTGAAGATGTCGCGGTCGACCAGAATGAAGTCGGCCCATTTGCCCGCCTCCAGCGAGCCAACCACCTTTTCCTGATGTGCCGCGTAGGCCGCGTCCAGCGTGAAGCAGCGGAAGGCTTCCAGCATGGTCATGGCTTGATTTTTATACCAGCCGCCCACCGGCACCCCGGCATTGTTCTGGCGCGTGACGGCCGCGTGCAGGCCTTCAAATGGATTCGGCGACTCGATCGGGAAGTCCGAACCGCAGGCGATCGGCGAACCCTGGTCGAGGAAGCTGCGCCACGCATACGCGCCCTTGATGCGCTCATGGCCGACGCGCTGCTCGGCCATGTTCTGGTCCGAGGTCGCGTGGGTCGGCTGCATCGACGGGATAATGCCCAGCTGCTTGAAGCGCGGGATATCGTCCAGCGTCACCACCTGCGCGTGCTCGATGCGGTGGCGCAGGCCGACGTTCTTGTATTGCGGGATCAGCGCCGCGTAGGCATCCAGGATCTGGCGGTTGCCGGCGTCGCCGATGGCGTGGATATTGACCTGGTAGCCGGCCTTCATCGCCTTGTTCATCTTGGCGCGCATCTCGGCGTCCGGGTAGAACAGCAGCCCTTTGGTGGACGGCATGTCCGAGTATGGCGCCAGCAGCGCCGCGCCACGGCTGCCCAGCGCACCGTCCGAATACAGCTTGACCGCCGCCAGCGCATACACGTCGTTGGCGTAGGACTTGAGCGGCCCGTCCTTGGACAGCTCATCGAAATCGGCAGCGGTGTCGCCGATCATGGCGTAGACGCGGGTGGTCAGCTTGCCGTGATCCGCGTAGTCGCGGTAGATATCATCCTGCGCCACCTTGATGCCGGCATCGTGCACGCTGGTCAGGCCGACCTTGGCCAGCTGGGTCAACGCCACATCCAGCGTGGCGCGCGCTTCCATTGGCGTCGGCAGCGGCACCACCCGGTTGACCAGCTCCATCGCCGCATCCACCAGCACCCCGGTCGGCTTGCCGCTGGCGTCGCGTTCGATCTTGCCGCCCGAAGGATCGGCCGTGTTCTTGTCGATGCCGGCCATTTCCAGCGCCTTGGTGTTGACCCAGACCGCATGGCCGTCCACGCGGTGCAGCAGCACCGGGCGGTCGTTGACCACCGCATCCAGTTCGGCGGCGGTCGGGAAGCGGCCCAGCTTCCAGATTTCCTGGTTCCAGCCAAAACCGATGATCCAGGCTTTTTTAGGATGCGAGCGGGCGAAATCCGCCACTGCCTTCACTGCCGCGTTGAGCGAGGTGGGGCTGTACAGCTCCACGCCAGAGGCGATTTCCCCCAGCTCGAACACGTGGCCGTGAGCGTCGATCAGGCCTGGCAGCAGGGTCTTGCCTTGGGCGTCGATGTGCTCCGCCTTCGGCAGCGCGGCCGCCGTCTGCGCCTCGCTGCCCACCGCCACGATGCGGCCCAGGTCATCGAACGCCAGCGACGTAAAGCGCTGCAGCTGGCCGGCCGCGTTCAGCGTGTAGCCGTTGGCGCGGTCGATGATGGTGTCGGCATGGGCCGGCAGGGTCGCCAGGACGGCGGCAAACAAAAGGGTGGTGCGCATCGAAATCTCCATTCAGCAGCAAGATTCAGAGTGTATCGAACTTTGCGCTTTGGTCAATCAAACCGTGCACAACTGGGCGGGGCCAGTGGCGGGGCGGGTACAATGCTGGCTTCTCGTCTTTATTTAGCGTGAATAGCCAGTGTCCAGCCGCCAACTCTATCTTCGACTCATCAAGGAATTCCTGCCTTACGGCGGGATCATGTTCGCCACGCTGGTGGCGGTTGGCGTAGCCGCTGCCACCGACGTGCTGCTGCTGGGCCAACTGCAAAACGTGGTCGACGCGCTGACGCCGGCCAACGCGCTGGGCATGATCAAGACCCCGTCCACCGGCATGATGGCGGCCATGAAGCAGGCGCTGGGAGACCTGCTGCCGCGCGATCCGTCCAAGGCGGCGCTGTGGACCATCCCGGCCGTGATCTTTGCGCTGGCCCTGCTGCGCATGGTGTCCAGCTTTGCCGGCGAATACGGCGCGGCGTGGCTCAACAGCCGGGTCCAGGCCAATCTGCGCGAGACCATGTTCGCTCGCATCATGCGCCTGCCGAACGGCTATTTCGACCAGTCCTCGACCGGCACCACGCTGTCGCGCGTGGCGTTCGACGCCGCCCAGGTGGCGCAGGCCGGCCTCACCGTGGTCAACGTGGCGGTGCGCGACTCGGTGGCCACCACCGGCTACCTGATCACGCTGTTCGTGGTCGACTGGCAGCTGGCGGTGTTCTGCCTCGCCCTGCTGCCGCTGGTGGCGACGGTGGTGATTTTTGCCGGCCGCCGCATGCGCACGCTCAGCAACAGCGCCCAGGCGGCGATGGGCGACCTGACCAATGTGCTCGACGAGAGCATCAGCGGCCAGCGCGTAGTGAAGATTTTCGGCGGCCAGCAGTATGAGCAGAAGCGCTTCGGCGAGGTGGTCAAGCTGAATCGCCAGCTGGCAGTCAAGCACGCCGCCACCTCGGCCTTCAACTCTGGCCTGATCATGCTGCTGATCGGGATCACGCTGTCGTCGGTGATTTATTTCGCGCTGATCCGTGCCCAGGCCGGCGCGCTGTCGGCCGGCGGCTTCGTCGCCTTCCTGACCGCACTGATGGCCATGCAGTCGCCGATCAAGAACCTGACCAAGATTAATGAACCGATGCAGCGCGGCCTGGCGGCGGCGGCATCGGTGTTTGGCCTGATCGACCTGGAGTCGGAGGCGGATAAAGGCGGCAAGACTATTTCGCGTGCCGAGGGCCGTTTGACGGTGCAGGATGTGAGCTTCCATTATCGCGGCGCGGATGGCAAGCCGCTCGATCCGGATGCGCGTCCGGCACTGGATCATGTGTCGCTCGATATCGCCGCTGGCGAAACGGTAGCCCTGGTCGGCAGCTCGGGCAGCGGCAAGACCACGCTGGCTGCCCTGCTGCCGCGCTTCTACGACGTCAGCGAAGGAAGCATACAGCTCGATGGCGCCGATCTGCGCGACTACACCATGACGTCGCTGCGCCAGCAGATTGCGCTGGTATCGCAGGATGTGGTGCTGTTCAATGACACGCTGGCCGCCAATATCGCGTATGGAGATCCGGCGCCGTCGATGGAGCGGATTGAGGCTGCGGCGAAGGCGGCGCATGCGCATGAATTCATCGTGCGCCAGCCGGAAGGCTACAACTCGCAGGTCGGTGAAAATGGTTTGCGCCTGTCAGGCGGCCAGCGTCAGCGCCTGGCGATTGCGCGCGCGCTGTACAAGAATGCGCCGATCCTGATTCTGGACGAAGCCACCAGCGCGCTGGATACGGAATCCGAACGGCTGGTGCAGCAGGCATTGGAAGTATTGATGAAAGACCGCACCACGGTAGTTATCGCGCACCGCCTGTCGACTATCGAAAATGCGGACCGCATCGTGGTGCTGGACCGCGGCCGCATCGCCGAATCGGGCACGCACGATGCGTTGCTGGCGCAGAACGGCATCTACGCCCGCCTGTATCAGACGCAGAAGACCATTCAAACTTAACCCGTCGCTCCGGCGAAGGCCGGAGCCCAATTAGATTCCGGCCTGCGCCGGAATGACGCGTCAGGCGGTGTAACCGCCATCGACGGTGAAGCTGGCGCCGGTCACGAAACCCGCTTCACCGCTCACCAGATACGCCACCATCCCCGCCACTTCCTCCGGTTTGCCGAAACGGCGCGCCGGTATCATGGTTTGCAGTGCCGCCGCGTGCGGACCGTCTGCCGGATTCATGTCGGTCTCGGTCGGTCCCGGCTGCACGTTGTTGACGGTGATGCCGCGCGGCGCCAGGTCGATCGCCGCGCCGCGCACCAGCGCCGCCACCGCCGCTTTGGTCATCGAATACACGCTGGAAGTCGGGAACGCCACACGAATGCTGGCGATGCTGCCGACGGTGACGATACGCCCGCCCTCCTTCATCACCTTGGCCGCCGCCTGCACGGCGACGAAGGTACCGCGCACATTGGTGGCGACCATGCGGTCGAAGTCTTCCAGAGGGTAGTCCTCAATCGGCGCCAGGTTCAGGATGCCGGCGTTGGTGACCAGGATATCCAGCCCACCGAAATGCTCCACCGTTTGCGCCACGGCCGCCTGCACAGCTGCAGCATCGGCGCTATCGGCGCGGATGGCCAGCGCTTTGCCGCCGCTGGCGTTGATGGTGGCGGCAAGGTCGTTGGCCTTGTCCGGCGACGATACGTAGGTGAACGCCACGGCCGCGCCGTCCTGTGCCAGCCGTTTGACGATGGCCGCGCCGATGCCGCGCGCGCCGCCTGTTACCAGAGCTACTTTCATGATAATTCCTTTCGTTTTGGATCAATCAGTCAAAAACCAAGGCCATGTTAGGATTTCCGGATCGAACGGTCAAGTAAACGTTTTGTGATAATTATCTGCGCAGGCCCTGCACGGCGAAGCTGGCGATGGCGCGCAGCGTGGCGATGGAAGCGCCGGCTTTGGCGCTGATTTTCATGCCGGACAGGGTGGCCGCCACGAAGGCGGTAGCTTGCGCAATGTCGGTATCGGCACGGATTTCGCCGGCTGCGGCTGCGCTCCGCAGTTGCGCTTCCACCGCGTGATTGAGGCGTTTGGCGCTGGCGCCGCGCAGGGCGTTGACTTCCTCATCGGCGATGCCGAATTCCGCAATCGCGTTGACGCCCATGCAGCCCTTGGCGTTATCGCGCTTGGGACGGGAGGCGAAGGCTTGCAGCATATTGTCGATGGCCGCCAGCGCAGTGGCGCCTTCCAGATGGCGCAGCAGGTCGTTGACGCTGGCTTCGTTGTAGCGCTGCAGCGCTTCCAGGTACAGCGAGCGCTTGTCGCCGAAGGTGTCGTACATGCTTTGGCGGCCGATCTGCATGGCGTCCAGCAGGTCGCTGGTGGAAGTGGCGGCGTAGCCTTTTTGCCAGAACACTTCCAATGCCTTGTCCAGCGTCTCGATGCGGTCAAACTCTCTTTGCCTTGCCACGGATATTCCTTAGTTAAGTCGCGTCGTGGAAGATGATGCCCAGCGTGTGGCGTGATCCGGACCTCAGCCGGCTCACGCCGTGCCGCAGGTTGACGCGGTAGATGCCACGCGTGCCCTGCACGGGACGGTGGTTGACGGCGAAGATTACCATGTCGCCGCGCTTCAGTGGCACCACCTCGACGCGCGATTGCATGCGCGGGCGCTGTTCGGTCAGCACGAACTCCCCGCCTTCGAAATCCTTGCCCGGCTGGTTGAGCAGCACTGCCGCTTGCAGTGGGAAGACGTGTTCACCGTACAGGTCTTGGTGCAGACAGTTGTAGTCGCCGGCTTTGTACTCAAGCAGCAGCGGCGTGGGACGCGTTTGGCCAGCTGCGTGGCAACGCGCGAGAAAGTCGGCGTGGTCGGCGGGGAAGCGGTCGGGCAGGTCCATCAGCTCGTGCCAGCGGTTGGCGATGGCGGCCAGCGGGCCATACAAGGCGTTGCGCAGCGCGGAGATCATGGACGGCAGCGGGTAGCGGAAATACTGATACTCGCCGCTGCCAAAGCCGTGCTGCGACATGACGACGCGGCTGCGGAACAGCTGCGGCTGGGCGTAGTGGGCGGCCATGTCGCGGCATTCGTCGGCGGTCAGCAGCCCGGGGATGATGGCGTAGCCGTGGACGTTCAGCTCATCGGCGATGCCCTGCCAGTCCAGCGCCGCCACATGCACCGCGATGCCCGCTGCCGCACCAACCGCCCGCCGCGCCGCGACATGGTTGGCATCGGCGACTACCGTCGGCGGCACGATGCGCGGCTTGCGCTCGTCTTGCGGATCGCCGAAATCCAACTCGCCGTTACTCACGTTACTCACTGATCGCCTCCCTGTTCAGCAATTCCGCCTTGCGGTCCACGCCCCAGCGGTAGCCGGAGATCGATCCGTCATTGCGCACCACGCGATGGCACGGTATCGCCACCGCAATCGCATTCGCCGCACACGCCGACGCCACAGCACGCGCACCGCGCGGCACTTGCGCCAGCTCCGCCAGCTCGGCATACGTGACGCGCTTCCCGGCCGGTATCGCCCGCAGCACCTGCCACACGCGCTGCTGGAACGCCGTGCCGCGCACATCGAGCGGCAGGTCCAGCCCCAGCGACGGCTGCTCGACCATGCCCACCACGCGCGACACCACCTGCTCATACTCCGGCTCCGCGCCGATCAGCTCCGCCTTGGGAAAACGGTCCTGCAAATCCCTGACCAGAAAATCCGGATCGTCATCAATCAGAATCGCGCAAATGCCCTGCGCCGTGCTGGCCACCAGGATCGGCCCCAACGAACACTCGGCAATCGCAAACTTGATCTGCTCCCCGGCCCCGCCGGCGCGGAACGCCGACGGCTTCATGCCCAGCACCGCCGGCGACTGCGCATAAAACCGCCCGCTCGAATTGAAGCCGGCCGCGTACATCGCGTCGGTCACCGACGCCTTGGCCGCCAACCCATCCTGCACCTTGCGCGCCCGCGCCGCATTGGCATAGGCCTTGGGCGTAATCCCCGTCACCGCCTTGAACATGCGATGGAAATAGAAGCGGCTCACACCGACGGCATCGGCCAGGCTGTCCAGGTCCGGCGCCTCCTCCGCCTCGTCGATCAGGCGGCAGGCCTGCGCAACCAGGGCGGCCTGGCGCTCGGCCAGCGGCGGCTGGTCCGGCTTGCAGCGCAGGCAGGGACGGAAGCCGGCCTGCTCGGCCGCCTCGCGGCTGTCGTGGAACGCCACGTTCTTGCGCAAGGCCGGACGCGCCCCGCACGACGGACGGCAGTACACCCCGGTGCTGCGCACCGAATACCAGAACTCCCCGTCAGCACTGGCGTCGCGCTGCTGCACAGCGGCCCAGCGCAGTTCATCGTTAACGAAATTGCCCATTTCAGACTCCGTATCAGGTGGAATGGGGCCATCTTAGCCAGCGCCCAAATGCATCGCACTCCGCCTCTTGCTTTTGAATTGTACTAGCAGGCGATGCTAGAATGACTGCTCTTACAGGAGACGGCGGTTTGGACGATCAAGTTACTCAGGACAGCACACCCATTTTCCAGCGCATCAAGGACTACCTGCTGGCGGAAATCGCCGCCGGCACGTGGAAGGAAGGCGATGTGATCCCGTCCGAACAGGCGCTGGTCAAGCAGTTCGGCGTCTCCCGCATGACCGTCAACCGCGCCGTGCGCGAACTCACCGCCGAGCAGGTGCTGACGCGCCGCCAGGGCTCCGGCACCTACGTCGCCCAGCAAAAATACCAGGCCACCCTGCTCGAGATTAAATCCATCGCCGACGAGGTGCGCGCGCGCGGCCACGCCCACCGCAGCAGCCTGCAGCAGCTGGAACGGGTCAAGGCCAGCGAATTGATGGCCAAGCAGTTCGACCTGCCGCCCGGCCATCCGCTGTTCCACTCGGTGATCGTGCACTTCGAGAACGGCGTGCCGATCCAGGTCGAGGACCGCTGGGTCAACCCGGTCTGCGCGCCCGACTACATGGAGCAGGACTTCGCCCACATTACCCCCAACGAATACCTGGTGCAGGCCGCGCCGCTGCAAAGCGCCAGCTACAGCATCGAGGCGCTGGCCGCCCCGCGCGACATCGCCGACATGCTGGCCATCGACACCAGACAGGCCTGCCTGGTACTCAAGCGCCAGACCCGCTCCGGCGGCATGATCGCCTCGACGGCTACCATGTGGCACCCGGGCCACCGCTACCAGTTCGCCGGCAGCTTCCCGCAATAAGGCCACTGGCTAGCAGCGCGCAAGCAACGCGGCGCCATGCCGCAGCGCCGCATTCTCACCGAATGTCACAAAAACAGCCTCGAAATGTTAAATTCGTGGCTGTTTGCCCCGCTGGCAGGAAGCAATCGTTTTCTTGCCACGCGCCCGCCAACGGCCTTGGCTTCGATGCTATAGTTGCCCAGGACATAGCACGCATAGATCACCGAAAGGGAAGCTCTTGTTTCACTGCCGTTCCCGCATGGGCCAGACTGCCTGGCAACGTTTGTCGCACAGGCTGACGGCGTGCGTGCTCGCGCTCATGCCGCTGCTGCCACTACTGCCACCGCTGCCGGCCGGCGCCGCCGAAAAGGTCACCATCCAGCTCAAATGGCAGCACCAGTTCCAGTTCGCCGGCTACTACGCGGCGCAGGACCAGGGCTACTACCGCGACGCCGGCCTCGACGTCACCCTGCTGGAAGCGCGCCCCGGCGCCGATCCGCTGCAAACCGTGATGCAGGGCCAGACCCAGTACGGCGTCGGCAACACCTCCCTGCTGCTGGCGCGCAGCATCGGCCAGCCGGTGGTGGTGCTGGCCTCGATCTTCCAGCACTCCGGCGCCACCCTGCTGCGCCGCGTGACCGCCGACGGCAAGCCGCGCCCCTGGCCCGGCAGCCGCCTGATGATCGCGCCCAATAACGAAGAGCTGACCGTGTTCCTGAAACAGCAGGGCGTGCGCATGGACAGCATCTACCAGGTCCCGCACAGCTACAACTTCGACGACCTGGCCGAGGGCCGGGTGGACGCCATGTCGGTCTACCTGACCGAGGCGCCCTATGTGCTGGACCGCCTGCACGTGCAGTACGAGCTGGTGTCGCCGCGCAGCGCCGGGCTGGATTTCTATGGCGACGTGCTGTACACCACCGAGAGCGAATTGCGCGAGCACCCGGCGCGCGCGCAGGCACTGCGCGAGGCCACGCTGCGCGGCTGGGTCTACGCCATGCAGCACCCGGGCGAGATCGCCGACTTGATCCGCGCCCGCTACCCGGAACGCCACAGCCGCGAGCACCTGATGTTCGAAGCGGAGCGCATCGCCCCGCTGCTGGAACAGCCGCTGATAGAACTGGGCTACAGCAATCCGGAACGCTGGCGCGCCATCGCCAAAGACTACGCCGAGCAAGGCATGCTGCCGTCGAACTTCAATCTGGACGGCTTCCTCTACCAGCCGCCGGAAGGCAATCCGCTGCTGCGCTACGGCGGCCTGCTGGCCGGCGCGCTGCTGTTGATGGTGACCGTGGCCGGCGCCTGGCGCCTGCGCGTGCAGGGCCGCGCCTTGCGCGCCGCGCGGGTGGAACTGGGCAGCGCCGAACGGCTGGCCAGCTTCGCGCTGGAAGGTTCGGGCGAAGGCAGCTGGGAATGGCGGCTCGACACCGGTATGCTGGCGCTGTCGCCGCGCTACTGCGAGCTGCTCGGCTACAGCGCCGACGAATTTCACCCCACCCTGGCCGAGTGGCTCGAATACGTGCATCCGGACGACCGCCAGCGGCTCGAGCGCGGCATCCAGGACTACCTGGCCAGCACCAGCGACGCCACCGGCCAGATCCGCAGCGAACACCGCATGCGCGCCAGGGACGGCAGCTGGAAGTGGGTGCTGGCGCGCGGCATGATCCTGGAACGCGACGAACACGGCATGCCGCTGCGCGCCGCCGGCACGCTGGCCGACATCGGCGAACGCGCCGCCGCCGAGGAGGCGCGCATGTGGGCGGTGGTAGACGCCACGCCGGGCGCGGTGCTGGTGGCCGACAAGAGCGGACGCGTATGCCACGCCAACCCGGCCTGCGCGCGCAGCTTCGGCTTCGAGGGCGACATGGCCGGCCGCTCGATCGAGCAACTGGCGCCGGAAGCCATGCGCAGCAACGGCCGCGTGCGCGAACTGTTCTCGCGGCCTAACCTGCCGGGCCGCGTGCTGTGCGCGGTGCGCGCCGACGGCAGCAGCTTCCCGGCCATGGTGCACATGTCGCCGGTCGAACTGGGCGGGCAGGAACTGGTGATCATGGCGCTGCGCGACATGACCCAGCGCCAGCGCGCCGAGGAAGCGCTGCATGCCTCGTCGGAGCGCTACCGCCAGATCGTGCAGACTGCTGCCGAAGGCATCTGGATGACCAACGCCGACGACCGCACCACCTTCGTCAACCCCACGCTGGCGCGCATGCTGGACTACGACGTCGAGCAGATGATGGGCCGCGCCATGACCGATTTCATGGACGACAGCGGCCGTGACCTGCTCAAGCAGCATTTGCAACGCAGCCTGGCGGGCGAGGCGCGCCAGAGCGACGTGTGCTTCCTGCGCAGCGACGGCAGCACCGTGTGGTGCCTGCTCTCCACCACCGTGATGAACGCCGACTCCGGCCACTACGCCGGCATGCTGGCGATGCTGACCGATATCACCGCGCGCCGCCAGGCCGAAGGCGCCCTGCACGAATCTAGCCAGCGCCTGGCCTCCATCTTCAACGCCGTCACCAACGGGCTGGTGATGGTGGACGGGCATGGCCGCATCCTGGAGCGCAACGCCGCCGCCGCGCGCATGCTGGCGCACACCGAGGAACTGAGCGCCGGCGGCCTGTGGGCCGGCGTGCGCGAGGATGGCAGCAGCTTCGACGCCAGCAGCCATCCGGTGCAACTGGCGCTGGTCACCGGCATGTCGGTGCGCGACGTGGTAATGGGACTGTCGCATGCGGACGGCACGCGCTGCTGGCTGTCGGTCAACGCCGAACCGATCCCCGACGACAGCGGCAATGTGCATCTGGTGGTCGCCAGCCTGACCGACATCACCGACCGCAAACGCGGCGAGGACGCGCTGCGCGAATTGAACGAACATCTGGAAGAGCGCGTCGCCATCCGCACCAGCGAGCTCGATCACGCACGTATGGTGGCCGAGGAAGCCAGTCAGACCAAGGGCCAGTTCCTTGCCAATATGAGCCACGAAATCCGCACCCCGATGAACGGCGTGATCGGCATGGCCTACCTGGCGCTGAAGACCGAGCTCGATCCGCGCCAGCGCGACTACCTGGAAAAAATCCGCTTCGCCGGAGAGCACCTGCTGGGCATCATCGACGACATTCTCGATATCTCCAAGATTGAAGCGGGCAAGCTGGAAATCGAGCAGGTCGATTTCGCTTTGGACCACGTAATTCAGACGCTGAACACCGTGGTGGCGCCGAAGGCCGCCAGCCGCGAACTGGAACTGGTGTACGACCTCGATCCGACCCTGCCCAAGGTGCTGCGCGGCGATCCGCTGCGGCTCGGCCAAGTCCTCATCAACTACGCCAACAACGCCATCAAGTTCAGCGAAAAAGGCCGCATCGAAGTGCGGGTGCGCCAGGTGGTGGGCGATGCCAACGGCTGCCTGCTGCGCTTTGAGGTAAGCGACTGCGGCATCGGCCTGTCCGAAAGCGAAATCGACAAACTGTTCCAGCAGTTCCAGCAGGCCGACACCTCCACCACGCGCGAATACGGCGGCACCGGCCTTGGCCTCGCCATCTGCAAGCAGCTGGCGCAACTGATGGGGGGCGAAGTGGGCGTGCGCAGCCGGCCGGGCCAGGGCAGCACCTTCTGGTTCACCGCACGCCTTGGCATCAGCAGCGCCACCGTGCCGGCCCTGATCGACCGCGTGAAAGACGCCGCCGCCGAACTGCTGGCCTCCTCGCGCAGCGCCGCCGTCATGTCGGCATTGAAGAACGCCCGCATCCTGCTGGTCGAGGACAACACCTTCAACCAGCAGATCGCGCTGGAGATGCTGGAAGACGTGGGCTCCTCGGTGTGCCTGGCCGCCAACGGCATGGAAGCGCTGGAGCTGCTGCGCCAGACCGCCTTCGACTGCGTGCTGATGGACGTGCAGATGCCGCTGATGGACGGCCTGGAAGCCACGCGCCGCATCCGCGCCGACCCGCGCCTGGCCGACATGCGGGTGCTGGCCATGACCGCCACCGCCACCAGTGAAGACCGGGTGCGCTGCATCGAGGCCGGCATGGACGATTTCATCTCCAAGCCGATCCAGCCAGCCCTGATGTACCAGACCATCGCCAACTGGCTGCCCGAGCGCGACGCCGCCGACACCCGCGACGCCGCCGCGCCGCGCGCCACCCGGCCAGCCTTCAAGACCACGCTGGGCGGCGACCCGGCCGTCATCGATTTATCGATCCTGGCCAAGCTGCTGGGATATCATCCACATAAGGTGCGCAAGTTTGCCTTCAAGTTTTTGCAGAACACCCAGGACGGCCTGACCCAGATGGAAGCGGCGCTGCAGCGCGGCGACCTGGTGGCGCTGCGCGAACTCGGTCACCGCCTGAAATCGCCGGCGCGCACCGTGGGCGCGCTGGGCATGGGCGAGCTGCTGCTGGAGGTGGAGCAGCTGCCGGTGACCGGCAGCGACGCCGACAACCGCCAGCACGCGCAGGCGCTGCTGAAAAAACTGTGGCTGTTGCTGGAGCGCATCACCGAACAAATCATGACCAATACGACTTTCGCCGACGACAACTGAAATGCGCATACTGCTGCTGGATGACGACCCTTTTATGCTGGACCTGCTGGCCGACATGATCGCCAGCCTGGGCGAACACACCATCGTGCGCGAGACCGACGGCCGCCGCGCCCTGATCGAACTGCGCCTGCGGCCGCCGCAACTGGTGATCTGCGACCTGTCGATGCCGGTCATGGATGGCATCGACTTCCTGCGGCTGGCCGCCGCCCAGCAATACCAGGGCGGCGTGGTGCTGCTGTCCGGGGTGGACGGCGCGGTACTGAAGACCGCCGCGCGGCTGGCCGAAGCCCAGGGCCTGGCCATCATTGACGCCTGCGCCAAGCCGATGAGCCTGGAGACGCTGACCGGTCTGCTGGAGCGCGCCGCCGCTGTCATTCCTGGCAATCTTGGTAAATAGTTTAGCGGCTTGCGACAAACAACCGCACATTTTTAAAAAATGGGTTATTATTTACGCCATCCCTCGCCTGCCGACCTTGTTGCCATCCCCTTTGAGACATTGAAATCGTGCAAACGGCACCCAACTGCTGCTCATGGCAGCGTTTGAGGCCCAGTCCCCAGGCGTTATTACTTACTTACCTCGATTGAGGAAAATATGAGCGAAAATATCAAACACATTACCGATGCATCTTTTGACGCCGACGTCCTGAAATCGGACCGCCCAGTGCTGGTCGACTTCTGGGCCGAATGGTGCGGTCCTTGCAAGAGCATCGCCCCGATCCTGGAAGAAGTAGCAAAAGAATACGATGGCAAGATCCAGATCGCCAAGATGGACGTGGACTCGAACCAGGCTGTGCCAGCCAAGTTCGGCATCCGCGGCATCCCGACCCTGATCCTGTTCAAGAACGGCGTCGCCGCCGCTCAAAAGGTTGGCGCAATGGCAAAAGGCCAGCTGACCTCTTTCATCGACAGCAATATCTAAGATAAGATATCGCCAGTTGTACCAGCGGCGCCGCGCCCGCGGCGCCGCTGAATAAAATTGAGACAACCCACGTAGTTCCCTCCCCTACCTTTACTTTCCCGTCGCGGGATACTCAAACAATATGCATCTATCTGAATTGAAGGCCTTACACGTCTCGGCGTTGTTGGAAATGGCCATCGGACTGGATATCGACAATGCGGCGCGTCTGCGCAAGCAGGAGTTGATGTTCGCGATCCTGAAAAAACGCGCCAAATCGGGCGAGCAGATCTTCGGCGATGGCGCCCTGGAAGTGCTGCCGGACGGCTTCGGCTTCCTGCGCTCGCCGGACGCCAGCTACATGGCGTCCACCGACGACATCTACATTTCGCCGTCGCAGATCCGCCGCTTCAACCTGCACACCGGCGACTCGATCGAAGGCGAAGTGCGCACCCCGAAAGACGGCGAGCGCTATTTCGCGCTGGTCAAGGTCGACAAGGTCAACGGCGAATCGCCGGAAGCCTCGAAACACCGCATTCTGTTTGAGAACCTGACGCCGCTGCATCCGAACGAGCCGCTGCGCCTGGAACGCGATATCAATGGCACGGAAAACATCACCGGCCGCATCATCGACCTGATCTCGCCGATCGGCAAGGGCCAGCGCGGCCTGCTGGTGGCGTCGCCGAAGTCCGGCAAATCGGTCATGCTGCAGCACATCGCCCACGCCATCACTTCCAACCACCCGGACGTGACCCTGATCGTGCTGCTGATCGACGAACGTCCAGAGGAAGTGACGGAGATGCAGCGCTCGGTGCGCGGCGAAGTCGTGGCCTCGACCTTCGACGAACCGGCCACCCGCCACGTGCAGGTTGCCGAGATGGTGCTGGAAAAAGCCAAGCGCCTGGTCGAAATGAAAAAAGACGTGGTCATCCTGCTGGACTCGATCACCCGCCTGGCGCGCGCCTACAACACCGTGATCCCGGCTTCGGGCAAGGTGCTGACCGGTGGTGTCGACGCCAACGCGCTGCAGCGTCCGAAGCGCTTCTTCGGCGCCGCCCGTAACGTCGAGGAAGGCGGCTCGCTGACCATCGTCGCCACCGCGCTGATCGAAACCGGCTCGCGCATGGACGACGTGATCTACGAAGAATTCAAGGGCACCGGCAATATGGAGGTGCACCTGGAGCGCCGCCTGGCCGAGAAACGCGTCTACCCGGCGATCAACCTGAACAAATCGGGCACCCGCCGCGAAGAACTGCTGATCAAGCCGGACCAGCTGCAAAAGATCTGGATCCTGCGCAAGCTGCTGTACTCGATGGACGAGATCGAGGCGATGGAGTTCATCCTCGACAAGATGCGCGCGACGAAGAACAACACCGAGTTCTTCGATATGATGAGGCGAGGCGGCTAATCCCGCCCGTCGTACCGGCGCAGGCCGGTACCCAAGGAACATTGGATTCCGGCCTGCGCCGGAATGACGATGATAACAAACAGGCAACCTCGGTTGCCTGTTTGCGTTTACCTCGGTATAATCGCCGATCGCATTAATTTAACCCTGGCAAGTGAGCGGCAATCGGATCAAGAAGCAGGATAGATCGACGAAGTGCTGTTTGGCTACCAACCTAACCGAGGCTATACCATGAAACCAGAAGGTCACCCAGAATACCGCGAAGTTGTTTTCCACGATCTGTCGTGCGATTTCAAATTCATCACCCGTTCGACCATCCAAACCCGCGAAACCATCTCCCACGAAGGTAAAGAATACCCACTGGTGAAGATCGAGGTTTCGGCTGAGTCGCACCCGTTCTACACCGGCAAACACAAAATCGTCGACACCGCTGGCCGCGTTGAGAAATTCCGCCAGAAGTTCGGTTCGGTTGGTTCGAAAACCGCCGTCGCTGCAGGCTAATCTCAGCCGCTTCGATAAAAAAAGCAGCCTCTGGCTGCTTTTTTTGTTTGCCGTGCCGTTTTCCTGCATACTCCGGTTCTACTCATAAAAACACACCATCGATGAAGCCAGTCCGTCTTCCTGCCGCCGCCACCCTGGCCCTGCCGCGCTGGGCGCTGTTCGCCCTCGGCATGCTGTACATCCTGCCCGGCCTGATCGGGCGCGAGCCGTGGAAAAACGATGACGCTGCCAGCTTCGGCATCATGTGGACGATGGCGCACGGCAGCTGGCAGGACTGGCTGTGGCCCAACGTGGCCGGCCTGTCGTGGCCGGACGAAGGCCCGCTGGCATTCTGGCTGGGCGCGCTCGGCATCAAGCTGTTCGGCTGGCTGCTGGGCGACGTGCTGGCCGCGCGCGTGGGCACGGTGGCGGTATTCCTGCTCGGTGTGCTGTCGCTGTGGTACGCCACCTTCAACCTGGGCCGCCGCCAGGATGCGCAGCCGCTGCGCCTGGCCTTCGGCGGCCAGCCCGAGCCGGACGACTTCGGCCGCACCCTGGCCGACGCCGCCGTCCTGATCTACCTCGGCTGCCTCGGCCTGCTACTGCACAGCCATGAAACCACGCCGGAAGCGATGCAGGTGGCGATGACGTCCTTCCTGCTGTACCGCACCGTGCGCTACGTGGAAAAGCCGTCGCTGCGCAACGCCGCGCTGGGCGGCCTGGCGATCGGCCTGCTGACGCTGACGCGCGGCTGGATCACCCCGGTGTTCCTGATGCTGGCCCTGTTCGCCTGCACCCGTTTCCTGGCCCAGCCCGCCATCCGCGCGGTACGCGACCTCGGCGCCATGCTGGCCGTGGGCGGCGCCATCGCTGCGCTGTGGCTGGTGCCGGCCCAGCTGCTGGCGCCCTACCAGCAGCAGCCGCTCAACGCCTGGCTGGGCTGGAACTGGCTGCAGCTGGCGTGGCCAAGCTGGATCACCATCAAATTCTTCTTCCGCGTCGGCATCTGGTTCTTCTGGCCGGCGTGGCCGTTTGCCGCCTGGGCGGTGTGGGCCTGGCGCCGCCAGCGCGGCGTGCTGCACATCGTGGTGCCGCTGGCTTTCGTGGCCATGGGCGTGCTGCTGACCCTGTGCCATCCGCAGCCTGAGCAAGGCCAGCTGCTGGTGCTGCTGCCGCCGCTGGCGGTGATGGCCGCGTTCGGGCTGCTGACGGTCAAGCGCGGCGCCATCAACTTCATCGACTGGTTTTCGGTGATGGCGCTGACCCTGTGCGCGGCCATGATCTGGATTTTCTGGATCGCCAAGCTGACCGGCTGGCCGGCGCAGGCCGCCCGCAACGCGCTCAAGCTGGTGCCGGGCTTCCACCCGGAACTGGGCTGGGTCGCCTTCTTCGTGGCGCTGGCCGCCACCCTGGGCTGGTTTGCGCTGGTGTACTGGCGCATCTCGCGCCAGCCGGCCGTGCTGTGGCGCGCCGTGGTGCTGTCTTCGGGCGGCCTGATCCTGATCTGGATTCTGCTGATGACCTTGTTCCTGCCGGACGTCAATTACAGCAAGAGCTACGCCAGCGTGGCGCGCCAGATCGCCGACAAGCTGCCGGCCAAGGCCGGCTGCATCGAAACCAATGTCGGCGCCGCCCAGCGCGCCTCGTTCGCCTACTATGCCCAGCTGCCGTTTGCCGGCGTCGAAGGCGGCCGCTGCGACCTGCTGCTGCTGCAAGACAGCACCCGCGTGCGCGACGACCGCGAGATCGCGCCGCAGTACCGCGGCAAGCAGTGGGTGCTGCTGTGGGAAGGCCGCCGCCCGGCCGACCGCGAGGAACGCTTCCGCCTGTTCCGCCGCGCTGACTAGCGGCATGCAGTGTTGCCGCCGGGCTGGCATTGCTGCTATGCTTTTCAGCAGAAAGCGGCCAGCCCATGCGACTTATCATCACGACATTATTCCTGCTGGCGACCTGGGTAGAGACGGCTGCGGCCGATCCCCTGTACCTCACCACTGAGCACTTGCCGCCGTCCAGCATGCGCGGCGCGGACGGCGTCGTCACCGGCCGCGCCACCGACAAGATCCGCGAACTGATGGCGCGCACCGGCACCGAGTACCAGATCGACCTGCTGCCATGGAAGCGCGCGCTGATGATGGCGCAGACCCGGCCGCACACCTGCGTGTACTCGGCCTCGCGCACGCCGGACCGCGAAGCGCTGTTCAAATGGGTGGGCCCGACCGACGAAGCCGAATGGCAGTTCTGGGGTCGCGCCGACCACAGCTTCCCGCTCCACACCCTGGACGATGCGCGCAAGCTGCGCATCGGCACCTACCTCGGTGACGCCCGCGACGAATACCTGCGCAACCGCGGCTTCAATGTCGACGCCGTCAGCAACGACATGGTGAACCCGCAAAAGCTGCTGCTCAACCGCATCGACCTGTGGGCGGTGGGCATCCGCAACGGCGCCGCCTTCCCCGGCCATCCCGACTGGTCGGACAAGGTGGTGCCGCTGATGGTGTTCCACCGGGTGAAGGTCTATCTGGCCTGCCATCCCTCCGTGCCGGATGAGCTGGTCGACAAGCTCAACGCCACCCTGGCCGAGATGCGGCGCGACGGCACCTTCAGCCGCATCGACCGCAAATATGACGAGGCCGGCAAGTAGCGCCGCTCAGCGCAGCGCCACCACGGTGGTGCCGGCCGGCAGCTGGGCCGTCATCGGCAAGCGTTCGTAGTTCGAGATGCTGAGCTCGGCGCCATCGTCGCTGAAGGCGATGCGGGTGCCGGCATGGGTGAGGAACGCGCCCGGCGCCACCGGGAAAATCTCCACCTTCTGCTGGCCGCGGATTTCCGCGTAGTAGTGCGCGATCTTCTGCGTGAACTTCAGCTGCTCGCCGTTGCTCAGGGCGTAGGAGTACAGATACTCCTGGAACTCCGCCGGTTTGAACTTGAAGTCGGCCGCGCTTGGTGCGCTGATCTTCACACTTTCATTGTCCGGGCCGGCGGCATGGGCCAGGCCGGTGATCGAGAGGGCGGCGGCAAGCGCCACGCCCAGGATGGTGGTTTTCATGACGGGTCTCCTCGATTAGATGACGCGGCGCTCAACGGCGGGCCATGACCATGGTGTTGGCGGGCAGATTGCTGGCGGTGGCGATTTTTTCAAAGTTGGCAATGCCGACCGTTTCGCCCTTGTCGCGGAACTCGATGCGGGCACCGCTGTCGGTCATGAAGGCGGTGCGCGAGACCGGATAGATGCGCATGCGCTCGCCATCGCCGAGCTGGGTGAAGTAGTGATTCATGCGCGCACTGAAGCTGACCTCCTGGCCATTTTCCAGCAGGTAAGTGCCTTTGAAATCGTGGAAGTCCTGCTCCGCCAGATACACGCGCTGCTGCGACGGCGACTTGATTTTCACGCTCATGTCTTCGGCGTGGGCGATGGTCAGGGACGACAGGGCGAGCGCGGCCGCGACGCCGGCGAGGATCGTTTTCATGGTGTGCTCCATAAGTTGTGGTTGGAATTACCGGGAGCCACCGCTGCAATTTTCAATTCAGCGGCAGACGTGTACAGATTAGCAAAGCTCAGGACGCGCATCCGGCGCATGCGACGAGCGGTCAAAGCATGCGGCCAAGCTGCAAAAAAAACGGATAGACGGCGTATGGACCGGATCTGTTGCGCGATACGGCTTTTTATCAGGCCCACGTGATACAAAAGCCGCCGCAGCGGCTATAGTTGCGCATTGAATGCATTGCCGTACGGCAGCATTTGAATTTATTCGGCCGCGCCCCTTTGCGCTGCCGCTCACGGTAGCCCCGGCTGCTGCGCCCCACCCTCGCGCCCGGCCCCGGCAGCATGCCCTGGATGGCATCATGCTTACTTTGCACAAACTTCAATCCGCCCTGCGCAACAACTACGTGCGCGCCGCCCTGCTGGCCCTGACGGCCGGCCTGGCCATTTTGCTGGGCCTGCGCGCCGAGGTGCCGCAGGACAGCAGTCCGGTGCTGCACACGCAGGACATCGCCCAGATCACGGCGCTGCCGGCCAAGCGCGCCCAGCTGGAATACCTGCTGGTGGCGGCGCCGCAGTCGGACACGCCGCGCTACATCTTCAAGCTCAAGCAAGACAACAAGCTGTACGTGGTCAAGGTGCCGGGCACCACCCACCTGAGCCTGGAGCGCGAAGTCCTGCTGCGCAATAACATCCCCTACGCCATCGCGCGCGACGATTACCTGGCCTCGCACAAGGCCGTGATGCGCGACGACGACGACAGCAGGCTGGCGCGCGCCGGCGCCTTCCTGGCACGGCATGCGGTCGATATCGTGCTGCTGGGGTTGGCGCTGTTCATGCTCCGCCACGCCTTGCCCGGCGTGGGCGCCAGCGCCACCGTGCTGACGCCGGACCAGCTGGGCGGCAGCATGGACGACCTGATCGGCATGGACGACATCAAGCAGGAAGTGCTGCACCTGGAAGACATGATCCGCAACCGCGCGCTGTACAAGGAGCACGCGATCGACAAGCCGTTCAACGTCATGCTGACCGGCCCGGCCGGCACCGGCAAGACCAAGCTGGCGGGCTACCTGGCCAAGCGGCTGGACATACCGCTGATCCAGGCGTCGGCCTCGGCACTGGAATCGGGCTACGTCGGCGGCGGCTCGAAGGCGCTGCACGCACTGCACCGCAAAGCCTGCGCGCGCGGCAAGTGCATCATCTTCCTCGACGAGGCGCAGGGCCTGTTCATGCCGCGCGGCCGCAGCGAAAAGAAATGGGAAGACGACACCGCCAACACCCTGCTCGGCCTGCTCGACGGCGTGCGCAGCGACAAGGGTGAAGGCGTGATCTGGGTGGTGGCCTCCAACTTCGACGACGCCTCCACGCGCATGGATGAAGCCATGCTGCGGCGCTTCTCGGTCAAGATCAACTTCCGCTTGCCGAACAAGGGCGAGCGGCGCGAGCTGCTGCAGTCGTTCCTGTCGCGCAAGGCCGAAGGGTGTGTGGACTGGAAGGATTTGCAGCTCGACCACGTGGCCGAGATCACGGCCAACCTCAGCCCTGCGGTGCTGCAGACGGTGGTGGAGCGCGCCAGCATGCTGGCCATCCAGGAGAACAAAATCATCAATACCGAGCTGATGTTCCGCGCCTTCGAGCGCGCCACCATCGGCCTGACCGACCGCGCCACCACGGCCGAGAAAACCCGGCAGCGCGAGCGTGTCGCCTTGCACGAGCTGGGGCACTTCTTCATGCAGATCGATCCGTGGCTGCGCGAGGGTTTATCGCTGGCAGAAGTGAAACAGCGCTCGCCGCTGCTGAAGATTTCGACCGAGTCGGTGTCCAAGCTGGGCGCGCTCGGCTACGTGCTGTCGGCTTCGGACGACGTGGCATTGCGCACGCTGGAAGAACTGGAGCGCGACGTGATCCAGCTGTATGGCGGCGTGGCGGCGGAAGAACTGTTCTACGGCCCGCGCGGGATTTCGGTAGGCAGCCAGAACGACATCGAAAAAGCCACCAACATGCTGGACCTGATGGTCAACAAACTGTCGATGTACTCGCGCTCGAAGATCGACCACAGCCAGTTCAAGAGCAAAGAGGCCGGCCTCGACCAGGTGCAAGCCAAAGCCGACGAGCTCTACAGCTACACCTTGACCGCGATTGCCGACTACCGCGCGCAAATCGAGGAATTGAAAGGCGTGCTGATGGAGCAATACGTGCTGTCCAAAGACGCCATCTTCGCGCTGCTGGAGCAGCAGCAATTACGGGTTAAACAGGCGTAAATAAAAAATCAGGGACTGCGGCACGAACAGCGCGAATATTATCCAGATCAAAATCTCGACGCGCTTCAGCCGCACGTCCATTTTTTCGACCTTTTTCTCAAGAACATCCAGCCGCCGCTCGATCTCTGCGACGCGCTTCTCAAGTGCGTCCATGCGTCTCTCAAGTGCGTCCATCCGCTTTTCGAGCGCATCCATACGCTGTTCGAGCGCGCCCACCCGCTTCTCAAGCGCTTCAATCCTGTCCGCCAGCGCTTTGACTCTCTCTTCAAGAACGGCGACTTTTACAATCAGTGTCGCTACATCCTTGCGCAACTCGAATAGCTGCTCGCTGTGACTGTTGAGCAAACCATTATGCTTGTCCTTGACCAGCCTCTTCAGCTCGTCAACCTGCTCCTCCAGCGCATCCACCCGCTCGACCAGCTCCATGACATGCCCCCATGCGTAGAGCGTTCATTATCCCCCCACGCCGGCGCTGTCCCGATTGATCTACCTCATACTTTCATCGGCAGGATCACCATCTGCAAACCTTCCAGATGCAGGCGGCGTTGCGCTGCCAGCGCCGCCTGGTTGTGCAGCAGGCGCGTGAACCAGTTGTCGGACGCGAAGATCAGTTTGCTCGTGAAGAAAATCGTATGCGGAAACTCGCGGTTGATTTCTTCACACAGCCGCGTCACCTCCTCCACCGCATCCGTGCCGAAACCCAGATAGGACGAGGCCGCCATGTTGTGGCTGTGGCAGAAGTCGACAAAGAACTCCAGCGTCTCGGCCGCCTCGTTGCGCATCTGCTCCAGCGCGCCCTCGCCGCCGTAGGCGTGCGAATCGACCGTGCGCGCATTCACGAACAGGAAATTCTTGAAGTGGCCGGGGAACATGCGCTGCACCCACAGCAAGGCATGCAAGCCGCCGCCACGCGACGTGCCGACAATGAACACCGCCGTCTGCGCATCCGGGTCCGGCTCGACCGGCTCCGTGTTCGCCCCGAACGGCTGGCTGGCGAACACCTCATCCACCGAATGAATCGCCCGCTTGGTCTCGCGGTAATGCTTGCGGATGTAGACACAGAACGCCGCCATCGCCGCGATGATGGCCGCCGTCGCCCAGCCGCCATCGGCAAACTTCTCGATCAGCAGCACCACCAGAATGCCGGCGCAAATCACAAAACCAATCGCCGACAGCAGCCAGCGCCGCTTCCACTGCGTGCCCCTCTTACGATTGCGCGACCAATACAGCACCAGCCCGAACAGCGAAATCGCGAAGGTCAGGAACACCGAAATCGAATACAGCACCACCAGCAAGGTCACGCTGCCGCCGGTCCACCACAGAATGGCCAGCGCGGCAAAGCCCATCACCAGAATGCCGTTCTGCGTTACCAGCCGCGTCGACAGGTAGCGGAACTTGTGCGGCACCCACGAATCGGCCGCCATGTTGGACAGCACTGACGGACCGCCGAGGAAACCGGTATTCGCCGCCACGAACAGCAGCCCGGCCTCGAACGCCAGCACCACCACCAGCAGCATCTGGTTCACCACCTCGCCGCCCAGGCCCATGCTGGCGATGATGGTCTTGAAGGTCGACGCATTCAAGGTCTCGCCCGCCACCGGCTGCGCATCCCACAGCAGATACAACAGGATGATGCCGCCCGCCGTGAACGCCAGCGACAGCGCCATGTACAGCATCGTCACCTTGCCGGTGCGCACACGCGGCTCGGCCAGCAGATTGACGTTGTTCGATACCGCCTCCAGGCCCGTGTAGGTACCGCCGCCCTGCGAATACGCCAGCAACAGCATGCCCGCCACGCCGGCCCAGCCGATATGGCTGGCGAGGTCGGTGGTCTCGGCCATCGTGGTTGGAATCAGCTCCGGCAAATGCGAAGCGTGGGCGAAGATGCCGTACACAATCAGCACCAGGTGCGTGGCCACGAAGCCGAGGAAAATCGGCAGCAGGATCTGGATCGCCTCTTTCAGACCGCGCAAATTCATCACGATCAGCAGCCCGATGAAAAACACCTCGGCCCAGAGTTTGTAGGGCTGGAAGCCGAGCGGCAGGAACGAGGCCAGCGCATCGACGCCGGAAGCGATGGAAATGGCAATCGTCAGCACATAGTCGAGGATCAGCGCGCAGCCGGAAATCAGGCCGAGATAGGGGCCGACCAGCTTGGTCGCCACGCGGTAGCCGCCACCACCGGTCGGGAACAGCTCGATCACCTGGTTATAGGCCAGCGCGATGATGAACACCGTGGCCGCCGTGGCGATCGCCATGTACAGGCCGAGATGGGTGTGGCCGCCCAGCGCGCGGAAGGTTTCTTCGGGGCCGTAAGCGGAAGAGGACAGGCCGTCGGCGCCGAGGCCGACCCAGGCCAGGAAGGCGACCAGCGCCATCGAATGGCGGGTTTCGCTCTTCATCGGATCGAGCGGCTTACCCAGGATAATCTCGCGAATCTTATTATTTTTCATGCGTCTCGGTGCCGGTCTGGGCCGGCAAAGTCTGGCGGTAAGCAAGATGATACCTGCTTCACGCTGGCAGAAAAACTTGTGTTTTTACAAAAATTGGATGCAGGGTTGCGGTGGGGGTGCAAATCGGTGATAATGCGGGTCGCATTGCAATACACCTGCCTCGGTGGTGGAATTGGTAGACGCAGCGGACTCAAAATCCGCCGCCGCAAGGCGTGCCGGTTCGATTCCGGCCCGAGGCACCAGAACATAGAAAAAAGCACAGGACTTCCTGTGCTTTTTTTGTTTTTGCTTACATGCTTACTCATTTGCCAGCGGGGATGAGCTTCCATTTGCCTTATGCATTTCCTTTGAACTCTAGCCTTGGCCGCAGCAATATAGCTAGTCTATGCACTGACAGTAAATCCGTCCCTCGCCTAAAGTTACTCACGGATGAGGTCATTTCAAAGTGTGAACTATAAATAGAAACCCAAGATGCTGAAAAAATTAATGGTGGCACTTGCAATCACTCTTGGCGTAGCAAGCCTTATTGTTGCTAGCTTTATATGCTATTTGATATGGCCAGACAAGGATTCAAGCTTACCAGCCTGGGTTCAGGCGATAGGCGCAATTGTTGCAATTATAGCCGCCGGCCTCGGGGTCGTTTTGCAACTTAGGCATACCGAGCGTGCAGATAAACAAAGACGTAAGCAGGAGCTTGCGAACCTGCTACGTGCTTTGGCCTCTGAGGCTAAAAGCTACGGTCATATGTTGGTGCAGATTCAGGCGAAAATGGACGACCATCCTGCCCTACAAATAAATCGGCAGCTCCAACTAACGTTCCCTCCGATTGCTACCAACTTCTACGTTTATCAAGCGTGTGCGCCGATGTTGGGCACAATTCATGATGATGACCTTCGGAATAACATCGTATTTTTTTATTCCGAGATGACAGCATTCCTCTCTGCGTTAAACCGGAATAGCGAAGCAGCGGCCCAGATTCCTTGCAACGAAGCTCCCTCAGGAGACCTTGCGGATCAACTGAGTCAGATGGGGCCGCAGTTGGAAAAGCAGATTACGAGCTTGGTCGCGCTATCAGAGAAGGTAAATAAAGGCCTTGCCGCAATGCCTGCAGGCTGATGCTCATTTGAAGCGGCCAAGTTGGTTAGTTCCGGCAAAGCACCGTTATCGACTCGTAGGAGCAGCGGCCAGCGTTGCGCCTGTCAGTAGAGGAGTTGATCGACACAGAGGACTCAAAATCTTTCACCGCAGGTCATGCCGATTCGATTCTTGCCAAGACCGCGCAACGTCCGGCAGGGTGCGACGGATTCAATATACTTGCTACGATTACCGGAACAAATTAAGCGCCCAAGGAGGCGGGTTGGACTTGCAACGGCTCGTTGACGAAGCGCTGCCTAGCCTGCCACAAATCATAAGCGGCTTGGCACGCCAGCCACACCCGTGCAGACCCGCCACGGTCCACGCCAAGCCAAGCCAAGCCAAGCCTCGATGCGCAATGCCATTTCCACTGTTATCGGAGCCTGACCATTCAAAATATCCGATAAGGTGCTGGAATCAACATCCAACTGCTTTGCAGCGTCTGCTACTGACAACCTGAGTGCCGGTAGTACGTCATCGCGCAGTGTGAGGCCAGGATGCGATGGATTAAACATATCTGTCATGATGATTACCCTACGTGGTAGCCCTGGTACTTCACAATAAATGCATCAATACCTTGGAACCGAAATATCAAGCGTTAGTTCCCGCTGACACGCGCGGAAAAATATTTTTCAAGCTTGTGTATGACGAAGTCGAACAGAATTGCGAGACGTCAAACCGCACCGACATGAACGCACGATGATGGGATCTCACTCGATTAAGAGACACCATCATGAGCAGCCCCAACAACGCACAGGCACAGAGGCGCGATGCAGATTCGCGCTACGCTCAACGTAGAAAAGCCGCACGCGAAGTGCTCGCATCACAGATCGCCGAATTTACGAATCACTCTGTTGAGCTTGATGACATCTCAGATAAAGCAATTGCCGAGGCACAGCGCTTGCGGGTGGCCTATCCCGAGATAAGGCAAGGCATGTGGGACTGGGGGAAGGTGGTTAGCTCGTTTCGTCGCCGCCTTCGCCATATTGAACTGGCGATTTGGGTGAACCAGGCCTTGTGTGGCCTCCTCATCGGCCGCATCAGCGACAATCGCATCGTAGCCACCATTTACTATCTCGAAAGCAGGCCTGTCGACAATCCGCTTTCCGGATCGGTAGCGAAGATCGCAACCAGATACGTCGAGCTCCTTGCTCGACAACTAAAGTGCAAACAAACAGCCATCGATTCGCCTTTACCCGCCCTAATCGACTTCTATCGGCGGTTGGGGTACAGCAGTGCCACTACTAAAGGACGGAAGGTGGTACGCTTGGTGAAAACGCTAAGCGCTGACACCTACTCAGATAGCGGAGGTTGAATTATGCGTTCCAGGCAAGCGAAGAAGAAGACGCTGTATGCAGCGCATTTGAAGATGCTCAGGATACAGCGGCGTGAAGTAGAGCCTGTACCACAGCGAGACCTTGATCGGATGGTCGCGTATCTGAATGCGACGCGACTTGAGTTTCTTTCAGACGATGCGTTTCCTCAAACAGGCTCCAGCGTAATGGCAGGCAGGCCCGCTCGAAGGTGATCGAACTGTCGATCACCTTCGGAGCAGCGCCTTGCGCCTGCCAGTACAGTCTTACTTGATGAAGCCGAGCAGCGCCGGGATGGTTTGCTGTGGCGCTTCTTCCATAACCCAGTGGCCCGAGCCTTGGATAACTTTGCCGTCTACGTCGTCGGCCACCAGTTTGACTTGGTTGACCAGGAACTCACCGCCCGATTTTTCACCGGCGATGACCAGTACCGGCATGGTCAGCTTGGTCTTGCCCAGTTCAGCGAAACGCTCGGCATCACGCGGGAAGGCTTTGAAGTACTCGAAGCCGGCGTGGATGGCGCCTGGTTGGGCGTAGGCTGCTGCGTACAGCTTGCGGTCCGCCTCTGGGATCGAGTGCTTGCGGTCGGCAGCGAAGTCGTTCCAGAAGTGTTCGAAGTAGATGCGCTCGCGGCCTTTCACCAGTTGTTCCGGCGTCTCGCCGAAGAAATGGAAGTGCCACAGGTCGCGCAGCAGGAACATGTCTTTCCAGTTGCCGATGCCGGGCAGGAAAGCGTCCATCAGCGCCACTTTGCTGGTGTCTTGCGGATATTGCGCGGCGTAGGCGTAGGCCACCATCAGGCCGATATCGTGGCCGACGACGGTGGCAGGTTCGCTGCTCACGGTTTTGACCAGTTCGTGGATGTCGGTGGCCATGTCGGCTTTCTCGTAGCCGCTGGCCGGTTTGGCCGAGGCGCCGGCGCCGCGCAGGTCGGGCACGATCACGGTATGGGTCTTGGCCAGTTCGGCCATGACGGGACGCCACATGTGGCCGTTTTGGGTGTAGCCGTGCAGCAGGACCACCGGGGTACCTTTGCCGCCAATCATGTAGTGGATCTGGGTGCCGTTCACTTGCGCCACCTTGTCGGCATAGCCGCTCGGTGCAGCTGCCTGTGCCAACGATGCGCCAGCCAGGGTGGCGGCCAGTACCAGTTGACGGAAACCTTTGATTGCTTTGTTCATTTTGTGCTCCTCAAGTAAGGGTTGATGAACACAGTATGGTCTTCAGATTACATCTTCGGTAGATGGTAATTTTAACCTACAGTTTCAACCATTAGCATCAAATGAAAGCATCGCCATATGCCGCTCAGTAAAAAGCAACCGCATTGCGGGACGTCAAATCACCTAAAAGCCTTTGCAGGATGATGAATGTTCACTCCGATAAAAGGTACGATTATGCCTACCTCCTTTGATAGCCATAAATACGCCAAACGCCTCATGGAGGCGGGCATGCAACCAGCATTGGCCGACGTTCAAGCAGAAACTACCGGTGAACTGATGAGCGAGCTGAACCGGATCTCGAACAAACTGGAAGAAGTGGATGCAAAGAGCAACGCACGGATCGATCAAGTCAAGCTCGAACTGGAAGCAAAAATTGCAGAGAGCCAGGCTGAAGTGGTGCGTTGGGTAGTCGGCATCGCCGTCGTGCAATCTTCGCTGATCACCGGCTTGGCGTTGAAATTGATGCATTAAGGGGATTGGTCTACAACAGTACGCCGACGAAAGGAAAGAAAGTGGTACGCTTGATTCAGCAGCGGTGCATGCAGGAGGCTTAGATGGATACCTTGACGAAGCTCGACCAGTTCGAAGCGGATATCTCACGCGCGCTTGATCAATGGGCGGCTGATATCAAACGGTGGCTGATTATCACAAACGTACTTCAAGCATTGCTGCTGACCGCAGTAGTTCTCTTTGCGTAACATTTGCTTACTCTAGAAACACTTTTTGCGTCACCGGAGTCTCTCCCAGGCTCGTTATAGGAGCAAGCGCCACTGATGGCGATATTCAGGAGAGAACAAATGGAAAACACCACCCGCACCCGCATCCACCCAATGATGGCTGTTGCCGCTGCTTCGGTAGCGCTGGTTAGTCTGGTTGGCGCCGCGTCGATTGCCGGCTTGCTGCCGAATTCGAACGCCAAGAACGCCCCAACCGATGCGCCTGTCGCCGCAGCTGCGCCGATTGAAGCGCCTGTGGCAGCCCCGATCGCCGCGCCAGCCCCTGCGCCTGAACCGCGCCGCGTGGTGGAGCATAAAACGGTGGTGCACCATGTCACCGCGCCTCAGCCGCAAGCGCAGCAGCAAGTAGCGCAAGCGCCTGCCCCGGCACCGGCCCCAGCGCCTGCTCCGCAGAACAGCGCAGTTGGCATCGGCATCGGTGCGGTGGTTGGCGGCCTGCTGGGCAACCAGGTGGGTAGCGGCAATGGCCGCAAGCTGGCGACCATCGCCGGTGCGGTCGGCGGCGGCTACGTCGGCAACGAGATCGCCAAGCGCAATCAACAGCAACCGCAGCAGCAACCGCAGCAGTAACTCAGAAAGCGCGGGCGACGGTGAGGACGAACACGTGCCTCACCTCGCTGCTGCCGCCAGTGCTGACGCCGTAGATGTCCGTGGTCGTGCCACCGCGCAGGCGCACCACGTCCAGCGACAGCTGCCCGCGCCATTCCTTGTATGAACTCGATAGTCCCAGCCGCGCCTCGCTGCGGCTGGACTGCGCTTTATCGAGCGAATGGTAATGGCCGCCATGCCAGAAAGCCTGCCAGCGCGGCGACAGCACCCAGCCGCCATTCAGTTCGCCATACAGCGAACGCTCGCCCATGCCCAGATAGTCGGGCGAATAATGCAGGCGCGCGCTCACCACTTCACCGGCCAGGCCGACAAACACTTCGCGGAAATTCCAGTTTGGATTTTTAGGAAAGGCATACGCCGTCACGCCGGTTTCCCACGACAGGCCGAACGGCAAGCGCTGCGCGTAGCCCGCATAGCCGCTCCATTGCGCGCTGCGGTGCGTCTCCACCGCCAGTTGGCCTGTCACCACCTGTCCGCCTGCGAACCAGCCCGAGGCGCCGTCGTAATTGAGGGCGGCGCGCGCCACCGGCTTGTCGTCGCTGAGCGAGATGCCACGGTACATGTAGTTGGAGGCGATCCCCGCACTGCCGCTCAGCTGCGCCTGCGCGTCCAACGCCAGCAGCCAGGGCAGTACGCTCAGGGCGAGCGTGCGTAACGGTTGGCTGAACTGGTTGGGCACGCGCATGAACATTTTCCTGTTGAGCGGAGGATGGTGGCACAAAGATCAATGCCGGTCAAAGGTGCGCTGCCCTCGCTGAGCACGATGCTGTCGCGCAGCCGGGCCGCAGGCTGTTGCGGCTTGAGTTCCTCGATTAGCGCCAGCATGCCAGAGACATGCGCGGCAGCATACGACGAGCCGGCCACTACGCCCCAGCGGCCACCCGGCAAGGTGGTGGGGATGTCGCGTCCCGGCGCCAGCAGGGTGCGCAGGCCGTTGCGCTGCGGCGCGCCGTCCGCAGCCACGGCAAACACGCCCGGCGTATTGGCTGGGAAGCCGCCATCGGCGCGCGCCGGATCGACCGCCCCCACCACGCGGATGCCGCGCGCCTGCGCCGCTTCCACCAGCTGTTGCAGCAACCGGTCCTGCGGTCCGGACAGACTGAGGTTGATCACTTGCGCGCCATTCAGCAGCGCGAAGTTGATGGCCTTGGCCAGCGTGAAGCTATTGCAGCGGGTGGCGCTGCCGGCCTGCCAGCAGGCGCGCAGGGCCAGCAGACGCGCATCCGGCGCCACGCCTTCGATGCCGACGCCGTTGCCGGCGCGCGCAGCGATCACGCCGGCGACGGCGGTGCCGTGCAATTCGGCCACGTACTTCTGGCCGTCGACGAAGTTTTCTTCCAGCGCCACCTGCCCTGCCAGGTCGGGGTGATTGCTCTCGATGCCGCTATCGACTACCGCCACCGTCACCTTGCGGCCGGTGGCAGCTTTGCGGACTTCGTCCAGCTGCCAGGCACTGGCTGCCGGCTGCATGCGGTACAGCGGGTCGCTGCCCGCTTGCGCGGTGAAGTCCTGGATCACCTGCGCCCACTCGACGCGGTTGTCGCGCGCCAGCGCTTCCAGCACCGGGGCGGCGGCTTTGCCGGCGGGCAGGCGCATGCGGTAGCAATCAACGCTCAGTGCCGGCATGGCCCAGTCTTCCATCAGTTCCAGCTGGTAGTCGTGGGCGATGGCGGCGGCCAGGCGCTGGCGCGCGGCGTGGCCCGCATCGTCGCGGTAGTTGGCGCCGCCGTAGTTGTCGGCGCGGTAGTGCGGGGCGGGCAGGTGGAACATCACCAGGATTTCGGCGTTGCTGTCCGGCGCTTTTTGCGTTTCGGTGGGCGCAGCGGCGTTCACGATTTGCGGCAGGTCTTGTGCTGCTGCGATGGCAGAGCACAGGAACAGCAACAGCGCCAGCAGGTGTTTCATGGCTGGCTCGCGGCGGTGAGGGATTCGGCCCGCTCCACTGCGGGATGGGCGCGCAGCGCGGACAGCAATTGCGGCTGGTGGCCGGCGTCGACGTCCAGCATGTAGGCGCCGGTGACGGTGGGGCCGCCGACGATCTGGGCGTGGTTGTCCTGCATCAGGCGCTGCACGTCCTGCAGGCGGGCGTCGGGCTTGAAGACGACCAGCACGTCGGGCATGGCGGTGGCGCCGTTGCCCAGTGCGCGATAGTCCTGCGCAGGGCCGCGCGGCAGCAGCTGCACGGCCAGCACGGCGATCACGGCGCACTGCGCAGCCAGCGCCCAGCCCTGCCAGCCGGCGCCGTCCAGCCACGCGCGCAGGCGGTCCAGCAACGACGGCGCTTGCGGCCCCCTGCCCGGCGCAGCCGACGACGGCGCGGATGCCGGCTGCGTGGCGTGGCGCGGCGCGTGGGCGACGGGAGCGGCGTCCAGTTGCGGCATCAGGCGCGCGAGGGCGCGTTCGGGATCGAGGCCGGCAGGCAGCGGGCCTTCGGTTTCGAGCAGCTTGCGCTGCCAGCCCAGCTCCGCGCGGCAGGCGCCGCATGATTGCAGGTGCTGCTGCACCTGTGCCGCTTCCGCCTCACCCAGCGCACCGGACGCGTACCACGGCAGCAAATCCTGCAATGCCTGGTGCGCCGCGTCGCCGCCGCTGATGTTGGTGATGTTGGTACTCATCGCATTTCTTCCATATGATCGGACAGCATGTCCTTGAGCTTTTGCCGCGCATGGAACATGCGCGTCTTGACGGTATTCACCGGACAGTCCATGGTCTCGGCGATTTCCTGGTAAGCCATGCCGTGGTAATACGTCAGGCTGACCACCATGCGCTGCTCCATCGGCAGCTGGTCCAATGCCCGGCTGACGCCACGCTGCAGCTGCCGCGCCGACAGCGCATGCTCCGGCTCCGCGCTGGCTTCGCCCGGCTGATCGTCCTGCGGCTCCAGCGGCACATCCAGCCCGCGCAGCGCTTTCAGGGCCTGGCGATAGGCGATGGCAAAAATCCAGGTCGACAGCTTGCAGCTGCCGTCGAAGGTATCGGCTTTCTGCCACACCACCAGCATGGTGTCGTTGATGATCTCTTCCACCAGCGGCACATTGCGCGTCATGCGGTCCAGAAAACGCGCCAGCCGCGAAAAATAGGCGCGGTACAGCATCTGAAAGGCGAGCTTGTCCCCGCCGCGTATCCGCAGCAGCAATCCACCTTCATCCAATTCGTCGGACACGCCCGTCCTCCTGCCTGTTCGCATGCATTTTCTCCCCTGGTGCCGTGAATACGCAGCTGGAAGAAAAAGGTTCAAACAAATCGCAAAAAATAATCGCAAAAATATTTATCCCGCCAATTTTGAACCATCTTTGCGCGGGCGGCTATTGACCGCTACAACATTAACAGATTGCTCAGCCCCAGTGTTTGTTTCCAGCGCCTTGTGCGGACCGGCCCTGCTCTCGCCCGATCCAGCCGCCGTGTTTCGCCTGCTCCTCGTGGCTCCCCTGCTCGAAGAGTGGATCGTGCGCGCGGGCCTGCATCACTGGCTGCTGCAACGGACCTCGCCGCTGCCGGCATGGCTGGGCAGTGCGGCCGTCTTCAGCGCCCTGCACCTGGGCTCGGGGCTGACGGCGGCGCTGCTGGTGTTCTGGCCCGCGCTGCTGTTTGGCGCAGCCTACCAGCGCTGGCGCGACTGGCGGTTGTGCGCTCTGTTGCATGGCTTGTGCAATGCGTTTGCCATCACTGCATGTGCTTCTTAACTTCGATTGGAGAACCGATGAAACGAATCCGTCCCTCCCACCAAGGCGCGCTGTCTGCCGCCGGCTTGTGGGTTCTGCTGGCGCTGGCGCCGTCCGCGCACGCAGCCGACGCCTTGAATGGCAAGTCGCTCTACCTGAACGGTCCCACCTCGGGCGGTACCACTTGCGCCTCGTGCCATGGTTCCACGCCGGCCAATAATGTGAACGGCATTCTGGCGGCGGCCAATAATCCTTCGGTGATCACCAGCGCCTTCGCCGCCAACCGTGGCGGCATGGGCTCTCTGTTCAACGGAAAATTCACAGCGGCGGAAATCGCCGACCTGGCGGCCTTCATCGGCAACCCGAACGTGACGGCGGCACCGGCGGCGTCGCTGGCGCCGGCCAGCCTGTCCTTCGCTGGCACCACCGTCGGCCAGAGCAGCGCTGCGCTTAGCACCACGCTGACCAACACCGGCAACGCGGCGCTCAATATCAGTGCCATCGGCGTCGGCGGCGCCAATGCCTCGGAGTTTGCCATCACTGGTGGCAGTTGCAGCACGGGTGGCTCGGTGGCGGCAGGCGCCAACTGCAATGTGCAACTGGTGTTCACGCCAGCGGCGGCCGGCGCGCGCAGCGCGTCGCTCAACATCAGCCACAACGCCACCGGCGGCAGCAGCAGCGTGGCGCTGGGCGGCACCGGCAACGCGGTGGCGGCGGCGACGATTTCCGTGTCGGCCAATGCGCTGAACTTCGGCGCGCTGGTCACCGGCAGCGCATCGCCGGTGCAGACCATCACCGTCAACAATGCCGGACAAGCGCCGCTGACCTTCAGCAGCATCGCCCTCTCCGGCGCGAACGCCGGCATCTTCACGCTGGGCGGCAGCTGTTCGACCTCGGCCCCAGTGGCAGCGGGCGGCAGCTGCACCGTCACCGTGCTGGCCACGCCGGCGGCGGCGGGCGCGTTTGCCGCCAGCCTGAATCTGGCCTCCAACGCCAGCAACGGCAATGTGGCGATCGGCCTGAGCGGCACCGCCAGCGCAGCGGCGCCATCGTTGTCGGCCAATCCGAGCGCGGTGGCGTTCGGATCGCAGACCGTGGGTGCGGGCGCCACCACGCAAAACGTCACCATCACCAACCGCGGCAACGTGCCGGTGATCTTCACCAGCGTGGCCGTCAGCGGCGCGGCTTCGGTCACCATTGGCAGCGGCGCCTGCAGCGGCACGCTGGCGGCAGCGGCCAGCTGCAACGTGCCGCTGGCCTTCGCGCCGACGGCGGAAGGCAATGTCAGCGCCACGCTGCTGCTGCGCTCCAACGCGCCTGACCTGTCGGTTGGCGTGACCGGCGCCGGTACCTCGGCCGCCGTCGCGCGCCCGGCGCTGTCGGACGCTACGCCATTCGCCTTCGCTGATACGCAGGTCGGCCAGCAATCGGCTGCGCACAGCATCACCTTGAGCAACGGCGGCAACGCCGCGCTCAAAATCACTTCGCTGGTCCTTGGCGGCAGCAATCCCGGCGACTTCGCATTGGCCGGCACCTGCGCCATGAATGGCACCGTGAGCCCGGGCGCCAGCTGCACCATCGACTCCAGCTTCAAGCCATCCGCCGCCGGCGCGCGCACTGCCGACCTGCTGCTGATGACCGACGGCGGCGCGCAGTTCACCGTGCGCCTCAGCGGCAATGGCATGTCCGTGCCGACCACCACGCCGGGCCTGAGCACCGCTCCCCAGTCCTTCGACTTTGGCAGCGCCATCGTCGGGGATACGGGCCCGGTCAAACGCTTCACGCTGACCAACACCGGCAGCGCGCCACTGACCATCAACAGTGCCACCTTCAGCGGCCCATATGCGGCGGCCAGCGACGCCACTTCGTGCGCCGCTTTCCCGCTGACGCTGGCCGCCGGCGCTTCGTGCGAGCTGCCGGTACGCTTCACCCCGACCACCACCGGCAACGCCGCCGGCAGCATCACGCTGCAAGCGACTGGCGCCAACTGGAACATCGCGCTGAGCGGCCAGGGTGCCGCGTCCGTGCCAAGCACCGGCGGCATGCAGAACCACGGCGGTGGCGGTTGCTCTTCGGTGAAGGACGGTAACGATCCGATGCTGGCCTTCCTGGTAGTGCTGGCGGCGGGTGTGCTGCTGTGGCGCCGCCGCCAGGCGCGTGCCGCCGCTGCTGCCGCCGCGCTGGCTGCATGCGCGGTGCTGTCACCGGCATCGGCGCTGGAGCCGGGCAAGCCGGCGCCGGCGTTTGCGCTGAGCGGCCCGGAAGGCGCAGTCAAGCTGGAACAGTATCAAGGCAAATTGGTGTACATCGATTTCTGGGCGTCGTGGTGCGGTCCGTGCCGCCAGTCTTTCCCGTGGATGAACGAGATGCAGGCGCGCTACGGCAAGCAGGGCTTGCAGATCGTCGGCATCAATGTCGACGCCAAGGCCGATGATGCGCGCAGCTTCCTCGCCGCCACGCCGGCGCAGTTTGTGATCGCCTTCGATCCATCCGGCACCGCGCCGCGCACCTATGGCATCAAGGGCATGCCGAGCAGCGTGTTGATCGGCCCTGACGGCAAGGTGCTGTATGAGCACAGCGGCTTCCGCGCCGCTGACCGCGAAGCGCTGGAGAGCCGCATCAAGGCCGCACTGGGAGCGGTCAAATGAAGGCGCGCATCGTAATCGCGCTGTGCGCCGCCATGGCCGGCCTGTCCGGCTGTGCGCTGGCGCCGGTGCAGGCCTGGGAAAAAGGCCAGCTGGCGCGCACCGACATGCTGATGCAAGGTGACCCGCTCGGCACCCGCTTCAATGAACACATCTACACCAGCAAGGAAGCCGCGTCCGGCGGCAGCGCCGTCGGCGGCGGCGGCTGCGGCTGCAACTGACAAGGAACACCATGGATAAAGACAAACAGCCATCCGTTGGACAAGCGCTGCTGGCGGCGGCCATGCTGCTGCCGGGCCTCGCGCATGCCGAGGCGGCGCCGGAGCGCGGCGCCATCAGCGTCAAATACCTGTACTACAAAGAGGACCAGCCGGGCCTCGACCGCGTGCAGGTGCATGCGCCGTCGGTGTCGGTGATGGCGCCGATCGCCGGCGAATGGTCGGTATCGGCCAGCGCCACCATGGACGACGTCTCCGGCGCTTCGCCGCGCTATCACACGGCGGTATCGGGCGCCTCGCGCATGGACGATCTGCGCAAGGCCGGCGATGTGTCGGTGACGCGCTATCTGCCGCACGGCACGGTGAGCGTCGGAGCGGCCTTCTCCACCGAGCATGACTACCGTTCGCGCGCACTGTCGCTGCAAGCCACGTTCGACAGCGACGACAAGAACACCACCTGGGCGCTGGGCCTGGGCGGTTCGGATGACGCTATCAATCCGGTCAACCACATCGTGCAGAACGAAGGCCGCCAGACCGTGAGCGTGCTGGCCGGCGTGACACGCATTTTCACGCCGGTCGATATCGGCCAGCTGACCTACACGCATAGTGAGGGCCACGGCTATTACTCCGATCCGTACAAGCTGGTGGACAACCGCCCGCGCAAGCGCGATCAGGATACCGTGCTGGCACAGTGGAACCACCGCTTCGTCGCTGCCGACGCCACCAGCCGCCTGAGTTACCGCTATTACCGCGACAGCTTTGGCGTCAGCGCGCACACGCTGTCCGGCGAATGGGTACAGTCGCTGGCCAACGGCTGGACGCTGACGCCGAACCTACGCCTGTACTCGCAGCGCGCGGCCGACTTCTACTTCGATCCGGTCTACGACAGCAAGACCGGCGCGCCCTTCCCGCCCGGTTACGTGTTCGGCGGTTCGGCCTTTACTTCGGCGGACCAGCGCCTGTCGGCGTTCGGCGCCATCACGGCGGGGCTCAAGGTGGCGAAGCAGATTGACCGCGACTGGAGCGTGGACCTGAAACTCGAGCACTACGAGCAGCGCGGTGCATGGCGCGTGTTTGGCGCCGGCAGTCCGGGCCTGGCGCCGATGCGCGCCAACAGCCTGCAGATTGGCTTCACGCGGCTATGGTAGAAGGCATCTACGGCGTCGCTTTCGCCGCCATGGGCAGCCGCTGCGAGGTACGCATCGCAGCGGCCGACCAAGACACGGCGCGGCGCCTTGCCACCTACGCCATCGACGAGGTGCGCCGCATTGAGCACAAGTACTCGCGCTATCTCCGCGACAGTGTGGTCAGCCGCATCAACGACAGCGCCGGGCGCTATGAGGTGGAATGCGACAAGGAGACGGTGGCGCTGCTGGCCTATGCCGACACGCTGTACACGGCCAGTGAGGGCCGTTTCGACATCACGTCCGGCGTGCTGCGCAAGGCGTGGGATTTCCGCAGCGGCGCGCTGCCGCAGCCGCAAGCCTTGCAGGACTTGCTGCCGCTGGTGGGCTGGCAGCAGGTAGAACGCGACAAGGCGGCAGTGTTCCTGCCGCGCAGGGGAATGGAGCTGGACTTCGGCGGCTTTGGCAAGGAGTACGCGGCCGACCGCGCGGCGGAAGCGCTGGCGGAACATGGCGTGGCGCATGCCTATGTGAACCTAGGCGGCGACATGCGCTTTCTCGGCCCGCGTCCCGACGGCAGGGCGTGGGATATCGGCATTCAGGATCCACGCGATATGGACGCCACGGTAGCCAGCATTCCGGTCAGCCGTGGCGCGCTGGCCACCAGCGGTGACTATGAACGGTTCATGGAAGTCGACGGCCAGCGCTATTGCCATGTGCTCGATCCGCGCAGCGGCATGCCGGTGTCGCACTGGCGTTCGGTCAGCGTGGTGGCGCCGCTGGCCATTACCGCCGGCAGCTGCACCACCATTGCCATGCTGCTGGAGGAAGACGGCCTCGGCTTCCTCGACCGGTCGGGCATGAGTTATCTCGCCATTGATCATCAAGGGCATATTTTTCGGAGAACATGATGAGGTCTATTTTTAACTGGCTGTGCGTGCTGCTGTTGGCGGCCTGGCTTCCCGCCGCGCAGGCGGACGATTTCCTGCCGCCGGAGCAGGCCTTTGTGCTCAAGGCGGAATTGCGCGATGCGCGGACAGTGAACCTGCGCTGGAGCATGCCGGCCGGGTATCACTTGTATCGCGAGCGGCTGTCGTTTACCGGACCCGGAGTGGCGCAACCGCAGCTGCCGGCCGGGCAGCGCAAGTTTGACGAGAACTTCGGCAAGGAGATGGAGACGTATTACAACACGCTGGAGTTGCAGGTACCTGTCAGCGGCAATGCGCCGTTCGACCTGACCGTAGGCTATCAGGGCTGCGCGGATGCGGGCTTGTGCTATCCGCCGGTGGCTGTGACCTACACCATCAATCCGGCGGCACCGGGCGCGCTGGCAGTGAAGACGGGGGATGCCGCACCGGCGGAGAGCTCGGCGGCGACGGCAGCCGTCGCGCAGGCACCGCAGGCGGCGCAAGCTGCAGAGGATGACACCTCGCTGGCCCAACGCACGCTGCAAAGCGGCAGCGTGTGGCGCATCGGCGGCGCGTTCCTGGTGTTTGGCCTGCTGCTGTCGTTCACGCCCTGCGTGCTGCCGATGGTGCCCATCCTGTCGTCGATCATCGTCGGCGAAGGCAATGTGACGCGCCAGCGCGGCCTGCTGCTGGCGGGCGCGTACAGTCTCGGGATGGCGCTGGTCTACACTGCGCTGGGCGTGGCAGCCGGGCTGGCGGGCGAAGGCCTGGCCGGCGCGCTGCAAAAGCCGTGGGTGCTGCTGACCTTTGGCGCGCTGCTGTTTGCATTGGCCCTGTCCATGTTTGACGTCTACCAGCTGCAACTGCCCAGCGCCCTGCAAAGCCGCCTGACCGAATCGAGCGGCCGCCAGAGCGGCGGCAAGACCATCGGCGTGTTCATCATGGGCGCATTGTCCGCATTGATCGTCGGGCCGTGCGTGGCCGGTCCGCTGGCCGGGGCCCTGCTCTACATCAGCCAGACCGGCAACGCCGCCACCGGAGGCTGGGCGCTGTTCGCGATGGCCGCCGGCATGAGCGTGCCGCTGCTGCTGACGGGTCTCTCAGCCGGCAGCCTGCTGCCGCGCGCCGGCGCCTGGATGAACAACGTGAAAAAGGTCTTCGGCCTGCTGCTGATCGCAGTCGCCATCTGGATGATCAGCCCCGTGCTGCCGGCGACCGCCAACATGGCGCTGTGGGGTGCCTTCGCCATCCTGTGCGCGGTATTCCTGCGCATCGGCGAAAGCTTGCCGCAGGGTGCCGGCATTGGCGCATACGCAGGCAAGGCGCTGGGCGTGGTGATGCTGCTGGGCGGCTTGTTTGAACTGGTAGGCGCAGCCAGCTCCGGCACCGACGTGCTGCAACCGCTGGCGCACCTGCGCGCCGCCGGCGGCGGCACTGCGGCCGGTGCACAGGCCACGTCCCACGAAGGCCCGCGCTTCACCCGCATCCGCACCGGGGCGGAGCTGGACAAGGTGCTGGCATCCACCACCAAGCCGGTCATGCTCGACTTCTACGCCGACTGGTGCGTGGCCTGCAAGGAGATGGAGCGCATGACGTTTTCCGAAGGCCGCGTGGCCGCCGCCATGCAGGACATGCTGCTGATCCAGGTCGACGTCACCGCCAACAACGCCGACGACCGCGCGCTGATGAAGCGCTTCTCGCTGTTCGGCCCGCCGGGCATCATCCTGTTCGACGCGCGCGGCAAGGAGGTGCCGCAGGCGCGCGTGATCGGCTTCATGCCGCCGGAATCCTTCGTGCGCCAGCTACAGCGGACTAGCGAACAAAGCTAGGCCGCTTTGGCGAGTAGACGAAGTCCGGCAGCAGGTAGCGCATCGCCATCGCGTCGTCACGCGCCGTGGTGGCGACTTTCTTGTACAGTTCATGCGCGGCCGCGATGCGGTCCATATCCGGCTCAATGCCCAGGCCTGGTTTCTGTGGCACCTGCACTGCACCGCCGACGATTTGCAGCGGCTCGCGCGTCAGGCGTTCCTGCCCTTCCTGCCAGATCCAGTGCGTATCGATGGCCGTAATATTGCCCGGCGCCGCAGCCGCGGCGTGGGTGAACATCGCCAGCGAAACGTCGAAGTGATTGTTGGAGTGCGAGCCCCACGTCAAACCCCACTGTTCGCACAACTGCGCCAGCCGCACCGAACCTTGCATGGTCCAGAAATGCGGATCGGCCAGCGGAATATCGACAGCGCCCAACAGATGCGAATGCGCCATCTGGCGCCAGTCGGTGGCGACCATGTTGGTGGCGGTCGGAATGCCGGTGGCTCGGCGGAATTCGGCCATGATCTCGCGGCCCGAGTAACCGTTCTCCGGTCCGCACGGATCTTCTGCGTAGGCCAGCACATCGCCGCGCCCTTTGCACAACTCAATCGCTTCGCGCAGCGACCATGCTCCGTTCGGGTCCAGCGTCACACGCGAATCCGGGTAGCGCTTCTTGATCGCGGTGACGGCTTCCATTTCCTCCGCGCCGCGCATCACGCCGCCCTTCAGCTTGAAATCGCGGAAGCCGTATTTTTCCACCGTGGCTTCGGCCAGTTCCACAATCTCGGTCGGCGTCATCGCTTCCTGGTTGCGGCGCGCGTACCAGCCGCTGGCACCGTCGCCCGTCAGATAAGGCAGGTCGGTGCGGCGACGGTCGCCGATGTAGAACAGGTAAGCCAGCATTGGTACGCTGTCGCGCTGCTGGCCTGCGCCGAGCAGCTCGCACACCGGCACGCCGAGGTGCTGGCCGAGCAAATCGAGCAGCGCCGCTTCCACCGCCGTCACCACATTCTCCAGCCGCAGGTTGATTTCGTGCGGCTGCTTCAGCACCGCTTCTTCCGCCGCCGACGTCACCTGATACTGCTGGCCCGCCGCATCCTGTCCGGCAATGGCGGCGCGCAGCGCGTTCAGCGTGCGGTTGTAGCGGCCGATCTGCGTGCCCACCACCAGCGGCACCGAACGTTCCAGCGCCGCCAGGATACCGGCGCCGCCGGGCACTTCGCCCATGCCGGTATTGCCGGCGCTATCGGTCAGCAGCACCAGGTTGCGGGTGAAGAACGGCGCGTGTGCGCCGCACAGGTTCAGCAGCATGCTGTCGTATCCCGCCACCGGGATGACCTGCATTGCAGTGATTACAGGGCTTGCGTTACTCATGGATTCTGTCCCAAATTTCAATCAACGATAGCGATACAGCTTGACGCGCTGGATGGTGAACGTATCGCCGTAAAGACCAATATGGCGGCCCTGGTGCGTCTGGTCGCCATTCATCCAGCGGCCTTCATTCCAGCGGCCGTTCACATAAGTACCTTCCACAGCTTTCTCGATGCCGACCTGCGCGCCGTCGGCACTGCCGAAGACAATGGTAAGGCCCTTTCCCGCCACGATGAATTCATCATCGCCGGTCTGGATCACAAGGCCGCCGCGATTCTGCACCTCGGCCGGCTGCGCCTTTTCCCACGGTGCGTTAAAGCTTACCTGAAGCGTGTAGCCACCCATGCTCACGCGCTGCGGCGCGGCGTCCACCACGCCTTCATACGACATCGGCGCCTTGAAGCCGCGCACCTTGCCGCTGCCCTGATGCTGGTTGATCACCGGCGCCAGTTGCTTCAGCACGCGGTAAGCCTGCGGCAGCGAGGAGTCGCCGTTCTTGATATCGTCGATGGCAAACGGCGAGAAGCCAAACGCATCGTGCTCGCCGATGGCGTAGAACGCGTCCGCGCCAGCATCCGGCCGCTCGGCGTGATTCGCCTCCGGCACAAACAGCGGATTGTCCGGGCGCTTGAACTGCTTGGCCCAGTGGATAAAGTTCGGGAAGTAGGTATCAATGGCCAGCACGTCGATCGACGGCGCGCCCGGCTTCCAGATATCAAACAAATGCGGCAGCGGCCCGGCGCTCGGATATTCCCCCGGACGCTTGCCCGGCCGGTTCAGGGCCACGTTCACATACATCGGCAACGCATACGCCGCCTTGCCGGCCGAGGCCAGCGCCTCGACAAAGGTCGCGTAATGCCAGGCCTGGAACATCTCTTCGGTTTCGATGGTGTCACCAAACACTTCTGCCCACGTGCCGCTGCTGCGCGCGCCGCGCGTTTCCCACGCCGCCTTCACGCCCGGTTGCAGCGTGGCGCGATGCGCTGCGAGATATGCCATCAATTCAGAAGGCACCGGCCCGCGCCAGGCCGCGTTGGCGGCGGCGCTGTAGTCGCGCACTTCCGGCAGCATGCCGATTTCGTTTTCGACCTGGATCATCAGCACAGTGTGCTGGGTATCAGTTTTTTTCAAATGCTCCATCAGCGCGCGGTACGCCGCCGTATCGGCCTTCAGCGTTTCCGCGCCAAACGGCGTCAGGATTTCCTGCGCCACGCCGGCACGGGTGACCGCGCGCGGGAAGCGCTGCGTGTCTTTCTTCACCCAGGCCGGCACATAGGTCGACATGGAATTCTTCCACGCGCCAAACCACAACAGCACCACGCGCGTGTTATGCGCGCGCGCCTGTTTGAGCACGCCATCGAGCACAGTGAAATCGAAGCGGCCTTCCACCGGCTCGATCTGGTCCCATTCCACCGGCGCCAATATAGTGTTGAGTTCCGCCGCCTTCAACGTCGGCCATACCTTGTCGAGATAAGCCAGGCTGGAAGCGGACGAGTTATGCAGCTCGCCGCCCAGCAGCAGGAAAGGCTGGTCGTCGACGATCAACTGAGTGGCGCTGCCCTGCTTGCGCAGGTGTGGCGGCGATGCCGCCTGCGCAGTCGCCGAGGCGAACAGGGTCAACGCCAGTGCACAGGTAGCAGCGCGTATCGATGCAGACATCGTCACTCCTCATAAAAAAAAACCGCCCCGGCGGGGGCGGGTAAAGGCCCTCGCTGGAGACGAGGGCCAGACGATCAACGGAGATCAGAACTTGGCGCGCAGACCCAGCGAGTAAGTACGGCCCGGCGAGTACTGCGTGAACGGCGCGTTACCGAACTGGAAGTAGCCTTTGCGCGAATCGTTGTTCAGGTTGACGATATCGAAGCTCAGGGTTGGCCAGCCATCCTTGTCCAGCACTTCCGCCAGGTCGATGCTCGACGAGAAGTCCAGCTGCTTGTAGTCGTTCGAGAACAGCGCGGCATTGGTGATGCCGTTCTGGTTCGCGGTCGCGGTCTGGCTGCCCTTCGAGAAGGTGTGCGACAGGCGGGCCGAGTAGCCGTGGTTGTCGTAGTACACCGACAGGTTGTTGGTACGGTTAGGCACGCCCAGTGCGATAAAGCCGTTCAAACCATCGCCGCTGGCGCGCTGGGTGATGAAGGTGGCCGTCTCGTTGATGCCAAAGCCGCGGATCGGCAGGATCTTGTCGAGCGGCTGCACCCAGCCGATCTCCAGACCACGGATGCGCAGATCGCCTTCGGCGTTTTTCGGACGGGTCATCACCACAGTGGCCACGCCAGGACCGCCGCGCGAGTCGATCGCGGTCTGCTGGTTCGGGGTCAGCGTGCCATAGTTGATGCCGTAGGCAGCCAGCGCGCTGAATGGCAGCGTGACGTTTTCGTTCACGGTGAAACCATCCACCTTCTTCTGGAATACGGTCAGGCTGATGTAGCCTTCGCGGCCGGTGTACCAGTCGATACCGAGGTCGATGTTATCCGACAGGTACGGCTTCAGCCCTGGATTGCCGATGGTGCCGGTATCGGCCGACACGCCCGAGAAGTTCACGCCAGGACGCAGCGCATTCGGATCGGCGCGGGTCATGCTGCGCGACAGCGCGGCACGGGCCACCACGTCGCTGCGCAGGTTGATCGCCAGCGTGCCCGAAGGCAGCGTGTTGTTGTAGGTGGTTTCCTGATACACCCACTGGTCGATGTTCGGGTACTTGCTGCCGTTCAGCGGCAGCGTGGCGTTGCGCGGATCGCTGATCGAGTTCAGCGATCCCACCGACTGCTTGGTACGCACGTAACGCACACCGCCGTTGTAGCGGGTCGGGAAGCCGGCCAGGTCGAACTTGCCGTTGGCTTCGAGGTACAGGCCGGTGCTCTTCTCGCCGATGAAGCCGGCGCTGGCGCCGGTCGACGAGGCGCCGGTGGCCGGTGCCGTGCTGTAGTAGTGCTGATAGTTCGAATCCTTGGCGAAGCGGTCCCAGTCGACGATCGGCTTGCCGTAAGGGCCGTTGACGATGTAGCTGGCCAGCGCGGTCTGCGGAATCAGCGAGCCGCCGTAGGTCAGCGGCGTGGTGGCGCCGGCGGTGTAGCCGGTGCCGTAGCCTGGGTACAGCGCGGCGGCGCTGGCGCCCGGGGTCGAAGCGCCGTTGCAGGCTGGCGCGCCGTTCGGACCTTGCAGGAACACGCTAGGATTGTTGCCGCACACCGCAGCCTGCCACGCAGCCGAGTTGTCGCTGGCGCCGATGCGGCGCTGGATATCGTCGTAAGCGACGCCGCCCTTCAGGTTGAACTTGTCGTCACCCCAGGTCAGATCGCTGTGGAAGCCCTTGGTCTTGGTCTCTCGGAACTCGTTCTGGATGTTGACACGGCCGGTGTTCCAGACATAGCTGGCCGGGTTGTTCAGGTCCGTGCTCGACACCACCGACGGAATGCCGCCGTTGTTGGTGTAGGTGACCGTGTTGCCGCTGTTTGGCGCGGTGATCAGGTACACGGTCGGCGCTTCGTGGGTGAAGTTACTCTTGGTGTAGTTCAGCTGCGCGTCCAGCTTCAGGGTCGGCGTGATCTTCCACTCCATGCCAGGGTTGAAGCCCTTCATGTCGACCTTGTCGTGGCGATAGCCGTGCTCGAAGAAGTTCTGGGTGTTGGCGAAGGTGCCGCCGGTGACGGTGCAGCCATCGCTGCAATCGCTCTTATCGACCGTCATGTTCAGCGGGATCATGCCGCCGTTGCGGACCGACCAGTCGTAGTCCATGCGCGTCATCTTGTCATCGCGCTTGCTGTACATGGTGTCCAGGTAGAAGTGCAGGTTTTCGGTCGGACGGTATTCGGCGCTGAAGATGGCCGAGCCCTTGTCCTTGGTGCCGAAGTAGTCCATGGTACGGCCCAGGCGCGGCACGATGGCGTTGTCGATCTGCTGGATGGACAGGCCCGGGTTGTGCGCCAGCAGCCATGCCTGGTCGATCACTTCACCGGTGACCAGGCCATTGCCTGCGCCGGCCGGCACGGTGGCCGGAATGGTGTAGTTGCCGCCGCCGGTGTTGTTGCGGTTGGCGGCCGGATTCTGCGCGGCCGACAGGTTGGCGTTGGTGTAGCCGACGGTTTCCCAGCCGGTGGTGTGAATCTGCTGGCGCGAGATGGCCACGCCGCCGAGGATACCCCAGTTGCCGAAGGTCTGGCTGGCCAGGAACGAGCCGCGGCCGCCGGTCTTGTCGGCGATCTGCTGCTTGGTGGCGGTGATGCTGGCGGCGATGGTGCGGCCTTCCTTGTCGAACGGACGCGCGCTGCGCAGGTTGACCACGCCGGCTGCGCCGCCTTCGATCATCTCGGCGGTCGGGCTCTTGCTGACGGTCAGCTTGGTGAACAGGTCGGTCGGCAGCAGGTCGAGGTCGACCTCGCGGTTGGTGTTGGCGCCATCGATCGGGCCGGACGAAGCGACTGCGATCGGTGCGCCGTTCAGCAGGATCTTGGTGAAGCTGGAGCCGAGGCCGCGAATCTGGATGGTCGAGCCTTCGCCAGTGATGTCGCGCGCCACGCCCACGCCAGGGATGCGGCTCAGCGATTCAGCGATGTTCTTGTCCGGGAATTTGCCGAAGTCTTCGGAGTTGATCGAGTCTTGGAAACCGACGGCTTCCTTCTTGTCCTTGGCCGACGACAGCAGCGAGTTGCGGTAGCCGCTGACCTGCACCACGGTCATGGGCGCCGCCTCGTCCTTGCCCGGTGCGGCAGGAGCCGCTTCCTGAGCGAATGATTGCGCAATCAGACCTGCCATGATGGTCAGGCCGAATGCCACTTGGCGGCCAGACTGGCGGCCTTTCTGTTGAATTACAGGCATTTCAAGTCTCCTTCGGCACATTGCCGCAGTTTTTTGTTATGAGTAACGCAACAAGAACATAAAATGGTTGCGCGATCATTTGAGTGTACGAGCGTTGAAAAGTGCTTGTCAACCAAAAAATGTTATGCGCAACCATTTTTACCGCAGGCTGGGGCTAAAGGCAGGGAAAACGTGTGACGGAATTGAGACGCCGGCGGTAAAGCTTGTCGTTCCGGCGCAGGCCGGAACCCATAGACCGCTAGCTCAGTGTGCACGCATGCGCTCTATGGATTCCGGCATTCGCCGGAATGACGAAGGACAGCGGCTTAGTACTTGGCAGGCGCGTTTGGCGCCGGGGTGGCGGACTTGATGAAGTTGCGCAGGTCGTCGTTGGCGGTTGCCAGGTCTTCCGAACGCAGATACATCATGTGGCCGCTGCGGTAGCCGGCGAACGACAAGCGGTCCTTCATCTTGCCGCTCGGGTCCAGTTGCCACATGGTGTACTTGGCGTCGAAGTAGGTGCAAGCACCGTCGTAGTAGCCAGACTGGATGAACACCTTCAGATACGGATTGGCCGCCATCGCCAGGCGCAGGTTCTCGCCGGTCTTCTCGTTCTTGAAGTCCCACGGATGCACATCGCCGAACAGGTTGTACTTCACATCGGTCTTGTAGCCGAGGTCATTGCGCAGATACTGGTTGATGGCCGGCGTGAACGAATGCAGCCACGACGTCAGCTCGGCGTTGTAGTCCACCTTGTCGCCCGACTCGGTCTTGTCGATGCCGAGATAGCGCGAGTCCAGACGGCCCACGGTCTTGCCCTGCTTGCGCAGCAGCTCTTTCCAGAACTGCTCCGGCTGCACCGCCAGATTGTTCTGCACCACGTAGTCCACCGACAGGCCGGAATAGCGCGCCACCTTGGCCGCGATCCTGGCCTTGGTCGCCGCATCGATAAAGCCGCCCTTGGCCAGCGCCGGCAGGAATTCATCGGTGGTGAAGGCTTCCACTTCCGGCAGTACGTCCTTCAGATCCTTGGCTTGCAGGTCGGCCGGCAGCACTTTCTGATACCACGCGGTGGCCGCGTAGTACGGCAGCTTGAGCGCATCGTCCACCGCGCCATCGCGCTTCAGTCCCAGCTCCGTCGGCGACACCAGCACCACGCCGTTCAGATACATCCACTGCGCGTTCTGCAGCTCCAGCGCCAGGCCGGCCACACGCGATGTGCCGTAGCTTTCGCCGATCAGGTACTTCGGCGAAGTCCAGCGGCCTTCGCGCGAGACGAAGGTGCTGACCCATTCAGCCAGGTACTGGATATCCGCATTCACGCCGAAGAAGCGCGCGCGGTCAGCCTTGCCGTCCAATACGCGCGAGAAGCCGGTGTTGACCGGATCGATGTAAATGATATCGGCCACGTCGAGGATGGAGTGCGGATTGTCCTTCACGCCGTAAGGCTGCACCGGATAGCCTTCCGCATCCAGGTTCAATACTTTCGGCCCGGTGTAGGCGATGTGCATCCACACTGATGCCGAACCCGGGCCGCCGTTAAACGAGATCACCAGCGGACGCTTGCCCTTGTCGCTCACATCGCTGCGCTGATAGTAGGTGTAGAACAGCGATGCCGTCACCTTGCCGTCCTTGTCCCACACCGGCTGCGTGCCTGCGGTGACTTTGTACGGCACCACCTTGCCCTTGATGGTGACCTGGCCAGTTTTAGTGACTTGTGAATCTGCTTTCAGCAAACGTTCGCTGGCCTGCAGTTCTGCGGCGCGTTCTTTGCTGAGGGCAGGCGCCTTGTCGGCATCTTGTGCGTAAGCGGCTGTGCTTATGGCCAGCAGCATAGCAAGGGCAAGCTTGGATTTCATGGCATCTCTCAAGGTTGAAAGAGCCTATAGTAAGGACGATGCGCTATGGCGTCCAGTCCAGAACTGTAACTGCGGAAGGCGGCACAAAAGCCTGTCCTTCACCATCAACTTGTTGAACATTCTGGACGAATAAACTGAGTATTCCGTGGCGTCGCCACAACTCGGTATCGTAGCTGGGTTCCCAGGCACCGACCGATGACGCGCTCAGATCACGCACCTGCCATGCGTCATGCGCCACATCGCGCGCGCTCGCCACAGACACTTTGCTGCCGCGCTCCTCGTCGCGGAACACCAGCAGTGCGCCGGCCTTGCCGAGCATGATCTGCGGCCGCGCAATCGGGATACGCTTGGTGCCCTGCCCGCCCAGCGTGAACGGCGTCTTGCGGAAGTCCAGCGCGCGCACCTGCCACGCCGTGCCATTGTGATAGACCACGTGGTACTGCGGCACCGTCGAACCGGCGTCTCGCCAATAGCTGGCGATGTAGGGACGTCCCTCGCTGTCGGCCGCCATCGAAGTCTGGTTAATCAACTCGCTGTTTTGCGGGATGCGCAGCGCATACTCGGCGCTGGCCGCGTTGATCGGCAGCGTGTACGGCGTGCCGTCCGAGCGCTCCCACGTCACGCCGCCGTCGCGCGAGCGCGCGTAGGCCATGTCGTGATTGCTCGCCACATCCGGCGACTCGCGCCACACCCACGACACATGCAGCGTGCCGCGATGATCGAGGAAGGCCTGCCAGTACGCGTTGCGCTTGCCCTCGCCGCTAATCAGGTTGGTGTGCAGGCGCGTCCAGCGCTGCGTGGCGACGTCATAGCGATTGATGATCAAGTCGCCGCGCCCCGATCCGCCAAGGCGGTAGAAGAACAGCAGGTTCCCATCCGGCAGACGGTGGAACTCGGGGTACGAGACTTCGTTTTCATCGGCGCCGGTCATGGCCAGCTTCGGCCCCAGCTCCAGTGATCCCGGCGCCACGCTGCGCGCGTAGCGCAGCGGATTGTTGTGATGGTCCCACGACACGTGCAGGTAGCCGGCGCCGTCCACCATGATGCTGATGGCGTTGTGCGCATCGGCCGCATTGCCCTGCCACGGCGTGCGGCGCGTGGCCCATTGCGTGCTGCCCAGCGCGCGCTTGCCCAGCACCAGGTAACGCTCGGCGTCGTAGTAGGCCACGTACTGCGTGTCCCCCTGCGTCACCAGCGAATTCTTGCGGAACACCACCGCATTGACCGAGTTGTTGGCCCAGCCCTCGCCCACCGTCGAGATCACCGGCTCGGTCGCAGCGGCATGGAGTGATGCGGCCAGCAGGGCCACGGAGATTAAACGTTTTATCATTCGCCTATCATAGGCGAAAAAACATGGGATAGATCAATATCGACATAATTTCCATGGGGCAAAATATGCGATAATGCCTCGCGCAATGCAAGGCGCCCAACAAACTTGACGCTATGACCACGCAACACGACCATACGCCCTACCTCGACCAACTGAACGACGACCCGCACGCCTTCTGGGAATCGCGGATCAAGGCCAGCCGCTGGATGATCGCCAAGACCTTCGCGCTTGGCGCGCTGGCGGCCGTCCTCGGCGCGCTGGGACAGGGCTGGCTGGAAGACGGCGCGCCGCTGCTGCCCATCATCAGCCAGAATTACGGACTTTGGCAGACTGTCTACGTGGCGGTGCTGCTGGTGGTCTTCCTGCTGTGGGCAGCCGCCATGCGACAGAAAATCGGTCTGCTCCAGAACAGCAAGCAAGGCCTGGCCACGCAGTACCGCATCGACGAACAGAATGCCCGCCGCGAAGAGCGCGCCCGCGCTAACCGCGAGCGCCGCGAACAGCTGCGTGAAGAACGCGCCGAGCACACCATTTACCACAAGGCCGGCGGCCGCAGCACCAAGTTCGACTACTGATTTATTCGTAGCGCAGGCAATCCACCGGCAGCAGGCGTGAAGCGCGCCGCGCCGGGTAGAAGCCGAAGAACACACCCACCAGGCTTGAGAATCCACACGCCACGATCACCGCGCGCAGCGTGATGATGACGTCGAATTTGCCGGTCGCCGTAATCCCCGCCGCCGCGCCGCTGGCGAGCAGGATGCCGAAGATCCCGCCCACGAAACAGATCACCACCGCTTCAGTCAGAAACTGCAGCAGCACGTCGCGCGGCTTGGCGCCGATCGCCATGCGGATGCCGATTTCGCGCGTGCGCTCGGTCACCGACACCAGCATGATGTTCATGATGCCGATGCCGCCCACCACCAGCGAAATCGCGCCGATCAAACCAAGCAGCAGCGCGATGCCGGCGCTGATCTTCTGCGCCGTTTCGGCAAACGAGGCCAGGTTATCGATGCGGAAGTCGTCCGGCTGGTCGATCTTGATGTGATGGCGGTCGCGCAGCGTTTCGTTGATGTCCTGGATCGCGTCCTGCAGGTTGCCGCCGGATTTACCCTGCGCCACCACGTAATGCACATTGCCGGGGAACTGCACCTTCACCAGGTTGGCCGATGCCGCCGTAATCGGCACGATCACGTACTCGCTCAAGTCGCCGCCGTCGACCTGCTTGCCCTCGCCGTACAACACGCCGACCACCTGGAACGAGACGTTCTCGATGCGGATGTATTTGCCAAGAGGGTCCTGCTTGTAGAAGAACTGGTCGGCGATCTTGCGGCCAATGACCACCATGCGCGCGGCCGCGCGCACGTCGGCGTCGCTGAAGGCGCTGCCCTTGTCGACTTTCCAGCCGCGGATCTTGAACATGGCCGGCGTCACGCCGTGCACCGTCTTGGTGGCGTTCTCGTTGCCCACCGCGAGATTGAAGCCCCCCTGCAGCACCGGCGCCGCGCCGGCCAGCGATGGCAATTGGTCCAGCGCCGCCGCGTCGCGGATGGTCAGTGCCGGCTGCGCCCCGCTGCGCATGCGCTGCTGCTGCGCGCGGTCGCCGCCCGGCGAGATGAACAGCATATTGGTGCCCAGCTGTTCCAGCTCCTTGGCGATGAAGCGCTTCATGCTGTCGCCCACCGCCAGCAGCAGTACCACTGAGGTGATGCCGATAATGATGCCCAACATGGTCAGCAGCGTGCGCAGGCGGTTCGCCATCATCGAGCGGAACGCTTCTACGACGATCTGTAAAAAGTTCATATGATTTATACCGTTATGGCGTTCATTTGCTGCAGGCCTTCTGCGGAGGGACCGTCGTACAGCACGCGGCCGTCCTTCAGGCGCACTAGCCGCTTGGCATAGGCGGCGATATCCGGTTCGTGCGTCACCAGCAGGATGGTGATTCCGCGTTCCTCGTTCAGCTGCTGGAACGAGCGCATGATCTCCACGCTGGTTTGCGTATCGAGGTTGCCGGTCGGTTCGTCGGCCAAGATCAGCGGCGGGTCGCCGACCAGCGCGCGCGCAATCGCCACCCGCTGTTGCTGGCCGCCGGAGAGCTGGTTCGGCGTGCGCCTGGCCATGTCTTTCAAGCCCACGCGCTCCAGCTCCAGCAAGGCCTTGGCATGCGCCTTGGCGCGCGACACGCCGGCATAGATCAGCGGCAGCGCCACATTCTCCGCCACGCTCATGCGCTTGATCAGGTTAAAGCTCTGGAACACGAAGCCGATGGTGCGGTTGCGGATGCTGGCCAGTTCGTTGCGCGACAGCGTCAGCGTGTCGACGCCGTTGAGGAAGTAGCTGCCGCCGGTGGCCTGATCGAGGCAGCCGAAGATGTTCATCAGCGTCGATTTGCCGGAGCCGGATTGACCCATCACGGCGAGGAAGTCGCCGCGCGGCACCGCGAGGTCGACACCGAACAGCACCTGCGTTTCCACACTGCCCGAGAAGTAGCTCTTGGTGACCTGCTGGATGTCGATCAGCAAGCCGCTCACAGGCCGCCCTCTTTCTCATTGCCGATGGCGCGCGTGATGACCTGGTCGCCCTTCTTCAATTCGCCGCCGACGATTTCGGTGTAGCGGAAGTTGGACAGGCCGATCTTGACCTCCTGCGCCTTCGGCTGGTTGTGCGCGTCCAGCGTGTAGATGCGGAACAGGCGCGCCAGGTCGGACTTGCTGCGGAAGCCGGCGTCGTCTTCCTGCGGCGCGACGGCGGTGGCAACCGCGCTGGCGCTGGCCGATGCCGAAGCGGAGGCCGAAGCCGAAGCTGCAGCAAGCTTCTTCTGCTTCTCAATCTCCTCATCGCTCAAACGGAAGCGCAGCGCGGCAGTCGGGATGCGCAGCACGTTCTGGCGATTCCCCACCAGCAGCCGCACCTGCGCCGTCATGCCGGGCTTGAGCAGCTCGTCCTTGTTATCCACATCCAGCACCACGTTGTAGGTCACCACGTTCTGCACCACGTTGGCGGCGAGGCGGAACTGGCGCATGCGCGCGCTGAATTCCTTGTCCGGATACGCATCCACCACGAAGCGCGCTTCCTGTCCTTCCTTGAGCGAGCCCACGTCCGCTTCCGACACGCTGGTATCGATCTGCATCTTGGTCAGATCGCGCGCAATCTGGAACAGCTGCGGCGTGGTGAACGACGCTGCCACCGTCTGCCCCAGATCCACCGTGCGCTTGATGATGACGCCATCGATCGGCGCGCGGATCACCGAGTTGTTGAGGTCCGCCTGCGCCCGCGCCAATTGCGCTTCCGCCAGCTGGATATTGGCCTGCGCCACATCGACCTCGCGCTTGGACTGGTCCAGCGCCAGCGGCGAGATAAAGCTCTGTGTCACCAGCGTCTGGTTGCGCGAGTGCGTGGCCTGCGCCAGCCGCAGCGAGGCCTTGGCCGACGCCAGTTGCGCCTCGGCCTGGCGGATCTGCGCGTTGAAGATGGTCGGGTCCAGCGTCAGCAGCACCTGGCCCTTGGTCACGTGGTCGTTGAAGTCCGCCTTCAGCTGGTTCACCGTGCCCGACACTTGCGAACCGATATTGATCAAGGCCACCGGATTGATGGTGCCGGTCGCCGTCACCGACTGCGTGATATTGCCCGTATCGACCGGCGCGGTACGGAAACGTGGCGCTTCCACCACAGGGGTCTTGCTTTTGGAATAGAAGGCGCCGGCGCCGCCGACTATCACCAGCAAACCGACTGCCAGCGCGAGCTTCTTTTTGGTCAGGAAAGCCATTGTTTTCAGTGTGTCCCATAGTGAGATCCGGCGACGTGCGGATCAGCCGGGCAAGTATCAAACAGTTTTATTTTAAAAGCAACATATCGATTGCCTCTCCCCTATGAGGCAAGCATGCATACCTTTGTCGTGGGATATGCAAAATTGCAATTCGGCTTTGCAGGAATGTCCGTTCCCAGCACGCATTTTTCTCCCTAAGATGGCCTCACTCAAACACGGAGGACATCATGTCAGAAACGCTCACCATCAAGGTCGCCGACGGCAGTTTCAACTGCTACGTAGCGCGTCCTGCCAACGCCGCCAGCGCACCGGTGATCGTGGTGCTGCAGGAGATCTTCGGCGTCAACGCCGGCATCCGCAGCATCGCCGATGACTACGCGGCCAAGGGCTACATCGCCGTCGCGCCGGACCTGTTCTGGCGCGCCGATCCCGGCCTCGATATGTCCGAGGCCGAACCGGGCGACTGGGCGCGCGGCTTCGCGCTCTACAGCGCCTACAACTTCGACGGCGGCGTCGGCGATATCGCCGCCACCGTGGCTGCCGCGCGCACGCTGAAAGGCGGCAGCGGCAAGGTCGGCGTCACCGGCTACTGCCTGGGCGGATTGATGACCTACCTGACTGCGGCGCGCGCCGATGCCGACGCCTTCGTCGCTTACTACGGAGGCGGCACCGAAAAGTACGCGGCCGAAGCGGGCAACATCAGCAAGCCGACGCTGTATCACCTGGCCGAGGAAGACGAATACATCGGCAAGGATGCGCAAGCCACCATCCGCGCCGCCTTCAAGGGCAATCCCAAGATTGAGCTGCACAGCTACCCCGGTTGCAACCACGCCTTCGCACGGCCTGGCGGCACCCACTACGACAGCGCAGCGGCCACCCTGGCCAACGCACGCACCGACGCTTTCTTCAAACACCACTTGTCTTAAACTTCAGGAGAACATCATGACCGAACAAATCAACCCATCCCGCCGCAACGCCATGGTCGGCAGCGCCGTCGCCGCAGCTGCCACCGCACTGGCCGCCGTCAGCACCGAAGCAGTCGCCGCACCAGCAGGCAAGGTGACCAAGACCGTCGCCACCATCACCACCCGCGACGGCGTCGAGATCTACTACAAGGACTGGGGCCCGCGCACCGGCCAACCGGTGATCCTGAGCCACGGCTGGCCACTGAGCTCGGACAGCTGGGAGTCGGCAGCCTTCTTCCTGGCGAACAATGGCTTCCGCGTCATCACCCACGACCGTCGCGGCCACGGCCGTTCGAGCCAGCCTTGGGACGGCAACGACATGGACCACTACGCCGACGACCTGGCGCAGCTGATCGAAGCGCTGGACCTGAAAAACATCATCCTGGCCGGCTTCTCGACCGGTGGTGGCGAAGTGGCGCGCTACGTCGGCCGTCACGGCACCAAACGCATCGCCAAGCTGGGCCTGATCTCGGCCGTGCCGCCGCTGATGCTGAAGACCGACACCAACCCGGACGGCCTGCCGATCGAAGTGTTCGATGGCATCCGCGCCGCATCGATCAAGGATCGCGGCCAGCTGTATCTGGATCTGGCCTCCGGCCCGTTCTACAACTACAACCGTCCAGGTGCGAAACCGTCGCAAGGCATCATCCAGGCCTGGTATTCGCAGGGCATGCAGGGCGGCTTCAAGAACACCTACGACTCGATCAAGGCGTTCTCGGAAACCGACTTCCGCGACGACCTGAAAAAGTTCGACAAGCCGACCCTGGTCATCCACGGTGAAGACGACCAGATCGTGCCAATCAAAGCCGCCGGCATCGCCTCCGCCAAGATCGTCAAGGGCGCCAAGCTGATTACCTACCCGGGCGCGCCGCACGGCCTGACCGATACCCACAAGGACAAGTTCCACGCCGACTTCCTTGCATTTGCAAAGTCGTAATCAAATCGGCAAGCTGAAAAAAAACCGCCTCCGGGCGGTTTTTTTATGTGATATGGTTTCCTCTACCATGATGGAACTTTTCTCGCCCCCTACCGATCCCTCGCTGCTCCAATATGGTGTCTACACACCAACGCTGGTGCTGCTCTCAATACTCGTTGCCATCTTCTCATCATGGATGGGTTTACAAGTGGTGGGCCAGGCGCGGCTGGCCAACACACGGGGCCTGCGCGCCGCCATGCTGGCCACCGGCAGCCTGGCGCTGGGGTGCGGCGTCTGGTCGATGCATTTCATCGGCATGCTGGCATTTGCGCTGTGTACCAGCGTCAACTACGAAAACGGACTGACCCTGCTGTCCGTGCTGCCCAGCCTGGGCGCTTCCTGGATTGCATTGACACTCATCAGCCGCCGCAGCCTGAGCCTGGCCTCGCTGCTGACCGGCGGCGTGCTGGTCGGCGCCGGCATCGGCGCCATGCACTATACCGGCATGGCGGCCATGCAAATGTCGCTCGACCTGCGCTACGACCCGTTCATGTTCGGCCTCTCCATCGTGGTGGCCGTGGTGCTGGCGACACTGGCCTTGTGGATCCGCTTCGGCCTGCGCACCCTGCGCCTGCCGGACTGGATGCTGACCGCGTTCAGCGCCGGCGTGATGGGCTGCGCCATCGCCGGCATGCACTACACCGGCATGGCGGCGGCACGTTTCGTCGGCCAACTGCCGCCCGGTGCCGTGCCGCAGCATGGCTCGACCTTCCTGGCGCTGGCCATCACCCTGATCACCATGGCGGTCACCGTGTTTGTGCTGGGCATCAATGGCCTGCTGCGCTATCGCGAGATGTACCGCCAACTGTCCGAAAGCGAATCCTGGATGCGCGCGCTGCTGACCACCACCGTCGACGGCGTGATCACGGTCGACCGCGACGGCATGATCCATGAATTCAATGCCTCGGCCGAACGCATCTTCGGCTGGCCGCGCGATGAAATCGTCGGCCGCAATATCCGCGTGCTGATGGCCGATGCCGAACGCTCCGAACGCGACGGCCTGCTGAACTACCTGCGCACCGAAAATTCCAGCATTCCCGGCAAGGGCAGCGAAGTGATCGCCGTGCGCCAGGATGGCAGCCTGGTGCCGATCCGCCGCGCGCTTGGCCATGCGCGGCTGGCCGAGCGCGACCTGTTCGTGCTGTTCATTACCGACATCAGCGAACGCCGCGCCATCATGCAGGCGCTGCGCGACAGCGAGCAGCAATTCCGCTCGCTGATCGGCAACATCCCCGGCATCTCCTTCCGCAGCAGCAATGCGTTCGACGCGCCGCCGCTGTTCATCAGCGATAACATCGAGCGCCTGGCCGGCTACCCGGCCAGCGAATTCGTCGGCGCCAACCGCACCCGCACGCTGGCCTCGCTGATCTGCGAGGAAGACCGCGAACGCGTGGGTGCGGAAATCTCGCGCAGCATAGCCAACCTGGCCACCTACCAGGTCGAGTACTGCCTGCTGCACGCCAACGGCAGCAAGCGCTTCATGTGGGAACACGGCGCGGTCACGCAGGATGAAACCAACCCGGAGATCCGCTGGATCGACGGCGTGATCCTCGACATCAGCGAACGGCGCGAGATGGAACAGCAGCTGCGCGCCGCCAAGGAAGTGGCGGAACGAGCGGCGGCGGCGCGCGCCAGCTTTGTCGCCAACATGAGCCACGAGATCCGCACGCCGATGAACGCCATCCTCGGCTTCACCGACGTGCTGCTCGATACCGACCTGGATAGCGAACAGCGGCGCCACCTCGACACGGTGCGCAAGGAAGGCCGTTCGCTGCTGCGCCTGCTCAACGAAATTCTCGATACCGCCAAGCTGGACAAGGGCGCAGTGGAACTGGAGCCCGACGACTTCAGCCTGCTCAGCCTGATCGACGAACTGGCTTCCACCTTCGGCACCAACGCCCACAGCAAAGGCCTGGAGATCGAGATCATCTACGACCCGGCGCTGCCCGCCTGGCTGCACGGCGACGAGCTGCGCATGCGCCAGGTGCTGGGCAACCTGCTCGACAACGCCATCAAATTCACCGCCGAGGGCAAGGTCAGCCTGCGCGCCTGCGCCGAGCAGGGCCAGTTGCACATCACCGTGCAGGACACCGGCATCGGCATCGCGCCGGAGCGCATCAACGCCATCTTCGACCCGTTCACCCAGGCCGACGCCTCGATGACGCGCCGCTTCGGCGGCACTGGCCTGGGCACCACCATCAGCCGCCAGCTGGTCGGCCTCATGGGCGGCAAGATCTGGGCCGAGAGCACGCAAGGCGTGGGCACCACCTTCCACGTGGTGCTGCCGCTGGTGGCGGCACACCACGCGCCGGCCCACAGCGGCGAGCGCACCGACTATCCGCTGCCGCCGCTGCACATCCTGGCGGCGGACGACGTGCCGCAAAACCTGGAGCTGCTGTCGCTGCTGCTGTCCAAGCGCGGCCACACGCTGGACACCGCGCATGACGGCAGCGAGGCGGTGCTGCTGTCGGCAACGCGCCGCTACGACGTGGTGCTGATGGATATGCAAATGCCGGACATGGACGGCCTGGCCGCCACCCGCGCCATCCGCCGGCGCGAACAGCAGGACGGCACGGCGGCGCTGCCGATCGTGGCGATGACGGCCAGCGTGCTGGCGGCCCACCGCGAAGCCAGCGCCGCAGCCGGCATGAATGGCTTCGCGTCCAAGCCGGTCGACTGGCACGCGCTGTCGCACGAGATTGCGCGGGTGCTGCACCTGCCGCCGGTGGCGTCGGCGCCACCGCCGTCGGAAGCGCCGCGCCACCGGGTGCTGAACCAGAAGGCCGGGCTGCAACGCTGGGCTGGCAACGAGGACGCCTATCACCAGGCGCTGCGCCGCTTCGTCACCGAGCATGGGACGGCGGCGGCTACGCTGGCCAAGCTGCTGGCCGACGGCAGCGCGGCGCGCCTGGCCGAGGCGCAGGCGTGGTGCCACAAGGTGCGCGGGGTGGCCGCCAACATCGGGCTGGAACAGCTGAACGCGACGCTGGCGCAGATCGAAAAGCTGTGCGGCTCGCCGCAGCACGAAGGCACCTCGGTCGCGCTGCAAACCGAACTGGCGCAGGCGCAGCGCACGCTGGCGGCGCAGATGGACGCGGCCCTGAGCGCGATCCATGCCCTGGCCCCGGCGCGTAGCACGCGGCTGGAGGCGCCGCCGGCGGCCGCCTTCGATCCGGCAGCCGCGCGCCAGAAAGGCACAGCCTTGCTACCCTTCCTCCAGCGCGGCGCCTTGAATGACAGCGCCATGACGGCGCTGAGCGCCGCCCTTACCGGCGCACCGTCGGCGCTGGCGCAGCAGCTGGGCGCGGTGCACAACGCCTTGAACGATTTCGATTTCCCGCAGGCGCAAGCCGCGCTGGAAGTATTGCTGGCCAGCCTGGCCACGGAGCACCCATGATCACGACTCACCAACCGAACCAGCCACAAATCCTCGTTGTCGACGACGAGGCCGGCAACCTACAGCTGCTGCGCCACATCCTGCAAGACCATTACCGCCTGCTGTTCGCCAAGGACGGCATGCGCGCGCTGGAACTGGCGCGCACCGAGCAGCCGCAACTGATTTTGCTGGACGTGATGATGCCCGAGATGACGGGCTATGAAACCTGCGTCAAGCTGAAGGCCGATCCCGCCACCGCCGCCATTCCCGTCATCTTCGTGACTGCATTGAACGACACCGACGACGAGGTGGTCGGTTTCGAAGCCGGCGCCGTGGACTACATCACCAAGCCGGTCAGCCCGCCCATCGTGCGCGCCCGCGTGCGCACCCACCTGTCGCTGGTGGGCGTGGAGGAATTGAAGAAGACGCGTCTGGAAATCGTCCAGCGCCTTGGCCTGGCGGCCGAATACAAGGACAACGAAACCGGCCTGCACGTGATCCGCATGAGCCACTACGCGCGCATCCTCGGCCTCGCGGTCGGCATGAGCGAGGCCGAGGCGGACGACCTGCTGCACGCCGCGCCCATGCACGATGTAGGTAAGATCGGCATCCCGGACAGCATCCTGCGCAAGCCCTCGGCGCTGGACCCGGAGGAATGGAAGATCATGCAGTCGCACCCCACCATCGGCGGCGACATCATCGGCAAGCATCCGGGCGGTATGATGGCGATGGCTTATGATGTCGCCGTGTCCCATCATGAAAAATGGGATGGCAGCGGTTATCCGAACGGCCTGCAGGGCGAGCAGATTCCGCTGGTTGGCCGCATCGTCGCGATTGCCGACGTGTTCGACGCGCTCACTTCCGCCCGCCCCTACAAGGAGGCGTGGCCGGTGGAGAAAGCGGTCGCGCACATGGAGGCCCAGCGCGACAAGCATTTCGAGGGCCGGCTGGTGGACCTCTTCTTCAAACAGATGCCCGCGCTGCTTGAGGTCAAGGAACGCTGGGCAGAGCGATAGTTAATTCAGACGTTCGCCGCGTCCCGCCAGGCGCGCCATCACGCTCACCGCGTGATCGATCTGCGCTTTGGTGTGGCCGGCGTTCATCATGAAGCGCAAGCGCGCTTGTCCCACCGGCGCAGCCGGGAACTGGATCGAATCCACATGCACGCCCTCGGCGCGCAGTTCCATCGCATAGCGCTGGCAAGTCTCCGCATCGCCGATCAGCACCGGCAGGATCGGCGTGGCAGTCGAGATAATCGTGTAGCCCAGTGGTTCCATGCGCTCGATGAAGTAACGCTGGTTGTCCCACAGGCGCTGGCGGCGTTGCGGTTCCTCTTCCAGGATATCCAGCGCGGCCAATAGCGCCGCTGCCTGGTCCGGCGGTGGCGGGCAGGTGAAGCCGTAGGCGGAACTGGTCAGGCGGATCACGTCCGCCACCTGCTTGTCCACCGCGACGAAGCCGCCGATCGAACCGAGCGCCTTGCTCAGGGTCCCCATCTGCATGATGTTGCTGCTGTAGCAGTTGAAGTGCTCCGAAGTGCCGCCGCCGTTGGCACCGAGGATGCCGGTGGCATGCGCGTCGTCGATGTACAGCAGCGCGCCGAAGCGCTCGGCCAGCGCAACCAGCTGCGGCAGCGGCGCAATCGTGCCCTCCATGCTGAACACACCATCGCTGACGATAATCGGCGTGGTGCCATCGGCGGCGCCTGCCTGCAGCAGCGATTCCAGGTGGTCCATGTCGCAGTGGCGGTAGTTGTAGCGCAGCGCGCCCGACATCTGGATGCCTTCGCGGATCGAGATGTGATTGAATTCGTCCGAGTAGTAGGCGTACTTGTGGCGCTTCTTCGAGCGGAAGCCGTGCAGGCGCGCCAGCGTGGCCGCCTTCACGATCGACGACAGCACACCGATGTTGGCCATGTAGCCGGTCACGAACAGCACCGCGTCGGTCTTGTGTTTGAGCGCGCCGAGGCGGCGTTCCAGTTCGCGGTACACCTCAAGGTCGCCGCCCAGCAGGCGCGATTCGCAGTTGCCCACGCCGTAGCGGTCCAGTCCCTGCTTGGCCGCCGCCACCAGGCGCGGATGGTTGGCCAGCGCCAGGTAATTATTGGTGCTGAACGAGACCACCGTTTCGCCTTCCGTCACAAAGGTCGGATCGGGCAAGGTGCTGTGCACCGAGGAGTCGTGGTAAATCGGGTGGTGCTGCAGCCAGCTGGCTATGTCGCTTAAATCGTGCATGATGTGGAAGGCCGAAAATAACCAGTCCATCATAGAACCGGGCGGCTTACCGCAAGCTTGCGGTCACATTACCAATCGGTTAGCCGGCCAGTGGCAGGACAATGCGCGCGATCAGCCCCGGTGCGCCGTCTTCCAGTACCAGCTTGCCGTCGTGCGAAGTGGCGGTGGCGCAGACGATGGACAGGCCGAGGCCATTACCCGGCATGTGGCGGCTCTTGTCGAGGCGATAAAAGCGCTGCGTGACCTTGCCGCGCTCACTGGCCGGAATGCCGGGGCCATTGTCGTGCACAGCGATCGACGCCTGGCCGTGATACAGGCCCGCGCGCACGTGGATGGTGGAGCCGGGACCGGCGTACTTGATGGCGTTGTCCAGCAGGCTGGCGACGGCGCTGGCCAGCAGGTTGCGGTCGCCGTCCACGTGCAGCGAGTCCGGCGCATCCACGGTCAGCTTGATGTTGCTGTCTTCCGCGATGGCCTCGTACATCTCGCCGATATCAGCGACTACGCGGCCCAGGTCGAGCCGCTCGAACAGGCGGCCGCGCATGCCGGATTCCGCTTCGGCGATCTGCAGCAGGCGTTCGAACAGGCGGATCAGGTCATCGATATCGTCGATGGCGTCGTGCGCGGCGCCGGACAGCGTGGGCACCGTCATCTCGTGGCGCAGCGCGTCGTCCAGCCGGCCGCGGATGCGGCTCAGCGGCGTGCGCAGGTCGTGCGCGATGGCGTTGGAGACGTGGCGGATGCCGTCCATCAGCAGCTCGATGCGGTCCAGCATGCGGTTGATGTCGCGGTTGAGCAGCGCGAATTCGTCGTTGCCGGTGACCGGGATGCGCGGACTCAGGTCGCCCGCTTCGATCTGCGCCGCCGTGCGGCGGATCTCGCCGAGCCGCGCTTCAATCGTGCGGCGGAACAGCAGCGCGCCGGCCACGGTCAGCATCAGCGACACGAACGCGCCAGCCGCCAGCGCGCGCCAGATCACTTCGCGCACTGCTTCTTCCTCGCTCAAGTCACGGCCGACGATCAGCATGCCACCACCGTCCAAAGGCCGCAGGTACAGGCGCGCCGGCGCATTGCGGCCGTTGCGCAGCACGGTGGTGGTGACGAAGTCCTCGCCGTCTTCGGCGCTCGGCCAGGAGCCGAGATTGCCGCCGGCCGATGTGCCGTCGGCATTGAGGATCTGGAAAATTTCACGGTCGCTGTCGACGCCATCGCTCAACTGGCGCCTCACCTCGGCCAGCAAAGCGGCGCGGCGGCCGTGGCCTGCATTCGCCAGCAGGCGCTCGGTCTGCGCCTCGATCTTGCCGTCGATATTCTGGTCGATCACGCCGATGGTACCGCTGTAGAACACCAGCGACACCGCCGCAATGGAGGCGATGCCCAGCAGGCCGTAGCCCAGCACCAGCTTGGCGGCAATCGAGGTGCGGAAGCGGAACAAGCGGCTACTCCGCCTCGTCCGGCGGCGCCACGCCCATGCGGTAGCCGACGCCGCGCAGGGTGTGGATCAGCTGCACCGGGAAGTCCTTATCCACCTTGGCGCGCAGGCGCGAGATCTGCACGTCGATCACATTGGTCTGCGGATCGAAGTGATAGTCCCATACCGATTCCAGCAGCATGGTGCGGGTCACCACCTGGTTCTCGTTGCGCATCAGGTATTCGAGCAGGCGGTATTCGCGCGGTTGCAGCGTGATCACCTTGCTGCCGCGCGTGACGCGCAGCGTGCGCAGGTCGAGCCGCAGGTCGGCCACTTGCAGCTGGGTGCTGTCGGCGCCGGGCGCACTGCGGCGCAGCAGCGCTTCCACCCGCGCCAGCAGTTCGGAGAAAGCGAATGGCTTGGACAGGTAGTCGTCGGCGCCGCCGCGCAATCCGCTGACGCGGGCGTCGATGGTGGTCATGGCGCTGACGATGATGACCGGCGTCTGCTTGCCCAGCGCGCGCAGCTTGTCGACGATGGACAGGCCGTCGATGCGGCCTGGCAGCATGCGGTCGAGGATGATGATGTCCCAGTCCTCGCTGCTGGCGTAATCGAGTCCGTCCGGGCCGGTGGCGGCGGCGGTCACGATGTAGCCGGCCTCGCGCAGGCCCTTGCAGATATAGTTGGAGGTTTCGGCTTCGTCTTCAATCACCAGGCAGCGCACACGAGTCTCCGGGAATCAGTAATAAGTGGGTATTCTAGCGCGCCTTGCCGGCCAGCTCGCGGTACAGCGCGTGGTAGTTCTCCGCCATCTTCTCAGCGGTGAACAGTTCCCAGTAGCGCGCCTCGGCGCGGCGGCCCATCTCGGCCGCCTGCTCCGGGTTCTGCCACAGCGTGCGCATGGCCGCGCCCAGCGCTGCCGGATCGTCCGGCGGCACCACCAGGCCGGTCTCGTTGTCGATGTTGATGTAGGTGGTGCCGGTGCCGATTTCGCTCGAGATCATCGGCTTGCCGTACATCGCGCCTTCCAGCAGCGAGATGCCGAAAGCTTCCGAGCGCAGGTGCGACGGGAACACCATGGCATAGCTCAGCTCCAGCAGCGCGGCCTTGTCTTCCTCGTCCACCGCGCCGATGAAGTGCACGTGGGTGAGGCCGAGGCGCTCGGCATGCTGCTTCAGCGCCTGCTCTTCCGGGCCGGCGCCGACGATCACCACCGGGTAGTCGAGATTGGCCATCGCATCGAGCAGGATGTGCAGGCCTTTGTAGTAGCGCAGCACGCCGACGAACAGGAAGAAGCGCTCTTCAAACTGCGCGCGCCACTTGGCCTTTAGTTGTTCCGACGCCTTCGGGTAGGTGGTTTTATCCAGGCCGTAGGTGATGGTGCGGGTCTTGTGCTCGAAGCGCTTGAGCACCGGCGACGAGGCCAGGTAATTGGGCGAGGTCGCCACCACCGTGTCGACGCTGCGCAGGAAGCGGCGCTTGAGCGGGCTATACACGCGCAGCAGGTTTTTCTGGCGCACGATGTCGGAGTGGTAGGTCACCACGCACGGCTTGTTAATGCGCGCCATGAAGTGGGCCAGGTCCATGAACGGCCACGGGAAGTGGTAATGGATCACGTCCGCCTTGCGCGCCAGGCGCGCCAGCTTGCGGATGGCGGCCACCGAAAAACCGGTCGAGGCGATTTCAAAATCCAGCGGCACGCGGTGCACGGTGTGGCCTTCGAATTCGATTTCGGACGGGCCGCTGCGGCTCAGCGTCAGCACTTCATTGGTCACGCCCAAGCGTCCCGTGCCGACGCACAGCTGGCGGATCACTTGCTCGATACCGCCCCAGGTGTCGGGATAGTAGGTCTTGTAAAAATGGAGGACGCGCATGATGCTTATTTTTTCAGTACTTCGTGATAAACGGCGACGGTGCGGCGCGCCGCTTCATCCCAGGTCAATTCCAGCGCACGGCGCTGGCCGGCCGCGATGCAGCGGTTGCGTACGGCGTCGTCGCGCGCCAGCGTGGTCATGGCGGCGGTGATATCGCCCACCGACAGCGGATCGAATTCGACCGCCGCACCATTCGCCACTTCCGGCAGCGAGGTAGTGTTGGAGCAGGCCACCGGCACGCCGGCCGCAAACGCCTCCACCAGCGGCAGGCCGAAGCCCTCGTGCAGCGACGGGAACACAAACGCGCCGGCGCCGGCATACACGTGGCGCAGATGGCGCGCGTCGGTCAGCTGGTCGAGCCAGACCACGTTCTCGCCGCGCTGCTGCGCATCCTTGATGCGCTTGACCAGTTCCTCGCTGCGCCAGCCCGGCTGGCCGACGATCACCAGCTGGCGCGCCGAGCGCAGCACCGGCGGCAGGGCCAGATAGGCTTCCAGCAGGCGCTCGACGTTTTTGCGCGGCTGCAGCGTGCCGACGAACAGGAAGTAGCCGTTGCGCAGGCCGTGCAGCTCCAGCGTGATGTCGCGCTCCTCGGCGGACGGCGCGTCGAACCAGTGCGCGGCCACGCCGTGGTGCACCACGCTGATTTTGTTTTCATCGACGCCGAAATGCTCGACCAGTTCGCGGATCGAATAATGCGAACCGGTGATCACATGCTGCGCCTTGCGCGCGGCCTTGGCCTGCAGCCAGTTCTTCAGCTTGCGCATTTTCGGGCTGGCCCATTCCGGATGCGAAATCGGCAGCGCGTCGTGCAGCGTGGCCACCACCGGGCAGTCCATGCGCACGATGCGATAGTCGGTGGCGTGGAACAGATCGAGCGGCGCGGCGCCCTTCTCCAGGGCCACGCGGGTGCTCAGGTGCACCGACGCTGGCAGGATCAAGTCGCCCAGCGTCGCCAGCGGAAAGGACAGCGGCAGCGCACGGCCCAGTTTTACCTTGCGCGCGTCGCCATGCGGCGCAAACGACAGCGGCACCACCTCCACGCCGGTTTGCGGCAAGTGGTCGAGCAGCGCGCGGCTGTAGACGCCCAGGCCATCGAGGCGCCCATTGGTCAGCACCGGTTCGGCCGTCGTCACCGACAGGCCGGTGCGCAGGGTGGTTGAGGTGTTCACGCCGAATACATCCAGCGCAGCGTGTCGGCCAGCGGCACGCTGTCCAGCGGGCCGGTCGCGGCGATCAGGCGACGGTTGTCACCCACCAGCCGCACCACTTCATTGGCACGCACGAAGGCGGGATTCACATGCACATTGATCTTGTAGCCGGCGATGTCGGCCATCATGTCCAGCGCCTCGCCCAGCGAATACGCATGGCCGGAGCAGATGTTGAAGGTGCCGCCAATCGCAGCGGGAGCAGCGAGCAGCTTGCGGTAGCTTTGCGCCACCATGCGCACATCGGAGAAATCGCGCCACACGTGCAGGTTGCCCAGCTCAATGTCGGCGGCCTTGCGGCGGAAGTGCGAGACGATTTTCGGCAGCAGGAAGTTCTCGTGCTGGCCGACGCCGGTGTAGTTGAATGGACGGACCACGATCAGCGGCAGCTTGTCCTGCCACAGGCGCGCCATGTACTCCATCGACAGCTTGCTGACGGCGTAGTCGTTGGCCGGCGCGGCCGGCACCTCTTCGCCAATAACCCCGACGTCGGTATTGCCGTAGATATTGGCGCTGGACGCCAGCAGCACGGCCGACGGCTTCCTGGGCGATGCGGCCAGCGCTTCCAGCAGGTTGCGCGTGCCGACCACGTTGACGCGGTAGATCTGATCGACGTCGCCATGGGCGACGAAAGCGATGGCGGCCAGGTGGGCCACCACGTCCGGCTGGACTTCCTGCACCATGGCGGCCAGGCCGGCGCGGTCGTTCAAATCGACCGCGTATTGATTCACGCCCGGCGCGTGGCCGGGCGTGATGGTGCCGAACACTTCATAGCCGGCGTCGCGCAGCTGCTGCGCGACGTACTGGCCGGTGAAGCCGGACAAACCGGTTACCAGGGCGCGTTTGCCCATGCCTTCAGCGGCCATACGGACTCCTTAGAAAGAGAAGCCGGCTTTATTGCGGCGCAGGTCAGCCTCCACCATCATCTGGCACAGTTGTTCCAGCGTGGTCTCAGGCTTCCAGCCCAGCTCCCTGGTGGCCTTGGCCGGGTCGCCGATCAGCAGTTCCACTTCCGCAGGACGGTAGAACTTCGGATTCACGCGCACCAGCACCTTGCCGGTTTTCTTGCAGGTGCCGATTTCGTTGTCGGCCGAACCGCTCCACTCGAGCGACACATCGATGGCCTTGAACGCCATCGAGACGAAGTCGCGCACGGTTTCGGTACGGTTGGTGGCCAGCACGTAGGTGTCAGGCTCATCGGCTTGCAGGATGCGCCACATGCCTTCCACGTATTCCTTGGCGTAGCCCCAGTCGCGCTTGGCGTCGAGGTTGCCCAGCTCCAGCACGTCCAGTTTGCCCAGATGGATCTTGGCCACCGAGTCGGTGATCTTGCGGGTGACGAACTCACGGCCGCGCAGCGGCGACTCGTGGTTGAACAGGATGCCCGAGGCGCCGAAGATGCCGTAGGACTCGCGGTAGTTCACGGTCATCCAGTGGGCATATAGCTTGGCCACGCCGTACGGGCTGCGCGGGTAGAACGGGGTGTCTTCTTTTTGCGGCACGGCTTGCACCTTGCCGAACATTTCCGAGGTCGACGCCTGGTAGAAGCGGATCTTCGGATTGACGATGCGGATCGCTTCCAGCAGATTGACCGGGCCGACGCCGGTGATCTCGGCGGTGGTGACCGGCTGCTCAAAGGACACGCCGACAAAGCTCTGCGCCGCCAGGTTGTACACCTCGTCCGGCTGCGCGGTCTGCATCAGGCGGATGCTGGAGCTCAGGTCGGTCAGGTCGTACTCAACCAGGTGCAGGTTCGGGTGCGACTGGATGCCCAGTTCCTCGATGCGCCAGAAATTGACCGAGCTGGTGCGGCGGTAGGTACCGGTGACTTCATAGCCCTTTTCCAGCAGCAGTTGCGCCAGGTATGCACCGTCCTGGCCGGTAATGCCCGTAACCAGAGCTTTTTTTGCTTTGTTCATGATGAGTAACAGATCCAAGTCGTTCTTAGTAGCCCAACATTGTAACAGAGCGCCAGATGTGCATTTCTAACGAAAATTCTCGTTTTACATCACTTACACATTGTTACAGCAGAAATAAAAAAACCGGTCACCGCCTAAAAAGCGGCAACCGGCCCGATGAAACCAGTTGAATTAACGCTGGGCGACCGCGTCCACCACGCACAGCGCGGTCATGTTGACGATGCGGCGCACGGTGGCCGACGGCGTCAGGATGTGCACCGGCTTGGCGCAGCCGAGCAGGATAGGACCGACCGCGATGCCGTTGCCGGCCGCCGTCTTCACCAGGTTGTAGGCGATGTTGGCCGATTCGATGTTCGGCATCACCAGCAGGTTGGCGTCGCCGGTCAGGGTCGAACCCGGCATGATCTGGTTGCGCAGTTTCGAATCCAGCGCGGTGTCGCCGTGCATTTCGCCATCGACTTCCAGCGACGGATCGCGCTGCTTGACCAGTTCCAGCGCCGCGCGCATCTTCTGCGCCGAGGCGTTGTTGGACGAGCCGAAGTTGGAGTGCGACAGCAGCGCGGCGCGCGGCGACAGGCCGAAGCGGCGCATCTCGTCGGCGGCCATGCAGGTGATCGCGGCCAGTTCGTTGGCGTCCGGGTTTTCGTTGACGTGGGTATCGACCATCACCAGCTGGCGCTGCGGCAGCACCAGCACGTTCATGGCGGCGTACACGCAGGCGCCCTCGCGGCGGCCCAGCACCTGGTCGATATAGTGCAGGTGCAGCTGGGTGGTGCCGAAGGTGCCGCAGATCATGCCGTCGGCGTCACCCTTCTTGATCATCATGGCGCCGATCAGGGTGTGGCGGCGGCGCATTTCCAGCTTGGCGTACTCTTGCGTGACGCCCTTGCGCGCGGTCAGCTCGTAGTAGTCGCGCCAGTAGTCGCGGTAACGGTCGTCATGGTCCGGGTTGATGACGTCGAAGTCCACGCCCTGCTTCAGGCGCAGGCCGAACTTGTTGATGCGCGCTTCCAGCACGGCCGGACGGCCCACCAGGATAGGACGCGCCAGTTTTTCATCGCACACCACTTGCACCGCGCGCAGCACGCGCTCTTCTTCGCCTTCGGCGTAGACGATGCGCTTGGCGTCCAGCGGCGCCTTCTTGGCCACCGCGAACAGCGGCTTCATGAAGGTGCCCGAGCGGTAGACGAATTGCTGCAGGCTTTCTTCGTAGGCTTGCAGGTCTTTGATCGGACGGGTCGCGACGCCGGAATCCTCGGCCGCCTTGGCTACGGCCGGGGCGATCTTGGTCAGCAGACGCGGGTCGAACGGCATCGGGATCAGGTAGTCCGGGCCGAACGACAGGTTGGTGAAGCCGTAGGTGGTGGCCACGATGTCCGACTGCTCGGCGTGCGCCAGCTCGGCAATCGCGTGCACCACGGCGATTTCCATTTCGCGGGTGATGGTGGTGGCGCCGCAGTCCAGCGCGCCGCGGAAGATGTACGGGAAGCACAGCACGTTGTTGACCTGGTTCGGGTAGTCCGAACGGCCAGTGCACATGATGGCGTCGCCGCGCACGGCTTTCACGTCTTCCGGCAGGATTTCCGGATTCGGGTTGGCCAGCGCCAGGATGATCGGGTTCGGTGCCATGGCCTTGACCATGTCTTGTTTCAGCACGCCGCCGGCCGAGACGCCGAGGAAAATGTCGGCGTCCGGGATGACTTCAGCCAGCGTGCGGGCGTCGGTTTCGCGGGCGAAGCGTTCCTTGTCCGGGTCCATCAGCTCGGTGCGGCCCTTGTAGACCACACCGGCCAGGTCGGTCACGTAGATGTTTTCCAGCGGGAAGCCGAGGTCAACGATCAGGTCCAGGCAGGCCAGCGCAGCAGCGCCGGCGCCCGACACCACCAGTTTGCACTTCTTGATATCTTTGCCGACCAGCGAGATGCCGTTCAGGATAGCCGCGCCCACGATGATGGCGGTGCCGTGCTGGTCGTCGTGGAAGACTGGAATCTTCATGCGCTCGCGCAGCTTGCGCTCGATGGTGAAGCATTCCGGCGCCTTGATGTCTTCCAGGTTGATGCCGCCAAAAGTCGGCTCCAGCGCGGCGATCACTTCCACCAGCTTGTCCGGGTCTTGCTCATTGATTTCGATGTCGAACACATCGATGCCGGCGAACTTCTTGAACAGCACGCCCTTGCCTTCCATCACCGGCTTGGCGGCCAGCGGGCCGATATTGCCGAGGCCCAGCACGGCGGTACCGTTGGTAATCACAGCCACCAGGTTGCCGCGCGCCGTGTATTTGTAAGCGTTGGCCGGGTCGATGACGATTTCTTCGCAAGGCGCTGCCACGCCCGGGGAATAAGCCAGCGCCAGGTCGCGCTGGTTGGTCAGTTGCTTGGTCGGGGTAACGCTGATTTTGCCTGGAGTCGGAAACTCGTGGTATTCCAGCGCCGAAGCGCGCAGTTGTTGACGAATTGCTTCTTTATTCTCAGGTGACGAATCCATGCTTTACAGCCTTCCCATAGTTTTGCGATCGAAGGCCTGTGATTTTATCAGACCAATTCTTTCAATTAAGTAGGTATTTTCACCAACTGTATTAACCTGAATCGGCATTTTTCGTGAACATGCCGGGGGTTAGCCGAATTTTTGCCACAATGAATGAGGGATAGACGCAACATAATCAATTTTCCGAACTAATTACGTTTTACTATCGATTGATGCAATTCGATTGAAATTATCGATATTTCACCATGCGGAGCGTGCCGGTGTGGAATTCGACTAAGCTGATGCTATTCGCCGCTCTATGAGGAGGAAGCATGTCTTCACTGATCGTATCCAAGCGTTTGCCGGAACCGGCCGGCGCCTCGCCGCAGGGCGCGGCCTGGCAACAGCTGTTGCGCTGGCAGGAAAACCAGCAGCAGCTGGCCTTCGTCTATAGCCGCTCGCTGGGCGGGCTGGTGCACACCGGCCAGGGCAAGCTCGACCAGCTGACCCTGGACGCCGTCACCGTCGAGGCTGGCGCCAGCAAGCTGTACATCGTGCTGGCCGGCGCCACCTACGAGGCCGGGCCGCAGCTGTTCTTCACGCCCAGCCTGCTGAGCCGCTTCCACGTCAACGGCGTGGCGGTGCGGCTGGCCAACCACGACTGGCTGTTCCTGTCCGACGAAAGCCTGCCGGCGCTGGGCGTGGAGGAGCTGGTCAAGCGGCTACAATAGCGCATGCTCTCCGAATTCGACCTCATCAAGGAATACTTCCAGCGCCCTCACCACGCCATCCGCGCCACGCTCGGCATCGGCGATGACTGCGCGCTGATCACGCCCACGCCCGGCCTGCAAACCGCCATCTCGTCCGACATGCTGGTGGAGGGCCGCCATTTCTTTGCCGGTGAAGACCCGCTGCGGCTGGGCCACAAGGCGCTGGCGGTCAACCTGTCCGATCTGGCCGCGATGGGCGCGCGCCCGGTCGGCTTCACGCTGGCGCTGGCGCTGCCGGAAGCCAACCGCGACTGGTTGCACGGCTTTTCACAAGGCTTGTTCGCGTTGGCCGACGCCTTCAACATCGAGCTGATCGGCGGCGATACCACCAAGGGGCCGCTCAACATTTGCATCACCGTGTTTGGCGAGCTGCGCCCGGGCCAGGCCCTGCGCCGCAGCGCCGCAGCGCCGGGCGACGATATCTGGATTTCCGGCACGCTGGGCGATGCCCGCCTGGCGCTGGCCGGCTACCGCAAGGAACACCCGCTGGACGAGGCCGCGCTGCGTGCCGCCGCCGTGCGCATGCACACGCCGGTGCCGCGCGTGGAACTGGGCGTGCTGCTGGCCGGGCAAGGCATCGCCCATGCGGCAGTGGATATTTCGGATGGCCTGATTGGCGACCTCGGCCACATTCTGAAACTGTCGCAAGTGGGCGCCACGCTGGACGTGGACGCGTTGCCGGCCGGCGACGTGCTGGCCACCCAGCCCACCGGCCTGCGCCGCGCCTACACGGCAGCCGGCGGCGACGATTACGAGCTGTGCTTCACCGCGCCAGCTTCCTCGCGTGAGGCGATCCTGGCAGCGGCAGGCAGCGTGGCCACGCCGGTCACGCGCGTGGGCCGCATCGACGCCGACAGCGGCTTACGACTGGTGGACGCCGGCGGCGCCGCGCTCAACCTCAACCTGGCCAGTTTCGACCACTTCACTTCCTGATGCTTCGGCCGAAGCCAGCACCGGCGCCGACTGCACCAGCTTGCCCAGCTCGTTCGGCGGCAGCGCGCGGCTGAAGAAAAATCCCTGGATTTCATCGCAGCTGCCGCGCCGCAGGCATTCCAGCTGCGCCAGGGTTTCCACGCCCTCGGCAATCACCTGCAGCTTGAGGATGTGGGCCATGCTGATGATGGCCAGCGCGATGGCCGCATCGTTGGGATTGGTGGTGATGTCGCGCACGAAGGCGATGTCGATTTTCAGCTTGTCGATCGGGAAGCGCTGCAAGTACGCCAGCGAAGAATAACCGGTGCCGAAGTCGTCGATGGCAATCTTGACACCCAGCTGCCGCAAGCCGGTCAGCACGCTGATGGTGCGCTCGGCGTTGGACATCAGCGCGGTTTCGGTCAGTTCCAGTTCCAGCAATTCCGGCGGCACTTTGTGGCGCGCCAGCGCGTCGCGCACCAGCTGCTCCAGGTCGCCCTCCACGAACTGGCGGCTGGCGACGTTGACCGCCACCCGCACCGGCCCGGTGCCATCGGCCAGCCAGGCGGCGATCTGCTGGCAGGCGGCGTCGACGATCCAGTTCCCCACCCGCACCACCAGCCCCGTGTCTTCCAGCACCGGCACGAACTCGGCCGGATACACCAGCCCGAAGCCGGGCCGCTGCCAGCGCAGCAGCGCTTCCACCCCGGCGATGGTGCCGGTGTGCAGATTGACCTTGGGCTGGTAATGCAGGCGCAGTTCGCCGTTGTCGAAGGCGCGGCGCAGCGCCAGCTCCATGTCCAGCCGCGCCAGCACTTGCACATTCATGCCGGCGGTGAAGAAGCGGTAGCCGTCGCGCCCGCCCTGCTTGGCGCGCGACATGGCGGTGTCGGCATACTTGACCAGGGTTTCCGGGTCGGTGGCATCGTCCGGGTACATGGCAATGCCGATGCTGGCGCTGAGCACGGCCAGCTGGCCATCGAGCTCGAACGGCTGGCGCAGCGCGTCGCGCACCTCGTTGGCGGCGTGTACCGCTTCCTGCTGGTCGCGGCCCATGGTCAGGATTAAAGCGAACTCGTCGCCGCCGAGGCGGCCGGCGGTGTCGCGGATGCGCACGCACTGCACCAGCCGGTTGCTGAACTGGCGCAGCAAGTCATCGCCGCGCACCGTGCCGAGCGAGTCGTTGATGCCCTTGAAGCGGTCCAGCCCGATGAACAGCACGGCAATGCGCCGGCTCTTGTCCTGCGCCAGCGCGATGGTGTCGGCCAGCGCCTTGAAGAACAGCGTGCGGTTGGGCAGGCCGGTCAGGCTGTCGTAGTGGGCCATGCGCTGCAGCATTTCCTCGGCCTGGCGGCGCTCGCTGATATCGCGCGCCACGCCCAGCAGCACCGACGGCTGGCCGGGGCGCTGCAGCAGTTGCCAGTACAGCTCGACCGGCACGGCGACCAGGTCGCTGCGCATCAGTTCCAGCTCGGCCAGTTCCGGCGTGCGCGCTTGGCCGAACGCCAGCGCATACGCGGCCAGGCGTTCGGCCTGCAGGCGCAAGGCTTCCGGCGTGCCGAGGCCGATGCGGCTGGCGTTCGGGCCCAGCATCTCGCCGCGCGGATAGCCGAGCATGCGGCAGGCGCCGTCGTTGACGTCGACCAGTTCCGCGCTGGCGGTGTCGAGCAGGAAGATGGCGTCGGCAGTGGCGTCCATCGCGCTACGGAAACGTTGCAGCTCGGCGGTCCGCTCGCGCACGGTTTGTTCGAGGCGGACGTTGTAGCCGCGCTCGCGGTTGTGCAGCAAACGCATCTCCAGCATGTTGCGGATGCGCGTCAGCGTCTCGACCGGATCGAAGGGCTTGCTGATGAAATCGCGCGCGCCGCACTCGAAAGCGCGCAGCTTGTGGTCGGGCTGGGCGGTGACCACCAGCACCGGCAGCCAGCTGTCCGGCTCCAGCGGCTTGAGCGCGTCCATCACCTCGAAGCCGTTCATGCCGGGCATCTGCAGGTCGAGGATGATGAGGTCGTAGGGTTGCTGGGCGTGGCGGCTGGCCACCACGCGCGGGTCGGTAGTGGCGTCGACCGCCTTGTAGCCGGTGGAGGTGAGCAGGTATTCGAGCAACTCGACATTAACCGGCTGATCGTCAACGATCAGGATGCGGGCATGATGAATGTCGGCCTGACTGATCATTGCGCCTCCGGGGAAATCGAGCTCTTCAGTTACTGTAGCAGGCTGCACCAACAGTGGCGCACGGTTGCCACTATAACAAATTTCCGTGCACCACTGGCATCGATTACGAAGGGCATGGTACAGTGAGCGCAAGCCCTGAAGAACTAGCGAAGGAGAAGCCATGAGCAACAGCGACACCATTCTCGACCTCGCCGCGCAAGTCGGCAAAGCACTGCAGGACAAGGGCTTGATACTGGCCACCGCCGAATCGTGCACGGGCGGCGGCGTGGCCCAGGCCATCACTGAAATCGCCGGCTCGACCGGGTGGTTCGACTGCGGCTTCATCACCTACTCCAACGCCTCCAAGACCGAAATGCTGGACGTGTCGGCCGCGCTGATCGCGCAGATGGGCAGCGTGTCGGAAGAGGTGGCGGCGGCCATGGCGACCGGCGCGCTCGGTTCCAGCAACGCCCACATCGCGGTGTCCACCACCGGCATCGCCGGCCCCACCGGCGCGGTGCCGGGCAAGCCGGTCGGCACCGTGTGCTTCGGCTGGGCCAACAGCGACACGGTCCACACCGAACGGCTGGTGTTCAGCGGCGACCGCCGCGCGGTGCGCGAGCAAACCGTGATCCATGCCTTGCAGGGACTGCTACGCTTCATCAACTAGAAAGTTGCCTTCGTGCCGCAAAACAATTACTCTCGTCGCATTACGAAACAGCGTGGCGGGAGTGATTGATGCAAAACACGGTACATTTTATTCTCCAGGGTAAAGGCGGCATCGGCAAGACGCTGGTCTCGACCATCCTTGCGCAGTGGATCGCCAGCAAGGACTTGGCCGAAGGCCAGCAGCCGCTGCGCTGCTACGACACCGACCAGGAGAATGCGACCTTCTCGCGCTACAAGGCGATGAACGTCAAGCACGTGCCGGTGATGACCGACAGCCGCACCATCGACAACAAGCGCTTCGACGCGCTGATGATCGACCTGCTGGAAGAAGAAGGCAACTGCGTGATCGACAACGGCGCCAATACCTTCTCGCCGCTGATGGGCTACCTGATCGAGAACGACTGCTTCGCGCTGCTGCAGGAATCGGGCCGCAAGGTCTACATCCACACCATCGTCGGCGGCGGCGATACGCTGCACGACACGGCCATGGGCTTTGTCTCCACCGCCAAGTCCACCTCGGTGCCGCTGGTGCTGTGGGAGAACGAGCACTTCGGCCTGCTGCAATCGGCCAGCGGCAAGCAATTCATCGAATCACAGACCTATGCCGACAACGCCTCGCGCGTGGTGGGCCGGGTGGTGCTGTCGGCGCGCAATGCCGACACCTTCGGCGCCGACATCAAGAAAATGAACACCGCGCGCCTGACCGCGGCCGAGGTGCGCGAGAGCGACAAATTCAACGTGATGGAAAAGCAGCGCATCAAGGTCGTGTTCCGCGACCTGTTCGAGCAACTCGACAACGTGCAGTGGTAAGCGGCCATGGATCAGCAGAAGCTGCGCTCCCTGGTATTTGAAAAAACCGGCGTCAAGATCGACGTCGACGACCCGGTGTTCGCGCTGGTGGCGCTGAACGAAGCGGTGCTGGAAGAGGCGGTGGAACGCCATGTGGCGCGCATCGATGCCGCGTCGGAAAACCTGCTGCACCTGGCCCAGCAACAAGGCGGCCACGGCCATCATTCTGGCCCGGCCGAGCATCCACCCGGCTACGTGCCGACGCCGGCGGCCGGAGGCATGGTGCGGCCGATCGCCACGCAAACTGCGGCGATCACACCGCGCGAATTGCGCCTGTTGGGCGCGGCAGCGGCAATTGCCATCGCCAGCGCCCTGATCGTGCTGGGCGGCCAGGCGGCCTTCCACAAGTCCGGCCTGACACCGGAACAAACCCAAGCCCTGAAAAAAGCCGAGAAGCTGGAACAAGCGCTCCAGAAACTCGATCCGAAAACCCGCGCAGAACTGGAAGCGGCGCTGCAAAAATAAGGAAACCCATGCACGTAGAAGTTCCCAAGTCCCACAGTTTCAAACAATTCGGCGGCGAGTACGTGATGATCGTCATCAGTATCATCACCGCGCTGGCGCTGGAACACGCGGTGCAGAGCTGGCACCACCGCCACCTGGCCCATGAGGCGGCCAGCCGCATCGATGCAGAAATTCAGGCCAACGTCCGCGAACTGGATAGTGTGCTCAAGCATAACCAGACCGAAGTGGCGCGCCTGCAGACGCTGGCAGAAAAATTGCAGACCCGGCTACAGGAGCGCAAAGACCATCCCGACGGCCCCAAGCAGGAATTCGACACCAAGGTCGGCCTCAGCGTGCGGGTGCCATCGCTGCGGCGGGAGGCGTGGGAAGTGGCAGTGGCCAGCCAGGCCGCCAGCTGGATGTCGCAGCCACAGCTGGAGCGCTATTCCGGCCTGTACGCCAATATGCGCGACGTGCAGGCGCTGATAGCCAGTGGCAACAACAGTTTCCTCAACGGCCCCGCCATGATGGACGTGTTCAGCAATTACCAGATCGGCGACGGCGACCCCAAAGCCTTGTACCGCACGCTCAGGCAAATGATCAGCGCCTACAACAGCCTGGACGGCAACCTGGAGGAGTTGCGCAAGGAAATGGTCAAGACGGCTGCGGAACAGCACTAATCAAGCACTAATCAGCCGAAGCGCGGTCCCACCAGTTCGGCCAGAAAACCCGACACCGCGCGCACCCGCGCCGACGCGCTCAGGTCGGCATGCGTCACCAGCCACACGCCGTTGCTGAATACCGCCTCCGACGGCACCACGCGCACCAGCTGCGGCGCCGTGGCCAGGAAGTCCGGCACGATCGCCAGCCCGAGGCCGGCGCACACCGCCGCGATCTGCGTCGGCAGGCTGGACGTGGCCAGCACCACCTGCTCCGGCGCCACCTTGCCGGCCCACCAGCGCGCCGCCGGCAAATGGCTGCGCGCCTCGTCCCAGGTAATCACCGCCCGTCCCGCCAGCGGATCGCTGCCGGTCTGCGGATGGCGCTGCAGATAATCGCGGCTGGCGTACACGCTGTAGCTCATGGCGCCCAGGCCGCGCACCTTGAGATTGCCGCTGGTAGGGCGCACCACGCGCAAGGCCAAGTCCGCCTCGCGCCGCCCCAGCTCGACCGTGGTGGTGGTGGTGACGATTTCCAGCTGCAGATGGGGATGGCGCTGCATGAACGCCGGCAGCGCCGGAATCACCAGATCGCACGCCAGGTTTTCCGACGTTGCCAGCCGCACCGTGCCGCTGACGTTGGCGTCCAGCGCGGCCGCGCCGCGCTGGACCGCCAGCATGCCCTCTTCCACCACTTCCGCCCGCCTGAGGATTTCCTGTCCTTCGTCGGTCAGCAGATAGCCGGTCTGGTGGCGCTCGAATAGCCGCGCGCGCAGGCTGTCTTCAAGCTCGCCGATGCGCCGCGCCACGGTCGACTGGCTGGTGCGCAAGCTGGCCGAGGCCCGTGTCAGGCTGCCCGTGCGCGCCACCGCAAGGAAGAATTTGAGGTCGTTCCAGTCCATGAACGTTTTCTATTTTTAGAAAATGATCCACCGATTATTGGCATTTTCATAGCAAAAATCAATGCCTATATTGGCGGCATACCCACTCGACAGGAGCACATCATGCAATACAAAACTCTCGGCAATACCGGCCTGCTGGTTTCGCAACTGTGCCTCGGCACCATGACCTTCAGCGATGGCAGCGGCATCTACCAGCACATCGGCAACGTCGGCCAGCAGGAGGCGGACCGGCTGGTGCGCACCGCCTTCGACGCCGGCGTGAATTTCTTCGACACCGCCGACGTGTACTCGGCCGGCGCCAGCGAACAGACGCTGGGCCAGTCGTTCAAGAACCTCGGCATCGCCCGCTCGGACGTGGTGCTGGCCACCAAGGTCTACAGCCGCATGGGCCAGGGCCGCAATGACGTCGGCGCCTCGCGCGGCCACATCATGGACGCGGTCGAAGCCAGCCTGCGCCGCCTGCAGACCGACCACATCGACCTGTACCAGATCCACGCCAACGACAGCGTCACGCCGCTGGACGAAACGCTGCGCGCGCTCGATGATCTGGTCACCCAGGGCAAGGTGCGCTATGTGGGCGTGTCCAACTGGCAGGCGTGGAAAATCGCCCGTTCGCTGGGCGTGTCGGCGCAAAAGGATCTGGCGCGCTTTGAAACCGTGCAAGCGTACTACTCGATCGCCGGACGCGACGTCGAACGCGAAATCGTGCCGCTGCTGGAAGCGGAAAAAATGGGCCTGCTGGTGTGGAGCCCGCTGGCGGGCGGCCTGATGTCCGGCAAGTTCACGCGCCACAACCAGACGCCGGATGGCGCGCGCCGCTCCGGCTTCGACTTCCCCATCGTCGACAAGGAACGGGCCTGGAACATCATCGACGTGCTGGCGCCGATCGCAGAGGCGCACCAGTGCAGCCCGGCGCGCGTGGCGCTGGCCTGGTTGCTGTCCAGGCCGGTAGTGACCTCGGTGATCATGGGCGCCAAGCGGATCGACCAGCTGCAGGACAACCTGGCCGCCGCCGAGCTTAAACTCAGCGCCGAAGAGCAGCGCATGCTCGACGAAGTGAGCGCCCTGCCGCCCGAGTATCCGGGCTGGATGCTGGCCACCCAGGGCGCCGACCGCCTCGGCCCGGTCGACCTGTGGCACAACGCCGTCAACTCCTGAGCGGGTTTTATGCTAACATATGAACACCTATTCATATGTTAGCAATCATGAGCTGCCAACACGACTATTCCAATTGCGATCCACAAATCGCCCAGCTGGCGGACCTGTTCCACCTGCTGGGCGATCCCACCCGCCTGCGCATCGTGCTGGCCTGCATGCCGGCGCCGATTGCCGTCTCCGAGATCGCCGCTACACTGGAATTGAGCGGCTCGCTGGTGAGCCACCACCTGCGCCTGCTGCGCGCGGCCCGCATCGTCAAGTCCGAGCGCCAGGGCAAGCAAGTTTTCTACTCCGCCGCCGATGCCCATATCAGCGGCGTACTCAACGATATGCTCGAACATATCGCCGAACCTTCCACCGGGACCGAAGCATGAGCAAGCGCCACGACCACCACCACCATGACCACGATCATGACCATCATCACGGACACGATCATGGCCACAGCCATGCCCACGGCCACCATCACCACCACGGCGACCCGAACACCATGGGCCGCGCGTTTGCCATCGCCATCGTGCTCAACACGGCGTTTGTCGGGATCGAGTTCTTCTACGGTTTCCTGGCCAACTCCACCGCGCTGATGGCCGATGCCGGCCACAACCTGTCCGACGTGCTGGGCCTGATGCTGGCCTGGGGCGCGGCCATCCTTGCCAAGCGCGCGCCCAATCACAAGTACACCTACGGCCTGCGCAGCACCTCGATGCTGGCCGCGCTGTTCAACGCCATGCTGCTGATGGCGGCCTGCGGCGGCATCGCCTTTGAAGCGGTGCAGCAGCTGCTGCACCCGGACCCGGTGGCCGGCCTGACGGTGTCGGTGGTGGCTGGCGTCGGCATCCTGGTCAATGGTTTTTCGGCCTGGCTGTTCATGGCCGGCAGCAAGGACGACATCAACATCCGCGGCGCCTATCTGCACATGGCAGCCGACGCCGCCATCTCGCTGGGCGTGCTGGTGGCCGGCGTGATCGTGCGCTACAGCGGCTGGAACTGGCTGGACCCGCTGGTCAGCATGGTGATCGTGGCCTTCATCGTGGCCAGCACCTGGTCGCTGCTGACGCAGTCGCTGCGCATGATGCTGGCCGCCGTGCCGGACAATGTGGACCGCGCCGGCATCGAGCAGTTCCTGCGCCAGCAGCCCGGCGTGAGCAAGGTGTGCGACCTGCACATCTGGGCCATGAGCACCACCGAGAATGCGCTGACGGCGCAGCTGGTCACGCCGTCCGGCTACCCGGGCGACGCCGCCATCGACGCCATCAGCAAGGAGCTGCGCGAGGAATTCTCGATCCAGCACAGCACCCTGCAAATCCGCCTCGGCGCCAGCGAGCAGGAATGCTGCCTGCAGCCGGCCGCGGCGCACGCCCACTAATCAGCCAGATTGGCGTACAGCGCGGTGCTCAAGTAGCGCTCGCCAAACGACGGGATCACCGTGACGATGATCTTGTCGGCATTCTCCGGCCGCTGCGCCACCTGCAGCGCGGCCCACAGCGCGGCGCCGGAAGAAATCCCCACCAGCAGGCCCTCTTCGCGCGCCGCCCGGCGCGCAGTCTCAAACGCATGGTCATTCGACACGCACACGATCTCGTCGTAGATGTGCGTGTTCAGCACGCCCGGCACGAAGCCGGCGCCGATGCCCTGGATCGGATGCGGCCCCTTGGTGCCCTTGGATAAAATCGGCGACGCTTCCGGCTCCACCGCCACGCAGCGGAAGCCCGGCTTGCGCGCCTTGATCACTTCGCCCACGCCGGTGATGGTGCCGCCGGTGCCGATGCCGGCCACCAGGATGTCGACGCGGCCGTCGGTATCGTTCCAGATTTCCTCGGCCGTGGTGCGGCGGTGCACCTCGGGGTTGGCCGGATTGTTGAATTGCTGCGGCATCAGGTAGCGCGGATCGGACGCGGCCAGCTCGTCGGCGCGGCGGATCGCGCCCATCATGCCTTCGCTGCCGGGCGTGAGGATCAGCTCGGCGCCATAGGCGCGCAGCAGCATGCGCCGCTCGCGGCTCATGGTGTCGGGCATCACCAGCGTGCAGCGGTAGCCGCGCGCCGCGCACACCATCGCCAGCGCGATGCCGGTGTTGCCGCTGGTCGGTTCGAGGATGATGGTATCGGGACGGATCTGGCCGGCCGCTTCGGCCGCTTCGATCATGGACAGGCCGATGCGGTCTTTGACGCTGTGGGCCGGGTTGCAGTATTCGAGCTTGGCGAGGATCTGGGCGGTGCTGCCCTTGTTGAGCCGGTTCAGCCGCACCAGCGGGGTGTGGCCGATCAGTTGCGTCACATCGTTGGCAATCTTCATGAAGAACCTCCGGGGTCGGGACGGAGGTTCCAGTCTACGCCTTTATTTGACGTCCACCAGTTCTACGTCGAAGATCAGGGCGGAATTTGGCGGGATGTTGCTGCCGGGACTCGGACGCGAACCGTAGGCCAGTTCCGACGGGATGATCAGGGTGCGCTTGCCGCCCACTTTCATGCCCTTGATGCCCTGGTCCCAGCCCTTGATCACGCGGCCGGCGCCCAGCACGAAGTCGAGCGGTTCGCCGCGCGGGATGGACGAATCGAACAGCTTGCCGTGCATATTCTTGGCCAGCGGACGGTACAGCCAGCCCGAATAGTGCATGTAGACGGTGGCGCCGGTGGTGGCTTCCTTGCCGGTGCCGACCACGGTGTCGGTGATGATCAGCTGTTCGGCGGCCGGCCCCGGGGTGGCCGAACCGACCACCACTGGTGCGGCTGGTGCAGTTGGCGCGGCTTCAGGCTGGGCCTGCTGTGCCTGGGCGAGCGCAGCCGCCATCAACATTGCAACGAAAACGGAACGACGCTTCATGTGGTCTCTTTCGATGAGTTCTTAGGACAGCTCGGAATGATAGCAAACTAGACGGCCGCTGGCGACGCTGCCGGCCGTGCGGCGTCGGCCAGCTTGCGCAGCGCATGGCCGGCGCACACCATGCCGAAGGTGGCGGTGACCACCATAGCCGAGCCGAAGCCGGCGCAGTTCAGGCCGGTGACGCCGCCGCTGCGGTCGTCGCCGTCGACCGCACACACCTCGCCGCTTTCCGGGAAAGTCAGCGGCTCGGTGGAAAACACGGCATCGATGTGGAACTTGGTCTTTTCGCCGCGCGGGAAGCCGTACTGGGCGCGCATGATCTTGCGCACTTTTTTCAGCAGCGGTTCCTGCTCGGTCCTGGCCAGGTCGCGCACCGAGATTTGCGCGGCATCGGTCTTGCCGCCGGCGCTGCCGATGGTGATCACCGGCAGATCGTGCTGGCGCGCCCAGGCCAGCATGGCGGCCTTGGCTTTGACCGAATCGGTGGCGTCGATCAGGTAATCGTATTTGCCGATGCCGATCATCTGTTCGATGTTGTCCGGGTCGACAAACTCCTCGATCTGGTGCACCTGGCAGAATGGGTTGATCTGGGCGATGCGCTCGGCCAGCGCGCTGATCTTGGCCATGCCGACGGTGCTGCTGAGGGCCTGGATCTGGCGGTTGATATTCGACTCGGCCACGTTGTCGAGGTCGATCAGCGTAAGCTGGCCGATGGCGCTGCGCGCCAGCGCCTCGACAATCCACGAACCAACACCGCCGACGCCGACCACGCAAATGTGGGCGGTGCGGAAACGTTCCAGCGCATGCGCGCCATACAGGCGGGCAATGCCGCCAAACCGCCGCTCAAAGTCGACGTCGTCAAACTGGGAAGAAGAATTGCTGTTCATCCCGCCATTTTAACGGACGGCGGCGAAATCAATGCTAGTATCAATTTTGGCAACATAGTGGGAGTGTGCTCGTTTAGATTTTTGCGACCGAGTTCGGCCAAGATCGGACGGTCAACATGAAATAAGAGACCCTCAGTCTCGGGACGGACGTTTTCATACAGATACCGCCTCAGCTATCACCTGCGCGCGGCATTTTTCCGGTAGCGCGTTCGGCGTGAGCACGTCCACTGGTACTCCCAGCAGTTCAAGCAGTTCATGGCGGATGGCGCCAATATCGAACAGTGTAGTTTCCGGCGTAGGCTCGATCAGGAGATCCAGATCGCTGCCCTCCTCGTCTTCGCCGCGCGCTGTCGAGCCGAAGACGCGCGCGTTCCTGGCGCGGTGCGACTCCACGATCTTTCGGATGGCATCGCGATGCAGGGGCAAGGCTTCTGAGGGCTTCACTAAAGTCTCCCAAGTGCGATTTACTCTAGAATACTCCTGTTACCAGCCCAAGCCCTCTCGCCATGAGCAATTCTTTGTACGACACCGCCCCCGATTTCGGCCAGCCGATCGCTGTGCTGAAACATTGCCACGACCGCATCCGCAAGCAGCTGCAAACCCTGCAGAACCTGCTCGGCCACCTGCCCAAGCACGGCGCCGACAGCGAGGCACAGAAAGCCGCCCAGGCGGTGCTTAAGTATTTCAACCACGCCGCCCATCTGCACCACGAGGACGAGGAGCAAAACCTGATTCCCATGCTGCAGGCCACCGCCCGTGACGCCGATGCCGCCCTTTTGGCAGAGCTGGTTCCCGGCATTCTGGCCGGCCACCAGCAGATGGATAAAGACTGGTCTATAATCAAATCGCAACTTGAGCAGATTGCCAACGGCGCCAGTTCCGCCCTCTCGGCCAATGATGTGACCCGCTTCTGCGACACCTACGCGGCCCACATGGTGGTGGAGGAAAACAATATCGCGACTATGGCCAAGCGCCTGTTCAGCGCCGAGCAAATGGCGCAGCTGGGCAGCGCAATGCAGGTGCGGCGCGGGATTACCCCCGACCTGCCGATCAGCCAGGTGCCCGAACAACAAGCCGTCCCGGTCAACAACACGGTGGCTGACGGCGTGGTATTGGCGGACTTGCGCCTCGATTACGGCCGCGCCAGCCTGACGGAACACGATGTGCTGGACGATCCGATCGCCCAGTTCGGCAAATGGTTTGAGGAAGCGCTGCACGCCAAGGTCAATGAGCCGAACGCGATGAGCGTGGCGACGGTGGACGCGGACGGCAAGCCGAGCTCGCGCATTGTCCTGATCAAGCAATACGACCACCGGGGCTTCACCTGGTACACCAATTATGAGAGCCAGAAAGGCCGGCAACTGCGCGACAATCCGCACGCCGCGTTGCTATTCTTTTGGAGTGAACTCGAACGACAGGTGCGGATCGAAGGTAAGGTGGTGCAAACCGCCGCCGAGGAAAGCGACAAGTATTTTTACAGCCGGCCGGTGAAGAGCCAGATCGCTGCGATCGCTTCGCAGCAGAGCGCGCCCATCGCCAGCCGGGAACAGATGGAAGCTAATTACGAGGCGGCCGCCGCGGCCAGCGGCGAGCATCCGGTGCGGCCGGCGCACTGGGGCGGTTACCGCCTCGAGCCGCAGCGCATCGAGTTCTGGCAGGGCCGCCGCTCGCGCTTCCATGATCGGATTGTGTATGTCAAGCAAGCAGATGGCAACTGGTTAAAGGAGCGTTTGCAGCCGTAAGCAAGACGCCTCCTTTCTTTAAGGAGGTATATCTTGTTCTTGCAGAATCAACTCAGCAACTGGATCTCCGGCATGCGCGAGCAGCTCACGCTGCCGCTGCGCATCGAATTGTGGAACGGCCAGCAGGTCGACCTGTCCAGCGAGGCGCCGCGCGTGACCATCAGGCTGCCCAATGTGGCGGCGGCGCGCTATCTGCTGACGCCGTCGCTGTCGAATCTGGGCGCGGCCTATGTGGAGGGCGCGATCGAGGTCAAGGGCAAGGCGCGCGACATGATTGCCGTGGTCAATGCGCTGGCGCGCACCTCGCTCAAGGCCGAGGGCAAGTTCGCCCGCCTGGCGCGCAGCTTCAAGCACAACAAGCAGCAGGATGCCGAAGCCATCCGCTATCACTACGACGTGTCCAACGAGTTTTACCAGCAGTTCCTCGATCCGCGCATGGTGTATTCCTGCGCCTATTTCGAGAACGGCGACGAAGACCTGGCCACCGCCCAGCTCAAGAAGATCGACCACATCCTGCGCAAGATCGAGCTGCAGCCCAACCAGACCTTGCTCGATATCGGCTGCGGCTGGGGCGCGCTGGTGATCCGCGCCGCCCAGCAGTACAAGGCACGCTGCGTTGGCGTCACACTGTCGGAAAACCAGTTCGCGCTGGCCAGGCAGCGCGTGCGCGAAGCCGGGCTGGAGCATTTGATTGAAATACGCCTGCAGGATTACCGCGATGTGCGCGGCCAGTTCGACCGCATCACCAGCGTCGGCATGTTCGAGCATGTCGGCATCCGCCACCTGACCGAGTACTTCAGCGCCATCCACAACCTGCTGGCGCCCGATGGCGTGGTGATGAACCACGGTATCACCAGCACCGATCCCGACAACGGCGAAACGCCGTACGGTGGCGGCGAGTTCATCGAGAAATACGTGTTCCCGCACGGCGAGCTGGCCCACATCGGCCATGTGCTCAAGACCATGCAGCAGGGATCACTCGAAGTGTGCGACGTGGAAAACCTGCGCCGCCACTACGCCCGCACCTGCGCCATCTGGACCGATAATTTCGAGGCCCACGGCGAGCAGGTGCGCGAACTGGGCGGCGACAAGCGCTACCGCATCTGGCATGTGTACTTGGCCGGCTGCGCCTACGCGTTCGAGCAGGACTGGATCAGCCTGTACCAGATCGTCGGCCGCAAGGCCGGCCAGCGCTCGGCCGCGCTGCCGTGGTCGCGCAGGCACATGTACCCGGCCGCTACTTGATGCGGTTAGCGTAGGTCTTCCTGAACTTGTCCACCTTGGGCGCCACCACGAACGCGCAGTAGCCCTGCAGCGGATGCTGGCGGAAGTAGTCCTGGTGGTAGTCCTCGGCCGGGTAGAACACCTGGGCCGGGGCCAGTTCGGTAACGATGGGCGCATCCCACACGTGGGCCATTTCGGCGATGACCTGGCGCGCCATCGCCTCCTGCTGCGGCGACTGGGCGTAGATCACGGAACGGTACTGGGTGCCGACGTCGTTGCCCTGGCGGTTGAGGGTGGTCGGGTCGTGGATGGTGAAGAAAATTTCCAGCAGATCGCGGTAGCTGATCACCGCCGGGTCGAATTCCAGCTTGACCACTTCCGCGTGGCCGGTGTCGCCGGTGCAGACTTGCTCGTAGGTCGGGTGCTCGACGTGGCCGCCGGTATAGCCGGAGACGACCGAGGTCACGCCTTTCACTTCCAGGTACACCGCCTCGGTGCACCAGAAGCAGCCGCCGCCCAGTATCGCCGTTTCCGTCATGACTCCTCCTTTAGCCAGAGAACCCGCCTCATGCTGTCACTGTAACGCAAACCCCGGCAATTCGCTACGGCAGCACAAACTTTGGCATAATGACAGACCATGAACACCACTTCCCCACGCGCCGAAGAGCGCAGCTTCGACACCGCCCATTTCCGCCAGGCGCTGGGCCAGTTTGCCACGGGCGTGACCATCATCACCACCCGCCTTGCGGACGGGACGTTTCGCGGCCTGACCGCCAGTTCGTTCAATTCGGTATCGCTGGATCCGCCGCTGGTGCTGTGGAGCCTGTCCAACGGCGCCAACAGCATGCCGATTTTTACCGGCAATTCGCACTACGTGATCAATGTGCTCAACGCCGAGCAGGCCCATCTGGCCAAGCAGTTCGCCACCCGCGGCATCGATCCCTGGCAAGGGCTGGAATACGAGCTGTCGCGCACCGGCCAGCCCATCATCAAGGGCGTGTCGGCGTGGTTTGAATGCCATAACCGCAGCCGCTACCCGGAAGGCGACCATGTGATTTTCGTCGGCGAAGTGGAATTCTGCGAGTTTTCGCCCTGCCCGCCGCTGATTTTCCACAGCGGCCAGTTCGCCGGCCTGGGCTAAAAACGGAAATTGGTGTCGCACTTAGAAAAGCCGGCACCGGGACGGCGGCATAGAATGCTGGCAGCATTCATCATAATGAGAGACTATCTATGAGCCAAGCCCGCGCCCACTTCCACTGGGATGACCCTCTGCTGCTGGACCAGCAACTGACCGACGATGAGCGCATGGTGCGCGACGCCGCTGCCGCCTACTGCCAAGACAAGCTGCAGCCGCGCATTCTTGAAGCCTTCCGCCACGAACAGATGGATACCTCCATCTTCCGTGAGATGGGCGAACTGGGCCTGCTGGGCCCGACCATTCCCGAGCAATACGGCGGCCCCGGCCTCAATTACGTGGCCTACGGCCTGATCGCGCGCGAAGTCGAGCGCGTCGATTCAGGCTACCGCTCGATGATGAGCGTGCAGTCGTCGCTGGTGATGGTGCCGATCTACGAGTTCGGCACCGAAGCGCAAAAACAGAAATACCTGCCGAAACTGGCCACCGGAGAGTGGATCGGCTGCTTCGGCCTGACCGAGCCTAACCACGGCTCCGACCCCGGCTCGATGATCACCCGCGCCAAGAAGGTGGCGGGCGGCTACGCGCTGACCGGTTCCAAGATGTGGATCACCAATTCGCCGGTGGCCGATGTGTTCGTGGTGTGGGCCAAGGACGACGAGGGCGCGATCCGCGGCTTCGTGCTGGAAAAAGGCATGGCCGGCCTGAGCGCCCCTGCGATTCACGGCAAGTTCGGCCTGCGCGCCTCGATCACCGGCGAAATCGTCATGGATAATGTGTTCGTGCCGGAAGAGAACGCCTTCCCGGATGTGCGCGGCCTGAAGGGTCCGTTCACCTGCCTGAACTCGGCCCGCTACGGCATTGCCTGGGGCGCGCTGGGCGCGGCGGAATCGTGCTGGCACACTGCGCGCCAGTATGTGATGGACCGCGAGCAGTTCGGCCGTCCGCTGGCCGCGAACCAGCTGATCCAGAAGAAGCTGGCCGACATGCAGACTGAAATCACCATGGGCCTGCAGGGCTGCCTGCGCCTGGGCCGCATGAAGGATGAAGGTACTGCGGCCGTTGAGATTACCTCGATGATGAAGCGTAACTCGTGCGGCAAGTCGCTGGACGTGGCGCGCATGGCGCGTGACATGCTGGGCGGGAATGGCATCTCGGATGAATTCGGTATCATCCGCCACATGGTGAATCTGGAAGTCGTGAATACCTACGAAGGTACGCATGACATCCATGCGCTGATCCTCGGACGAGCGCAGACCGGGATTCAAGCCTTCCAGTAAGCCTCCCCCCAAAAAAACCGCCCGCACTGAGCGCGATCTTGAGCGCGCTCAGGCGGGCGGTTTTTTTACCACCCCTTGAAGACGTAGCCGACGCTGACGTTCACCGCCAGCGGATCCAGGCGTACATCCTGAACCTGGCCTGTCGAGTAGTGGGCCTTGGTTTTCAGCTTGGTCTTGATGACCGACGCATCCATGAACCACTTGTCGTTGATCTTCACCGTGCCGCCGATCTGGAAGCTGGCGGCAACCTTGTCATCCAGCTTGAAGGTCGCGCCCGGGCCGCCGGTGTTCAGCACGGCGGTCAGCTGGCCCGAACCACGCTCCTTCTGGAACATGGCGTAGGTGATGCCCAGGCCGACGTACGGACGCACCATGGCGTCCGCCTTCAGGAAACGGTACTGGATGAAGGCGGTCGGCGGCAGCACTTCCGCCGTTGCCAGCTTGCCGGTGCCGTTGATCGAACCGGCGCCGTACAGGTCGTGCTTGTACGGCAGGCCCAGGTCGAGCTCGGCCGAGACGTTGTCAGTCACCATGTAGGCGATCGCAAAGCGCGGCTTGGTGTCCGAGCCGACGTCGGTCTTGGTGTTCGGCAGCGCCGGCGCCGACACATTGCCCGAATCGACTTTCGGGGTGATCTTGTTGACGCCCAGGGTGCCGAGCCAGCTACCGGCCGATTGTTGAGCCGAGGCAGCCGAAGCTACCGTCATGGCGGCGGCCAGCGCCAGCAGTTTTACCGTGTTTTTCATAGTGTCTCCGTATGATGATGTGTGATTACAGCCAGCCCTTGGTCACCAGCGCCATCGACACATAACGTGCCAGCAGCAGGTGGTTGTACGGAGTTGGGTGCACATCGTCGGCGAAGGACCAGTGGCTGACGTCGCCCGATTTCAGGTTGCTGCCATTGCAGGCCAGCGAGCTCTGCAGCGGGTTCTTGGCAACGCTCAGATCGCAAGCGGTCTCTGCAACATTGGTCAGGCCATACGGAGCCGGATTGGTCGCCTGGTCGTGGCTGACCGCAAACACGTCCACCAGCACCACTTTCGACTCGCCGCTCAGGCCGCTGGTCAGGGCGGTGTTGAAGGCGCTCACGGCGGCATTGATCAGGGCCTGGGTCGACGCATCCTTGGTACGGCCCGATGGCGTGGTAGCCACGTCCGGCAGGTTGTTGACCACCACGTAGTTGGCGCCGTTGGCGATAATCTGGTTTTTCACCAGTGCTACCAGTTCACCGGCAGCCTTGCCCATGTTGGCAACCAGCTCAGGACCGTGGGCGGCAGCGTAGTCAGCACCGGCCTTGGCGCCAGCGGTGGTGGCCGTGGTCTTGGCAGTGGCAACGATAGGGCCGTAGACGGCGGCATCGGCAACGCCCGACGCGCCCGGCTGGACGGCAGCGGCGCCGATGGCAACCATGGTAATGCTTTCCTGGGTGCTGCCGGGGCGGGCCGCTTCGGCACCGACCGCGGCCGTGATCGCAGCGCCTGCGGTCAGCGGGTTGGTGGCCTTGGCGGCCAGCTGGCTGATCAGGCTTTGCACGTAGGCCTGGCTACCGGCGGTGGTGCCGGCTGCGGTCGCTGCAGCGCTCAACTCGCCCAGCTGGGCCAGGATTTCGCCGCCGCCGCCAAACACCAGCACCAGCTCGTCACCCTTGAATTTGCCGCCCACGGCTTTCAGGTGGTTGGCGACCTGGGTCACCAGCGGATAGGTCAGCGCGCCGACCGGGCTGCCGGTCAGCTTGTGGCCGGAACCGACCGGATTGGTGATGCGCGCACCGCCCATCGCATAGTTGTAGCAGCCGGCATTGGCTTTGGCCGGCACCGAGAAGCCCTTGCTGGCGTCGCCATCCAGGCCGGTCACGGCGGCGCAAGGGGCGGACAGGCCAATCTGGGCGGCCAGCAATTCGGTCCAGGTTTTGCCGGTGAACGTGGCGTTGATCGACGTATTGTCGCCGTTGATGGTGAACTTGCCGCCCTTCAGTGCGGCAACAGTACCCACGGCATAGGAGCCGACGTCGGACAGGCTGTCGCCGAACGTCACCTCGGCGCTGTATTTGACTTTGACGGATTGATTACCGGGCGCCGGATCGGTGCCGCCGCAACCCGCAAGGACGGCCAGGGCCATTGCAGCAAGTGCAAGTTTGGTTTGACGCATGTTGTCTCCTAAAGATATTTTTTTGTCTATTGATACGAACGGCCGTGCTATTCGCAGCCCGACTAATATGCCAGTCCTGCCAGCGCTTGTATAGAGCGGCACCACTAAAAAGCGGGGTTTGTGAGCAAAAAAGAACGCTTGCTCGGCAGTTATTAATCCATATCAAATCTTTGTTCACCGCGATGGTGCAGAATCGAGGAAGGCGCGCGCCTCGCGCAGGCAGAACGGCGCCACCAGGCCGGCGTGATAGGCGTCCTTGACCGCCTGGTCGGCCGCCTTGGCGCTGCCGGTGCGCTCCAGCGTCACGCGCCGCACCAGCGCCTTGGCGGCGGCAAATTCCGCCCGCGTGGTGCGGAACGGACCGATGAGCGCATTGTCGTCCACGTCCAGCACGGTCAGCTGCAGGCTGGTGCTGCCCTGCGCCCGGAAATAGGCTGCGGTGGCAATGGTGTTGGTGTAGGGCACCAGCGGATCGGCATCGCCGCCACACAGGAACAGCGGCGCGTTGGGCGTGTAAGTGCGCAAATCATTTTTCACCAGCCACTTGCGCAGCGCCTGCCCCGGCGCGCAGTTGAGCGGCTTGTCGCTGCTGGCGTTGCACGGGTTGGCCTTGAGGTCGGCCAGGTAGGCGTCACGGTAGCTGGTCTTGAACAAGTGGTCGGGACCGAAGAAGCTGCCATAGCCGGCCGCCTGCGGCAGCGAATCGGAAGCAAACAGCACGTCATCCGGCAGCTTGCCTGCCGTCACCAGTTCACCCAGGCTTTGCGTGCCCGGCAGCAGGTTCTCGATGCCGCCAGCATATTTGCTTTCGTAGACGTCCGCGGTGCTGGCGTACAGCGCCGCGCCGGCGCGCTGGCCGGCGTTGATCAGCATCGGGATGAAGCCGGCCGAACCGGTGGTCGGCGCGCCGCCGAAAATACCGTCGCCGAACTGGCTCAGCGCATACGGGCCGGACAGTGGCGCAGCCGCCGTGACGGTGAATTCCACCGCATGCTTGGTCTGCATGGCGCGCTGGGTCGCCAACGCCACAAAGCCGCCCTGCGAGTAACCACTCACCATCAGCCGCGCCGAGGCGCTGGCGTTGATGCTGCCGAAGGCGCTGCGGGCGGCGCGCAAGGCGTCGATCATGTCGGCCGATTGCTGCTCGGCGTCCAGGTAGGGATGGTAGCCGGCGCTGGAGCCGGCGTAGCCGACGTAGTTGGGCGCGACCACGATGTAGCCCTGGGCCGCGAACATGGCGGCAATCAGGCGCGGTTCGTTGGAAGCGAGGTTGGCCATGTCGGTGCTCTTCTGCACCGAGGTGCCGTGCGCGTACAGCAGCACCGGGCGGCCGCCCTGGCACGCCGCACTGGTTCCGGACGGCACGTAGATGGCGGCGCCGGCCGGCGTATCGGCAGCCAGCGAGTCGACGGTGTGGTACTTGATCGAGTAGACGGTGATGGCGCAGGTCGGGTTGCCGGTGACGGCGGTGCCGAGGTCAACCCCGGCCTGGATCAGCGTCGTCAGCGCGGCAGGGTCCACGGTATTGAGCGTGACGCCGGTGCTGATCGTGACCGGCGCCAGCGTGGCGCTGCCGATCAGCTGCCCGCGCAGCGAAGCTGGCGGCGGCGGTGGCGCGACGATCACGCCGCCAGTCTGGCTGCCGGAGCTACCGCCGCCGCAGGAAGCCAATAACAAAGCCAGGGAAATCACTGCCAAACGAGCGTCGCGCATAATGCATCCTTGCAAGATAACGATTCATCTTAGCAGGAAAGCAATTCGGGAACGACACCCCGCCGGGCAAGAATGCCAGCCTATTTTTGCAGCAACTGGTCGATGATGCCGGCCGAGCCGAACACGGAGCGGCGCAGGCGGTCGTTGACGCCGAGCCAGCCGCTGTCTTGCGGCGGGGTCTCGACCAGGATCAGGTCGCAGCCGGTCTGGTCCATGTCGCGCAGAGCGGCGTACAGGCCGTAGGCGTAGCCGGCCGGGTCGGCGGGAAGCTGGCGGTGGGCTGCTGCCGGCGCGCTCAATGCGTGGCTAATCAGCGCGTGGCTAATCAGCGCGACTTTGAGGCCTTGGGTTTGCAGTTTGGCCAGCGCGTCAGGCAGCGCAGCGGCCGCCAGCATGGTGACCGGGGTGCGCGGTGCGTAATGCGATTCCAGCGTGCCGGAGGCGCGCGGCGCGGCCTGGTCGGGCGCGGCCGGCAGCATGCCGATCACGTCGGCAATCTGTTGCGCGCTGATGTGGCCGGGACGCAGCAGCACCGGGCCGTGCGTGGCCAGGCGCGACATGTCGACGATGGTGGATTCGATGCCGACCTGGCTGGCGCCGCCTTCCAGCACCACGCTGAGCGCGGAAGCCGAGCAGGCGTCGTCGCCGTTGAGGGCGCCGTCGTCATGGGCGTCGAGGCCGAACTCGTCGCGCACGTGCTGCGCGGTGGTCGGGCTGACGTTGCCGAACTTGTTGGCCGATGGCGCGGCCACGCCGCCCTTGCCGCCCTTGAAGGCGCTCAGCAGGGCGATCGCCACCGGGTGCGATGGGCAACGGATGCCGACCGAATCCTGGCCAGCCGAGACGGCGTCAGGAATGTGCGGATGGCGTTTCAGGATCAGCGTGAGCGGGCCGGGCCAGAAGGCTTGCACCAGCTTGCGCGCCTCTTCCGGCACGTCGGTGGTCCAGTAGTCGAGATCGGCGCCGGGAGCGACGTGCACGATCACCGGGTGATCGTGCGGACGGCCCTTGGCTTCGTAGATACGCGCCACAGCCGCCGGGTTTTCCGCATCCGCGCCGAGGCCGTAGACGGTCTCGGTCGGAAAGGCGACCAGGCCGCCCTCTTCCAGCACGGCCGCCGCGCCGGCGATGGCCGCCTGGTCGGCGACGGTGGCAGTCGGCTGCTTCACGACTCGATTCCCAGGATGACGCAAGCGGCATTGAGTTGCTGCTGCGCTTGCTCCAGCGTCGGCGCGATGAAGGTCAGGTGCCCCATCTTGCGGGCGCGGCGCGGATCGTCCTTGCCGTACAGGTGCAGATTGGCGCCAGGCAGCGCCAGCACTTCATCCCATGCCGGTTCGCGCGGCGCCTCACTGTCGCCTTCGAACCAGACGTCGCCCAAAATGTTGAGCATGACGGCTGGCGAATGCTGGCGCACATCGCCCAGCGGCAGGCGCGCCATCGCCCGCACTTGCTGCGCGAACTGGCTGGTGACGCAGGCGTCGATAGTGTAGTGGCCGCTGTTGTGCGGACGCGGCGCCATTTCGTTGACCACCAGCGAACCGTCGGTCAGCACGAAGAACTCGATGCACAGCACGCCGACGTAACCGAGTTCGGCCACGATGGCTTGCGCCGCCTGCTGCGCCTTCAGGGCGCTTTCGTCGGACACGTTCGGGCCGGGCACGGTGGTGGTGAACAGAATGCCGTCGCGGTGGACGTTCTCGGCGATCGGGTAGACCACCGACTCACCGTCATGGCCGCGCGCAGTCAGAACCGACACTTCATAGGCCAGCGGCAGCATCTTCTCCAGCAGGCAGGTGACCTTGCCCATGGATTCAAATGCGACCTGCACATCGGCGCGCGATTTCACGCGCACCTGGCCTTTGCCGTCGTAACCCATGCGCACGGTTTTCAGGATGCCCGGCAGCAGATTGTCATCGATAGCGTCGATGTCGGCCTGCGAGGCGATCACCTTGTGCGGCGCCGGCATCACGCCCGACTTCGGCGCGCAGCTGACGAAGAAGCTCTTCTCGGCGATGCGGTCCTGCGCCACCGACACGCCATGCGCGTTGGGCGCTACGAATACCGATTGCGCCAGGCGCGACAGGCTGTCCGCAGGGACGTTTTCAAACTCGGTGGTCACGGCGGCGCATTGCGCGGCCAGTGCATCGAGGCCGGCGGCATCGCTGTAGCCGGCGTTGACCAGGCGCTGCGCGACCTGGCCGGCCGGGCATGCCTCCGACGGCTCCAGCACAGCAACCTGGTAACCCATGGCTTGCGCGGCCTGGGCAAACATGCGGCCCAGCTGGCCGCCGCCCATCACGCCCAGCCAGGCTGGTGGATTGGCTTGCGGGAGGATGGGCTTCAACTTCGTATCACTCATTGTTCACAGCGGCAGAGTCATGGCCTTGGCGGCCTCGGTTTGCGAAACACGGAAAGCTTCCAGCTTTTCGGCCAGCGCGTCGTCGGTCGAGGCGATCATGGCCACGGCGGTCAGCGCTGCATTGGCGGCGCCCGCTTCGCCGATGGCGAAGGTCGACACCGGCACGCCTTTCGGCATTTGCAGGATGGACAGCATGGAGTCTTCGCCGCGCAGGTACTTGGACGGCACCGGCACGCCCAGCACCGGCACGATGGTCATGGCAGCCACCATGCCCGGCAAGTGCGCCGCACCGCCGGCGCCGGCGATGATGGCGCGCAGGCCGCGCGCACGGGCGCTCTTGGCGTAGGCGTACATCTCATCCGGCATGCGGTGGGCCGAGATCACTTGCGCTTCAAACGGCACGCCGAATTGCTTGAGGATGTTGACCGCGTTTTGCATCACGTCCCAGTCCGAGGACGAGCCCATGATGACGCCAACCAGAGGTTTCGTATCGCTCATCGCTCAGACCTTCAGCTTTTCGCCGGTCAGGCGTTCGATGGCTTCGAAGTACTTGGCCTGGGTTTTCTCGATGACTTCTGCCGGCAGCGCAGGCGCTGGTGCAGTCTTGCCCCAGTCCAGGGTTTCCAGGTAGTCGCGCACGAATTGCTTGTCGAACGATGGCGGCGAGATGCCGGTGGCGTACGAATCAGCTGGCCAGAAGCGCGAGGAGTCGGCGGTCAGCACTTCGTCCATCAGGTGCATGACGCCGTTTTCGTCCAGGCCGAATTCGAACTTGGTGTCGGCGATGATGATGCCCTTGGTGGCAGCAAATTCCGAGGCTTCGGTGTACAGCTTGATGGCGACGTCGCGCATCTTGGCGGCCAGTTCGGCGCCGATGCGTTTTTCCATCTCTTCAAAGCTGATGTTTTCGTCATGCTCGCCCAGGTCGGCCTTGGCGGCCGGGGTGAAGATCGGCTGCGGCAGCTTCTCGGCTTGCTTCAGGCCTTCCGGCAGCTTGATACCGCAGATCGAGCCGGTGTCCTGGTAGTCTTTCCAGCCCGAGCCAATGATGTAGCCACGCACCACGGCTTCGACCATGATCGGCTTCAGGCGCTTGGCCACCACGGCGCGGCCTTTCACTTGCTCCACTTCGTCAGCGGCCACCACAGACTCTGGCGCAACGCCGGTCAGGTGGTTAGGCACGATGTGGCCCAGTTTCGAGAACCAGAAATCGGTCATCTGGTTCAGCACCTTGCCCTTGCCGGGAATCGGTTCATTCATGACCACGTCGAAAGCAGACAGGCGGTCGGAGGTCACGATGAGGATTTTGTCATCGCCGACAGCGTAGTTGTCGCGGACTTTGCCGTGGCCGAGGAGTGGCAGGGACTTGATGGAAGACTGGTAGAGGCTGTTCATAGCAGGGGAATGTAATGAAAAAGCAAAAACCGGCAAAAGAGGAAACCCTCGTTCGCCGGTTGAAAGAGGTTAATCCAAAGGGACTAACCCGTTATTTTACTTCACAATCTGGGCCAACTCGCCGGCGGCGTAACGCGCAGCCATTTTTTCCAGCGGGATGACTTTGATTTTCGACGCCTGGCCTTCGCAGCCGAACGCCTGGAAGCGGGCGCGCACCACTTCTTCGGCGGCAGCGCGGGCTGGCTTCAGGAAGTCGCGCGGGTCAAACTTCGACGGGTTCTGGAACATGAACTTGCGCACGGCGGCGGTCATGGCCAGGCGGATGTCGGTGTCGATGTTGATCTTGCGGACGCCGTGACGGATGCCTTCCTGGATTTCTTCGACTGGCACGCCGTAGGTTTCCTTCATGTCGCCGCCGAATTCGCGGATGATGGCCAGCAGTTCCTGCGGCACCGACGACGAACCGTGCATCACCAGGTGGGTGTTAGGGATGCGGGCGTGGATTTCCTTGATGCGGTCGATGGCCAGGATGTCGCCGGTTGGCTTGCGGGTGAACTTGTAGGCGCCGTGCGAGGTGCCGATGGCGATGGCCAGCGCGTCGCACTGGGTGCGCTGCACGAAGTCGGCAGCCTGGGCCACGTCGGTCAGCAGCTGTTCGCGGGTCATGGTGCCGTCGGCGCCGTGGCCGTCTTCCTTGTCGCCCTTCATGGTTTCCAGCGAACCGAGCACGCCCAGTTCGGCTTCCACCGTCACGCCGATGGCGTGCGAGAACTTCACCACTTCTTTCGACACGTCGACGTTGTACTCGTACGAAGCCACCGATTTGCCGTCGGCTTCCAGCGAGCCGTCCATCATCACCGAGGTGAAGCCGGAGCGGATCGCGGCCTGGCACACGGCCGGCGACTGGCCGTGGTCCTGGTGCATGACGACCGGGATGTGCGGGTAGGCTTCGACAGCGGCGTCGATCAGGTGGCGGAGGAAGGCTTCGCCAGCGTACTTGCGGGCGCCGGCCGAGGCCTGCATGATCACCGGCGCGTTGAGGGCGTCGGCGGCAGCCATGATGGCCTGCACTTGTTCCAGATTGTTGACGTTGAACGCAGGGATGCCATAGCCGTTTTCAGCAGCATGGTCCAGCAGTTGACGCATGGATACGAGGGACATGGTGATACTCCAATAACAATAAAAAAACCTGTCACGTCGTCGCCCCGGCGCAGGCCGGGGTCCCATGCTTCAGCTGCCATTCCGGCGCAGCATTGGGTTCCGGCCTGCGCCGGAACGACAACGACTTAACTAAATTCGCCAACCTTCACGATACGCAGCGCGTTGGTGCCGCCCACCTGGCCCATCGGCGAGCCCCAGGTGACCACGATGGTGTCGCCCTTCTTGACGACGCCCTTGGCCATCAGCAGCTCCTCGGCCTTCTTCAGCACGGCGGTACTGCCGCCCTCCTGCGCCAGATTGTAGGCCTGGACGTTGCGGTACAGCGCCACCTTGCGCAGCGTCGTGGTCGACGGCGTCAGCGCGAAAATCGGCGTATCGATGTTGTGGCGGCTCATCCAGAGCGCGGTCGAGCCGGACTCGGTCAACGCCACAATCGCCTTCACGTCCAGGTGGTGCGCGGTGAACAGCGCAGCGTAGGCGATCGACTGGTCGATACGGGTGAAGGTCGCATTCACGAAGTCAGCGTCGAGCTTGTTGTACTCGGACTGCTCGGCTTCCACGCAAATGGCGGCCATCATTTCCACAGTTTCAATCGGGTAGCGGCCCGATGCAGTTTCGGCCGACGTCATCACGGCGTCGGTGCCGTCCAGCACGGCGTTGGCCACGTCCGATACTTCGGCGCGGGTCGGCACGGCGTTGAAGATCATCGACTCCATCATCTGGGTCGCGGTGATCGCCAGCTTGTTCGACTCGCGCGCCATGCGGATCATGCGCTTCTGCAGCGCCGGCACGGCGGCGTTACCCACTTCCACTGCCAGGTCGCCACGCGCCACCATGATGCCGTCGGAAGCGTCGAGGATCTCCTGCAGCAGCGGGATCGCTTCGGCACGCTCGATCTTGGCGATCATCATCGGCTTGTGGCCGAATGGCTCGCCGGCGATGTTGGCCAGCTGGCGCGCCATTTCCATATCGGTTGCGCTTTTCGGGAACGAGATTGCCAGGTAATCGCACTGGAAACTCATTGCCGTCTTGATGTCTTCCATGTCCTTGGCGGTCAAGGCCGGCGCGGTCAGGCCGCCGCCGAGGCGATTGATGCCCTTGTTATTGGACAGTTCACCACCGATTTTCACGGTGGTGTAAATCTCGCTGCCGACCACCTTGTCGACCACCAGCACGATCAGGCCGTCGTTGAGCAGCAGCTGGTCGTCGGGGCGCACGTCCTGCGGCAGCGCCTTGTAGTCGAGGCCGACGCGTTCCTGGTTGCCCAGTTCGCCGTTCTCGCCCCACTTGGCGTCGAGGATGAACTTGTCGCCCTTGGTCAGCTCGATCTTACCATTCTCAAATTTGCCGACGCGGATTTTCGGGCCCTGCATGTCCGCCATGATCGCCACTTCGCGGCCGCATTCAGCGGCAGCCTCGCGCACCAGCTTGGCGCGGTCGATGTGGTCCTGCGCCTTGCCGTGCGAGAAGTTCAGGCGCACGACGTCGACACCGGCACGGATCATCTTGACCAGTACGTTGAAGTCGGTAGAAGCTGGGCCGATCGTGGCGACAATTTTGGTGCTACGAGACATAGTATTCCTTAGCGGTAGGTCATGCGAACAGTTTCCGCAGGAGGCGGAAACCCGGATAAGTTTATTGTGATTTACCCATCAAATCTGTAGATTTGCTACAGATTTGATGGCCTTCACAGGTATATCTGGGATTCTACTGTTAATTTGCTACAAAGCACGACCGTACTATTTACTAGCTCTTACTTCGCTGCGGCGCGCTGGGTCAGGATTTCGACCGCTGGCAGAACTTTGCCTTCCAGGAATTCCAGGAAAGCGCCGCCGCCGGTGGAGATGTAGCCTACTTGCTCGCCGATGTTGTACTTGGCAATGGCCGCCAGGGTGTCGCCGCCGCCGGCGATCGAGAACGCCTTCGACTGGGCGATGGCCAGCGCCAGCGTCTTGGTGCCTTCGGCGAACTGGTCGAACTCGAACACGCCAACCGGGCCGTTCCACACGATGGTGCCGGCGGCAGCGATTTGCTGGGCCAGCTGGGCAGCGGTTTTAGGGCCGATATCGAGGATCATGTCGTCATCTGCGACATCTTTCACGTCTTTTACGGTAGCAGCAGCGGTAGGCGAGAATTCCTTGGCGCAAACCACATCGACCGGGATTGGCACTTGCGCGCCGCGCTTGGCCATCATGTCGATGATGGCCTTGGCTTCGTCGACCAGGTCGTTTTCCACCAGCGACTTGCCGACGTTCAGGCCGACGGCCTTCATGAAGGTGTTGGCGATGCCGCCGCCGACGATCAGGTTGTCCACCTTGTCAGCCAGCGCTTTCAGGATCGACAGCTTGGAAGAAACTTTGGAACCGGCCACGATGGCCAGCAGTGGGCGGGCCGGGGCGCCCAGCGCCTTGCCCAGCGCGTCCAGCTCGGCAGCCAGCAGCGGACCTGCCGCAGCAACTGGCGCAAACTTGGCGATGCCGTGGGTCGAAGCTTCCGCGCGGTGAGCGGTACCGAAAGCGTCATTGACGTAGATGTCGCACAAAGCCGCCATCTTCTGCGCCAGTTCGTCGCTGTTCTTCTTTTCGCCCTTGTTCACGCGGACGTTTTCCAGCAGCACCACCTGGCCGGCCTGCAAGCCTTCCAGGCCAGCGCCGTCGACCCAGTTCTGCTTCAGTTCAACCGGCTGGCCCAGCAGCTCGGACAGGCGCTTGGCGACTGGCGCCAGGCTGTCTTCCGGCTTGAACTCGCCTTCGGTCGGACGGCCCAGGTGGGACGTGACCATGACCTTGGCGCCGGCGGCAACTGCTGCCTTAATGGCTGGAACCGACGCGCGAATGCGGGTATCTTCGGTGATATTGCCGGCATCATCCTGCGGCACGTTCAGGTCGGCGCGGATGAAAACGCGCTTGCCTTGCAGGGCGTTTTGATCGATGAGGTCTTGCAGACGGATGAAGTTCAGAACAGCGGACATGGCTACCCAAGGTCGAGTTGTTGGAAGAGCGCTATTTTACCGCAAGCCCGCTGTGATTTTTCTGTTATTAAGTTACATCTATCAACCGTAATGCCGTGAAGAAAGCCATACCAAAGACGATGGTCTCCAGCATATTGCGACGCAGCAAATAATAGATCGTGGCGACAATGCCGGACACCAGTTTCAAGTTGCTGATATCGAGCACCGGCTGGCCGTTCGCAGCGAGAATCAGGTCCGGCGCCACGATGGCGGCCAGCGCGCAGGCCGGCGCAAAGCGCAGCATTTCCTGCACCCGTTTCGGAATCGTGATGTGCTGGCCGACCAGCCAAAACGAGCTGCGCGTGCAGGCGGTCGCCAGCGCCAGCACCAAGATCACCAGCCAGATTTCCCAGTCAGCCACGCTTGCTTCTCCATTTTTCAGCGGTTTCTTCGATCACCATGGCGGTGACCATGCCGACCAGCACCGCCAGCAGCAGGCCCAGCTTGTATGGCAGACCGGCTGCCAGCACCGACACCGTACCCGCCACCAGCACGCCGCACAGCGCTGGACGGCCCACCATCAGCGGGATCATCACGCAAATAATCGCTAACGTGCCTGCAAAACTCAGGCCCCACTCCGGCGGCACCGTGCTGCCGAGGAAGATGCCGGCAATCGAACCGATCTGCCACGAGGCCCAGTTCGGATAAAGCAAGCCCTTCAGGTACGACAATTTGCCGACTTGCGGTGCTTCGGACGGATATTTTTGCAGAAACAAGGCCACCGTCATGTCGCCGGCCACGTAGCCCAGCGTCAGGCGCTGACGCCACGGCAAATGGGAAAAATGTGGGGCCAGCAGGGCGGAAAAGATCACAAAACGCAGGTTTACCACCAGCGCGGTGGCGAAAATCACCCAAATCGGCGCATCTGCCGCGATCAGCGGCAGCGCGGCCAGCTGGGCCGAGCCCGCAAACACCACCAGAGTCATGCCCAGCGCCTGCGGAATGGTCAGCCCGGACTTGACCATCGCGATACCGACCACCAGTCCCCACGCACCAATGCCGAACAGCGACGGCAAGCCGGTTTTGACGCCTTCGCGCCAGGAGGGTTCGTGGTGGGCCGCGACGCAGGGCACGCTGGCTGTACTGCTGGTATCAGTCATGGATAGCTTGTGGCATTCCTGCCACAGGAGGGGCGGCGCCGGGGTTGTGGAGGCGCTATTTTACCGACGATTTTTGCTCGGTGCGCGAATCCGTTAAAATCGTGCTTTTCTCTCAGCCATCTGGAGCCACAAGAAATGACCACCCCAAACACCGCCGCCGTAGAACTCGATGGCAAGGACCTGCCGGCCCACTGCCCTAACCCAGCCATGCCGCTGTGGTCGTCGCATCCGCGCGTGTTCCTGGAATTCATCCACGGCGAAGCCAAGTGCCCATACTGCGGCACTGCCTACCGCCTGAAGCCGGGCACCGTGGTCGGCCACCACTAAACCCCGGACGCCACCATGCCAGCCAAGAAAGCGCAGTACGGCAGCGCCGCTGAAACCGAAGCGGCTTTCTACGAAGCGCTCAACCGGGCTGACCTGGAGGCGTTGATGGCCCTGTGGGCCGATGACGACGAGATCGTCTGCGTGCATCCGGGCGGGCCGCGCCTGATCGGGCACGCGGCGATCCGCGCCTCGTGGTCCGCCATCCTCGAGCATGGCGGCCTGCACATCCTGCCCTCGCAATTGCACGAAACCCATACCTTGATGAGCTCGGTACACACCGTGGTCGAGGGCAGCACCGCCGCCACCGGCGAGCCGGCCCATTTGATCGCCACCAATGTGTATGCGAAAACGCCACGCGGCTGGCGCATCGTGCTGCATCATGTCTCGATAGCGCCCGGCCCTGCGCCGGTGGATACGAGCACGCAAATCCTGCACTGAGTCCTGTCGTGAAGTACACCGCACCGTTCTGGCTGCCCAGCGGCCATCTGCAAACCATTTATCCGGCGATTGCGATCAGCAAGCCGAAGGTCGCGTTTCGCCGCGAGCGCTGGGATACGCCGGACGGCGACTTCATCGATGTGGACTTTGTCGACGGCCAGCCGGGCCAGCCGTTTGTAGTGCTGTTCCACGGGCTGGAAGGCTCGTCCGACAGCCACTACGCGCGCGCCCTGATGGCCGATGTACAGGCGCGAGGCTGGTCCGGCGCCGTGCCGCACTTCCGCGGCTGCTCGGGCGAAGCCAACCGCGCGCCGCGCTTCTATCACTCGGGCGACGCCGCCGAAATCGACTGGATCATCCGCCGCCTGCATGCCCGCCGCGCGGGCAACAGCGGCAAGTTCTACGCCACCGGCGTCTCGCTGGGCGGCAACGCCCTGCTGCGCTGGCTGGGCGAATCGCAGCACCGCGCCGATTTTGTCGATGCGGCTTGCGCGGTATCGGCGCCGCTGGACCTGGCGCAAGGCGGGGTGTCGCTGTCGAGCGGTTTCAACATGCTCTACACGCGCATGTTCCTGCAAACGCTGAAGCCGAAGTGCGTAGCCAAACTACAGCAATTCCCCGGCCTGTTCGACCTGGACGCCCTGCACGCGGCGCGCGACCTGTATGCTTTCGACAACGTCGTCACCGCGCCGCTGCACGGCTACCGCGACACCGACGACTACTGGCACCGCGCCAGTGCCAAGCACGTATTGACCGACATTACGGTGCCGACGCTGGTGCTGAACGCGAAAAACGATCCCTTCCTGCCCGGCCGCCACCTGCCGCAACGTGCGTCGTCACGCGTGGTCCTGGATTATCCTGAGCATGGCGGCCATGTCGGCTTTGCCGTGGGCGGGCCGCCGGGCCGCATCAACTGGCTGCCCAAGAAGCTGATTCACTTCCTCGAACAACATGGATGACATCGTCAAACAGGCACTGGCCAAGTGGCCCAACGTGCCGCACTGCTACGGCTGGCTGGCGCTCGATGCGCGCGGCAACTGGCGCATGCGCGACGAGCGCGCCCAGCACCTCAACCTGCCAGGCGACAAGCTGACCAATGCGGCGCTGGTCGGCTTCATCACGCGTAATTACGCGGTGGATGAGCGCGGCTGCTGGTATTTCCAGAACGGTCCGCAACGCGTGTATGTGCAGCTGGAAGCGACGCCCTACATCGTGCGCACCGATCCGGCGGCCGGCTGGCTGCTGCACACCGGCGCACCGCTGGGCACGCCCGAGGCGGCGCTGCTGACCGACAGCGGCGCCCTGATCCTGCAGCGCGGCGCAGTGGTGGCGCAACTCGACGACCGCGATTTCGCCCACGTGCTGCCGCAGCTGCGCCTGGAGGGCGCTCCGGTCGAAGATGAGGTTTTGCTGGAGTGGATGGAAGGCCGCGCCGATGGTGAGCTGACGCTGGACGGCGTGGCCGTCGAGCGCATCGCCGCCGACCAGCTGGCGGCGCGCTACGGTTTCGTCAGCGTGCCGTCGGCGCCGAGCGCGCCCTGACGGAAACGGTCGAGCGGGCTGGCGAACGGGTTGTCGCCAGTCCTGGCCTCAGGGCCTGATTTGAGCTCGGCCTTGAACGCCGGGCGCGATTCCGCCATATCCTTCTTGCCTTTGTCGCCCATCTCTTCGCGGCGGCGTGCCTGCCACTCGCGTTCGCGCGCATCGATCAGCGACTGGTCATAGAACGAGGCATCCGGCGCCTTGCGCGCCAGCGCCAGCTGGTCCAGCGCCGACAGCGTGCCGCCTTGCAGCGAATACGACTCGGCCAGTGCAATGTGCTGCAAGGCCAGCTTGCCCTGCTTGGCATACACACGCGCCAGGATATCGTAGACCTCGATATCTTCGCGATACAACTGCGCCTGGTCGCGCAGGTAGACAGCGGCCTCTTCCAATTGACCGGCCGCCAGCATAGCCTCGCCGTACTGATGCGCAATGCCGCGCGACAGCGGGAACTTCTGGTGCGCCGCTTCCGCCTCCTTCACCGCCTTGGCCAGCACCGCCTTGTTGTCCGGCTGCGCCAGCTTGATCTCGATCGCGGTGGCGGTGAAAATCGCTTCCGCCTTGTCGCGCTTGGCCAGGCCCAGCACGCCGGCCGGCGGCGGCCGGTTGACGGTTTCCTGCGCCTTCTCCAGCCAGCTTTGCGCAGCCACCGCGTCGCCCTGCTTCATGCTCAGGAAAGCCAGGCCGTACTGGCCGGCCGCCTTTTGCTGCCAGCTCTCCTGCAGGATCTGCGCCTGGAAGAACTGCCGCGATTCGTTATAGCCGTTGGAGGTCTGGTCCTGCAGCACGCGGGCGCGCGAACGCACCAGGAAAAAGTCCAGGCTGTCGGCGCGCTGCTTGTACGGCTGCTCGCGGATGCGGGCCTGGATGTCGGCGATACGTTCTGAGGTTAGCGGGTGGGTCAGCAGCCAGGCCGGCACCAGGTCGCTGTAGTTGCGGGTCGAGTTCTGCATCTGCTGGAAGAAAGCCACCATGCCCGAGGTGTCGAAGCCGGCCTCGCCCATGATCTGGAAACCGATGCGGTCGGCCTCGCGTTCGGCCTCGCGGCCGAAGTTCAACTGGCGCTGGATGGCCAGGCCCTGGCCGCCGAGGAACACGCCCATGGCCGCATCGCCGCCCTGGCGCGAGGCCAGCGCCGCCAGGATCATGGCCGCCAGCGGGATCAGCGCATCCTGCTTCTGCTGGCCGATCGAGCGCGCGATGTGGCGCTGCACCACGTGGCCGATCTCGTGCCCCAGCACCGAGGCCAGTTCGGACTCGGTCTGCGCCTGCAGCAGCAGCGCCGAGTGCACGGCAATGAAGCCGCCCGGCAGCGCGAACGCATTCAGCTGCGGATCGCGCACCACGAAGAAAAAGTAATCGTACTTGGCTTCGCCGCGCGCGCCGGGACGGGCATCCACCAGCGCGTTGCCGAAGTTGTTCATGTATTCGAGGATGGGCGCGTCGTCGAGGTAATCGCGGTCGCGGCGGATATCGCGCATGATCTCCTCGCCCAGCTTGCGTTCCATCAGCGGCGACAGGTCCTGGTTTTCAGTGCCGCCCAGCGAAGGCAGGTTCGGAATCTTGGCCGGCGCGAGCACGGTTTGCGCCATCGCCATCGGCATGGCGACCAGCAGGGCAGCGGCGACCGCGCGCAGGCGGAATGGGTAGGAGGATTTTGCTTTCACGGTGATATGATATCCGCAACTGGGTAGCTAAAGCTTAGCGCCAGATTATGACTCATTTTACGCTGCCACCATGACCACCGAACACCTGACCCACTTCGACGCCGCCGGACAAGCCCACATGGTCGACGTCGGCGCCAAAGCGGAGACCCACCGCATCGCCCTTGCCACCGGCTCGATCCGCATGAAGCCGGAAACGCTGGCCCTGATCCTGAGCGGCACCGCCAAGAAAGGCGACGTGCTGGGCATCGCCCGCATTGCCGCCATCATGGCCTCCAAGCGCACCGCCGACCTGATCCCCCTGTGCCACCCGCTGGCCCTGACCCGCGTGGCGGTCGAGTTCGAAACCGATGAAGCCAATTCCAGCGTCCACTGCAAGGCGCAGGTGGAAACCTACGGCAAGACCGGCGTCGAAATGGAAGCCCTCACCGCCGTGCAAGTGGGCCTGCTGACCGTCTACGACATGTGCAAGGCGGTTGATCGCGGCATGGTCATGTCCAACATCCGTGTCACCGAAAAACACGGCGGCAAGTCCGGCGACTGGAGTGCAACCAGCTAGTTGTATTGTCTGATTGTTACCCAAACTTGGCGGGTATATAATTAATGTCGCAGGGACAATTTTCCACGAGAAAGAGTTGAATGAGTAGCAACCCTCCGCCAAGTGAAGCCAAGACTCAGGAGTACGAGTTCGAGCAAATGAACCTGCAGGTGGGCGGCAGGATACAGTTCATCACCCATCGCACCATGAAGCCGATCCAGCATTTCTCGACCCTGATCGGCTGGGTCAAGGATGAGTACATGATCGTCAAGGTGCCGTTCGAGAACGGCGCGCCGATCGCGCTCAACGACGGCGACAAGCTGACCATCCGTGTCTTCTCCGGCGTGAACGTGTGCTCGTTCTCCTGCGTGGTCCAACGCGTGTTCGCGCGGCCGCTGTTTTATGTGCACCTGAGCTTCCCGGTCTCGATCCAGGGCACCAGCTTGCGCGCGGCGATGCGGGTCAAGGTCGATATTCCGGCGCAGGTGACCAACGCGGCCGGCGCCGCCACCTCGGTATTCCTGGTCAACCTCAGCGTGTCCGGCGCGCTGATCGAATCGCCCAAGCAGCTGACCGATGGCGACGCCCAGGTGGCGCTGTCGTTCTACCTGATCGCCCAGCCCGGCAACCGCCAGGTGCGGGTCAATCCGAATGCCACCATCCGCAACATCAACGTGGTCAAGCCGGCCACCGGCGACAAGCCGGAAGTGTTCACCTACGGCGTGCAGTTCATTGACCTCGACCCGGTCCACTACACCATGCTGCAAAACCTGACCTACGAAGCGCTGATCGCCGACCGCCAGAAAATCGTCTGACCCAATGAAAAAAGCCCGGCAATTGCCGGGCTATGCAGACTGCGTACCGTCCTTACATGCTGTTCTTGACGATGGCCGCATTAGCAGCGGTGTTGGAAACGGTGGTCGTGATGCCCCAGGTGACCGACGATGCGCCAGCTTTGACTGCCGGGGTGAAGGTGACGGTTTCGCCATCCACACCTTTGCCAACGCCAGTCGCAAACTTCATGGTAATTACGCCCTTGTCGGTGGTGACCGAATCCACTTCCTTGGTCTTGGTGAAGTCAGAATCTTTCGGCACGCCGGCCGCACCCGAGGAGCAGCCACTTGCATCGCCGCCAGCTTCTTGCGAGCACAGGGCGACTGCGGTTTTCAGCGAATCAACCGCCGACATGGCATTGGCAACCTTGGCCTTGACAGTGTAGTCGCTGTAAGCAGGAATCGCCACAGCGGCCAGGATGCCGATAATCGCCACGACGATCATCAGTTCGATCAGGGTAAAGCCGGCCTGGGCTTGCTTCTTCATCATTTGCATGGATTTCATTTTGCGACTCCTTCAGGTTTAAACACATTGTTGGGTGGTACACCTCCCTTAGTGCAAGCGGTGTGCCAGCCTGTTTTTGCCCATTTTTTCAGCAAAACAAGCCCCGAAGTGCCGTTTTTTGTCAGTTTGGAGCGCCACAATTTGTCATGCCGGACCCGACTGACAATTATTGTCAGGCGATGCGGAAGGCCATTTGCGTGCCACTGAGCTCGATCACATCGCCGTGGCTGAGGCGCTCGGCCATCTGCGCATCGAGCGCGGTGCCATTCAGCAGCGGCGCCACTTCGCCCTCGGTGTGGGTGACGGTGTAGAAATCCGGGTGGCGATGGATCACCACCACCTGCACGCCAGCCCGGCCCAGCGTGGTCTGCGGCTTGGTCAGCGCCACGTGCTTGCCGGCGTTGTTGCCATTGAGGATGGAAATTTCGGCCAGCACCGGCTGCGCGGCAGCCAGCGGGCGGATGCCGTCGGCAATGAATTGCAGCTCGAACTTGGCCATCCTGATCACGTCCTGATGCTGCAGGAAATGCTTGCCGATGCGGTGGCCGTTGACGAACGTGCCATTGGTGCTGTGCAGGTCTTCCAGGAAGGAATCGTCGAGAATGGTGACGATGGCGCCGTGCTCGCCGCTCACGGCCGGGTGCGACAGCACGATGTCGTTGCGCGGGTGACGCCCCAGCGTCATGCGCTCTTTGCTCAGTTGAATTTGCTGCTCTACCTGTCCGTTGCGCGAGATGATGAGCTTGGCCAAACCGCAATCTCCAAAAAATAAAGGGGAGCACGAGGCTCCCCTTTATTATTCCACAATCATGTAGATTGGATTACAGCATCGCTTTCAGCAGGCGAGCCATTTCCGATGGGTTCTTGGTGGCTTTGATGCCGCACTCTTCCATGATGTCCAGCTTGGCTTGTGCAGTGTCAGCACCGCCCGAGATCAGCGCGCCGGCGTGGCCCATGCGCTTGCCCGGAGGAGCGGTAACACCGGCGATGAAGCCAACCACTGGCTTCTTCATGTTGTCCTTGACCCAACGTGCTGCGTTGGCTTCGTCCGGACCGCCGATTTCGCCGATCATGATGACCGCGTCGGTATCAGGATCTTCGTTGAACATGCGCATCACGTCGATGTGCTTCAGACCGTTGATTGGGTCGCCGCCGATACCAACTGCCGACGATTGGCCCAGGCCCAGCGCGGTCAGCTGACCCACTGCTTCATAGGTCAGAGTGCCCGAACGCGACACCACGCCGATACGGCCTTTCTTGTGGATGTGGCCTGGCATGATGCCGATCTTGATTTCATCAGGGGTGATCAGGCCTGGGCAGTTAGGGCCCAGCAGCAGGGTCTTCGAACCGGCTTTAGCCATGCGATCCTTGATTTCCATCATGTCGCGGACTGGGATGCCTTCGGTGATGCAGATGGCCAGTTCCAGTTCGGCTTCAACAGCTTCCCAGATCGCGGCAGCGGCGCCTGCTGGCGGCACGTAGATCACCGACACGGTGGCGCCGGTGTTCGATGCGGCTTCTTTCACCGAACCGAAAATTGGAATGCCTTCGAAATCTTCGCCGGCTTTCTTCGGGTTCACGCCAGCAACGAAGGCGTTTTTGCCGTTCGCGTAGTCGCGGCACATGCGGGTGTGGAACTGGCCGGTTTTACCGGTGATACCCTGGGTGATGACTTTGGTGTCTTTGTTGATCAGAATAGACATATCGGTTCCTTAATTATTTACCAGCAGCGGCTGCAACAACGCTCTTCGCTGCGTCTTCCATCGTGTCGGCGGAGATGATAGGCAGGCCGGAGTCAGCCAGCATTTTCTTGCCCAGGTCTTCGTTGGTGCCCTTCATGCGGACCACCAGCGGTACTTGCAGCGAAACAGCTTTCGAAGCGGTGATCACGCCTTCGGCGATCACGTCGCAACGCATGATGCCGCCGAAGATGTTGACCAGGATGGCTTTCAGGCCTGGGTTTTTCAACATGATCTTGAAGGCTTCGGTGACTTTCTCAGCCGTGGCGCCACCGCCCACGTCCAGGAAGTTGGCTGGCTCGCCGCCGAACAGCTTGATGGTGTCCATGGTGGCCATGGCCAGGCCGGCGCCGTTCACCAGGCAGCCGATGTTGCCGTCCAGCGAGATGTAGGCCAGGTCGAATTTCGACGCTTCCACTTCAGCTGGATCTTCTTCGTCCAGATCGCGGTAAGCGACGATTTCTGGTTGACGGAACAGCGCGTTGGCGTCGAAGTTGAACTTGGCGTCCAGGGCGATGACTTTGCCCGAACCGGTCAGGATCAGTGGGTTGATTTCGGCCAGCGAGGCGTCGGTTTCCCAGTAGGCTTTGTACAGGCCTTTCAGGTTGGCGACGGCGTCAGCGATCGAACCTTCCGGTACGCCGATTTTCGCGGCGATGCCAGCGGCTTCAGCGTCGGTCAGGCCGACTTTAGGATCGATGGCGATCGAGTGGATTTTTTCCGGGTGGGACTCGGCAACTTCTTCGATGTCCATGCCGCCTTCCGACGAGGCCATCAGCACAACGCGCTGGGTCACGCGGTCGGTGACCAGCGAAACGTACAGTTCTTTCTTGATGTCCGCGCCTTCTTCGATCAGCAGGCGGCGTACTTTCTGGCCTTCCGGGCCGGTCTGGTGGGTCACCAGCTGCATGCCCATGATCTGGTCAGCGTATTCTTTGACTTGCTCCAGCGACTTGGCTACTTTCACGCCGCCGCCTTTACCACGGCCGCCGGCGTGGATCTGTGCTTTCACAACCCAGACTGGGCCGCCCAAGGTTTCAGCAGCTTTCACTGCCTCTTCTACGGTCAGGCACGGAATGCCGCGCGGTACCGTCACTCCGTATTTCCGGAGAATTTCTTTGCCTTGATACTCATGGATCTTCATGCTGGCTTCCCTTCTGATGCTGATGTGTATGAATCGGTTGAATGATTAAGCAGATAATATTGAGCTACGCGCTACCCGGTGCTGCTTTGTCCACCCAGCGCGGGTACAACTGGGCCACTGCGCCGCGATGCGGGCTCAGGGCTGGAAATTTGGGGTGCTTGATGCAGAGGGGGCCGCCAATATCCCGCGCGCCATCCTTGCGGTGGATAGCACTTGCGCGCGTGAGCCGCAGCGCACGTCGGATAACTGGAGTTAGCAGAGACATAAGATCGATACCGTTCTCACGGCATTTCTATTAGTTAGCAGCCTGGCGCATTTCTCTTATTAAAAACGCACGTTGCCGCAGCTTCTACGGACAACCACCGCACCCGCGGTGCTGCAAAAACCCATAAAGTGTAGCACACCCCGGCAGGAGTTGGCATGTGCCCTGCATCAACTCGACATAAGCATATGCACGATCTGGTCAGCGCAGGCTGTCGTAAGGAGCGCTGTCGCGCAGGCCGGTCATCACCGAACGCGGCTGTTCTTCATAGGAGGATGAGGCAAAACTGCGGCGCACATCGCGGCCCTGCCACTGCACGCCGCCAGCCTCCAGCAGCGTTGGGAAAACGTCGACGTGGCTGATTTTTTTGCGGTGGTTGGCTTGCAACGCTTGCGCGATGGCCGGGTGGGCGGCGCGGTATGGCGCATTCATCCACACCAGCAGCGGCACGTGGGTGTCGTGGCGGGTGGCGCCCTGCTGCGCATGCATGAACAGATGGCGCTCGTCATCGAACAGGTTCTCGCCATGATCCGAGGTGAACAGCAGGATGGCAGGCCGCTGCTCGGCGCGCAGCAGCGCGATCACGCGCGCGAGAAACTGGTCGGTCTCGATGACGGTGTTGTCGTAGGAATTGATGGCGGCCTGCTTGTGCTCGGGCAGCGGCTGTTCGATACCAAGCTCGCGCAAGGTTGGCCGGTAGACCCGGGCGGCGGCAGTGTAGCGCTCTTCATACGGCACGTGGCTGCCGATCATGTGCAGCACCACAAACTGGCGCGCGCCGGCCTGGCGCACGAAGGAGGTGAACAGCGGCAGCAGGTTGATGTCCGTGCGCAGGTGATAGTCCTGCATGCCGGTCGCGTGCTCGACCACATCCAGCCCGCGGCTGAAGCGCAGCGGTTCCTGGTTGGACAACCAGGCGGTGCGGAACCCGGCCTCGGCAAACGTGTGCGGCAAGCTGGCGCGCTGCAGGCTGACGATGCCCGGCACGGCCTGGTTGGTCCAGTTGGCGGTCGATGCCACATCGGGGAAGGACAGCAGCTCATCGCCCAGCGCCGACAGCTGCGGCGTGGTGTTGCGCGCATAGCCGTTGAGGCCGAGATGATCGCTGCGCAAACTCTCGCCGATCACCAGCACCACCAGCACCGGCTCGCTGCTGGCCGCCTGGCCGTGCACGCTGGTGAATTGGCCGGCGTCCCGCTCGTGATGCGCCAGCCGCAGCAGCGACATGATCAGTCCGCTGGGGAAGACCAGGTTGAGCGTGGACTGTTCCAGCACCGGCGGCAGGCGCAGCTGCTGTGCCAGGGTTTGCCGGCCGACCATCGCCAGCATGGCGGCCATCAGCAGCGCAGCCAGCAGGCGCTTGCGCACCGCCACCGCCAGCGTCCAGTCGCGCGGCAGGCTGCATGCCAGCAGCACGTAGATGAGGAGGCTGAGCGGGACCAGCAGCACGCGCCAGCCGAACGCGGCCACCACTTGCCAGCTCAGTGTGAGATCGGTATGCAGCGCCGAGACCAGCAAGGCGTCGCCCGGCACGCTGCCATAGAACAGCGTCAGATAGACATACGGCAGCACCAGCAGCGCCAGCGGCGAAGCGCACAGAAAGTAAGTGCGCCAGCGCGGCAGCAGCACCAGCGGCGTCGCCAGCAAGGCCAATGAGAACAACAGCAGCGCGAACATATCGCTGCCGTTGTGCAGGTGATCGGTGTGGAGGACAGCCAGCGTGGGCAGCCATAACCAGGCCGCCAGGGCCAAGGTTGTAAGCAGCGGGCGCTTAATCGTCAAAGTCGACGCCCTTGAGCGCCTTCATCACGGCGCGCTGGGAAAAGCCGCGTTGCAGCAGGAAGCGCATCTGCTTGTTGCGCTCTTGCGGGTCGGTGGCGACGGTGCCGAACTTGCGCTGCCAGATCTCGCAGGCGCGTTCGATTTCGGTGTCGGCCAGGTTGGATTTGAGTTCCTGCAGCGCCTCGCCGTTGACGCCGTGGCTTTGCAGCTCGGCCACGATGCGGCTGTTGCCGTAGCGCGCGGCGCGGCGGTGGATCAGCGATTCGGAAAAGCGTTCCTGCGACAGCCAGTTGTTTTTTTCCAGCAGGTCGAGCAGGGCTTCGACGTCGTCACCCTCCTCGGCATACTTGGACAACTTGCGGCCGAGTTCCAGCCGGCTGTGCTCACGCAGCGAAAGAAAGCGCAGCGCCCGCGCTTTGAGGCTGAGTTGTGGTGCTGGCATAAATCCTCCGCAACGCGTCGCCCCGGCGGAGGCCGGGGCCCAATGCTAAGCACGCGTTTATTGGGCCCCGGCCTGCGCCGGGGCGACGATTACGCGGCGTCGGCTTCAGGCTTGGCTGGCTTAAGCTTGACCACGGTGTTGTCGGTGGCCAGTGGCGGCAGCGCGCGCACGCCCAGCGACTCACGCACCTTGTTTTCGATTTCCCACGCCAGCTCTGGACGCTCCTGCAGGAACAAGCGCGCATTGTCCTTGCCCTGGCCAACGCGCTCGCCGTTGTAGCTGTACCACGAGCCCGACTTCTCGACGATCTTGGCTTCCACACCCAGGTCCAGGATCTCGCCTTCGCGCGAGGTGCCGGCGCCGTACAGGATGTCGAAGTGCGCTTCCTTGAACGGTGGCGCAATCTTGTTCTTGACCACCTTGACCTTGGTTTCATTACCGATCACCTCGTCGCCCGATTTGATCGAGCCGGTGCGGCGGATGTCCAGACGCACGGAGGCGTAGAACTTCAGCGCGTTACCGCCGGTGGTGGTTTCCGGTGAACCGAACATCACACCGATCTTCATGCGGATCTGGTTGATGAAGATGACCAGGGTGTTGGTGCGGTTGATCGAGCCGGTCAGCTTGCGCAGTGCTTGCGACATCAGGCGTGCTTGCAGGCCTGGCAGGGCGTCGCCCATGTCGCCTTCGATTTCAGCGCGCGGCGTCAGCGCGGCGACCGAGTCGACCACCACCAGGTCCACCGAGCCGGAGCGCACCAGCGCATCGCAGATTTCCAGCGCTTGTTCGCCGGTGTCCGGCTGCGAGATCAGCAGCTCGTGCAGGTTGACGCCCAGTTTTTGGGCATAGCCGACGTCCAGCGCGTGCTCGGCGTCGATAAAGGCGCAGGTGCCGCCCAGTTTTTGCATCTCGGCGATGGTTTGCAGGGTCAGCGTGGTTTTACCCGACGATTCCGGGCCGTAGATTTCCACCACGCGGCCGCGCGGCAGGCCGCCGACGCCCAGCGCCACGTCCAGGCCCAGCGAGCCGGTCGAGACGACCTGGACTTCTTCAATCGGGGCACTGGCGTCCATGCGCATGACGGAGCCTTTACCGAATTGCTTCTCGATCTGGGCCAGTGCCGCTGCCAGCGCCTTGGCTTTTTCAGATGCAGGTACTACGCCTTTTTTATCGTCCATGATGTGCTTTCCGCCAGTGGGGTTGTTCAATTCAGGTAGCACTGTATAAAAAAACAGTGCTTAATGCAAGCGGGATTTTGATCTTTCTTTGCGAAAGAACAAAAAGTCGCACAAAATAGGGTCTTGTGCTGCCGGAGTGTTCACCATGCGTATTTTACTTGCCGAGGACGATAGCGTCCTGGCCGACGGTCTGACCCGCTCGCTGCGCCAGTCGGGCTATGCCATCGATTGTGTCGGCAACGGCCAGGAGGCCGATACCGCCCTCTCCACCCAGGAGTTCGACCTGCTGATCCTCGACCTGGGCCTGCCCAAGCTGTCCGGGCTGGAAGTGCTGCGCCGCCTGCGCGCGCGCGGCTCGCTGCTGCCGGTGCTGATTCTCACCGCGGCCGATTCGATCGAGCAGCGCGTCAACGGCCTCGACCTCGGCGCCGACGATTATATGGCCAAACCATTTGCCCTGTCCGAGCTGGAAGCAAGGGTGCGCGCCCTGACCCGGCGCGGCGCCGGCGGCGGCGCCACCGTCATCAAGCACGGCCCGCTCAGCTACGACCAGGTCGGCCGCAGCGCCTACATCAACGAGCAGATGCTGGACTTGTCGGCGCGCGAACTGGGCCTGCTGGAAATCCTGCTGGCGCGCACCGGTCGGCTGGTGTCCAAGGAACAGCTGGTCGACCACCTGTGCGAATGGGGCGAGGAAGTCAGCAACAACGCCATCGAGGTGTATGTGCACCGCCTGCGCAAGAAGATCGAAGTGGGCGGCGTGCGCATCGCCACCGTGCGCGGCCTCGGCTACTGCCTCGAGAAATTCAACGATGCCCGCGCCAGCGCGGAAGCCGGAGACAGCCACAAGTGAGCCCGTCGCCGGAAGCCGCCGAACTGGAGTATCAACCGCCGCCGCCCGAGGCCGACGAAGATATCCAACATTCCCTGTTCGGCGAAATCCTCGACTGGATGCTGGCCCCGCTGCTGCTGCTGTGGCCGATGAGCATTGCCATCACCTACCTGGTCGCCAAGTCGATCGCCAATCAACCTTTTGATCACGCGCTGGAAGACAGCGTCACCGTGCTGGCGCAGCAGGTGCGCTCGGTGGACGGCAAGATCATCAAGAGCCTGTCCGGTTCAGCGCGCGACATTTTGCGGGCCGACGATATCGACAACGTCTACTTCCAGATCCAGGGCCCGCGCGGAGAGCACGTCGACGGCGACCGCGACATGCCGCAGCCGGTGCTGGACGACGAAGACAAGACCAGCGCCGGCGGCGTACGCTTCCGCAACGACAATATGCACGGCACGCCGGTGCGCATCGCCTTTGCCTACGTGCAGCTGGAACGCAAGGACGGCAGCACGCCGCAGCTGGCGCTGGTGCAGGTGGCGGAAACGCTGGAGAAGCGCGCCCAGCTGGCCAACGCCATCATCAAGGGCGTGATCCTGCCGCAATTCATCGTGCTGCCGATTGTGCTGGCTTTAGTGTGGTTTGCCCTGGCGCGCGGCCTGTCACCGCTGAGGCAACTGCAGGAGCGCATCCGCGCGCGCAGCTCGGAAGACCTGAGTCCGATCGCCTCCAACCAGGTGCCGGAAGAAATCACGCCGCTGGTGCGCTCGCTCAACGACATGCTGTCGCGCCTGTCGCTGACGATTGATATGCAAAAGCGCTTCATTGCCGACGCGGCGCACCAGATGCGCACGCCATTGGCCGGCATGCGCATGCAATCCGAACTGGCCTTGCGCCAGACCGACAAGGGCGAAATCCACCGCTCGCTGGAACAGCTGGCCAAGAGCTCGGAAGCAGCCACGCGCCTGGTGAACCAGCTGCTGGCACTGGCGCGCGCTGAAAACCATCCGCAGACCGGCAGCGCGATGCAGCCGCTGGACCTGGGCGAGCTGGCGCGCAATGTGGTGCAGGACTGGGTGCAGGCCTCGTTCGCGCATCGTATCGACCTCGGCTTTGAGGCACCGCTTGAACCGCTGACCATCACCGGCAATCCGACCATGCTGCGCGAGCTGTTGTCCAACCTGATCGACAACGCGCTGCGCTACACGCCCGGCGGCGGCAGCGTCACCGTGCGCGTGCGCAACGACGAGCTGGAACACGCTTATCTCGAAGTGGAAGACACCGGTCCCGGCATCGCGCCGGCCGAGCGCGAGCGCGTGTTCGAACGTTTCTACCGCATCCTCGGCAACACCGCCGAGGGCAGCGGCCTCGGGCTGGCCATCGTGCGCGAGATCGCGCAGCAGCACGGCGCCGAGGTCGACATCTTCAACAATCCGCGCGCCACCCAGCCCAAGCTGCCGGGCGCGCTGTTCCGCCTGACCTTCCCGCTGCCGCCGGCACCAACGGAGGACGATGAAGAACCACCACACTATGGATAAGCTCACCCGCCAACACCACTGGCAGCGCGCGCGCCGCCTGACCGCGCTGCTGCTCGCGCTGTGGCTGACCACCGGCTTCTGCGCCGCCTTCTTCGCGCGCGAGCTGGCCGGGCTGAGCGTGTTCGGCTGGCCGCTGTCGTTCTACCTGGCCGCGCAGGGCGCCTCGCTGGTCTACCTGGCCATCCTCGCCTTCTACGCCTGGCGCATGCGCAAACTCGACCGGGAGTTCCGCGCTTGAAGCCGCAACGTACTTACTTCCAGCGCCTGCGCTATTACTACAGCCTGTTCACCGGCGGCTTCGCCTGCTTCCTGATCGCGCTGGCCGCGCTGGAACAGGAAGGTATGCCGCGCGTGTGGATCGGCTACCTGTTCATGTTTGCCACCATCGTGCTGTATGCACTGATCGGCGTCATCAGCCGCACCTCCAACGTGCTGGAATACTACGTGGCCGGGCGCCGCGTACCGGCCATGTTCAACGGCATGGCCACTGCGGCCGACTGGATCTCGGCGGCCAGCTTCATCAGCCTGGCCGGCGGGCTGTACCTGCACGGCTTCGATGGCCTGGCCTACATCATGGGCTGGACCGGCGGCTATTGCCTGGTTGCGCTGCTGATCGCGCCCTACCTGCGCAAGTTCGCCCAATACACCATCCCGGATTTTTTGGCTGAGCGCTACGGCGGCGCCGAGAACGCCGAGCATGGCGGGCGCGCGGTGCGCATCCTGGCCGTGATCGCCACCATCACCGTCTCGTTCACCTACGTGGTGGCGCAGATTTACGCGGTGGGCCTGATCGCCTCGCGCTTCACCGGCGTCGATTTCTCGGTCGGCATCTTCCTCGGTCTGGCCAGCATCCTGGTGTGCTCCTTCCTCGGCGGCATGCGCGCCATCACCTGGACCCAGGTGGCGCAGTACATCATCATCCTGGTAGCGTTTTTGATTCCGGCCATGTGGCTGTCGGCCAAGCATAGCGACAACCCGATCCCGCAAGTCGCCTACGGCAAGCTGCTGCCCAAGCTGAGCGCGCGCGAGCACGTGCTGCAGGAAGATCCGAAAGAAGCCGAGGTGCGCGCCATCTACCGCCAGCGCGCCGCCGATTACGAGGCCCGCCTCAAGACCCTGCCGGCCTCGTGGGAAGCGGGCCGCATCGACCTGCAGCGCAAGCTCGACAGCGTGAAAGCCCGCAACGCCTCGCTGCTGGAAATCCGCAGCGCCGAGCGCGAGCTGGTGGCCTACCCGAAAAGCGCCGACGACGCCGAACGCGCCTGGACCGACGCGCGCGAACAATACCTGCAGCGCGCCGAACCGATCACGCCGCACGCCACGCCCTACCCCGGCGACAAGGCAACCTCCGACATCAAGCGCAACAACTTCCTGGCGCTGGTGTTCTGCCTGATGCTGGGCACGGCCGCGCTGCCGCACATCCTGATGCGCTCCTACACCACGCCGTCGGTGCACGACACCCGCGTGTCGGTGTTCTGGACCCTGTTCTTCATCCTGCTGATCTACCTGACCATTCCGGCGCTGGCGGTGCTGGTCAAGTACGATATTTACAGCGCGCTGGTCGGCACCGACTACAACCACCTGCCCAACTGGGTATCGTACTGGACCAATGTTGACAAGCTCAACCCGCTGTTCAGCATCAACGACGTCAACCACGACGGCGTGGTGCAGCTGGCCGAAATCACCATCGACGCCGACGTGCTGGTGCTGGCCACGCCGGAAATCGCCGGCCTGCCCTACGTGATCTCCGGGCTGGTGGCGGCCGGCGGGCTGGCGGCCGCGCTGTCGACCGCGGACGGCCTGCTGCTGGCCATCTCCAATGCGCTGTCGCACGACGTCTACTACAAGCTGGTCGACCGCAGTGCCTCGACGCAAAAGCGGGTGACCATCTCCAAGCTGCTGTTGCTGGCCGTGGCCTTCATTGCCGCCTACGCCGCCTCGACCAAGCCGGGCGATATCTTGTCGCTGGTGGGCGCCGCCTTCTCGCTGGCCGGCTCGACGCTGTTCCCGGCGCTGGTGCTGGGCGTGTTCTGGAAGCGCGCCAACCACCAGGGCGCGATTGCCGGCATGGCGGCCGGCTTCCTGGTCTGCATCTACTACATGCTGCACACCAGCCCGGTGCTGGGCGGCAGCGCGGCCGGGCAGTGGTTCCACATCGCGCCGATCTCGGCCGGCATCTTCGGCGTGCCGGCCGGCGTGCTCACCATCGCCGTGGTCAGCCTGCTGACGCCGGCGCCGGGGCGACAGACCGCGGCGCTGGTCGACTACATCCGCGCGCCCGAACAATAAAATGCACACTGCTTGTAGCGGATTTGATAACTTGATGCTATCGTGCACCAGTTACCAATTTCACAACCGGCACATGCGCTTCCCTCCCCTGCTGCGCGCCACGGCCCTGGCCGGCGCACTCCTCTGCGGCCACGCGCTGGCGGCGGCCAGCCCGGCCAAGCCGGCCATCGCCGATTTCTTCAACAATCCCGAGTTCAGCGACGCCGTGCTGTCGCCCAACGGCAAATACCTGGCGGTGCGCCTCGGCCGCAAGAACTCGCGCGACCTGCTCGGCGTGGTCGAGCTGGATACCAACGCGGTCAAGGCGGTAGGCAATTTCTCCGATGCCGACATCGGCCAGTACGCCTGGGTCAATGACAACCGGCTAGTGTTCGCCGCCACCGACAAGGACCTGGCGCAAGGCGACATGCGCTTCGCGCCCGGCCTGTACGCCATCAACCGCGACGGCAGCGGCTTCCGCCAGCTGGCCATGCGCGCCGGCAAGCCGTTCGTCACCAACGGCAGCAGCATCAGCGCGCGCGAACTGCTGCCCTGGCACACCTACCTGCTGAACCAGGACGGCGCCCAGGACAGCGACTTCATCTACGTGCAGGACCGCGACCTCAGCGGCCCCGGCCAGCTCAACCACATCGACCTGGTGCAGCTGAATACCGTCACCGGCCGCATCAAGGAGGTGGTCCAGCGCCCGGGCGACAGCACCTCGTGGCTGCTCGATGCGCAGGGCGAGCCACGCCTGACCACGGTCAAGGACAAAGGCACCAGCAGCATGTACTACCGCGACCCGGCCACCAAGGCCTGGCGCAAGCTGGGCGACTACGACAGCTACACCGGCAAGGGCGCCGACTTCCGCCCGCTGGCCTTCGGCCCGGACGGCACGCTGTACGTGATCTCGTGGCGCAACAGCGACACCTCCGCGGTGTACAGCTACGACCTGGCCAGCGGCACGCTGTCCGACCAGCCGCTGGTCAAGCTGGGCGGCTACGACTTCCGCGGCCAGCTGATCATGAACAAGGACAAGCTGATCGGCGTGCGCCACCTGACCGACGCCACCAGCACCACCTGGCTCGACCCGGCCATGCAAGCGATGCAGGACCAGGTCGACAAGATGCTGCCCAACACCGTCAACCTGCTGACCCCGCCCAAGCGGCCGGAATCGCCGTGGGTGCTGGTGACGGCCTACGCCGATATTTGGCCCAAGCGCATCATGCTGTACAACAGCGCGACGCAGAAGCTGACCATGGTGGGCGCCGCGCATCCGGCCATCTCGCCCAACGACATGGCGCAAACCAATCTGGTGCGCTACCAGGCGCGCGACGGCCTGAGCATCCCGGCCTGGCTGACCTTGCCGCGCGGCGGCAACAAGAACCTGCCGATGGTGGTGCTGGTGCACGGCGGCCCGTATGTGCGCGGCAGCAGCTGGGGCTGGGATCCGGAAGTGCAGTTCCTGGCCTCGCGCGGCTATGCCGTGCTCGAGCCGGAGTTCCGCGGCAGCACCGGCTTCGGCATCCAGCACTTCCGCGCCGGCTGGAAGCAGTGGGGCCTGAAGATGCAGGACGATATCGCCGACGGCACGCGCTGGGCCATCGGGCAGGGCTATGCCGACGCCAGGCGCATCTGCATTGCCGGCGCCAGCTACGGCGGCTACGCCACGCTGATGGGGCTGATCAAAGATCCTGATCTGTACAAATGCGGGGTGGAGTGGGCGGGCGTCACCGACATCAACCTGCTGTACGACGGCAGCTGGAACTTCACCTCCGACATGCCGGAAGGCTACAAGCAATACGGCATGCCGCAGCTGGTCGGTGACCAGGTCAAGGATGCGGAACAGCTGAAAGCGACCTCGCCGCTGCTGCAGGCGGCGCGCATCACCCAGCCGCTGCTGATGGCCTACGGCACCGCCGACATGCGCGTGCCGCTGCCGCACGGCACCAAGTTCTACAAGGCCGTCAAGCAAACCAATCCGAACGTCGAATGGATCGAATACGACGAAGAAGGCCACGGCTGGAAACTGCCGAAAAACCGCATCGACTTCTGGGGCAAGGTCGAGCAATTCCTGAACAAAAATATCGGATCCCCACCATGAAACGAAGCCTCACCCTTGCCGTACTGGGCGCACTGGCAGCACTGCCGGCCGCCGCGCAAAACGCCACGCCGGCCGCTATCCCTGCCGCGTCGTTCTTTGAAAATCCCACCTTCAGCGATCCCATCTTGTCGCCGGACGGCAGCCAGGTCGCGATCAAGGTGGCCAGCAAGAACGGCCGCGTGCGGCTGGCGGTGATCGACGTCGCCACCCGCAAGACCAGGGTGGTGGCCGCACTGGAAGACGCCGACGTCGACCGCTATCACTGGGTCAACGACCACCGCCTGGTATTCAACGTGGACGATCTCGGCGTGCCGGAGGGCGAGGCGGAATGGGGCGGCGGCCTGTGGGCCGTCAATACCGACGGCAGCGAGCTGCGCCAGCTGGTACGGCGCGACAGCAGCCACAACGATACGCTGACGCCCTACCAGAGCAAGCTGCTGCCGTGGAATACCTTCATGTACAGCGGCATCGGCAATCTCAACAGCGACGACATCCTGGTCACGCAATACGAATATGGCGGCACCGGCTGGATGAACCAGATCGCCTTGCTGCGCCTGAACACCGTTACCGGCAAATACAAGACCTACGGCCATCCGGCCGACACCCTGCGCTGGATCGTCGACAGCAAGGGCGAACCGCGCATGACGGTAGCGTATCGCGGCAACCAGCAAGTCATCTTCCATCGCGAACGCGACGACCAGCCGTGGAGCCAGCTGGCCAGCTTCACCATGTACCCGGCCGCCAAGGACGGCTTCGAGCCGCAGGGCTTCGGCCCGGACGGCACGCTGTACGTGCGCGCCAGCATGCAAGGCGCGGACGCGCTCTACCCTTACGACATCGCCAGCCGCAAGATCGGCGACAAGCCGGCCATCAGCACGCCCGGCTATGACTTCCGCGGCCACCTGGTCTACGACAAGGACAAGGTGCAAGGTTATACCTACGAGGTGGACGCCAAGGGCACGTGGTGGGTGGACGCGAAAATGAAGACCGTGCAGCAGGAAGTCGATACGCGGCTGCCGGCCACCAACAATATGATTTCCACCGCGCTGCGACCGGCCGGGCCGTATGTGATGGTGGAATCGAGTTCGGACTTGCAGCCGCCGGTGTACCGCCTGTACAACACCGAGACGCGCAGCCTGAGCATGCTGGGCAGTTCGCATCCGGCGATTGCGCCGGAGCTGATGTCGTCCAAGACGATGGTGCGCTACAAGGCGCGCGACGGGCTGGAAATCCCGGCCTACCTGACCACGCCCAAATCCGGCAACGGCAAGAACCTGCCGCTGGTGGTGCTGGTGCACGGCGGCCCGTGGCTGCGCGGCGTGCATTGGGACTGGGATGCGGAAGTCCAGTTCCTGGCCTCGCGCGGCTACGCGGTGCTGGAGCCGGAATTCCGCGGCAGCACCGGCTACGGCAGCCAGCTGTTCCACGCCGGCTGGAAGCAATGGGGCCTGAAGATGCAGGACGACGTGGCCGACGGCGCGCGCTGGGCCATTGCCCAGGGCATTGCCGACAGCAAGCGCATCTGTATTGCCGGCGCCAGCTACGGCGGCTATGCCACCTTGATGGGACTGGTCAACGATCCCGACCTGTACCGATGCGGCGTGGCCTGGGCCGGTGTGACCGACCTGAAGATCCTCAAGGACGGCCACTGGAGCAGCGAAGCCAGCTGGTCCAGCGGCGGCACCTTCGAGCGCTACGGCTTCAAGACCCTGATCGGCGACGACCCGGCGCAGCTGGCCGCCACCTCGCCGCTGCAGCAGGCGGCCCGCATCAAGCAGCCGCTGCTGCTGGCGCACGGCGGCGCCGACCGCATCGTTCCCATCATCCATGGCACGGCATTTAAAGATGCCGTGAGCAAAAACAATTCATCGCTGGAATGGATCTACTACGCCGACGAGGGCCACGGCTGGTACTTGCAGAAAAGCCGGATTGACTTCTGGGGCCGGGTCGAGCGCTTCCTCGACAAGAATATCGGCCAGCCCTGAAGTTCGCGTTATAGTTGTCGGATCACTTCACCGGAGGAGGAGCGAGCATGTCGTCGGGAAAAATTCTGGTCGCACAGGGAGGCGGTCCGACCGCCGTCATCAACCAGTCGCTGGCGGGCGTGGTGCTGGAGGCGCGCCGCTTCCGCGAGGTGACGCGGGTGTACGGCGCGCTGCACGGCGTGCGCGGCATCGTCAACGAAGACCTGGTCGACCTCACGCGCGAGACCAGCCACAACCTCGAACTGGTGGCGGCCACGCCGTCCTCGGCGCTGGGCTCGACCCGCGACAAGCCGGACGAAGCGTACTGCAAGGAGATCTTCAAGGTGCTGCAGGCGCACCAGATCGAGCAGTTCTACTACATCGGCGGCAATGACTCGTCGGATACGGTGCGCATCGTCAGCGAGCAGGCGCAGGCCGCCAACTACGCGCTGCGCTGCATGCACATCCCCAAGACCATCGACAACGATTTGGTCGGCAACGACCACACGCCGGGCTTCCCGTCGGCGGCGCGCTTTGTGGCGCAGGCCTTTGCCGGCGCCAATCTCGACAACGCCTCGCTGCCGGGCGTGTACGTGGGCGTGGTGATGGGGCGGCACGCCGGCTTCCTCACCGCCGCCGCCGCGCTGGGCAAGAAATTCCCGGACGACGGCCCGCACCTGATCTACCTGCCCGAGCGCGTGTTCTCGCTCGAGCAATTCCTGGCCGACGTCAAGGCGACCTATGAGCGCTACGGCCGCTGCGTGATCGCGGTGTCGGAAGGCATCCACGATGCGAGCGGCGAAGCGATTGCCTCCCTGCTGGCGAAAGAAGTGGAGCGCGATGCGCACGGCAACGTGCAACTGTCCGGCACCGGCGCGCTGGCCGACTTGCTGTGCGATGAAATCAAGGCCAAGCTCGGCATCAAGCGCGTGCGCGGCGATACGTTTGGGTATTTGCAGCGCTCCTTCATCGGCTGCGTGTCGGACGTCGACCAGCGCGAGGCGCGCGAAGTCGGCGAGAAGGCGGTGCAGTTCGCCATGTGGGGCAAGCAGGATGGTTCAGTCGCGATCAAACGCACCGGCTTCTACTCGGTCGATTATGAGTTGCTGCCCTTGAGCGCCGTGGCCGGCAAGACGCGCGTGATGGAGGACGAGTTCATCAGCGCCAGCGGCACCGACGTCACCGACGCCTTCCGCATGTACCTGCGCCCCCTGCTCGGCTCCGGCCTGCCCGACGCCTTCCGCCTGCGCCCGGCGCCGGTGGAGAAAATCCTCAAGCGCTGATTTACCGTGCTTTACAGCGCCTTGACCGCAGCTAACAGATGGGCGCAAGATAATGGCAGCTCATTGTTATCGGGAGTAGGTATGAAGTTGATGAAACACTGGATGCTGTGCGCGGCGCTGGCGGCGTGCGCAGCGGGCGCCTCGGCGCAAAATGGTCCACCACAGGATGGCCGCCGGCCTGACGGCCCGCCACCGGGTCCGCCGCCGGAAGCCATCGCCGCCTGCAAGGGCAAGGCCGAAGGCGCCAAGGCCGAATTCAAAGGCCGCCGCGGCGAAACCGTCAAAGGCACCTGCAAGAAACTGCGCGAGGCCTTCGCCGTCCTGCCGGACGGCGCCCCGCCGCCACCGCCGCAGGATCGCAAATAAAAAAAGCGGACCATCAAGGTCCGCTTTTTCATTCAGCCAACGCCAATTACACGACGATGGTCTGGTGCTCGTCACCCACGCGGGCGCGGATTTTGCCGATGGTGTAGACGGTCTCGCCGGCCGCTTCCAGCTGGGCCTTGGCCGCTGCGGCGTTTTCCGCCGAGACGATTACGGTCATGCCGATGCCGCAGTTGAAGACGCGGTGCATTTCCGCGTCGGCCACGCCGCCGTGCTGCTGCAGCCACTGGAACAGTGGCGGCAGGGTCCACGATTTCGAATCCAGCTCGGCCACCAGGCCAGGCTGCAGCACGCGTGGAATATTTTCCACCAGACCGCCGCCGGTGATGTGCACCATGCCTTTGACTTCGATCGACTCCATCAGCGCCAGCAGCGGCTTGACGTAGATGCGGGTCGGCGCCATCAGCACGTCGGCCAGCGGACGGCCGTGGAAGTCGCCCGCCAGGTCCGGCTTCGATACTTCAATGATCTTGCGCACCAGCGAGTAGCCGTTCGAGTGCACGCCCGACGAGGCCAGGCCCAGGATCACATCGCCCGGCGCAATCTTGGTGCCGTCGATGATCTTCGATTTTTCCACCGCGCCCACCGCGAAACCGGCCAGGTCGTATTCGCCGTCCGGGTACATCGATGGCATCTCGGCGGTTTCGCCGCCGATCAGCGCGCAGCCGGCCTGTTCGCAACCCTGGGCGATGCCCTTGATGACGTTGGTCGCGGTCGCCACGTCCAGCTTGCCGCAGGCGAAGTAGTCGAGGAAGAACAGCGGCTCGGCGCCCTGCACCAGGATGTCGTTGACGCTCATGGCCACCAGGTCGATGCCCACGGTGTCGTGGCGGTTCAGCTCAAACGCCAGCTTCAGCTTGGTGCCCACGCCGTCGGTGCCGGACACCAGCACCGGCTCCTTGTACTTTTTGCTGATCTCGAACATCGCACCGAAACCGCCCAAGCCGGCCAGCACGCCTTCGCGCATGGTGCGCTTGGCGTACGGCTTGATTGCTTCGACTAAGGCATCACCCGCGTCGATATCGACGCCGGCGTCACGGTAGGACAGGGAAACATTAGTAGTTTGGCTCATGGTGTATTTCGCAGCGGAGGCGGTAAAATAGAAGGCGGAGACCGATTTCGTGACAAAATCGCACGAAAACATGCAATAAAACCCGGTCAATCCGCTATTTTATCAAAATTGCCCCGTCCAACCGCCTTTTTAACCATCAAATACATCCTCCATGCCATTTCCCCTCACGCTAGAGCAAAAGCAAACGGCATTCTGGTTGGCGGTATGGGCGGCATTCTTCTTCCTGCTGGTCACGCTCGGCCCGGTGCTGACGCCGTTCCTGGCTGCCGCCATCTTCGCCTACGCCCTCAATCCCGGTGTTGACCGCCTGGACCGCATCCGCTTCGGCCGCCGCGTCAGCATGCCGCGCGCGCTGTCGGTGGTGATCGTGGTGACGCTGTTCTTCAGCGCCATCACCGCGCTGGTGCTGATCGTGGTGCCGGTGCTGCAAAAGGAAATCCCGCTGCTGCAGGCGCAGATCCCGGCCTTCCTGGCCAAGGCCAACGACCTGCTGGCGCCCAAGCTGCGCGACCTCGGCCTGAACGTGCGCATCGACAGCGCCGGCATCAAGCAGCTGGCCTCCGAACAGATGGCCGCTTCCGGCGACGCCATCTGGTCGGCCGTGCTCAATTCCGCCCGCGTCGGCGGCACTGCGGTGCTGGGCTGGCTGGCCACCGTGGTGCTGGTGCCGGTGGTGCTGTTCTACCTGCTGCTGGACTGGCACGCCATGCTGGCGCGCATCGCCAACTGCGTGCCACGTCGCTACATCGAAGCCACCATGGGCATGGCCAACGAGGTCGACGTGCTGCTGGCCCAGTACCTGCGCGGCCAGCTGCTGGTGATGCTGGTGCTGGCGATTTACTATTCGGTGGCGCTGGCGATCGCCGGTTTCGACGTCGCCCTGCCGGTTGGCATCCTGACCGGCCTGCTGGTGTTCATTCCGTATCTGGGCTTCGGCCTCGGCCTGGTGCTGGCGCTGATTTCGGCGGTGCTGCAGTTCACCGACTTCAGCGGCCTGATCGCGGTGGCCGTGATCTACGGCTTCGGCCAGGTGCTGGAAGGCTTCTTCCTGACGCCGCGCCTGGTGGGCGAACGGATCGGCCTCAATCCGCTGGCCGTGATCTTCGCGCTGTTGGCCTTCGGCCAGCTGTTCGGCTTTGTCGGCGTGCTGCTCGCGCTGCCCGCGTCGGCGGTGCTGATGGTGGCGTTTAAACACCTGCGCCGCCACTATCTGAGCAGCAGCTTTTATAATGCATGATGTGAAACACAAAAACGTTATGCAAAAGACCACAAGGCGAACGCCATGAAACAACTGGTGCTCGATTTAGGCGCGGAACCCACGCACAGCCTCGCATCCTTCGAGGTAGGACAGAATGCCGAAGCGGCAGCGCTGATGCAGCAATTCGCCAGCCGCACGTCGCGCGAGCATTTCGCCTACCTGTGGGGCGCGGTCGGCGTCGGCAAGTCGCACCTGCTCAAGGCGCTGGCCAGCGCCGGCAGCGAGGAAGAGCAGCTGCGCGCGCGCTACATCTCGCCGTTTTCCATCGAATCCGAATTCGTGTACTCGCCGGAGGTGGACCTGTACCTGCTCGACGACTGCGAAAAGCTGTCGCCGCTGGCGCAGATCGACGCCTTCGCGCTGTTCAATGAAATCCGCGCCAACAACGCCTTCATGGTCTGCAGCGGTAACGTGGCGCCGGCCGTGCTGCCGGTGCGCGAAGACCTGCGCACGCGCATGGGCTGGGGCCTGATCTACCAGATCCACGGCCTGACCGACGACGAGAAGAGCGCCGCCCTGGCCGCTGCTGCGGCGGCGCGCGGCTTGACGCTGTCGGCCGGCGTGATACCCTATTTGCTGTCTCACTTCCAGCGCGACATGCGGTCGCTGTCGACCATCCTCGATTCGCTGGACCAGTATTCCCTTGAAACCCAACGCCCGATTACCCTCCCGCTGCTGCGCGAGTGGCTGCAGGCGGAAGCGAAAGAATAATGAAGCTCGCCCTTTTTGACCTCGACCACACCCTGCTGCCGATCGACTCCGACTTCGAATGGGGCCAGTTCCTGGTGCGCATCGGCGCCGTCGATGCCGCCGAATTCGACCGCCGCAACCGCGAGTTCTTCGCCCAATACCAGGCCGGCACGCTCGATCCGGTAGAATATCTGGAGTTCGCGCTTGGCACGCTGGCCGCGTTCCCGCGCCAGAAGCTGGAAGAAATGCAGGCCCAGTACATGGCCGAGGTGATCGCCCCGGCGCTGCGCCCATCGGCGCGCGCCCTGCTGCAAAAGCACCTGGACGCCGGTGACCTGGTGGCCATCGTCACCGCCACCAACCACTTCGTGACCGCGCCGATCGCCAGGGCGCTGGGCGTGGAGCACCTGATCGCGGCCATGCCGGAAGTCGACGCCGAGGGCAAGCTGACCGGCAAGCTGCTAGGCACGCCGACCCAGGGCGCGGGCAAAATCGTCCACACCAAGGCATGGCTGGAAAAAATGGGCAAGAAGCTGGAGGACTTTGAGACCGTCCACTTCTACAGCGACTCGCATAACGACCTGCCGCTGATGTCCATCGTCAGCCATCCGGTGGCGACCAACCCGAACGAAAAACTGAAAACGCACGCCGCCGCACATGGCTGGCCATTAATTGAGCTGTTCAATGATTAAGAAACTGATCCGCAAAATCCTCGGCACCAAGAGTAAAGCGGCCCGCGACGCAAACACGCCGGTGGTGCTGGGGCCAGAAGCCCACGGCATCGACCCGCGCCTGCTGTCGAATAACGCCATCCGCGTCACCAGCACCCTGCAGGAAGCAGGCTACGAAGCCTTCGTGGTGGGCGGCGCAGTGCGCGACCTGCTGCTGGGCGTGAAGCCGAAAGACTTCGACATCGCCACCAACGCCACGCCGGAGCAGGTCAAGCGCCTGTTCCGCCGCGCCTTCATCATCGGCAAACGCTTCCAGATCGTGCACGTCATGTTCGGCAACGACCTGCTGGAAGTGACCACCTTCCGCGGCACCACCTCGGCCAACGCGCCGAAGGATGAACATGGCCGCGTCCTGCGCGACAACACCTTCGGCTCGCAGGCGGAAGATGCGGAGCGCCGCGACTTCACCATCAACGCCATGTACTACAACCCGGCCAACCAGCAGGTGCTGGACTACCACGGCGGCATCGAGGACATTCGCGCAAAAACCCTGCGCATCATCGGCAAGCCGGAAGAGCGCTACCGCGAAGACCCGGTGCGCATGCTGCGCGTGGTGCGCTTTGCCGCCAAGCTGAAATTCTCCATCGAGCCGGAAACCGGCGCGCCGATCAAGGTCATGGCGCCGCTGATCAACAACGTGCCTGCCGCGCGCGTGTTCGACGAAATGCTCAAGCTCCTGATGAGCGGCCACGCGCTGGCCTGCCTGCAGCAGCTGCGCAAGGAAGGCCTGCATCACGGCCTGCTGCCGCTGCTGGACGTGGTGCTGGAACAGCCGATGGGCTTCAAGTTCGTGACGCTGGCGCTGGATTCGACCGACGCCCGCATCCACGCCGGCAAGACCGTGTCGCCGGGCTTCCTGTTTGCCTCGCTGCTGTGGCATCAGGTGCTGGAGAAATGGGAAGCCTACCGCGCGGCGGGCGAGCAGACCATCCCGGCGCTGCATCTGGCGGCCGACGACGTGCTCGATTCGCAGACCGAGAAGCTGGCCTTGCAGCGCAAGATCGGTTCCGACATGCGCGATATCTGGGCCATGCAGCCGCGCTTCGAGCGCCGCACCGGCAAGGCGCCGCACAAGCTGCTGGAGCACCAGCGCTTCCGCGCCGGCTACGATTTCCTGCTGCTGCGCTGCGCCTCGGGCGAGATCGACGCCGAAATCGGCGAATGGTGGACCGCCTTCTACGAAAGCGACGAAGCCTCGCGCGAAGACCTGATCTCCTCGGCCAGCCAGCCATCGGGCGGCGGCAATGGCGGCGCGGCCAAGCGCAAACGCGGCCCGCGCCGTGGCGGCCGTAATCGCAGCGGTGGTGGCCGTGGCGGCGAAGGCGGCGGCGCAGACAACGCGGCGCCAGCACATGACGGCGGCGGCGACTAAGCACGCCCTCATCGCATCATGAACACCGACATCACAGCGGGCCTCGCGCCCGCCGCGCCGCAGGATGATAAGGCGCCATTCGCCTTCACCCTCGCCTACATCGGCATCGGCGCCAACCTCGGCGACGCCCGCGCCAATGTGCTGGACGCGCTGGAACGCCTGCAGCGCCAGCCCGGCTGCACCCTGATGGCGTCATCGCGCCTGTACCGCACCGCGCCGATCGACTCCAGCGGCAACGACTACATCAACGCCGTCGCCCGCATCGCCACCACGCTGGATGCGGAAGCGCTGCTGCAGGCGCTGCAAGCGATCGAGCAGGCGCACGGCCGCGAGCGGCCATATCGCAACGCGCCGCGCACGCTCGATCTCGATCTGCTACTGTATGGCGACGCCACCATCAACAGCCCGACGCTGACCGTGCCGCATCCGCGCATGACCGAACGCGCGTTCGTGCTGGTGCCGCTGCTGGAACTGGCGCCATCGATTCATATTCCCGGCCACGGAGCAGCGGCGCAATACGCCGCCGGCGTGGCCGACCAGGGCATCAGCCCGATTTAATCAGCAAAGGATTTACCATGACTGGATACTTGCAAGGCAACGAAATGGCCGCGAGCCAAAAGCCCGCCGACGCCAACGCACCTGCACCGGCCAAAGCGGTCGTATCGAAAGCCGTCACCGTCAACACCCTGGCCACGCTGCGCAACGCCGGCGAGAAGATCACCATGCTGACCTGCTACGACGCCAGCTTCGCCTCGCTGATGGACCGCTGCGGCGTTGAAATCCTGCTGATCGGCGATTCGCTGGGCATGGTCTGCGCCGGCCACCAATCGACGCTGCCGGTCACCATGACCGACATCGTCTACCACACCGCCTCCGTGGCGCGCGGCACCAAGAACGCCATGATCGTGGCCGACCTGCCGTTCGGCGCCTACGGCACGCCGGAAACCGCGTACGCCAACGCCGTACTGGCGATGCAGGCCGGCGCGCACATGGTCAAGATCGAAGGCGGCGCATGGCTGGCCGACACCATCAAATTCCTGACCGAGCGTGGCGTGCCAGTGTGCGCCCACCTCGGCCTGACACCGCAATCGGTGCACCAGCTGGGCGGCTACAAAGTGCAAGGCAAAACCACCGAAAGCGCCGACCTGCTGAAAGCCGACGCGCTGAAAGTGCAAGCTGCCGGCGCGTCGCTGGTGGTGCTGGAGGCGATTCCTTCGGCGCTGGGTAAAGAAGTGACCGACATGCTGTCGATTCCGACCATCGGCATCGGCGCGGGTCCGGACTGCTCGGGCCAGGTACTGGTGATGCATGACCTGCTGGGCGTGTTCCCGGGCCGCAAAGCGCGCTTCGTGAAAAACTTCATGGAAGGCCAGACCAGCATCGACGCCGCCATCACCGCCTACGTCACCGCCGTCAAAGACGGCAGCTTCCCGGCGCTGGAACACTGCTTCTAAGCCTGACCATCGAGGCCAGCCAGCAAGCGCTCGGCCTCGTCCCAAGGCAACCTACGGCCGCTGTCATGCATACGCTGATACGCGGCCCGCGCGACTTGCGTTGAGCATTCCGGCTCGGCCTGCGATACTGCTGCGAGAGCGCTGCCACCGTAGCCACTAAATGATCCTGAAGCGTCACCGATTGCAGCCCGAGTTCCATTAGCCCATCGTGCTGCCCTTCCAACTCCTCGACATACAAAACATCAGGAACCGCAAAGCGATACTCCATGCTGAACATCGGCGCCAACAGGCCGCCGGTGTCCATATCAATCAATATATTCGCATCACTGATGAGCAGCAGCATGACTGCTTTCTAGCGCGCGCATTTTGCGGAAAGCGCCAATCTGCATCTTCATTAGTTCGGCGGCTTTAGACTCTCCAATGTAATCCTCAGCCAAGGCATGGAAAACCAACTGTTCAAAAACGTGTGGCTGCTCGACCGGATAAGCGGCGCCGGGTTCCGTAATATGCCAGCCTTGCGCGCGGAACATGCGGGCCTGCTCGTCACGCCAGGCAGGAGTAACGATACCCAAGTCCCGTGCACGATACAGCACACCGCTCATGCTCAGCCCGAACTCTTCTTTCAGCAAAGCTAATTCCTTCAGCTCGACGAAATTACGATGGCGCCCAAGTTCCTGTAAAGCAGACTGACGCGGCACCAAAAAGGCTCCTGCGAAACGATTGCATGCAAGCTCCTCATCGATATCGTCAGCTAAGCGCTCAGCCAGCATCAGATGCCCCAACTCATGCGCCATCGTGAAGCGCTGGCGATCCCCAGGCCAATTGCTACCAACCACGATTATCGGCATGCCATTTACAGATGCTGCCAAGCCATCAAATTTTGGATCGGCATTGGCATCGATCATAAACACCCGAATGCCGTGCGTCTCCAACACATCAATCAACTCGCGGATTGGTGCGTAACCAAGCGCCCATGCATTACGTACCTGCTCGGCGACTTCTTCGATATGCGCCAGGTCGGATATTTTCTTTGGCAGCCCGGCTACAGGAGAGAATTCCGCCAACGGAGGTGCAGGAAATAACCTCTCTAATTCCAAGCGACGCTCAATTTGATCGACTACTTCATGTTCAATCGCTTCCAGGCGTTTCTTTGAAAGAGAGCCACGTTTGCGATACTCAATACTGTCCAATGCGGCCGTTTCCGGTCGAAAGAAATACTCAGTCCGTACGTGCAAAGCCTGAGCCAATTTGAGAAGAACAGCTGAGTTAGGTACAGCAAGCTCATCCTCGTACTTTTTAATGGCCGCATGAGACAAACCGACTTTCTCAGCGAGCTCGCGTAGAGAAAAGCCGGCCGCCTTACGCGCCCGGTAAAGCCGTTGTCCTATCATGATTCCTCCTTGAACCGTGCGATTGCGGTTTACATTTATCGATATTTTATTATATTTTGTAAACCATCGCTTGATTCCGCTCAAACGAACAGCGACAGACAGTCGTCAAAAATAGACAGCAGGCGGATTACGTCGGCGGCTGTCGTATCTGGGCAGACCAGCAGCATATTGTGGAACGGCGTGATAAGCAGGCCGCGATTAAGCAGGTAAAGATGGATAGCCTGCTCCAGCTCAGCATCCATCGCGGCCTGGGCTTCGGTGCCATTACGCGGCGCTGATGGCGTGAACTGGAATTCCGTACGGGCGCCGATTTGGGTGACGCACCATGGTAGCTGGTGCCGCGCGATGATCTCGCGCAGGCCGTTCGCCAGTTGCGCCGCCAGCGTGAACATGTGCTGGTAGGCTGCCTCAGTCATCACTTCTTCAAGATTGGCGCGCATCGCGGCCATGGCGAACATGTTGGCGCTCAGCGTGGTGCCGATGCCGGAATGGCCTGGTGGTGCGCTGCGCTTGGCCTGCTCCACGCGGCGCGCCAGTTCTTCTGTAAATCCATACACTGCACACGGAATGCCGCCGCTGATTGGTTTGCCAATTACCAGCGCATCCGGCTGCATGCCATGCGCACGCGCGTAGCCTCCAGGACCGCTGCTGATGGTGTGCGTCTCGTCGAGCACCAGCAGCGCGTCGTGCTGCTTGATCAGCTGCTGCGCCGCTTCCCAGTAGCCCGGCTGCGGCAGCACCATGCCGACGTTGGTCATCACCGGCTCGGCCAGTACGCAGGCGATATCGCCCCGCTTCAGCGCCGCCTCCAATGCCGGTAGGTCGTTGAACTCCACCACCACCGTGTGATCCGTCAGTTGATGCACCTGCCCGAGCAGGCTGTCGCGCTGCGTCGGCACGCCGTCGACCAGATCGACGAATACATCGTCAACCGTGCCGTGATAGCAGCCGTTGAAAACCAAGACCTTGCTGCGCCCTGTCGCCGCGCGCAACCAGCGCAGCACGAAGCGGTTAGCGTCCGAGGCGGACAAGGCGAACTGCCAGCGCGGCAAACCAAAACGACGCGACAATTCTGCTGCCACCGGCCCGGCATCTTCCGACGGCAGCATCGCCGTGTAGCCGCGCGCCGACTGACGCGCAATGGCTTGCGCCACCGGCTGCGGCGCGTGGCCGAACATGGCGCCGGTGTCTCCGAGGCAGAAGTCGACATACTCATGACCGTCCGCATCGCGGAAGCGCGCGCCAGAGGCTTCGCGCACCGTCAGTGGAAACGGCGTGGACCAGTCGTTCATCCAGTGCATCGGCACGCCGAACAGCAGGTGCTGCGCGGCCGCTCCTGCCAGCCGCGCCGATTCAGGATTACGCGTGACGTAGCTGGCCCGTTCAGCGGCAACCAGTGCCTGCACGCGCTGCCAGTCGAGGCCTGTGCGGGTGTTCATACCAGCAGCATCAAATGCTCGCGTTCCCACGAGCTGATAACGCGGCTGTAGGTGGCGAATTCCAGTTCCTTCACCTCGCAGAACGCTTGCACGAACAGCTCTCCCAGCATCTCACTCAACGGCTTGCACTCGCGCAGCCGCACGATGGCGTCCTCCAGATTGCGCGGCAGCTGGTCGTGCACATGCTCCGCGCTGCCCGACGTCGGCGCCGACGGCTTGAGGCCTTCGGCCATGCCGAGATAGCCGCAAGCCAGGGTGGCCGCCATTGCAAGGTAAGGATTGACGTCCACGCCCGGCACGCGGTTCTCCACGCGGCGATTCACCGGCGCCGAGTTGGGAATGCGGATGCCGCAAGTGCGGTTGTCATAGCCCCAGTGCACATTGGTCGGCGCAGACATGAAGCGCGACAGGCGGCGGTAGGAATTCACGTGCGGCGCAAACAGCAACGTGGCCGGTGCGATGTACTTTTCCAGTCCGGCGATGTAGTTGAAGAATAAGTCGCTGGCGTCGCCGTCTTTACGCGTGAAGATGTTTTGTCCGCTGGTGGTATCGAGCACGCTCTGATGAATGTGCATCGCGCTGCCCGGCTCTGTCTCCATCGGCTTGGCCATGAAGGTGGCGAAGATGCCGTGTCTTAAAGCCGTCTCGCGCACGGCGCGCTTGAACAGAAACACGCGGTCGGCCAGCTCCAGCGCTTCGCCATGCGTGAAGTTGATTTCCATTTGCCCTGCGCCGGCCTCGTGGATCAGCGTTTCGACGCCAAGATCGTGCTGCTTGCAGAAGGTCGAAAGCTCAAGGAAGAAGGGATCGAAGTCGTTCACCGCATCGATGGAATAGGACTGGCGCCCGGATTCGGTTTTGCCGCTGCGGCCCAATGGTGGCGCCAGCGGTTCATGGGGATTGCTGCTGCGGGCGACCAGGTAGAACTCCATCTCCGGCGCCACCACCGGCTGCCAGCCGCGATCTTCGTACATGCGCAGCACCTTGCGCAGCACGGCGCGCGGCGACAGGCCAACCGGTGTGCCATCGAAGTTCTGGCAATCGTGGATCACCAGTGCGACGTTTTCCGCGGCCCACGGCACTTGCCGCAGTGTGGCGATATCCGGCACGCAAATCATGTCCGGATCGGTCGCGCCGACGTAAGGCGTGTTGTTGGGCTGTTCGCCGTTGACGGTGTTCAGCAGAACGCTTTTCGGCAAGCGCATCTCGCCTTCGTTCAGGAACAGATCCTTGGGCAGGATTTTTCCACGCGCGATACCGGTCATGTCCGCGATGACGCACTCCACTTCGTGAATATTCCGCTCGCGCAGAAAGTCTTTCATGGCTTGATTCATCGTGATCTCCGTTTTAGAAGCGGTTCAGGTAGCGTGCGGTTTCCCAGGCGCTGACGTGCTGGCTGTATTCGATCCATTCAGCGCTTTTCAGGGCGGCGAATTCGTGGACGATGGCTGTGCCAAGCGATTCGGCCAGCACCGTGTCGGCGCGCAGCGCTTCCGCTGCCGCGCCGAGGTTTTGCGGCAGCAGCTTCAAGCCGAGTTCCGCGCGCTGTGCCGCGCTCATTTCGTAGACGTCCTGATTGACCGGCGCACCGGGATCAAGCTGGCGGTCGATGCCATCCAGTCCGGCCGCTATCACGCCTGCCAGCGCGAGATAGGGATTGGCCGAGCTGTCCGGCAAGCGCCACTCGACGCGCTGGTGCACAGTGCGAGCGACCACAGTGCGGTTGTTGTCGCCGTGGCCGATGAAGGCCGGCGCCCAGCTGGTACCGGACAGCGACTCGCCGCACATCAGGCGCTTGTACGAGTTGACAGTCGGCGCGCACAGCGCCGTCAGCGCCGGTGCGTGATGCAGCAGGCCGCCGAGGAAGTGGTCACCGATTGCGGACACCGGATTGCCGTTATCGTCGGCCAGCGACAGGTGGAAGTGCAAGCCGCTGCCTGGCCGTTCGGCGACCGGCTTCGGCATCATGGAGAACAGCATGCCCTCCTCTTCCGCGATGTGATGCGCCGCCATCTTGAACAGCATGAAGTTGTCCGCAGCGCGCAGCGCATCAGCGTAGTGGTAGTTCACTTCGAACTGGCCGGTCGCATCTTCATGGTCGATCTGATAGACGCCAAGACCGCACTCGTTCAGCGAGGTAGTCAGCTTGTCGAGGAAAGAGCGGCGGCGCAGCAGGCTTTTGGTGTCATAGGATGGCTTTTCCAGCGAGTCCCCTGCTTCGGCGTCGTAGCCGTTGGCGCCCTTCTGCAACAGGAAAAACTCCGGCTCAAGGCCGGCGTTCAAAGTCCATCCGCGTGCGGCGAGGCGGGCCACTTGCTTGCGCAGCACCTGGCGCGGGCAAGCATCAAACGCTTCACCGGCGACGTGGCCGTCCAGCACCACGCGTGCGTAGCCGGGCAACCAGGGCATCGGCTGCAGCGTGGTCAGGTCGGCGCGGCCGTAATATTCCGAACGCGGCCCGTTGCGCGGCAAGCCGGTGCCCCAGATCGAAGGACCGGAGAAGCCCGCACCTGGCGACACGATATCGCCAAGGTGCGCCAGCGGCACCAGCTTGCCCTTTGCTGCGCCGTGGATATCGGTGAACTGCGCAAACACATAATGCACGCCCTGCGCAGCCAACTCGCCCTGCAGTTCTTCTAACCTACCTGTATCCATGTGGTCTTCAATTCCGTGTATTTGTCGAATGCATGCAGCGACTTGTCGCGGCCATTGCCGGACTGCCTGTAGCCGCCGAACGGCACGGTGATATCGTCGCCGTCGTACTGGTTCACATGCACCGTGCCCGCACGCAGCGCGCGTGAAGTTTGAATTGCCTTGCTCAGGTCCGCCGTCCACACCGCAGCGTGCAAGCCATACGGCGTGGCGTTGGCCTGTTTCACCGCATCCTGCACATCGGTAAAGCTGAGCACCGACAGCACCGGTCCGAAGATCTCTTCGCGAGCGATGGTCATGCCGCTGCTGACCTGATCGAATATCGTCGGCTCGACGTAGTAGCCACCGGTTTCGGTGCGCGCCTGCTTGCCGCCCGCCAGCAGGCGCGCGCCGTCCGTGTGGCCGGATTCGATGTAGCCCATCACCGTCTTCAACTGCGTGGCATCGACAATCGCGCCCATGACCGTGCCGTCGTCCAGCGGATCGCCGGGCGCGAAGTTGGGCACCAGCGCCAGCGCCTTCTCCAGGAAGCGATCCTTGATCGACGCTTCCACGAACAGGCGCGAAGGCGCATTGCAGCTCTCGCCCTGGTTGAAGAAGATGGAGCCAACCGCCGCCTCCACCGCCGCATCGAGGTCCGGGCAATCCGCGCACACGATGTTGGCCGACTTGCCGCCCAACTCCGTCCACGCGCGCTTCAGGTTCGACTGCCCCGCCATCTGCATGATCTGCTTGCCCACGCGGGTGGAACCGGTGAAGCCAATGCAGTCCACGTCCATGTGCAGCGCCAGCGCCGCACCGGCCTCGGCGCCGAAGCCCGGCAGCACGTTGAACACGCCCGGCGGCACACCCGCTTCCAGCGCAATCTCCGCCAGCCGTAACGCCGTCAGCGGCGACTTCTCGGACGGCTTGAGCACCACGCTATTCCCTGCCGCCAGCGCCGGCCCGATCTTCCAGGCCGCCATCAGCATCGGATAATTCCACGGCACGATGGCCGCCACCACGCCCACCGCCTCGCGCGTGATGAGCGCCAGGCTGCTGGCCGGCGTCGGCGCGATTTCGTCGTAGATTTTGTCGATCGCTTCGCCGTACCAGCGGATGCAGTTGGCCGCGCCGCCCACGTCCACGGTCTGGCTATATTTGATCGGCTTGCCCATGTCCAGCGTTTCCAGCAGCGCCAGTTCCTGGCCGTATTTCTGCATCAGGTCCGCAAACTTGATCAGCACGCGCTTGCGCTGCGCCGGCGATTTGCGCGACCATCGGCCATCCTCGAACGCCGCGCGCGCCGCAGCGACAGCGATATCCACGTCCGCGCCATCGCAGCGTGCCACCATGCCCAGCTTGCGCCCGTCGATGGGCGACAGGTTTTCAAACTGCTGTTCCGATTTCGCCCACACCCGCTCACCGCCGATGAAGGCGCGGCCGTCCGCCTGCACCGCTGCGGCCTTGTCATGCCATGTCGTCATCATCTTCTCCTTACAGCCAGCCGCGTTCTTTGACATCGGCGTAGGTCAGGTCGAGGCAGCGGCGGATCAGCGCCACCATTTCGTCGATCTGCGCCGTGGTCATGACCAGCGGTGGGGCGATAATCATGCGGTCGCCCACCGCGCGCATGATCATGCCGTTGTTGAACATATAGCCGCGGCACACCATGCCGACAGCCAGCGATTCGTCGAACTCCACGTTGTCATGCACCGTCGCTCCCTTGCTGCGCACCAGATTCAGCCCGGCCACAAAACCGCAGCTGTTGGCGTAGCCAACCAATGGATGGTCCGCCAGTTCTGCAAAGCGCTTCTTCAGATAAGGGCCGGTTTCCCCGGCCACGCGTTCGATCAGCTTTTCCTCTTCGAGGATGCGGATGTTTTCCAGCGCCGCAGCACACGCCACCGGATGGCCGGAATAGGTGAAGCCGTGATTGAATTCGCCGCCCTGCTCGATCAGCACCTTGGCCACGCGGTCGCCCACCAGTACACCACCGAGCGGCACATAGCCCGAGGTCACGCCCTTGGCAAAGGTGATCAGATCGGGCTTGATGCCGAACAGCTCCGACGCGAACCAGCGGCCGGTCCGGCCGAAGCCGCAGATCACTTCATCCGCAATCAGCAGGATGCCGTACTTGTCGCAGATGCGCTGGATCTCCGGCCAGTAAGTGGACGGCGGAATAATCACGCCGCCCGCGCCCTGAATCGGCTCGCCGATAAACGCCGCCACCTTCTCCGGCCCGACTTCAAGAATCTTCTTCTCCAGCCAGGACGCGGCCTCGATGCCGAATTCCTCTTCGGTCATCCCTTTGCCGGACTCCAGATAATTCGGCTGGCCGATATGCACAATGCCGGGAATCGGCAGGCCACCCTGCTCATGCATGCCCGACATGCCGCCCAGCGACGCACCGGCCATGGTGCTGCCGTGGTACGCGTTGTGGCGGCTGATGATGGTGTGGCGGTCCTTGTATCCCAACACGTCCCAATAGCGGCGCACCATGCGCACATTGGTGTCGTTGCCTTCCGAACCGGAGCCGGTGAAGTACACATGATTGAACTGCGGCGGCGAAATCTGCGCCAGCTTGGCGGCCAGCTGCACCGCCGGCACATTGGTGGTGTTGAAGAAGCTGTTATAAAACGGCAGCGTCTCCATCTGCTGGTACACCGCTTTCGAAATACTGGTGCGGCCGTAGCCCACGTTCACGCACCACAGGCCGGACATGCCATCGATGATCTTCTTGCCTTCCGAATCCCACAAGTAGATGCCCTCTCCGCGCACCATCACGCGCGCTCCCTTTTCGCCCAGCGCCTTGTGATCGGTGAACGGGTGCATGTAGTGCGCCGTGTCCAGCTGCTGGATTTCCTTGGTATCATAGTTGCTCATGAGGCGACTCCTTAAACGTGCAGCAGCAGGTGCTCGCGCTCCCACGGGCTGATGACGGTCATGAATTCCTGGTGTTCCAGATCCTTGATGGCCGCGTAGACGTCGATGAAGCGGTCGCCCAGCACGGTGCGCAGCTTGTCTTCGGCACGCAGCAGTTGCAGCGCTTCCGGCAAGCCTTGCGGCAGTTCGACTTTCAGGTCGTAGGCGCTGTCGGTAGTCATTGGCGTCGGCTCCAGCTGGTCGATCATGCCGAGGTAGCCGCAGGCCAGCGTCACGGCCAGCGCCAGATACGGATTGGCATCCGCGCCGATGATGCGGTTCTCCACGCGGCGATCCTGCACGCCGGACTCCGGCACGCGGAAACCCACTGTGCGGTTGTCCATGCCCCACTGGATGTTGATCGGCGCCGCCGTGTGGCGCACGATGCGGCGGTACGAGTTCACATACGGCGCCACAATCGCCATCGCCGACGGCATGTAGCGCTGCAGGCCGCCGATGTAGTGCTTGAACAGCTGCGAGGCCGAACCGTCTTCGCAGCTGAAGATATTCTTGCCGGTCTTCGCATCGACCACGCTCTGGTGCACGTGCATCGCCGATCCAGGTTCGCCGGCCATCGGCTTGGCCATGAAGGTGGCATACATATCGTGCTTGAGCGCCGCTTCGCGCAAGGTGCGCTTGAAGAAGAACACCTTGTCCGCAAGGCCCAGCGGCTCGCCATGCAGGAAGTTGATCTCCATCTGGCCGGCGCCGATTTCGTGAATCAGCGTGTCGACATCGAGGCCCATCAAATCGCAGTAGTCGTAAATATCTTCGAACAGCGGATCGAATTCATTCACCGCGTCGATGCTGTAGACCTGGCGGCTGGTTTCAGCGCGGCCGCTGCGGCCGATAGGCGGTTTCAGAGGCAGGTCCGGATCGCTGTTTTTTGCGGTCAGGTAGAACTCCAGTTCCGGCGCCACCACTGGCTTCCAGCCTTTGTCCGCATACAGCTTTAGCACGCGGCGCAGCACGGAGCGCGGCGCGAAATCGACTAGGCGGCCGTCGGCGAAGTAGCAGTCGTGGATGACCTGCGCGGTTGGGTCGGTGGCCCACGGCACCATGGTGATGGTGGTTGGATCGGCCTTCAAGATCATGTCGCGGTCAGTGCTGGAGATGGCGCGGTCGTAGCCCGCATCTTCCGTTGGATAGTTGCCGGTTACGGTCATGCCCAGCACTGCCTCCGGGATACGCATGCCGCGCTCCTGTGTAAATTTGCCGCGAGGGAGAATCTTCCCGCGCGCCACGCCGGTCAGGTCGGGCACTAAACATTCAATCTCTGTGACGTGCTTCTCGTTCAGCCACAGGTCCATATCGGTGTAAGTAAAATTTTCGCGAATTGCCATTTGCTTCTCTCGTTGTTGTTATCGGGTGGCCTTGTAGGCGCGGCAGGCGTCGCCAAAGGCTTTGAACAATTTGACGGAGTCCGGATTCTCGGAAAAGCGCCACTCAGGGTGCCACTGTACCGCCAGCGTAAATCCCTTGGCGTCCGCTACACGGTAGGCTTCCACAAGGCCATCGTCGGCACGCGCTTCTGCTGCAAGGCCGGGCGCCAGCTGGTTGATGCCTTGTCCGTGCAGCGAGTTCACTTGAATCTCGGCGGCTCCGTCCAGTATCTGCGCCATGCGCCCTCCTGGGTCCAGCAGTACGCGATGCGAAGGCGCGTATTGCTGGTCCAGTGTGTGTTCCTTGTTCTCGCGATGATCGGCCATGCCGGCTACCGCGTGCACCGCTTGATGCAGCGTGCCGCCCAGCGCCACGTTCACTTCCTGGAAGCCGCGGCAGATCGCCAGCAGCGGGATGCCGCGCTTGATGGCGGCGCGGATCAGCGGCAGCGTGGTGGCGTCGCGCGCCGCGTCCTGCGGCAGCGATGGGTCCAGAACTTCTTCGCCATACAAGCTGGCATGGACGTTGGACGGAGAGCCGGTCAGCATCACGCCATCGGCCAATGCCAGCAGCGCTTCAAAGTCGGTGGCGGCGCCGAGCGCCGGCACGATCAGCGGCGTGCAGCGCGCGCCGTCGGCTACGGCGGCCACGTACTTGAACTGCGCGGTGTGATTCGGATGTGCGCCAACCCGGTTGACGCATGCAGGGACCAAAACGACAGGGCTACGCATAGAAGCTTCCATCTACATGAATTAACTAAATCATATGCTTATTTTGGTATTATGGTGAGTGCCACTTTTTGATCTTTGATAGAACCACTTTTCAGATGTCCCCGACTTCCGACCTGCTGGCCACTGCGCTCGCGCAAACCGGCTTCCATCCCCGCCTCTCCCAGCAGCGCAGACTGTACGAAGCGGCCAAGGCGGCGATCCATCAGCAGCGACTGGGCGCGGGCAGCAAACTCCCGTCCAGCCGTGATCTGGCGCGGGATCTGGGCATTGCACGTAACACCGTGATCGCCGCGTTTGAGCAGTTGGCAGCGGAAGGATATGTGGTCAGCGCCAAGGGCAGCGGCACCTACGTGGCGGATTTGCAGGCGGCTAACGCCTCGATGCGTGGTGTTGGCTCCGCGCCACAGGGCAAGGCCGCCACGGCGCGCACCGTCCGGCTCTCGCGCCGGGGACAGGAGCTGACCAGCTATGCGGCCGGCCCGCAATTCGAGATACAGCCTTTCGCGCCGGGCGATCCGGACTTTTCCTCGTTCCCGTTCAAGCTGTGGCAGCGGCTTCAAAACCGCGTGTGGCGTGAAGCGCGCAATGACTTGCTGGACTACGGCCAGTCCGGCGGCTACCTACCGCTACGCCAGGCCATCACCGAATACCTGCGCATCTCGCGCTCGGTGAAAGTGGAAGTGGAACAGGTGATGGTTACCGCCGGCACGCAGCAATCGCTGGACCTGTGTGCCCAGCTGCTGGCCGATGCGGGCGACACAGCGTGGGTGGAAGATCCGTGCTACTGGGGCGCGCGCCGCGTGTTCCAGGCGCGCGAGTTGAAGCTGCGGCCCATCACCGTCGACAACGACGGCATGTCGCTGGACGACGCGGACCTCGCCACCAAACCACGCCTGATCTACGTCACGCCGTCGCACCAGTATCCGACCGGCGCGGTGATGAGCCTCGCGCGCCGCCGCGAGCTGTTGGAGGTAGCGGTGCGCAAGGACGCATGGATTCTGGAAGACGACTACGACAGCGAATTCCGCTACACCGGCCGTCCGCTGGCCGCGCTGCAAGGCCTCGATAACGACGACCGCGTGCTGTACATGGGCACCTTCTCCAAGGTGCTCTACCCGGGCATCAAGGTTGGTTATCTGGTGGTGCCGCCGGCATTGATCCCGGCCTTCCGCAGCGCGCTATATGACTTGCAGCGTCCAGGCCAGTTGACGGTGCAAGCCACGCTGACGGACTTCATCACGCACGGCCACTTCACCACCCACGTGCGCAAGATCCGCCAGACCTACGGCGCGCGGCGTGAACTGCTGCGCCGTATGCTGGCGCAAACGCTGCCTGCAGGCGTGACGATATCGAAAGAAGAATCCGGCCTGCACCTGGTGGTGGAGCTGCCGGACAGTGTGGACGACGTGGCGCTGGCGCAGCGCGCGGCGGCGATGGAGATTTCGGTGAAAGCATTGTCCACCTACTATCTCAAGCCGCAGGTGCGGCGCGGCCTGCTGGTCGGCTACGCCTACTGCACGCCGGAGCAGATTACCGACTACGGCCGCCAGCTGGGCGCCATCATCGCCAGCGCCGCGCCGGACCGGGATTAACCCTTGGCGGCTTGCGCCAGCTGCCTCGAACGCAGGCGCTCGGCGCGGGCGATGTACAGGCTCGATGCGATCACGCCGATCGACACCACCAGGATGGTCAGCGCCGCCACCGCATTCACGCGTGGATCGAGGCCCAGACGCGCACGCGAGAAGATCACGATCGGCATGGTCGACGAACCGGGACCGGACAGGAAGGCCGACAGCACCACGTCATCCAGCGACAGCGTAAAGGTCAGCAGCCACGCCGAACCCAATGCCTGCTTGATGTTCGGCAGCGTCACCAGGAAGAACACCTGGAACGGACGGCAGCCCAGATCCATCGCCGCTTCTTCCAGCGATTTGTTCATCTCCTGCAGGCGCGATTGCACCACCACCGTCGCATAGGCCATGCCCAGCAGGGTATGCCCGAGCCAGATGGTGACCAGGCCGCGCTCCGGGAAGCCGAACATCTTCTGCACCGACACCAGCATCAGCAGCAGCGACAGGCCGATGATCACCTCCGGCATCACCAGCGGCGCGCTCACCATGCCGGTGAACAGCGTGCGGCCGGCGAAGCGCTGGTAGCGGTCCAGCACAAAGGCGGCAAACGTGCCTAGGATGACCGAGCCGCACGCCGTCAGCAGCGCAATGCGCAGCGACAGGCCAAAGCCGCTGATGATTTCCTGGTCGTTCGCCAGCGCCGCATACCACTGCAGCGAGAAGCCGCTCCACACCATGTCCTGGCGCGAGCTGTTAAACGAGAACACCACCAACACCACGATCGGGATGTAGAGGAACAGGTAGCCAAGCGACAGCCAGCCGCGCCCGAACCAGCGATGCAGGAACTGGGTCATTTACGGCCTCCCTGCTCCGCCTGATATTTATTGAAGATCGCCATCGGCACAAGAATCAGCAGGATCACCACCACCGTCACCGAGGACGCCAGCGGCCAATCGTTATTGGTAAAGAATTCGTCCCACAGCTGGCGGCCGATCATCAAGGTCTCGGGACCGCCCAGCAGCTCAGGAATCACGTATTCGCCCACCGCCGGGATAAACACCAGCATAGTGCCGGCGATGATGCCCGACTTCGACAGCGGCACCGTCACGCGCCAGAAGGTCTGCCATGGCGTCGCGCCCAGATCGGCGGCGGCCTCGATGAAGCGCACATCCATCTTCACCAGGTTGGCGTACAGCGGCAGGATCATGAACGGCAGGTACGCGTACACCATGCCGATGATCAGCGAGAACTTGGTGTTCATCAGGTGCAGCGGTTCCGAGATCATGCCGATATCGATCAGGAAGCTGTTGAGGATACCGTTGTTGGCCAGGATGCCTTTCCATGCGTAGATACGCAGCAGGAAGGAAGTCCAGAACGGCATCATCACCAGCATCAGCAGCACCGGCCGAATCGCCGGCTTGGCGCGCGCCATGAAGTAGGCGAACGGATAGCCGATGGCCAGGCACAGCGCCGCCGTAATCGCCGCGAACTTGACCGAGTTAAGATAGGTCAGCGCATACAGCTCGTCCTGCGCGATGAACAGGTAGTTGGCGATCTTGACCTTCAGCGTGATCACGCCGTCCACCACCGTCATCAGGGTGCCGAACGGACTGCCGTCGCCGGAATCCAGGTCGGTAAAACTGATGCGCAAGACGATCAGGAACGGAATCAGGAAAGCAAACGTCAGCCACAGGTACGGCACGGCGATGACCGTGGCGCGTCCCGGATGCTTGAACAGGTTCTTGAGGAAGTTCATGTCCGCCCTGCCTTAGCTGGTCAGCACGACGACGTCGGCGCCGTCCCACCATGCGTACACGCGCTGGTCGCGCTTGAGCGCCGCATCGTCGTGGCGCGCCACGTTGGTGCGCGAGGCCTTGAGCACCATGCCGCTGTCCAGCGTGATGTGGTAGCTGGTCTCGTTGCCGAAGTAGGAGATGCCGGTGATGACGCCCTGCACGCAGTTGTAGCCATGTTCTGCGGCCTTGGCGCGCTGCTCCTGCGACGGCGCATCCGCCTGCACGGCGATTTTTTCCGGACGCACCGCCACCGACACCGGCATGCCCAGCGTGCCGGTAATGCCGTGGGTGACGTAATGCTTGCCTTCCGGGCTGTCGATGATGACGTGGTCCGCCTCATCCACCGCCACACTGCCGTTGAACAGGTTCACGCTGCCGATAAAGTCGGCCACGAAGCGGCAGTTCGGGGTTTCGTAGATTTCATCCGGCGCGCCGACCTGCAGGATGCGGCCCGCGCTCATGACGGCGATGCGGGTGGCCATGCTCATGGCTTCATCCTGATCGTGGGTGACCATCACGCAGGTCACGCCCACTTCCTCGATGATGGAGACCAGTTCCATCTGGGTGCGCTCGCGCAGCTTCTTATCCAGTGCGCCCAGCGGCTCGTCCAGCAGCAGCAACTGCGGACGCTTGGCCAGCGAACGCGCCAGCGCCACGCGCTGCTGCTGGCCGCCGGACAGCTGGTGCGGCTTGCGCTTCGCATACTCGGTCAGCTGGACCAGCGACAGCATCTTCTCCACGCGCGATGCGATTTCGTCTTTCGGCAGGCCGTCGCGGCGCAGGCCGAAGGCGATGTTGTCCCATACCGACAGGTGCGGGAACAGCGCGTACGACTGGAACATCATGTTGATGGGACGTTGGTACGGCGGCACGCTGACGATGTCCTGCCCGGCCAGCGTGATGGAGCCCGAAGTCGGCGTTTCAAAGCCCGCCAGCATGCGCAACAGGGTCGACTTGCCGCAGCCCGAGCTGCCCAGCAGTGCGAAGATTTCACCCTTGTTGATCGCAACCGATACGTCATTGACGGCACGGACGCCGTCGAATTCCTTCACCAGGTTCTTAATCAGGAGGAAAGGCTCAGCAGCTCGCTCTATGGTCATGTTATTAGAAAGTTAAAATAATATTAGCCAAACCTGTGATTATAAAGGCAGTGCTCACACATGCAGCAATAAGTGTTCCCGCTCCCACGGGCTGATGACGGTCATGAACTCCTGGTGTTCCAGTTCCTTGATCGCGGTGTAGACGTCGACGAAGCGCTCTCCCAGCACGTCGCGCAGGCGATCCTCCTGCCGCATCATGGCCAGCGCCTGCGGCAGGCCTTGCGGCAGCTCGTACACATGGTCGTAGGCGCTGCCGGTGTACATCGGCGTCGGCTCCAGCTGGTCAATCATGCCAAGGTAGCCGCAGGCCAGCGTCACCGCCATCGCCAGGTAGGGATTGGCGTCGGCGCCGATGATGCGGTTTTCCACCCGGCGCTGCTCGACGCCGGAAATCGGAATGCGGAAACCGACGGTGCGGTTGTCCATGCCCCATTGAATGTTGATCGGCGCGGCCGTGTGGCGCACGATGCGGCGATACGAGTTCACATACGGCGCGAGGATGGCCATCGCCGCCGGCGTGTAGCGCTGCAAGCCGCCAATGTAGTGGCGGAAGTGCGGCGACGGCGAGCCGTCGGGCAAATTAAAGATGTTTCGGCCGGTGGCGGCATCGCTCACGCTCTGGTGCACGTGCATGGCCGATCCGGGTTCGCCCGCCATCGGCTTGGCCATGAAGGTGGCGTACATGTCGTGCTTGAGCGCCGCTTCGCGCAAGGTGCGCTTGAAGTAGAACACATTGTCGGCCAGCGCCATCGCGTCGCCGTGCTGGAAATTGAGGCCCATCTGGCCGGCGCCGGTTTCGTGGATCAGCGTATCGACGTCGAGATTCATCAGCGCGCAGTAGTCGTAGATGTCTTCGAACAGCGGATCGAATTCGTTGACGGCGTCGATGCTGTAGACCTGGCGCGTGGTTTCGGAACGGCCGCTGCGGCCAACCGGGGCTTTCAACGGCAGGTCGGGATCGATGTTCTTTTCGGTGAGGTAGAACTCCAGTTCCGGCCCCACCACCGGCTTCCAGCCCTTGTCCTCGTACAGTTTCAGCACGCGGCGCAGCACGGAGCGCGGTGCGAAATCGACCAGCGTGCCGTCGGCGAAGTAGCAATCGTGGATCACCTGCGCGGTGGGGTCGATGGCCCACGGGACCTTGGTGATGCTGCCCGGGTCCGCGCGCAGGATCATGTCGCGGTCAGTGTTGGAGATGGCGCGGTCGTAGGCCGGATCTTCGGTCGGGTAGTTGCCGGTGACGGTCATGCCCAGCACCGCTTCGGGGATGCGCATGCCGCGATCCTGCGTGAATTTGCCGCGCGGGAGAATCTTCCCGCGCGCCACGCCGGTCAGGTCGGGCACCAGGCATTCAATTTCAGTGACTCGGTTATCGTTGAGCCACTGGTCCATATCGGCATCGGAGAAATTTTCACGGATAGACATGGTGTACTCAAGGTTGCGATTGACAAGTCTAGCTTACCATAATCGCAACCTTTCTTACTGCACCTCTGCTGCCTCCACGCGCGTTTGCACCAGTATCTTCTTGATCTCCGGGACGCAGGAACCGCAATTGCCACCGGCTTTCAGGCAGGCCGTCACCTCCGGCACCGTCTTCAGGTCCTTCTCGATGATGGCGTTGCAGATGGTGTTGCGGCCGACGCCGAAGCAAGAGCACACGGTCGGACCGGTGTCCGCGCCCTTCTCCACCGGCATGCCGACCAGCAGGCCGACGCGGTCGATTTCACTCAACTGCTCTTTGGCGAACAGGCTGGCCAGCCATGCGCGCGACGGCATGTCCTGGCGCGGCGAGACGAAGATGCACTGGTCGATACGGTCATTCACCACGTGCACGGCGCGGTACACGCCGGCGGTGCGGTCTTCGTATTCGAGCCAGTCGGCATCAAGGTCGCTCACGCCAAGCAGCGCGCGCGCCCAGGCCGGATAGTCCTTGATGGTGTTGCGGCCGGCCAGTTCGTAGCGCGCAAACTCGCGGCCCTGGATGCGGGTCCAGTGGGCCACGCTGTCGAGGTTCACTTCCGCGCGGCTCAGGATAAAGCCATGCCAGTTGACCCGGAACTGCTCCACGCGCACCGGCGTGTGCTTGAACTCAGGCTCGCCGGACACCGGATCCACCACCGGATTGACCACCGCGCCAACACGGGCGTCAGATGCGGTCTGGCCATTCCAGTGGATCGGAATGAACACGGCGCCGCGCGGGATGCCGCCGCCGTGCTGCACACGTGCCACCATCGCGCCCCACTCGGAGATGATGCGGGCCAGTTCGCCCTCGCGCACGCCGCTCAGCAGCGCGTCCTGCGGGTGCATGTCGACGAAGGATTCGGCGATGTGGTCGGCCAGCGTGGCGGATTTGCCGGTACGGGTCATGGTGTGCCACTGGTCGCGCACGCGGCCGGTGTTGAGCGACAGCGGATAGTCTTCGCTGACGGCGTGCATCGGCGCGCGCGGCGCGGTGGCGATGAAGCGTGCCTTGCCATCCGGGTGGGCGTACACATTGTCCTTGAACAGGCGCACTTCCACTTGCAGCTCGCCGGATGCGGTGCGGCGCACCGGCCATTGGGTCGGCTCCATGTCGTCGTACTCGCGCTGCCTGAGGCCAGCGAGGCCGGACATGTCGAACGCACGCGGCACGTCGCCGACGGCGTTGCGGAAACCGCTCAGACGCGCGTGCTCGTCGAACACGCCGTGCTGGCCGCAGAAATCGAAACCGCTGTAGCCCATGCGCTGCGCGAACAGCGACAGGATTTTCCAGTCCGGCAGCGCTTCGCCCGGCGCCGGCAGGAAGGCTCGCTGGCGCGAGATGCGGCGCTCGGAGTTGGTTACGGTGCCATCCTTCTCGCCCCAGCCCAGCGCCGGCAGCAGCACGTCGGCGTAGGCAGTGGTGTCGGTGTTCTGCATGATGTCGGAGGAAATCACCAGTTCGCACTTGTCCAGCGCGCGGCGGACCTGATCCGCATCCGGCAGGCTGACTACCGGATTGGTGGCGATCACCCACACCGACTTCACCTTGCCTTCTTCGATGGCCTTGAACAGGTCTACCGCTTTCAGGCCGCCCTTGTCGGCCATGGCCGGCGATTCCCAGAAGGTCTGCACCACGTTGCGGTGGTCGGCGCGTTCGAGGTCCATGTGCGCGGCCAGCATATTGGCCAGGCCACCCACTTCGCGGCCGCCCATCGCATTCGGCTGGCCGGTGATGGAGAACGGCCCCATGCCCGGCTTGCCGAGTCGGCCGCCGATCAGATGGCAGTTGATGATGGCGTTGGCTTTGTCGGTGCCGGCCGAGGACTGGTTCACGCCCATCGAGTACGCGGTGATGGTCTTGCGGGTGGCGGCGAACAGTTCGTAGAACTCCAACAGCAGCGGCAGTTCGATGCGGCAGATTTTGGCGACGACAGCAGGATCGGCGCAATCTGCATTCGCCACGCCCAGCGCGTTTTCAAAGCCGTTGGTGTGGTTCTCGATGAAGTGCGGATCGACCGCGCCGATGCGGGACAGGTAGCTGAGCAAGCCGTTGAACAGCCACACGTCGGTGCCCGCCTTGACCGGCAGGTGCAGGTCCGCCAGCTCGCAGGTGGCGGTGCGGCGCGGGTCGATTACCACCAGCTTCATCTCGGGCCGCGCTTCCTTGGCTTTCAAGATGCGCTGGAACAGGATCGGATGGCACCACGCGGTGTTGGAGCCCACCAGCACGATCATGTCGGCCAGTTCGAGATCGTCGTAGCAGACCGGCACCAGGTCCTCGCCAAAGGCCCGCTTGTAGCCCGCCACGGCGGACGACATGCACAGGCGCGAGTTGGTGTCGATGTTGGCGCTGCCGACATAACCCTTCATCAGCTTATTGGCGACGTAGTAGTCCTCGGTCAGCAGTTGGCCGGAGACGTACAGCGCCACCGCGTCCGGGCCGTGTTCGGCGATGATGGTTTTCCACGCATCGGCCACTTTGCCGAGCGCCTCGTCCCACGAAGCGCGGCGCAAGCCGTCGGCTTCGCGGATTTGCGGATACAGCAGGCGGCCTTCCAGCCCCACGGTTTCGCCCAGTGCAGAACCTTTTACGCACAGACGGCCCTTGTTGGCCGGGTGCAGTTTGTCGCCGGCGATGGCGATCTTGCCGTCGGCCAGCGGCGTGGCCTGCACGCCGCAGCCTACGCCGCAGTATGCACAAGTAGTACGGATAGCCAGATGGTCGGTGGACAGGTTCACAATGCTTCTCGCTTTAAATCAGGCGGCCCGGTTGGACAGGGCTTCGCCAAATAACAGGGTTTGCCGGATCGGCGTAATGTCGGCGCGGTTCTGGATCAGGCCAAAGTACCATGGACCGTCCTTCACGTCGCCATACAGCACAGCGCCGGTGACGCGGCCATCCTTGATGACCAGCCGCTTGTAGACGCCGCGCCGCGCATCGCGCAGCACCAGATCTTCGCTGCCTTCGCCGCCGATGAAATCGCCGACCGAGTACAGGTCCACGCCGGTCACTTTGAGACGCGTCGGCGAGGTCGATTGCACGTAGCGGCGCACGCCGGCGCCGGCCAGGTGGGCGCCGCAAACGCGCGCCTGGTCCCAGATCGGCGCCACCAGGCCGAAGGTGGCGCTGCGGTGCTGCACGCATTCGCCGACGGCGTACACCCGCGGATCATAGGTTTGCAGGGTGTCGTCCACCACGATGGCGCGCTCGCAGTGCAGGCCGGCCGATTTCGCCAGCTCGATGTTTGGGCGCACGCCGGCAGTCATCACCACCAGGTCGGCCGGGATCACGGTGCCGTCCTTGAAGCGCACGCCGGTCACGCGGTCAGGGCCGAGGATTTCTTCGGTCTGCGCTTCCATCATGAACTTGAGGCCTTTGGCTTCCAGCGCTTTTTGCAGCAGCAGCGCGGCAGGCTTGTCGAGCTGCTGGTTCATCAGCGCATCGGTCACGTGCACCACGGTGACGGACATGCCTTGGCGCTGCAGGCCGTTGGCCGCTTCAAGGCCCAGCAGGCCGCCGCCGATCACCACCGCGTGGCGGTGATTGCGCGCCATCGCCAGCATGGTTTCCACGTCCTGAATGTCGCGGAAGGCCAGCACGCCATCCAGCTTGTGGCCCGGCACCGGGATGATGAACGGCTTGGAGCCGGTGGCGATCAGCAAACGGTCATAGCGCACTTCGAGACCGGACTGCGCGCGCACGATGCGCTTGCGGCGGTCGATGTGCACCACCGGGTCGCCGGCATGCAGCGTGATGTTATGCTGGACGTACCACTCGCGCGTGTTGAGCATGATGTCGTCGATGCTCTTCTCGCCGGCCAGCACCGGCGACAGCAGGATGCGGTTATAGTTACCGTGCGGCTCGGCGCCGAACACGGTAATGTCGTACATGTCCGGCGCCAGCTTGTACAGCTCTTCCACCGTACGCATGCCGGCCATGCCGTTGCCAATGACGACCAGCGCGGGTTTCATAAACCTACCCAGACTTTGCCGCCGTCGATACGGGCCGGATAGGTGCCCACCGAATGCTCCGGCACTTCCAGGCATTCGCCGGTTTGCAGGTCGAAGTGCTGCTTGTAGATCGGCGAGGCGACCACAATGCGCTCACCCAGCGAACCAACCAAACCGCGCGACAGCACGGACGCTTCCGAATTCGGATCGTAGTTATCGATGGCGAACACGCGCGGGCCGCCGTCGTCGACGTGGAACACCGCCACTTGCGAGTCGTTCAGCAGCGCGCAGACGCCGGTGTTGGGCACGATGTCGTCCAGGTTGCAGACGGCGATCCAGTTATCGGTTTGAATATCACGATGCATAATTTTCTCCTCAAGCTGCCTTGACTGCGATAGGGATAACGCGCTTGCGTTCTTCAATAGTGGCCGGGCGAATCTGGCCGCGCTCTTCCAGGAACAGCACGTTCTCGTCGCCCTTGTCGCTGTTGACGAAGTGGCGGAAGCGTTTGCGGGTCTCCGGATTCTCGACTGCTTCCTTCCACTCGCAAGCGTAGGTGCTGACCACGTGCGCCATGTCGGCTTCCAGCTCGGCCGCGATGCCCAGCTTGTCGTCGATGATGACGCTCTTCAGGTAATCCAGCCCGCCCTCCATATTCTCGCGCCAGGTGCTGGTGCGCTGCAGGCGGTCGCCGGTGCGGCTGTAGAACATCAGGAAGCGGTCGATGTACTTGACCAGCGTGGCCTTATCCAGTTCGGTGGCGATCAGCTCCGCGTGGCGTGGCTTCATGCCGCCGTTGCCGCACACGTATAGGTTCCAGCCTTTTTCGGTGGCGATCACGCCCACGTCCTTGCCCTGCGCTTCGGCGCACTCGCGGGTGCAGCCGGACACGCCGAACTTGATCTTGTGCGGGGTACGCAGGCCCTTGTAGCGGTTCTCCAGTTCCACCGCCAGGCCGATCGAATCGTCAACGCCGTAACGGCACCAGGTCGAACCGACGCAGGACTTCACGGTGCGCAGCGATTTGCCGTAGGCGTGGCCGGATTCGAAACCGGCGGCGATCAGCTCTTCCCAGATCAGCGGCAGCTGTTCAACGCGGGCGCCGAACATGTCGACGCGCGCGCCGCCGGTGATCTTGGTGTACAGGCCGTACTTCTTGGCGACCGTGCCCACTGCGATCAGGCCATCGGCCGTCACTTCGCCGCCCGGCATGCGCGGCACCACCGAGTAGGTGCCGTCCTTCTGGATATTGCCGAGGAAGTAGTCGTTGGTGTCCTGCAGACTGGCGTGTTCCTTCTTCAGCACGAACTCGTTGTTGACCGTGGCGAGGATGCTGGCCGCCAGCGGCTTGCACACGTCGCAGCCCAGGCCCTTGCCATGCTTGTGCAGCAGGTCATTGAAGGTCTTGATCTGGCCGACTTTAATCAGGTGGAACAGCTCCTGGCGCGAGTACGCGAAGTGTTCGCACACATGGTTGTTCACTTCCATGCCCTGCTTCTTCATCTCGGCCTTCATCACTTGCGTGACCAGCGGTACGCAGCCGCCGCACGCGGTGCCGGCGGTGGTGCACGACTTCAGTTCACCGATGGTGCACGCGCCGTTGGCGACAGCGGCGCACAGCTGGCCCTTGGAGATGTTATTGCAGGAGCAGATCTGCGCACTGTCCGGCAGCGCATCCACGCCCAGCGCCGGCTTGGCCGCACCATCCGATTGCGGCAGGATCAGGAATTCCGGCGATTCCGGCAGCTCGATCTTATTCAGCATCATTTGCAGCAGCGTGCCGTATTCGCTGGCGTCGCCGACCATCACGCCGCCCAGCAGGTACTTGCCGCAGCTGGACACCACGATCTTCTTGTAGATCTGTTTGCGCTCGTCGATGAACTGGTAGGAGTGGCTGCCTTCTTCCTTGCCGTGCGGGTCGCCGATCGAAGCCACGTCCACGCCCATCAGTTTCAGCTTGGTGCTCATGTCGGCGCCGGCGAATTCCGCCGCTTCGCCCAGCAGGTGCTTGGCGGCGACGCGCGCCATTTCGTAGCCCGGCGCCACCAGGCCGAAGATCATGCCGCCCCACAGCGCGCATTCGCCGATGGCGTAGACGTCCGGGTCGGAGGTGACGCAGTTGTTGTTGATCTCAATGCCGCCGCGCGGGCCGATGGTCAGGCCGGCTTCCTTGGCCAGCATGTCGCGCGGACGGATACCGGCCGAGAACACGATCATGTCGGCTTCCAGATGGCCGCCGTCGGCAAACTCCATGCGGTGGGTGGCTTCCACGCCGTCGACAATGGCGGTGGTGTTTTTGCCGGTATGGACGGTCACGCCCAGGTCTTCAATTTTACGGCGCAGCACGCGGCCGCCGCCATCATCGACCTGCACCGCCATCAGGCGCGGCGAGAATTCGACCACGTGAGTTTCCAGCTTCATGTCGCGCAGGGCCTTGGCGCATTCGAGGCCCAGCAGGCCGCCGCCGATCACCACGCCGGTCTTGGCGCGCTGGCCGCATTCCAGCATCGCTTCCAGGTCTTCGATGGTGCGGTAGACGAAGCAGTCCTTGCGCTCCTTGCCCGGCAGCGGCGGCACGAACGGGAACGAGCCGGTAGCGATCACCAGCTTGTCGTAGGCCAGCACTTCGCCCGCGCTGGTGGTGACGGTCTTCGCTTTCGTATCGATGGCGGTGGCGCGGGTGTTCAGGCGCAGCACCATGCTGTCGTTTTGCTCGAAGAAGCCGGGCTTCACCAGTGACAGGTCGTCGGCCGATTTACCGGAGAAGAATTCGGACAGGTGCACGCGGTCGTAGGCGGGGCGCGGCTCTTCGCACAGCACCGTCACCTGCAGGTTGGGCGTGCCGCTGTTAGCCAGGCTTTCCAGGAATTTGTGGCCTACCATGCCGTGGCCGATAACGATAATTTTCATGATGCGATTCCTAATTAAGCTGCCAGCTTGGTGGCGATTGCGGATTCTTCTACGGCGGCGGCGCTGAAACGCGCGGCCAGTGCGCACAGGGCGGAAATGCCGACCAGCACACCGAGAATGCTCAGGGTCTGCTGCACATCGCCGGTGCCTTTCATCAGGAAGCCTGCGGCGACCGCACCCACGTTGCCGCCGGCGCCGATGATGCCGGCCACGCCGCCGAGGGCGCGCTTGTCGACGAACGGCACCACGGCGTAGGTCGCGCCGCAAGCCATGTGGGTGAACAGGCCGAAGAACAGCATGGCGCAGATGGCCAGCGCGGCGCTGCCGGCGTGGGCAAACATCAGCAGGCCGGCGCCTTCGCCCAGCATCAGCACGAACAGCAGGGTGACGCGGTTATTCAGGTTGCCGGCGGCGGCGAATTTATCCGACACCCAGCCGCCCAGTGCACGGGCGAACAGCGCCAGCAGACCAAAGGAACCTGCCGCCATGCCGGCTTGGGCCAGCGTCAGTTTGAAGTGATCGACGTAGTAGGTAGCAGCGATGTTGTGGATGAAGATCTCGATGCCGAAGCAGGCGCCGTAGGTGATGAACAGCAGCCATACACGGTAGTTGGCGGCGGCCAGCTTGAACGAATCCCAGCCGCCTTTCTTGCCGCCTTCGATGGCGATGCCGGCAGCGCGCAGCTCCTTGTAGTTACCTTGCGGGCAGTCCTGGGTGAAGCGGTAGTACACGCCGGCCATGATGATCATCAGGACGCCCGGTACGATCAGGGCAGCGCGCCAGCCGAAGCCTTCGCCGACGCCCAGCATCACCATCGCGGCCATCAGCAGCGGCATGGCCGCTTGCGCTGCGCCGCCGCCGGCATTGCCCCAGCCTGCGGCAGCGGCGTTGGCGGTGCCCACCACCTTCGGCGCGAACATCACCGAGGTGTGGTACTGGGTGATGACGAAGCTGGCGCCGGCCGCGCCGATGGCGAGGCGGAAGAACAGGAAGCTCTCGTAGCTCTGCGCGAACGCCACGCCGATCACCGGGATGGAACCCAGCAGCAGCAAGCCGGTGTAGGCTTTGCGCGGGCCGAAGTGGTCGCACAGCGGGCCGATAATCAGGCGCACGACGATGGTGACTGCCACTGCGGCGATATTGATGTTGGCGATTTGCGCTACCGTCAGACCGAATTCGCCTTTAATCACCGGCATCAGCGGCGCGCAGGCGAACCATGCGAAGAAGCAGACGAAGAACGCCATCCAGGTCAAGTGGAACGCCCGCATCTGAGGCGTTGAAATCGAGAAGAGCTTGATGCTGGTAGCTTTGCTGGCCATTTTTTTATCCCGTTCAGAAAACAAAAAGGCGCCCGCACAACCGCAGTCGCAAAGACCGGGTTGGGCGGACGCCGTTGTCCTGCCAGTCCGTCCTTGGACCAGCGATGAATTCGTGTACTTCGGGGGGATCGCCGTTGATCCCTTGCCCTATGCATTGCAAGAGCTGTGCCAGCCCTTCAAAAAGGCCCACTACAGAGGGAAACGACGGGAAAATGCGGCTTGGCGGGGAGTCAGACAGAATGGTGCACTGCGATGTTGCGGTGCACCGTGCACGCTATCGGTGCGCACGGGCGGTGCACCGGAGGGGATTTAACCGGCTGCTGCAAGGGCGGCGGCGACCATTTCGTCGATCTCGCCGCTGATGTTGGAAAGGACGCCCGCCACCACCGAGAATTCCTTGCCGGCCTGCCCGGCGCGCGCCGCGACGATGCGGGCGTTGAAGGCCACCATGCGCGCCTGGCGGTTGATGGTTTCGATATCCGTAATTACGCCGCGCAGTTGTTTTTTCATCAGTCTTGCATGCAGCCTGGCCTGTTCTTCGTAGATGCCGGTGATCTGGTTAAGAATGGCCAGCGTCGGCGTGGTAATGCGCACCAGCTCCGCCAGCAGTTCCGCGCTGTCGCTGGCGTCGTTGGCGATCGCACGCAAGGTGCGCTCGGCCAGGTCGGCGAAAGACACGATGGCACGGTCGCCCTGCAGCTTGCCGAAGTAGGCCTGCTCCAGCTCCGGACAGAACACGCCGGGCAAGCCGTCGCCGTCGGTCAGCAGTGACTTGTGGGCGCCGCGGAACAGCGCCAGCGTCTCCTGCGCAATCGCCGCCGCCCCCTCCTGCTGCTGCGATGCCAGCACGGCGTACAGCACCAGCCGCTGCGAGGTGAAACGGCGACGCCCGGACAGATTAATCAGGGCGCCGAAGACTTCTCCCGGCAGTGGCTTGCCGCCGTGCGAGCCGGCGGCGGGTGCGATAGGCGCGTGCATGTGCATCTTTTTCTCCTTTGGTCAGGCGGCTTTGGCGGGGTGCGCTTGTTTCCGGTACAGGAATTCCAGCACCGCGGTGCGGTATTCCATGTAGCGGGCATCCGACGCCAGCGCCACGCGGTCGCGCGGGCGCTCCAGCTGCACCTCGACGATTTCGCCGATGGTGGCGGCCGGGCCGTTGGTCATCATGACGATGCGGTCGGACAGCAGCACCGCTTCGTCAACGTCGTGCGTCACCATCACCACCGTGGACTTGGTGGCGGCGACGATCTTCAGCAACTCATCCTGCAGGTGGGCGCGGGTCAGCGCGTCCAGTGCGCCGAACGGTTCGTCCATCAGCAGCACTTTCGGCTCCATCGCCAGCGCGCGGGCGATGCCGACGCGCTGCTTCATGCCACCCGAGATTTCATGCGGGCGCTTGGCTTCGGCCGCCGTCAGACCGACCAGCGCCAGCGCCGCCAGCGTGCGTTCCTTCAGCTGCGCCTTGGTCTCGGCGGCGCCGAACACCCGCTCCACGCCCAGGTAGATGTTTTCGTAGCAGGTCAGCCAAGGCAGCAGCGAGTGGTTCTGAAACACCACCGAACGCTCCGGCGACGGGCCGGCGATCTCGCGGTTGGCGCACAGCAGCACGCCGTCGGTCGGCTTCAGCAGGCCGGCGATCAGGTTGAGCAAGGTCGACTTGCCGCAGCCCGAGTGGCCGATCAGCGTGATGAATTCGCCCTTGGCAACTTTCAGGTCGATTTCACGCAGCGCGTGGAATACACCTTTCTTCGTGTGGAACACCATCTCCACGCCTTCGATATCGATGAATTTATCTTCCATGACCGCCACTCCTTAGTTGGACACTTGTTCGTAGGTGAAGGCACGGGCCAGCGCCACCAGCGCCTGCTCGAGCAGCAAACCAACCAGGCCAATGGCGCCGATGGCGATGATGATGTGCGGGACATTCAGGTTATTCCACTCGTCCCACACCCAGAAGCCGATGCCCACGCCGCCGGTCAGCATCTCGGCAGCGACGATCACCAGCCACGCGGTGCCGATCGACAGGCGCACGCCGGTCAGCACGAACGGCAGCGCCGATGGCAGCAGGATCTTGGTCAGAATCTTCCATTCCGACAGGTTGAGCACACGCGCCACGTTCATGTAATCCTGCGGCACGCGCTGCACGCCGATGGCGGTGTTGATGATCATCGGCCAGATCGAGCAGATGAAGATCGACCAGATCGCAGCAGGGTTGGCCGACTTGAACACCAGCAGGCCAATCGGCAGCCACGCCAGCGGCGACACGGGTTTCAGCAGGCTGATAATGGGGCTGAACATGGCGCTGACAAACTGCACGCGGCCGATCAGGAAACCGAGCGGAATGCCCACCAGCGCCGCCAGGCCGAAGCCCACGCCCACGCGCTGCAGGGATGCCAGCAAGTTCCAGCCGATGCCCTGGTCGTTAGGGCTGTTGCGGTAGAACGGATCGGAGAACAGCTTGACCGCTTCTTCCAGCGTGGCGGCCGGCGTCGGGAAGCTGCTGTTCTTGACGGTGATGATCTGCCAGACCAGCACCAGCAAGGCGGCGCCCATCAGCGGCGCGATGATTTTCAGCGCGGTGGCCGAGACCTGCGCGCGCGCACGCGCCGTCGAATTGGCGGCGAGCGGGCGGCGCGGACGGCGCGCCGGCTTTGCTTCAGGCGTAAGAGCGGCAACGACAGGTTCGGCGCTGTCGGGTTTGAGCATGGCGTTCATGGCATCCTCCTGTCATCAGGCTTTGATCTTGAACGAGGCGGCGAACGCTTTCGGGTTCTTGCCGTCCCATACGGAACCGTCCATCATCTTCGACGTGCGCATCGGGCTCTTAGGCACCGGCGTCTTGGTCATGGTGGCGGCGTCCTTGTACAAGTCGATCTGGTTGACCGAGGTGGCCACGGCCAGATAGTCAGGATCGTCCTTCAGCAGGCCCCAGCGGCGGTGCTGGGTCATGAACCACATGCCGTCCGACAGGTACGGGAAGTTGACCGCGCCGTCGTTGTAGAACTTCATGTGATTCGGATCGTCCCAGGTCTTGCCCAGGCCATTCTGGTAGCGGCCCATGATGCGCTGGTCGATCGCATCCTTGCTGGTGTTGACGTAGGATTTATCGGCGATGGTCTCGGCCATCTTGTTCTTGTTGGCCAGCGAAGAGTCGATCCATTTACCCGCTTCGAGAATCGCGGCCATCATGGCGCGGCAGGTGTTCGGATATTTTTTCGCGAATTCCAGGGTGGAGCCCAGCACCTTCTCCGGGTGGTCCTTCCAGATTTCCTGGGTAGTGACTGCGGTGATGCCGACACCGTCCATGATGGCGCGGTGGCCCCACGGTTCGCCCACGCAGAAGCCGTCCATGTTCCCGACGCGCATATTGGCCACCATCTGCGGCGGCGGCACGGTGATCACCTTGGCGTCCTTCATCGGGTTGATGCCGTTGGCCGCCAGCCAGTAGTACAGCCACATGGCGTGGGTGCCGGTCGGGAAGGTTTGGGCGAAGGTGTATTCGCGCGGATCGGTGCGCATCAGTTTGGCCAGCGAGGCGCCGTCCACGCCGCCCTTGTCGGCTACTTTCTTGGACAGCGTGATGGCCTGGCCGTTGTTGTTAAGGCTCATCAGCACGGCCATGTCCTTCTTCTGGCCGCCGATGCCCATCTGCACGCCGTACAGCAGGCCATACAGCACATGGGCTGCATCGAGATCGCCATTGGCCAGCTTGTCGCGCACGCCGGCCCACGAGGCCTCTTTGCTCAGCACGAACTTGACGCCGTACTTCTTGTCGAAGCCCAGCACCGAGGCCATCACCACGGAGGCGCAGTCAGTCAGCGGGATAAAGCCGATCTTGATTTCTTCCTTCTCCGGCTTATCCGAACCTGCTGCCCAAACGCCCCCCGTCGACAATCCCAACATGCTTCCTCCCGCTACCAGTCCTGCACCATGAATAATTTTCCTGCGTGTTGCGTTGACTGCTTCCGTCTTCGGTGTGGCCAGCTTCTTATAGTTCATGGTGCATCCCTTCTAGTAGTCGTCGATAACTATGAGCCAAAAAAAACGCCTACCCTCACGAAACGAATTCATGATTGGTAGACGTCGTTGTCTGGTGAGTCTTACCGCCGTTGGCAAGACACAGCCGCGCATCATTGCGCTTGCCTACAGCAATGCAATGTCCGTGCCAGCGGGTTTACAGGGGGAAAGAGGTGTTTTGCACAAAAAAAATGCACCGCTTTTGCGCGGTGCATCATTTTGGGCGGGCGTTTAGCCCTTTTTAGCCCAACAGGTCTTCGACGTCGAGAATGCGCTGCGCCACTTCGGACAGCTTGAGGTTTTTGCTCATCGCCATCGAGCGCAGCTTCTGGTACGCCTGCTCCTCGGTGAAGCGCTGGCGCTCCATCAGCAGGCCCTTGGCGCGCTCGATCACCTTGCGCTCGGCCAGCTTGCTCTTGGTGTCGCTCAGCTCGTCCAGCAGCTTTTGCTCGCGCTTGAACTGGGCCAGCGCCACCTGCAGCACCGGTTTGATGCGCTCGCCCTGCAGGCCGGCCACGACGTAGGCCGACACGCCTGCCTCGACTGCGGCTTCCATGCTTTCCGGGTCCTGGTCTTCGGTGAACATGACAATGGGACGGCGCTCGTCGCGGGTGGCGATGACGATGTGTTCGAGCACGTCGCGCGCATCCGACTCGGCATCGACGATGATCATGTCGGGCTGCAGCTGGGCGATGCGCTCGGGCAGGTACATGTCCGGCGGCAGCGAGGCAATGATGTCGTAGCCCGCTTCCAGCAAGCCAATGCGCAGCACCCGCGCACGCTCGGCCTGGGCGTGCAGCGCTTCGTCATCCTCGTCATGGATGACGGTGTTGACGACGACGATACGCAAATTGGGCATGGCCGGCTTACGCATGGGAGTGGGTCATGACCCTGCGGCAAGCAAGAATCAAACCAGTAATTTTGATATGCATTTGCAGATTTTACGGCACAACGCACAAATTCTGCCAGCCTTGCTCTTAACGTTGCATGCCCCAGCGCCGGATCGTCAGCGTTTCCAGTGGACGGAAAACCACGTTGTCGACGAGCAACCCGATCAAGATGACTGCGGCCAGGCCGGCAAATACCTTGTCGGTGTAGAGCTCGTTACGGTTCTGGAAAATGTACCAGCCGAGGCCGCCCTGCCCTGCGGTGGTGCCGAATACCAGCTCGGCCGCGATCAGGGTGCGCCAGGCGAAGGCCCAGGCGATCTTCAGGCCAGAGACGATGGACGGCAGCGCGGCGGGCACCAGGATGTGCAGCACGAAGCCCAGGCCGCTGAGACCGTAGTTGCGGCCGGCCATGCGCAGGGTGTCGGGCACGGACTGGAAACCGGCGTAGGCGCCCAGCGCCAGCGGCCACAGCACGGCGTGGACGATCACGAACAGCAGGCTGGCCTTGCCGAGGCCGAACCACAGCAGCGCCAGCGGCAGCAGCGCGATGGCCGGCAGCGGGTTGAACATGGCGGTCAGGGTTTCGAGCACGTCGCGGCCGATCTTCGTTGACGCGGCAAGTGCGGTCAGGACGAAGGCTGCAAGGATGCCGATCACGTAGCCTTGCAGCAGGACGGTGAGCGAGACGCGCACGCGGTCCAGCAGTTCGCCGCTGGCGATGCCTTGAGCGAAGGCCAGTGCGGTTTGCAGGAAAGTCGGCAGCAACAGGTCGTTGTTCTGCCAGCGCGCGATGGCTTCCCACAGGGCGGCCAGCAGTGCAAGGATGACGGCCTTGCGCAGCCAGCCCTGCTGCCAGGCGTTGCGCGCCAGCGGCAGCGCAGCCTGCAACGCCGGCGGCGTGACGTTATATTCGCGCTCTTGCCGGATCGGCGGATCCAGAACGATGCTCATAACGCCACCCCGTCGTCCCGGCGAAGGCCGGGACCCAATGTACGTGCACGCTCAGCTTGGGCACCGGCCTGCGCCGGTGCGACGGGCTCACCGAACAGTAGCTTGTGAATCCGCTGCGACGCCGCCTGAAACTCCGCACTGCCCGCACTCGCCAGATCAAACTGATGACTATTCAACTCCGCCCTCACCTGCCCCGGATGCGGCGACAGCAGCAAAATCCGATTCCCCACCACCAGCGCCTCCTCAATCGAATGCGTGACAAACAGCAGCGTAAAGCGCAGCTCTTCCCACAAGTGTCCCAACTCCTCCTGCATCTTTCGCCGCGTGAGCGCATCGAGCGCGGCGAACGGCTCGTCCATCAGCAGCACCTCTGGCTGCATCGCCAGAGCGCGCGCAATCGCCACACGCTGCTTCATGCCGCCGGACAGCGTGTGCGGATGCGCGTTTTCAAATCCGCCCAATCCCACCTTGCCGATCCAGTGCATGGCCCTCTCGGCCGCCTCATGACGGCTCACGCGCCTGGTCATCAGCAGCGGGAACATCACATTCTCTTTGACGGTCTTCCAAGGCGGCAGCTGATCAAACTCCTGGAACACCACAATCCGGTCCGGCCCCGGCCCGCGCACCTCGGCGCCATTGATGCTGATACTACCCGCCGCCGGCTTGATGAAACCCGCCGCCGCCTTCAACAGCGACGACTTGCCGCAGCCCGAAGGCCCCAGCAGCACAAAGCGATCGCCGCGATACACATCAAAGCTCACATCATGCGTGGCGCGCGTGCCGCCATACTCGAGGCTCACGCCATCGGCGCGCAGCAAGGGCCGGATGCCGCCGGTCGGGCTGACGATTTGCAAGCTCATGACCCGGCCGCAATCACAGGATCTTCAAAGAAGTAATCGCGCCAGCTGGCCGGCTGCTTCTTGATCGCGCCGACGCGGTACAGGAACTGCGCCAGGCCATAGGTGTTCTGCGGCGCCACGCTGAAATTCACCTGCGGGTTCTTGATGATCTTCAGCAGCAGGTCGCGATCCACCTTGGCCTTGCTGATGCGCAGATAGGTATCGGCTGCGCCTTCCGGATTCTTCGCGATGTACTGCGCCGCCTCCGCCAGCGCGGCGGTGAAAGCGCGATACGTCTTCGGATTCTCGTTGCGGAACTTCTCGGTGGCATACAGCACCGTGGCTGAACTCGGGCCGCCCAGCACATCGTAGGAATTCAAAATGACGCGCGCATTCGGATTCGCTGCCAGCTCCTGCTCCTGGAACGGCGGATTGCCGAAATGGCCGTTGATCTCCGTACCGCCAGCAATGACGGCGGCCGCTGCATCCGGATGCGGCAGCGTCTGCGTGAATTTATCGAGACGCGCAAACTCCTTCTCGCCCCACTGCTTGGCCGCCGCGTACTGCAATATGCGCGACTGCACCGACACCGTCACCGCCGGCAGCGCGATGCGATCCTTCTCGCTCAGGTCCGCAATCGACTTCACCTTCGGATTGGTGCTGACGAGGTAATACGGGAAGCTGCCCAGCGACGCCACGCCCTTCACATTCTGCTTGCCGTTGGTGCGGTCCCAGATCGTCAGCAGCGGACCAACGCCGGCGCCGGCGATATCGATGACGCCCGACAGCAGCGCATCGTTCACCGCCGAGCCGCCCGACAACTGCAAGCGCTCCACCGTGATATCGACACCGAGCTTCTTGCCCTGCTTCTCAATCAGTTGCTGGTCCTGCGCCACGTTGAGCAGCAGGTACACCACGCCGAACTGCTCGGCGATACGAATGCGTCCCTCGGCCTGCGCGGGAGCGGCGGCAGCGAGCGACAAGGCGAGAACGGCGGCGGTCAATCTGAACATGGTTATCCTCTTCGAATTAGAAAGGCACATCGCCTTCAATGGTGGTGCGATACAGCTTGCGGCGCAGATGATCGGGCGTGCCGCCCGCAAGGTGCATCAGCGAACGGTTATCCCAGAACACCAGGTCATGCGGCGCCCAGCGATGGCGGTACACATGCTCCGGCTTCACGCTGTGCGCGAACAACTCGGCCAGCAGCGCACGGCTTTCGTCTTCGGGAATGCCGACAATGCGGGTAGTGAAATGCTCGCTCACGAACAGCGCCTTGCGTCCCGTCTCCGGGTGCGTGCGCACCACCGGATGCACGACCGGCTTGACCTCATCGATCTGCACCTGCGTCAGCGCCGGGCGGAATGGACTGCGGCGGCGCAGCTCCTCATACTGCGCGAGATAGCTGTGCTCCGCACGCGCTCCTTGCACCGCATGGCGCAGCGCGGCCGGCAGCGTGTCGTAAGCGAGGTGCATATTGGCGAACAGCGTGTCGCCGCCTTCGAGCGGCAACTCCTGCGCGTGCAACATCGAGCCGAGGCTGGGCTTTTCTTTGTACGATAAATCGGAGTGCCAGAAATGGCCGGCGTCACCGAGGCCAAGCGGCTTGCCGTTCTCGATGATGTTGGAAATGATCAGCACTTCCGGATGGGAAGGCAGCTGGAAATTGCGCAGCACATGAATCTGCAGCGGCCCGAAGCGACGGCTGAAATCGACTTGCTGTTGCGGCGTGATGCGCTGGTCGCGGAACACCAGCAGATGGTGATCCAGATGCGCCTTGTGAATGCGTTGAAAGTCCCGCTGCGGCAGCGGGCGATTCAGATCAAGCCCGATAATCTCCGCGCCCAGCGGCGCATCGAACAGCTCGACCTGGAAAGAATCCTGAAGAACGGCAGCCATGACACACTCTCTCGTAAAGATGTGCCATACAGTCTATGCCGCCGTCCTTATTTAGAAAACGAAGCTTATCCGATATCGTTATTCGTATTTTGCCAAGCGCGCAGCGACTGCCGGGGCCAGTTGATCGAGGGCGCTGATGGCCAGGCCCATGTCTTGCAGCTTGCCGTCGTTGATGCCGTAGACCCAGCCGTGCACCGTCAGTTCCTGGCCGCGGTCCCACGCATCGCGCACGATGGTGGTTTGCACCACGTTGTTCACTTGCTCGACCACGTTCAGCTCCACCAGACGCTCCGAGCGCTTCTGCTCGTTGACCACGGAACCGAGGTAGCGCTCGTGCTTCTGGTTGACGTCGTACACGTGGCGCAGCCAGTTGTCGACCAGGCCGACGCGGGCGCCGGTCATGGCGGCGTGCACGCCTTTGCAGCCGTAGTGGCCGACGACGATCACGTGCTTGACTTTCAGCACTTCCACCGCGAACTGCAGCACCGACAGGCAGTTCAGGTCCGAGTGCACCACCACGTTGGCGATGTTACGGTGTACGAACACGTCGCCAGGGGCCAGGCCCAGCAGCTCATTTGCCGGCACGCGGCTGTCGGAGCAACCAATCCACAGGTATTCCGGCGCGGCCTGGGTAGCCAGGCGGTTGAAGAAGTCCGGGTCGCGCTCCACTTCCGATGCGGCCCATTTACGGTTGTTCTCCAACAGGTGACGCAGGGGGGATGTGCTGTTTTTCAGGTTTTCCATGATGCTCCTCTCGTACATAAGAAGACCGCCGGTCTGCGAAAAAAGCAGCGCGGCGGTCTGGATATTACCGATTCAACGTGACGGTGAATTACTCAAAAAAGTCCTTCACTTTGTCACGCCAGGTTTTCGTCTGCGGGCTGTGCTTGGCGCCGCCCTCAGTGGTGGATTTTTCAAAATCGCGCAGCAGTTCCTTCTGCTTCTCGGTCAGCTTGACCGGCGTTTCGACTGCCACGTGGCAGAACAGGTCGCCCGCGAAGCCGGAACGCACGCCTTTGATGCCCTTGCCCTTGAGGCGGAAGGTCTTGCCCGACTGGGTGCCTTCCGGGATCGTAAACGATACTTTACCAGACAACGTCGGCACTTCGATTTCGCCGCCCAGCGCCGCCTTGGCAAACGAGATCGGCATTTCGCAATGCAGGTCGTCGCCTTCGCGCTGGAACACCGGGTGCGGCTTGATGTGGATTTCCACGTACAAGTCGCCCGACGGCCCGCCATTGGTGCCCGGTTCGCCGTTGCCCGACGAGCGGATGCGCATGCCGTTGTCGATACCGACCGGGATCTTCACTTCCAGCGTCTTGTTGCGCTTGATGCGGCCCTGGCCCGAGCATGCGGCGCATGGTTCAGGGATGATCTTGCCGGTGCCGTGGCATTTCGGGCAGGTCTGCTGGATGCTGAAGAAGCCCTGCTGCATGCGCACCTGGCCGTGGCCGGCGCAGGTCGAGCAGGTCACCGGCGAGGTGCCCGGCTTGGCGCCGGAACCGTGGCAGGTGTCGCACTTGTCCCACGACGGCACGCGGATGGTGGTGTCGAAGCCGTGCGCCGCCTGTTCCAGCGTAATCTCGAGGTTGTAGCGCAGGTCGGCGCCGCGGTACACCTGCGGGCCCTGGCTGCGGCCGCGGCCACCGCCAAAGATGTCGCCGAAGATGTCGCCGAAGGCGTCGCCGAAACCGCCGCCGCCAAAGCCGCCACCGCCGCCCATGTTCGGATCGACGCCGGCGTGACCGTAGCGGTCATATGCCTCGCGCTTTTCCGGATTGGTCAGCATCTCGTAGGCTTCTTTGACTTCCTTGAATTTCTCTTCCGCGTCCTTGCTGTCCGGATTGCGGTCCGGATGGTACTTCATAGCCAGTTTGCGATAGGCCTTCTTGATCTCGTCCTCCGATGCGCTCTTGGCGACACCGAGTACTTCGTAGAAATCACGCTTTGCCATGTTGTCGTAACCTTGCCTGTATTCTGTACTGATTTATGCGAAAAAGCCGAGCCGGCGGCACTGCCACGCGGCTCGGCGTGCGTCGTTCCCGCCGAAGCGGGAAGGACGGTATTACTTGCTGTCTTTGACTTCCTTGAAGTCAGCGTCCACCACGTCGTCTTGTGGCTTGGCTTGCTCGCCGCCTGGGGCCGCGCCTTCAGCACCGCCGGCAGCTTGCTGCGCTTGCATGTCGGCGTACATCTTCTCGCCCAGCTTCTGCGAAGCGGTCGACAGAGCGGCTACCTTGGCGTCGATCTCGGCCTTGTCGCCCGACTTGATCGAGGCTTCCAGGTCGTTGATCGCCGCTTCGATCTTCTCTTTCTCGCCGGCTTCCAGCTTGTCGCCGTATTCGGTCAGCGACTTGCGGGTCGAGTGCACCAGCGCGTCGGCCTGGTTGCGCGACTCGGCCAGTTCCTTCACTTTCTTGTCTTCTTCGGCGTTGACTTCAGCGTCTTTCACCATTTTCTGGATTTCCGCTTCGGTCAGGCCCGAGTTAGCCTTGATCGTGATCTTGTTCTCTTTGCCGGTGGCCTTGTCTTTGGCGCCGACGTGCAGAATGCCGTTGGCGTCGATGTCGAAGGTCACTTCGATCTGTGGCGTGCCGCGTGCTGCCGGCGGGATGCCTTCCAGATTGAATTCGCCCAGGCCTTTGTTACCGGCCGCGATTTCGCGCTCGCCCTGATACACCTTGATGGTCACGGCTGGCTGGTTGTCGTCCGCGGTCGAGAACACTTGCGAGAACTTGGTCGGAATCGTGGTGTTCTTGTGGATCATCTTGGTCATCACGCCGCCCAGGGTTTCGATACCCAGCGACAGCGGGGTCACGTCCAGCAGCAGCAGGTCTTTGCGCTCGCCCGACAGCACCGAACCCTGGATCGCAGCACCGACGGCCACGGCTTCGTCCGGGTTCACGTCCTTGCGTGGATCCTTGCCGAAGAACTCTTTCACTTTCTCTTGCACCTTCGGCATACGGGTCATGCCGCCGACCAGGATGATGTCGTCGATGTCCGACACTTTCACGCCCGCATCCTTGATCGCGGTTTTGCATGGCTCGATGGTGGCGTTGATCAGCTCTTCCACCAGCGATTCCAGCTTGGCGCGGGTCATCTTCAGGGTCAGGTGGACCGGCGCGCCGTTCGCCATGGCGATGTACGGCTCGTTGATTTCGGTCTGCTGCGACGACGACAGCTCGATCTTCGCGCGCTCGGCCGAAGCCTTGATGCGCTGCAGGGCGATCGGATCTTTTTTCAGATCCAGGCCGTTGACCTTCTTGAACTCTTCGATGATGTAGTCGATCACGCGCTGGTCGAAGTCTTCGCCGCCCAGGAAGGTGTCGCCGTTGGTCGACAGCACTTCGAACTGCTTCTCGCCATCCACGTCGGCGATTTCAATGATCGAGACGTCGAAAGTACCGCCGCCCAGGTCATACACGGCGATCTTGCGGTCGCCCTTTTCCGACTTGTCCAGGCCGAAGGCCAGGGCCGCTGCGGTTGGTTCGTTGATGATGCGCTTGACGTCCAGGCCAGCAATACGGCCGGCGTCCTTGGTGGCCTGGCGCTGCGAATCGTTGAAGTACGCAGGCACGGTAATCACCGCCTCGGTGACTTCTTCACCCAGGTAGTCTTCCGCGGTTTTCTTCATCTTGCGCAGCACTTCGGCCGAGATTTGCGGCGGCGCCAGTTTCTTGTCGCGCACGCCGATCCACGCATCGCCGTTGTCGGCTTTGGTGATCGAGTAAGGCATCAGGCCGATGTCCTTCTGCACTTCCTTCTCGTCGAATTTACGGCCGATCAGGCGCTTCACCGCGAACAAGGTGTTTTTAGGGTTGGTCACGGCCTGGCGTTTTGCCGGCGCGCCGACCAGGATTTCACCATCGTCTTGATAAGCAATGATGGATGGCGTCGTGCGCGCGCCTTCGGCGTTTTCGATTACCTTAGGCTGACCGTTTTCCATGACGGAAACGCACGAGTTGGTGGTTCCCAAATCGATACCGATAATACGACCCATGATTTTATTCCTTATTTGCTAAAGTTCAGATGGTACTAATATGTGGAAAAGCGCTTTGTTTTCAAGAGCTTTAGTTACTTTGCCTGCGCCGCGGTGACGATGGCCGGACGCAGCAGGCGGTCGGCGATCATATAACCTTTTTGCAGCACGGCAACAACGGTATTGGCTTCCTGCTCGGCCGGCACCACGGCCACGGCCTGGTGCTTGTTCGGGTCCAGCTTTTCGCCCTGGGCCGGCTCAATGGCGATCAGGCGGTTGCGCTCGAAGGCCGAGGCCAGCTGTTTCAGCGTCATTTCCACGCCTTCTTTCAGCGACTCGACGGTCGGCGCTTCCACTTTCAGGGCCATTTCCAGGCTGTCCTTGACCGGCACCATGGCTTCAGCAAAGCTCTCCACGGCGAATTTGTGGGCCTTGGCCACATCTTCCTGGGCGCGGCGACGGATGTTTTCACCGTCGGCCTTGGCGCGCATGAAAGCGTCGTGCATTTCCGCCAGCTTGGCTTCGGTGGCTGCCAGCTGTTCTTCCAGCGATGGCTGGCCGGCCGCTTGTTCCGGAGTCGATGGTGGGGCCGACGCAGCGGCTTCGGCCGCCTCTGGATTAGGTGGTACGGCTTGGTTTTCCTGATCTTGCATCTAAAGACTCCTACAATCGTATTTGTTTGACATTACTTTTGTTACCGCTGTGGCAGCAAATGGGGCAATAACCTACGATTTCAAGGGTTTATTTTGCCTGCCATTTCGACAACACTAGCTTGTATCAGGCGGCTATTTTAACAGGCTGGCACTCGTCACCCGCAAGTGCTGATTGCCGGGCGGCGCTGTGGTGGGGGCGGGATTGTTGCTTTTCAGTCGACGGCGCCAAGCTGCAGGGCGGCGGCGCGCCCGGCTTCTGCCTGTTTTTTCAGCGCCTCCCGCTGGGATGGCGCCAGTTGGGTCGGCCAGCCGATGATGTGCTGCTCGGCGATTTCGGCCAGCGCGGCGATCCAGGCCGGCGATTCGTTCAGGCAAGGGATGTAGTGAAACTCGCGACCACCGTTGGCTTCAAAGTCATGGCGCACTTCCATGTTGATCTCTTCCAGCGTTTCCAGGCAGTCGCTGATGAAGCCGGGGCAGATCACGTCGATACGCTTGACGCCGTCGCGCGCCAGCTGGGCCACAGTGGGCGCGGTGTACGGTTGCAGCCACTCGGCCTTGCCGAAGCGCGACTGGAAGGTGACCAGGTACTGGTCCGGCGCCAGCTTGAGGGCGGCGGCCAGCAGGCGCGCGGTTTTCAGGCATTCGCAGTGGTAGGGGTCGCCCAGCATCAGGGTGCGCTTGGGCACGCCGTGGAAACTCATCACCAGCTTTTCCGGCTTGCCGTGCTGTTCCCAGTGGTTGAGCACGGATTGCTGCAGGGCGCGGATGTAGCCTTCATGGTCGTGATAGTTGCGTACGAAGCGCAGCTCGGGGATGTTGCGCACGCTGCCGTAGTGCTGGAACACGGCGTCGTAGATGGAGCCGGTGGTGGTGCCCGAGTATTGCGGGTAGGCCGGCAGCAGCAGGATGCGCTCGGCACCATCGGCCTTCAGTTTGGCCAGCACGTCCGGCAGCGAGGGCGAGCCGTAGCGCATGGCCATCTCGACGCTGAGGTCCTGGTGGCCGCGCTCGCCGAGCGCGCCGCGCAGGTACAGCGCTTGGGCGGCAGTGTGGGTGCGCAGCGGCGAGCCTTCGCGGGTCCAGATCGACTCGTATTTTTTCGCCGACTGGCCGGAGCGGAACGGCAGGATGATCAGGTTGAGGATGAACCACCACACCGCCTTCGGAATCTCGACCACGCGCGGGTCGGACAGAAACTGCTTGAGATAGCGGCGCACCGCTGAGGCAGTCGGCGCATCGGGCGTGCCGAGGTTGACCAGCACAATCGCGCTGCGACCAACATTACCGTGCTTGTGAGGAGGTTCTTTTTGGAAGGTCATGAGTGGCTTAGGTTTTTTCCGTAAGCCATTATCTTAATGTATAAACTTTGCAATCGCGAAGACGACCGTGCTGACGGCCGCGCTCAGCGTAATAGCCGTGCCGACAAACCATTTGATTATTCTGGTTTCCATCTGGTGCATTGCACCGCGCAGAACGGCCAAATCCCCTTTAGTGGCCATAGTAGTAGTCATACGCGCATCCATGCCATCCAACCGTGCTTCGATACGAACCAGCCGCTGCCTGCTGTCATCCGCAAAAGCTTCCAGCTTCTCAATCCGTTGCTCTGTTTCCATGATCGCCTCCTTTGTAAAGGCTAGTGATCAATCTTAGCGCTTTTTATCTGCGCTTGAACTGAGCTATATCAAGAGGCGAGCAGCTCGCGGGCGTGTTTGCGGGTGGTGGCGGTGATTTCGAGGCCGCCCAGCATGCGGGCGATTTCTTCCACGCGTGATTTGGAATCCAGCACGTCGATGCGCGAGGCGGTTTTGCCGTTGTCCAGCGTGCCCTTGGCGACCTGGAAGTGCTGGCCGGCCTGGCTGGCCACTTGCGGCAAGTGCGTCACGCACAGCACCTGGCGCTCCTGCCCCAGCCGGCGCAGCAGGCGCCCCACCACTTCGGCCACGCCGCCGCCGATGCCGCTGTCGACTTCATCGAAGATCAGGGTCGGCACGGTGGTGGCGTTGGAGGTGATCACGGAGATCGCCAGCGAGATGCGCGCCAGCTCACCGCCCGACGCCACTTTGGCCAGCGGCCGCGCCGCCACGCCGGCGTGGCCGGCCACCAGGAACTCCACCTGCTCCAACCCATACGCCGCCGGCTCGCATGCATTGAGCGCCACTTCGAAACGGCCGCCGGTCATGTTCAACTCCTGCATCGCCTTGGTGACGGCGTCCCCCAGCAGCTGCGCGGCGCGCGCGCGCGTGCCCGACAGCTTCTGCGCTTCGGCCATGTACGCGGCCTTCAGCTTTTCTTCCTGCTTGCGCAGGCCTTCCAAGTCGGTGGCGTCGGCCAGCTGCGACAGGCGCGCGGCCAGCTTCTCATGCTCCTGCGGCAGCTCGTCTTCAGGCACGCGGAATTTGCGCGCGGCCGAATGGATCGCATCCATGCGCGCTTCCACCGTGCGCAGGCGCGCCGGGTCGAGGTCCACGCGGTCGAGATAATCGTTGAGCGCATACACCGCTTCCTGCAGCTGGATGCGCGCCGGCTCGATCAGATCCACGATCGGCTGCAGGCCGCTGTCGATATCGGCCAGCTTGCCCAGCTTCTGGTTCAGCGACGACAGCTGCGACAGGATCGGATGATCCTCGGCTTCAGAGATGACCGCCAGCGCCTCCTGCGCGCCTTCCATCAAGCTGGCCGCGTGCGACAGGCGGCTCTGCTCATTGCTGACCTCCGCCCATTCGCCCGGCTTGACCGCCAGCTTTTCCAGTTCATTGACCTGCCACTCCAGTCGCTCGCGCTCATACAGCACGTTGGCCGCATTGGCCTCGAATTCTTCCAGCTGCCGCGACAGCGCGCGCCATGCCTTGTACGCCGCCGCCACCGCGCGCGCCTCACCGCCCGCACCGGCCTGGCCGTCGAGCAGATCGCGCTGCGCCTCGGTCTTCATCAGCGACTGGTGCGCGTGCTGGCCGTGGATATCGACCAGCAGGTCGCCCAGCTCGCGCAGCTGCGCCGCCGTTGCCGCGATGCCGTTGATGTAAGCCTTGCTGCGGCCCGCGTTGTCGATCACGCGGCGCAGCAGCGCACCGCCCTCCTCCACCGCGAACTCGTTGGCCGCCAGCCACTCGCCGGCCTGCGCGCTGACCGCAAAATCGGCCGTGATATCGGCCTTGGCCGCGCCCTCGCGCACCACGCTGGCGTCGCCGCGGCCGCCCAGCGCCAGCGTCAGCGCATCGATCAGGATCGATTTGCCGGCCCCGGTCTCGCCGGTGAACACGGTAAAGCCGGCGGAGAATTCCAGTTCTATCGTATCGACGATAACGAAATCACGAATGGACAGGGTACGCAGCATGGAAACTTGAAAGTGTGGTTAAGCGAGTTTGCCCTCACCGGACGGATATTCGTTCCAGTGCAGTTTTTCACGCAGGGTGTGGTAGTAGCTCCAGCCGTCCGGATGCAGGAAGGTGATCGCGTGCGGCGAGCGCTGGATCAGGATCCGGTCCTGCGACTGCAGGCTGGCGAAGGTTTGCATGTCGAAGTTGACGCTGATGTCGCGACCGCGCACGATCTCGATCACGATCTCGCTCGATTCCGGCAGCACGATCGGGCGGTTCGACAGCGCATGCGGCGCAATTGGCACCAGCACGATGCCGCCCAGCGCCGGGTGCAGCAGCGGGCCGCCGGCCGACAGCGCGTAGGCGGTGGAGCCGGTCGGGGTGGAGATGATCAGGCCATCGGAGCGCTGGTTGTACATGAACTGCCCGTCCACCTCGACGCGCAGCTCGGCCATGCCGGCGCCGGTGCCGCGCGACACCACCACGTCGTTGACCGCCATGCCGACATGGATGCTGTCTTCGCCGCGCATCACGCGCCCTTCCAGCAAGGTGCGGCGTTCGGCCTTGTAGCTGCCGCTCAGGATGCGCGCCAGCGCGTCGTGCATGCCTTCGAGCGGAATGTCGGTCATGAAGCCGAGGCGGCCCTGGTTGATGCCGATCAGCGGCACATTGAACGGCGCCAGCTGGCGCGCGATGCCCAGCATGGTGCCGTCGCCGCCCATGACGATGGCGGCGTCGCACTCGGCGCCGATGCCGGCCGCGTTCATCACGCGGCGGTCGTCCAGCTGCAGGCCGAGGTGGGACGCGGTCTGCTCTTCAAACACCACCTCGTAGCCGCCCTGTTCGAGGAACTCCACCACGCTGCCCACCGACTCGGCGATGCCGTCGGTATTCGGGCGCACGACCAGGGCGATCGTTTTAAAAACAGTGGACGTGATGGTCATAAAAGTCTCGGCTTTCCGCTATAGCGACGTCACTGTACATTTAAACAGTGCCCAGTGCAAGTTTAATGGCCCACCGTCAGGATGCCCATGCCGGCCGAAATCAGCACCGCCAGCCCCAGTGAGATCGCGTAGAACAGCATCAGCACCGTCCAGCGCAGGAAGGTGCCGAAGCGGCTGCTGTGGTACACGCGCCGCATGGCCCACGGCAGGTAGCCGATCAGCCAGCACCACAGCACAAACTGCAGCAGGCCGACATGCGCCAGCAGGATCACGCTGAACATCAGGAAGGCAAAGGCATTGGTGTGCAGCGCGAACAGCATATGCTCGCCGAAGCGGCGCCCGGAGCCCAGGTACAGCACCTTGAGCATCAGCGCAAACACCGGCATCAGGCAGAAGATCGCATACGGCGCGTAGTGGTTCATGCCGTTCTTGAACACCTTGACCTGTTCCTCCGGCGGCAGCTGGTTGAGCGCATGCCACTGGCGGCGCAGCAGCGGCAGGTGCTCCAGCTTGCCGTCGATGTATTCCTCGTTAATGTCCATGTCGACGGCACTGTCCTCGTGACGCACGTGGGTGCGTTCCACCTTGGCGGCGCGGATGTCGGACTTGGCGTCTTCCGCCGCCATCTCGCGCGTCATCTCTTCCAGCGCGTCGCGCGCGGCCGAGCGGCTTGCCTCGCTGTCCGCCCCCTGCGGCAGCGGCGGCGTGGCCGCCTTGACGGCGGTGGCGGCAATCTTCTGGCCGTTGGTCTGTTTCTCGACGTGGGTGTCGCCGTCGCTGGTGAACTTGAGCAGCGCGAAGAACAGCACGCTGAAGGTCAGGTACATGCGCAGCGGCTGCACGTAGCGCACGCGGCGGCCGCGGATGTATTCGTTGGTCAGCTCGCCCGGCTGGAACATCAGGCGCTTGAGCGAGCCCCACAGCTTGCCTTCCAGCGCCACGTAATGGCCAATGAACTCATGCAGGAATTCGCGCGTGCTGGCATGGTGCAGCACGGCTTCCTGGCCACAGTTGGAGCAGAAATGGCCGGTCAGCGGCGTGTCACAGTTGGCGCAGTTGTCCAGCTTGGAGGCATTACTCATGCAAAAAATCCCGGTGAAGAAATGTGGTCTAAATGATAAACGACTTTCCCCCTTGTTGTCCGAATTCAATCTGGCGACTGACGCAAAACCAACTGGCTACCATGGCGGCATCACCAGGGAGGTCATCATGTTGAAAGATCAGCACGTCAACACCGACGCCAAAGTCAAGGACGACGGCGTCAAACGCATGCCGCACGAGCGCGACGAAGCGCCCGACAACAACGGCGCCAAGACCCGCAGTGTGATGCGCCAGGCCGCCGCCGACATCGACAGCGGCATGGTCGACACCGACCTGCACAACCAGCGCGGCGTGCAGAAACCGCGCGCCGACGCCGAGGCGCAACCGCGGCCGCACACCAAGCGCGATTAAAATTACATCAGGGAGCCATCCATGCGTCAGCACACCGTCCTGTTCCTGTCCGCTCTGGCCTGCGCGCCGGCGCTGTCCCTGGCCCAGTCCTACCCGATCGGCTATGGCCCCAATCCGCAATTGCCGGAGCCCGACCGCAAGCTGATCCCCACGCTCAACGTCGCGCCCACCGCGCCGTGGACGGCCGGGCAGAAGCCCAGCGCGCCGCCCGGCTTCAGCGTGACCGCGTATGCGCGCGATCTCGACCACCCGCGCTGGCTGTACACGCTGCCCAACGGCGACGTGCTGGTGGCCGAAACCAATGCCCCGCCCAAGCCGGACGACAGCAAGGGCCTCAAGGGCATGGTGATGAAACACGAAATGAAGAAAGCCGGCGCCGCCACACCGTCGGCCAACCGCATCACCCTGCTGCGCGGGCTGGACGCCAACGGCGTGGCGCAAAGCCGCAGCGTGTATCTCAAGGGCCTGAATTCGCCGTTCGGCATGGCCCTGGCCGGCAAGGATCTGTACGTGGCCGATTCCGACGCGGTGCTGCGCTTCCCGTATGAGGAAGGGGCAACCAGCATCAGCACTGCGGGCGTGAAGGTGATGGACCTGCCGGCCGGCACCATCAACCACCACTGGACCAAGAACATCATCGCCAGCCCGGACGGCAAGTACCTGTACGTGACGGTCGGCTCCAACAGCAATGTGGCGGAAAACGGCATCGAAGCGGAAAACGGCCGCGCCGCGATCTGGCAGCTCGATATCGCCAGCGGCAAGTCGCGCCTGTTCGCCACCGGCCTGCGCAATCCCAACGGCATGGACTGGGAGCCGCAGACCAACACGCTGTGGACCGTGGTCAATGAGCGGGACGAACTGGGCAACGACCTCGTGCCGGACTACATGACCTCGGTGAAGGATGGCGGCTTCTACGGCTGGCCCTACAGTTACTACGGCCAGCATGTGGACGCGCGCGTCAAGCCGCAGCAGCCGGAGCTGGTGGCCAAGGCCATCGTGCCGGACTACGCGCTGGGCGGGCATACGGCCTCGCTGGGCCTGACCTTCTACGACGGCAAGCTGTTCCCGCAGAACTATCAGGGCGGCGCCTTCATCGGCCAGCACGGTTCGTGGAACCGCAAGCCGCACAGCGGCTACAAGGTGGTGTTCGTGCCGTTCAGCGGCGGCAAGCCGTCCGGGCCGCCGCAGGATTTCCTGGCCGGCTTCCTGACGCGCGACGGCAAGGCGCAGGGCCGCCCGGTGGGGGTGGCGGTGGACGGGCAAGGCGCGCTGCTGGTGGCGGACGATGTGGGCAATGTGATCTGGCGGGTGGCGCCGGCCTCAGCGCAGTCGGCCAGCCGCTGATAAAATCCTTGTTTGGTTTTAATACAGACAAGGATTTACCATGCGCATTCTGCACACCATGCTGCGAGTCGGCGACCTGCAACGCTCCATCGATTTCTACACCAAGGTGCTCGGCATGAAACTGCTGCGCACCAGCGACAACCCGGAGTACCAATACACGCTGGCCTTCCTCGGCTATGGCTCGAATCCTGACCACGCCGAGCTGGAACTGACCTACAACTACGGCACCACCAGCTACGACATGGGCACGGCCTACGGCCACATCGCCATCTCGGCCGAAGACATTTACGCCACCGCCGCTGCTGTCAAAGCCAGCGGCGGCAACGTCACGCGCGAGCCGGGTCCGGTGAAAGGCGGCACCACCGTGATTGCCTTCGTCACCGATCCGGACGGCTACAAGATCGAACTGATCGAACGCAGCTTCGACGGCAAGGGCGCCGGCCTTTAAACCAGCGACGGCTTGAGCAGATCGGCAATGCCGATGCGCTCGGCAAATTCCACCCGCACCCGCTCGGCCACCTCGGTCACCGCCGTCACGCCGTCGTCGACAAAGTCGGTGATCGAGCGGAACGGCCGCGTGCCGTGCGGCAGGCTGACGATGCGGGCAATGTCGGCCGCCACTGCCGCCGGATCGGCTTCCGGCGGCATCAACTCGGTCAGGCGCGCGCCCACCTGGTCCATCAGGCCATCGTAGACCGCATAGGCGGCGCTGGTGGCGGCATCGGCCGGCTTGCCGGCGTTGGCAAAGTGGTCCGTGCCCGCCGTAAACGCACCCGGCACCACGATCGAGGTCTCAATATTGAAGCGCGCCAGCTCATAAGCCATGGTCACCGCCATCGAATCCATGGCCGCCTTGGCCGCCGCGTACGGGCCGAGGAACGGCGGGAAGCCGCCACGCGTGGTCGAACTGCTGACCCACAGCACCAGCCCCTGCTTCTGCGCCCGCAGCACCGGCAGCACCGCCTTGTTGACGCGCTGCGTGCCGAGGAAGTTGGTGTCGAACACCTTGCTGATTTCCTCCGGCGTGTACGCCTCGGTGGGGCCGATCACCAGATGGCCGGCGTTGTGCACCACCACGTCCAGCCAGCCGCGCTCGGCCATGATGCTGGCCACCGCCGCATCGGCCGAGGCCTGCGACAGCACATCCAGTTCCACCGCCCGCACCTCGGCGCCGTTGGCAGCGGCCCAGTCGTGCAGCGCGCTCACCTTGGCGGCGTTGCGGCCGTGGATGTCGCGCATCGAGGCATACACCGTGTGGCCGGCCAGCGCCAGCGCTTGCACCGACAGGTAGCCAATGCCGCTGCCGGCGCCGGTCACCAAAACAATTGATTTGCTCATGATGGGTCTCCTTACACCATGCCGCCGTTGGCGCGCAGGGTCTGGCCGTTGATCCAGCCGCCATCAGGGCCGGCCAGGAAGGATACGGCATTGGCGATGTCTTCCGGCTGGCCCAGCCGTTCCAGCGGCGTCATCTTGGCCAGGCGCTCGATCAGCTCAGGCGTTTTCCCGTCGAGGAACAGCGCGGTGGCGGTCGGGCCCGGCGCCACGGCGTTGACCGTGATGTTCTTGCCGCGCAGTTCCTTGGCCAAGATGCTGGTCATGGCTTCCACGCCCGCCTTGGTGGCCACATAGGCCGAATAGCCCGGCAACAGCGTCCCCACCAGACTCGACGAGAAATTGATGATGCGGCCGCCCTGCTCCAGCCGGGTGGCGGCTTCGCGCATGGTGTTGAAGCTGCCTTTGAGATTGATGGCCACCAGGCGGTCGAAGGTGTCGTCGTCGGTGGCGGCCAGCTGCGGCAGCTGCGGCGGCATGATGCCGGCATTGTTGACCAGCACATCCACCCGGCCCAGCGCGGCGACGGTGCGCTCGAACAGCGCGCGCACCGCGGTGGCGTTGGCCACGTCGGCCTGCAGCGCGATGGCGGTACCGCCGGCGCCATGGATGGCGGCCACCACCTTGTCGGCCTCGGCCGCGTTGCCGGCATAGTTGACCACCACGGCAAAGCCGTCTTTGGCCAGGCGTTGAGCGATGGCGGCGCCGATGCCGCGCGAAGCGCCGGTGACGATAGCAACTTGTTTCATGTCTTGCTCCTTCAATGAGTTGGAATGGAGCCAGTATCGCCCCACCAATCAACAGAATAAAGACATGGAAATTGCTATGACTATGCAGTTTTGGCCAATAATCAGCCGACCGTCATTCCGGCGCAGGCCGGAATCCAAGGAATTGGGTTCCGGCCTGCGCCGGAACGACCAATCGGTTTAGTGCACCAGCAGCGCGTTGATCGGCGCCAGGTCGGCTTCGGTCAGCGAGCCGGCCGCCGATTTCAGGCGCAGGCCGTTCATGATGGTGTCGTAGCGTGCTTTCGACAGGTCTTTCTGGGTCGAGTACAGCAGCTTCTGCGCATTCAGCACGTCAATGTTGATACGCACGCCGACCTGGTAGCCCAGCTTGTTCGAATCAAGCGAGGACTTGCTTGACACTTCCGCCGCTTCCAGCGCCTTGACCTGGGCCAGGCCGCTGGTCATGCCGAGGAAGGCCTGGCGCGCGGTCTGGGTGGCGGCGCGCTTGGTTGCTTCCAGGTCGTTGCGGGCCTTCTCTTCCAGCGCGATGGTTTCGCGCACCTTGCTGGTCACGCCGAAGCCGTTGAAGATCGGGATGTTCCAGCTGACGCCGATGGCGTTGTTGTTGACGGTGCTGCCGCCGCCGGTCTGGCGCTGGTGCGAGGTGCTGGCGATCAGGTTGGCGGTCGGCAGGTGGTTGGCGCGGTTGCGGGCGATTTCGCGCTTGGCGATTTCCACGTTCAGGCCGGCGGCGACCACCGAGTAATTCTGCGTTTCAGCCGAGCTGATCCAAGGATCCACATTGGCCGGCGACGGCGGCGCGATGGTCACGCCGGTGCGCAGCGGCGCCAGCTCGGCGGTGCTCTGGCCGATGATCACCTGCAGCGCGGTGCGCTTGTTGTCCAGGTCGTTGATGGCGGCGAATTCCTGCGCCACCACCAGGTCGTAGGCCGCTTGCGCCTCGTGGGTGTCGGTGATGGTCTGGGTGCCGACCTCGAAGTTGCGCTTGGCCGAGGCCAGCTGTTCGGTGGTGGCCACTTTCTGCGCCTGGGTCGCGGTCAGGTTGTCCTGCGCGGTCAGCACGTCAAAGTAGGCTTGCGCCACGCGCACGATCAGGTCCTGCTGGGCTTGCGAGAAGGTCGCTTCGGCGGTGGCTTGCGACAGCTTGCTCTGCTGGTAGGTCTGCCACGCGCCCCAGTTGAACAGCGGCTGCGACAGCGACACGGTATAGGTGTTGGCGTGGTACTCGGTATCGTTCTTGACCATATTCCCGGTCAGGAATTCCGCCGAGGTGGCGTCGCCGGTGTTGCGGGTATTGCTGCCGCTGGCCGCCACCGTCGGCAGCAGGCCCGAGCGCCCCTGGGTGATGCGTTCCTGGCCGGCCGCAAGCGAAGAGCGGGCGCTGGCAAAGGTCGCGTCGTTGGCCAGTGCTTGCTGGTACACCTGGAGCAGGTCGGCCGCCTGTGCGTTGAGCGTCAGGAAGGCGCTGGCGATCAGCACGGCGATAAGGGGTTTCTGCATTGCAATCTCCGTTGGAGTCATCAAAAAAGTTGAACAAATCAAAAACACTGCGGCCTGCACCGCACCTGATCGCCGCGCCCGCCGAGCGCGGCGGCCGTGTCAGTACTTGGCCATCGTGCTATCGACTTGCAGCGCCCAGGCGTGAATGCCGCCGGTCAGGTTGATCATCTTGCCGAAGCCGTTACGCTCCAGGAAGGCGGCCACCTGCATACTGCGCGCACCGTGATGGCAGATGCAGACGATTGCTGCATCCTCATCGAGGTCGTCGATGCGCGCCGGTATGGTATTCATCGGGATCTGGACCGAGCCGTCAATCCGGCAGGTCTCGAATTCCCAGTTTTCGCGCACGTCCAGCAACATCGGGTTGGGACGTGCCTCGTCGGCCAGCCAGTCGGCCAGCTCCAGCGCAGTAATCTGCTGCATGGCTGGTGCCGGCTTAAAACTTGAACTGCGACGGCGCCACCGCCGAGGCCAACGGCTTGACGTTGGTCTCGAACAGGGTGCGGGTGTCGTAGCCCGCTTCGCCGGTGCGGGTGATCAGCTGTGCCTTCATCGCCGGCGCCTGGCCGATGATGACGGCCAGGCGGCCGCCCACTTTCAGTTGTTGCAACATCGCTTCCGGCAGCACCGGCAGCGAACCGGACACCACGATCACATCGAACGGCGCGCCGTGGCTCCAGCCCTGAGCGCCATTGCCCTGCTCCACCGTCACATTGGTGACGCCGTTGTCGGCCAGGTTCTTTTCGGCCAGCGCCTTCAGCTCCGGCGACAGTTCCACCGCGGTCACCTTCTGCGCCTTGTGGCCCAGCAGCGCGGCCAGGTAGCCGGTGCCGGCGCCGATCAGCAGCACCGACTCGTGCTTCTTCAGGGCCAGGTCTTGCAGCAGGCGGGCTTCGATCTTCGGCGCCAGCATCATCTCGCCGCCCGGCAGCGGGATTTCGATGTCGGCAAAGGCCAGCGCCTTGTGCGCGGCCGGCACGAAGTTTTCACGTTTAACAACGTGCAACAGCTCCAGCACCTCGGCGTCCAGGACGTCCCAAGGGCGGATTTGCTGTTCGATCATGTTGAAGCGGGCTTGTTCGATATTCATCTTATGACTCTGGTCGGGATTAAATAATCCGTCATTTTATCGTTGAACTGGCATCGAGGCACATATTAACGATTCGACGGGCCATTGGCGGGAAATTGCGACAGGTTGCAGTTTCAGGGGGGTGAAACTGCGAAAAAGGCAAGTTGGACGGAAAAATACAGCATGGCGCTCACGGCTTGGGCGCCTCCAGGCCGACCAGCGTGGTGGTGATAAAGGTGTCGAGGAACAGCTGCGGATCGACCGGCGGCATCTCGCAGGCCGGCATGATGGAGCGGTTCCACATCATCAGCATCATCACCGGGGCCACCAGCACCTGGGTCATGACGCCGGGGTCGACCGGGCGGAATTCGCCGCTGGCGATGCCGCGCTTGAGCACGCCGGTGATCAGGGCGCTGCCGCGCGCCACCACTTCTTCATTGTGGAACTTGACCAGCTCGGGGAAGTTATTGCCCTCGGCCAGCATCAGTTTGGTGATGCCGGCAATCGGCGTGACGCAGATCTGCTCCCACCAGCGCATCAGCAGGGCGCGCAGCAGCTCGCTGCTGCTGCCCTCGAACAGCGCGGCGTCCTGCTCGGCCTCCCCAATGGTGGCCACGATGGTGTCGCGGATCACCGCCTTGAATAGTTCTTCCTTGTTGGTGAAATACAGGTACAGGGTGCCCTTGGACACGCCGGCATGCTTGGCCACGTCCTCCAGGCGGGTGGCGGCATAGCCGCGCTCCACGAACTGCTCCAATGCAGCAGCCAGCAACTCCTGCGGCCGCGCATCCTTGCGCCGCTCCCAGCGTGGCTTGGTCTCTTGAGGGGCTTGCATGGGTGTAGGTGAAAGTAACTTACTTGTGAGTCATTAATATAAGCGCAAGAAGGGGCAGCGTCAAGCAAGCAGATGTATTGTTACGTCTTAATAAAGTCTTGAATGCCGCCCAGCGCATAAATGGAAATAAGGAACAGGGCGGCCGGAACAGACGATTTTAGTCGTCGTGGGCGAGGGAGAGCGCAAGCTCACGCCAGCTTGCAAGCTCTTTGGCCTTGCTCTGCAGCGTCTGTTCGAGCAACCCAACCGAGTCCGCGCCAGCGCTGAAGCGCAGCGGCGGCTCCTGCGCCAGCGCTAGGTGGAGCAGTGCCTGTGCCAGCTTATCTGGATCGCCGCCCTGCTTGCCATTCATCTCCACGGCGCCACGGCGCGCGACGCCGACGGTGGCATCGTAGTCTTCGATCACGCGTTCGGCAAAGGCGACAGAGCCTGCGGTCAGGAACCCGGTTCGGAAGTATCCGGGCTCGACAATAGTCAATTTGATGCCCAACGGCGCAACCTCCTGCGCGAGCCCTTCGCTCATGCCTTCCAGCGCAAACTTGGAGGCCGAATAAGCCGAGGCGCCGGCGAAGCCTGCCACGCCAGCAGCCGAGGAGATATTGAAGATATGTCCGCTGCGACGCTTGCGCATGTGCGGCAGCACTGCGCGCGTGACGTAGGCCACGCCGAATACGTTGGTATTGAACTGCGAGACCAGCTCGGCGTCGGAATACTCTTCGAGCGCCCCGACCAGGCCATAGCCGGCGTTATTCACCAGCACGTCGATGGCGCCAAAGCGCTGGACTGCCGCGCCGGCGGCCACAGTGGCCTGCGCTGAATCGGTGACGTCCAGGTCGAGCGCAAGCAGGCGGTCGGATCTGCCCAGCGCCATGAGGACGCCCGCTTTGTCGCGTCCGGTCGCTACGACATTGTGGCCTGCTGCCAGTACCGCCTGGGCGATTGCTTTGCCGAGGCCACGCGTAGCGCCGGTGATGAACCAAGTGTTAGCCATAATAAATTCCTTTCATGGTGGTGAGAACGCCGGTTGCGTCCTCCGATGTACCCATCATATGGCCGCCCACATAAAACGATAAGTACCTATAATCGGCATGTGTTTATGAAATGAGTGCATAAATGAGACGAGGTGACCTGGATGATCTTGCGGCCTTTTCCGTGGTGGCGGCCGAACGCAGTTTTACTCGTGCGGCGGCGCGGCTGAATATGTCGCAATCGGCGCTGAGCCATGCCATGAAGGCGCTGGAGCAACGGCTGGGCGTGCGCCTGTTGGCGCGCACCACGCGGAGCGTGGGCACAACCGAGGCCGGCGATGAGCTGCTGCTGACCTTACGTTCGGCGTTTGCCGACATCGACACTAGCCTTGCCGCGCTAGGGCGCCGCCGCGCCACGCCCTCCGGCAGTTTGCGCTTGACCACGGGCCGCCTACCTGCCCAAGTAATCGTGCAACCGATGCTGGCGGAGTTTGTTCGTTCTTATCCCGACATCAAGCTCGAGATCGACCTCAACGACCGCTTCACCGATATCGTTGCGGAGCGCTTCGATGCGGGCATACGCTTTGGCGAGCAGGTTGAGAAAGACATGATTGCGGTGCGGATCGGGCCGGAGGTGCGCGCCGCCGTGGTTGCCGCACCTTCCTATCTCGAGCAGCACGGCGCGCCGCGCACCCCGCGCGACCTGGCGCGCCACCAGTGCATCAACTATCGGCTTGGCTCGTCAGGCGGTCTGTTTGCCTGGCAGTTCTCGCAGCATGGCCGCCGTCTCGACGTGCGCGTCGACGGGCCGCTGGTGTTCAATGATGCGGACATGATCCGGTCGGCGGCCATTGACGGACTGGGCATCGCCTATCTGTACGAACCGCATGTGGCCGCTGAAGTGGCTGACGGCCGACTGGTGCGGCTGCTCGACAGTTGGTGCCCCAAAGGTTCTGGCTTCTATCTTTATTATTCCGGACGCCGGCAGCTGCCGCCGGCGCTGGCTGTATTGATCGAGACCTTGCGCGTGTAGCCTTTTTTATCTCTAGAGGATTAGGCAAGAAGTATCCAGTTTTCCATCACCGGGCGGAACCAGTGTTTTTTATAGTTCTGTTCAAGGCTGATCGGAATACATCGGCATATTTTCAAACCTAACCAAGCGAGGTAAAACATGTTCAAAATTGCACTGGCCCTGGCCGCCGTTTTCTTCAGCGCTCCATCGTTTTCTCAGGAGCTGGCCACCAACTGCCCCACCAGCGGCAAAGACAGCGTCGCGGAGCTGCACCGCGACTGGCTGCTGATTGGCTGGGAACGCGATGCGGGCGATCCCGCATTCAATTTCAAACAGGACCTGGGAAAATACTATGACTTTTCCCGCAAAGACCTGAATTTGTTCGATGACTTCGACCCAGCGCTCAAGGTGCGCCATACCGCAGAAGACTACGGCAGCATTTGGTACGGCCTGGTTCCGAACTTCAAGAGCGTGCACCACAAAATCACTGAAGGTCCGAACGTCATCGCGGCGAGCCCGTCGTATAGCCATTCGGTGATGGAGTTCGCGTTTGAGGTTACGGCCAATAACGGCGCTGTGTCCCACCTGATTTCGCGGACCTCGATTTTGTGGCGCTGCGGCCCGGACGGCTGGAAGATTTTTAAGGAACACAATTCTGCGCGCCCACTGAGCGCCGAAGCATACCGCGCTTACCAATAGCAATATCGCGCTAGTGAACGCAAGCGTGCGACGGACGGCTGGATCGGGATATCGGATCATGAACGCAGCTTCAGAGCATTCATCCCATCCAGCCCCATGAAAGGACAAACAAAATGAATCTCTCTCCCGTTAATGAGGTCGAAGGCAAAGTCGCGATAGTTACCGGCGCCGCCAGCGGCATCGGCCGCGCCATCGTCGAACTGCTGCATGCACGCGGCGCACAGGTCATCGCCGAGGATATCGATCCGAAGGTCAATGCGCTGGCTCGGCAAGGCATAGTGCCGCTTGTTGCCGATATCACTGTCGACGGCGTGGCAGAGCGCGCCGTTGAACTGGCGCTGCAGCACTTCGGCAAACTGGACATCCTGGTCAACAACGCCGGCCGCATCATCTACAAGAATCTGGTTGATATGAGTCGCGACGAATGGAACTGGCAGATGGAGACCAACGTCACCGGTGCATTCCTGCATTCGCGTGAAGCGGTCAAGGCCATGATGCCGGCGCGCTCGGGCGCGATCGTCAACATCGCATCCTATGCGTCCTACTTCGCCTTCCCGGGCATTGCCGCTTACACCGCTTCCAAGGGGGCACTCGCGCAGTTGACCCGCACCCAGGCATTGGAAGCAATCGACCATGGCATCCGCGTCAACGCCATCGGCGTGGGCGACGTGGTTACTAATCTGCTCAACCACTTCCGCGATGATGGCCGCGAATTCCTGGCGCAGCACGGCACTGCGTCACCGATCAAGCGGGCCGCAACACCTGAGGAAATTGCCGAGATCGTGCTGTTCCTTGCTTCCGAGCGCGCCAGCTACATCGTCGGCTCCGTGGTGATGGCCGACGGCGGCATGAGCGTGGCGATTGGGTAGGAGGCTGCCATGTTCAAGGAAATGCTCCCGGAGAAGGCGTATCGGCTGCTGGAGTCCGGCCCGGTGGTACTGGTCTCGACCCGATCAGTTCGTGGCGCCAATCTCATGACGATGGGGTTTCACATGATGCTGCAGCACGACCCGCCGCTGGTCGGCTGCGTCATCGGTCCGTGGGACTACAGTTACGCTGCGCTGATGGAAAGCGGCGAGTGCGTGCTCGCGTTACCCACGGTAGAAATGGCTGAGCGCGTGACAAAAATTGGCAACTGTTCCGGCAGCGAAGTGGACAAGTTCCACGCCTTCGGGTTCACCACGCGGCCGGCGGCCACGGTGGACGCGCCTCTGGTGGCGGAATGCCTGGCTAACCTCGAGTGTCGCGTAGTAGACCGCACGCTGTCATCGCGCTACAACTTCTTTGTGCTCGAAGTGAAAAGGATTTGGGTCAACGAAAGCAAGTCCGAGCGCCGACTCATTCACCACGCCGGAGACGGTGTCTTTGTCGCTGATGGAGAGACCGTCGATATGTCCAGGCATATGACTCGCTGGCAGTATTTGATGGACTGATTGGCTTGCATCTTGCTTGAGTAAGGAAAGGCCCTGCGCACTGAGCAGGGCCTTCACAGTTTTGATCGCAGAATATGCATAAGTACATTTTTCGAGTTCTGATAATTTTGTTTCTTGGGTACCCGGGTGCTTTTTCCAAAGCCGCCGACTTGGGGTTGACGCAGCTTCAGCACCGGTCATGGCATGCGCGAGATGGCGCGCCGTCTGACGTTAATGCGATAGCGCAGGATAAGGATGGATTTTTATGGCTGGGGACAACCGCAGGCGTGTTCAGGTTCGATGGCGTCCGCTTCGAGTCGGTTGAATCCGTCTATGACGTGAAGCTTTGGACTAACGAGGTCATTTCGCTAAAGGTCAGCCAGGCTGGCGGCTTGTGGATCGGCTACCGGTTTGGTGGCGTCAGCTATTTACACGATGGAAAAATGACGCACTACCAGTACCAGCTAAAAGGGGATAGGTTCTTCCCGAGCGCTGGCGTTAGGGGCTTTGCGGAAGCGAAGGATGGCACCGTTTGGGCGATCACAGACAGGTTGAATGTTTTCAAAAACGGTAAATGGGAGGCTATTGATGAAGGCATCCCAAGGGGACGAGGCACAGGATTGCTGATTGACAGACGCGGCGGTGTTTGGGCCGCGTTTGCATCTGGCCTGTTTTGGCGGCATGATCAAAATAGCGGTTTCAAAAAAATAAGCACCCGGTCAACTCCGACCCAATTTGCCGAAGCGCCTGACGGAACAGTTTGGGCTGTAACCGACGCACAGGGACTGGCGCAATTTGATGCCTCTGACGGCAGCTTGCTGAGCACGGCCCACGTCAAGGATCGCGGCATGATCAGCGGGCGGCTGATGTTTGACCGTGACGGCAACCTGTGGTGCGCCAGTTTCGACGGCGTTTTGCAGCGTTTATCCAGGACCGCTTTGGCGAATCACGCGGAGGCCGAGCCTGAGCTCGTGGAGGCGATCTCCGAGAAAGAAGGGCTTACTGGTGGCGTGGTCACCAATCTGCTGCAGGATCGCGAGGGTAACGTGTGGGTCACCACGTCCAGCGGCATAGACCGCTTCCGCGAGGCGCCGGTCTCCCGGGTGCCGGTTCCGGTCCAGCAGGGAGCTGTCGTGCTGGCCATTGCTGCCGCTGATCACGGGAAAATGTGGGTGACCGATTGGAACGGTGGACTCTTCCTTGCAGACAAAGTCGCCGAGCCGGTGGATGGCAATTTAAAAAACATGAGCATGATGTACCGCGGCCCCTCGGGACGCCTGTGGATGGGTAACCCGGAGGCGCTCTGGGTGCGAGAAAACGGCACGATGCGGCATTACGAGTGGCCGCTCCACTCCGGCGCCCAGGTGCCTCAAGCCGTGGTGGAAGACGCACAAGGCGGACTGTGGGTATCGCTGACATACGATGGCGTGTTCCGCTTCCATAACGGCACGTGGACGAATATGTCGCGGATGATTGATCTCGGCAACCCAACTGCCTACGCAATGGCTGCGGACGCCGAAGGGAATGTGTGGCTCAGTTACGGCGTGAATACGCTGTTGCGCGTCAAGGAGTCGGCTGTCAAGCGGTACGGCCCGGAGGATGGGCTTAACCTGGCTTCCATTGTGACGATCGTGTCCTTGCACGGCGAGCTTTGGCTGGGCGGGACCGAGGGCACAATGCACTTTGATGGTAAGCGCTTTCAGAAACTGTCAGGCACCGGCAATCATATATTCAAAGGCGTGTCCGGCATTGTGCCCGCCGCCAGTGGCGATTTATGGCTGAACGGAGACGACGGCATCATTCGCATCCCTTCGTCAGAACTGGCCAAGTGGAAAGCAAATGCTGAGTACGGCGTAGCGTATGAAAAATTCGACTTCCTGGACGGAGTCGTTGGCAAGCCCAAGCATTCCCGCCCGGTGCCCACCGCCATGGCCGGCACCGATGGGCGGCTGTGGTTTGCCATCGGAAAAACTCTCATGATGGTGGACCCTGCTACACGGCTGCGCAATTCAATCCCGCCTCCGGTGAAAATCACGGAGGTCGACATTGACGGAGTGAGGCTGCTGCCCGGCGCTCCAGTCGTGATGCAGCCCGGGGCGCAACGCATTGAGATCAATTTCGCCAGCTTGAGTTTGTCGGTGCCGGAACAGAATCGCTATCGTTACCGCATGATTGGCGCCGACGATAACTGGTCATCGGTCAATGCCAGCCGGTCGGTGGCCTACACCAACCTGGCGCCGGGTTCTTATCGGTTCGAAGTCAGTGCCACAAACAATGATGGCGTCTGGAGCACCAGTCCGGCGTATCTGCGATTTGAAGTATTGCCCGTGTTCTATCAAACATGGTGGTTCCGATCCGCAGCCGCACTGCTGTTCATTCTGGCTTTATGGCTGGTGCACCTTGTGCGGATCAGGAGCCTGGCCCGACGCATATCCGATCGCCTGCAGTCCCAGCAATTGGAACGGGTGCGTATCGCCCGTGAGTTGCACGATACCCTGCTGCAGGGCGTGGGCAGTCTCTCTTTGATGGTGCACACCGCTATCAACAAGGTGGACCGCGAGCACCCGGTCGTGCCTTTCCTGTCCAATGGTCTGAAACAGGCCGAGACGGTGATCTCGGAGGGACGCGAGAGAGTTGCACGCCTGCGTGTGAATGTTGAGGCAGGCGATGTACTGATCGACGAGCTTGGCATTCTCGGAATTGAATTGACGGCGGGTAGCCAAACCCGATTTGAGCTGGCAGTGCAAGGAAAGATCCGTTCGCTGGAGACGCAAGTCGCGGACGAATGCCGCGCTATCGCGCGCGAAGCGATCTGGAATGCAGTCCAGCATGCGCGGGCAGGTACCATCACTTTGGCAATCAACTTGGGGCGCCGGCATCTCACCTTGCAGGTGCGCGACGACGGTTGCGGTATCGCGGCGGACGTGCTGGCGGCGGGCAGTTGTGAAGGCCATTGGGGGCTGCCCGGCATGCGCGAGCGTGCTGCACGCATTGGCGGGCGGCTGGAGATACAGGCCGGAAAGGGATCGACTGTTTTGCTCAGCGTGCCTGCACGCCTGGCATATAAGCGAACCTAATCTGTCAGGATGCCGCGGCGCCTGGCGGTCTGCACCGCCAGAATGCGGTCAGTCGCGCGTAGTTTGGATAGTATGTTGGCGACGTGGCTTTTGGCTGTCTCCATCGTAACTCCCAACTGCGCGCCGATCTGGGCATTGCTATGACCGCCGGCCACCAGTTTGAGAACGTCTATCTCCCGCTCGCTCAAGTCGCATTCCCCCATGTGCTCTGCCAGCCTCGATGCCACTGCCACCGGGATGTGACGCCGCCCCTCGTTCACTGCGCGAATTGCGTGTGCTATGTCGTACCCGATCATCGACTTGAGCAAATAGCCTGACGCGCCAGCCTTCATCGCCTTCATTATCTGCGCATCACCATCAAAGGTTGAGAGGATGAGCGTTCTGGTTTTGGGTGACATGCGCCGGATTTCTTCCATCAATTCAATGCCAGACATATCAGGCAGAAAAAGATCAAGGATCGCGACATCCGGTTTCCAGCCCTCTTGCAGCAAAGCCAAGGCGTCCTTTCCGGATAGCGCACGCCCATCGACCTTGAAGCCGGGTTGGGCGCCGGCCATGGAGCAAATGCCTTCCAACATGAGAGGGTGGTCGTCAACTGCCAGGATAGAAATGCAGGGGAAGGATGGGTTCATTTCCCGAGAATAACAAAATATTAAACTAAAAATCAAGGCGGAGATTGTCCTCATCAGGGGAACAGTGTATCCCCCGGTCGGGCGTTTATCCGCTGCGGCTACGCACTTACTATGAAGCTCTCAATGAAACCAACTGGAGCTGTCATGAACAAGCGAGTGCGTATCTACCAACCCGGACCCGCGACCGCCATGGTCTACGAAGACACCCCGGCGTTGCCCGCGCCGGCGGCCGGCGAGGTCCGCCTGCGCCACGAGGCGATCGGCGTTAATTTTGTCGACACCATGTTCCGCTCCGGCGCCTTCCGCGCGCCACTGCCATTGGAAATGGGTGTCGAGGGCGCCGGTGTTATCGAACAGGTCGGCCCAGGCGTTACCGGCTTTGCTGTGGGTGACCGCGTTGCCTACTTCTTCTCCTTCGGCGCTTATGCGGACGAACGCCTGATTGAAGCGCGGCATCTGATCAAGTTGCCAAGCTACATCTCGTCGGACACCGCTGCGGCGAACTTTACCAAGGGCCTGACTGCATGGATGATGCTGTACGGCGCACATCAAGTCCATCCCGGCGAGGTGGTACTGGTGCATGGCGCCGCTGGCGGTGTTGGTTCCATCGTGGCGCGCTGGGCAAAGGCACTCGGCGCCACCGTGATTGCGACCGTTGGCACTGCCAGCAAGGCAGCGAGCGTGAAGGCTTACGGCATCGAGCACGTGCTCGATGCCAATGACCCACAACTGGCGCAACGTGTGCTCGCACTGACCAATGGGCGCGGCGTCGACGTGGTATATGAGCTGATCGGCAAACAGACGTTCGCCCAGTCGGTGGCGGCCCTCAGTTCCGGCGGCGACCTGATTCACGTCGGCAATGCTTCGGGCGCACCGGACATCGACCAGGCAGCCATCTCCGCACGCGACATCCGCTACGTGCAACCGAGCACCGGCCAATACGTTGGAGAGCGCGCCGCGCTGGAGCGCGCCAGTGCCGATTTGTTCCGCGCGATTGAGCAAGGCATCTTCGGCCATGAAGTGCCCGCAGTCTATCCTCTCCAGGATGCCGCTCGTGCCCACCAGGATTTGGCGGATCGGAAGATTCTCGGCTCGGCCATCCTGCGTCCGGTTGTACCCAATGTCGGCGACATCGCCAAAGCTGTCGTACGCCGCAATACAGAGGAAGTCCAAGGCGGCGGCAACTTCGCCTTGTTCGACCAGCTGTTTGCGGACGGCTTCATCGACCATACGCCGCAACCCAACTGCACCCCGGACAAGGCAGGCGCGCGGGCGCTCTACCAGAAACTGCGCGAAGCCTTTCCTGATTTTCATGCCGTGATCCATTGGCAGACGGCAGATGGTGACCGTGTCACGACCTACAAAACCTATCACGGTACGCACCAGGGCGCTTTCCTCGGCGTGGAACCGACCGGCCGCAAGATTCACTTTGACACCGTGGACGTGATGCGCGTGCAGAACGGCCAGATCACCGAGCACTGGGGTGTGGCCCACCTGTATTCGCTGATGCAGCAACTGGGCGCGATCGCGCAATAAAGGAGCCTGACGTGGAAAATGACTTTAACAACAAGGTGGTGCTTGTCACGGGCGCTGGCTCGGGCATCGGCCGCGAGGCAGCCCGCCTCTTCGCCGCACGCGGTGCTGTGGTTTATGCAGCAGATTTGAACGCGAATGGGCTGGAAGGCACGCAACAGATTATTGAATCTGCTGGCGGCCATGTGCGACTGGCGCGGACCAATGTAGCGAATGAAGCCGAAGTTGTCTCACTACTCCAGCGTATCGACAGCGAATTTGGGCGACTTGACGCCGCACTGAATAACGCCGGCATTACTGGTGGCACGCACCGCATTGAAGATTACCCTTCCGGCGACTTCGACCAGGTTATCTCGGTCAACCTTCGCAGCGTTTTCCTTGGCATGAAGTACCAGTTGCCACTGATTAAACGTACCGCCGGCACCATCGTCAACACGGCTTCGGTGGCCGCTATTACCGGACCTGGCGGAATGAGCGCCTACGCCGCCTCCAAGCACGGCGTCCTGGGACTTACACGTGTGGCGGCCATGGAGAATGCCGCACATGGCGTGCGAGTAAATGCCATTGCTCCAGGCTGGACCGAGACACCGATGGTAGTTGCGAATAGCGCGCAAAACCCAGCCTTTGCTGAGCTCGCGAAAAAGAGCATACCCGCCAAGCGTGGTGCCCATCCCTCCGAGATCGCAGAGGCAGCCGTCTGGCTGTCGTCGGCAGCGGCCAGCTATCTGCATGGCCAGATGTTGGTGATCGATGGCGGCATGACAATCGGCGGTTTTGAACTGTAATCCAACCCTTCAAAGGAGAGCATTATGAGCAATCTGTTAAACAACAAAGTCGTCATCGTCACTGGCGCCGCCAGCGGTATTGGCCGCGCGATAGCGATTTCTGCAGCCCAGCATGGTGCGCGCGCTGTCATCGTATCGGACATCACTGAAGAACCGCGCGAAGGCGGCACGCGTACCACGGCCGAGATTGCCGACTTGGGTGTCGTCGCCCGCTTCGTCAAGGCGGACGTCAGCAAGCGCGCCGAAGTGGATGCGCTGGTTGCTGCGGCCGCAGAGTTCGGCGGCGTCGACGTCATGGTCGCAAATGCCGGTATTACCCTGCGCGCTGACGGCGCGGATGTCGAAGAGGAGCAGTATCGCCGCCTGATGGCCATCAACCTGGACGGTGCCCTCTTCAGTGCACAATCTGCCGCAAAGCAGATGCAAGCGAACAAAAAAGAGGGCAGCATCGTACTGATGGCTAGTATGGGGGGTATCGCCGGCGCCGGCATGACGGTGGCTTACTCGACCAGCAAGGGCGGCGTAGTACTCATGGCGAAGGCGCTTGCCGACGCGCTTGGGCCGGATGGTATCCGCGTGAACGCTGTCGCACCGGGGACGATTGACACCCACCTCCTGCGCAACAGCCCGGGTATCGCAGAAGCAGCGGAAGGTTTCCGCAAACGTACGCCTCTTCGTCGCCTGGGAAAACCGTCGGAGATCGGTGACGCAGTAGTATGGCTGGGTTCAGATATGTCGAGCTATGTAACTGGCATCGCATTACTGGTGGATGGCGGACTGCTGTCCGTGATTTAAATTTTCGCATTTCTTTTTTAACTAGTGGAGAACGTAATGTCTAAAGTACTTGTTTTGTATTATTCCTCGTATGGCCATATCGAAGCGATGGCTGAAGCCGTCGCAGCTGGCGCGCGCAGCACGGGCGCGACTGTGGACATCAAGCGTGTGCCGGAAACCGTGCCGGAGGAAATCGCTAAAAACGCCCACTTCAAGCTGCAGCAAGGTGCGCCGGTTGCGACGGTCGAGGATCTTGCAAACTACGACGCGATCATCGTTGGCGCCCCGACCCGTTTCGGCCGCATGCCGTCGCAGATGGCTGCTTTCCTTGACCAAGCCGGTGGCCTGTGGGCGCGAGGCGCGCTCAACGGCAAAGTGGGCGCTGCTTTCACCTCGACGGCCACCCAGCACGGCGGCCAGGAAGCCACGCTGTTCTCCATCATCACCAATCTGCTGCATTTCGGCACGACCATCGTTGGCCTGCCTTATAGCTACGCCGGTCAGATGTCGATTGACGAGGTGGTCGGCGGCAGCCCGTATGGCGCCACCACCATCGCTGGCGGCCAAGGCCAGCGTCAGCCGAGCGAGATTGACTTGGACGGCGCCCGTCATCAAGGCGAACTGGTCGCCAAGACGGCCAACAAGCTGTTCGGCTAAGCCTGATCGGACTCCCCGTGCGTCACCGAAAGGCTGGCACGCGGGGGCAGGACATGCGGGTTATTTCGACTGAGTTCCATCATCCAGTCGACAAACACCCGGGTGCGGGTGTTCATATGGCGATTGGCAGCGTACACGACGTGTAGCGGCACCGGCGGCGGCGACCACGCCGGCAGCAGGGCAACCAGTTCACCGCTGTCGATGCGCGGCTGCAGCATGAAAGCCGGTCCCGCCACAATGCCCAGGCCCGCCAATGCTGCGGCCAGCAATGCATTGCTCTCGTTGACCGAGATAAAATATTTTCCCTTGATACTGATACTCTCATCCCGCGAGGCCAACAAGAACGGCAATTGCCGGGTCGAGCCGGCGTAGAAATATCGAACCAGGGTGTGCCCTTCCTCGAGCTCATCAGGGTGTACAGGCGCGGGACAGCTGGCAAGATAAGCGGGCGCAGCGCACAGAACAAACTTCAGGTCTCCAAGGTGCCGTGCGACCAGTGCCGGGTCCTTGATCTCGCCGGCGCGAATGACGCAGTCGATGCGGTCGCTCACCAGGTCGAGCGGGCGGTCGCTGACGCCGACATCCAGTTGCATATCGGGATATCGCCGGCGAAAATCCGGGAGCGCCGGAATCACCAACTGGGACGCCATGCTGGCGCCCATATCGACACGCAAACGGCCATGCGGCTTCTTTTGTCCGCTGGACAGTTCGGATTCGACTTCGTGCCACTCTTCAAGCAGGTGCGCCATGCGGTCGAAGTACAGCGCGCCGTCATTGGTGGTAGATACTTTCCTGGTAGTGCGGTGGAGCAGCTTCACCCGCAAGTGCGCTTCCAGCCACTGCACCAGCTTGGTGACAGTATTGCGCGGAAGCTCCAGTGAATCGGCTGCCTTGGCGAAGCTGCCGGTTTCAACCACCCTGACAAAGGTGCGTACTGCGGTGAAGTAGTCCACAATCGTGCTTCCCAAAAAATTAAAAATGCGTGCCAGGCATTGTACCCGGCACGCATCAGGCCGTTACCAAGGCTGCTCGGTAGGCATGATGAACAGCTCTGCGACGTCTACATGGTCGGGGGCTTGCAACGCGTAGATGATCGAATCAGCGATGTCTTCCGACTTCATGAACTTCATCTGCTCTTTCAGCTGCTCTATCTGCGCGCGGTAGTTCTCGTCCGTGATGTGCTCGAACAATTCGCTTTCCACCGCGCCTGGCTGCAGCGAGGTGACGCGGATATTGTATTTCGGCGCTACTTCCATGCGCAGGATGTCGGAAAAGGCAGCCACTGCGTGCTTGGTCGCGCAGTACACGCCAAGCCCGGCGAAGGTCTTGCGGCCGGCGATCGAGGACGTGTTGATCATGTGCCCCGATTTTTGCGCTTGCATGATTGGCAGCACTGCGGCGACCGTGTTGAACAGGCCCTTCACGTTGACATCAACCATGCGGTGCCATTCTTCGACCTTGAGGCTGGCGATGTCCGAGATCGGCATCAGACCAGCGTTGTTGAACGCGATGTCGATATGGCCGTAGGTCTCGTGCAGCGTTGCGACGCCCTCTGATACGGCTGCCTGGTCGGTGACGTCCATTTGCAGTGCGATGGCCTCGCCGCCGGCCGCTTTGATTTCCGCCACCAGTGCCTGCAAACGATCCAGGCGACGAGCGGCGAGGCCAACTTTGACGCCGTGCGCGGCCAGTTTTTTTGCGGTGGCGGCGCCAATGCCGCTCGATGCGCCGGTTACCAGGGCTACTTTACCTTTGAGTTCCATGATAGTTCCTTTCGATTGTGAGTGTGAGCGCTTCGGATTGTTTGAAGCACGGACTCATGATGCCGCCGCGCGACTTTCCCGTCGCATGGCGGCTTGCTCGAACTATCGCGGTTTTGCTGTGGAGGTCATCAGCGGTAGGAAGATGGCGGAACGCCGGTGTGTTTGCGGAACACGGAAGCAAAATGACTTGGGCTGCCATATCCAACGGCGAGGCCGATGTTGATGATGGAGTCGTCGGTCTCGGTGAGCAGCCGGCGCGCCTCCTCCATGCGCAAACGGATGAAATAGCGTGACGGCGAAAGGCCTGTGGATTGTTTGAACACCCGGCTGAAATGAAATTCGCTCAGCTCCGCCAGGCCAGCTAATGTTGCAAGGTCGAATGGCTGCGCCAGGCGCTCGCGCATCGCCTCGAATATGCGATGCAGCTTGAACGCTTGCAGGCCGCCGCGCGGTCGGTCCGCATCGATCTTGTAAGTGCGCGCCACATGTACCGCCAGGGCTTGCGCAATGCCTTGAATGAAAGCACCGCTCGCGGGGTGCTGGTCGACCAGCTCGGCGCGGATATGCTCGAGCAATGCTGATAGCGTTTCGTCGCGCTCACCGGATACCTCGCGTAACGCGGTATTTTGCATCATCGAAACGCCGATATACACATGCATCACCGTGAACGGCGTGCCTGGTTCGGCCTTCCATCGCATCTCGGTAGGCGCGGTAGCAGTGGTCAAAAAGAAGTCGCCGGCGACGACGCGGTTGGCCAGCCACACGCCGCCGGGCGGGCGCTCCTCGACGACCGCTGAACCGGAGAGGATCCAGACGATTAGCGCTTCCGGTACGGCAGGAATGATGATGTTTTCTTGTATCTCGCGGCGCGCCAGAATTTGAACGAACACATCCCCGGAGGACTGCGCGCGATGTTCCGCGAGCAGCTCTCCGGGGATGTATTCTTCGAACGCCTCTGCGGAAGTACGCGGAGTGGAGTTCATTGTTACCTCGTGTTATCCCAATTTCAGCAGATTAACAGCTGGCAGCGGCCCGCCGGGGAATTGTTGCAGATAACCGCCGACGTCCAGCCCGCCCAGGTCGATGCTGGCAAAGCCCAGCTTGGCTGTTAATTCTGCCACCTCTGCTTTGGCATCGCTATGGTCGCCGGAAATGAAGACCACGCGGCGGCCACCTGATTGGGCTGGGTCTTGCGCCAGCACGGCGGCCAGCAAGGTATTGAAGGCTTTGACCACACGGGCGCCCGGTGCCCATCCCGTGACGACCTGGCTGGAATTCTTACCACCGAGTTCAGCCAGCTTGTAGCCCGGCAGCAGCACCGGGTTGGTCGCGTCGATCAGAATGCGGCCATCCCAGTTCAGGCCTTTGAGCGCGGCTTCGGTACGGCTCCAGTTCGTGCTGACGAAGACGATGTCGGCTTCCGCAGCTTGCTTGACGGTCCCGGCGCGGGCTTTGTCGCCAAGGCTGGCGGCCAATTCGGCCAGCGTCTCGGGGCCGCGGCTGTTACTGAGGATAACGTTGATGCCTGCTTTAACCAGTTGTTTGGCAAAGGCCTGGCCGATGGCGCCGGCGCCGATGATGCCTACGGTATTGGTTTTCATGATGAGCTCCTGTAGTTGAACGATGCGGTTAGGCCAGTTGGCGAACAGCGGTACGACGGTTATCGAAGCTGAAGGCACCGGCGCCGAAGGCCACCACTTGCAGCAGGCCGCCAGCCATGGCGATATTTTTCAGCAGATGGATCAGCTGGTTCTGGTCGCCGATGGCATTGTGGAAGGCCAGGCCAGTGACGATGGAGAAGCCGGCGAGCAGCGCTGCAACCAGGCGAGTCTGGATGCCGAGCGCCAGCATCAGCCCGCCGCCCAGTTCAACGGCAATCGCCGCTGCCAACGCCAGCGGCGCAAAAGGCAGGCCGGACGAGGCGATGTAGCCGATGGTGGCGGCTGGCGCCATCAATTTGCCGATACCGCTGAAGATGAAGATGGTGGCCAGCAGGATACGGCCAATTGCAGGAACGATGGTGGTGGTGTTAGTGGTGTTCATGGTAATTCCTTTCGATTTAAAGTGAGATAAAAAACTACGGTGCTTACATCAAATTGGCGGCGCGCAGCTGGGCGCCGATGCGGCGGATTTCCCGCTCGCCTTGTTCCAGTGCCGCGGCGCTGGTGTGAACCGAGTAGTAACCGGTGACCAGATCGTGCGGGTGCTTGGCGGCGGAGCCGAGAACAAACTCGGTGTCCCCCTCGGCAACCAGTTCAATCGCGCCTTGGCCTTCCTCAAAGATCGCCACCTCGCGCCGCACTGTGGCGCCGGCGGTGTGCAGCGCGCCGGAGGCGACTGCGACCCAGCTGACGTCGTGGTTGTCGGGCGGCGTGTAGGTCCAGCGTTCGCCGTCACGCAGTTTCACGTGCAAGTAGTTGATCGGAGCACGAGGGCGGATCGGGCTGCTGACGCCGCCATAGCTGCCGATGATGACGCGCGCCGGGCCGTGGCTCGGGACTTGTGTCGGCGCCACGTACTGGCTGTTTGCCGGACCGTTCTCGTCTTCCGCCGGCAGGGCCAGCCACAGTTGGAAACCGCGTACATGCTGGCCGGGCGCTGCGCCGCCTTCATGCCAGACGCCGCCACCGGCGCTCATCCATTCGACCCCGCCGGTGGGCAGCTGGCCTTGGCTGCCGGTGGTTTCGCGGTATTCCAGGGCACCGTCCATTACCACAGTAACGGTGGCGATGCCCGAGTGTGGGTGCATGCCCATCTTGCTGGCCGGCGTCTCCAGCTGGAACAGGTCGAGGAAGACGAAAGGCTTGATCATTTCGCCCAGGTCGCCTGGGCTGACCAGACGGTTGATGCCGCCGCGGATGTGGCCGCTACTGCGGTAGACAATGCTGCGTTGCTCGGTAGATTTCATGTTTGCTCCTTTGTTTGAGTGCATGAGTGAATCTTATTGATCGCGCATCCATCTGAATAGCCTATATAATTAGATGTATACTATCTATGGAGACGATGGATGCTTGATGGCATGTCGATGGATCAGCTGCGCACTTTCATTGCTGCGGCGGATGAAGGGAGTTTCTCGGCGGCGGGACGCAAGCTGCGGCGGGCGCAATCGGTGGTCAGCGCCACCCTGGCGAACCTGGAGCTGCAAGTCGGCTTTGCGTTGTTTGAGCGTACGGGGCGCTATCCGCAGCTGACCGAGGCGGGACGGGCATTGCTGGAGCAGGCCCGGCTGGCCGCCGGCAGCATGGATGCGTTCAAGGCCAAGGCGCGCACACTGGCGGAGGGGCTGGAGCCCGAGCTCGCGGTGGCGGTCGATGTGATGTTCCCGATTGAAGCGCTGACCGAGGCGGTACAGGCGTTTCATCAGGAATTCCCCGGCACGCCGTTGCGCCTGTACGTCGAAGCGTTGGGGGCGGTGTTGCAACCGTTGCTGGCGGGCGATTGCCGGGTGGCTATCATTGGCTCGCTGCCTGAGGTTCCGGCCGGCTGTGCATCGGAGTTCCTGCTCAGCGTCGGGGCTGTGGCGGTAGTGGCGCCGAGCCATCCGCTGGCGGCGATGGCCGGGCCGGTATTGCGCTCGGTGGCGGCAGATTACGTGCAGCTGGTGCTGGCCGACCGCTCCACGCTGACGGCCGGGCGTAATTTCGGCGTGATGTCCGCCAAGACCTGGCGGCTGGGGGACATGGGCGCCAAGCACGCCTTCCTGCGCGCCGGGCTGGGTTGGGGCTACATGCCCTTGCCGATGGTAGAGGAAGACCTGCGCAACGGCAGGCTGGTCACGCTGGACCTGGAGATACAGCCCAACGTCGGGCCGGGCTTTTCGATGCACGCGGTGCATTTGATGGCGCATCCACCCGGCCCGGCCGGACGCTGGTTTGTCAACCGCCTGAAAATTCAGGCGGCTTAGTACGGGCTGGCGGTCGGCCGCACCACGATCTCGCTGACGTCGACGTCGGCCGGCTGCTCGATGGCGAATGCGATCGCGCGCGCAATCGCTTCCGGCTTGATGGAGATCTGGCGGAAGCTGCGCATCTCCTCGCGGCCGACCGGATCGGAAATCGATTCCGCCAGTTCGGATTCCACGACGCCGGGCGACATCAGCGTCACGCGAATATCGGCACCCACTTCTTGGCGCAAGCCTTCGGTAATCGCGGCCACCGCGAACTTGGTGGCGCAATACACCGCTGCCGTCGGGCTGACGGTGTAGGCACCGATCGATGCCATGTTAATGATCTGGCCGCTGCGCTGCTCCTGCATCAACGGCAGTGCGGCGGCAATACCGTGCAGCACGCCGCGGATGTTCACATCAATCATCTGGTTCCATTCGTCGACCTTGCGCGCCTCCAGCTTGGACAGCGGCATCACGCCGGCATTGTTGATCAAGACATCGACGCGGCCGTATTTCTCCGCCGCGAAGCGAACGAAGTCGTTCATGCTGGCTTCACTGGTGACGTCGAGTGGGAATACCGACGCCGAGCCGCCTTCTGCATTGATTTCAGTGGCGAGACGCGCCAAGCGCTCGGTGCGGCGTGCGCCCAGCACGACGTGCATCTCACGTCCCAGATGCTTGGCAGTAGCTTCACCAATACCGCTGCTTGCGCCGGTAATCAAGGCGACTTTTTTGCTCGATTGCTTGCTCATTTCTAGGCTCCTTGAGTAAGTTAAATTGCGATGGAGCCAGTATGCGTGTTGAAGAACGGATACGAAATATCAGATAATATTGCCGCATTGCCTGATCCTCTAAATCGACATTCAAGCTTATGAACAACGAACATCAACACCGGTTGGTCGCCTTGTTAAATAGGTTGGCGCCGTTTGAGGGATATACTTTATCGGCGCTTGATGGCGTCCGCTTCATGCGGGCCAACCGCTCCCTGCCGCGCATTCCCGTCATGTATGAGCCGTCCATCGTTATCGTTTGCCAAGGGCGTAAGCGCGGCTACCTGGCGGATGAATCCTATGTCTACGATGCGAATCACTATCTGGTGCTCTCAGTGCCATTGCCATTCGAATCGGAGACCGAAGCCAGCGAGAAGGAGCCCATGTTGGCGGTGGGGATACGCATCGACTTGCAGGTCGCGGCTGACCTGGTTCTCGCGTTGAGTAAATCGCGCAAGGACAAGATGGCCACACCGGCTGGCATCTACTCGACCCCAATGAGCGATGACATGAGCGATGCCTTGCTGCGCCTGCTGACTGCGCTGACCGTGCCGGAAGACGCTGCGATTCTGGGGCCGGCCATCGTCAAGGAACTGCTTTACCGGGTGCTGACCGGACCGCAAGGCGGAGCGGTGCTGGCGTCACTGACGCAGCAAAGTCAGTTCGGGAAAATCGGCAAAGCACTGCGCAGGATTCACGAGCATTACGACAGCGAGATTGATGTGAGCACTTTGGCGAGCGAGGCCGGCATGAGCGTTGCGGCTTTTCACGCCAACTTCAAGGCGGTCACCAACACGACGCCGATCCAGTATCTGAAGAGCACCAGGCTGCATAAAGCGCGTTTGCTGATGGTGCAGGACGGCGTCAGCGCGGCCACGGCGTCGAATATGGTGGGGTATGAGAGCAGCTCGCAGTTCAGCCGCGAGTTCAAGCGCTTCTTTGGCCGCACGCCTTTGCAGGAAGCGGTTGAGATGAAGAGCGCGCTGATGCTAATGCAGGCAGAGCGCCCTCCAGAGTACGCGATGTAAAGGCCTTAGTGGCGTTCGCGGTAAAGCACCATGCCCGCGTGATACAAGACGTCATCACGGAAATCGCCGTCGGCCACGAAGCCAGTGTCATCTTCGTAATCGATATGATCGCCAGTGATCAGGTATTCACCCTGGTAGGCGCTTTGCTTGCTGCCACGTGCCTCGTCATAGCGGCCGTTGGGCAGCAACTCGTGACGGATATAGCCGTCCGCAGTCACCCACATACCGACATATTTGTTGTTTGCCTTAGTCATTCTGTTCACCTTTGAAGAAGTAGTTGCTCAGGTAGCTGGCCGCCACTGTTGCGCATCGTTGTACTGTCCATCGGTTGCGACCGAGGCTTCGCGCCAGACCTCAATGTCGGTGCGAACGGCTTCCAGCTTCTGCAAGCCGATTTGCAGCGCCGCGCTGCCAGCGACGAAGCGCATCGGCGGACGCGGATGGCGCGCCAGTTCGACCACTGCGGCGGCCAGCCGGGCTGGATCGCCAGCCTGCTTGCCGTTGCGGGCTTCAAACGTGGCACGGGTCTTGTCACGCGCCGCTGTGTAGTCTTGCAGCGCAGCACTTCCCACCTGCAGCGACTTGGCGGAGAGGAAGTCAGTACGGAACGGCCCCGGCGCAACGATGGTGACGCGGATGCCGAATGGCGCCAGTTCTTCGGCCAATGCTTCGGAAAAACCCTCCACCGCGAACTTGCTGGCGCAGTAGAGCGAACTGAAAGCTGAGCCGCGCATACCCGCGAGCGAGGACAGGTTCACTATTAATCCTGAACGCGCAGCGCGCATCACCGGCAGTACCGCGCGGGTGACGTCCATCAGCCCGAACACGTTACTGTCGAATTGCGCTCGAGCGTCTTCGACCGTTGTTTCCTCGAAAAATCCGAGGTGGCCATAGCCGGCGTTATTCACCAGGACGTCGATACCGCCAAAGTGCGCGACCGCCACGTTGACGGCATCGGTAATGGACGCACTGTCGTTCACGTCCAGTTTGTGCACCAGCAGGTTGCGGTGTTCGCCAATAGCCGCCGCCACCTGTTCCGGATCACGACCGGTAGCAACTACCTTGTCGCCGCTAGCCAGTGCGGCCTTTGCCATTTCCATGCCAAGGCCGCGGCTTGCGCCTGTAATCAACCAAGTCTTTTGCATCATGATCTCCTTTCAAATGAGTTCATGATACGAGCGGCGTCAGGCGGACGAAATGCGCAATCCTCGCCGTTGATTGCCTGTTTCTATAAAATCGTTATTTGGCCTGGTGGCGCAGGCCTGCCTCGCTGTAATTCACCGGCATCCAGAGATAGGAGGCGCCATTGCTGACTACCCGACCTATCCCGGGAAAACTGATATGCGCGGCGCCGACCAGATAACCCTTGGCAGCGGCATCGGTCATAGCACGCGTGCGCTACGCGGCAGCCGCTGTTTCATCGACGTCGAATTGGATGGCAATTGCAGGACTATGGAACTGCGCGTCCTTGGCATGAATCAGATCGCCCCACAGAAGCAGCTTGTGTCCCTCGCTCTCGACCGCGTAGAAGGAATGGCCAGGCGTATGGCCTGGCGCGGCGATGGCACGCACACCCGGCATCAGTTCTTCATCGTTGCTGAAGCGCCGCACGCGCCCGGCCTTCAGGTAGGGGGCCAGATCCAGCTTTGCCTGCGCGAATGCGTGACCGTGCTGGGGATAGGCAGTGGCATTGCCGGCATTTAGCCAGAACGCCGCATCGCGTTCCTGCACGTGGACGGTGGCATTGGGGAAAATGGCTTTGCCATTGACCGTCAGCCCTGCGGAGTGATCGGGGTGAATAGTCTAAAATGCGAAGCTATATCTTGCTCCGAGTACTGTCAGAGCTAAGGCCGCGGCTCAGGCTTGGGGGATTTCTGCCTTAGCAGAGCATTCAAGACTATATTAAAATTGCGCATCCGAAAGATGCTCGGAAAAGTAGCTATTCAAGAATCTACGCCTGGCCCAAAAGCTAGGTCAAACCGATAAGCCGTTGATTCTAAAAAGGCCTCATTCAAGTTTCTTTTCCGACGTAACATCGGTAGTTGCGCCTGATTTATCCCAGCGGCGATATGCAAGCGTTACAGTCCACCACGGCGTTCCATCGACGGCACGGGCGCCGTCATTTTTCGTCAGAAAACTTTCATGTCGGGGAACTACAGTAAGCGAACTGCCCATGATCTGAGACGGGGCGGTTGGTCGGGCTTGTGCCCTGGTTGATACACATGGAGAAACTTGATGAAAATTGCATATAAAACGGTGTGCCCGGCGGCGTTTGCCGCCCTTCCTGCCCAGGGGGTCGCATGATACTCTACGGCCCAGAACACCAATTCCGCGCGGGTAATCTCGCTCGTGTCTTGAATGAACCTTGTGCTGCGATTGCATCGGCGGAGATTGCCAGACCGCAGGATAAAACGCTGACCATCTGGGGCCATGGCGGTCCCGACACCTTTGCGGGGCTGGACCACAACAGCTTGCGCGACCTGATTGTCCGGTGGAAAGCGCGTAATCCGCAGTTCACCAGCGTCGAGCTGGTCACCTGCGACGCGCGTCATCTGGAAGGCGGCGAAGACTCTTACACCGACAAGCTGATGTCGGTACTGATTGTGGGCGGCAAGATCCCCGTCACCATCAAGACGCTGCCGCGCGGCGGATCCACGGCGACCTGGTCGACGCTGTGGGCAGTGGAAGCGGCAGGTTCGGACGGTTTTTATTTTGTGGCCGGCGAAACCAAAGACGCAATGGACCGCGGCGCCGCCGTGCTGCACCAGGCGGAAGCCGATGTCGACAAGCCCACGGCCTTGCCCATCGAGCGCAAATTCCCGGCGGCGATACAGCTAGCCAAGACGGTCAACGAGCGCAACACGACGCGCACGTATGTGACCACTAGCGGACTGTTCGGCCAGTTGCGCGACACGTTGGTGCCGGTCACGGCTTATACCAGGCGGGATAATCGTGGCGTGAAGACCCTATTGGCGGTGCCGAAGGTACTGTCCTGAGATAAAAACGCGGCCTGAAAACGACCGCGCCGCCCGTGCCTGCGCCGGCCCTGTTCGCGTCCGGCCCGGGCACGTTAAAGCCGTTCAGCGTGGTCGATAAACGCCGTGCCGAAGGCTTGCAACGCCACCATCAATGACAGGTCACCACGCGCAAGGTCGGCCGACAGGGCTTGCGCCGTGTGATTGGCGGCGAGCTGCGGCTCGACCCAGCCCAGTTCATCAAACGCGATGTGGTGATCGCGGCCGGCCTGCGGATCCAGTACCGACAGCAGCGTCTGCGCGGACAGGCCGGCGAATCCCACCACCAGCGCGGGGCGGCGCCCGATGCGCGTGATGAACAGCGCCAGTTCCACCTCCGCGTCCGGCAGAAACGGCGCGATCAGGTGCAGCCAGAACGCCGCCACAGGATGGCGATACGCCGGCTCTTCCGGCAAGGGCAGCACCAGGCTTTTTTCCAGCCGGGCGGTGCCGCTGACCAGCACCGGCCGCAGCAGCAATCCCAGGGCCAGCAGCACCTGGCGTGTGGCGCCGGTGTAGCCGGTTTGCGCCAGCATCGCGTCGAGCGCATCCAGCGTCTGCTGTTCCAGGAAGTCGTCGAAGGCAGCATCATAGGCGGCCACCCGCAGGTCCAGCGCGATCGCTTCCCCGGCGAGCGCCTGCAACGGCGCGGCCGTGTCGCCGCTGTCGCGCACCTTGGCGGTCATCGCTTCCAGCCGGCGCCACAGGCGCGTGAGCACCAGCGGCGCGTTGGGCGTGAACGAAGCAGGCTCGGCCACTTGCATCGCGCCGGCCACCAGGAACGGATAGCGCCGGCTGAACTGGTCGCGGCTGGCAACCAGATGGCCGCCGATCGCGCCGCGGCGGCGCGGACTGACCACCGCAAAATGCAGCGGCGCGACGGCGTCGTACGCCAGTTGCCAGCGCGCGTTCACGCTCATCATTTCCATCGCCTGGGACAGCCAGTCGTCCAGCTCCCGCATCAGGGCCGGGCTCGTGCTGCCCTTGACGAAGTCGCCATGGCTGGGCAACTTGCCGAAGTAGCCGACCTCGACGGGCGTGAAGGCGCCGCTGCGCCCCGCCGCGCGGGACGCCATGGCCGCGTAGGACGCCGGCGAAAACCGCAGCGCCATTACCGCCAGCAACAGGCCGCCGCCGGCCATCGCCATCCAGGCCGGCGCCAGGTCCGCCATGCTGTCGCGCAGCAGGCCGGCCAACAGCGGCATCAGGCTGGCGATCAGGTAGCCGCCGCCTTGCACAAACGCCGCCAGTTCGCCGGCCTGCTGTGGATCGTCGAGGTGGTCGAGGGTGAGGATCAGGCTGAGCGGGAACAAGGCGCCGATCCCCAGCCCGAGCAGGCCGCTGGCCAGCCATGCCAGCGAGACGGGCGCCAGCACCAGGCAGGCCAGCCCGGCGACCAGCAGCGCGAGCACCGTCACGAGCGGGCCGCGCCGATCCGGAAAGCGCGCCGCGAGCGCCGAGACCAGGAGGCCCGCCAGTACCTCTGTCATCGTCAGCGCGCCCAGCAGGTAGCCGGCCTGCTGTGGCGTCCAGCCGAGCGAGGTGTAGTACGCCGGCAGCCACGCCAGCACCAGGGTGTAGGCGCCGGTCCCCAGGCCGAAGAACAGCAGCAGCTCCCAGGCGCGCCGGCGCTGCCACCACGCCACCGGGGGCGCATCGCTTGCCAGCGCGCGGGCCGGTGGTTCCGGCTGGCGGGTGGCGGCGATCCACAGCGGCAGCGCGACGAGGGCGGGCAAGGCCCATAGCCCCAGCGCCCCCGCCAGCCCCAGCAAGTCAGCCGCCGGCGCCGCCGTTGCCGCAGCGATCGCCGCACCGCCCATGATGGCGGTCGAGTACAGCCCCAGCATGGCGCCGGCGCTGCTGCCATAGCGGCGCTTGATAAAAACCGGCAACAGCACCTGCACCAGCGCCACGCCGATCCCGGCCAGCACCGCAGTGGCGATCAGGCCGGCCTGCGACGGCCAGGCGACGCGGGCAAGGCAGGCCAGCGCGATCAGGACGAGCCCCAGCGTGGTGCCGCTGCGCTCGCCGAACCACGCGCGCAGCGGACGTGCGAACAAGGCACACAGGCCGATCACCGCGACCGGTATGGTGGTGAGCAGGCTGGCCTGGGCGTTGCTCAGGCCGGTCGCGGCGCCGATCTGGTCCAACAGGGGCCCCACGCCAGCCATCACCGGGCGCAGGTTCAGGGCCACGCCAACGATGGCAATGGGCGGTAGTACGGCTACGGCTAACAATCTGGGCATGCGCACTCTTTTCTCGATAAAAAGATTCTCGATATCGAGATAAGTATCTCATCATCGAGATAGTTGGTCAATCGCTGACAAAGGCGGTACCATGGCGGCTGGGATGGCGGAACGGGTCGAGGAGAGCGGATGCAGGATCGGATTGAACGCATGAAGGCAGAATGGGCGCGCGAGTACCCGGAGTTGGACAGCGACGTGATGGCAACCGTCGGCGCGCTGCTGGAGGCCGGACAATTGCTCGAAAAACAGCATCTGATTCCGTTTGCCGCCAAGTTCGGCCTGCAGAAAGGCGAGTTCGACGTCATTGCCTCCCTGCGGCGCGCCGGCGCGCCGTATGAGCTGACGCCCACCAACCTGTACGAGGCGATGCTGCTGACCTCCAGCGCCATGACCAGCCGGCTCGACCGGCTTGAACGCGCGGGCCTGGTCGAACGGCGGCCGGACCCGGCGGACCGGCGCGGGGTCCGGGTGCGGCTGACGGCCAAGGGGCTGGATCTGATCAACGAGATCCTGCCGCAGCACGTGGCCAACGAACAGGCCGCGCTGGCGCGCCTCGACGCGCAGGAGCGCAAGGAACTCGACCGGCTGCTGCGGAAACTCATACAAGGACTGGCACCGTCACGCGAACCCTAGGACAGCGCGCTGGCGGAAGCGCCACGATCGTTCAATACGCGGGCGACAGGGTTGTGTATCGTTGGGGCGACTTGCCTCGAAAGGAAACACCATGGCCGCATCAAATCAGCAGTCACGCCTTCAAAGGCAAGACAGCATGAGAAATCCCATCAAGGCAGCTTCCGACTGGTTGAAATGCGCCGAGCCGGTCGACGGCCTCGAACGCATCGAAGCGCGGCTTTCAGGCAAAGCCTACGCCCTGCATCGCCACGACACGTACGCCATCGGCCGCACGCTTTCCGGCGTGCAGAGTTTCAACTACCGGCGCGACCGCCGCGACAGCCTGCCCGGCAGCACCATGGTGCTGCATCCCGACGAAGCGCACGACGGCCAGGCCGGCACCGACGAGGCGTTCCATTACCGGATGATGTATGTGGCCCCCGCGCTGATCCAGGCCGTGCTGGGCGGACGCGCGTTGCCGTTTGTCGAAGGCGGCCTGTCCCACGATCCGCGCCTGGCGACGGCGGCCACCGCGCTGCTGCGGCACCTCGACCACTCGCCGGAACCATTGGAGCAGAGCGACGCCCTGTCCGAGCTGGCGCACGCGCTGGCGCTGGCCGCAGGCGCCCCGGCACGCCGCCCCAAAGGTGATTTTCTGGCGGCGCAACGCGCGCGCGAGTATTTGCACGCGCATCACACGGGCGCCGTGACCTTGGCCGAACTGGAGGCGGCGACCGGCCGTGATCGCTGGAGCCTGTCGCACGACTTCCGTCTGTTTTTCGGCACCAGTCCGTACCGCTACGTGACCATGCGCCGCCTCGACACGGTGCGCCGCATGCTGCTGGCCGGCGCCTCGCTGGTGCACGCGGCGGTGGCGGCCGGTTTCGCCGACCAGAGCCACATGACACGCCATTTCCTCAATACCTTCGGGCTGACGCCGGGCCGCTGGCTGCAATGCGCGCGGCAGGCGCATCCCGGCTGAACGAGGCCCAGGATCGTTCAAGACGGCCGCACGGCGGCGGCGTATCGTTGCAGACATTACACGTTGAAAGGAAAATCGATGTCCATATCCATCCATAGCGCCGCCGCCCAGACTGAACGCGGCCAATGCCAGACCATCGACCTGATCGGCAAGATCGCGCAGATCAACGGCTACTGGCAACCGCGCGTCGTCGCGGAAATGAATGACTACCAATTCAAGGTGGTGAAGGTCGAAGGGGAATTCCAGTGGCATCGGCATGCGGCCACCGACGAGACGTTTATCGTGCTTGAAGGCGAGTTGTGCATCGACGTCCGCGGTGGCCCGTCGGGTGACGCAACGATCACGCTGACGCCCGGCCAGATGGCGGTAATCCCGCAGGGCATGGAGCACAAGCCGCGCGCCAGCGCGGAAGTGAAGCTGCTGCTGATCGAGCCGCGCGGCGTGGTGAACACCGGCGATGGGCCTGCGGACCAGCGTACCGTCGCCAACGACCAGTGGATCTGACTTCCCGCTCGGGCTAGCCGATCGGGAGAGGGCCCGGTGGTGCAAGCCGTCTACAATCCTCCGCACAGTTCATCAACTCAAGGCGGAATAATGGAAACGGAAAACACTCAGATTCGCACCCGGCGCACGATCGTGGCTGCCGTCGGCGCGCTGTTCACGCTGGCCTTCGCGGCCACGCCGTCGATGGCGACGGAAGCGGCGCCCTACCGCAGCAAGCCGCCGGTCGAAGGCCGCTTCGCCGGCTTTAACGGCGCCACCACCTGGCTCAACTCGGCGCCACTGACGGCGCAGCAATTGCGCGGCAAGGTGGTGCTGGTGGATTTCTGGACCTACTCGTGCATCAACTGCATCCGCACCGTGCCCTACATCCGCGCCTGGGCCGCCAAGTACCGCGACCGGGGGCTGGTGGTGGTCGGCGTGCATACGCCGGAATTCAAGTTCGAGGAAGACCTGGTCAACATCAACGCCGCCGTCGGCCGCTTCAAGATGGACTACCCGATCGCCGTCGACAGCAGGCAGCAGATCTGGCAGGCATGGGGCAACCAGTACTGGCCGGCGCTGTACCTGGCCGATGCCGACGGCAAGCTGCGCCATCACCAGTTCGGCGAAGGCGGCTACGACAAGATGGAGCGCGCCATCCAGTCGCTGCTGGCCGAGGCCGGCCCCGGCCCGGTCGACACCTCGCTGGTCAATCCCGCCGCCAACGACGAGCAAATGCAGCCCGACCTGGCCAGCCTGGAATCCGGCGAAGCCTACGTCGGCTACCTGAAGGCGGAAAACTTCCACGCCACGCCCAAGCTGAGCGAGGACCGCGCACAAATGTACACGGTGGGCCAGCTCGAGCTGAATCAATGGGGCTTGTCGGGCCAGTGGGTGGCCGGCGGCGAGAGCGCCGTGACCGCCGAAGCTGGCGCAGGCATCGCCTACCAGTTCAAGGCGCGCGACCTGCACCTGGTGGCCGGACCGGGCGCCGCCGGCCGCAAGGTCCGCATCAAGGTCACGCTCGATGGGCGCGCGCCCGGCGCCGACCACGGCGCCGATATCGACGCCGACGGCAATGGCGTAATCGACGCCACCCGCCTGTACCAGCTGGTGCGCCAGAGCGGCAGCGTGCGGCAGCGGCGCTTTGAGGTGCGCTTCCTCGACCAGGGCGCGCAAGCGTTCGCGTTCACCTTCGGTTAAGCCAGCTTCTTCTGCCAATAGCCGACGTCGAGCCAGCGGCCGAATTTAAAGCCCACTTCGCCGAAATGGGCGACTTTTTCGTAGCCCATTTTTTCGTGCAGGGCGACGCTGGCGTCGTTCGGCAGCGCGACGCCGCCGATCACCAGATGGACGCCGCGCTCGGCCAACTGCGCCAGCAAGGCCGTGTACAAGGCCGTGCCCACACCCTGCCGCGCGGCCTCGGGCGCCAGGTAGACCGAGCTCTCCACCGAAAAACGGTAGGCATGGCGCACACGCCACTTGGTGGCGTAGGCATAGCCCAGCACTTTGCCGTCCTGCTCGGCCACCAGCCACGGCAGGCCGCCGGCCTGCACGTCGGCGATGCGCTGCGCCATCGCGGCGTCCGTGACGGCTTCTTCTTCAAAGCTGATGGTGGTGGTGAGGATGTAGGGGTTGTAGATGGCAGCAATGGCCTTGGCGTCGTCGGCGTGGGCGGGGCGGATCAACATGGATTCTCCTGAAGTAAAAAAAGAGGCCCGCCAAAGCCGCGGCGGGCCTCTCCTTAGTCAACGCGGATTAGCAGCACAGCAGCATCTTGATGCAGCAAATCGCGTTGCCACAGCAGCCGGCGTTGGCGGCCAGCGCCATGGCGGAGCTCAACAGCAGGCCGGCGGCCACTGCAAATTTGGTGAATTTCATGGTGGTTCCTTATAAAGTGAATGCGTGAATTGAAGGTCTGCCGGCGTTCAATCCGGCGGCGTCCACACTTCTTCATAAGGATCGGCGATACGGGTGGTGGCGTGCGCCAGGTATTCCGGTGCGAGCGTGATCGCCTGCGCGGCGGCCGGACGGCTGAAGGCCACCGCCAGTGCCGGCGGCGCGCAGCCCATGTCGATGCACTGGGCGACACTGCACGCGGCCGACGGACAGCACTTGTGCACCGGGGCCATCGCTTGCGCGGACGAGCCCAGGATGAACCATGCCAGTAGCAGAAGACGGAAGAGTCGCATCCCCCCATTCTACGACGATTTGCCGCCGCCACGTTGCGTGCGCTCGACGAAACACCAACGCCACGGCAAAGTTTTATTGAAAATTGGTTTATCTGAATGTACATTCATCCGTCACCAATAACTAAAAACTGGAGACACAACTATGCCGACTCGTCGTGGCTTTATCGCGGCGGTGGCGGGACTGGCACTGGCCAGGCCGTCGCTCGCCCAAACGCAGCAGCCTTTGGTGGTGTATGACGATGAACTGAAAAACGGCTGGCAAAGCTGGAGCTGGGCCAAGGTCGACCTGGCCGTGGCGGCCGGCGGCGTCAAGCCGATCAAGGTGCAGGGCGACCCGTGGAGCGCGCTGGCGCTGCACCATGACGCCTTCTCCACCGCCGGCTACACCAAGCTGACCTTCAGCATCAACGGCGGCGCCCAGGGCGGCCAGACGCTGATGATCAAGGCCATGGTCGACAACAAGCCGGTCGACTCCAGCTTTGTGATCCAGCCCAAGGCCAAGGCCTGGACCCAGGTCGAAGTCCCGCTCAAGGAACTGATCGCCGAGGGCAAGACCATCGACGGCATCGCCTGGCAGGGGCAGGCCAACGCCTACAGCCCTTACTACATCACGCGCATCCAGTTCGAGTAAATAAACATACCCGCACTTGGTTATTTTCATAATTGCGGCGCGGCGGTGCTGATTGCACAATGAGGGGATAACTAAAATCCCCGGAGACTTCATGGCAGATCACATCCGCGCTGCAAGCCTGCTTGCACTTCTCACCCTGGCCGCGTCGGCCCACGCCGGCACCGTCACCGTCAAATCGCCCGATGGCCGCAACGTGGTGGCGGTCGACAGCGACAAGCTGACCTACACCGTCAGCCGCGACGGCAAACAGATTATCGAACCGTCGCCGCTGGGCCTCAATCTCGATATCGGCGCCATCGGCGCGGGCGCGAAGCTGAGCGGACAAACGCAGCGCAGCATCAAGGACACCTACCAGATCGTGGTCGGCAAGGCGCGCAGCGCACCCGATCATTTCAATGAATCGCAACTGGCGTTTGCCGCCAACGGCAAGGCGCCGCAATTCCAGCTGCTGGTGCGCGCCTACGATAACGGCGTGGCACTGCGCTACGTGGTGCCGGAGCAGGCCGGCCTGTCCGCGTTCAAGGTGATGGGCGAAGCCACCCAGTTCAACTTCGCCAAGGACTACGAGTGCTGGGGCGCCAACATGGGCCGCTTCGACACCAGCTTCGAGGCCGAATACGACAAGATCAAATCGTCCGGCATCCGCAACTTCCACAACTTCATCGCGCCGCTGGTGTGCAAGACCGGCAGCGCCACTTTCGCCATCGCCGAATCGGACGTGAAGGATTATCCGGGCTTCTACCTGTCCGGCCGCGGCGACGCGGGCCTGGGCGTGATGGTCACGCTGCCGCCGCGCTTCGACAACAACCGCGACTTCCGCTTCCGCCAGACCGTCTCCGCGCAAGTGGCCCTGAAAGGACAAGGCTTCCAGACGCCATGGCGGGTCGTCATGCTGGGCGATACGCCGGGCGACCTGACCGCATCGTCGCTGATCCCGACGCTGGCCGCGCCGTCGCAAATCAAGGACACCAGCTGGATCAAGCCGTCCAAGACTTCGTGGGACTGGTGGAACGACTGGGCCGTCAACGTGCCGAATGCGGGCGTGAACACCGCCACCTACAAGGCCTTCATCGACTTCTCGAAAGAGATGAAGCTGGACGATATCCTGATCGACGAAGGCTGGTCGGTGGGCAGCGACGTCGAGCCGAATCCAAAAGCCGACGTCACCCGCGCCAAGCCGGAGATGGACATGCCGGCCCTGCTGCAATACGCCAAATCGAAAAACGTCGGCGTGTGGCTGTGGGTGCAGTGGCAGCAGCTGGACAACCAGATGGACGCCGCCTTCAAGCAGTACGCCGCCTGGGGCATCAAGGGCGTGAAGGTCGACTTCATGAACCGCAACGATCAGGAGATGGTCGACTGGTATCACAAGGTACTGAGCAAGGCCGCCGAGCATAAGCTGATGGTCGACCTGCACGGCGCCTATCCGCCGAATGGCCTGAACCGCACCTGGCCGAACTTCATCACGCAGGAAGGCGTGCTCGGTGCCGAGAACAACAAGTGGAGCGCGCGCATCACGGCAACGCACAACGTCACGCTGCCGTTCACGCGCATGATCCTGGGCCCGATGGATTACACGCCGGGCGGCTTCCGCAACGCCACGCCGTCGACCTTCGCCTACCGCAATCACGAGCCGGTGGTGATGACCACGCGCGGCCAGGCGGTCGCCATGTACGTGGTGTACGACAGCCCGTTCCAGATGGTGTCCGACAGCCCGGCCGCCTACAAGAACGCCGACGGCTCGTGGGCCGACGGTGCGGAATTCATCCAGACCGTGCCGACGTCGTGGGATGAAACGCGCATTCTGGCTGGCGACATCGGCCAGTACATTGTGTCCGCCCGCCGCAAGGGCGACACCTGGTATATCGGCGCGATGACCAATGAAGCCGGCCGCACGCTGAAGGTGCCGCTGTCCTTCCTCGGCAAGGGCGCGTTCAACGCGCAGTTGCTGCAGGATGGCGCCGATGCGAGTCACCTCAAAGTCAGCAGCAGCAAGGTAAGCGCGGCGCAAAGCATCACGCTCAAGCTGGCGCCGTCGGGCGGTGCGGTAGCGGTGATAAAGCCCTAGTGCAAGGCGCGCGGCACCGCCCACCCGATCGGCGTATAGTGAATCGACGCCCGATTCCGGGCGGCGCACGGAGCCGGCATGACAGCTGAAAGAAGAGTCAACGCGCAGGGCGCGAAGGTCATCAATGCCGCGATCGAGGTGGATAGTTTGTGGGGCTGCGTCCGCGCCTGGCACTACCTGCGCGAACGCGAGATGAGTTCCACCGTCGCATTGCGCGTGCTGTCCAAGCGCGGCCCGCGGCGCAGCACCGACGCCGTCCATCCGGCCGTGCGCGACGCCCTGGCGCGCCGGCCCGAAGAAGGCATGCTGCAACGTTCACGCGGCAGCGGCGCCGGCCCACAGACTGAGATCCGGCGCAGCAATGTGGGTACCGCGCTCGCGGTGGAACATGCTATCAACTTGTCGGCCACCTGCGGCCGGCATTATGCCGAAAGCCTGTTGCGAATTTACGGACTCGATACCGCCACGGTGATGCGGGTGCTGTTCCAACCGCACCGCCGGCGCCGGGTGTGAGCTGATCAAACTTCGGAGAGACGCCAGCCTTCCGGGCCGGCATGCAGCCGGTACGTGAGGTGCAGCGCCTGCATGAAAGTTTCGTCGTGCGACACCACCATCAATGCGCCCTGATACTGGCGCAGCATGGCCTCCAGTGCTTCCAGCGAAGCGAGATCGAGGTGATTGCTCGGTTCATCCAGCAGTAGCAACTGCGCCGGCGGATGCGCGTACAGCGCGCAAGCCAGCGCCACTTTTAAGCGCTCGCCGCCGCACAGCGATTCGACCGGCGCGGCGACCCGTTGCGCATCCAGTCCCATTTGCGCCAGATGCGTGCGCAACGCCGATTCACCGGCTTCCTGGTTGGCCGCCAGCAGATGCTGGATGGCCGAGCGCTGCGGCGTCAGTTGCGCCAATTGCTGATCGAGATAGGCCGTGCGGACAGGCACCGCACAGCACCCCGACAGCGGCGCAAGCTGGCCAGCCAGCAGCCGCAGCAAGGTCGACTTGCCGCAGCCATTTTGCCCCGTCACCCCGATGCGCTGCTGGCCGGTGATGGCAAGGCTGATACTGCGCGTGACCGGCGGCACATACGGCAGCACCACGTCCTGCAGCTCGGCGGCGCGCGTGCGTACCGGCTGCGCGCCTGCCAGCGCATGCATCGCGATGGCGGTATCCGGCGCGACCTGCTGCGCCGCCTCGCGCACCCGCTGCAATAGAAGCTCCTGCTGCGCCGCTTGCTGCTGCCGCAGCTTGCCAGCTGTGCCTTGCGCGCGGTTCTTCTGCCCGCCGAGCAGGATCTTCGCCTGATTGGCATCGCGACCATCGCTGGCGCCTTTCACCAGACGGCGCTCCTGCCGTTCCTGCTGCTCGCGCATGACGGCGGTTTCGCGCTTGCGTTCCAGCTTGCGCTGGTCAAGCAGGCGTTGCGCGCTTTCGCTTTCGGCCCGCTTGCATTCGGCGTAGAAGGAATAGCCGCCACCGTAGCTGCGCAAACCGAGCGGCGACAGTTCGATGATGCGCTCCATCTGCTCCAGCAGTTCGCGGTCGTGGCTGACCACCAGCAGCCCATGCGGCCAGCGCTGCAACTGCGCCTGCAGCGCCAGGCGATTGGCGCGGTCCAGATGGTTGCTCGGCTCATCGAGAATCAGGAAGGACGCAGAAGACAACCACGCAGCAATCAGCGATACGCGCATCGCTTCGCCGCCGCTCAGCGAGGCCGCCGGGGTGTCGGGCCGCAGGTGTGGCAGGCCGTGGCGATCCAGTTCGGATTGCAAGCGCTCCCGCATGTCCCACCGCTCGCCTACCGCATCAAAGTCGGCCGGATCGGCGCTGCCGTTTTCAATGCGCGTCAACGCCGCCAGCACCGGCTGCACGCCGGCCAGCGCAGCCACCGTGCCCTCCTGCGTAATCTGCTGCGACAGGTAATGCACCGTGCCGCCGGGCGCAATGCGACCCGACGATGGCGCAAGCTCGCCTGCCATCAAGCGTGCCAATACGCTCTTGCCCGCGCCATTGCGGCCCACGAGGCCAGTACGGCGCTGGTCGAAAACTTCGTTGAGGTCTTGGAAAAGCACGCGGCCATCGGCCAGCGTGAAGGAGACGCCTTCCAGCGTCAGGCAGGTATTCGTCATGGTAAAGCCCAGTAATGGTGTGTCAAAACCGTCCCGGTGGGACTGGCGGTTAAGCAGACAACAACATTAGTTGCGCATCGGACGAATACCTCATGTATGAATGCGCCAACTATATCAGCGTGGCGGCCACGCGTCTACCTGATGCAGCATCGAGAACCAGTCTTCAAGGTGCCATGTGTGGGTGATGCGGTCCTCCGTCAGGTGATGAAACTCGTGGATGGCGATGGCGATCGGCTTGCCGGTGGCGGGAATGCCGAAGAACTCACCGCGATGAGTACCGGTAATCTGCGCCCGCACCGCCGCGCGGCCATCGTGGCCGAAAATATCCTTGATCGTGATCTTCACGTCCGGGAAGGCTGCAACGAACATGGCGACAATCGGCCGCATGCCTTCCCTGCCCGGCTGCTGGCCGGGGCCGAGCGGAATGTCCTGCCAGTCCGCCGTCAGCGCCAGCTCGAGCAGGTCGGGATTCTGTTCGTTGAAGGCGCGGTAGAGGTTTTCAATCGCTTGCTGCTGGGCCGTGGTCAGGCCGTTTTCCTGCATGGTCATGATGCGGTTCCTAAGTGAGTTGATGACCCGCTCACTGTAGCGTCGCCGCCTCACGCAAGTCCAATCGATAATGGATATGCAGTATTATCCATCTTATGGATTTACACGGAATCGACCTTAACCTGCTGGTGGCCTTCGACGCGCTGATGTGCGAGCGTAACGTCACGCGCGCGGGTGTGCGCATCGGCCGCACGCAACCAGCCATGAGCGCCGCCCTGTCGCGACTGCGGCTGCTGCTGAAGGATGATTTGTTCGTGCGCAGCGCCAGCGGCCTGCAGCCGACGCCGCGCGCGCTGGAACTGGCCGCGCCGCTGGGCGAAGCGCTGGCCAGCATTCAGCGCACGCTGGAGTTCACGCAGGAATTCGACCCGCACCGGTCCGCCATCCGCTTCACCATCGGCCTGTCGGACCATCCGGCGTTCACTGTGCTGCCGGCGTTGCAGCAGCGGCTGTCGCGAACGGCGCCGGGCATCAAACTGCGCGTCCGCTCCATCACCGCGCGCGACGACGCTCTGGCGCTGCTGGATGCGGGCGAAGCGGATGTGGCCATCGGCGTCCCGGGCGGCAGCACGCCGCGCATTCCCACCATGCCGCTGTTTGAAGAACGGTTCGTATGCGTGGCGCGCAAGAAGCATCCGCTGACCAAGAAGAAGATGACGCTGGACGCCTTCCTCGCCTGCCAGCACCTGCTGGTTTCGCCGGAAGGCGATGGCGTCGGCCACGTCGACGCCGTGCTGGCGCAATTGGGCCGCAAGCGCGATATCGCCGTTACCCTGCCGCAGATGTACGCGGCGCCCGCCATCATCGCCAACAGCGATCTGCTGGCGACGATGATGGAAGGCGCGGTGCAGGGAAGCGGTCTGCGCGACCAGCTTGCGCTGCTGTCGCTGCCGAAGGAGATCGCGCTGGCGCCGGTGCCCTTCGTGCTGCACTGGCATCGCCGCAACGATGCCCATCCGGCCCAGCGCTGGCTGCGGGAGCAGATCGCGCTGGTGTGCCGGCGTAAGGCTTAGTCCCAGTCCGGGGCCAGGCCTTCAGGGCTGGTGAGGCGTTCGCCGCGTTCCAGCGCTGCGATCTGCGCCATGTCGTCGTCGCTCAGTTGCAGCGCGGTCGCCTTCAGGTTGCTCTCAAGGTTAGCGCGCTTGGTCGAGGATGGAATCACCGCGTAACCGAGCTTCATCGCCCAGGCCAGCACCACCTGCGCCGGCGTCGCGCCGTGGCGTTCGGCGATCTTCGCGATCACCGGATCGCCCAGCACTTTGCCGTAGGCCAGCGTCATGTATGACGTGATGTGAATGCCGTGCTGGCGTGCGAACTCCGCCACTTTGCGGTTTTGCAGATACGGATGCAGCTCGATCTGGTTGGTCGCAATCGCCTTCGCGCCGACAGCATCGATGGCCTGCTGCATCAGCGACACCGTGAAGTTGGAGACGCCGATCTGGCGCGCCAGCCCTTGTTCTTTCGCTTCCGCCAGCGCCGTCATGAATTCCTTGACCGGCACCGCATCGCCCGGCGACGGCCAGTGGATCAGCAGCAGGTCCACATAATCGGTGCGCAGCTTCGTCAGACTCTCCTTCAGGCTCGGAACCAGCTTGTCGCGCGAGAGATTCTCGGTCCAGATCTTGGTGGTGATGAACAGCTCCGAACGCGGCACGCCGCTGGCTGCAATCGCCGCGCCGACTTCGGCCTCGTTGCCATAGATCTGCGCCGTGTCGATCGCGCGGTAGCCTGCTTCCAGGCCGTTGCGTACCGAATCGATCACCACTTGTCCTTGCAGGCGGAAGGTGCCCAGTCCCAATGCGGGAATACTCATGTCTTACTCCTTGTCAGTCGGCAGCGGTGCGTTGGCGGCCACCAGTTTTTGTTCGCGCATCTCTTGCCAGAATGCAGATGGAATTTTTTCGTTCAGCGCGGCGTTGTCCTCTTCAATGCGCTCCGGGCGGCTGGCGCCCGGAATGACGGCTGCCACGGCCGGATTGGCCAGCGAGAACTGCAAAGCCGCCGCCTTGACGCTGACGTTGTGGCGCTGGGCGATAGCCTTGATGCGCTCCACCCGAGCGATGATTTCCGGCGACGCCTGCTGGTACTCGAAGTGCGAGCCGCCCGCCAGAATGCCCGAGCTGTAAGGGCCGCCGACCACAATGTCCATGCCTTGCTGGAGCGCGGCAGGCATCAGGCGTTGCAGCGCGCGTTCATGGTCGAGCAGCGTGTAGCGGCCGGCCAGCAGGGTGACGTCCGGTTTCGGTTCGTTCAGGTCGAGCAGCAGCTCCACCGCTTCCACGCGGTTGACGCCCAGGCCCCAGCCCTTGATCACGCCTTCGTCGCGCAGGCGGTCCAGCGCGCGGAAGGCGCCGGTGCGGGCGATTTCGAACTGCGCCAGCCATTCATCGCCGTAGAAATCCTGCGCCACGTCGTGCACGAACACAATGTCCAAGTGGTCGGTCTTCAGGCGTTTCAGGCTGTCCTCGATCGAGCGCAGGGTGGCGTCGGCGCTGTAGTCGTTGACGATCTTGTTCGGCCGGCCGAACTGGAATACGCCGCCCTTCTCGCCCAGCTGGCGCGCGGCCGGGTCTTCCACTTCATCCAGAATGACGCGGCCGACCTTGCTGCTCAGGATGTACTCATCGCGCTTGTGGCCGGCCAGCGCTTCGCCGAGACGGATTTCCGACAGGCCGGCGCCGTACAGCGGCGCGGTGTCGAAGTAGCGCACGCCTTTGTCCCAGGCCGCCTGCACCGTGGCCAGCGCCTCGGCGTCGGGGATGTTGCGGAACATATTGCCCAGGGGAGCGGTGCCGAAGCCCAGCTTGCTTTTCAGTTTGTGACGGATACTCATCTTGATTCCTTGGTAAATGAAGAAAGTGATGCCAGTTTAGGTTGACCAGATAAGACTGTCCAAGACATAATTTGCACCAGTTAAGTCACAAAAGGTCTGATATGTTAGACATACGCCAACTTCAATACTTCGTCACCGTGGCCGAAGAGGAGCACGTGGGGCGGGCCGCCGAGAAGCTGCACATCTCGCAATCGCCGCTGTCGCGCCAGATCGCCCAGCTGGAGGAAAAGCTCGGCCTGACGCTGTTCGAGCGCAGCCAGCAGCGCATCCGCCTGACGCGCGACGGCCGCACCTTCCTGGCCGAGACCCAGGCCTTCCTCACCCATGCCGCGCGGCTGGAGGGACTGGCCAGGCGGCTCGGGCGCGGCGACGAGGGTGGCCTGTGCATCGGCTACGTGGAAAACGCCATGCACGCCGGTGTGCTGCCGGCAGGCCTGCGCGCGCTGCGGACGGCGCGGCCGAACGTCCACGTGGCCCTGCATAGCATGTATTCGTCCGAACAGCTGGAAGGCCTGCGCCAGCGCAGCCTCGATATCGCGCTGGTGTGCGACCCGCCCGCAGAAAACGATCCAGATCTCGAACGCGTGCGCGTGCTCAGCGACCCGATGATGCTGGCCCTGCCCGAAAGCCATCCGCTGTGCGCGGCCGAAAAGCCCCTGCAGCCGCCCGGCCTCGCGGGCCTGGAATGGATCGTGGTGCGCCACCACGAAACCGGCGAGCATCACCACAACTTCGTGGCGGCTTGCGTGCGCTCCGGCTTCACGCCGCACATCAAGATGGAAGCCAGCGAACCGGTGACGGCCCTCAGTCTGGTGGCGGCAGGGCTGGGCGTAGCGATGGTGCAGCAAGGCTTGCGGCACCAGGTGCCACCGGGCGTGGTGCTGCGCGAGCTGCCGTGGTTCGACTATCGCGCACCGCTGTGGGCGGCCTGGCACCGCATCAACCTGCGGCCGCTGGTGGCCACCTTCCGCGAAACCCTGCTGGAATTGGCGGCGACGGCGGACTAGCAATCGGCTACACTGTGCGTCACATCTTTTTGCGTCGCCCGCCATGCCCGAGAAGAACCTGCCCGAACTCATCACCCTGAAACGTCTGATCGACGAAGGCGGGCGGCATCTGGAAGTGGGCACGCCGCACACGGTGCAGATGGACGGACGCCAGTTCCCGGTCTACACCATCGCGCTGGGCAATCCGAGCCCGGAAGTGCCGGCGCTGGGCTTCTTCGGCGGCATCCACGGGCTGGAACGCATCGGCACCCAGGTGGTGCTGTCGTTCCTGGAAAGCCTGCTGGCGCGGCTGCGCTGGGACGCCACGCTGCACCAGCAGTTGGAGTCGATGCGGCTGGTGTTCATGCCGCTGGTGAACCCGGGCGGCATGTGGCAGGCCACGCGCTGCAATCCGCAAGGCGTGGACCTGATGCGCAACGCGCCGCTGAGCGCCGTCGAACGCGTGCCGTTCATGCTGGGCGGGCAGCGCTACAGCCATCACCTGCCGTGGTATCGCGGCGCCGAGGGCGCGCCGATGGAGCCGGAAAGCCAGGCTGTGTGCGAAACGGTGCAGCGCGAACTGCTGCCGCGCCGTTTCAGCATGGCGCTCGATTGCCACTCCGGCTTCGGCCTGCGCGACCGCATCTGGTTCCCGCACGCGCACACCACCACGCCGATTCCCCACCTGGCCGATATCGGCGCGCTGGAAGAATTGTTCAGCACCGCCTACCCGAACCACAACTACGTGTTCGAGCCGCAGAGCCGCCAGTACCGCACCCACGGCGACCTGTGGGACTACCTGTACCTCAACAGTGATCACGTGTTCCTGCCATTGACGCTGGAAATGGGCTCGTGGCTGTGGGTGAAAAAAAATCCGCGCCAGATTTTTGACCGCATCGCCATCTTCAACCCGACCGCGCGCCACCGCCTGCAGCGCGTGCTGCGGCGGCACCTGATCCTGTTCGACTTTTTGATGCGCGCCGCCAGCAGCCACGGACGCTGGACCCCGGAAGGCATGGCGCGCAAGGTGCAGCACCGGCGTGCGCTGGCGCAGTGGTATCACACATGAGCAGCTGGATCCTGCTGCGCGGCTTGATGCGCGAGCAGCGCCACTGGGGCGCCTTCCCCGCCCAGCTGGCGCAAGTGCTGCCCGACGCTGCCATCATCACGCCCGACCTGCCGGGCAACGGCCAGCGCCACGCCATGCGCAGCGCGACCACGGTGGCGCAGATGGTGGAATTCTGCCGCGCCGACCTGCGCGCGCGCGGCGTGCCGGCGCCCTGGTCGCTGCTGGCCTTATCGCTGGGCGGCATGGTGGCGGTGGAATGGGCCAGCCGCTATCCCGGAGAAATCGCGCGCTGCGTATTGATCAACACCAGCATGCGGCCCTACAGCCGCTTCCACCAGCGCCTGCGCTGGCAGAACTACCCGGCTATCCTCAAGCTGATGGCGTGCGGCGGCGTGGCGCGGCAGGAGCAACTGATCCTGCGCCTGACCAGCCGCCGTGGCGACGCCGCGCAGCGCGCGGCCCTGCTGGCGCAATGGCTGGACTACCAGCGCGAGTACCCGGTCACGCGCGCGAATGCGCTGCGCCAGCTGTGGTCCGCCGCCCGCTTCCGCGCGCCGTCGCAGCGGCCGGCCGTGCCGACTCTGATCCTGAGCAGCGCCGGCGACCAGCTGGTCGACCCGCGCTGCTCGGCCAATCTGGCGCGCGCGTGGCAAGCCCCGCACGCCGTGCACCCCGACGCCGGCCACGACCTGCCGCTTGACGACGGCGCCTGGGTCGCCGGGCAAGTGGCCGGATGGCTGCCGCGGCTGGAGTAAAATACGTGCATCATGTCCTTCCAATGCCGCCCAGGTTGCGGCGCCTGCTGCACGGCGCCCTCCATCTCCTCCCCGATCCCCGGTATGCCGAACGGTAAGCCGGCCGGAGTCCGGTGCGTGCAGCTGGACGACAACGAGCGCTGCAAAATCTTCGGCCATCCCGACCGCCCGGCCGTCTGCGCCTCGCTGCAGCCCAACCCCGAATTCTGCGGCGACTCGCGCGAGCAAGCCATGCGCTGGCTGGGCTACGTTGAAGAAGCCACCCGGCCTTCCTGAATTAGCGCAGCATCACCAGCTGCGACAACATCCTCATCAACTCTGCTGAAAATTTAGGCATGATTGGCTCCTTGGCGGGAGCCGCGCAGGCCTGCTTGCACACGGGAGCGGCGGTATGAGACATGACAACCTCCTCTAAAGAAAAACTTGTTCATGGAAATTTGGCGGCGTATGCGTTATATTTTCTGCCAGACCCGTAGTGTTATCAAACGAGTTATTTTCGCCACTAGAGTAAGAAAATCTTGTCCATGACCAAACCACTGCGCTCCCTCTCCGGCCTCCTCGATTTCGATTGCGCGGCGCGCTGGGGCAGTTTCAAACTGGCCGCGCAAGAGCTGCACAAGACCCCGGCCGCCATCAGCCTGCAGGTCAAGCAGCTGGAGGAGGCACTCGGCTTCGATTTGTTCGTGCGCCATCCGCGCCATGTCGCGCTGACCGAGAAAGGCCAGGAGCTGGCAGGCACCGTGCGCCGCACGCTGGCCGAACTCAATACCAAGGTGGCCGCGCTGCAAACCGGCGACGAGGAAAAAATCCTGCGCATCTCGACCACGCACTCGCTGGCGATCAAGTGGCTGGTGCCGCGCATCGCGCGCTTCACCAAGCAGTATCCAGAACTCGACATCCGCATCGATTCCAGCGACCACCTGGCCAACATGGACGACGGCAGCACCGACCTCGCGCTGCGCACCTACGACGTGGTGCCCGGCGATCCCGACCTGCTGTTCCACGACCGGCTGGTGGCGGTCTACAGCCCGTCGCTGCTGGCGCCCGGCGAGACCGAAATCACGCTGGCCGACCTGCACCGCTATCCGCTGCTGCACGAATTCACCACCGACACCTGGATCGCGCTGCTGCGCCAGAACAATGCGCTCAAGGGCAAGTACAACTTCTCGCGCGCCTTCACCAACTTTGCGGTGATGGTGCAATCGGCGGTGGCGGGGCAAGGCATTGCGCTGGTCTCGCATGCCATCGCCAGCGAAGACCTGCGCAGCGGCGTGCTGAAAATGGTGTGCTGCGAAAGCGCGCCGTACGCTCGCGGCTACCGCATTGTCGTCAGCCGCAGCAAGCGGGGCATGGCCAAGATCGAACGCTTCTGCGGCTGGCTGCGCGAGGAAGTAGCCGAGATGCAGAAAGGGCTGCGTTGATACACGTGCTCCTGATGGCCGCACTGCTGGCGGCATCGGCGACGGTGCAAGCTGTCGACCAACCGCCGCTGCGCTATGTCGAAAAAGTGGACGACATGCTGGGCGCCGTCATCCCGCCAACCGTGTTCCAGGATAAGCTGGGCGCCGCGCTGGCGCGTCAGCTGGGACGGCGCGTGCAATACGTCAAGCTGCCACGCAACCGCATCATGGCGGCGCTGGAAAATGGCGACGGCGATATCCTGTGCAGCTATCTGCCGGAATGGCTACCCGGTGAAGTCGACTGGACGCATGCCTTCATCCCGATCAGCGAAGTGGTGGTGTCGTCGCCGCGCGTGCGGCCGCCGGCCACGGTGGCCGATTTGCGTGGCAAGCGCCTCGGCACGGTGCTGGGCTTCCTCTACCCTGAACTGGAAAAGACGCTGGGGCAGGACTACATCCGCGACGACGCTCCTTCCAGCGCGCTGTCGGTGCGCAAGTGGCTGGCGGGACGCTTCGACTACATGGTGGTGCCGCGCCATGTGCTCGACAAGCAGGTCAGCGCCGGCCGCATGCCGGCCGGCTACCACGTGTTGACGGTCTACGAGGTGAAGGGCAAATGCGCCGTCTCGCGCAAGAGCAAAATCGGCGTCGCCGACTTTAACAGCGCCATCGACGCGCTGGATAAAGCCGGCGAGCTGCCGAAGATCCTCAAGCTGCGCTGAGCTTATTGCGTCAGTTGCAGCGTGCCTTCAAGGCGGATGTCGTCCGAAGCGCTGCCCACCATCAGCTTGAACTCACCCGGCTCCGCGCCCCACTTCAAATCGCGGTTGAAGAAGGACAGCGTGTCGCGGTCGATGGTGAAGCTGACGCGGCGCGTTTCGCCCGGTTTCAGGCGCACTTTCTGGAAGCCCTTCAACTCCTTCACCGGCCGCACCACCGACGACACCATATCGCGCAGATAGAGCTGAGCGATTTCCGTGCCTTCCACCTTGCCGCTATTGGACAAGTCGAACGACAGCGTCACCTTCTGCGCGCCCGCCATGACGGTGCTGCTCAGTGCCAGACCGCTGTATTTGAAGTCGGTGTAGCTCAGGCCATGACCGAAAGCGTAGCGCGGCGTGTTGACGGAATCGATGTAGGCCGAGCGGTACACGATGTTCTTCTCGTCCAGCACCGGACGCCCCGTGTTGTACTGCGCGTAAGAGAGCGGAATCTGCCCTACGCTGCGCGGGAAGGTGATCGGCAATTTGCCGGACGGGTTGTAGTCGCCGAACAGCACATTGGCCACCGCGTTGCCGCCTTCGCTGCCGGGGAACCAGGCGTAGACGATGGCGTCGGCCTTATCGGCGATAGTGTTGAACACCAGCGGCCGGCCCGCCAGCATCACCACCACGACCGGTTTGCCGGTGGCTTTCAGCGCGTTGAACAGCGCTTCCTGCTGGCCCGGCAAGGTGATGTCGGTACGCGACTTGGCCTCGCCGCTCATGTCCCACGTTTCGCCCACCGCCAGCACGATCACGTCCGAACGCGCTGCGGTGGCGACGGCGTCGGCAAAGCCTGCGCTGCTGGCGCAGCCTGGCGCGCAGGCTTGCGCGTAGCTGATCTGCGCCTTGCCGGCGTGGCTGCGGATGCCTTCGACGATACTGACTACTTTGGCGCGCTCGCCATTCACCACCCAGCCGCCTTCCAGGTCGCGCTGCGAATCGGCCAGCGGGCCAATCACCGCAATGCGCTTGGCCTCGCGTGACAACGGCAGCAGCTTGTTCTCGTTCTTCAGCAACACGATGGATTTCTGCGCCACGTCCAGCGCGGCGGCGCGGTGCGACGCATCGCCCAGCACCGCCTTCTCGCGCGCCGCATCGGAGTAGCGGTACGGATCGTCGAACAGGCCCAGTTCAAACTTTTTGGTCAGCACGCGGCGCACGGCGTCGTCCAGCACTTCCATCTTCACCTTGCCGGCTTTGACGGCGGCTTCCAGATGTTGGGTGTAGGCGTAGCCTTCCATGTCCATGTCGCTGCCGGCGTTGATGGCCTTGACGGCGGCATCGGACAAATCGGCCGCATACCCGTGCGGCACCATCTCGTGCACCGAGCCCCAGTCGCTGACCACGAAACCCTTATACTTCCAAGCGCCCTTCAGAATATCCCGCTGCAGCATGGCGTTGCCGGTGGCCGGAATGCCATTCAGCGTATTGAACGAATTCATGAAGGTCGCCGCGCCCGCATCGGCGGCGGCCTTGAACGGCGGCAGGTACACCTCATGCAGCTGCTGCTCGCTCATGTCGACCGCGTTGTAGTCGCGGCCTGCAAGCGCTGCGCCGTAGGCGGCAAAGTGCTTGGCAGTCGCCATCACCGAATCGGTGGCGCCCAGCTGCTTGCCCTGGAAACCGTGCACGCGCGCGGCGGCGATTTGCGAACCGAGGTAGGTATCCTCTCCCGCACCTTCCATCACCCGCCCCCAGCGCGGATCGCGCGCCACGTCGACCATCGGCGCGAAGGTCCAGTGGATGCCGGCGGCGGCGGCTTCCTTGGCCGCGATGTGCGCGGACAGCTCGATCGCCTCCATGTCCCACGACGCCGCTTCACCAAGCGGCACCGGGAACACCGTCTTGTAGCCGTGGATGACGTCAAGGCTGAACAACAGCGGAATCTTCAGCCGCGATTGCAGCGCCAGCGCCTGGATCTCGCGCGTGTCGGCCACGCCGGTCACGTTCAGCATCGAGCCAACCTTGCCGGCGCGGATATCGGCCAGCTTGTCGGCGTAATTGCTGCTGGTCGGGCCGGTGAACTGGCGGCCGGACAGCTGGTGCAACTGGCCGACTTTTTCGGTCACCGTCATCTGCTTCATCAGCTCCGTGACCTTGCGGTCGATTTGCGCGTCTTGCGCGTGGGCGGACAATGCCAGGGCGGCGCTGATGGCCGCGGCAATTTTCAGTGTCTTCATTTGTATTGTTGTTGCTTCTGTTCGTAGTAGGACTTCAGCGTGTAGAAGGCTTGTTTTTTCTTGCCGGTCTCAGAGATCAGGCCCTTGCGGTTCCAGTAGTCCTGGAAGTAGGGATGCGGACGGCGCGGCGAACGGAAGTCGGTCAGCACCCACGGCGTCATGCCGCGCAGGCCGGGAATCGCGTCCAGCAGCTTGAAGGTGTTCTTGTACAGCTGGTCCTGATATTCCTCGCTCCATTTGGTGTCGCTGTCCGCGTGGTAGCCGCCCAGCGCATCGGCGCCGAACTCCGTCACCAGCACCGGCTTGTTGTAATTGACCTTGAAGGAGAACTTCATCATCTCCTTGTTGTTGGACCAGTACCAGCCGGCGTATTGATTAAAGCTGGCCAGATCGAGTTTCTCCGCCAGCGGATCCTCCACCGTCACCACGTCGCCAGTGCGATGCACTTCCAGTGCGGCGCCAACGAGGCGGGTGCGGTCCAGCGCACGCACGGTATCGGCCAGCTTGCCCATGAAGGCGGTACGCACAGGGCTCACCGGCGTCTCGTTCCCGATCGACCAGATGATGACGCTGGCGCGGTTCTTGTCGCGCACCACGAGATCGGTCAGCTGCTGCGCTGCATTGGCGTAGACTTCCGGCTTCTCCCACGAGATGGTCCAGTACACCGGCACCTCGGCCCACACCAGCAAGCCCATTTCATCTGCCAGCTTGATCATTTCTTCGCTGTGCGGATAGTGCGCGAGGCGGACGTAGTTACAATTCATGTCCTTGGCCCATTGCAGCATCATGCGCATGTCGCCCTCGCCGCGCAGGCGGCCCGGAATCAACGGGTTCTCGTCGTGCAGCGAAATCCCGCGCAGGAACACCGACTTCCCGTTCAGCAGGATATCGTGGCCGCGCGTCTCGATGCTGCGCAAGCCGATGCGGTCGGTCAGCGTATCGGTCGCGCCGGCGATGGTGACGTTGTACAGTTTCGGATCTTCCGGCGACCAGTAGCGCACCTTGTTCTTCGGCAGCGCGATGCTGACGGCGGCGCGGCCATTGGCGTCGGTGCGTACGATGGTTTTCACGCCCAGCTCCGCGATCGAGATGGTGACGTCCTGCGCGCGCTTTGCACCGGCCAGCTGCACATGGCCTTCAATGCGGCCCATGTCGCCCTTGGCCAGCTGGATCTGGTAATCCTCGATGTAGGTGTCCGGCGTTTCTGCCAGCAGCACGTCGCGCGTGATGCCGCCGTAGTTCCACCAGTCGGTGTTCACGGTCGGGATATCGTCCTGATGGCGCGTGTTGTCGGCCTTGACCACCACCGTGTTCTCGCCGTTCAGCAGGCGGCCCGTCACCTCGAACTGGAATGGCGTGAAGCCGCCCTTGTGGCTACCGAGCTTCTTGCCGTTCAGGTAGACGTGCGACTCGTAATTGACCGCGCCAAAGTAAAGGAAGTAGCGCTTGCCGTCCTTGGGCGCGGCGTTGAATTTCTGCCGCATCCACACCGTGCCTTCGTAGAATTCCAGCTTGGCCGCTTGCGAGTTCCAGTCGCCCGGCACCGCCATCGTCGGCGAACTATCGAAGTTGTATTCGACCGCGTCGTCCTTGTCCTTCGGCTTGCGGTCGTCGTAGTAGCCGCCCGCGCCGCTCGGCGACTGGTCGAACGGCTGGCGGCGATAGTTGTAGAAGCCCGTCTCGTAAGGATCGATGATGTAGTGCCAGCGGCCATTCAGCGACAGGTGCTGGCGGCCATAGATGTTTTGCAGCGTGGGCGGCTGCTTGGCCAGTTCGGCGCGGGCGCCGGCGCCCTTGTTGGCTTGCGCCTGTCCCGGCGCCTGGTCATCCTGCGCTGCCGCCGCAAAGCTCGCGGCCAGGCAGCTTGCTAACAGCAGCTGCTTCCACATCTGTCGCATCCATGTCTCCTTTTATTGGTATTTGATGGTCCACTTGATCGTCAATGGTTCCTTCATGGTCAGCTTGCCGGTGCTGCAGGTGACCAGTGTTTTCATCGGCCCATACGGCGCCATGAAATCCTTGCTGCCGTTGGTCGGCGCCGCCGCGCATTGCTGCAAGCCGCTCACGCTGTACTCCTTCACGTCACCTTGCGCGAAGGTGACGGTATTGCCCTTCATCGTAGCCTGATCCGAGAACGACGCGAATTCCAGCGTCACGCCGGCCACCTCCTGCGTGCCCACCGGCGTGTAGACGTCGGTGCGCGTCATCATGCCATGTTCCAGCGTGTAGGTGGTGCGCAGCTTGATGCGTGCGTCCTTCTGCGGGCCCTTCTTGCCGAGGCGGTCCAATTCGTCCTGCCGGTACGAGACGATGTAGCGCTTGCCATCCTTGCCGGTCTTGATCTCCTTGATCCACGCCGCGCCGATCAGCTGCGCGCCGTCGGCCATCGTGAACTTCGGCAGCAGCTGGGCGTGCGCGCCGCCGCTGTCGGCCACGCCGGAGACAATCCCCGGCGCGAACGGCAGCGGATAGTAAGGGCTGTTGTCATGCTGGCTCACGCCGCCATTGATCATGTTCAGGCTCACCACATGCGGGCCGTCGCGGAAGATGGACAGCGCGCGGTCGTACTCGCCCTGCGCAAAGGTGGTGGTGCTGAACTGCGGGCGGTTCTTGTCCAGCCACGCCTGCAGGTCGGCCTTCGGCTGCACATCCCTGAAGCCGGCCTTGTTCCACGTGTCGTTGGTGTAGATCAGCTGGTGCAGCAGCGAGAAGTTCTCGCCGAGGATGCGGTGCTTGCCGCGATAGGTATCGGTGCGCCGGCCCTTGCCCCACATGTCCAGCGAATGCATGGCCGGGTCGTACCAGAAATTCATGTAGCGCTCGGCGATGCGCGAGGAGAAGGCGTACGCGTATTGCTTCTCTTCCGCCGTCAGCACATCAAGGTAGGCCGACACTGACAGGATTTCGATCAGCGCCGTCTCGCCATACGGCCCGAGGCTGCGGCCGAAGCTGAAGCCTTGGCCATCTTCGTTAGCGACGTTGAGCGCGATATCGGCAGCCTTGCGCAGCAAGCCTTTCAGTTCATCGGTCGGCTGCAGGCCGGTTTCGAGGAAGCGCTCGCAGATCTCGGCGATCAGCAGGATGCTGTAGCGGTCGAAGCGCCCTTCGCCGTCCGTCTCATCAGAGAAGCCGAAGGTGCCCGAATATTTTTTGTAATGGGTGAGCATCTTCTCCAGCAGCACCTTGCCCGCGCTGTCGTCTTCCCAGCCCATCATCATGCGCAGGCGCGCGATGCTGAACGCGACGCCGTAGTAATTGGTGGGCAGGTTGATCAGGTCCCATTGTGGCGTGACGAAAGTGCGCCAGTCCAGCTGCTTGCGCAGCTTCTCCAGCGTGGCCGGGCTGATGGCGCGTTCCAGCAGACCCGCCTCCTTCAGCTTCACCAGCGTGCCGATGTAGTAGTAGATGCCCCAGGTGTGGTTGTCCATGCCGACCGTCATGTCGGCAATGTCGCGATACTCTTTGAGCTTGCGCTCAAGTGACGGATCGTCCTTGGCGGTGTTGAGCAGCACATGGCCAAGGCCCGCCGCCACTTTCCCCGGCAAGAATTTGTCGCCGCTCTTGAACGGCGATGCGCCGTCGAGCACCATGCCCTCACGTTCCGCCACCAGCTTGGCGAAGAAGTAGTCCAGTTGTTGATAAGCGTTGTCTTGAACGGTGCGGTTCATGGGCGCGGTGGCGGATGCCGGCGCGCAGGCCAGCACCGCCACCAGCGCGGCGGTCGTCGTGGGGAGGAATTTCATGGTGTCTCGGTTGTTATTGGAAAACGTTTTACAGATAGTATTTGATTTTTCTACTCGAGTAAATCAGAATGTAATACACTTTAGATTAAACGTTTAACTCAAGAAGAAAAACACCCATGACTACTACCAAACCATTCAAACGCATCCTGTTGACCGGCGCCGGTGGCGGCCTCGGTACTGTCCTGCGCGAGCGCGCCAAGGCCTGGGCCGACGTCGTCCGCCTGAACGACGTCAAGGACCTTGGCCCGGCCGGCGAAAGCGAGGAAATCGTCATCGGCGACCTGGGCGACCGCGATAAGGTCATGCAGATGATGGAAGGCGTGGACGCGGTGCTGCACTTCGGCGGCATTTCGGTCGAGGACAAGTTCGAGCCGATCATGAACGCCAACATCCTCGGCCTGCACCACCTGTACGAAGCGATTCACAAGTGCGGCGTCAAGCGCGTGATCTTCGCCAGTTCCAGCCACGTGGTGGGCTACTACAAGACCACCGAACTGGTGGACGCCCACATGCCGCTGCGTCCCGATGGTTTCTACGGCGTGTCGAAAGCCTTTGGCGAAGCGCTGTCGCGCTACTACTACGACCGCTTCGGCACCGAAACCGTGTGCCTGCGCATCGGCTCCTCGTTCCCGGAACCGAAGAACCCGCGCATGATGGTGACCTACCTCGCCTACGACGATCTGGTGGAACTGATCCGCTGCTCGTTGTTCACGCCGCGCGTCGGCCATACCATCACCTTCGGCACCTCCAACAACGCCACCAAATGGTGGGACAATAAGCACGCGTCGCACCTGGGCTATGTGCCCAAGCACAGCTCCGCAAAATTCGCCGGCAACTTCCCGGATAGCGCAGACTATCCGGCGGCCGACGACAAGCCAACCATTTATCAGGGCGGTCCGTTCGTCACGGCAGGCCCCATGTATAAATAAACCGAGACAAAGGCCACATGAAATCATCGCACCTTCGCATTGCAGTTTTGGCTGCCGTGGCAGCCATGTTCCAAACCGCGCCCGCCGTTGCAGACGAAACGCCGGCCGTGCAGGCGGCAGCACCGTCGGCCGCCATCAATCCGAAAGCCGTGCTGTCGGCGATGGAGCGCGTGGCCGACTGGCAGCTGGACCATCCGAGCAAGCACCGCCCGGACGACTGGACGCAGGCGGTGGGCTACAACGGCATCATGGCGCTGGCGAACATCTCCGGCAGCAGCAAGTACCGCGATGCGATGATCGCGATGGGCGAGAAGAACAACTGGAACCTCGGCCCCAATCACTACCACGCCGACGATCACATCGTCGGCCAGACCTACGCCGAGCTGTATCTGCAAACGCGCGATCCGAAAATGATCGCGCCACTGCGCGCCAGCTTTGACGATATCCTCGCCAACCGCCGTACCGGCTCACTGGAGTTCACCGTCAAGGGCAACCAGGACCGCTGGTCGTGGTGCGACGCGCTGTACATGGCGCCGCCGGCGTGGTTGCGCCTGTGGGCCATCACTGGCGACCAGCGCTATCTCGATTTCGCCATCAGCGAATGGTGGGTGACCTCGGACTACCTGTACGACAAGGAAGAACACCTGTACTTCCGCGACTCCAACTACTTCGACAAGCGCGAAGCCAATGGCAAGAAGGTCTACTGGAGCCGGGGCAATGGCTGGGTGATGGGCGGCCTGGTTCGCGTGCTGCAGTATCTGCCGGAGAACCACCCCGAGCGTCCGCGCTTCGTCCAGCAGTACAAAGACATGGCAGCCAAGCTGCTCACGCTGCAGCAGCCGGACGGCCTGTGGCGCGCCAGCCTGCTCGATCCGGACACGTATCCGATGAAGGAATCGAGCGGCTCGGCGCTGTACACCTACGCTTTTGCCTGGGGCGTCAATCAAGGCCTGCTCGATGCCAAAGCCTTCAAGCCCGCCGTGCAGAAAGCATGGACCGCGCTGGTGGCCAACGTGCAGGCCGACGGCAAGCTGACGCACGTGCAGCCCATCGGCCTGGCGCCGAAAGTGTTTGATGAAAACCTGACCGAAGTCTATGGCGTCGGCGGCTTCCTGCTCGCGGGCAGCGAGGTGTATCGCATGGCCGTGCTGGAGAAGGCCAAACCGCAGACCGTGAGCGTGACCAATCCCACGGGCGGCGTGCGCGGCGACGAACTGGCCGAGGCCATGCTGGCCGGTGGCCTGCGCAAGGCGGTGGTGATGGATGCTGCCACTTCTGCCATCGTCAACTCGCAAGTCATGGGCAAACAAATCCTGTTTCCAGTGAATCTGGCGGCGGGCGAAACGCGCCGCTATCTGGTGCTGCCTGCGGAGCGTCTTGCGGCAGTGCCACCGGCGGATGTGAAAGTCCACGCCCGCTTCGTACCGGAACGCCTCGACGATTTCGCCTGGGAGAGCGACCACACCGCGCACCGCGTGTACGGCCCGGCCATCATCAAGGACCCGAAAGAACACCTGATCAGCAGCGGCGTGGACGTGTGGGTGAAGAAGGTGCGCACGCCGGTGGTCGACAAATGGTACAAGCGCGGCGAGTATCACCACGATGAAGGCGAAGGCCTGGACTACTACAGCGTGGGCCAGAGCCGTGGCTGCGGCGGCACCACCATCGTCGCCGACGGCAAGCTGTATAACTCGTCCAACTTCACCAAATACAAGGTGATTGCCGACGGTCCGCTGCGCGCCGTGTTCGAACTGACCTACGGCGGTTTCGCGGTCGGCAACGGCCGCACCGCCTCCGAAGTGAAGCGCTTCTCGATCGACGCCGGCTCCAACATGACACGCGTTGAAACCAGGTACACCAGCAACAGCAAGGCACCGTTGACGGTGGGCGTTGGCATCGTCCAGCGCGATGGCGTCGGCCACTACACCGCCGATGGTGAAGTGGGCTTCAACAGCTACTGGGAGCCGGCGCACGGCGACGATGGCAGCATCGGTTGCGGCGTGATCCTGCCGGCCGGCGTCAAAGCCTTCGATGTGATCGACCGGCAGCAGCTGACCATCGGCACCGCGCAACCGGGCCAACCCTTCGTCTACTACTTCGGCGCGGGGTGGAGCAAGAGCGGCGACTTTGCCGATTCCGCCGCCTGGGATGCCTACGTGCGCGGCTACGCGCAAAAGCTGAAGGCGCCCCTCAAGGTCAACAGTCAGTAACTCCAGTTCCGCCGGTCGCCCGCAAGGGGCCGGCGTTTTTTTAAACCCAAGTATGGAAGCGCTACCACAAACCAGTTGAAGTACCCAAACCAATAAAATAAGGAGACACCACATGCAATCGACTCAACCTAAGCAACCGACACTGCGGCTCATCACGGCTGGGGTAGCCCTCGCTGTTATCGGCGGCGCAGCCGCCGCGCAGGACGCCGACAACGGCAAGCTGGAATCCGTCGTCGTCACCGCCAACAAGCGCGCGCAGAACCTGCAGGACGTGCCGGCCTCGATCACCGTCCTCAGCGACGCAGTCCTGCAGCGCGCCAACGTGCGCGACCTGGAAGACGTGCCGGCCCTGTCGCCGGCGCTGACGCTGTCCTACGGCACCCAGCCCGGCAACTTCAGCATCAACATGCGCGGCATCGGCACCTTCTCGCTCGGCATCGGCGTCGAGGCCGACGTGGCCGTGATCGTCGATGACGTGCCGCTCGGCATGCAGGCCGGCGCCTTCAAGGATCTGGCCGACGTCGGCCGCATCGAAGTGCTGAAAGGGCCACAGAGCACGCTGTTCGGCAAGAGCTCGATCGCAGGCGCGATCAACATCACCACCAAGCCGATCGGCGGCGCGTGGAAAACCAACGCCACCACCTACGTCACCAACGACAACGAATGGCGCGCCGGCTTCAGCACCGGCGGTTCGGTGTCGGACACACTGCGCCTGCGCATCGCCGCCAGCAAGACCAATTTCGACGGCACGCTCAACAACCTCACCACCGGCAAAAAGCTCAACGGCAGCAAGGGCGACAATCTCAGCGGCAAGCTCGAATGGCAGCCGCTGGAACAACTGACCCTGACGCTGACGCCGCACTACAACCGCACCGAGAAATTCTGCTGCTCCAACGCCTTCACCTCGATGTCGCCGGGCGCGCTGTACCGCAATGCGCCGCAGCTGCCGCCGTCGGTGGTGCTGGCCGGCATCAACATCAATCCGGACAACCGCGACGTGCGCAACGACTATCCGACCGGCGGCAAGTTCCACGACGCCGGCACCGGCATCAAGCTGGACTGGGCTTTCGATGAGAACAGCGCATTGAAAGGCCACACCCTGAGCTCGATCTCGTCCTACAGCAAATACCACATGGACGATTACCAGGACAACGACAACACTGACGTCGACATCCTGCCGTTCCTGCTCCTGCCGAATGGCCAGCCGACCGGCATGCATGGCGGCCTGTACCAGTACGGCTTCTTCGACGTCAAATCGACCACCCAGGAATTCCGCCTGACCTCGCCGGACAAGGGCGCGCTGCGCTACGTGGCCGGCCTGTGGTACGGCAAGAACGCACTGACGCGCGAGCTGACCAAGGCGCCGCTGATCCAGGCCTACGGCACCGCCTACGGCGCCGACGCCTGGAACATCAGCAAAGCCATCTACGGCCAGGGCTCGTGGGACTTCCGTCCCGACACCAGCCTGATCGTGGGCGCCCGCTACAACGACGAAGACACCGGCTACAACTTCCGCCGCTACACCGTGCCGCCGCAGGTCAAGGCCCTGACCGAGTTCTACACCAAGTCCGACAACGACAAGAGCAGCACCTACAAGCTCGGCCTCGAACACCGGTTGAACAAGGACGCCATGATCTACGCCATGGCCTCCACCGGCCACAAGGGCAAGGCCTATGACCTGACCTCGGGCTTCACTTCGGCCACCGCCAAGCTGCCGGCCGTGGCGCCTGAAACCGCGACCAGCTACGAGCTGGGCTGGAAGCAAAGCCTGTGGGACAACCGCGCCATGTTCAGCGTGGCGCTGTTCCGCACCAACTTTAAACACTTCCAGCAATCGTCGAGCTTCTTTGACGACGACGGCACCTTCCGCACCGGCCTCAACAGCATCGGCGGCTTGCGCACGCAGGGCCTGGAAGTGGAAGGCAATGTGCGAGTGACGCGCGCGTTGCAGCTGAACGGCAGCTTCGCCTACACCGAAGCCACCATCCAGGAATTTGAAAACGGCCCGTGCTACAACGTGGTGAACGCGGCCGGCACCGGCAGCACGCCGGGACCGGGCTGCGCGCAGAATCCGAAGTACAACAACACCTTCGTGCAGAACCTGGCCGGCAAGACCTTGCCGAACGCGCCGAAAGTGAAGGTCAACCTCGGCGGCCAGTATGACCTGATGCTGCCGTCGTACGGCTTCAACGGCTTCCTGGCCGGCTCCACGCGCTACCAGAGCCGCACCCAGTTCTCGCTGAACCAGGATCCGAACACGATTCAAGGTGCCTACGCGATTACCAACGTGAGCTTCGGCGTCAAGGACAAGCAGGACCGCTACAAGGTCACCTTCCTGGCCAACAACCTGTTCGACAAGCGTTACGCGACCGGCCTGAACAACGCCATCGCCAACGGCACCTGGAGTCCGAAAGCGCCGAACACGCCGAAAGCAGTCAACACCACCGAATGGATGCCGCCGCGCGACTTCCAACGCTACTTCGGCGCCCGCCTCGACCTGACCTTCTAAACAACGTCTCCCTCGCGACGCAGTCTGATGGTCGCACCTCCGCCCCCGGTAGCTCACGGGGGCTTTTTTCGTGGCAGTCGGCGCACGGAGGGCCGGGTATTCCAAAACCAAACTTAGTCTAAGCAGGTCTAAACCGCGCGTCCTAAAACTAAACCAGTCTAAAACCTCCAAGGCCGCTTCGAAAACGGTCTAAAAAATCGGGGGCAAAGTCTAAACAGGTCTCCTTTTCAAAAGCAAAAGTCTAAAGCGATCCATAAGTCCGTTCGCGGCAAAAACTTTTAGACTGCTTCCGTATCGAATTGCAGTATCCGCCCAGTGCGTCGTTGCAGTAGTTTGGCCGAGTCCGCCCTGCAGGTGCCTTCAGGGAGAAACACATTCTTCCATTGGAAACCGCGCATTGCCGGTCCGTTTCTAAGCACAGCCAGCCGCTCCTTCTCGACTGCCAGCCAGCGATTGAGCAGGTCCGTGATGAATGCCTCAAGTTTGACGCCGGGCCGGGTGTCACGGTTTAGACTTTTACGCCGAATTCAGGGACTGTTTTAGACTTGCTCTTGGCGTTATTAGACTTAAAGAGTCCGAGTTTGTCTGGTTTAGACTGATTTAGCCTTCGCCGCGATTTTGGATACCTCATCCCCATACCTATACCCCATTACCGTTGAGTGAGATTCATAAAAGATTAACTTCGGCGTGGTAAGCTTCGCCCGGTTGTCCTCCCTGCCGTTCCCTATATTTCCCAACTGCACGTAAATTACTGAATTCATGGATATTGTTCTCGCGCTGAAGGCCCTGATCATGGGTCTGGTTGAAGGTTTGACCGAGTTCCTGCCTATCTCTTCCACCGGCCACCTGATCCTCACCGAGCACCTGCTGGGCTTTCAGGGCATGACAGAGAAAATCAATGTGTTTGAAATCGTGATCCAGGCCGGCGCCATCTTCGCCGTGTGCTGGGAATACCGCGCCCGCATCGCCAAGGTCACCACCGGATTGACCAGTGACCGCAAGCAGCAGCGCTTTGCCCTGAATATCGCCATCGCCTTCCTGCCGCTGGCCCTGCTCGGCCTGGCATTCGGCAAGGTGCTGAAGGAGTATCTGTTCAAGCCGGTGCCGGTGGCCCTGGCGCTGATCATTGGCGGCATCATCATCCTGATCGTCGAACGCCACGTGGCCGCCAATCCGGTGTCCGTGCGCGTGCATTCGGTCGATGACATGACACCGCTCGATGCCTTAAAAATGGGCATCGCCCAGGCCTTCGCGCTGATTCCGGGCACCAGCCGCTCCGGCTCCACCATCATCGGCGGCATGATGTTCGGCTTTTCGCGCCAGGCCGCGACCGAGTTTTCCTTCCTGCTGGGGATTCCCACCCTGCTGATCGCCTCTGCCTACTCGCTGTTCAAGGCGCGCGACCTGCTGGCGGCGTCGGACCTGCCGATGTTTACCATCGGCACCGTATCGGCGTTTATCTCGGCGTTCTTCTGCGTGCGCTGGCTGCTGCGTTACGTGGCCTCCCATACTTTCACGATTTTTGCCTGGTATCGCATCGCTTTTGGCCTGCTGGTGCTGGTGACCGGTTACACTGGCGTTATTATCTGGGCCGACTAACCACTTTTCTGTAAAGCAGTAGCAGTATCATGAATCATCAGGACCACAACGAACGCGCTCTCCACTTACTGCAAACCGTGTTCGGCTATCCAGCCTTCCGCGGACAGCAAGGAGAGATTGTCAGCCACGTCGCTGGCGGCGGCGATGCGCTGGTCCTGATGCCGACCGGCGGCGGCAAGTCGCTGTGCTACCAGATCCCGGCCCTGCTGCGCGACGGCGTCGGCGTGGTGGTGTCGCCGCTGATCGCGCTGATGCAGGACCAGGTCGATGCGCTGGAAGAAGTCGGCGTGCGCGCGGCCTTCCTGAACTCCACCCAGTCATACGAAGAAGCCAGCCGCATCGAACGGCTGGTGCGCACCAACCAGCTCGATCTCGTCTACGTCGCGCCCGAGCGCCTGATGACGGAGCGCTGCCTTAACCTGTTCCAGGACTCGAAGATCTCGCTGTTTGCGATCGACGAGGCGCACTGCGTATCGCAGTGGGGGCATGATTTCCGGCCCGAGTACATCAAACTGTCGGTGCTGCACGAGCAGTTCCCCAACGTGCCGCGCATCGCGCTGACCGCGACCGCCGATCCGCAAACCCGCGCTGAAATCGTGCACCGCCTGCAGCTGGACGACGCGGCGCAATTCGTGTCCTCGTTCGACCGTCCCAACATCCGCTACCAGATCGTCGAGAAAGCCAACGGCCGCAAGCAGCTGCTGGACTTCATCACCACCGAGCATGGCGGAGACTGCGGCATCGTCTACTGCCTGTCGCGCAAGAAGGTGGAAGAGACGGCCGAATTCCTCAACGAGAACGGCGTGCGCGCGCTGGCCTACCACGCCGGCATGGAGCATTCGGTGCGGGCGGCCAATCAGGCCAGGTTCCTGCGCGAAGAGAACATCGTCATGTGCGCCACCATCGCCTTCGGCATGGGCATCGACAAGCCGAACGTGCGCTTCGTGTGCCACCTCGATCTGCCAAAGAGCATTGAAGGCTACTACCAGGAGACCGGCCGCGCGGGCCGCGACGGCGAGCCGTCCAGTGCGTGGATGGCCTATGGCCTGCAGGACGTGGTGCTGCAGCGGCGCATGATCGACGAATCCGAGGCCGACGAAACCTTCAAGCGGGTGCTGGGCAACAAGCTCGATGCGATGCTGGGGTTGTGCGAAACCCTGAGCTGCCGGCGCGTGCGCCTGCTCGACTACTTCGGCGAGAAGGCCGGCCCGTGCGGCAATTGCGATACCTGCCTGATTCCGCCGGTGTCCTTTGACGGCACAGTGCCGGTGCAGAAACTGCTGTCGACCGTGTACCGGGTCGACCAGCGCTTTGCGGCCGGCCACGTGATCGACGTGCTGCGCGGGCAGGAGACGGATCGGATTAAAACGTGGCACCACGATTCGCTGTCCGTGTTCGGCATCGGCGCCGACCGCAGCGAGCAGGAATGGCGCGCCATCCTGCGGCAGGTGATCGCGCTTGGCCTGCTGACGGTCGACCATGAACAATTCAGCTCCCTGAAACTGACCGATGCCGCGCGCCCGGTGCTCAAGGGCGGGCAGAAAGTGCAGCTGCGCCAGTACCAGAAGCCGGTCAAGGCGGCCAAGCCGAGCCGAGCTGCGAAGGGCTACGTGGAGAGCGACCTGTCGGCGCAGGAGCAAAAAATCTTCGACCGCCTGCGCTCGTGGCGCATGGGCACGGCCCGCGAGCACAACGTCGCCGCCTACATCATCTTCAACGACGCCACCCTGCGCGAAATCGCCAAGGCACGCCCGACCGCGCTGGACGACCTGCGCGGCATCTCCGGCGTCGGCGAGAAAAAACTCGCCTCCTACGGCGACGAAATCGTCAGCCTGATCAGCGAGATGGACGGCTAAGCCAGCACGATGCTGCGGTAGCGGCTTGGTGGGGCGCCGAGGGCGGCGCGGAAGCGATGGCTGAAGTGGCTCAGGTCTGCGTAGCCGCAGGCGTCGGCGATTTGCTGCAATGACTGGTTGGTGGTCTTCAATAGCACACGCGCGCGTTCGATGCGGCGCGCGGCGATCCATGCCGATGGCGGCATGCCGAATGAGACTTTAAACATGCGCACCAGATGGTATTCGGACAGGCACGCCAGTTCCGCCAGCATGCCCAGCGTGAGATTCTGCCCCAGATTCGCTTCGATGTAGTCAGCCAGGCGACGCCGCACCACCGGCGCCAGGCCGCCGCGCACGCGCGCCTGCTGCAGCGGCGCCGATTGCGCCAGCAGCAGGTGGCTTAACGCTTCGTGCGTCACTTCGTTGGCGCGCAGTTGCGCGTCCGGGCCGTCCCACGGCATGTCGGCCAATGCGGCGCACAGTTGGCCGATGCGTTCGTGTTCGAAGTAGGTACGGTCGGCCAGGGTCAGTTCGCGCGGCTCGCGATCCAGCTCCACCACCGCGCGCCGCGTAAAGTGCTGCGGCAGGAAGTAGATGTGCAGGAAGTGCATCTGCCCGCGCACGGTCCACGACGATTCGTGCCAGTCCGGCAGGGTGCACAGACGCTTCGGCGCGCCGTACACGCCCGGCATGGTCATGCGCTCGGTGCGGTGGCCGCCATTGAGATAGTAGGACAGCGTGTGGTGGCCCGGCTGGTTGTAGCTGGTCTCGGCCACCGGCGTGTCGCGCCGCCAGATCGCCAGCGCCAGTTCATCGCCCAGCCACGCAAAGCGCTCCAGCTCCGCCTCGGTCTCGGACATGGTCTTGAACACGGAATGCGACAGCTCCCCGTCCGGCAAGGTGGACAGCAAGGTGGCTGGCAAGTTGTTGGCGCGGGAGGACATGGTGGAAAGTCTAGCACGCAGTGCCTTGCCCGCGCTGGCGGGCCGCCGATATGCGCAATTTCAGACAAGTCGCCGTGCCGCGCACACGGCATGCTGGCGGCATGAATATTTTCCTCTACCTCCTCACAGTCCTGATCTGGGGCACCACCTGGATCGCCATCACTTTCCAACTGGGCGTGGTGCCGGCCCCGGTGTCGATCGCCTACCGTTTCTGGATCGCCGCCGCCATCCTGCTGGCCGGCCTGCTGCTCACGCGCCGCCAATGGTGGCCGCCGCGCCAGGCCTGGCCTTATCTGTTCGCGCAGGGCATCGCGCTGTTTTGCCTGAACTTCCTGTGCTTCTATTACGCCAGCCAGTGGGTGACCAGCGGCCTGGAAGCGGTGGTGTTCTCCACCGCACCGCTGTGGAACGCCATCAACGGCCGCATTTTCCTCGGCCGCCCGATCAAGCCGCAGGTGATGGCCGGCGCGCTGCTCGGGTTGTGCGGCATCGTGCTGCTGTTCGCGCCGCAGATGGCCGGCCACTGGAACGACAGCCACACCCTGCTCGGCCTCGCACTGACGCTGGGCGGCACGCTGTGCTTCTCGTGCGGGAATCTGCTCTCGTCCCGCATGCAGTCGCTGGGCCTCGGCCTGACACCGTGGCTAACCAACACCTGGGCCATGCTGATCGGCTCCACTACGCTGGGCGTGGCGGCGCTGGCGATGGGCATGCCGTTCACGCTCGATCCGTCGCCGCGCTATCTCGGCGCGCTGCTGTACCTCGCGGTTCCGGGCTCGGTGATCGGCTTCACGGCTTACCTGATGCTGGTCGGCCGCATCGGCCCGGACCGCGCGGCTTATTCCACGGTGCTGTTCCCTATCGTTGCGCTGACCATCTCCACGGTCTACGAGGGCTACCACTGGACGCCGTTGGCGCTGGGCGGCCTGGCGCTGGTGTTGGCCGGGAACCTGCTGGCTTTCCTGCCCGCGCTGCCCGGCCGCCGCCGCGCCGCCGCTTAGCCGTCGATGCGGGTGTCGGCCGCCAGCGCCGACCATGCGTGCAGGTCGCGCAGCATTTGCTCGGCGTGATTGCGCACCATGTCCACCGCATCCTGCCCCAGTTGCAAACGCAGCGGCGTGACTTCGGCGCGCAGTGCGGCGTCCAGCGCGGCTGCCGCTTTGGCCGGATCGCCTTCCTGCGTCTGGTGCATGCCGCGTGCGAAGTCGCGGGTCGCGCCCACCGTGCCGGCATACGCAGCCATCTCCGGCAGTTGCTGCATCGCCGCCCCGGCCAGGTTGGTGCGGAAGGAGCCCGGCTCCACGATCACCACTTTCACGCCGAACGGCGCCAGCTCCTGCGCCAGCGCTTCGGAGATGCCTTCCAGCGCGAACTTGGTGGCCGAGTAGGCGCCGAAGCCCGGCATCGACAGCTGTCCGCCCAGGCTCGAGATATTCACCACCGCCCCGCTGCCCTGCGCCCGCAGACGCGGTGCGGCGGCGCGCATCACATCCACTGCGCCGAAGAAGTTGGTGTCCATGATAGAGCGCAGGTCGGCGTCCGACGTCTCCTCCACCGCGCCAACGATGCCGTAGCCGGCGTTATTGATCAGCACATCGATGCGGCCAAAGCGTTCATACGCAGCGTCGATGGCGTTTTGCGCCGCGCCGGCCTTGGTCACGTCCAGCGGCAGCGCCAGCACGCGCTCGGGCGCTTGCGCCACCAGCGCTTCCAGCTTGCGGGTGTCGCGCGCCGTGGCGACCACGCTGTGGCCCTGCGACAGTGCATAACGCGCGAATGCCTCGCCAAAACCGCTCGACGTGCCAGTGATGAACCAGACTTGCTGTTGCATGATGTGCTCCTTGGTTAAGTGCTTGTTGGAGTCGTCATCATGCACTTTTGCTAATGCGTGATAAAGTAGTGCAGTTCGAATAGCTTATCCGAAATCATTCATCAATGAGCCTCCTCGTCCACCTGCCCGTGATTGCCGCCGTCGCCCGCCACCGCAGCTTTGCCGCCGCTGCCGCCGAGCTGGGACTGGGCGCGTCCGCCGTCAGCCACGCGGTGCGCGTGGTGGAGCGTGAACTGGGCCAGCCGCTGTTCGCCCGCACCACCCGCAGCGTGGCGCTGACCGAAGCGGGCACGCAATTCCTTGCGCGCGCGCTGCCGGCGCTGGATGCCATCGACGAAGCGGCCAGCGAGCTGCGCGCCGCGCGCGGACAAGTCAGCGGCGTGTTGCGCATCAACGCGCCGCGCATCGCCGGCCCGCTGGCCTTGCGCGCGCTGATGGCGCAGCTGGCGGCAAAACATCCGCAACTGACGGTGGAAGTGACCAGCGACGATTCGCTGGTCGACATTGTGGCCGGCGGCTACGACGCCGGCGTGCGCCTCGGCGAGATGATCGCCGAGGACATGGTGGCGATACGCCTGACGCCACCGTTCAAGGCCATCGCCGTCGCCTCGCCGGCCTACCTGCAGCGCGCCGGTACGCCGCACACGCTGGCCGATCTGCGCAAGCACAATTGCATCGGCTACCGCCTGCTGCGGCGCGGCGCCGTCTACGCCTGGGAGTTCCTCGACAAGAAGGCCACGGTGGCGGTGGCGGTCGACGGCAGCTGCCGCGTCAGCGATCCGTTGTTCGCGCTCGACCTGGCGCTGGACGGCGTCGGCATCGCCTATCTGTTCGAACCGCTGGCGCGCCCCTACATCGAGAGCGGCGCGCTGCAATGGCTGCTGCCGTCGCATGCGCTGCCGGAGCCGGGACTGTTCCTGTACTTCCCGTGCCGCGCGCAGCAAGCCCCCAAACTGCGCGCGTTGATCGATCTGATACAAGCGAGGTAAGATCACCCATCCAACTCACTGGGACCGACCGCATGAAACGCCTCGTCTTAGCAGCAGCACTGATCGCCGCCAACGCCTGCGCCGCCGACCAGCCGGCCGACACGGTCTACCGCAATGGCTACGTCTACACGGTGGACGCCAAGGACAGCGTGCAGCAGGCGCTGGCCGTGCGCGGCGGCCGCATCGTCTACGTCGGCGACAACGACGGCGTGAAAGCCCTCACCGGCAAGAAGACCGAGGTGATCGACCTGCAAGGCCGCATGCTGATGCCCGGTCTGGTCGACGCCCACATGCACCCGCAATCGGGCGGCAGCCGTCTGCTCAATTGCAGCCTGAATTACGAGCCGCTGACGGTGGCGCAGTTCCAGTCGCGCATCCAGGCGTGTATCGACAAGGATAAAAAGTCCGGGCCGGACCGCTGGCTGGTCGTGGTGAACTGGTTCCAGCAAGGCATGCTGCCGGATGGTGTGGAAACCACCGCCGCCACGCTGGATACTCTCAAGACCGAGCGGCCGATCATCGTGCGCTCGTCGTTCGGCCACTCGGCGCTGCTGAATTCCAAGGGCATCAAGCTGGCTAGGATCGAGCGCGATACGCCGAATCCCGCCGGCGGCGTCATCACCCGCGACGACAAGGGCAACGCCACCGGCCTGTTGGAAGATGCAGCACAAGATCTGGCCATGAATCTGCTACCGCCGTTGACGGTGGCCGAGAATCTGGCCGCGTCCAAGGCTGCATTGGCGGCGATGCGCCAGCAAGGCATCACCACCTTCCTCGACGCCTACACCGATCCGGAAACCATGACCGCCTTCGCCGACCTGCACAAGCAAGGCAAGCTGACGGCGCGCGCACACTTCGCGGTGCTGATCGATCTCGATAAAGGCGCGACGCCGCAAAGCGCAGTGGCCGAGCTGCTCAAGCAGCAGAAGCAGTTCGACCAAGGGCCGACCAAGGTGGCGCCGTCGATGCAGGTGCGCCACGCCAAGCTGTTCATGGATGGTGTGATTTCCGCGCCGGCCTTCACTGGGGCCATGATCGATCCTTACCTCGTCAACAAAGGCACGCCGGAGAAGCCGGACTGGCAGCCCGGCCCGCACAATGGGCCGCCCAGCTATTTCTCGGCGGAGTCCTTGCGCGCTACGCTGAAGGAACTGGCGCATGCGCACATCGATGCGCACATCCACGTCGACGGCGATCGCGCCGTGCGCGAATCGCTGGACGCTATCGCCGACTTGCGCAAGACCCCGGAGGGCAAGCGCATGCGACCGGCGTTGGCACACGATGAAATCGTCGCGCCGGAAGACTATCCGCGCTTTGCGCAGCTGGACGTGACGCCGGTGCTGTCCTTCCAGTGGGCCAAGCCGGCGCCGGACACGGTGGGCGCGCTGAAGGATTTCATGGGGCCGCAGCGCTATGCCCTCGTTGAGCCGCAGGCGCTGCTGCTCAACGCCGGCGCGCGCATCGCGTATGGCAGCGATTGGCCGGTCGATCCGCTGGACGAGTGGTTCGCGCTGAAGGTCGGCGTTACCCGCACTGCGGCGCCCAATGCGGGCAAGGAGTACGAGGGCACGCTGACCGCGCAACCTGGCCTGCCGCGTGCTGCGGCGCTGCGGGCGATCACGCTCAACGCGGCCTACACGCTGCGCCAGGAGACGCTCACCGGCTCGCTGGAGGTGGGCAAGCTGGCGGACTTCATTGTGCTGGACCGGAACTTCTTCACGATTCCGGCCGAGGACATTGCCAACATCAAGGTGCTGCAGACGGTGGTGGGCGGGAAAATCGTCTATCAGGCCAAAGGCATGCGGTAAGATAGCGGCCTTTGTGTAATCAGACGCGCCATGACTTTCGCCATTTCCCTGTTGATCATCCTCGCCACGGCGGCGGTGGTGTACGCGATCATCAAGACCAATCCGAACAAGCCGCAGCCACTGCCGCTGCCGAGCGGCGTGCCCTACGAGCCCAAGCTGCCGGATGCCGCGCCTGCGCTGCACTGGTCGGACGGCGGGCGCTTCATGGTGGAGGTGATGACGGAGTCGCGTTACCAGCCGACGCTGAAAGCGCTGGCAGGAGAACATGGCGAGCGTGCGGCCGCCGCGCAGTATGTGGCGACGCTGATGCCGGACGATCACAACGCCTACGAGAACGAGGCGGTGGCGGTGTTTATCGAAGGCCGCATGGTGGGCTATCTGCCGCAGAAGGCGTCTATCAAATTCCGCGAACTGCTGCGCAAGAAGGAAGCCGCCGGCCAGCTCAGCACCACCGATGCGCAAGTGCGCGGCGGCGCGCTGTGGGAAGGCAAGCGCCTGCAGTATGCGGTGGTGCTGGACGTGGAGCCGCTGGAAAAATGATGGCGCGCCGGCCTGCCGCCGCGCTGCTGATGGCCGCTGCATCGGCGCTCGCCGCCGAGCCGCAGCCCGCCGCAGCGCCGCCGCTGGCCGTGCACTACAACGAGCGCCCGCCGCATCACTACACGGAGCGCGGCGTGCCGCGTGGCCCGGCCATCGACAAGGTGGCGAACGCGCTGACTGCCGCGCACATTCCCTACCGTCTGCGCAGCACACCGGCCAAGCAGCAGCTGGTCATCCTGCAAAAAAACGAGGCGCCGGCCTGCATGCTGGCCTGGGTCGACCTCCCTGGCCGCGAGGACAAGGGCAAGCTATCGGAAAAAATCTACGACGAGCGCCGCCTGTGGTGCACCAGGGCGACGCCGGATGAGACGATGCAGCGCCTGAATCAGGCGCTGATCAAATGATTACTTCTTGGTGAACACCAGATCCCACACGCCGTGGCCCAGTTTCAGGCCGCGGTTTTCAAACTTGGTCAGCGGACGATAGGCCGGCTGCGGCGCGTAGCCGTCGGCGGTATTCTGCAAGCCCTCTTCAGCGCTCAGCACTTCCAGCATCTGCACCGCGTAGTCTTCCCAGTCGGTGGCCAGGTGGATGTAGCCGCCCACTTCCAGTTTCTGCACCAGCTGCTTCACGAACGGCGCCTGGATCAGACGGCGCTTGTTGTGGCGCGCCTTGTGCCACGGGTCCGGGAAGTAGATGTGCACGCCGTGCAGCGAACCATCCGGGATCATGAAGTTCAGCACTTCGACTGCATCGTGCTGGATTGCCTTCAGGTTGGTCAGCCCCTGCTCGCCGATCAGCTTGAGCAGGCTGCCCACGCCCGGCGTGTGCACTTCCACGCCGATGAAATCCTTGTCCGGCATCACGCCGGCGATGTGCGCCGTGGTGCCGCCCATGCCGAAGCCGATCTCCAGTACTACCGGCGCCTTGCGGCCAAAGGCCTTTTCATAATCGAGCGGCGCCTTGGCGTATTCGATCAGGAACTTCGGCCCCAGTTCTTCCAGCGAACGCGCCTGCGCGGTCGACAGGCGGCCGGCACGGGTGACGAAGCTGCGGATGCGGTGTTCGGTCGGGTCGTACAGCATGGCCCGCGCTGGGGCGTCTTTAGGCGTATCGGAAGACATGATGAAGATCGTCGTAAATTATGTGAGGCGGCATTATATCAGGCTTAACCCCTTGTTTTTCCAAATCGATTGACACTCGCAGGCAGTTGAGGTCTAATCGACACCTGAGGCGTGAAATCGTTTTCAAACGTAGCAATGTCCTCCCAACGATCCTGACAAACTTATTAAAAAATGACCGATTTCACGCAATTCCCACCCTCGTTCACCTGGGGCGTCGCCACCAGTGCATTCCAGATTGAAGGCGGCGCGACCGCCGACGGCAAAGGCCCATCGATCTGGGACACCTTCAGCCACACCCCCGGCAAAGTCATCGACGGCACTAACGGCGACGTCGCCTGCGACCACTACCACCGCTACCCGGAAGACGTGGCCATCATGGCCAGCCTGGGCGTGGACGCCTACCGCTTCTCGATGGCCTGGTCGCGCGTGCAGCCGCAAGGCAAAGGCGCCTGGAACGAGGCCGGCTGGGACTTCTACGACCGCCTGCTGAAGGAACTGGAAAGCAAAGGCATCGCCGCCCACATCACCCTGTACCACTGGGACCTGCCGCAAGGCCTGCAGGACGAAGGCGGCTGGCTCAACCGCGACACCGCCTACCACTTCGCCGAGTACGCGGCGGAGGTGGCGCGCCGCTTCGGCAACCGCGTGAAAACGATTGCAACCCACAACGAGCCGTGGTGCACGGCCAACCTCGGCTACGGCAACGCGCAGTTCGCGCCGGGCGTGGCCGACCTCAAACAATCGATCCAGGTATCGCACCATCTGGTGCTGTCGCACGGCCTGGCCATGAGTGCCATGCGCAAGGTCGGCAGCTCGGCCCAGCTCGGCATCGTGCTGAACCAGTGGACCGCCGACCCGGCCACCGACAGCGAAGCCGACAAGGCTGCCGCCGAGTTCGAATATTCGCGTTCGGTCGAATGGTTCATGGACCCTATCTTCAAAGGCAAATACCCGGAGTACGCGCTCAAGGTCCACGGCGACAACGCGCCGGTGGTACAGCCGGGCGACCTCGAAGTGGCGCACCAGAAGATCGACTTCCTCGGCGTGAACTACTACTTCCGCGCGTTCTGCTCGACCGAAGTGCCGCCGCGCCAGCCAGAGTGCAAGCTGGGCAAGACCGACATGGGCTGGGAAATCTACCCGGACGGCCTGACCGAACTGCTGCTCAAGCTGCACGCCGCCTACGAACTGCCGCCGATCTACATCACCGAAAACGGCATGGCCAATCCGGACACCATCGTCAACGGCGAAGTGCCGGATGAAGCGCGCATCGATTTCGTCAAGCGCCACCTGAAAGCGCTGAACGACGCCCGCCTGCAAGGCGTGAACATCCAGGGCTACTTCCTGTGGTCGCTGCTGGACAACTTTGAATGGAACTCGGGCTATGCCAAGCGCTTCGGCATCGTCCACGTCGACTACGCCACGCAGAAGCGCACGCTCAAGCACAGCGCGCTGTGGTACCGCGACTACCTGATCCAACAGCGTCCGCAAAAGACCGCGCACGCCGCCTGAGCAATGCAACCGTAGTACCGCCGCAGGCCTTCGTGCCGGCGGCAACCATTCAAGCCGGCCGCAGAGCCGGTGCTACACTCCCTACCGAGAACAACGAGGACGACACCATGACCACCGCACAATCCGCCGTGCCGCAAGAGCCGCAGGAGCAACCGTCGCCGGGCGCCACGCCGCCGTCGCTATTCCGCGCCATGTTCGCGCGCGGCACGCCGATGCTGTGGGTGCCGAGCGGCTACTTCGCCATGGCGCTGACCTACATGATGCTCACCAGCGTGACCTCCATCATGTTCAAGAACCTCGGCATGGACAACGGCCAGGCCGCGCAATACGCGAGCTACCTGATCCTGGCCTACACCATCAAGCCGCTGTTCGCGCCGTTCGTGGAAATGTACCGCACCAAGAAATTCTTCGTGCTGGCCGCGCAGCTGATCGTCGGCGCCGGCTTTGCCGCCGTGGCGCTGGCGATGTCGCTGCCGGACTACATGGTGATCATGGTGTTCCTGTTCGGCGTGCTGTCGCTGGTGGGCGCGACGCAGGATATCGCCTCGGACGGCGTGTACGTCACCGCGCTCGATACCAAGACCCAGTCGCTGTTCTGCGGCATCCAGAGCCTGAGCTGGAACATCGGCCCCATCGTCGCCTCAGGTGGCATGGTGTACCTGAGCGGCTGGCTACACACCCACTACTTCAAGCACCAGGCCGGTGTGTTCGGCCCGGAGTGGATCGACTCGTGGCGCATCATCTTCTTCATCGTGGCCGGCATCACCATCGTCACTGCGATGTGGCATATGCGCGTGATGCCGGACGGCGCCAAGGCCGAGAACGCACCGAAGTCGGTCAACGAAGCGGCCTTCATCCTCAAGGATTCCTTCATCACCTTCTTCCAGAAGCGCGACGTGTGGCTGATGGTGGGCTTTGCCTTCGTGTTCCGCCTGAGTATCGGCCTGCTGGAAAAAATCGGCCCGTTCTTCATGGTCGACCCGGTGGCGCAAGGCGGCCTCGGTTTGTCGAACGAGATGCTGGGCCTGATCTACGGCACCTACGGCCTGATCGCCGTGCTGCTGGGTTCTCTCCTGGGCGGCATCTTCGTGGCGCGGCGCGGCCTGCAAAAGACCCTGTTCACGCTGTGCTGCGCGGTCAACATCCCGAACGTGACGTTCCTGCTGATGAGCATTTACCAGCCGGACAACCTGATCGTGATCTGCGCCGGCGTGGCGGTTGAAAAATTCTTCTTCGGCTTCGGCTCGGTGGGCTTCATGATCTACCTGATGCAGCAGCTGGCACCGGGCAAATACACCACCACCCACTACGCCTTCGGCACCGGCCTGATGGGCCTGTGCATGATGGTGACCGGCGTGGTCAGCGGCCACCTGCAGCAGGCGCTCGGCTATGTGCACTACTTCTGGCTGGTGATGGCTGCCACCATCCCGTCGTTCCTGGTGACCTGGTTCGCGCCGTTCCACCACCAGGAATAACTAGGCGCCGCCGGCGAGGGAGCGCAAGTCTTCCTCGCGCACGCGGCGCTCGGGGCCCAGCACGCGGGCAATCACTTGCGGATTGAGCCCCATGTTCTGCAACAGCTCCACCGCACCGGGCGTGCCCACTTCGCGCTGCACCTGCAGCGCCTGGCGCACGATGAAATCGTACGAATGCCAGCCGGCGGTATCCGACGTTTGCGGCGCGCGCTGGCGCCGGTCGTGGTCCGGAATCATGACGACCTCCTGAGGTTTTCCTTGCAGCGCTAGGGTAACGCAAGATGGCCGCCGGGTGGCGTACAGTACGCTTACTCCCGGGCCGGGTCGTAGGACAGCACCACCTTGTAGTTGTCCGGCGCGACCGAGGTATCAAACGGATAGCTGGCCAGGTTTTGCTGATCCAGCATGCCCAGCTTGATCAGGATGGTATGCGGCGCTTCCTTGCTGCGCCCTTCCAGCAGGTTGACGGCGGCATTGATCGCCACCCGCGCCTGGCTCACGCCCTTGGTATCGGCGGCTGCGGCAATCTCCCTGGTGCGCACCAGATGTGCGATTTCGCTGGTCAGGTCATACGCCACCACGCGGACCTTTTCGCTCAATCCCGCTGCCTTCAACGGCCCCAGCACCGCCGGCGCGCAGCCGGTGCAGCCGAGGATGTAATCAAGGCGCTTGCCATGCTTGTCCAGAATGCGCCCGGCCAGCTGCGCCTGCAGTCCGCGCTCGCTGTCGCCATAGCGGATATCGAGGATGTTGACTTCAATCGGCGCCTCCTGCGCCGCGATGCGGGTGCCGTCCACCTCGCCTTTGACCCAGCCCGCGCCCATCGGCCCCGGCAGCAAGGCGATGTTGATCGACTTCAGGCCGCGCTGCTGCGCGTCGCGGATGGCCCAGCGCGTCGCTTCCATGCCCATCGCGCGCAGCGAGGTGGTGACCTTCAGGTTCAGCTCTTCGCTGCGGCTGTCGTTGGCCAGCTCCAGCACCGGAATGCCGGCTGCGCGCGCGCGCACGATGGACGGATTGTTGGCCGTCAGGCTGATCGGCGAAATCACGATCGCGTCGTATTTGGCCGCGATGGCCTCGTCCATTTTCTGCACCTGCCCCTGCAGGTCGTCGTAGCCGGTGGCGGGCAGGATATCGGCCACCACGCCCAGCCGCCTGGCCTCGCTGATCACGCCGTAGGCGCAGCCGCTCCAGTAAGGGTCTTTCAGGTGTGGAAACAGGAAGGCAATGCGCCAGCGCTTGCTCGCATGCATGGCCGGCGCGTAAGTGCCCTGCACCAGCCGGCCGCTGGCCAGCGCATCGTCCGCCGTGCCGTTGGGCTGCACCGGGCGGAAGATCGAGGTCACCGGGATCGGCGCAAACTTCGCGCCGGTTTGGGCCAGCGCCGGCGCCAGGGCGGCCGACAGCAGGGATAAGCTCAGACAAAACTTCTTCATGGTCAAGGCCTGTGTTTGTCGCTGCACGTGGAGGACTGCCGGGGCGCGCCGTCATTGAGCGGCACCAGCACGCCGTGGCGGGCGCCCAGCTTCGCCAGCTCGCCCGAACGGACCATCTCGGCGAACAGCGCGTTATAACGCTCGCGCACAGCTTTGAATTGGGGATCGAGGGGGAAGGCCAGATAGCCGTCCAGCTGCGTGAGATCGGGGCACAGCAGGGCCAGCGCGTCGCGCAGGTGCAGGCTGTCGATCAAGCCGGCGGTGTTGCGTTCATTGGTGGCCAGCAGGTCGACCCGGCCCAGCGCCAGCATCTGCATGCCGTTTTCCAGCTGCGGCACTTCGCTGATATCGAGCTGCGGGCGCGCCAGGTCGAACTGTGCGCCGTAATGCCAGCCGCGCACCGCTGCAATCTTGTGCTCCCTGATCGCCATCAGGTCGCCACGCCACGCCGGCTCGTCCTCGCGGCGCGCATAGAACACCATGCGGTCGCGGTAGAAGGCCTGGTCGAGAAAGGCGAAGCGCTTGAGGCGCTCCGGCGATTTATACGGGCCGACCAGGATCTCGGCCTGGCCGCGCTCCACCATCGCCTGCGCGCGCGGCCACGGATAGAGCCGGAACACGACGGTGTCGCCGGCGCGCGCCGCCAGTGCGCGCAGCACGTCCACGCCCAGTCCCTGCCACTGGCCGTCCGCCCCCTGCTCGAAGATGTGGCTGAACGTGGTGCCCACCGCCAGCCGCTGCGCGGCATGGCCCGGCTGCGGCGCGCTTGCACCGAGGACCACCGCCAGCAAGAGAGAAATCGTCACACGCATAGTGGAACCCATACTAGCACGAGCTAACGCAGCTGCCGCTGCAGGAACGCCACGCTGGCGTCGACCGTGGGCTGCAGCCACGGATCGAACAGCCAGAAGGAATGCGGCGTATCGGGCAGCAGCACTTTTTCGCTGGCCACGCCCACTTGCGCCATGCGCGCCATCATCTCCTCGCGGCCCGCCGAGAAGCGCGGCTGCGCGCTGCCGATGAACAGCATGGGCGGCATGCCGGCGCGGACGTACTGGATCGGCGAGGCTTCACGCCACAGCGAGGCCTTGTCCGCATAGCGGCCGCCGAACCAGGCGCCGGCCGAGGAAGGATTTTTGTTCGGATCATCTTCGTACTGGAGCGCCAGCGCGCTGGTGAAGTCGGACAGGCCGTCGATATTGATGATGGCCTGCACGCCCTCGCCCATGCCCTGCCCCAGCGTCACACCGGCCAGGCTGGCCAGCTGGCCGCCGGCCGAACCGCCGGCCAGCGCGATGCGCCGCGGATCGATGTGCAGTTCATCGGCATGCGTGCGCACCCAGCGCACCGCGTCCTGCACGTCGCGCACCGCCGCCGGATAGCGCGCCTCGCCCGACAGGCGGTAGCTGATGGTGATCGCCGCAAAGCCCTGCTGCGCCAGCCGCACCGCCATCGGAGCGAACTCGGAACGGTAGCCGGACTTCCAGCCGCCGCCGTGCACCAGGATCACCGCCGGCAGGCGCTCGCCGGCCGGCAGATAAGCATCGAGCTTGAGGCAATGCACGCCATGCTGCGCGTAGACCTGGTCCGCCACCTTGCGCACGCCGTCCGGCAGCGCGTCGCCGGCGATGCGGATCTGCGGATACTCGCGCGCCAGCCTGGCATAGGTATGCGGCGCATCGTAAGTGTTGGAAGGATCGGGCGGCGCTTCCACGCAGGCCAGTGCGGCGGCTGCGAGGATGGAACTCAGGACAGGCATGCAAACCTCAGCGAGAAACACACGCTGTGAGTATGGCATAAAAAAAACCCCTCGGGCCGGGGAAGCACGAGGGGCGTAAGACCACAGACAACACTGGACTACATGAAAAACCTTTTGCTTAGAACGAGCGGCCCACGTTGATGCCGAAGGTACGCGGCGGCAGGTACTGTGCCTGCCATGGACCGTTGGCGTTCATGGCGCTGGTCTTGATCTTGCCGTCTTCAACGTTGCGCACGAAGGCGTCGAAGTACCACTTCGAGTTGGCGTCGTAACGCAGACCGAGGTCGGTACGGTTGTACGCTTTCTGGCGATCCGGCTCACCCAGGTTGAACACGCTCAGCCAGCTGGCGGTTTCGTAGTGGGTGCTGATGCGCGGGATCAGCGTGCCGTTTTCCAGCGCGAAGCTGTGCTGGTACTGCAGCTGGGCGCTGAACTTCGGCGCGTGCGGCATGGTGTTGCCGGTCACGTCCAGGCAGGTGCTGATGCCGGTGATCGGACAGGCCGGCAGCGCGTAGTCGTTGCTGCCGCCGATCAGGTGCTTCAGCTTGGCGTGGGTGTAGGCGGCGGTGAACTGCACGCGGTCTTCCGGCGTGATCTTGGCGGCGATCTCAGTTTCGATGCCCCACACATTGGCGCCTTCGGCGTTGTTGGTGGCCAGGCCGCGGGTGCCGTCAGGATTGGTGATCGGCGCGCTGAACTGGAAGTCCTTGAACTTCGAGTAGTACGCCGAATTGTTCATCCGTACTTTGCCGCCCAGGAAGGTCGACTTCGAACCGATCTCGTAGTTGGTCAGCGTTTCGGCGCCGTACGGACGGCCGCCGTCTTGCAGGCCGCCCGACTTGTAGCCGGTCGATACCGACGCGAACACCATATTGTTCTTGTCGATGCCGTAGGTTACGCGCGCCAGGCCGGTCAGCTTGTTGTCGCTGTAGCTGCCGCTGTTGAACGAGTAGGTGGTGAAGCCGTTGTTGCCGCCCGGGACCAGCGGATTCATCGACGGGCTCACCGCCACTTGCGGCACATCGTAGGTGGTCCAGCCGTTGCCGGTGCCGCCGATGTTCTCGCGCTTGTCCGAGGTGTAGCGGAAGCCGCCGGTCAGGTGCCACTGGTCGTTCAGGTTCCAGGTGGCCTGGCCGAAGGCCGCTTTCGAATCCACGGTTTCCTTCGGCTGGATGAAGGAACCCTGCCAGCTCACGGTGCCGGTCTCGGTGCCGTTCATGATCGGGATGTCGAAGCGGATGCCGTTGTCTTCGTTGGCATAGTACAGGCCCAGCAGCCAGTCGACTTCGCGCTTGCCGGTCGACATGATCTCCAGCTCATGGCTGTAGTTCTTGTACTTGGACCAGACGGTGTTGTTGGCCTGATAGCCGGCGTTGCCCGGGCCGCCCACGGTGGTGAAGCTGGTGGCCGGATTGGCGCCGCCATCCTGGTCGAAGGTCGAGGAACCGGTGAAGTGCGAGTAGCCGGCGATGTAGGCCAGCGCCACATCGTTGTTGACCTGGTAGTCGACGCGGCTGCGCACCGAGTTCGAATCGCGCTTGACGTTCGGCGCGGTGTCGATCAGGGCCGACCAGAAGTCCTGGCCCGGACGCTGCTGCTGCAGCAGGTTCATGTTCGGCGTGCCGCGGTCGGCGTAGTGCTCGTAGGCGATGTTCCATTTCAGGTCAGCCGACGGCTGCCACAGGAAGCTCAGGCGCACCGCGCTCTGGTCCTGGGCGTTGTACTTCTGGCCGTTGCGGATGTAGGCGTTCTCGTTGATCGGCTTGAAGGTGACCGGATTGTTCGGGTGCTTGCTGTTCCAGTCGGCGATGCCCGGCGCGGCAGCGGCCTGCTGGGCGGCCAGCGATGGGATCACCGGCGCCTGGTAGTCGACATAGCCGTCGTGCTGCTCGTGCACCACGGCCACGCGCGCGGCCATGGTGCTGCTGATCGGAATATTGAACGCGCCACGGGCGCCGATGCGGCTGTAGTTGCCGTAGCCGAGCTCGAAGTTGCCGGCGTTGCTGCCGATTTCAGGCTTGACGGTCTGCATGTTGACCGCGCCGACGGTCGAGTTACGGCCCCACAGCGTGCCTTGCGGGCCGCGCAGCACTTCAATCGCGTCCAGGTCGAACAGCAGCGCGGTCGCGCCTTCCGGACGCGGCGAGTACACGCCGTCGACAAAGCTGGCCACTTCCGGATCGGCGTACTCGGTTTTGGCCGAGTCGTTGCCGATGCCGCGCAGGGTCATGGTGATCACGCCGTGGTCGCCCTGGCCGGTGGCTGCAAAGCCCGGCACCAGGTTGACCACGTCCTGGATGGTTTGCACGTGGTTGTCATCGAGGGCGGCGGCGTTCAGGGCGGTCACGGCCACCGGGGTTTTCTGCAGCGAGGTCGAGCGCTTGGTGGCAGTCACGAACACTTCGGTGATCTTGCCGGCGTCAGCCGGTGCTGCCTGTTCCGCTGCCGGAGCGGCGGCGGCCGCTGCGGTAGCTTGGGCATCTTCAGCAGCGTGAACTACATTGGTGCCGGCCATCAGGGCAAAGATGGCCATCGAGATTGGGGACAGCAGCAAGCGCTTCCCGGACTGCGGTACGTGGACGTTCATAAGTCTCCTTTGCGTAGCGATCGCCGAGGGGGAGGAGGCGGTGCTACCATTTATCGTAGAAAACGATTTCATGTTGTGTGAAAACGATTTCATTTTAGATGAAAACGTTTTCTGTATTTGTGAAATCGATTTCATGGTACATAATCTATTCCAACAATGTCAAATTAAAAATTGTAGCAGCGTTGTAACAACGGCTATACGGAGACCATCCCCTCTATGAAAACGTTACCAAAAAATGGCGTCAAGCAAGTTCTGATCGTTGGCGGCGGCACCGCCGGCTGGCTCACCGCCTGCTTTTTAGCCAAGCAACTGGGCGCCGGCGCCGATGGCGCAGTGCAGGTCACGCTGGTGGAATCGAAGGAAATCGGCATCATCGGGGTTGGCGAAGGCACGTTCCCGTCGATCCGCGGCACCCTGGCCACCATCGGCATCGACGAAGCGCGCTTCATCCGCGAATGCAACGGCACTTTCAAGCAGGGCATCCGCTTCGACCACTGGGTGCGCGAACCGGGCGCGCCGGGCGCCGGCCACTACTTCCATCCGTTCAGCCTGCCGAGCCAGCGCCCCGGCGGCCCCGAGCTGCTGCCCTACTGGCTGCAAGGCGCGGCCGGCAAGGACGTGGCTTTTGCCGCTGCCGCCACCATGCAAAAGCGCGTGGCCGACGCCTCGCACGCACCGAAGCGCCCGAGCGACGCCGACTTCATGGGACCGCTCAACTACGCCTACCACTTCGACGCGGGCAAGTTCGCCGCCCTGCTCGCCACCCATGCGCAGTCGCTGGGCGTCCGGCATGTGCAGGCCACGGTGGAACGGGTGGCGCTGGACGAGGAAGGCGCCATCGGCGCGGTGCACACCAAGGAGGCCAGCGTGCTCACGGCAGATCTGTACATCGACTGCACCGGCTTCCGCGCCGCGCTGATCGGCGAGGCGCTGGGCACCGCGTTCCGCAACATCAACGACGTGCTGTTCGTCGACCGCGCGCTGGCAATGCAGGTGCCGTACGAACGGCACGATGCGCCGATCGCCTCCTACACCATCGCCAGCGCGCACGAAGCGGGATGGACCTGGGATATCGGCCTGCACGAACGGCGCGGCATCGGCTATGTGTATTCGAGCCACTACACCAACGATGAGCGCGCCGAGCAAGTGCTGCGCAACTACATCGGCAGGCAGGCCGACGGCCTGAATCCGCGCCAGCTCAAGCTCAACGTCGGCTACCGCGAGCAGCACTGGGTGAAGAACTGCGTGGCGGTGGGCTTGTCGGGCGGCTTCCTCGAACCGCTCGAGTCATCCGGCATCGGCCTGATTGAAACGGCGGCCTACCTGGTCAGCTACCTGTTCCCGCACGACGGCGATTTCGCACCGGTGGCCAAGACCTTCAACGACATGATGAAGGCGCGCTATGAGCGCATCGTCGATTTCGTCAAGCTGCACTACTGCCTGACGCAACGCAAGGACAACCTGTTCTGGATCGATAACGCCAACATGGCCAGCGTGCCGCAGTCGCTGCAGGACAAGCTGGCCATGTGGCGCCAGCGTGCGCCACACCGCATGGACTTCGTGGTGGACTACGAGATGTATCCGCCATCGAGCTGGCAGTATGTGCTGTACGGGATGGAGTATCCGACCGAGTTGTACGCCAACGCGAAAACGCTGCCGCGCCTGGAGGAAGCACGCCACGAGTTTGCGATGATCCAGCAAATGTCGCAGCGCGCGCTGGCCGACCTGCCGAGCCACCGCGCCATGGTCGAACACCTGGCGCAACGCGGCGAACGCAAGATCGCCTGAATGTGGGCGCACGAACAGAGTGCATAGATAGCGAGGTACATGATGGGGCTCGACCACTCAAGGAGCCATCATGCAAACTCAAACAATACAAGCAAGCCACGCGGGCATTGCTGCCGCGACCGCGCCAGACGGAGACGGCTACACTTCCGGCACCTCATGGGGCGCCATCGTGGCCGGCGCTGCCGCCGCGACCGCGCTCACCTTCATCCTGCTGATCCTCGGCGTCGGCCTCGGGCTGTCATCGGTATCGCCTTATGAGTACAACGACGCGCCGCTGGGCGCCGCCAGCGTGGCATGGATCGCCTTCATGCAGCTGGCGTCGGCCGGCATCGGCGGCTACATGGCCGGCCGCCTGCGCGTGAAATGGGCCGCCGTGCATGGCGATGAAGTCTACTTCCGCGACACCGCGCACGGCCTGCTGACGTGGGCCGTCTCCACCCTGCTGATGGTGGCGGTGGTGACGGGCGGCGTGCGCGCAGTCCTGAGCGGCGCCATCGACTCCGGCGCCGCTGTTGCCACCGCAGCCGCACCAGCCGCCGGTGACAGCGGCCGCTCCAGCACCTACTTCGCCGACATGCTGCTGCGCTCACCCAATGGCGACGTCGCCACCGACGCGCAGCGCAGCGAAATCAATCGCATCCTGCTGGCCGATCTGGCCTCCGGCAAAATCAGCAGCGACGACCGCAGCTACCTGGCGCAACTGATCGCCAAGCGTACCGGCATGGCGCAAGCCGACGCCGAACGCCGGGTCGACCAGGTCTACACCCAGGCCAAACAGGCGGCCGAACAGGCGCGCGCAGCCGCCGCCCACTCGGCGCTGTGGATGTTCGTGGCCCTGCTGCTGGGCGCCTTCATCGCCGCCGTCAGCGCGATTGCCGGCGGCCGTCACCGCGACCACGCGCGGGTTCACCTCTAAAACAAGGAGAAGAAAATGCGTTCGATACTACTCTGGATGCTCGGCGTCCCTATTCCCATCATCATCCTGATCGCCTTGATCCGCTAGCAGTTACGCAGGTTTCGCCGCCGCGCCCAACCTGGCGCTGGCGGCGATCAGCAGCATCGCGCAACCGAGACCACCGAAGGCCAGATTCAAACTGGAGGCGTGCGCCACAAAGCCGATCAGCGCCGGCCCGGCCAGGATGCCCACGTAACCGAGCGTGGTCACCGCCGCAATCGCCAGGCTGGCCGGCATCGCATGCTGGTTGCCCGCCGCGGTGAACAAAATCGGCACCACGTTGGACGCGCCCAGGCCAATCAGCACAAAGCCCGCCAGCGCCAGCGGCGCAGTCGGCGCCAGCACCGACAGGAAGAAACCGGCCGCGCCACACAAGCCGCCCAGCAGCAGCACACGCTTGCCGCCAAGTTTGCGCACCACGCGGTCGCCGCTCAGACGGCCCACCGTCATGGCAATCGCAAACGCCGCGTAACCGAGGCCGCCGCGGCTGGCGTCCAGGCCCTGCTCCGCCGTCAGCAGCAGCGCGCTCCAGTCGAGGATTGCGCCCTCGGCCAGGAAGGACAGGAAGCACAAGGCGCCAATAAAAATCACCGCGCCGTGCGGCACCACGAACAGCGGACCATCGCGGCCCGCGCCATCGGCGCCGGGCAGCAGGTAAGGCGCGGCGCCCGCCAGCGACAAGGCCACCAGCACCGAGATCACCACCGCCGATGCGGTCGGCGTCATGCCGGCCCACAGCATGGCCGCCATCAGGCCGGCACCGATAAAACCGCCGACGCTGAACAAGCCATGGAAGCCCGACATCAGCGAACCGCCGCTCTCTCGCTCGACAATCACCGCCTGCACATTCATCGCCACATCCAGCGTGCCGATCGATGCGCCGACCGCGAACAAGGTCGCGCCCAACAGCAACGCAGTCGGCGCAAACGCCAGCCCCGGCACGAACAGGCAAGTGAGCGCGCCGGACACCAGTACCACCAGGCGGCAACCAAAGCGCGCGGTCAGCAGACCGGTCACCGGCATCGCCACCAGCGAGCCGCCGCCAAGGCACAACAGCAGCAAGCCCAGTTCCGCTTCACCGAGACCGAGACGGGTTTTCGCAAACGGCACCAGCGGCGCCCAGGCCGACATGGCCAGGCCCGCTGCGAGAAAGGCGAGACGAGTGGATAAGCGCTGCTGCGGTCCGACAGAATTCATGTGTGAGCCTTCCCTGAACAAGGCCCACAGTATAGACAACAATCGCGCTTACAGTTTTTCCAGATCGAGCACCGCTTGCGCAAAGGCAGCCGGTGCCTCCTGCGGCAGGTTGTGGCCCACGCCGCCGCTGATCAGCTGGTGCTTGTACTTGCCGGTGAAGCGCTTGGCGTAGGCGGCAGGCTCCGGATGCGGCGCGCCATTGGCGTCGCCTTCCATCGTGATGGTCGGCACCGAGATGCTCGGGAACTTGGCCAGCTGCGCTTCCAGCTGCTCGTACTTTGCCTCGCTCTTTTCGAGGCCGAGGCGCCAGCGGTAGTTGGACACGGTGACCGCGGCGTGGTCGGGATTTTCCAGCGCGACGGCGCTGCGTTCGTAGGTGGCGTCATCGAACTTCCACTGCGGCGACGCCAGCTTCCAGATCAGCTTTGCAAAATCGTGGTGATTTTTTTCGTAGCCGATGCGGCCGCGCTCCGTGGCGAAGTAGAACTGATACCACCATTGCAGTTCCGCTTCCGGCGGCAAGGGCTGCTTGCCCGCCTCCTGGCTGCCGATCAGATAACCGCTGACCGACACCAGACCCTTCACCCGCTGCGGCCACAGGGCCGCGACGATATCGGCGGTGCGCGCGCCCCAGTCGTAGCCGGCCAGCGTGGCCTGGCCGATCTTCAGCGCGTCCATCAGCGCGATCACGTCCGCCGCCAGTGCGGCCGGTTCGCCGTTGCGCGGCGTGTTCGCATCGAGGAAGCGCGTGGTGCCGTAGCCGCGCAGGTGCGGCACGATCACGCGGTAGCCTTTGGCGGTCAGTTTGGGCACCACGTCAACGAAGCTGTTGATATCGTACGGCCAGCCATGCAGCAGGATCACCACCGGGCCGTTGGCCGGGCCTTCATCGACATAGCCGACATTCAGGTCGCCGGCGTTGATTTGTTTGATGGCGCTGAAGCCGGTGGGTGCGGCAGCTTGCGCCTGGCCGGCCAGTGCGGCGAAAGTGAATGCAGCGGCGGCGATGATGGTGCGGCAGGTGGTGTTCATTACGCGTCCTCCAGGATAACGGTTGAAAGGCTGGCGCCATCATTGACGCCGGCATCGAGTGCATACGGATCGACGCCGTCAAGGCAGCCGATGTTCACGCGCCACAGCAATGGATCTTTGCGCGTCTGGTGAAACGGATAAATCCCGCAGTGCTTGCAGAAGTAGTGCCTGGCCACGCGGGTGTTGAACTGGTAGAGGGTGAGCGCATCCTCGCCCTGCACGATCTTCAACTCGGCCGCCGCGAACGGCGGCGACATCAGCGCGCCCTTGCGGCGGCACAGGCTGCAATTGCAGCGCGCGGCCGGCGTCAGCGCAGTGCGCACTTCAAACTGGACGGCGCCGCAGTGGCAGGAACCGTGGTGCAGATCGTTGGACATGGTGCGCTCCTCTTGCTTAGACCAGATTGATCTCGACGTTCATATTGCCACGCGAGAGTTTCGAGTACGGGCAAGTCTGGTGCGCGCCGTCCACGATGGCTTGCGCCGTGTCGCGGTCCAGGCCCGGCAGGCTGACGTTCAGGCGCGCCTGCAGGAAATAACCGCTCTCATTGTTGACCAGATCGACTTCCGCATCGACTGCCGTTTGGGCAGGGAGCTTGACCTTCAACTGGCCAGCGGCCAGGCCCATGGCGCCGATGAAGCAGGCCGACCAGCCGGCCGCGAACAGCTGTTCCGGGTTGGTGCCGGGCGCGCTGCTGCCCGGGGCGGACAGTTGCACGTCGAGGCGGCCGTCGTCGCTGCGGGCGGCGCCATCGCGGCCGCCGGTGGTGTGGGTTTTGCCGGTGTACAGTACTTTGCTCATGGTGAACTCCTTGGTTGGGTTGTTTTATATCGCATCCGATTGAAGCGTATGCGCTGCATATTACCAGCATTTTTTGCCATGTCAAGCAGTTTCGATTAAATCGTATCCGATGTATAATCGGGACATCTACCAAAGGAGGTGCATCATGAGCAAACCGGCCACCCCGCAGTTATCGGATTTTCTGTGCTTTGCGGTGTATTCCGCCAACCTGGCGTTCGGCAAGGCCTACAAGCCTATCCTCGACAAGCTGGGCCTGACCTACACCCAGTACATCGCCATCATCGCGCTGTGGGAAGAAGATAACCAGACCGTGAGCGGACTGGGCGAGAAGCTGTTCCTCGAATCGAACACGCTGACGCCGATTCTGAAGAAGCTGGAAGCGATGGGCTACGTCCACCGCGCGCGCGACGCCGCCGACGAACGCCAGGTGCGGATCGGCCTGACGGCGGAAGGCCGCGCCCTGCGCGAAAGCGCGCTGCACATGAACCTGCGCGGCGCCACCGGCCTGACGCCGGAAGAATTCCCGGTGCTGCAAAAAGCGGTCGTCAAACTGCGCAACAACCTGGTGAAGGCGGCGCCGGGCAAAGCCTGACGCCTGGCGCTCCTGACGGCGGCACGCCGCCAGGCCCATCAGGCCAAGGCCGCCCAGTTTGAAGCGCCAAGGCGCCGAAGTGCTACTATAAAGTCTGTTAAAAGACCTTTAGAAGACCTCATCATGGATGCAATCCTGGCGCCCTCCTCAGTGGGCATTAGCGAACTGAAGGCAAATCCGACCGCCGTACTTGAAGCATCGGGCGACCAGCCGGTCGCCATCCTGAACAGGAACAAACCCGTGGGCTATCTGCTGACGGCCGAGGCGTGGGCGAAAATCCATGAAATGCTGGAAGACAGGGAGCTCCTCAAGATAGCCGAGGCCAGGATCAAGGATGGGAAGAAACCAGTCAGGGTGAAGCTGGATGACCTATAACCTCGACTTCCATCCTGACGCCCTCAAAGAGTGGCATAAGTTGGATGGGAGCATCAGAAGCCAATTCAAAAAGAAGCTGAAAGAGCGCTTGGAGCAGCCGAGAGTTCCGAAGGCGCGCATCAGCGGCGGCATCGACCTATACAAAATCAAACTGGCATCCAGTGGATACCGCCTAGTCTACAAAGTCGTTGACGACACCATCACCATTTACGTTCTATCTGCAGGAAAACGGCAAGACAGCGCCGCTTACAAGAAGGCTCTTGAGCGAGACTCATGAGAAATGACTGGAGCGGGTGAAGGGAATCGAACCCTCGTATGAAGCTTGGGAAGCTGCCGTTCTACCATTGAACTACACCCGCGTGCATCGCATTCTATGCGGCTTTCATCGCTGTTGGCAACCTTGAATGACAAAAGCCCCAGGCGGGGCTTTTGATCGAGCATGCCGGGCGCGTGGCCTGGCGAGGGAATTACTTGGCGGCGCGGCGGCGGGCGACCAAGCCGATCAGGCCCAGGCCTGCCAGCAGCATGGCGTAGGTTTCTGGTTCCGGCACTGGCGTCATTTGCGTGAACTTGACCGAACCACCAGCGGCGGTCACCGAGTTGACGTGCAGCTGGAAGGCGCTGAAGTCGGTCAGTTTGGTGTTCTTGAAGGTCCAGGTAGCGACTTCGCCATCGGTAAAGCGGCCAGTGTTGTTGGCGGTCTTGAAGTTAATCGCGGTGGCGCTGACGTCTTTGAACGCGATGGTGCCGCTGGTCGCCGAATAGTCGACCGGCTTGGCGGTCTTGGTGTCGGTAAACGACAGGCCGAAGATGAATGGATTGCGCGAATTGAGCGCGTTGTCCCAGTCAGCGGACAAGGTCCATACCGTGTTGTTGCCCACTTCGGTGATGGTCAGGTGCGCCATGTCCTGGTTGGCGAAAACGGACGGTTGGTTGCTGGTGCCCAGAACGATGGTTTCAGTGGCGGCGAAGGCAGCTGGCGCCGTAGCCATTGCAGCGGCAAAAGCACAAGCGGCGATAGAGATTTTCGACAATTTCACGGTAATCCTCGTTTTGGTGGTGACGGGCAACATCAATTTAGTGAGGCAACTATACCAGAACAATTGTAGTGCGAGAATTTTTATTTTAAAAAAAATAATTATAGTGTCTCAATGGAAATCTTCCGTTGTAAAAAAACACGAGGCTAGTGATCGTCCGGGTCCGACCACAGCGCCATGTACAGCTCCGAACGGTTGAGGAGGTTTTTGTCCATCTCGGGCAAGCGGTCCTTGGGCGGCTGCAAGCGATGCTGGTTGAAGGCGCTGTAGCCGAGTGCCATGCGGCCGCCGGTGACCTGGTAGCCGGTGAATTCCAGGATCGACGGCATCAGGTCGAAGTGCAGCAGCTGCTGGCGGTTCGGCACCGGCATGTCTTGCGAGATGAAGCGGTTGAAGATGGTGCGGTCCGGCAGTTGCGACAGCTTCGGCGTTGCCGGATTCTTGCGCGACAGGTGGTCGCCCAGGATCACGATGTTGGTGTCTTCGAGGTAGCCGTTGTCGCGCGCATAGCGCACGAAGTCCGCCACCTCGGCCGCAGTGCATGACACCACGCCTTCAAATCCGCTGTAGCCGCGCTGCGCGCATTGCGCCGACAAGTGTCCTTCCGGTTCGTGCGTATCCACGGTCAGCAAAGTCAGATTGAATTTCTGCTTCGACGCCGACAGCTCGCGCAGCCTGGTCTTGGCGCGGCTGAACAAGTCGGCGTCGTACAAACCCCAGCCATTCATGTCGCGCGCCAGCGCGCCGCTCTTCAGCCATTCCTCCCTGCCATACACTTCGTGATAGTGGTGCTGGCTGAGGAATTTGTCCTTGCCCGCAAAAGCGGTCGAGGCGCCGCCCATGAACACATTGCGGTAGCCGCGCGCGGCCAGCAAGTCGGTCAGGCACACCGCGTTCTTGAGGAAGGAATTCATCACCTGCCCCTGCGTATTGCCGTCGAAGATGGTCATGCGCTCCAGCGGCACGCCGCACTGCGTGGCCACGATGGCGGCGATGGTCCAGCCGGTGCCCGGCACTTGCTGGTAGTCGTTGAAGCTCGTGCCCTGCAAGCCGTTGAGCGGCGCCAGCAAGTCGCGGCCGAAAACCGGTTTGCTGCTGTAGCCCTGCTCCAGGCTTTCGACGTAAATCAGGATCAGGTTTTTCGGTTTCTGCTCCAGCACAGAAACCGCTTCCGGACGAACGTAGTTGGCGCCGAAATAGTCGGGACCGAAATCGGCTGTTACATACTTAAAGGCCGAGACATCGCACATCCAGAACGTGGTCGCGCCAAACACCAGCAGCTGCGGCAACCAGCGATGCAGGCGATAGCACAGCCCATGGCAACGCTGCGGCGCGCGCGCGATCGCGACACGCAGCCGCGCTTCGAGGTAGAACATCAGCGCCAGCAACAGCAGCGGCGCCAGCACGCACCAGCGCACGAAGCGCCAAGTGACGGCCGGGTCGACCGTGTCCATCAGCTCGACGCCGAAGTTCATGTGGTAGACGATCTGGTTCAGTTCCGGCTGGCCGAACGAGCGATGGATCCAGTAGCTGAAGCAGAACAGGAAGATCGCCAGTAGATACAGGCAGCTGCGCAGCAGGCGTGAACGGAGAGATGTTTTCATGACCACATCTTCGCTACCCAACTTGTCTGCAAAGTTGCAGTGCGCGGCCGTTTTGTATCGTAGTGTTGTGCGGCGCTTACATAGATTTACGTCGCCACTTGATGCACAATGTCCGGGCCTCTTTTGACGATAAGGACTTGATATGAAAGTAGTTTTAGGATTGAGCGTGGCGCTGGCACTGGCCGCGCCGCTGGCTTCCGCACAGGCCCCCGCCGATCCGGTTGCGGTGCTGGTCAAACAGCTGGAACTGGAGAAGTACAAGGCCACCATCAAGAGCCTGACCAGGTTCGGCGACCGCCGCCAGGGTACCGAGCGCAATCGCCAGGCGCTGGACTGGATCGAGGCGCAACTCAAGTCCTACGGCTGCACCAACACCGAACGTTTGCAATATCAATTTACACAGCTGGCACCGGGCGAGCCAGCACCGAAGCGTGCCCCCGGCATTCCGAGCGGCGGCGCCGGCGGTCCTCCGGGCCAGGGCGGCAGCACGCTGTTCGGCAATCGCATCCCGACCGGCGTGAACACCGATCCGCTGCGCCAGCCCGATGAGCGCCTGCGCGCGCTGAACGCCGAGCAGACACCGGTCGGCACCTCGCTGCGCGAGAACGTCTACTGCACCAAGGTCGGCACCACGCATCCGGAAGAGATGTACATCGTCAGCGCCCACATGGACGGCATTGGCTTCGGCGAGGCGGCCAACGACGACGGCTCCGGCACCGCGCTGGTGATGGAGCTGGCGCGCATCTTCAGCATGCCGGGCGTGGAGACCGATCGCTCGATCCGCTTCATTTTGTGGAATAACGAGGAGACGGGCCTGAATGGCGCCGCCGCCTACGTCGAGCAGCGCAAGAATTTGCAGGGCATCGAATCGCCGAAAGGCTCGGGCAAATATCCGGAGCCGAAGTGGCTGGGCATGATCCAGCACGACATGATGATGTACGACCATGGCATGCCGATTCCAAAAGTGGGCGCGGACGGCAAGACCTACTACGTGTCGCCGCCGGAGCAGCGCCTCGAGGCGGACGTCAACATCGAGTACCAGTCGGTGTCGAAACAGGCAGAGGGTTCGGCCAAGCTGGCATGGGCCTTCCGCGCCGCCAACGACAAGTACGCGACCAACTACCCTGCCGCCGTCGGCTTCCATATGACGAACACCGATTCGACCCCATTCATGGACCTGGTGCCGTCGATCTCGCTGCGCGAGAACGAGCGCGGACAGCAGATCGGCGCCGGCTGGAATCCGAACTGGCACCAGCCGACCGACAACTACGACACCTACTCCGACAAGGACTTCCTGCTTGGCCTGAACGCGGCGCAGACAACGCTGGCCGGGGTGGCGCAGCTGGCCGGGGTCCGCATCAAGAAGTAAGCGCCTGCAGCACGATATCGTGCAGGCGCTGAGCCGGCGGACTGAGTTCCGCTTCGGCGCGATGCAGGCGCAGGCCGACTTCGGGCAGCGGCGGCAGCCACGCCGCATCCTGCGCGTCGAGCGCGCGCAGCGATGGCGGCAGGCCCATGTCGGTACGCACGGTCAGGCCCAGTCCCGCCGCTGCCGCCGCCCACACGCCCGACAATCCTGGACTGGTGAATGCGATGCGCCATGCGATGCCTGCCTGGTCCAGCGCACGGGTGGCGGCGCTGCGCATGATGCAGGGCGCATCCATCATCACCAGCGGCAGCGGCTCATGTACATTGCGTGCATTGCCATCCAGCGCCAGCCGCGCTGCATCGGCCGGGCCGATCCAGCGCATTGGCAGGCGGCCCACGTCCACCGCATGCGGCGCAGGCACACCGTTGTCCCAGGCCAGCGCCAGATCGAGCTTGCCGCCCTCCAGCAGTTCCATCAATTCCGAATTGCGCGCCACCCGCGCTTCGATCCGCACTTGCGGATGTACGCGGGTGTACCGGCCCAGCACCTCGGTCAGCATTTGCTCGCCGAAGTCCTGCTGGATGCCGAGCCGCACGCTGCCCGCCAGCTCGGCGCCGCGCACGGCGCTTGCCGCTTCGTCGTTCAGCTCCAGCAGGCGGCGCGCGTAGCCGAGCAGCGATTCGCCGGCCGGCGTGGTGGCCATGCCGCGCCCTTCCTTACGCAGCACCGGCATGCCGAGTTGGTCTTCCAGCTTTTTCAGCCGCGCGCTGACGGCGGAGGTGGAGCGTCCCAGCCGGTCCGCCGCCTTGGCAAAGCTGCCCATGTCGACGCCGGTGACGAAGGTGCGCAGGACGTCGAGGTCAAAAGTGATACGTCGCATAACCATCCCGATTTTTCGAACTATCGATCAAAATATTCCTGATTTTCAGGATCAATTTAGACGTGTATCGTGTCACTGTCAAATCAAACAAGGAGGTCATCATGCCTATGAGCCGTATCTCGCTATTGAAAGGGAAGTCGCCTGAATACATCCGCGCGCTGGGCGACAGTTTGCAACGGGCGATGGAAGAGTCGTTCAATGTGCCGAAGAACGACCGCTTCCAGCTGGTGCACCAGCACGAGCCGTACGAGATGATGTTCGACCGTACTTACGAGGGTGGCCCCCGTTCAGATGATTTTGTGCTGATCACCATCACCATCGGCAAGCCTCGCAGCACGGAGATGAAGCAGGCGTTTTATCAGCACCTGGTTGGATTGCTGGCCGAATCGCCGGGCTTGCGGCCGGAGGATGTGATGGTGGTGATATCGTCATCGCAGGGTGATGACTGGTCGTTTGGCGGTGGCCGTCCTGCCGCATCGCTGCTGGGAGCGCGGTCGTGATCGCGATGCAGTACAGCTTCGTGCTGCCGGCCGATTACGACATGGGCGTGATCCGCGAACGCATCGCGGTGAAGGGGCCGTTGCTGGATGATTTGCCGGGATTGGTCTTCAAGGCGTATCTGCATGCGGAGCAGCCGGAACATGCATATGCGCCGTTTTATTTGTGGCGCGATGAAGAGGCCATGCATGGCTTTCTGAACGGGCCGGCGTTTGCCGGTGTGGCGCGAGCGTTTGGCTGGCCGTCGGTGAAGACGTGGACGCCGTGGCATGCCACCGTTGGCGATGAAGTGCGGCAGGCACGGTTTGCGACGCGCAGTGGCGCGGTGATTGCGCCGTATAGTGAGTTGTCGGAACTGCGTCTGCAGGAAGAGGCGACTGCGCGGCAGGCGCTGGCGCAGGGCGCGCTGGCGGTGGTGATCGGCTTCGAGCCGGTGACGTGGACCATCACGCGCATATGCCTGTGGCGCGATGTGCCGCCGATGGCTGCGGGCGAGCAGCGCTACGACGTCGGCCACGTGTCCGCGCCAGGCAAGGCGGCGTAGCGGCGTAGCGGCGCGAGGCCCGGCGACGCGCGCGTACCGGCGGCTGGCGGCTGGCGGCTGGCGGCTGGCGGGGCTAGCGGAGCAGCAGCAAGGCTTGCTGCGGCAGGGCGTTGGCCTGGGCGACAATGGAGGCGCCGGCGGCGCGCAAGATCTGGCTGCGGGTCAGCTGCGCCGCTTCGTCGGCATAGTCGGCGTCGAGAATGCGCGAGCGCGCGGCCGACAGGTTTTCGACCGCGTTACTGGCGTTGCTGGCCGCAGCGGTCAAACGGTTCATGTCCGCGCCCAGCAGCGCGCGCACTTCGTTCACCTGATTCAGTTTACCGTCGAGATAATCCAGCGCGTCGCTGGCGCCGGAGTAGGTCGACAAATCCATCGGCGGCTCTCCCGGCGTGTACACACTGCGCGACTGATAGTCCGGCGCACCAAGGCGCACCGACGCCTGCGCCCCTGCGGCCAGCCCCGCCTGCCCCGGATTGTTCCCGCCGATCTTCATGCTGTGCGCGCCGGAGCGCGGCGCTTCGCTGACCGTCACCGTGCCCTTGTGCGCGCCGCCGCCCAGGCCGAGCGAACCCAGTGCACCGGCCACCGCTTCCGACAGCACAATATCGCGGCCGTCAACGGAAGTCAGCGTCAGCGTGCTGCCGCTGGCGCTGGCCGTGACGCCGCTGGTGCCGGACGTCGCGCTGATCGCCCCGGCCGCATTGGCCGCGCGCGCCGCCGCCGTGCCGCCGCCGATCGCGCCCACATCCACGCCATTGACCGAGAACGACGCCGCCCCCAGCGCGCCGCCGATACTGACGCCGCCATCGAAGGTATTGGCGGCGGTAGCCGAGACGTTGTGAATATTGGCCAGATTGATCGCCGCCGCCACCGCATACGCGCTATCCGCCGTCTGCCCGGCCTGCGCGCCGGCCGACGACGCGCCCACCGCCGCGTTGTTGATCACCAGGTCACCGTAGTTGATCGCGCCCAGCACCGCCGTGCCCACCGCCGTCGACTGCTGCGGCGCCACGTCCACCAGGCCGGTCGAATAGCCTTGCGTGATCACCGCGCGCGGGATCATCAGCTGCATGATCTGCCCGGCCTCCGCCCCCACCTGCAGCTGCTGCGAGAACGACCCATCCAGCAGCCGCTGGTCGTTGAAGCGCGCGCCGTCGACGATATCGGCATTGGCCGCCACCAGCGCGTTCACCTCGTTCTGGATGGCTGTCCGGTCAAGCTTGCTGTTCGTATCATTCGCTGCCTGCACCGCCAGCTCGCGCATACGCTGGTAATTCTCGTTGAGCTGCCCGGCCGCGCCATCCGCCACCTGCAGTGCCGAAATGCCATCGTTGATATTTTGATTCGCCCGCCGCAGCCCATTGATCTGTGACGTCATGCGCGAACTGATCGCCTGCCCCGCCGCATCGTCGCGCGCGGAATTGATCCGCTGCCCGCTCGACATGCGCTGCAAATGCACGGCCATATCCTCGCCCGAGCGCGTCAAACTGCGCTGGGCGTTCAAGGATGTGATGTTCGTGTTGATCTGCATGGGCGGCCGTCGTCGCGGGCGCGAAATTGCGCCCGTCGTCTAAATAACGGCTACACAGATAGGAACTTGAAAGAAGGTTACGCGTTTAACCTGGCAACAGCTCCATGCGCTCGCGCACCTGCGCCAGCTGCACCGGATCCATGCGGCTGGCCGCATTTGGCAGGTAGCGCGCGGCGGCGTTGTAGCCGGCGCGTTCCGCCATCGTCAGCCACATCCAGGCCTGCGCGGCGTCCGAACGCACGCCCTGCCCGGCCAGGAACATCAGGCCCAGATTGAACTGCGCCCGCGTGTGGCCTTGCGAGGCCGCCTGCAGATACCAGTGATGCGCCTGGGCGTAATCCTGCGCCACGCCAAGGCCATTGTCGTAGCGCAGGCCGAGCGCGAACTGCGCCTGCGTGTGGCCCTGCTCCGCCGCCTTGTGATACCAGTGGTGCGCTTGCCTGCAGTCGGGCTGCGGGCCATCGTCGTTGTCGTACAAGAGGCCAAGGCTGTACTGGGCCGCCACATAATCCTGCTCGGCGGCGCGGCGATACCAGCCCATCGCCTTGCGGTAATCCTGCGGCACGCCGCGTCCCGTTTCGTAGCGCAGGCCAAGGTCGAACTGCGCGCGCAGGTGGCCCTGGTCGGCCGCCTTGCGATACCAGAAAATCGCTTCCTGATGATCGGCCACCACGCCGTGGCCGGCGTCGTACAGCAAGCCAAGGTGATACTGCGCGCCGGGGAAGCCCTGCTCCGCCGCCTTGCGATACCAGAAATGCGCCTGCTCGTAATCCTGCTCCACGCCCTGTCCGTGGTCGTAGCGCAGGCCGAGGTTATTCTGCGCCGCCGCGTGGCCCTGTTCGGCCGCCTTGCGATACCAGTCCAGCGCCTTCTGCTCATCGCGCGGCACGCCCTGGCCGTTATCGTAGATCAGGCCCAGATTGAACTGCGAGCTGGCGTGATCCTGCTCCGCCGCGCGGCGATACCACAGGATGGCCTTCTGCGAATCCTGCGCAATGCCGTCGCCTTTGTCGAAGCGCAGCGCGAGGTTGAACTGCGCCGGCGCATAACCCTGGTCGGCCGCCTTGCGATACCACGACATGGCCTGCCCCACATCCTGCGGCACGCCCTGCCCATTGTCGTAACGCAGGCCGAGATTGAACTGCGCGCGCGCATAGCCCTGCTCCGCCGCCTTGCGATACCAGAAGATGGCCTGCTTGAAGTCCTGCGGCACGCCCTTGCCGGTGTCGTACATCATGCCGAGATTATTCTGCGCGCCGGCGTCCCCCTGCTCGGCGGCCTTGCTGAACCAGTACATGGCCTGCTGCGTGTCGTTCGGCACGCCCTGGCCTTTGGCGTACAGCCAGCCCAGGTTGTACTGCGCGGCCGCGTAGCCCTGCTCCGCCGCCAGCCGATACCAGGCCGCCGCTTCTTCGAAATTCTGCTCGACGCCCTGGCCCTTCTGGTACATCACGCCGAGGTTGTACTGCGCGTGTTCGAGACCGGCCTGCGCGGCCTGGCGATACCAGACCACCGCCAGCTCGAAGCTCTGCGCCACGCCCTGCCCATTGAAGTACATGAAGCCCAGGCTATGCTGGGCATTGGCGACACCGCGTTCTGCCAGTCCCTTGACGCGTAGGAATTCAGCTGTGTAAGTACTGCCGTTGTTCGCGTCGGCTTCGTTGGGACTGTATTTCGTCATGCTGTGTTATCAGGCTTGGATCGCAATCATCGCCGGTTGTTGTTCTTCGACGGTGGCGGGCACCGCGTGCAGCACAGCGACCGATGGCGACGACCGGCGGTTCTGCTCTTGCAATACATCGATAAAGCTCGCCAGCGAAATCGGGCGATGGTACAGGTAGCCCTGCATGGTGGTGCAACCGTTGGCTTCCAGGTAGCGCGCCTGCACTTCGGTCTCCACGCCTTCCGCCACCAGGTGCAGGCCGAGGCCACGCGCGATGGAGATGATCGCCAGGATGACCGGATAATGGCCGTTCTCGTCGTGGATCTCCTTGACGAACGACTGGTCGATCTTGATGGTATGGATCGGGAAGCGGTGCAGGTAAGCCAGCGACGAGTAGCCGGTGCCGAAATCGTCAATCGCCACCGACACGCCCAGCTGGCACAACTTGTTCAGCTGTTCAATCGCATACTGCGGATTGCGGATGCAGATGTTCTCGGTGATCTCGACTTCGATCTGCGCCGGCGAAATGCCGTAGCGCGTGAGCGCGCCGCGCATCTTCTCGAAGAAGTCGCCCCGGTCCAGATATTGCGGCGACAGGTTGAGCGACAGGCGCAGCGCCTCGCCGCCATGCGCATTCCACTGCAGCAGGTCGCGGCACAGCGCGCCCAGCATCCAGTCGGAGATCGGCAGCATCAGGCCATTCTCTTCGGCGAACGGCAGGAACTCGCCGGCCGACAGCAGGCCGCGCTGCGGATGGTTCCAGCGCATCAGGCCTTCGGCGCCGATGATGCGGCCCGTGGCCACGTCAACTTGCGGTTGGTAGTACATTTCCAGTTCGTTGTGCTCGAGCGCCTTGCGCAGCGCCTGCTCCAGCGCGATCTTCTGGTGCGACACATCCAGCATCGAGTTGTGATAGAAGCTGTGGCCATTCTTGCCCAGCGCCTTCACCTGATACATGGCGATATCCGCATGGCGCAGCAGTTCGTCGATGGTTTCGCCGTCGCCCGGATAGATAGCGATACCAATCGATGCAGAGATGTGCACCTGGTGGCCGTCCAGGTCGAACGGGCGTTGCAGGCTTTCGAGGAACTTGTCGGCGATGGCCTTGGCGTCCGCGCGGTCGCGCAGTTCGGGCAGCACGATGGTGAATTCGTCGCCGCCCTGGCGCGCCAGCGTATCGCCGCGGCGCAGGCAGTCCTTCAGGCGTTGCGCCGCCTGCTGCAGCAGCTCGTCGCCCTTGACGTGGCCCAGCGTATCGTTCACCAGCTTGAAGCGGTCAAGGTCGACGAACATGACCGCCAACTCGGTCAGCTTGCGCTTGGCCTGGATCACGGCAAGGCCAAGGCGGTCCTTGAACAGCATGCGGTTCGGCAGGTCGGTCAGGATATCGTGATACGCCTGGTACGAAATCACTTCCTCAGCGCGCTTGCGGTCCGTGATATCGCGCGCCACACCGTAGGTGCCGAAGAACTCGCGCGTCTTCACTTCGTGGTCCGGGATGTGCATGCCGATCGCGTTGAGCGAAATCGTCATCAGCGTGTTATTGAAGGTGCGCTCGATGCCGCCGCCGGCGCCGGTGCCGGGATTGCACTTCAACCGCAGCTCGACGTTGCGCGAGGCGCGTTCATCGACGCGGCGCTCATTGAAGGCGTAGCGTGCGCGCTCCTGGTCCTCGTCGTGTACCAGCACCGAGTAGTGCTTGCCGATCAGCTCTTCGCGGGTAAAGCCCAGCAGCTGCGTCACGCGGTCGTTCACGAAGGTGAACTTGCCCTCGTGGTTCAGGGTGTAGATGATGTCGGGCGAGGAGTCCACCAGATAGCGGTACATCTTCTCCGAGTTTTCCAGCTTCGACGCGATACGCTCATTGTCGATGGCGAGGCGGCGCTTCTGCAGCGCGTTCTCCACCGTCTTGAGCAGCTCCTCGCGGCTGTACGGCTTGCGCAGGTAATCGTAGGCGCCGCGTTTGAGCGCGCCGATGGCCGCCTCGATGCCGACGTCGCCGCTCATCACGATCACGTCGCCGTCGATCTCGCGCGCGTTGATGTAGTCCATGATCTCGTGGCCGCTCATGTCGGGCAGGCGCAGGTCGAGCAGGATCAGATCGAATTTCAGTTTGGTCAGCTGGGCCAGCGCTTCGCTGCCGCAGGTGGCGGTCACCAAGTGGTAGTCCTTGTCGCGCAGCAGTTCGTACAGCGATGAGAGCAATCGGGGCTCGTCATCTACCAGCAGCAGGCGCGGACGGTTATCGTTGGACAGGGGTTCGACGGGGGCGAGGTCGACAGGGTTCAGGTTCATCATGGCCTTAAGCGGAATCCATCACCCGCGTGTTCACGCTGGCGACTTGGCTGGTACTGCCTTTGGCGGGCAGCAGGATTTCAAAGGTAGTACCCGTTTTGCCGGAACGGCAGGTAATCAGGCCTTGCATTTTCTTGACCAAGCTATGGACGATGGACAGTCCCAGCCCGTGGTTGGCCCCTTCCTTGCTGCTGCGCACAGGCGAGAACAAGTTGGCCAGCACGTCGGCCGACAGACCCGGACCGGTGTCGCTGACCACCAGTTCCAGATACAGCTTGCGCTCACGATTAACGTGACCGCGGTTCGAAATCTCGATCTGGCCGCCGTCGCCCAATGCTTCAACAGCGTTCTTGATCAGGTTCACCAGGATTTGCTTGAGCAGGTCGGCGTCGCCGTCGATTTCGGCCGGTTCCTCCTGCATGCGCACCACGATCTGCACCGAGGCCGGCACGAACTCGGTGGCGCGGAACAGGCGCAGCACGTCGTCCACCACCTTGCCCACATCGGTGGTGCGCGAGGTCTCGGTCGGCTGCAGATCGGCCAGGCCGTTAATCAGCTGGCCGACGCGGTCGATCTCCTCGTTCAGGATCGACATCTCGCCCACCACCGGCTCACGCTTGGCCAGCTTGCCGTCGAGGACAGACAGGTAGTTCTTGATGATCGACAGCGGGTTATTCACCTCATGCACCACGCGGCGCGAGGCTTCGCGATACTCTTCCGCCACATGCGCGATCTGGCGCTTGGCGTGACCGCGTTCGCTGATCGCGGTTTCCAGCGAGGCAGCGGCCTGGGTGCCGAACGACTGCAGGAAGCGCTCGCGCTTTTGCACATGCGGCATCTGCCAGGCCGGCAGGCCGCCGATCAGCACACCGAGGCAGCGCTGGTTGGCCACCAGCGGCAGGCACACCATGCTCTCGCTGCCGAGGATGCGGAACAGCTGCTCTTCCGCCACGTTCAGCGGCTGGCCTTCGCGGCTGACGTAGGCGAGCTTGCGCTCCAGCGCCGACTGCGCGACCGGGCCGCCTTTATTCAGCGGGATGACGAATTCGGCCAGCCGTTGCTGGTGGTCGCCGGCGGCCATGCCGTGCAGCGCGTGTCCGGTCGGGTTCTCCAGCAGGAGGACAGCGTTTTCAAAATCGAACAGGATGCGCGCCGAGCGGGTGATGGCTTCCAGCAGGCCCGCCTCGCCGTGCTGGCGCGCGAAAGTCTGGCCCATCTCGGACACCAGCATGATGTTGCGTACTTCTTCCGACAGACGTTGCTGCACCGGGTCCACCAGCGGCGGCGCATACGCAGCCGGGGCCACGATATCGTCCGCGCCTGCCAAATCGATGCCGAGGTAGTCGGCCGATTTCGCCACCTGGCGCGCGGCGTTCTTGATAATCAGTTCCAGCTGCGCGCTATCGAGGTTGCACAGGCGCGCCGATTCGGCGATGGCCTGTTCCTGGTCGTCATGGCAGCACAACAGGTGCGCCAGGCGCACCATGCGGATCAGCGGATGCGCTGCTTCCAGGCGCGTGATTGGCTCGTGGTGATACAGCACGCTGTCGGCCAGGAAGGAGTCCAGGTTCCAGCGCTCGATCAGCCAGGCGCCCGCTTCCGAGTGGGTGATTTGCAGCGTGCGCTGTTCGACCGCGCACAAGTCTTCGTCGTCGCGCGCGGTGAAGTTGAAGGCGTATTCTTTCGGCGCGGTCGCCAGCAGGGCGAGGCGGCCGACGTTGTGCAGCAGGCCGGCGAGATAAGCTTCCTCGACGTGCGGGTACTCCATCTGCTTGGCGATGTCGCGCGCGATGACGGCGGTGGTGAGCGAGCCTTTCCAGAAGCCGCGCAGGTCGGTGCTGCCCGAATGGGGGAAGCTATTGAACGTTTGGAATACCGATTCGCTGATCACCAGCGTCTTGATCATGTCGGTGCCGAGCGACACCAGCGATTGTTCGAGGCCCACGGTGCGCGGGTTGCGGTGATAGGCCGAGCTATTGGCGACGGTCAGGATTTTGCTGGTCATCGCCGCGTCCTTGGCGATCAGCGCGGCGAGTTCCGGCATGCCGGCGTCGTCAGCCTGCAAGTGCTCAATCAACTTGATGAGTATCTGCGGCATGGCCGGCAGACGGGCAATCAGCAGTCGATTGCGAATATCATGGTCAGATTGTTGATGCATCGTATCAAGCATTGCCGCCAATAGACATCGATCAGGGGGCGGAACTCAACGGCCAAATTCCGCAAACGTAGGCTACATGCGCTTCTCCGGCGTTTTTTGGGCCAGGAAACATTGCCTTAAAAAATTATGTTATCACAAAGACTGATAATAACTTAACAGCAAGGAAAATTTCTTTCTAAACTAAGCCAATTTCCTGCCGTTAATGATTATCGGTCTTGATAGCGCGATAATATGCTCCGGTAATAGCGCGACGTCAACCACAAAACGAGAGCAGAGGTACTAAACACCGCCTGTCCTGCGGCTAACCACAATGCCGAGTGTGATAGGACCGGCGCAATCACCCCGGCCACGATGGCGCCCAGCAGCGTCACCGCGAATGACTGGCACGAAGCCACCGTGCCGCGAATGTGCGGGAACAGATCCAGCGCCAGCAAGGTCGCCCCCGGCGCCACCACCGACATGCCGAAGGTATAAAACAGCATCGGCGCCACCGTCCACGGCAGCGCCGGCGGCAGGAACAGGTGGTAAATCAGGTTGAACAGCGAAGCCGCCAGCAGGAAGCAGAAGCCGATGCCGATCTGTCGCGAAAATGTCATTTTCCCGGCCATGCGGTTGGCCGCCAGCGCGCCGAGGAACACCCCGCCCACCGATGGAATGAACAGCCAGCCGAATTGCGAGGCGCCCAGGTGCAGCTGCTCGGGCAGGAATATTGGCGCGGCCGAGATGTAGACAAACAGGCCGGCAAAGTTCAAGGCCAGCACGCCGGTCTTGAAGTGGAACAGCGGCGAGCGCAGGATCTCGCCGTAGTTCCGCACCAGGAAGCGCGGGTTGAACGGATGGCGTTTTTCCGGCGGCAGGGTTTCCGGCAGGCGGCGGTAGCAGAAGATGAACAGCAGGATGCTGTAGGCCAGCAGCGACAGGAAGATCGAGCGCCAGTCGAACAGCGTGACGATCCAGCCGCCGAGGATGGGCGCGATGGCCGGCGCGATCGAGAAGATCATCGTCACCATCGACAGCAGCCGGGCGGCGGCGGCGTCGGCATACAGGTCGCGGATGATGGCGCGGCCCACCACCACGCCGGCGCCGGCCGACACGCCCTGCATGATGCGGAACACCCACAGGTAATGCACCGTGTGCGCGGCGGCGCAGCCCAGCGTGCCGATCGCGAACATGGCCAGCGAGACCAGGATCACGTTGCGGCGGCCGAAGGCGTCCGACAGCGCGCCATGCCACAGCACCATGCCGGCGAAGGCCAGCATGTAGAAGGTCAGGCTTTGCTGAACTTCGATTGGTGTGGCGTGCAGCGTGGACTGGATGTTGGGGAAGGCGGGGAGATAAGCGTCGATCGAGAACGGGCCGAGCATCGACAGGCCGGCCAGCATAACGGCGAGGGCGGCGGCGGTGAGCGGCTTGCGGTGCGGCGGCTCGGGCGGCGGGACGTCTTCGATGGTGTCCTGGTCAGGCAGGTCGGCGGGCGGCGTGGGCAGCATAAATCGTTTTCCTTATTGAACGACGACGCTGCCCGGCCGGCCTCGCGGCAGGGCAGCGAGGCCGATACTGCTTACTCTTTTGGCTTGGCGGCTTCGCGGCGGTTGAAACCCGCCACCATATCGAAGCGGAACAGACGGCATTCCAGCGCGCCGTTGAAGAACGGCGTCTTGCGCGCTTCCTTCAAACGCAGCAGCTTGGGCACGCCCAGATCCGCCGTGAACAGGAACACCGTCCAGCCGGCAAAGCGCTGTTTCAGCGTGCTGCTGAAATCCGCATAGAAGCTGTTGGCCAATTCATCCTGCTCCAGCGAGCTGTCGCCGCGCACGCCGATACGTTCGCCGTACGGAGGATTGGTCAGCAGGATGCCCGGCTCCTTGGTCGGCGCCTGCACCTGCTGCGCCTCGATCTGCTTCAGCGGCACGTCGAACAGAATGCCTGCGCTGCGCAGATTGTGGCGCGCCATCGCCACCATGTCGCCCGAAATATCGGAACCGAAAATGGTCGGCTCGGCCGGCAGCGGATTGGGCTTGATCGCGGCCTTCATGTCCTGCCACGGCTGCGGGTCGAAATCGTGGAACTTCTCGAACGCGAAGCGGCGGCGCGCGCCCGGCGGCACACCCTGCACCATCTGCGCGGCTTCGCACAGGATAGTGCCGGAACCGCACATCGGGTCGAACAGCGGCATGCCCGGCTTCCAGCCCGCCACGCGCAGCAGGCCGGCGGCCAGGTTTTCGCGCAGCGGCGCATCGCCGGTCTCGGTACGCCAGCCGCGCTTGAACAGCGCCTCGCCCGAGGTATCCAGATACACGATGAACTGGTGCGCATCGACAAAGCCGAAGATGCGCATGTCCGGTTCCTTGGTATCGACCGAAGGACGCTTTTTATACTGATCGAGGAAGCGGTCGCAGATCGCGTCTTTGATCTTCAGCGTGGTGAACTCCAGGCTTTTCAGCGGCGACTTCACCGCCGTCAGGTCGACGCGGATGGTGTGATCGTAGCCGAACCACTCTTCCCAAGGCTGCGCCAGGGTCAGGTCGTAGATATCGTTCTCGTTCTTGTAGCCGCCGGCGGCCATGCGCATCAGCACGCGCGACGCAATGCGCGAGTGCAGATTGATGCGATACGAATCTTCGAGATCGCCGGAAGCGTGTACGCCGCCCGGCACCTCGTTGTGCACCTTCATGGTGGTGCTCTGTTGCGCGATTTCGCGCAGTTCTTCGGCTAGTGCCGCTTCCATGCCGCGCGGGCATGGGCAAAAGAAGGATGCCATAGGTGTACCTTTTGTCCGTTAAAAAATCTACGCCGCCCCAACGCGGAGCAGCGATACTTACTTCTGCATGGCGCGTTCCAGGAAATCCAGTCGATCCTGGCCCCAGAAATTTTCGCCATCCAGCACATACCACGGCGAACCGAACACGCTGGCGGCGTTCGCTTCGGCCGTATTATTGTCATACTCGGCCTGCACGCTGGCCGTCTGCGCCGACGCCACCAGCGCGCGGCCATCGAGGTTGCAGCCTCCGGCGACCAGCACCAGCGTGGCCTCGTCGCCGATATTCCGGTCCTCCGCCCACAGCGCGCGCATGATGGCGCCGGCCAGGGTCAGCGCCACGTCGCTGCCGTATGACAGGCGTGCCGCCACGATCATGCGGTTCGCCAGTTCCGGCGACACCGGGAAAAACTGCGGCTGCGGCTTGAGCGGAATCCCGAGGAACTCCGACCAGCGCGCCAGTTCCACCAGCCTGTAGGCCTGGCGTTGCGGCGCGCGCTTGGCCAGCGGCAGGCCGCCCGACACGCCGAACACGTTCGACAAATCACACGGCTTGATTTCGATCTGCACGCCATGCCTGGCCGCCATCGCGACCAGGCGTTCGTGCCCGAGGTAGGCCCATGGCGAGTGTGCAGCAAAAAAGTACTGGCAAACTTTGCTCATGGTGCGCTCCTCAGAAAGGCTTCACGACAACCAGAATCAGGATTGCCAGCATGATGAACACTGGCAGTTCGTTAAATACGCGGAACCACTTGTGGCTACGTTTGTTTTCACCGCGCTCGAAGCGCTTGAGGATGCCGCCGCACATGTGGTGATAGCCGATCACCAGCACCACAAGGGTCAGTTTGGCGTGCAGCCAGCCCGGCATGTGCGCGCCGTACTGCATGTACACCAGGATCGCTCCGAAGATCACTGCAAACACCGACAGCCACATCGAGAACCGGTACAGCTTGCGCGCCATCAGCAGCAGGCGCGCAGTGGTGTTCTTGTCGGTCTCCATCGCCAGGTTGACGAAGATGCGCGGCAGGTAGAACACGCCGGCCATCCAGGAGATGACGAAGAAGATGTGCAGTGTCTTAATCCAGAGCATGTGGTTCCTTTATTGTCGTACTTCGCCGTGGCCGAAGACGATGTACTTCAGCGACGTCAAACCTTCCAGTCCGACCGGGCCGCGTGCGTGCAGCTTGTCGTTCGAGATGCCGATCTCCGCGCCGAGGCCATATTCAAAGCCATCCGCGAAACGGGTGGAGGCGTTGACCATCACCGAGGCCGAATCCACTTCGCGCAGGAAGCGCATCGCCGCCGAGTGGTCTTCAGTGATGATGGACTCCGTGTGCTTGGACGAGTAGGTGTTGATGTGATCCATCGCCTCGTCCATGTCGGCGACGATCTTGACCGACAAAATCGCAGCCAGATATTCGGTCGACCAGTCCTCTTCGGTCGCATCGGCCAAGTGCGGATAGCCCTGCAGGATAGCCTTGGCTTCGGCGTCAACGCGCAGCTCGACTTCCTTGGTCGCGTACAGCTTCGCCAGTTCCGGCAGCACTGCCGGCGCGATCGAGCGCGCTACCAGCAGCGTCTCCATCGTGTTGCAGGTGCCGTAGCGGTGGCACTTGGCGTTGAAGCCGATATCCAGCGCCTTCTTCATGTCAGCCTTGCTGTCGATGTAGACGTGGCAGATGCCATCCAGGTGCTTAATCATAGGCACCGTCGCTTCCTTCATCAGGCGTGCGATCAGTCCTTTGCCGCCTCGCGGCACAATCACGTCCACGTACTGCGGCATGGTGATCAGCGCGCCGACGGCGGCGCGGTCGGTGGTCTCCACTACTTGCACACCGTCTTCAGGCAAACCGGCTCCGGCCAAGCCCTCCTTCACCAGCTTGGCCAGCGCGCGGTTGCAGTGGATCGCTTCCGAACCGCCACGCAGGATGGTGGCGTTGCCGCTCTTGATGCACAGGCCCGCCGCGTCCACGGTCACGTTCGGGCGCGATTCGTAGATGATGCCGATCACGCCCAGCGGCACGCGCATCTGGCCGACCTGGATACCGGTCGGGCGGAATTTCAAACCGGAGATCTCGCCGATCGGATCGGGCAGCGCGACGATCTGGCGCAGGCCCTCCACCATCGTGGCGATGGCCTTGTCCGACAGGGCCAGGCGGTCCAGCATGGCCGGCTCCAGGCCATTCGCGGCGGCGGCGTCCATGTCGAGTTTATTCGCGGCGCGCAGGGCGTCGGCATCGCGTTCGATTGCATCTGCGATCAGCGTCAGCGCGCGGTTGCGCTGCGCCGTATCGGCGCGGGCCATCGCGCGCGAAGCCTTGCGCGCCTGCTGGCCCAGTTGTTCCATGTAGTGCTTGATATCCATCGTTGTCCTCTGCTCCGTCATTCCGGCGAAGGCCGGAATCCAAGCTGAGCGAGCGTTCCTTGGATTCCGGCCTTCGCCGGAATGACGGCGGTTGTTAGCCGCGTGCGACTTTCAAGGCCAATTGCAGCATCGCGTCCCACGCATCGCCCGCATACGCTTTCGCACGCAAGCCTTTGATCATCTTGTCCACTTGCGCGGCGTCCTTCATTGCCGCTTCCAGCGTCTGCAGCGAAACACGGCGCAGCGCCGGATCCATCAATCGTTCCTTCGGCCCCCAGATGCGATGCTCTTTCAGCAGCGCGCCCAGTGGACGGCCTTGCGCCATGCCCGCCTTCAGCTTGAGCAGCGTGCGGATCTCGTCCGACACCGCCCACAGCACCAGCGGCAAAGCCTCGCCCTCGCCTTTCAGGCCATCCAGCATGCGGATCAACCGTGCCGGATCGCCCGCCAGCATCGCTTCACTGAGCTTGAACACATCATAGCGCGCCACATTCAGCACCGCCTCGTGCACCTGCTCGTAAGTGAGCTTGCCCGGCTCGTGCAGCAAAGCCAGTTTTTGAATCTCCTGATGGGCCGCAAGCAGATTGCCTTCCACGCGATCGGCGATGAAATCAATGCTCTGCCGGTCCGCGCTCTGCCCTTGTTGGGCAAGGCGCTGGCCTATCCAGTTGGGCAAATGCGCCCGTTCCACCTGCGGGATGTCGATATACACCGCCGCTTGCTGCAGCGCGGCCACCCAGGCCGCCTTCTGCGTCTGCCAGTCCAGCTTAGGCAGCGTGATCAGAGTCAGGTTGTCCGGGCTCAGATCTTTTACATAGTTTTGCAGCGCCGCGCCGCCATCCTTGCCCGGCTTGCCGGTCGGGATGCGCAGCTCGATCAGCTTTTTATCGCCAAACAGCGACAAGGCCTGATTGGCCGCCAGCAGTTCACCCCACTTGAAGCTGCGCTCCACAGTCAGCACATCGCGCTCGGAGTAACCTTGCGCGCGCGCCGCCTTGCGGATTTTGTCCGCGGCTTCCAGCGCCAGCAAATGCTCGTCGCTGGTGATCACGTACAGCTGCGACAGCGATTTGCTTAAATGGCCGTCGAGCGCCTCCAACCGTAATTGCATGCGGCGCCTTTACTGAATCGGCACGGCCGGCGGAATCGTCGACGGCTGCGCCGACGGCTGCTTGTCGGCCGGCAGTGGCTGCGGCGGCAGCGACACGCCCGGCGTTTTCACGGCGGCGATACGGCGCATCATCTGCTGTACCAGGTCGGTCTGCATGTCCTTGTACAGCAGCGCTTCTTCCTGCTCCTTGGCCAGCAGCTGCGTCTCGTTAAAGTCGATCGGACGCGTCAGCGTGATCTGGGTCGGCGCCAGCAGCACGCTGCCCTGCTTGTCCAGCACCCGGAACACGATGTTGTAGGTCAGCAGATATTGACGCACGCGGCCATTGCTGTTCAGCGACAGAATCGTTTTGGTCTTGGTCTTCTCGGGATTGGACAGCACGTCGATCACACCGTCGGCATCCTTGGCGGCGTTGACCACCGTGGTGCCGCCGTTGGCGCGGATGTTGCGCTTCAAATCGATCGCCAATGGCGACGACTCCGGCAGCCCCACGTACAGCGACGGGAACGGCAGCGTGTAGTGGCCGCTGTCGCCGCGCAGGTGGAAGCCGCAGCCCGACAGCGCCAGCGACGCCGCCAGCACGGCTGCACTCAGAAACTTCGAAGTCGTCGTTGCCATAATCCGCCTTACACCACGATGTTGACCAGTTTGCCCGGCACCACGATCACCTTCTTCGGCGTGCCTTCGATGAACTTCTGCACCGCTTCGTTGGCCAGTGCGGCGGCTTCGATGGCGGCCTTGTCGGCGCCCTTCGCGACCACCACGCTGCCGCGCAGCTTGCCGTTCACCTGGATCATCATCTCGATTTCCGACTGTTCCAGCGCGGCTGGATCGACCTGCGGCCATTGCGCGTCCAGGATATCGCCGGCGTAGCCCAGCTCTTTCCACAGCACGTGGGTGATGTGCGGCGCCACTGGATTCAGCAAGCGCAGGAAGATCGCATAGCCTTCCGACAGCACGGCCGCTTCCACATCCTTGGCCGATTCCAGCGTGTTCAGCATCTTCATGCAGGCCGAGACCACGGTGTTGTACTGGATGCGCTTGACGTCATAATCGGCCTGCTGCAGCACCTTGTGCACTTCGCGGCGCAGGGTCTTGCCGGCGTCGCTGGTGGCTGCAGCGCTCAGCGGCGAACCGGCGGCGGCGATGGCTTCACGCTGGGCGTAGCCGAAGTTCCACACGCGCTTCAGGAAGCGGTTGGCGCCTTCCACGCCGCTGCCCGACCATTCCAGCGTCTGCTCCGGCGGCGAGGCGAACATGGTGAACAGGCGCGCGGTGTCGGCGCCGTACTGTTCGATCTGCGCTTGCGGGTCGATGCCGTTGTTCTTCGACTTCGACATTTTCTCGGTGCCGCCGATTTGCACGGCCTGGCCGTCGTCCTTCAGGATCGCGCCTTGCGGGCGGCCCTTGTCGTCCACGGTCAGCTCCACGTCGGCCGGGTTGAACCAGGTCTTCTTGCCGGCGGCGTCTTCGCGGTAGTAGGTTTCGTTCAGCACCATGCCCTGGGTCAGCAGGTTGGTGAACGGCTCGTCGAACTTCACCAGGCCGAAGTCGCGCATCACTTTGGTCCAGAAGCGCGCGTACAGCAGGTGCAGCACGGCGTGTTCGATACCGCCGATGTACTGGTCCATCGGCATCCAGTAATCGTTGCGGGCGTCGACCATCGAGTCCGCGCCCGGCGAGGTATAGCGCATGTAGTACCACGACGAATCGACGAAGGTATCCATCGTGTCGGTTTCGCGGCGCGCTGGCTTGCCGCACTGCGGGCAGTCGCACTTGAGGAAGGCCTCGTACTTGTTCAGCGGGTTGCCGCTGCCGTCCGGTACGCAGTCTTCCGGCAGCACCACCGGCAGGTCTTTCTCAGGCACCGGCACCGAGCCGCAATCGGCGCAGTTGATCATCGGGATAGGCGTGCCCCAGTAACGCTGGCGCGAAATGCCCCAGTCGCGCAGGCGGAAGGTGATCTTCTTCTCGCCCAGTCCTTTGGCGGCCATGTCGGCGGCGACGGCATCCACCGCTTCCGCGTAGCGCAGGCCGTCGTACTTGCCGGAGTTGGTGACGATCGAAACTTCCTTGTCGCCGTACCATTCCTGCCAGGCTTCGGTGGAGAATTCCTGGCCTTCGGCCTTGATGACTTGCTTGATCGGCAGATTGTATTTTTTGGCGAAGGCGAAATCGCGCTCGTCGTGCGCAGGCACGCCCATCACGGCGCCGTCGCCGTAGGTCATCAGCACGTAGTTGCCGACCCAGACTTCGACCTTGTCGCCGGTGATTGGATGGGTGACGAACAGGCCGGTCGGCATGCCCTTCTTCTCCATCGTGGCCATGTCGGCTTCAATCACCGAGCCCAGTTTGCACTCGGCGTTGAACGCGGCCAGTTCCGGATTGGTTTGCGCGGCCAGCACCGCCAGCGGGTGTTCTGCAGCCACGGCGCAGAAGGTCACGCCCATCACGGTGTCAGGACGGGTGGTGAACACGTACATCTTGCCGTCGCCGATCAAGTTGCCGTCGGCATCCTTGATCTCGTGCGGGAAGGCGAAGCGCACGCCGGTCGATTTGCCGATCCAGTTCGACTGCATGATGCGCACGCGCTCAGGCCAGCCTGGCAGCTTGCTGTCGACGTGTTCCAGCAGCTCTTCAGCGTAGTCGGTGATGCGCGCGTAGTACATCGGGATTTCGCGCTTCTCGATCACCGCGCCCGAGCGCCAGCCCTTGCCGTCGATAACCTGCTCGTTGGCCAGCACGGTCTGGTCGATCGGGTCCCAGTTCACGGTGCCGGTCTTTTTGTAGATGATGCCTTTTTCCAGCATCTTCAGGAACATCCACTGGTTCCACTTGTAGTATTCCGGCTTGCACGCGGTCATTTCGCGCGACCAGTCGATGGCCAGGCCCATCAGCTCCATCTGCGAACGCATGTGGGCGATGTTGGAGTAGGTCCACTGTGCCGGCGGCACGTTGTTGGCCATGGCCGCGTTTTCCGCCGGCATGCCGAACGCATCCCAGCCCATCGGCATCAGGACGTTGTAGCCGTTCATGCGCAGGTAGCGGTACATCACATCGTTGATCGTATAGTTGCGGACGTGGCCCATGTGCAGCTTGCCCGATGGGTAAGGCAGCATGGAGCAAGCGTAGTACTTACCTTTCGGGAAGCGCGGATCGTTCTCGACGGCTTTGTAGGCGTCGATCGCCTTCCAGTGGGATTGAGCGGCTTTTTCTACGTCGGCGGGACTATATTTATCTTGCATGATCGGTACACGGCCAAATAGTGAATATGAACCGGACATTATACCGTTTCATTCCCCCGCTGAGCGCGTAAGCCCCACACTGGGATCAATCTGGCTTGTAGAGGTCGCTGGAGGACGACCATTCCGGGCGTTTTTCGGTGGGAACTTCGGCCTGGTCGAAACTTTCCAGTTGTTTCAGCGTAAAGCTGTCATACAGGATTTCGCGTCCGGCAAAATGGCTGCCGCCACAATCGATGGCGATGCGGCTGCCGTTCTTCCAGAACCAGAACTCGCGGATAAAGGGATCGCACTTGATCGAGCGCGTTTTACCCCGGCGGTACAGGCGGATTTCGTTGTCCGCAGCCTGCCAGACGGCGCTGTTGCCGTCTGCTGCCAGCTGGGCAGTGTCGGCGGTGGCCTTGCCCGCCATGCGCATATCCTTACCGGCCGCCGTCACCAGGTGCACCACACCCGCGTCATCGACATATACTTGCTTGAACGCCCCGGCCTGCGCTTGCAGACTCAGCGCCAGTACAGCGGCCATCATTGCGCCACGCAACCACCTCATGATCATTCTCCCAGATACTTGAATGTCAATCTTGCATTATTACTAGCTTACCTGAACTAACGGATGAGCTTTGCACGATCAGCATGGCATACTGGCCGGATGCTTTATCGCGAATACTCCCCTCACCCAGCCCTCGCCCCCTATGTGGCCTGCGTGTGGGCGGCGCGCGCGCCGGGCGGAGCGCATACGCACCGGGTGCTGCCGGATAATTGTGTGGATATTCTCTGGCAGGATGGCGGGCAGGACGGATTTGCGGTGGGGATGATGTCGTCGGCCATTCTGGTCGCCAGCGCGCGGCCGGTGCGGACCCTGGCGGTGCGATTCAAGCCGGGCATGGCAGGACTGTTTCTGGCGACGCCGCTGCATGCACTGACCGACCAGCGGGCGGATCTCGATCAGCTATGGGGACGCAGCGACGCCAGCCGGCTGGCCGATGCCTTGTGGACCAGCGAGGCGCCCGAGCGGGCGCGGCTGGCCATCATCGAACGCGAGTTGCTGCGGCGGCTGCGGATGGCCCTGCCAAGGGGTGGGACGCTGATACAGCAGGCGTTGGCGATGCTAGAGGGCAGCGGCGGCGAGGTGCGAGTGGAGGCGCTGGCGGCACAACTGGGCGTCTCGCGCCAGCATCTGGCGGCGCAGTTCCGCGAGCATGTCGGCTTGTCGCCCAAGCTGTTTGCGCGGATTTGCCGTTTTCGCCGGGTGACGGCGGCGCTCAAAGCCATGCCCGCGCCGGACTGGGCGCAGCTTGCACTCGAATGCGGCTACTTCGACCAGTCCCACCTCATCCACGATTTCCAGGAACTGGCCGGCAGCACGCCCGAGCGATTCCATTTTTCCAATCGCAACGTTGCCTGATGTGCCATGATGGTGTTTTCACTGGAGGCACACATGATCAAGGGATTGCGCACGGCTATTTATCCGGTAGCCGATCTGGCGGCAGCGAAAGCGTGGTACAGCAAGGTGTTTGGCGCTGAGCCTTACTTCGACCAGCCGTTCTACGTCGGCTTTAACATCGGCGGTTTTGAACTGGGCTTGCTGCCCGATGGCGGCACACCGGCCAAAGCAGGCGCGCTGGTCTACTGGGGCGTGGAGGATATTGAGGCCGAAGTCCAGCGCATCACCGCCCTCGGCGCCACTGTGCACGGGGCGATCCAGGACGTCGGCGAAGGCATCCACACGGTCGAACTGGCCGATCCCTTCGGCAACCTGCTGTGCCTGATCCTCAACCCGCATTTTGATTTGAAGGCGGTGCGCTAGCGATTGTGGGACAATACCGCCTCAGTAAATAACGAGGTAGTCCCCCATGTCGTCCAACCGCCGTAACGCCAATCTCATCAAAACGCCCGAGCAGATCGCCCAGGCCCGCGTCGCCGCCCAACTGGCGGCCGACGTGCTGACCATGATCGCTCCCCACGTGAAGGCGGGCGTGACCACGGCCTATCTCGACCAGCTGTGCAACGACTACATCGTCAACGTGCAGCAGGCGATTCCGGCCAACGTCGGCTACGGCGGCTTCCCGGCCACCGTGTGCAGCTCAGTCAACCACGTGGTGTGCCACGGCATTCCTTCGGCCGATCAGGTGCTGAAGAACGGCGACATCATCAACATCGACGTGGCCGTCATCAAGGATGGCTGGCACGGCGACACCAGCCGCATGTACTACGTCGGCGAGCCGTCGAAACCAACGCGCAAGCTGGTTGAAACCACCTACGCCGCGATGTGGGCCGGCATCCGCGCGGTCAAGCCGAAAGCCACGTTGGGCGACGTCGGTTTTGCGATCCAGACCGTGGCCGAGAAAGCCGGCTACAGCGTAGTGCTGGATTATTGCGGCCACGGCATCGGCATGGTCTACCACGAAGATCCGCAGGTCACGCACTACGGCCGACCAGGCCAGGGCATGGTGCTCAAGCCGGGCATGCTGTTCACCATCGAGCCGATGATCAACGCCGGCAAGGCCGCCACCAAAGAATTAAGCGACGGCTGGACCGTCGAGACGCGCGACAAGTCTTTGTCGGCACAGTGGGAACACATGGTGCACGTGACCGAAACCGGCTTCGAGGTACTGACGCTGGCACCGGGCGAAACCGGCGCCAAGGCCAACATACCGAACGCGGTGCCGGCTGGCGTGGAGCCGCCTAGCGCAGCGTAAGTTTCAGGGCCGGCTTTTCGCCGTAGTCTTCGTAGCGCTCGTTGAGGCCGGCCACGCAGTAGGTGATTTCTTCAAGGATGTCGGGCTGCATCGCAGCCGCGTCCTTGACGACGATTTCCAGCACCTCATTCGGCTTGAGCTTGAACTTGCTCATGCTGTCGTCATCGCGCAGATAGCTCAGGCAATCCACCCAGGCATCCATGGTATTGCCGTACGTATCGGGGAAGCCCATCGCGGCTTTGCATTCGGCGTGGAAGCTGTCGAAATCCTTGATCGCTGCGCCGTTCAGTTCTGCGGTAGCCATTATTTTTTCTCCTTGGGATCGGTGACGAAGCCCAATTTCGTTAGACCATTACTCTGCGCTGCGGCCATCACCTGCGCTACCACTTCGTAGCGGGTGTCCTTGTCGGCGCGCAGTTGCAGTTCCGGTTGCGGGTCCAATTTGGCCGCATCGACCAGACGCGACACCAGCGCATCCTGCTCCACCGGATCGTTATTCCAGAAAATCTTGCCCTTGCCGTCAATCGACAGCGTGACTGTGGCGGCGGGCGCCGTTGGCGCGGCGGGCGCTTGCGCCTTCGGCAGTTCCAGCTGCACCGAGCCGGTGAACATCGGCGCGGCCAGGATGAAAATCACCAGCAGCACCAGCATCACATCCACCATCGGCGTGACATTGATGTCCGCCATCGGGCCGGGATTGCGATGGTGATTGAATGCGCCGAAAGCCATGTTATTTGGTCAGATAGGCGTGCAGGTCGTGGGCGAAGGCGTCCAGTTCGGCCAGGGTCAGCCGGTTGACGCGGTTGAATCCGTTATACGCCAATACGGCCGGAATCGCCACGGTCAGGCCGATGGCAGTCATCACCAGTGCCTCACCCACCGGGCCGGCCACTTTGTCGATCTGCACCGTGCCGTGCGAGGACACATTGGCCAGCGCATGGTAGATGCCCCACACCGTGCCCAGCAGGCCGACAAACGGCGCGGTGGCGCCGATGGAAGCGAGCAGCGTCAGGCCACTTTCGAGACGGTTGGTGGAAGTCTGGATCGCCGCCCGCAGCACACGCGTGGCTTGCGCCGAGCGGTCCATCTCGCCGCCCAGCGACGGACGGGCCGCCGCGCTCAGTTGCGACGCACCTTGCTGCGCCAGCGGCAGGAAAATCTTTTCGGAGTCAGCCAGCGCCAGTGCATTGACGCCATCCTGCATGCTCGGCGCATCCCAGAACGCCTGCACCGCCGGCGCGCTGCGGCGGATGCGCCACGACGCATAGGCCTTGGCCAGGATGAAGAACCAGCTCACCAGCGACATCGCCAGCAGCACAAACGCCACCGCGTGGCTGATGGCGTCACCCTGCTCCCAGAAGCGGCTCAGGGTGAATTGGCTGGCGGCCGGGTTCATTTGTCTTTCAGGCCCAGCACATCGTACATGTCGAACAGGCCGGTCGGCTTGTCGGCCAGGAAGCGGCAGGCGCGGATCGCACCATGTGCATAGGTCACACGGCTGCTCGATTTGTGGCTGATCTCGATGCGCTCGCCGATGCCGGCAAACAGCACGGTGTGGTCGCCAACGATATCGCCGCCGCGGATGGTGGCAAAGCCGATCGACGATGGATCACGCTCGCCGGTCACGCCTTCGCGCGCGAACACACCGTGTTCCTTCAGGTCGCGGCCCAGCGCATCGGCGATCACCTCGCCCATCTTCAGCGCGGTGCCGGACGGGGCGTCGACCTTGAAGCGGTGGTGGGCTTCAACGATCTCGATATCGTAGCCGGTCGACAGCGCCTTGGCGGCCTGCTCCAGCAGTTTCATGGTCACGTTGACGCCGACCGAGAAATTAGGCGAGAACACAATGGCGGTTTTCTTCGCCGCTTCGGCGATGGCGGCCTTGCCGGCGTCGTCGAAACCGGTGGTGCCGATCACCAGCTTGATGCCGTGCTCGGCGCAATATTTCAGGTGTTCGAGGGTTGCTTCCGGACGGGTGAAATCGATCAGGTACTCGGCGTTGGCCAAGCCCTTGCCGAACTCCGACTCCACCGGCACGCCGGCCGGCTTGCCGAGGAAGGCGGCAGCGTCGGCCTGCTCCGAACCGGCGCGGTCCAGCGCGCCCGACAGGCGGGCGTCGTCGGCGTTCTGTACCGCTTCGATCAGGATGCGGCCCATGCGGCCGCCGGCGCCGGCGATGGCGATGTTCATTTGGGTCATGCTGTCAAATCCTTGTTATTTCTTGTCAGTGCCGACCGACGCGCCCACCGGGTTGTTGGCAGCCGGGTTGTCAGTGCCTGCCGGCAGCGGCGCGGTTGGCGCCGGCTTGGACAGGATGGCCTCGGTTTCGGCCTGCTTCTTGGCGTTCGGCGCCGGGCCGGCGATACGGGCGATGTATTCTTTTTCGGTCGGCAGATTGCCGCCTTCCCAGCGTTCCACCTTGCCGTCCTTGTCGAAGAACACGATCACGCGGCTGGTGGTGATTTCGCCGTTGCCCTTGGCCAGGCGGAACGCGTAATCCCAGCGGTTGCCATGGAACGGGTCGGTCAGCAGCGCGGTGCCGAAGATGAAGCGCACCTGATCCTGAGTCATGCCGACTTTCAATTGCGACAACATTTCCTCGGAAACGAAGTTGCCTTGCTGAATGTCTGGACGGTACGGCGAGAAGAACCACATGAAGCGCTGCAGCTGGGTGATGGTGGTGGTTTGCGCGCCCTTGCTGGCATCCAGGGTTGGCGCGGCGTCTTTCACCTCAGTCGATTTCTCGCCCAGCGTGGTTTTGGTCGCGCAGCCGCCCAGCGCCAGCGCCACGCATGCAGCGGCAGCAACAGGAGTGAGACGGTGCAACAAAGACTGCGAAAAAGCCTGGGTGACGCGCATAAAGGTCCTCAATCTGGTCGAGCGGATGTGCCGAAAAACGCTATATCATAAAGCACCCGGCACGGTACGGGGCAAATCTTTGTAACCGGATTAGTCGGAGTACGGTAAACTAGCGGCCAGCTATCGCCAACTATTCAAAGAGTCTCCACATGGGTCACAATCCTACCGATCTGAAGGCCAGCGGCCTGAAAGCCACGCTGCCACGCATCAAAATCCTGGATATTTTCCAGAACAGCGAAGTGCGTCACCTGACGGCCGAGGACGTCTACAAGATCCTGCTGGCCGATAATATGGATGTGGGCCTGGCCACCGTCTACCGCGTGCTGACCCAGTTCGAGCAGGCCGGCCTGCTCAACCGCAACCACTTCGAAACCGGCAAGGCCATCTTCGAGCTCAACGCCGGCTCGCACCACGACCACCTGGTGTGCGTGGACTGCGGCCGCGTGGAAGAGTTCTACGACGAAGCCATCGAAGAACGCCAGAACGCCATTGCCAAGGAGCGCGGCTTCAAGATCGCCGAACATGCGCTGGCGATCTACGGCAACTGCACCAAGACCGCCTGCCCGCACCGCCCCTGACGTCATGCCGGCGCAGGCCGGCATCCAATTCCGCAGCCCTGCACGCTCAGCTTGGATTCCGGCCTGCGCCGGAATGACGGACTAGTTGTGGCTCAGTGCGTTTGACAGCAACTTGGCGGTGATATCGACGATCGGTATCACCCGCTCATACGCCATCCGCGTCGGGCCGATCACCCCCAGCGTGCCGACGATCTTGCCGTTGGCCGTGTACGGCGCGGTCACCACGCTCATCTCATCCATCGGCACCAGGCTCGATTCGCCGCCAATGTAAATCTGCACCCCGCTGGCCTTGGACGACACGTCCAGCAGCTGCATCAGGCCGGTCTTCTGCTCGAACATGTCGAACATCTGGCGCAGCGACGTCATGTTCGACGACAGATCGCTGACCGACAGCAGGTTGCGCTCGCCCGCGATCACCATATTGTCGGAATCGTCGGCCATGGCCTCGCTGCCCGCCTCCACCGCCACCTGCATCAGGCGGCCCATGTCGTCGCGCAGCTGGCGCACCTCGTTTTGCAGGCGCGCGTGCACTTCGTCGAAGGCCAGCCCGCCGTAATTCTGGTTGATGTAATTGGCCGACTGCACCAGCTGCACCGGCGTGTAATCGACCTCGGTCAGCAGCAGGCGGTTTTGCACATCGCCGTTGGGCGCCACGATCACCAGCAGGATGCGCTTTTCACCGAGGCGCAGGAACTCGATCTGCTGGAACACCGACTCGCGGCGCGGACTCGACACCACGCCGGCAAACTGCGACAGCGAGGACAGCATCTGCGCCGCGCTGGTAATCATCTTCTGCGGCTGCGGCGATTGCAGGCGCAGCTGCGCGCTCACCGCCTGCTCGTCGATCTGCTGCACCGTCAGCAGCGTGTCGACAAAGATGCGGTAGCCGCGCGGCGTCGGCACCCGGCCGGCCGAGGTGTGCGGGCTGGCCACGTAGCCCAGCTCTTCCAGGTCGGCCATGATGTTGCGGATGGTGGCCGGCGACAGGTCCAGCCCGGAAATCTTGGACAGCGCGCGCGAGCCCACCGGCTGGCCGTCCGCGATATAGCGTTCGACCAGGGCCTTGAGCAGCGTTTGTGCGCGATTATCGAGTTGCATACGAAATAACGGTGTAGAGGTTCTGCTTATTATGCACGGCTCAGCTGCATCTGCCCACGTATCCACGCCAGCAAATCGTCAAACGTGGCGCAAATCGCATCGGGCGTGACGCCCGCCTCGAGGTGGGCGGTGCTGCCGTGGCGGTTCATCCAGACGGCGCGCAGGCCGGCGGCTTGCGCGCCCTGCACGTCCAGCCGCAAGTCGTCGCCGACGTAGACCGCGTCCTGCGGCGCCACGCCCATCGCCTCGCAGGCGCTGTGGAAGATGCCGGGATCGGGCTTGGCGCGGCCGTACTGCGACGACGACAACGCATACTCGAAATGGTGGTCCATGCCGATCACTTCAAGATCGGCGTTGCCGTTGGTGATCACGCCGAGCCGCAGCATGCCCTGCAGCAGCGGCAGCACCGGCAGCACGTCGGCGTACGGCACCACCAGGTTGCGCTGCACGGCAAAGTGCTGCATCGCGCCCTCGATGTGGGCCGGATCCTCGCCCAGCTCGGCAAACACCTCATGCAGCGCCTCGCGGCGCAGACGGTACAGGTCCGAGATCAGCTCCGGCCGCCGTTCCAGCAGCGCCATGCGGCGCACCCGCAGCTCGGCCACGCTGAACGCCTGCGCCACCCTGGGGGCGTTGGCGGCCAGCCAGGCGTGCCAGCTTTCCTCGGCGGCGGCAATCACCGGGCCAATCGGCCACAAGGTGTCGTCGAGGTCAAACAGCAGGGCGAGCGGGCGGCGAGTGGTCATGATGAAGGATCACAAATAAAACATATTGTACGGGCATGGTAAATTATGTGGATGCTCTCCATCCTGAAACGTACTCTGCCCGTCGCGCTGCTGGCCGGCTGCGCCGCCACCAACCCGCTGCCGCCGCCCGACTTTACTTCCTACGTGGTGATCGGCGAATACGGCGCCGCTGTGGCGCGCGTGCTGATCGACGCGCCCGCCTGCCCCGAGATCGTGCTCAACCAGCGCGCCCAGCCGATGGCGCTGCGCGCCCCGGCCGCCACCATCGCCCTGCGTCCCACGCCGTCGGCGCCGGCCGATTCCAAGCCGGCCGAATTCCCGCTGCTGACCTGCGAAGCCACGCTGCCGGCCGGCGCTACCAGCGCCACCGTGCTGGGCCACCGCCTGCCGCTGCCGAAAGCCGAGCCGACCCGCATCGTGGTGCTGGGCGACACCGGCTGCCGCCTGCAAAAGAGCAGCAACAGCTGGCAGGCCTGCAACGACAGCACGCAATACCCGTTTGCCACCGTCGCCGCGCAAGCGGCCGCCTGGAAGCCCGACCTGGTGATCCACGTCGGCGACTACCACTACCGCGAAAACGCCTGCCCCGAGGGCAACGCCGGTTGCGCCGGCAGCCCGTGGGGCTACGGCTGGGACGCGTGGGACGAAGATTTCTTCGCCCCCGGCGTCAAATTGCTGGACGCGGCGCCGTGGATCATGGCACGCGGCAACCACGAAAACTGCCAGCGCGGCGGCCAGGGTTACTGGCGCTTCCTCGATCCGCGCCCGCTGCTCAAGGGCCGCGACTGCAACGCCGCCGCCGATGACGACGTCGGCAACTACAGCGATCCCTACGCCGTGCCGATCGGCCAGGCCACCCAGCTGCTGGTGCTGGACACCGCCAACACCACCTGGAAGGGCCTGAAGCCGGGCGACACCGGCTACGCCAAATACCAGGACCTGTACCGCAAGCTCGACGCACTGGCGCAGCAGGCACCGCGCAACCTCGGCATCGCCCACCATCCGTTGCTGGGCATGGGCGCCGACCGCAAGGCCGACGGCAGCATCGTGCTGCTGCCGGGCGACGCCGGCCTGCAGGCGAGCTTCGGCTCGCTCAACCCGCTGCTGTTCCCGGCGGCCATCCAGGCCATGCTGTCGGGCCACGTGCATTTGTGGCAGCAGGCCAGCTTCAGCAGCGCCCACCCGAGCCAGTTCATCGCCGGCTTTGCCGGCACCTCGGAAGACATTGTGCCGCTGCCGGAGCAGCTGCCGGCGGGCGTGACGCCGGCGCCGGGCGCGCGGGTCGAACATTTCAGTTCCTGGGTGGACGGCTTCGGCTTCATGACCATGGAGCGCCGCGGCGCCGATCAGTGGTCCATTGAAGTGCATGATTTGCAAGGAAAAATCCGCAACCGCTGCCAGCTCGACGGCCGCCGCTCGGTGTGCGAGGTGGCGCAGGTGAAGTAAGCCGGCGACACACGCTGTTACATCCATTTGCAGGGCCGGCCTTACCAAATGCACTAAAATACGGCCCACAAGTGTAATATGCTGCCTCCCGTGCGTGCTGCCGGGCCCTATTCGTTTTGGAGAGAGAGTCTTTATGAAAAGTTCGTATCTGCGTGCGGGCCTTGCCCTGCTGTGTGCCGTGATCCTGAGCGCCTGCGGCGGCGGCAATGGCAACCTGCAGCTGTCCGGTACCATCACCTACAACGGCGTGGCCAAGGCCGGCCTGGCGCTGGTCAACAAATCCAATGGCGAAAAGCTGCCGATTACCACCGGCTCCACCACCTTTGTCTTCACCAAGCTGCTGGGCAACGATGAAACCTTCGACGTCGAGATCGACACGCAGCCAACCGGCGCCAATTGCACGGTGGCCAACAACATCAACAAGGCCAACGTCTACACCGTGTACTACGTGGCCGTGACCTGCACCGCCACGCCGCACGTGCTGGGCGGCACCGTCAAGGGCCTGAGCGGCACCGGCCTGGTACTGGCCAACGGCGCCGACCTGGTCTCCATCCTGCCGCCAGCCAGCGCTGGCGCGGATGTCAGCTTCACCTTCCCGGCCATGGTGTCGGACGGCTCGCCGTACGGCGGCACCGTGCTGGCCCAGCCTGCCGGCCAGACCTGCAAATTCGACAGCGCGCTGAATCCGGGCACCATGGGCAGCGCGGACCAGAAGGGCCTGATCGTCAACTGCGTGAACAACTAAGCCGCGCCCGTTCTAATTTTTGGAGAAATACATGAAATTTTCGTACGTAAGCGCGGTGGCAACCCTGGCCGCAGCAGCGGCGCTGGCAGGTTGCGGCGGCAAGGCGCAATTCACCGTGCAAGGCTCCGTCAACGGCCTGGCCAATAGCGGCCTGATCCTGGCCAACGGCAGCGACACCGTGACCGTGCCGTCGGGCGCCACCAGCTTCGCCTTCTCGCGTCAGATCGACTACGGTACCGACTACAACATCACCGTCAAGCAGCAGCCAGCCCACATGACCTGCGCGGTGACCTCGGGCGCCAGCGGTTCGGCCGGCCACAACATCGCCATCCAGGCGGTGGTGAGCTGCGCTCAGAACGAGTACACCCTGGGCGGCCAGTTCACCGGCCTGACCGCAGCGGCCGACGGCACCGCCCGCACCCTGGTCCTGCTGAACGGTTCGGCCGGCGGCTCGGTCACCGTCAGCAGCGCCTCCGCCACTGCCGGCGCCGGCGACTTCGTGTTTGGTTCCACCGTGGCGGACGGCCAGGCTTACGGCGTGACCGTGCTGACCCAGCCGACCGGCCTGTTCTGCACCGTGACCAACGGCACCGGCGTGATGCACGAAGTGGCAGTCAGCAACCTGCTGGTAAGCTGCGTACCGCAGTAAGGAAGACCGGAGGAGATATTCAATATCGAAATAATTGATATTGGGAAAATAAAGTGGATTAATATGCTGCCGCGCAGCATACTGCACTTGTCTCCTCCACTTCTTGCAAAGGAAATGGATTTAGCCCGCTAGCTTTAGCGGGCTTTTTTTTGCCTGTTACTTGAGCAGATTGGTCAGCGCGACGTACTGGGCCAGGCCAACCGCTTCCGGACGGTCGGTCGGGTTGATGCCGGCGGCGATGATCTGCTCTTCGGTGAACATGCCGCTCAGGCAGTTGCGGATCACCTTGCGGCGCTGGGAGAAGGCTTTCTGCACCACCGCTTCCAACTGCTCGCCGTCGCATGGCAGCGGGTTGGCGATCGGGATCATGCGCACGATGGCCGAATCCACCTTCGGCGGCGGATCGAACGCTTCCGGCGGCACCACGAACAGCAGCGACATGTCATAGCGCCACTGCAGCATCACCGACAGGCGGCCGTAGACCTTGCTGCCCGGCTCGGCCACCATGCGCTCCACCACCTCTTTTTGCAGCATGAAGTGCTGGTCTTTCACCAGCGGCGCAAAGGTCGCCAGGTGGAACAGCAGCGGGCTGGAGATGTTGTACGGCAGGTTGCCGACGATGCGCAGCTTCTTGCCCTGTTCTGCACCTTGCACCGGGATGCTGCCGAAATCGAATTTCAGCGCGTCGCCCGAGTGCACCGTCAGCTTGTTGGGCGGATAGGATTTTTCCAGCCGCGCCACCAGGTCGCGGTCCAGCTCGACCACGTGCATGTGCTTGAGCGTGCGCAGCAGCTGGTCGGTCATGGCGGCCAGGCCGGGGCCGATTTCGACCATGGTGTCGTCCGGTGCCGGATCGATCGATTCCGTGATGCTGCCCAGTACATGCTGGTCATGCAGGAAGTTTTGGCCGAAGCGTTTGCGGGCTACGTGTTGTTTCATTTTTTATTGTCCAAAGAATTATTTGCCATCGCCAGCGCGGCATTGATCGCCTGCTCCATGCTGCCGCAGTCGGCCTTGCCCAGGCCTTGCGCGGCCAGGTCCAGCGCCGTGCCGTGGTCGACCGAGGTGCGGATCAGCGGCAGACCCAGCGTGATGTTGACGCCATTTCCAAACGTCGCGTATTTCAGTACCGGCAGGCCCTGATCGTGATACATCGCCAAAACACAGTCGGCGTCCTGCAGGTATTTCGGCTGGAACAGCGTGTCGGCCGGATACGGGCCGCGCGCATCGATGCCGCGCGCCTGCGCCGCCACGATGGCCGGGGTGATGGTGTCGATTTCCTCGCGGCCCAGGTAGCCGTTCTCGCCCGCATGCGGATTCAGGCCGCACACCAGAATACGCGGCGCGGCGATGCCGAACTTGACCTTCAGGTCGGCGTCGATAATGTTGAGGATCTGCGCCAGCCCGTCCTGGGTCAGCGCGGCAGAAACGTCCTTGAGCGGCAAGTGCGTCGTCGCCAGCGCCACGCGCAGCTGCTCGCCTGAACCGGCTTGCGGCCCTGCCAGCATCATCACCACCTGCGGCGTGTTGGTCTTTTCAGCGAAGTATTCGGTGTGGCCGGAGAACTTCACGCCGGCGTCGTTGATGGTGCTCTTTTGCAGCGGCGCGGTAACCACCGCCTCGAACCAGCCGGCCTGCACGCCCTCGATGGCGGCGTCCAGCGTCTCGAGCACGGCGCGGCCGTTTTCCTTGTCCAGCTTGCCGGGCACCACATGCGCATGCAGCGGCACGTCGATCACGCTGATGCGGTCCGGGCCGAAATGCGGCAAGCCGCCGTTACGCACCGCCATCAGCGACAGCGCGGACACTTTAATCCCGGGATCGATATCGTTGGCCGTCATGGCCAGGAAGGCGGCGTCGCCGAGCAGCACGCAGTTGACCTCGTGCCGCCGCGCCCACGCCGCGCGCAGGGAGATTTCCGGACCGATGCCGGCTGGTTCGCCAACCGTCACGGCAATGGCGGGGCGCACTCCCGGGCGCCGTTTGGATGAAGTGGCGCTCACTCGTGCTCCCCTTTCGTCTTACTTGTTGGCAGCGTTGGCTGCCTTGTCTTCTTCGTTGCGGTACTCGACATAAGCGCGGTCGCGCACTTCACGCTGCCAGCTTTCGGCCGCTTCTTCCATCTTGCGCTCGCGCAGCGCCTGGCGCGCGTTGTTGCGCTCGCGCTCTTTCGAGACGTCGTCGCTCTTGCGCTCCAGCACCTGGATCAGGTGCAGGCCGAAACTGGTTTCGACCGGCTCGCTGACCTCGCCGATTTTCAGGTTGTTCATGGCCGCTTCGAATTCCGGCATGGTGTCGCCCGGGTACAGCCAGCCCAGGTCGCCGCCCTTGGAGGCCGAACCGTCGTTCGACACCAGGCGCGCCAGGTCTTCGAACTTGGCGGCGTTGTTGTCGAGGCGTTCCTTCAGCTCCAGCAGCTTGCGCTTGGCGTCGGCCGCGCTCATGGTCGGGGTCACCTTGATCAGGATGTGGCGCGCGTGGGTCTGCTGCACGGCGGCCACGGCTTGCGCCTCGGCCAGGCTGCGGCGGTCCACCGCCTTCAGGATGTGGAAGGCGCCGGTGCTCTTGATGATAGGCGTGACCTGGCCGGCCTTGAGCTTGGACAGCGCTTCGGCAAACACCGGCGGCAGGCGTTCCGGCTGGCGCCAGCCAACCGCGCCGCCTTGCAGCGCATCGCTGGCGTCCGAGTAGGTGGCGGCCATCTTGGCGAAGTCGGCGCCGGTGCGCAGCTGGCGCATCACTTCCTCGGCGCGCGCGCGGCGCTGGGCAATCACCTCGGCGGTGGCGTTGTCCGGAATGCGGATCATGATCTGCGCGATGTTGACCTCGAACTGCTCGGCGGCAGCGGCTTTTTCAGCGGCCACGAAGCTGTCCACCTCGGCGTCGGAAATCTGGATCTTGGCGTCCACCTCATGCTCGCGCAGGCGCTGCATGATGATTTCTTCGCGGATCTCTTCGCGGAAGGCGGCAAACGGGGTGCCGTCTTTTTCCATCTGGTCGCGCAGCTGCTGCACGCTCAGCTTTTGCGCTTCGGCGATGCGGGCGATCGAGCGGTCCAGCTGCAGGTCGTCCACGCGCACGCCGTATTCCTTGGCCATCTGCAGCTGCGAGCGTTCCACGATCATGCGCTCCAGCAGCTGGCGGCGCAGGTCGGCGGCCGACGGCATCTGCACGTTCTGCGCCTTCATGCGGGCGGTCACGGTCTTGATGCGGTTGGTCAGTTCGCGCTGGGTGATGACGTCGTCGTTGACCACCACCACGATCGAATCGATCGCCACGTTGCCCGATTCACCCGGCGGCACGAAACCGGCGCCGCCTTCCTTCTTCGCGGCCGGTGCGGCAGCGGCGGGCGCTGCGGCAGCTGCGGCAGCTGCGGCGGCGGCGGGCGCAGGCACGGCGGCCGGCTCCGGCTTTTTCTTCGACGAGAACAGGCTGCAACCGCTGAGCGCGGCCGTGCACAACAGGACTGCGAGGAGTTTCATCTGGTACTTACTGGCATTACGCATGTTAGGAACGCTCAAGAGGTGTAAGAAAAAATCAAACGGAAGTGTACATGGAGTTAGCGGCCGTAGCCCTCATTCAGGCGCTGGTAGCCTGGAATGCTACTCTTCATAGCGTCCAGCGGGCTGCCGACGCCGAGGTGCGACAGACCGTTCAACTCGAGCTGGAAGAAGATCTGGGTCGAGGCCTTGGTCGAGGTGGTCACGAAGCGCTGGGCGCCGGTGCGGAATACCCAGCAATCGGCGTTGTACTCGAGGCCGACCAGGCTCTCGAGGATTTTCTTGTCCTGCACCGAGTAGCTGACCCGGCCCACGCCGTACCAACGCTGGAAGATCGGCCACTGGCTCGACAGCTCGATATTCTTGAAGCTGTCGCGCAGGTAGCGGTAGCCCAGGTTCAGCACTTTCTTCTGGCCGGGTATCCACTGCGCGGTATAGCTTTCCGACACGATGCGGCTCTGGCTCGGGTTGTACTGCACGGCGCTGTCGAAGGCCCAGGTTTCCGAGATGCGGCCGGCTGCGGCCAGCAGGATGTCGGAGTGGGCATCCACCACCGGCGTGCCCGAGGCCAACTGCACCTTCTGGTCGCGGAAGTAGAAGCGCTGGCCGAACGCCAGGCGCAGCGCTTCGGCGCCGTTGGCGTCGAGGAAGCGCGAGGTCAGCGCGGCGGTCAGCTGGTTGGCGTCGCCGATGCGGTCCGAGCCGACGAAGCGGTTCTCGCTGAAGATCTGGCTGAAGTTGAAGGTGGCCGCGTCGGTGTCGAAGGTCGGGAACTTGCTCTGGTCGCGGTACGGCGTGTTCACGTAGAACAGGCGCGGCTCCAGCGTCTGGGTCATCGCCTTGCCGAGGAACTTGACGTCGCGCTCGAACACCAGCCCGGAGTCCAGCGAGAAGGTCGGCACCGTGCGCGACAGGTTCTCGGCCTGTTGCCCGTTGAACGAGTCGAGCTGGTAGCTGGCCATGTTGACCATCAGCTTGGGCGTGATGAAGTAGCTCGGCCCGATGATCGGGTAGCTCACCTGCGGAATCGCCACCAGGCGCGTACCGTTGATCAGGGTCGGGTGGTAGAAGCGGGTCAGCTCGGAGTCGAAGGCCCAGTCGAAGCCGCCGGCCACATCGTACTGCGCGGCGTGGAAGTTCACCGCCGGCAGGCGGTCGTACGGGCGCGTCACGGTCAGCGACGGGTCGACCGCCGACTCCGGATCCTGCAGCACCTGATATTTCTGCACGCGCGCGGTCAGGGTCCAGAACTCGCCGTGGTAGTCGGTGCGCAGTTCGCGCAGCAGCTGACGCTCGGTCGAGCTCGACACGGTCTTGGAGAAATCGTTCGGATAGTTGTTATCCGAGGCGGCGCGGAAGTTCCAGCTGTACTCCCAGTTCGGGGTCAGGTCCTGGGTGTGGCTGGAGCGGATCATCCAGCGGTCGCTGTTCTGGTCCGGGTTGGCCTTGGCGTACTCGCGGTCGTGCGGCAGGTACTCGATGTACGTCTCGCCGTGGTACAGGCCGCCATCGGTCTCGCCCAGGTAGCGGCCCAGCGCGCCTATCTGCAGGCCGCGGTTGCCGATGATTTTCGGGTACACCGTCAAATCGCGGTTGGGTGCGATATTGAAGTAGTACGGCACCACCAGCTCGGCGCCGTTCTTGGAGCCAAAGCCCGGCGTTGGCGACAGCCAGCCCGAGCGGCGCGCGCCCGACAGCGAGAACGACAGCGCCGGCGTGCCGATGATGGGCACGTCCTTGAAATAAATCAGCGTCTTGCCGGCGGTGCCGACGTCGCGGCCCGAGTCGAGGTTCAGCGTGTCCGACTTCAGGTACCAGTCCGGGTCCGCGCTCTGGCAGGTGCTGTAGGTGCCGTTGACCACCTGCGCTTCATCCTCGTTGATGAAGTTGAGGCGCTCGGCCTTGCCGCGCGCATGGTTGGCTTCCAGCTGATAGGTCGGGTTGAGCATATAGCCCTTGCCGGTGTCCATGTTCAGCTTGAGTTCATCGCCGGTGAAATAGTCGCCGTAGCGCCAGATTTTCACATTGCCCTTGGCCTCGACTTCATCCTCGACCTGGCGGTAGCAGGCGTAATCGGCCTTGACCTTGGTCTTGTCCTTGACCAGTTCCGCGTCGCGATCGAGCGTGACTTCGCGCTCCGGCCGGCCACCGATGTCTTCCGCCTTGATGACGGTGGGAGCGTTCTTGTCTTCCACCCGCGGCGCACGCTGCTTGGGCGGAGTTTGGGCGTAGGATGGCAGGGCCGTGACGGTAAAGAGCGCGGACAGGGCATACGCCAAGCGCTTCGGTTTGGGCATGCGACTCATGAAAAGAAGGAACGAGGCACCATGAAAGGCGATTTTTTAATTTGAATCCCTTATTATATGGGAATTGTCACCTGACGCCGGTTTCCTCGGCATGCTTCAATGTCTTTATTACAGAATTTAACTTCCGATACACGCCTGGCACTGGCGGTAACCTGGCTGCGCGGCCTGAATGTGGTTGATGTGGAAAGCCTGCGCCCGGCGTCGGCCGACGCCAGCTTCCGCCGTTATTTCCGTGTCAATGTTTTGCCAGAACAGCAAGCTGCGCTGGGCCAGACCCTGATCGTCATGGACGCACCGCCGGAGCGCGAAAACGTGCTTGGCTTCGTCAAAGTTGACGAAATGCTCACCCATGCCGGCGTCACCGTGCCGCGCATCATCGCCACCGATTACGAAGCCGGCCTGATGCTGCTGTCCGACCTCGGCACCACCACCTACCTGTCCGCGCTGAACCACGACAACGCCTCGACCATGTACGCCGAAGCGCTGGAAGCGCTGGTCAAATTCCAGCTCACCAGCCGTCCCGACGTGCTGCCGGAATACGACCGCGCCTTCCTGCTGCGCGAGATGAACCTGTTCCCCGAGTGGTATATCGGCCAGCACCTGAAAGCCACGCTGACCGACAAACAGAGCAAGGAACTGCAGGGCGTGTTCGACGCCATCCTGGCCAACGTCACCGCGCAGGCCCAGGTGTATGTGCACCGCGACTACCACTCGCGCAACCTGATGGTGGTCGATGCCGGCAACCCGGGCGTGCTGGACTTTCAGGACGCGCTGTACGGCCCGATGACCTACGACCTGGCCTCGCTGCTGCGCGACGCCTACGTGTCGTGGGACGAAGAACTGGTGCTGGACTGGGCCATCCGCTACTGGCAGCACGCCAAGTCGCTGGGCCTGCCGGTCAACGCCGACATCGACGCCTTCTACAAGGACTTCGAATACATGGCGCTGCAGCGCCACCTGAAAATCCTCGGCCTGTTCTGCCGCCTCAACTACCGCGACGGCAAGGCGCAATACCTGGACGACCTGCCGACCGTGATGGAATACGTGCGCAAGACCGCCGGCCGCTACAAGGACCTGAAGCCGCTGGTGCGCCTGCTGGATCTGCTGGAAGACACCAAGCCGCAAGTCGGCTACACCTTCTGAGGACCGGCGCATGAAAGCGATGATTTTCGCCGCCGGTCGCGGCGAGCGCATGCGTCCATTGACCGATACCACGCCCAAGCCACTGCTGAAAGTACGCGGCCGGCCGCTGATCGTCTGGCACATCCTCAACCTGGTGAAAGCCGGGATCACCGAGATCGTCATCAACCACGCGCATCTGGGCGACCAGATCGAGAAGACGCTGGGCGACGGCAGCCAGTTCGGCGCCAGGCTGATGTACTCGCATGAAGAGCAGGCGCTGGAAACCGCAGGCGGCATCGCCAAGGCGCGCCACCTGCTGGGCGAAGAGCCGTTCGTGGCCATCTCCGGCGACATCTACATTCCGTACTTCGACTTCGAGCAGGTCAAGGACGTGCTGCACGACAAGGACATGTGGGGCAATCCCTACCCGGCAGACAAGCGCGATATCTGCTGGCTGTACATGGTGCCGAATCCCGACTGGCACCCGGACGGCGACTTCGGCATGAACATGTACACACTGACCAACGACGGCTCGCCGAAATGGACCTTCGGGAACATCGGCGTGTACCGCATGGAGATGTTCGACCGCATCGCTGCCGGCGACTACGCCAAGCTTGGCCCGCTGCTGCGCGAATATGCGGACAAAAAGCAGGTCGGCGGCGAAGTGTACCAAGGCGAATGGCACAACGTCGGCACCGTCGCGCAGCTCGACCTGCTGAACGCCCCGCTGGCAGCGCTGGCCCCGGCCGGCAAAGGCGTGCAGTGATGACGGCGGACTACGCCGCCCGCCGCGCGCGCCTGCTGGCGCAAATGACGCCGGGCGCGGTGGCCGTGCTGCCGACCGCGCCGGAAGTGACGCGCAACAGCGACAGCGATTACCCCTACCGCCACGACAGCTACTTCTACTACCTGACCGGCTTCACCGAGCCGGAAGCGGTAGTGGTGCTGGTCGCCGCCACCGGCGAAACGCCGGCCCGCGCCATTCTGTTCTGCCGCCCGAAAAACATCGACCGCGAAATCTGGGACGGCTACCGCTACGGCCCTGACGGCGCACGCGAGGCCTTCGGTTTCGACGAAGCACACGCCATCGAAACGCTGGACGGGCAAATGGCTGCCCTGCTGTCCAACGCGCCATCGCTGTACTACCCGCTGGGCGGCAAGCTCGATCCGCGCGTTGCCGGCTGGCTGTCCGCCGTGCGCGCGAAATCACGCACCGGCGTCACGCCGCCTGCAGCGACGGTCGACCTGCTGCCGCTGCTGGACGAAATGCGCCTGCTGAAAGACGACAGCGAACAAGCCACCATGCTGCGCGCCGCAACCATCTCGGCGCAAGCGCACATCCGCGCCATGCGCGCTGCGCGCGTGGGCTGCTACGAATATGAACTGGAAGCGGAACTGCTGTACGAATTTCGCCGCAACGGCGCACAAGCGCCAGCCTACACTTCGATCGTGGCGACCGGCGCGAATGCCTGCGTGCTGCACTACAACGCCAACAACGCGCAAACCAAAGACGGCGACCTGGTACTGATCGACGCCGGCTGCGAGCTCGATGGCTACGCCTCCGATATCACGCGCACCTTCCCCGTCAACGGTCGTTTCAGCGAACCGCAAAAGCGTTTGTATGAACTGGTGCTGGACGCGCAAGCGGCCGCACTGAAAGCCATCGCTCCCGGCCTGCCCTACTCCGGCGCGCACGAAGCGGCGGTGAAAGTGCTGGCGCAGGGCATGCTCGATCTCGGCCTGCTGCAAGGCGCGCTGGCAGAAGTCATCGAAAACAAAACCTACCTGCAGTTCTACATGCACGGCACCGGCCACTGGCTGGGCATGGACGTGCACGACGTCGGCCAGTACCGCGACGTCACGCAAGCCGAAAAACCATCGCGCGCGCTCAAGCCGGGCATGGTGGTGACGGTGGAACCGGGCATCTACGTGCGTCCGGCGGAAGGCGTGCCGGAGGAATACTGGAACATCGGCATCCGCATCGAAGACGACGTGCTGGTGACGGCCGACGGCCACACCATCCTGAGCGCCGCCGCGCCCAAGACCGTGGCCGAGATTGAAGCATTGATGCAGCATGACTGAACTGGATTACGACATCGCCATCTGCGGCGCGGGACCGGCCGGCATGGCGCTGGCGGCGCTGCTGGTGAAGCGCGGCGTGCCTGCGCAGCGCATCGTGCTGATTGATGCGAAAACGCTGGAGCAAGCAGCAAAAGATCCGCGCTCGCTGGCCCTCTCCTGGGGCAGCCGGCAGATACTGGAACCGATCGGCGGCTGGCCTGCCGCGGCCAGCGCCATCGAACAAATCCACGTCTCGCGCCGAGGGCAGTTCGGCCGCAGCATGATCGACCGCAAGGACTACGGCCTGCCGGCGCTGGGCTACGTGAGCCGCTACGGCCATCTGGTGAGCGCGATCGGCGCAGCATGCGTACAAGCAGGCGTGGCCTCGCTGCGCCCCGCCCGCGTGGTGGCGCTGGATGAAGACGAAGATGTGGTCACGCTGACCATCGATGCCGACGGCACGCCACAGACGCTGCGCGCCGCCATCGTGGTACAGGCGGAAGGAGGCCTGTTCAACGAACAGCAAACCCGCGCCACCAACCGCGACTACGAACAAACCGCGATCATCGCTCAGGTGCGCAGCACCACCCCGCCGCCGCATCGCGCCTACGAACGCTTTACCGAACAAGGCCCGCTGGCATTGCTGCCGCAGGATGATGAGTATTCGCTGGTGTGGTGCGTGCGTCCCGACACCGCAGCCAGGCTGCAGGCACTGGACGACAAAGAATTCCTGCAAGCGCTGGGCGAGGCTTTTGGCGACCGCGTCGGCCGCTTCACGCACGCCACGCCGCGCCTGGCCTTCTCGCTGGGATTGAATGCCGATCCGCGCAGCACCGCGCGCACCGTCGCCATCGGCAACGCAGCGCAAACACTGCATCCGGTAGCGGGACAAGGATTGAATCTCGGACTGCGCGACGTCACCGTGCTGGCACGCCTGCTGGCACAAGACGCCACGCCAACGATGCTGGCGCAATTCACAGAACAACGCCAGCGCGACCGCAGTACCACCGTGCGCATCACCGACACCATGGCGCGCATCTTCGCCAATGACTCGCCAGCCCAGGCCCTGCTGGGCCTCTCGCTGGCCGCCATCGACATGGTCGGCCCTGCGCGTGGGGTACTGGCGGAACTGATGATGTACGGCCGCCGCTAAGCATGCGCGACGTCTACCAACGCCTGGGCCTCACGGCAACCGCAGATATACGCGAAATCCGCAAAGCCTACGCGCGCGAGCTGAAAAAGATCGATCAGGAAAACGATCCCCAGGGCTTCCAGTCACTGCGTGAAGTTTACGAACTCGCCCTGAATCTTGCCAACGGCGGCACTGATCACAGTCATCGCCCGCCGCCGCAAGCCACACAAGCCACACAAGAAGCGCCTGACTCTGACGAACTGCCAGAGCAACTGGCAAAGACCGCGTGGGCCGCTTGCTATGCCGCGGTCGAGCAAGCGGCACAAATCGATGAAAGCGTATGGGAGCATGCGCTTCATCAGGCCTTGGCCAGCGATGCGTTGACCAATCTGGATGCTCGCCTGTGGTTTGAAGCATTAGTCATAGGAATGCTTGCCAATGGCTGGCGCCGCGGCCATGAAACACTCTTTATCGTGGCTGACAAAATATTCGGCTGGGAGGAATCGCCGAACCGTTTGAAGGGTTTCCACCGTGCGGGAGCCTTGCTGGCACGAGCACTGGACGAGAAACACTTACTAAACGGCATGCCGCAGCAAGAACGAGGTGCGATACGCGCCGCCATGGTTCGCCTGCGGGATCCGCGCAGGCCGACAGCAAACGAGCTGGAGTTATATAGTCAAGCCGCCATCCGCCTGAACCAGCTGTTTCCTACGCTGGTCAGCGTCACCATGAATTCCGAAAACCTCCACCGCTGGCGTGAGGCCAAGGTCGATGAGCCCATCATATCGGAGCCGGTGGAGGTTTCTTCCAGTCCGTCAGTGACCAAAGTACTTCTCTGGCTGCTTGCCGCCACGATCATCGGCACCATACTGCTGTCGGTCATTGTATCGCCACCGGGGCTCACCCCGCCCCGATGACGCAGCCCACGCCAGTTACTCGACCGCCTTCACCATATCTTCGATGACCTTCTTCGCATCGCCGAAGACCATCATGGTGTTAGCCTGATAGAACAGCTCATTGTCCAGGCCCGCGTAGCCAGAAGCCATCGAGCGCTTGTTGACGATGATGCTCTTGGCCTTGTACGCCTCCAGGATCGGCATGCCGGCGATCGGCGATTTCGGATCTTTGGCCGCCGGGTTGACCACGTCGTTCGCGCCCAGAATCAGCACCACGTCGGTCTGCCCGAATTCACCGTTGATGTCCTCCATCTCGAACACCTGATCGTACGGCACTTCGGCTTCCGCCAGCAGCACGTTCATGTGGCCCGGCATGCGGCCTGCCACCGGGTGGATCGCATACTTCACGGTCACGCCTTTGTGGGTCAGCTTTTCGACCAGCTCCTTCAGCGAGTGCTGCGCGCGCGCCACGGCCAGACCGTAGCCCGGCACGATGATTACACTCTCCGCATTGGCCATGATGAACGAAGCATCATCGGCCGAACCGGATTTGACCGGACGCTGCTCCTTGGCGCCACCGCCGCCAGCGTCCGCCGGCGCACCGCCAAAGCCGCCCAGGATCACATTGAAGAACGAACGGTTCATCGCCTTGCACATGATGTAGGACAGAATCGCGCCCGAGGAACCCACCAGCGAACCGGCAATGATCAGCATCGAGTTATTGAGCGAGAAGCCAATGCCTGCCGCCGCCCAGCCGGAGTAGGAGTTCAGCATCGACACCACCACCGGCATGTCCGCGCCGCCGATCGGGATGATGATCAGCACACCGAGCACGAACGCAATCGCGGTCATGATCAGGAACGGCACCCATGCAGGCTCGGTGCCGCCGGCCGCCACGAACACCAGGCCCAGGCCGACCATCACAATCGCCAGAATCAGATTCAGCAAATGCTGGCCCGCGAAGCTTACCGGCGCCCCTTGGAACAAACGGAACTTGTACTTGCCCGACAGCTTGCCGAACGCGATCACCGAACCGGAGAAAGTAATCGCACCAACAAAGGTACCGATAAACAGCTCGATGCGATTCCCGGTCGGCAGCGCTTCGCCAATCGCCGCAATGCCAAACGCATGCGGCTCCGACACCGCCGCCACCGCGATACACACGGCTGCGAGGCCGATCAGCGAGTGCATTGCCGCGACCAGCTCCGGCATCTTGGTCATCTCGACCTTCTTGGCCAGCACCGCGCCAATGCCGCCGCCGACTACTACGCCCAGCGCCACCAGCGGCAAGCCCATGCCCGCACCGCCAGCCGCCGCTTCCGCGCGCAGCTTGAGGATCAGCGCCACCGTGGTGACAAACGCGATCGCCATGCCGGTCATGCCAAACGCATTACCCTGGCGCGCCGTAGCCGGCGACGACAGCCCTTTCAACGCTTGAATAAAACACACCGATGCAATCAGATACAGCATCGTCACCAGATTCATGGAGATGAAGTTCATGCTTTATCTCCCTGCTTGGCTTTCGGTTCCTTCTTCTTGAACATCTCCAGCATGCGCTGCGTGACCAAAAAGCCGCCGAACACATTTACCGCAGCCAGCGCCACCGCGACCGTGCCGGCCACCTGCCCGACGATCCCCTCGGTCAGCGACGCCGCCAGCATGGCGCCGACGATGATGATGGCCGATACCGCATTGGTCACCGCCATGAGCGGTGTATGCAGCGCCGGCGTCACGGTCCAGACCACGTGGTAGCCGACGTAAATGGCGAGAACAAAAATAATCAGATTAATGATGGTGTGGCTGATTTCCATGTCAGTCTCCTTATTTGCGCAGCAGTTCGCCGCCGGTGCACAGCAGCGTGGCCTTGATGATTTCGTCCTCGCGGTCGATCACCAGCTTGTCCTCTTTGTCGATAATGAGCTTGAGGAAGTCCAGCACATTGCGCGCATACAGCGCCGACGCATCGGCCGCCACGTGCGTGGCCAGATCCGGCTCGCCGACGATATGCACGCCATGCTTGACCACCGTCTTGTTCAACTCCGACAGCGGGCAGTTGCCGCCCTGCGACACCGCCAGGTCGACGATCACGGAGCCCGGCTTCATGGCCTTCACGGTGTCTTCGGAAATCAGCACCGGCGCCGGACGGCCTGGAATCAGCGCAGTGGTGATGATGACGTCGGCCAGCTTGGCGCGTTCGTGCACCAGCTCCGCCTGACGGCGCATCCAGTCGGCCGGCATCGGGCGCGCATAGCCGCCTACACCCTGCGCGATCTCTTTCTCTTCATCGGTCAGATACGGCACGTCGATGAACTTGGCGCCCAGCGATTCCACCTGCTCCTTGACCGGCGGCCGCACGTCGGACGCCTCGATCACCGCGCCGAGGCGCTTGGCGGTGGCGATGGCCTGCAGGCCGGCCACGCCGACACCCATGATCAGCACCCGCGCCGCCTTCACCGTGCCGGCCGCCGTCATCAGCATCGGCATGAAGCGCTGGTAGGTGTTGGCCGCCACCATCACCGCCTTGTAGCCGGCGATGTTGGCTTGCGACGACAGCACGTCCATCGACTGCGCGCGCGTGATGCGCGGCACGGCTTCCAGCGCGAACGCCTGCAGGCCAGCCGTTGCCATCGCGGCATTGTTGTCGGCATCGAAAGGATTGAGCATCCCGATCACCACCGTCCCCGGCTTGATCTGGGCGCGCTCATCCGCATTGGGGGCACGTACTTTGAGTATCACATCGGCTGCCCAGACCTCGCTGGCCGGCACAATTTGTGCACCTGCCGCAACATAGGCTTCGTCGGTGACGGAAGCTGCCAGGCCTGCACCGGCCTGCACCAGCACCTGGTGCTTGGCGGCCAGTTTCTTGACAGTCTCCGGGGTGGCCGCCACCCGGGTCTCACCCGGCCGGGTTTCGGCCGGTACGCTTATTCTCATGGTGCCTCCAAATGATTAATAAACTGACTAGAATCTATCATGGATTTTTAGACCATGATACTTAATACTTAATGTTTTATAGCTACTGGTTTCATCACTTCAAGTGTGACTATTTGTCATGAATTGCCCGTCAATTTGCTGCGACTGCAAACCAAATGGCCGGAACAGGCTAAAATATCGGCTCTTTCAAGGATGACTCATGCCGCGTATCTGGAAACCCTCTGTTACTGTTGCCGCCATCGTCGAAAAAGATGGCAAGTTCCTGCTCATCGAAGAAGAAACCAGCGATGGCATCCGCATCAACCAGCCGGCCGGCCACCTGGACCCGTATGAGTCCCTGCAGGAAGCCGTGATCCGCGAAACGCTGGAGGAAACCGCCTACGACTTCACGCCGACCGCGCTGGTGGGCATGTATATGTCGCGCTACACCTCCAACCGCACCGGCGAGGAAGTGACGTATCTGCGCTTCACCTTCTGCGGCTATCCGGGAGAGAAACATGACCGTCCTCTGGACGAGGGCATTTTGCGCACCATGTGGCTGACGCGCGACGAATTGGCCGCTTGCGCCGACCGTCACCGCAGCCCGACGGTGTTGCAATGCGTCGACGAATATCTGGCGGGCCGCCGGGCGCCGCTGGAACTGGTACAAACACACGCTTCCGTCTACAAGGAAGCGGTTAGCACTGCGAATGGATAAGGAATGAGCAACGGGTCGGGCAAGAAAAGGGTCGTTATCGGCATGTCGGGCGGGGTGGACTCCTCGGTCTCGGCGTGGCTGCTGAAAGAACAAGGCTATGAAGTCATCGGCCTGTTCATGAAGAACTGGGAAGACGACGACGACTCCGAGTACTGCTCCACCCGCCAGGACTGGATCGACGCCGCCTCGGTGGCCGACGTGGTGGGTGTGGACATTGAAGCGGTCAACTTCGCCAGCGAATACAAGGACCGCGTGTTTGCCGACTTCCTGCGCGAGTACCAGGCCGGCCGCACGCCGAACCCGGATGTGCTGTGCAATGCCGAGATCAAGTTCAAGGCCTTCCTCGATCACGCCATGTCGCTGGGCGCGGATTTGATCGCCACCGGCCACTACGCGCGCGTACGCCAGCACAATGGCAAGAGCGAGCTGCTGAAGGCGGTCGACCACACCAAGGACCAGAGCTACTTCCTGCACCGCCTGAACCAGGCGCAGTTATCGCGCACCCTGTTCCCGCTGGGTGAGATTCCAAAAACCGAAGTGCGCAAGATCGCCGAGAAGCTCAAGCTGCCGAATGCGGCCAAGAAGGACTCGACCGGCATCTGCTTCATCGGCGAGCGTCCGTTCCGCGAATTCCTGAACCGCTACCTGTCGTACAAACCGGGGCCGATGATGACGCCGGACGGCAAGGTGGTGGGCGAGCACGTGGGCCTGTCGTTCTACACGCTGGGCCAGCGCAAGGGCATTGGCGTCGGTGGCCTGAAAGCGTACAAGAACGCCGACGGCAGCAATGACGCGTGGTATGTGGCGAAGAAGGATGTGGCCAACAATGTGCTGTACATCGTGCAGGGGCATGACCATCCGTGGCTGCTGTCGTCGTCGCTGCGCGCCGACCAGGCCAGCTGGATTTCCGGAGTGCCGCCGGAAGCACGCGCAATGTCGGCCAAGACCCGCTATCGCCAGGCCGACGTGGCGTGCGAAATCGCGCCCGAAGGCGAGTCTGATTTTGCGTTGAAATTCATGGATGCCCAGTGGGCTGTGACGCCTGGCCAGTCGGCCGTGCTGTACGACGGCGAAGTGTGCCTGGGCGGCGGCATCATCGACAGCGCGGTGTTCGCCAGCTGATCAACTGGCGGCGGGATCGCCGCCTTCCGCTGCCGGCGGCGCTTCGCCGGCAGCCTTCTCCATCGCGGCGCGCTGGCGCTTGACCATCGCGATCACCACGTTACGAATCGTATTCAGCACCGTATCGGCCTTGAACGGCTTGACGATGAACCCGGCCACGCCCATCCCATGCGCCGACTGGATAGTCGCCGCATCAAGCTCGCTGGACACCATGAACAGCAAGGTCTTGGGCCAGTTGGCGCGGATTTCGCGCAGCGAATCCTGGTCGCTCTCGATCTGCTCCTTGGCGACGCAGACGATGTGCGGATGGTGCTTGATCAGCAGCGTCATGGCGCTGGCAATGGTATGGGTGGCGCCCACCACATCGTAGCCGCCATCCAGCAGCACGGTGTTAAGCAGGCCGCGGGAAACGGCGCTGGGATCGATGACGACTGCTTTTAACATCTTGCAAACCTTGTTATTAGTGGGACCAGAGCAGCATGTTCCAGCTCACGCCGACCTTCACGTCCATTTTCAACTGAACCAGTTGTCGAGAAAGATACAGCATTTCGCGTTCTTTTCGTAGTCTTTCGCCCAGCGTGTCCTTCAGAATGCCGGCGCCGGCCATGATGGCGTCCAGAGTGCCGTATGTACGCAACAGTCTGGCGGCGGTCTTGACGCCGACTTTCGACACGCCGGGGATGGAATCGGTCACATCGCCCATCAGCGCCAGCAGGTCGGGCAGCTGCTCGGGCGGCACGCCCCACTTCTTCTCGACCCAGGCGTGGTCGTGCCATTCGCCCTTGAAGTGATCCCACACGCGGGCGCCGTTGGCGATCAGGCCGTGCAGATCCTTGTCGGTAGTGGCGATGGTGGCTTCGCCGCGCCCTTCGGCCAGCCAGCGCATCACCACCGTGCCGATCACATCGTCGGCCTCGACCTCGGGCAGCGACACCACATGCATGCCGAAGCCGCGCAGCTTGTCGTAGAACGCCGGCAGCGCATCGCGCAGCGGCGACGGCATCGGCGCGCGGCCTTCGCGGTAGCCGGCATACAAATCGTGACGCCAGGTGCGGCCACCGAAATCGAAGGCCGGCAGCACGTGCGTGGGTTGGTGGTCGTTGACCAGCGTGCGGAACGACGACAGCGCGTGACGCAGCGCGATCTCGGCTTTCTCGGGACTGTCCGGTTCCTGGCTGGCTTCGTAGACGCGGCGCACAATATTGAGGCCGTCGATGGCAAGGAGTCTACCCATGTTCAACTTCATCCGGGCTTGTTCAAGCCGCCATTCTAACCGACTTACTTCAGCAGTTCGTAGGGGCCGCCGCGTTCGAGGGCGCGCTGGAAGGCCGGGCGGCTGTGGATGCGTTTGAGGAAGGCGCTCAGGTTCGGACGGTTCTCGTCCAGCCCACCGCGCGCGAACGCGGCTTCCAGCGGGAAGCTCATCTGGATATCGGCCGCGCTGAATTCGGCGCCGGCAAACCACGGGGTCTTGTTCAGCTCCGCTTCCAGGTAGTCGAGGTGGCGCGCGATCTGCGGCAGGATGTAGCTCTGCTTCACGCGCTGCGCAATGCCGCGCGCGATCGGCTTGACGAAGAACGGCGCCGGGCTGGTTTCCACCCGGTCGAAGATCAGCTTCATCAGCAGTGGCGCCATCGCCGAGCCTTCGGCGTAGTGCAGGAAGTAGGTCCAGCGGCGGCGCTCGGCCGTGCCGGGCGGCGGCACCAGGCGGCCGTTGCCATAGGTCTCGATCAGGTACTCGACAATCGCGCCCGACTCGGCCACCACAATCTCGCCATCGCTGATCACCGGCGACTTGCCCAGCGGGTGCACTTTCAGCAGTTCCGGCGGCGCCAGCATGGTCTTGGCGTCGCGCTGGTAGCGCACGATCTCGTATTCCAGGCCCAGTTCTTCCAGCAACCACAGCACCCGCTGCGAACGTGAATTGTTGAGATGGTGGACAACGATCATGTTGGATATTCCTGAAAAAGAACGGCCGTGCGCCGCAACCTCGCTAGCTTAGCATTATTGGGCACCAGATGCGGCGCCTCCCCTATGGATGTGGATTCCGCCGGGAAACAGCAGTACACTCGACAGATCGCTAGCCGTCGCCGGAGTGCCCATGAATTTGTTTTCGCCGCGTTACCTTGCCTTCAATGCCGCCGTCGCCACCTTGCCGGTTTCACTGGCGCTCGGGGCGCCGTGGGAGATCCCGGTGATTGCCGCCGCGCTCACCGCGGTCGGCATCAGCGACATGGTGCAGACCAGGCGCGCGCTGCGCCGCAACTACCCGATCATGGCGCACTTCCGCTTCTTCTTCGAGTCGATTCGCCCCGAGATCCGCCAGTACTTCCTGGAAGACGACACGGTGGCCGAGCCGTTCTCGCGCAACCAGCGCAGCATCGTCTACCAGCGCGCCAAGCTCGACACCGACAAACGCCCGTTCGGCACCCAGCTCGACGTCTACGCGCCCGGCTATGAATGGATCAACCACTCGATCGCGCCGGCGCCCGAGCAGCATCACGACTTCCGCATCGAGATCGGCAACCACCCGGACTGCCCGCGCGCCCAGCCCTACTCGGCCAGCGTGTTCAACATCTCGGCGATGAGCTTTGGCGCGCTGTCGGCCAACGCCATCAAGGCGCTCAACGGTGGCGCCAGACAGGGCGGCTTCATGCACGACACCGGCGAAGGCAGCATCAGCCCGCACCACCGCGAGCACGGCGGCGACCTGGTGTGGGAAATCGGTTCCGGCTACTTCGGCTGCCGCAATGACGACGGCACCTTCTCGGAAGAGAAGTTTGCCGCCAACGCGGCCTCGCCGCAGGTCAAGATGATCGAGCTGAAAATGTCGCAAGGCGCCAAGCCAGGGCACGGCGGCGTGCTGCCGGCGGCCAAAATCTCGCCGGAGATTGCGCTCACGCGCGGCGTGCCGACCGGGGTGGATTGCGTCTCGCCGGCGCGCCACTCGGCCTTCAGCACGCCGATTGAAATGCTGGAGTTCATTGAGCGCCTGCGCAACCTGAGCGGCGGCAAACCGACCGGCTTCAAACTGTCGATCGGACACCCGTGGGAATTCTTCGGCATCGTCAAAGCCATGCTGGCGACTGGCATCGTGCCGGACTTCATCGTGGTCGATGGCGGCGAAGGCGGGACCGGCGCGGCGCCAGTGGAATTCACCGACCACGTCGGCACACCGCTGCAGGAGGCGCTGCTGCTGGTGCATAACACGCTGGTGGGCGCCAACCTGCGTGACAAAATCAAGATCGGCGCATCCGGGAAAATCATCACCGCGTTCGACATTGCGCGCACGCTGGCGCTGGGGGCGGACTGGTGCAACTCGGCGCGCGGCTTCATGTTTGCGCTGGGCTGCATTCAATCGCAAAGCTGCCACACCGACCGCTGCCCGACCGGCGTCGCCACGCAAGACAAGAGCCGCCAGCGCGCGCTGGTGGTGCCGGACAAAATCCAGCGCGTGGCCAACTTCCATGAGAACACGATGAAGGCGCTGGCGCAGCTCATCGCGGCAGCCGGCATGACGCACCCGTCGCAACTGCGCCCGCGCCATCTGGTGCGGCGCATCTCGTCCAACCAGGTGAAACTGGTCTCGACCCTGCTGCCGTTTTTGGAGCCGGGTGAACTGCTGGACCCGAGCCAGCTCTCGCGCCTGCCGCCCGTGTTCGGCCACTACTGGCCGATGGCGCAAGCCGAAACCTTCGATCCTTACTGCGGCTAGAGCTAGCGCTGCACGTGCAGCTTGATGACGCGCTTGAGCGGCGCGTCGGATTTGGCGGGCGGGGCGCTGTCGCACGAGCCGCATGAGGAGCAGCCAGTGTCGTCGCCGCAGCCGGATTTGATGTTGAACAGTTTGGCCATGCGCGCTTCATCGTAGCCGCGCCTGGACAGCGCGCTAACAATTTGGCGGCGCAAGGCCGCCGGCAGGTACTTGGTGCAGAAGTGCGCCAGGGCCACCAGTACGATCAACGCCACGATAATCTGCTGCCACATATCAGCCTCCAATCAGTGCCGACGAAATACGGAAGGTCAGGAACGACGCCGTGTACGCCAGCGCAAACATATAGCCGGCCATCAGCAGCGCGTAGCGCGTGCCGCCAGTCTCGCGGCGCACCACCGACAGGGTCGACATGCACTGCGGCGCAAACACGTACCACGCCAGCAGCGACAAGGCGGTCGGCAAGGTCCACGATGCAGCGATGATCGGCTCCAGCGACTGCGCCAGCTCTTCGCCGCTCTGCGACAGCGCGTACACCGTACCCAGCGCGCCCACCGCCACTTCACGCGCGGCCAGGCCCGGCACCAGCGCAATGCAGATCTGCCAGTTGAAGCCGATCGGCGCGAAGATGTATTCGAGGCCGCGGCCCAGGATGCCGGCCAGGCTGTAATAAATCGGCGGATGGGTCGCGCCTTCCGGTGCGCCCGGGAAGGAGCTCAGGAACCACAGCAGAATCATCAGCGTCAAAATAATCGTACCCACGCGCGACAGGAAGATCTTGCAGCGCTCCCACAGGCCCAGCGCCAGGTTCTGCATGTGCGGCCAGTGGTAGGCCGGCAGTTCCAGCATCAGCGGCTGCTGCTGGTTCGCGCCCAGTGCGCGCTTGAAGAAGTAGGCCACCGCCATCGCCGAGAAGATGCCGGCGAAGTACAGCGCAAACAGCACCAGCCCTTGCAGGCTCAGGAAGCCATACACTTCACGCTCAGGAATAAAGGCCGCGATAATCAGCGCATACACCGGCAGACGCGCCGAGCAGGTCATCAGCGGCGCGATCATGATGGTCACCAGGCGGTCGCGCGGATTTTGAATGGTGCGCGCTGCCATCACGCCTGGAATCGCGCAGGCAAAGCTGGACAGCAGCGGAATGAAGGCGCGGCCCGACAAGCCCACGCCGCCCATCAGGCGATCCAGCAGGAAGGCCGCGCGCGGCAGGTAGCCGCAATCTTCCAGCACCAGAATAAAGAAGAACAAAATCAGAATCTGCGGCAGGAACACCAGCACGCTGCCAGCGCCGCCCAAAATACCTTCCACCAGCAGGCTGCGCAGGATGCCATCGGCCATTGCGCCCTTGACCATCTCGCCGACACCATCGACGCCGGCCTTGATCATATCCATCGGCACGTTGGCCCAGCTGAACACGGCCTGGAACACCAGGAACATCAGCACCGCCAGGATGATCGGACCGAGCACCGGGTGCAGCACCACATCATCGACCTTCTCGCTCAGGCTATCCTCGGACGAGGCCGGGCTGCTGACCACCAGCTCCAGAATTCGGCGCACTTCGCGCTGGGTCTCCTCCACACCGACCGCATCGATGGCCGACAGCGCATTCGGCTGGCTCACCGGCACCGGCCACAGCGCGTCCAGCGCGCGCAGCAGCGACTTCTCGCCGCCAGCCTGCACCGCCACGGTTTCCACCACCGGCATGCCCAGTTCCTGCGACAGCCGCATCGCGTCGATGGTGATGCCGCGCTTCTTGGCGACGTCGACCATGTTCAGCGCCAGAATCATTGGCAGGCCGAGACGCTTGATCTCCAACACCAGACGCAGGTTCAGGCGCAGGTTGGTGGCGTTGACCACGCACACCACCACGTCCGGCGCCGCCTCGCCCTTGCGCAGGCCGGCCACCACGTCGCGCGTGATTTCCTCGTCCGGCGTGTGGGCCGACAAACTATAAGCACCCGGCAGATCCAGCACGCGGAAGCCGTTACCGGCGCCGGTGGTGAACGCGCCTTCCTTGCGTTCGATGGTCACGCCGGCGTAGTTGGCCACTTTCTGGCGCGCGCCGGTCAGGCGGTTGAACAGGGCGGTCTTGCCGCAATTCGGATTGCCCAGCAAAGCCACCATCGGCGTCCGGGACGTGACTGGCGCTTGTGGCGCCACGTTTTCTACTGCACCCATGATTTATTCCGGTTGAATCGAAACCAGCGCAGCTTCAAAGCGGCGCAATGCAAAAGTGGAGCTGCCGACCTTGATCGCCAACGGTTCGCCGCCCGGCATGCCTCGCTTGAGCATGCGGATTCTCTCGCCCGGCACAAAGCCCAGCTCCATCAGGCGGCGCGCCAGATGGAGGCCGCCGTCGGCCGCTGCGGCAGGCGCCACATGCACCACGGTGGCGGAGGCGCCAACCTGGAGCGTATCGAGAGTAATGAGGGGGGCAGCGTGCGTCATGAGTAATTTCCGGCCGGAATCTGATAAGTGCATTATAAACGGTAATGCGAATGACTTCTATTTAGCTTGCAAACTGCTGAAGTTTAGGGCAGTATACGATTAATGATAATGATTCGCATTAAGTTACTAGCAATCATGTCAGGAAGAACTTAATTCAGACTTATTCAGCCTAGCCAGAAGGTGCATCAATGATTGTTTGTGTTTGCAACAACATCTCCGATCGCGAAATCCGTCAAGCCATGGACTTGGGTATCACGTCGATGGACGAACTGCGCGACGCGCTGGGTGTAGCCACTTGCTGCGGCCAGTGCTTCTCCTGCGCGGAAGAAATCCTGACCGAGCATCTGGCCGCGCAAGCCGCCGCCGAGCTCAAGGAAACCGTGCTGAAACGCCCGGCCTTCGCCAACTAATGAACACCCTGGCCTACCGCCCGGCAGCGACGCTGTCCGGGGACGATCTCAAGCGCCGCGCACGCAAGCTGGCGCCGTTCGCCGCCATCGTCGCAGGCCATGCCGTGCTGTTTTATTTGGTCTCCTCCGGCATGCTGCGCTCCGTCACGCATGCCATCCTGCCGCAGGTGGTCACCGTCACCTTCGTCGCCGCGCCCGAGCCGCTGAAAGCGCCGCCGCCGCCGAAGACCGTGCCGCTGGTGCAGCCGAAGCAAAGCTTTGTGCCGCCGCTGCCGCAAGTGAATATCGTCCAGACCGAACCAACCATTACCCTGCCGCCGCCGCAACCGCGTGCCAGCGAACCGGCACCGGCCGTGGCCGCCCCGGTTGCGCAAGCCGCACCGCCGGCGCCGCCGCAACCAGCCGCGCCGAAAACGGTGTCGGGAGTGGAGTATGTGCGCATGCCGCAGCCGGTCTATCCAAGCATCTCGCGCCGCATGGGCGAGACCGGCGTGGTCATGCTGCGTGTGCTGATTGGGGAAAAGGGCACGGCCGAGCAAGTCACCGTGCAGAAATCGTCCGGCTCCAACAACCTCGATGAAGCCGGCCGCCAGGCGGTGCTGCGCGCGCTGTTCAAACCGCATGTGGAGGATGGCAAGGCCATCCCGGTCTACGCGCTGGTGCCAATCAACTTCCAGCTCGGTTAAAGATCCAACCGTCCTTCGACGGAATCATCCATCGTCTTGCCGATCACGGCGCCAATCAGCATCTTGACGCTGGCCACGGCGCGGCCGTGGCGGGTATCCCAATAGTAGCCGTAGGTCGGCGCGAACTTGATCAGCGTGATGCGCGGATCGTCCTCGCCTTCGGTGAACCAGGTCTTCATCGTAAAACTCCACAACTCCTTGAGCTTGACCGGATCGCGCGTCACGGTGGCGATGCCTTCCAGATGCATGAACTCGGCCCGGGCCGAACCCTGGAAATACAGCGTGGCTGACGGATCGGCTGCCAGCTCCACATTCTTCAGGCTATCGCTGGCGGAGATGAACCACAGGTTGCCCAGCTCATCGACCTGCAAGGCCGTCATCGGCCGCGCGTCGCCGGGGCCGCCATTGGCATCGCTGGTGCAGAAAAAGCAGCCGGGCGTGCTTTCGACAAAATCACGGATCTTGCGCACGGCGTCTTCGCCGATCAGGTCCTGGTGGTGTAAGTCGTCCATGTCGTCCTCCTGAGTGAGACTTCATGGTAGCGGCGCGAGCGCTGGCACACAGTGGGCTGGCGCACACTGCGAATGCTAATAATTTTCATTTGTTCCAATGTTTTCAGGCCGGGGATATTGGTACACTTCGGCGGCAATTCGTGGTCAATCGCTACACGTTGACTGTCTGTTCATGGCAAAATACCGGCATTCCCGCAACCATTTTAGAAAGCCTCCCATGAAGGGCGACCAAGAAGTCATCCGCTTGCTGAACGCACAGCTGACCAACGAACTCACTGCCATCAACCAGTACTTCCTGCATGCGCGCATGTACAAGCACTGGGGCCTGGAAAAGATCGGCAAGAAAGAATACGAAGAATCGATCGGCGAAATGAAGCACGCCGACAAACTGATCGACCGCATCCTGATGCTGGACGGCCTGCCTAACCTGCAAGCCATGCACAAGATCATGATCGGCGAGAACACCGAAGAGATGATCAACTGCGACCTGAAACTGGAACGCGGCGCGCAGATCACGGTGAAAGAAGGCATCGCCGCCGCCGAAAAGGCCGCCGACTACGTGTCGCGCGACCTGCTGCTGATGATCCTCGAAGATACTGAAGAACATATCGACTGGCTGGAAACGCAGCTGGACCTGATCGGCAAGATCGGCATCCAGAACTACCTGCAAAGCCAGATGAACGAAGAGTAAGCCCAAACGCCAGCCTAAGCTGGCGTTTTTTTCATCTTCACCATCAAGACGGCCACCGCGCCGCACAGCATCAGCACCCCGGCCAGGCGGATCACGTTCTCCGGGCTCCCGCCCAGCAGGCTGCGGTAGTACAGCGGCAGCGTGAAAATCTGGATGATCATCGGGATCACGATGAACATATTGAAGATGCCCATGTAGACGCCGGTGCGCTCCGGCGGAATGCAGCCCGCCAGCATCACATACGGATTGCCCATGATGCTGGCCCACGCCAGCCCGATGCCCACCATCGGCACATACAACAATGCCGGCGTTTGGATCTGCGGGATGCTCAGCATCGCCGCGCCGGCCAGTGCGAGGCACACGCTATGCGTGATCTTCGGTCCATAACGCCGCGTGAACGGCACCAGCGCCAGCGCGCCAACGAACGCGATGAAGTTGTAGAACGCGCCCACCTGCCCTGCCAGCAGGCCCGCATCGCGGAAGCCTTGCGAGGCCTGGTCGGTAGTACCGTAGATCGTGGTCGACAAGGACAGCATGATGTACTGCCAATAGCAGAACATCGCATACCACTGGAACAGCTTGACCCACGCCAGCTGGCGCATGGTGTGCGGCATCTCGCGCACCGCGCTGACGATATCGCCCACCGCATGGCGCCATCCGGCCGGCCTGGCGCGCATGGCTCGCAGTTCTTCAGCGCTGAGCGGATTTTCCTTGGTGGTCTTCAAGGTCCACAAGATGGAACTGATCGAGAACACCGCGCCTATCATGAAGGCGACGATGACGATGTGCGGAATATGGCTGCCGTTGACCGCATCCTTGTTCATGCCCAGCCAGACCAGCAGCGACGGCGTCAGGTAAGCCAGCGTTTGTCCAAGGCCAGTGAAGGCGCTTTGCGTCAGGAAGCCAATCGAATGCTGCTCCGGTTGCAGCTTGTCGCTGACGAAGGCGCGGTACGGTTCCATCGTTACGTTGTTGGCCGCGTCCAGTATCCACAGCAGACTGGCCGCCATCCACAGCGTGGGGCTGAACGGCATCGCCAGCAAACCAAGGCTGCACAGGATGGCGCCGACCAGGAAGTACGGCGTGCGCCGCCCCCAGCGCGTGATGGTGCGGTCGCTCATGGCGCCGATCAGCGGTTGCACCAGCAGCCCGGTCATCGGCCCGGCCAGCCACAGGTAAGGCAGGCTGGCTTCATCGGCGCCGAGGTATTTGTAGATGGGGCTCATGCTGCTCTGCTGCAGGCCGAAACTGAACTGGATGCCGAAGAATCCGATGTTCATGTTCACGATCTGCCAGAACGACAGGCGCGCCTTCATGACGCGGCTCCCCAGCTTTTTATCCACGGCGCATAGAAGCTTATGTCCGCAGGGACCGCGCCGGAGATGCCGCAAATGGCGCCGGCAAAGGCGTTGGCGCGGGCCAGCGTGAGCGCCAGCGGCCAGCCTTGCGCTTGGCCGAACAGGAACACGGCGGAGAAGGCATCGCCCGCGCCGACGGTATCGACGATGTGTTCGGGCGCGTGGCATTCGTGGTTGGCGGTCACCGTGCCGTCGGCGGCGAAGTGCAGTGCGCCGCGAGGACCCAGCGTGACGATCAGGCCTTGCAGGCCGAAGGTGCGCATCAGCACCAGGCAGGCTTCGTGCATGGCCGGGCTGTCCGCCGCGCCGGTGCCGGGCTGGGTGTGGGTGTACCACTTGAACAGGTCTTGCAGTTCGTCCTCGTTGACCTTGACCACGTCCGCCAGCTTGAGCGACTCGTGAGCGATGCGCTCGGTGACCTGGCCTTCGCGCACGTTGAGGTCGAGGTAGCGCTGGGCGCTGCTGGCCTCCAGCATGGCGCGCAAGCTGCCGCGCGATTGCTCGTGGCGCTGGGCCATGGTGCCGAAGTAGATCACCTGCGGTTGCGCGTCGGTCAGCGCTTGCAGCGCCGGAGCGGCCTCCACGTAATCGTAGGCCTGGTCCGGCAGGATGATGAAGCGGTGGCCGCCAGCGTCGCGCTCGACGACCACGCGGCCAGTGGCTTCGCGCGGATCGATCTGCAGTGCAGCCTTGCTCATGCCGAAGTGCGTGAATTCGTCGGCGATGCGCGCACCGTTCTTGTCATTGCCGATGCGCGTGACCATCAGCGTAGCGACGCCGAACGCCGCCAGGTTGCGCGCCACATTGAACGGCGCGCCGCCCACCACCTGCTCGGTGATGAAATCGTCGACCAGTGCTTCGCCGAAGACGGCGATGGTGTGTTGGCTCATGCTGTCGCTCCACGTTCCAGCCAATGCATTGCATACGGTTCCAGCGTGATGGTGTCAGCCAGTATGCGCCCGTCGAGGCAGTCGGTCCACTGCCCTTGCAGCGCATATCTTTGCGGCTGGCCGGAGAAGTTCATCAAGCTGACAAAGCGCCCGCCGCGCGCCAGCGCCAGCACGCCGTCCGGCGCATCGGCCAGCAGTGTGCGCGGCGCGTTGGCGGCCAGCGCCTCATGCTGCTGGCGCACACGCACCATGCACAGCAGCGACTGATACATGCGACCGGCGTTGGCCGAAGCGGCGGAGGCATCGGCGCCGGCAGCGTTTCGCTGCGCCCAGCGCCGGTCGTCGAACGCCGGGCGTTGCAGCCAGCGGCTGTCCATCGCATGCTGCGGGCGATGCTGGTAGCTGTAGTCGTTTTCCATCGCCAGCTCGTCGCCCATGTACAGCACCGGCAGCGCGCCGAAGCTCAGTGCAAGGCCGTGCAGCAGCAGCATGCGGCGCATGGCCAGTTCACGCTCCGCTTCGGTGGCAGCGCTTTGCAGCCCCACCAGAGACGCGGCCATGCCATTCGTGCCGTGCGCCGCGTTCGGATCGGAGCTCTGGAAGGTTGCGCCGACGGCGTAGCTGCCCTCCGCACCCGCGAAGAAGCGTGATGCGCGTGCCAGGCGGGCGTTGGCATCGTGTCCGCCAAACGCCGCTTCGGCCCGCAGCACGTTCCAGCCGATATCGTCGTGGCAGCGCACGTAGCTGAGCCACGTCGCCGCCGGCGGCAGATCTGGCGTGTTGCGGATCACTTCGCGCATCACGCTGGTGCTTTGCTCCGACAAGGCCAGCCAGCCGGCCGCCATCAGGCTGCTGTGATAGGCGATGTGGCATTCGCGCGCATCGGCGCTGCCCAGGTAGGCCGGCAGTTCTTTGGTCGGTACGATGGCCTCGGCCTTCAGCAACACGCCCGGCGCCACGATATCGACGATCGCGCGCAAGGCTTGCAGGATCTGGTGCGCCTCCGGCTGGTTCATGCTGTTGGTGCCTTCGCGCTTCCACAGGAAGGCGGTGGAGTCGAGCCGGAACACTTCGATGCCGCGATTCGCCAGCCGCAGCAAGGCCGCCGCCATTTCGGCGAACACCGCCGGGTTGGCGTAGTTCAGGTCCCATTGATACGGATAGAAGGTGCTCCACACCCAGCCGCCCATTGCTTCCACGTGCGTGAAATTACCCGGTGCGACTTGCGGGAACACTTGTCCCAGCGTAGCCTCGTAGCGGTCCGGCATCTCGCGGTCGGGATAGACCAGGAACATGGCGCGCGCTGCCGCATCGCCAGCCTTCGCGGCGACGGCCCACGCATGATCGTCCGCCACGTGGTTCAGGATGAAGTCGGAGCACAGGCTGATGCCGGCCGCACGCAGCTGCGTGGTCAGCGCTTCCAGATCGGCATTGGTACCCAGCGATGGCTCGACGTCGTCGAAACTCGACACCGCAAAGCCGCCATCATTCTCGCCAGCACGCGCGCGCAGGAACGGCAACAGATGCAAGTAGCTGCCGCCCATCTCCTGCAGATAAGGGATGCGCGCCGCCACGCCATTCAGATCGCCGCCGAAGTTCTGCACGTAAGCGCAGTAGCCCAGCATGCGCTGGCTGAGGAACCAATCCGGCTGCGCGGCGCGCTGCTCGTCCAGCGCCCGCAGTGCCGCCGGACGCGCCGCATGCAGCGCATCCAGCGACGCCATCAACTCGCCCAGCCACGCGTCGAAGTTCGCGTGTTCGCCATACAGGCCGGCCAGCAGCCGGCGCAACACCGGTTCGTGAACGGCCAGGCGTTGCGACATTTCTTTAGAAGGCATAGGACAGGCTGACTTTCGCGGCGCGGCCGGAGATGGAACGGGCGGCGTGGCCGTCGCCTTCCACTTCGGTGTAGCCGATTTTGTTGAACAGGTTATTGACGCTCAGCGACAGCGTGGCTTTCTCGGTCAGGCTGTAGTTGACGTAGGCGTTCACCACCTCATACGCCGGCAGCACGATGGTATGCGCATCATCACCCCACGACTTGCCGGTGCCGATCACGCTGGCGCCGATGGTCGCATCACCAAAGCTGTACGAAGGCGCCAGCTGGTAAATGTACTTGGCCTGGCGGCGCGGCGTGTTGCCGATGTTGGCCACGTCCGCTGCGGCGGTGCCGGTGATCTTGGCGTCGGTGTAAGTCATGCCGCCGGTGATGCGGAAACCGCCGTTGCTGTAAGCGCCTTCCAGCTCTACGCCTTTCGCATCGTACTTGTTGGACGTGCTGCGCTGGGTGGTGGCTTCGTAGTTGCTCTCGTCGGTCTTGGCCTGGAACAGCGTGACGAAGGTGCTGATACCGCCGCTACGCCATTTCACGCCACCCTCGATCTGCTTGACGGTGTTGATGTTGATCGGCGCGCTGCCATCGAGCGGAGTGCCGAACAGGATGCGGTCCGCATTGAAGGCCACGCCGTCGCTGACGCGGGCAAACGCCGACAGGTTTTTGGTGAAGCTGTAGTTGCCGCCCACCGAGTAGGAATTGTGATTCAGCTTGTAGTCGACGAATTGCTCGGTCGCCGGATCGTAGCGCAGCGCGCCGCCGTTCAGGGTAGCGATGTTGGCGGTGCCGTTGGCGCGCTGGCGGTCCTGGCGGATGCTGGCGTCCAGGTTCAGCGGACCGGCTTCATAGCCCACGTTCAGGTACGGCGACGTCAGTTTGTACTCCATGTCCACCGCGCGCGAGCAGCAGCCGCCGAAGGCCGGTCCGACCAGTCCAGGCGTGGCGCTGGCCGTTTGCAGCAGCGCCGGTTTGTCGCCGGTGGCCTGCATCAGGTACTCGTTGAAGTTCCAGGTCAGCGCCAGTTTTTGCGTCGACAGGTACAGGCCCGCCGTGGTGGTCAGCTTGCCGCCATTGGCCAGCGCGAAGGTCTTGGCCAGCTTGGTGTCGTTCAGCGTATTGCCGGCATCGTCGATCGACGTGTTGAACACCACCGCCGAGAAGGCGCGGCCATTGTAAGCCTTGCCCTTGTTCGGTCCCGTGGCAAAGGTGTAGTTGCCGACCGTGCCGTTGTTGGCCGCGAACACGCCGGCGAAGCGGCCGCTGTTGTCCGAGGTGCGGAACTTGTCGCTCAGGGTCCAGCCATCGCCGAGATTGAACGAGCCTTCCAGGCCAACGGAATCACTCTTCACTTTCAGGCCGTCGTTGACGTTGGTCGACACCGGCGTGTTGTTCTTGCTGAGCACCACGTCGCGCACCCAGTACGGCGAGTAGAAGCTGACCGCACGCGGATCGATGCCCGGGATTTCGTGGATCTGCTGGTTCACCACCTGCACCGGCACCGGCAGCGCGGTTGGCGCCTTATCGTCCAGGTGCTTGAACGACAGACGGATCCAGCCGTTGTCCAGCTCATGCGTGATGTTGCCGCGAATCTGGCCGCCGCCCTCGGTACTCATGCCGGTATTGCGCACGCCTTCGCCGGTGCGGTAATTGCCACCGATGAAGAAGCGGGTCTTGTCCGAGATCGGCGCGCCGTAGTCGAAATCGTAGCGGGTTTCATCGTAGCCGAGGCCGCGGCTGATGCCGATATGGCCGCCCTTTTCCTCGCCGGTCTTGGTGATGAAGTTGATGATGCCACCCGGCGCGTTGGTCGCCAGCGTCGAAGCCGAACCGCCGCGCACCACTTCCAGGTGGTCCAGCGTGCCGTCGATCTTCACATAGCTGTCCGGGGTGATGAAGTTGAAGTCGCCCGACTGCAGCACCGGCAGGCCGTCTTCCTGGATTTGCACGTAGCGCGCGCCACCGGCCGAAATCGGCACGCCGCGCACGGTGATGTTGGCATTGCCCTCGCCGCCCGACGATTCCGAACGCACGCCCGGCACCGAGCGCAGCACTTCGGCGGCGCTCAGCGGTGCGGCGTTCTTGATGGCGTCGCCTTCGAGGGTACTGATCGACACACTGGTCTTCATCTTGGACGAAGCGGTGCTGGTGCCGGTGACGACCACGCGCTCCATGTTCAGGCCGTCGGCGGCCGGGGCTTCCTGCGCGGCGGCGCCGCTCATGTGCAGAACTGCGGTTGCGACAGCGGCAGCGATGCCGCCCAGTTTAAGGGTGCGATGGTGCATGGTTGTCTCCAGTATTGTCGTTGTTGCTGCTTTATTGAGCAGGTGAACGCATTATGCAATCGATTGCATTAAAATGCAAAATACTTTTTGCTGCGGCCTTGAGAGCCGCTTGCAATCGGTTGCATAAATCAGACGGAACTGGCGCGGACGATCAGTTGGGTAGGCAGTTGCAGCGAGGCTGCGGGGCGGCCCTCGGTCAGCTCCAGCAGCGCGGCCACCAGCGCGCGGCCGGCCTCCTGGATCGGTTGCTGGACGGTGCTCAGCGGCGGGTGGAAGTAGCTGGACAGCTCGATATCGTCGTAGCCGACCACCGCCACCCGCCCCGGCACGTCGACGCCGAGCTGGCGCAAGGTGTTAATCGCGGTCATGGCCATCAGGTCGCTACCGGCGAACACGGCGTCGAACGCCACGCCGCGGCGCCGCAGTTCTTCGACCGCAAGGCGGCCGCCGTCCGGCACAAACGAGGCCTGGACCAGCAGCGCAGGATCGGGCGCGATGCCGGCCTTCTGCAGCGCCTGGCACAGGCCCTGGTAGCGCTGGCCGATTTCAGGCAGGTTGATATCGCCAAAGAAGGCAACGCGCTTGCGGCCCTGGGCCAGCAGGTGGGCGCCGGCCAGTTCGCCGCCGGCCAGATTGTCGCCGCCGACGGTGCAGTACAGCTGCTGCGGCAACTGCGCGCCCCACACCACGATCGGCACATGGCGCGCCGCCAGCTGGTTGAGCTGGTCATGGTGCAGCCACTGGCCGATCATGACGATGCCGATCACGCGGCCGGTATCGAACGGCGCGGCGGCGGCATCGAGCGTGCCGGCATCGACCCGCGACACCAGCATGTCGAAGCCCTGCTCGGTCAGCGCATCGGCCAGGCTGCCCAGCATGGACAGGAAAAACGGATCGGACAGGTGCTGGCGCGTGGCCGGGTCGTACGGAATCACCACGCCCACGGTGCGGTTCTGCTTCATGCGCAGGTTTTGCGCACCGATGTTGATGTTGTACTTGAGCGAGCGCGCCAGCTCCATGACGCGGGTGCGCGTCTCTTCGCTGATCAGCTTGCTGCCGGCCAGCGCGCGCGAGACGGTGGAAGTCGACACGCCCGCCAGCCGCGCGATGTCGGCCATTTGCAGGCGCCGGCTCTCCGCTTCGGGCGGCGTGGACTTGGGCATGGGCTTAGGCAGGAACCGTGTCCTTGAACGACTGGCGTTCGGACAGCTTGTCGTGCAGCTTGGCCAGGTTCGGGTAATCGTCGCGCCAGCTGATCTCCGGGAAGCGGAACGACAGCCAGCCCAGCGTGCAGCCGACCGCCACGTCGGCCAGCGAGTAATGGATGCCGGCGCAGTAAGCCTGCTCGCCCAGCTTCTCGGACAGCGACTTCAGGCCCAGCGCCACCTTGCTCATCTGGCGTGCCATCCACTCTTCGCTTTGCAATTCCTTCGGACGCATGGTGCGCTCCAGGCGCACGCTTACCGCCGCGTCCAGCATGCCGTCGGCCAGCGCTTCCCAGCACTTGATGTCGGCGCGGTCGCGGCCGTTCGGCGGCAGCAGCTTGCAGACCGGGGTCAGGGTATCGAGATACTCCACCATCACGCGCGAGTCGAACATCACCGAGCCGTCTTCCATCACCAGGCTAGGCACTTTGCCGAGCGGATTCAGCTGGCTGATGGTGGTGTCTGCGGCCCACACATTTTCCAATTCAAACTGGTAATCGAGCTTTTTTTCCGCCAACACCACGCGGACTTTGCGGACGTAAGGACTGGCGAGGGAACCGATAAGTTTCATAGACGCTTAGAGAGGGAGAACAGGCTTCAGTATAACATCGGCGGGTCCGGGCCCGGCCAATGGTAAAATCGCGGTCTGCTCTTTCAACTTCCGTTCTTTCCATCATGACCACTACTCCTTACTCCACGCTGTCGGCCCTGTCGCCGCTGGACGGCCGCTACGCTGGTAAAACCGATCTGCTGCGTCCTATCCTGTCCGAATCCGGCTTCATGCACCACCGCGTCAAAGTAGAAATCTCCTGGCTGCAAGCGCTGTCGCTGGCCGGTTTTGACGAGATCAAGCCGTTCTCGGCCGAAGCGAACGCCCTGCTGGACAAGCTGGCCGCCGACTTCACCGAAGCCGACGCCGCCCGCATCAAGGAAATCGAAGCCGTCACCAACCACGACGTCAAGGCCGTGGAATACTGGCTGAAGGAGCAAGTCAAGGACGTGCCGGAACTGGTGGCCGCGTCGGAGTTCATCCACTTCGCCTGCACCTCGGAAGACATCAACAACACCTCGCACGGCATGATGCTGAAGGCCGCGCGCGACAACGTCATGCTGCCATCGCTGCGCAAAGTGATCGCCAAGCTGACCGAAATCGCCCACGCCAACGCCGAACTGCCGATGCTGTCGCGCACCCACGGCCAGACGGCCAGCCCGACCACCCTGGGCAAGGAAATGGCCAACGTCGTGGCCCGCCTGCAGCGCGCCATCAAGCGCATCGAACAGGTTGAAATCCTGGGCAAGATGAACGGCGCCGTCGGCAACTACAACGCCCACCTGTCGGCCTACCCATCGTTCGACTGGCCTGCGTTCTCGAAAGCCGTCATCGAGCAGCGCCTGGGCCTGGTGTTCAACCCGTACACCATCCAGATCGAGCCGCACGACTACATGGCCGAGCTGTTCGATGCCTTCGCGCGCGCCAACACCATCCTGCTGGACCTGAACCGCGACATCTGGAGCTACGTCTCGCTGGGCTACTTCAAGCAAAAGCTGAAAGCCGGCGAAATCGGTTCGTCGACCATGCCGCACAAGGTCAACCCGATCGACTTCGAAAACTCGGAAGGCAACCTGGGCCTGGCCAACGCCGTGCTGAAACACCTGTCGGAAAAACTGCCGGTCTCGCGCCTGCAGCGCGACCTGACCGATTCGACCGTGCTGCGCAATATCGGCGTCGGCCTCGGCTACACCCTGCTGGCCTACGACAGCTGCCTGCGCGGCCTGAACAAGCTGGAAGTGAACCCGGCCCGCCTGGAAGCCGACCTGGACGCCAATTGGGAAGTGCTGGCCGAGCCAGTGCAGACCGTGATGCGCCGCTACGGCATCGCCAACCCGTACGAACAGCTGAAAGAGCTGACCCGCGGCAAAGGCATCTCGAAAGTGGCCCTGCAAGAGTTCATCAACGGCCTGGCCGTGCCGCAGGAAGCCAAGGATCTGATGCTGGCCATGACCCCGGCGAACTACACCGGCATCGCTGCAGCTCTGGCAAAAGCCATCTGATGTAATTCAGCAAACTGCTCTACACTAGCCCCGACGACGCCTGCGTCCCGGGGCTTTTTTTCGCCCGTGCAAGCACGCTTCCGAATTGTTTGGTATATTTAGTCCTAACACGTACTATTTTCCGGAGCCGCTTTATGCCACGCTATACCAAAATCGCCATGTTGCTGCATTGGCTAGTCGCCCTGCTCATCATTGCCACCTTCTTCCTCGGCTTGTCGATGGTCGACATCCCGGGCTTTACCCCGACCAAGCTCAAGTACTTCTCCTGGCACAAATGGATGGGCGTGACGGTGCTGTTCCTGGCCGTGATCCGCATCCTGTGGCGCAAGGCCAACCGCCCGCCGCCACCGCTGGCGTCGATCCCGGCCTGGCAGCACAAGATCGCCGACGGCATGCACTATCTGCTGTACTTCCTGATCTTCGCCGTGCCGATCTCCGGCTACTTCTACACCTACGCCGCCGGCGTGCCGGTGGTCTACCTGGGCCTGTGGCAGATGCCGGCCGTGATCGCTCCAGATCCTGAACTTAAGGCAACTTTAAAAACTGTTCATTATGTTTTGACCATGACGATGGCAGCCGCAGTAGTCGCCCACGCCCTGGCCGCTTTGAAGCATCACTTTATCGACCGCGACGTCACGCTGAAACGCATGCTGCCGCTGTAACCAACAACTCACTGGAGCCTGACACATGAACACCATCAAAAAAATTGCCCTCGTCTCGATGCTGGGCGTCGCCTTTGCCGCCAGCGCCGCCGCGCTGAAAACCGATCCGGCCAAGAGCACCGTCACCGCCACCTTCAAGCAAATGAACGTGCCGATCGACGCCAAGTTCAAGAAATTCACCGCCAACATCGACTACGACGCGGCCAAGCCGGAAACCGCCAAGGCCACGGTCGAAGTGGAAACCGCCAGCATGGACCTGGGCGACGCCGACTACAACAAGGAAGTGGCCAAGAAAGAATGGTTCAACGCTGCCCAATTCCCGAAAGCCACCTTCGTCTCGTCCTCGATCAAGCCGGCCGGCGCCGGCAAGCTGACCGTGACCGGCAAGCTGACCATCAAGGGCAAGGCCGCCGACGTCACCTTCCCGCTGACCGTGAAAGCCGACGGCAAGAACCAGGTGTTTGAAGGCGCGCTGCCAATCAAGCGCCTGGCCTACAACATCGGCGAAGGCGAATGGAAAGACACCAGCATGGTGGCCGACGACGTCACCATCAAGTTCCACGTAGTAGCGCAATAAACCACCAAGGAGACTCACGCAATGAAACTGCAGATCGTTATTGCCACACTGTTGGCCGCCTCGGCCACGTCCGCCATCGCCGCCACCTACAACCTCGACCCGACGCACACCTATCCAAGCTTCGAGGCCGACCACATGGGCCTGTCGGTATGGCGTGGCAAGTTCGACAAAACCAGCGGCACGGTGAGCTTCGATGCTGCAGCCAAGACCGGTGCGCTCGACGTGAAAATCGACGCGTCGTCGATCGACTTCGGCTTCGACAAAATGAACACCCACGCCAAGGGCGCGGACATGTTCAACGTGGAGAAATTCCCGACCATCACCTACACCAGCAAATCGTTCAAGTTTGAAGGCGACAAGCTGGTGGCCGTGGACGGCGAGTTGACCCTGCTGGGCGTGACCAAGCCGGTGGCACTGAAAGTGAACAAGTTCAAGTGCATCATCCACCCGCGCCTGAAGCGTGAGGTGTGCGGCGCCGACGCCACCGCCGAGTTCAAGCGCAGCGACTTCGGCCTGAACTACGGCCTGCCGAACTTCTCGCCGGAAGTAAAGCTGGCCATCCAGATCGAAGCCATCAAGGCTGAGTAAAATACCGGGGGCCCTGCGGGCCCCCCTTAAAATTCCAGTTGACGTGTACGTAAGGTATGACGATACTTTGCTCGCCACAACCTCTCTGGAATAAAAATGAAAAAATCCCTTCTCGTGCTCGCCATCCTGAGCACCGCCGCCTATGCCGACGAAGGCATGTGGATGCCGCAGCAGCTGCCACAAGTAGCCAGGCAACTGAAGGCCGCCGGCCTGAAACTCGATCCCGCCAACCTGACCAAGCTGACCGAATTCCCGATGGGCGCCATCGTCAGCCTGGGCGGCTGCTCGGCCTCGTTCGTGTCGCCGCAAGGCCTGGTTGCGACCAATCACCACTGTGTGTACGGCAGCGTGGCGCACAATTCGACGCCAGAACGCAACCTGCTGGCCAACGGCTTCCTCGCGCATAACTTCGGCGAAGAATTGCCGGCCGCGCCAGGCAGCCGCATCTTCGTCACCAAGGCCGTGACCGATGTGACCAAGCAGATCATCACCCCGGCCGTGGCCAAGCTGAGCGGCAAAGCCCGCAGCGACGCGATCGAGAAGAACCAGAAGGCGCTGCAGACCGAGTGCGAAAAAGATGCCGGCCACCGCTGCACCGTCTCGTCCTACTACGGCGGCCTGGAGTTCTACCTGATCAAGCAACTGGAAATCCGCGACGTGCGCCTGGTGCACGCGCCGCCGGAAGGCGTGGGCAAGTTCGGCGGCGACACCGACAACTGGATGTGGCCGCGCCACACCGGCGACTACGGCTTCTACCGCGCCTACGTCAGCAAGGACGGCAAGGCCGCCGACTACAGCAAGGACAACGTGCCCTACGTGCCGCAGCACTACCTGAAGCTGGCCAAGGAAGGCGTGAAGGAAGGCGACTTCATCATGGTGCTCGGCTACCCGGGCCGCACCAACCGCCACCGCCTGCCATCGGAAGTGGCGTTCACCTTCGACTGGAGCTATCCGGCGTTCGTGAAATCGTCGGCGGAAAACCTGGCCATCATTGCCGACACCACCAAGGACAACAAGGACACCGCGCTGAAATACGCGTCGCAAGTGGCCAGCATCAACAACTACTACAAGAACCGCCAGGGCATGCTGGACTCCTACGCCGGCAGCGACATGCTCAAGCGTAAAACCGCCGAGCACGAAGCGCTCAAGCAGTGGATCAACGCCGATGCCAAGCGCAAGGCCGAGTACGCCGGCGATATCGAGGCCGTGGAAAAGCTGATCGCCCAGCGCGATGCTGAATACAAGCGCGACTACAACCTGAGCTCGTCCAAGCCGCGCCTGCTCAACACCGCACGCACGCTGTACCGCCTGGCCAATGAAAACACCAAGCCGGACGCCGAGCGCAAGTCGGGCTACCAGCAGCGCGACGTGCCGCGCATCAAATCGGCGGTGGACGCGCTGGTGCGCAACTACGACGAGAAGGTCGACAAGGCACTGGTGCTGAACAGCCTGGTCAAGTACGCGGCCCAGCCTGCAGCGCAACGCAGCGCGGCCTTTGATGCAGTGATCGGCATCAAGGACGGCATGAGCAAGGCCGAGCTGCAAGCGGCGCTGGACAAGCTGTACGCCGGCAGCAAGCTGGGCGACGCCGCCGAGCGCAAGGCCTGGCTGGAGCGCAAGCCGGAAGACTTCAAGGCCAGCGACGACGCCTTCATCAAGGCGGCCGTGGCGCTGTACGAGCCGGACCTGAAATCGGAAGCCGACGACGAAGAGCTGGGCGGCAAGCTGCAGCAAGCCTACGGCAACTACATGAAGGCCAAGATCGCCTACATGAACAGCAAGGGCCAGGCGGTCTACCCAGACGCCAACAGCACCCTGCGCGTGACCTTCGGCAAAATCGCCGGCCGCGATCCGGGTTCGGACGGCACCACCTGGAAAGCCTTCACCACGGTGCAGGGCGTAGCCGCCAAGGCCACCGGCCAGGGCGAGTTCAACGCGCCTGCCGCGCAGTTGAAAGCCATCAAGGATAAAGACTTCGGCAAGTACGTCGATCCGGTACTGAAGTCGGTTCCTGTTGCCTACCTGGCCACGCTGGACATCACCGGCGGCAACTCGGGCTCGGCCGCGCTGAACAGCAAGGGCGAGTGGATCGGCCTGGCGTTTGACGGCACGCTTGATTCCATTATCTCCGACTGGGACTTCAACAAAGCCATGACCCGCGACATCCAGGTCGACCTGCGCTACATCCTGTGGAACATGAAGCACGTCGATCACGCCGACAACCTGCTGAAAGAAATGAACGCCGAATAAGCGCTACACCAGACAGCAAAAAAGCCACGCTGCGGCAACGCAGCGTGGCTTTTTTTTACAGGGCGCTGGCTTACGCGCGGCGCTTGCGGCGCAGCAGGCCCACGACACCGAGACCGGCCAGCAGCATGGCGTAGGTTTCCGGTTCCGGCACAGCGGTGACACTGATATCGTCGATCAGGGTGTTGCTGCTGCTGGTAATGCGCACCGAATCGATACCGCTGAAGTTCAGCATGATCTGCTGGTACGATTGTTCCAGCGTGAAGCTCGCGGTGGCAACCTGATTGCCGCCCAGGTAACCCGTCACGGTCATCAACTGGTCGGAGCCCCAGCCGGAACGCGCCCAGAAGTTATTCAGCGTGAAGGTGGCGCCGGACATGCTCAACTCGGTGCCACCGTTGCTCCAGGCGAAAACGCTGCCGGAGTGCGCCTCGGCGCCCGGGAACCACATGTTGGTGGCTGGCGACGCAACCCAGCTTTCGCTGCCCTGACCGCCATCCCAGTTGAAGCCGTGGTAGCCGTTGGGCAGGAAGGTATAACCCGGATAAACGAAACCGCTGACGTCTTCGAAATCAATGATGCTAGCCGAGGCCAGCGGCGCCATGACGGCGCCCATGGCCAGCACGGCCGCAGCGGAAAACTGTTTGAGTCGTTTCATGCAAATCCCCTGTGTGTTATTAAAATTGCTTTCATAAAACCACAACAACAATAATATTATTGCATGAAAAATTATACTAATATCATTATTTTGGCAACTGCGTATCTTTTCAGCACAGGCGGGGCTGCACCTTAGACGAATGCCTGGTGCCGGAAGAATCGGGTACATTAATCATTCACTCAAACAGCCGTAAGGAGATGTCATGCCTGCAAAGAAAATCGCCGTTGTGATCGGCAGCTTGCGCAAGGATTCGATGAACCGGAAATTCGCCCACGAGGTCATTGCGCTGGCGCCGCCGTCGCTGACTTTCGAGATCGTCGAGATCGGCGAGCTGGCGATGTACAACCAGGACCTGGAAGAGAACGGTGCTGTGGCGCCGCAGGCGTGGACCCAGTTCCGCCAGCGCATCAAGGAGGCCGACGGCGTGCTGTTCTTTACGCCCGAGTACAACCGTTCCACCCCCGCCGCGCTGAAGAACGCCATCGACGTCGGCTCGCGCCCTTACGGCAGCAGCGTGTGGAGCGGCAAGCCGGCCGGCATCGTCAGCGTGTCGCCTGGTGCCACCGGCGCGTTCGGCGCCAACCACCATCTGCGCCAGTCGATGGTGTTCCTCGACATGCCGCTGCTGCAGCAGCCGGAAGCCTACATCGGCGGCGCCGCCAACCTGCTCGGCCCGGACGGCAAGATCAACAACGACGGCACCAAACAGTTCCTGAAAAAATTCATCGATACCTACGCCACGTGGGTGGAGACCAACGCCAAGAAATAATCAGCGCTTGACGGCTGAGAAGGCGTAGCCGGCCGTAGTCAACGCGGCCGGCTCGCCCTGCACTGCGGCGCCGCGGTGCAGGGCCACCAGGCGCGGCACACCGCGCGCCGGCAGCAGGGCCAGGTCCGCGCCCGGCAGGCGCTGCGCCAGCGCCGCCGCCTCATCCTCCCGGCAACTGACGTACACCCGGTACGACGCGCGGCTATTGCCCAGCTCCAGCATGAAACCGGCCACGCCGCGCGAGCCCGGCGCACCGGCCATCGCCGTCACCCGCAAGCGCGTGTTTTGCTTGCGCAGGTCCAGCGAGTTCCAGACCTGCAGCGGGTACAGCTGCGCTGCGCCGCCGGCGGCCACGCCGCCCTCCTCGCTCACGGCCACAATCACCGGCGCGCCGCTGCGCAGCCCCTGCAACGGCGCCAGACCGTCGTAGCGCCCAGCGCCGCCCGGCAGCACCAGCAGCACATCGGCCGCCGGCCAGCCCGCCACCGCCTCTTTGCTGTAGGCCTCGCCGTCCGCATCCACCGCCAGCACGCTCAGCCCCTGGAAGCGGATCAGCGCCAGCCCCTTGCCCGCCAGCTGCACCCTGCCCTGCGCCATGCCTGCCGTGCCGCCGCCCTGGCTGCGCAGCTCGATCACATGACGCGGCCCGATCTGCGCCACGCCCCAGCTGCACATTAGCGCCAGCACTGCCACCACGATCAAGGTCCGCATCCCGTTCTCCCGGCTGATTTGCACCAATCCAGTAGAACACTGCTTGCGTGAATTTTCCTTGAAGCAACGCAAAGCCCGGCCTGCGGGCGCTCAAAAAACGGGCACAATGATACAATTCTGCCCGGGCTTATCCAGCCCAACCTCCCTACAACATCCCCCTGAGATCCAGACGACCATGCACCCAGAGATGCCGACGCCTTACGAACAAGGCAATCAAAACCAGACCACCACGTGGAGCGAATGCATCGCCTTCTACGAAGCACTGGCGCAGCGCTTCCCGCAGGTGCTGCGGTTTGAACAGATCGGCACTTCGGACGGCGGCATCCCGGTGCACGCCGGCGTGGTCAGCGCCGACGGCGTGCACGACCGCGCGCAGATCAAGGCCGAAGGCCGCACCGTCTTCTTCAACAACAACGGCATCCACCCCGGCGAACCCGAAGGCGTGGACGCTTGCATGGCCATCGTGCGCGACCTGTGCTTCGATCCGGCCAGGCTGGCCGCGCTGGGCAAGACCGTGCTGCTGTTCGTCCCGCTGTACAACGTCGACGGCGCGCTCAACCGCGCCAACACCTCGCGCGTGAACCAGGACGGCCCGGAGCAGTTCGGCTTCCGCGGCAACAGCCGCCACCTCGACCTGAACCGCGACTTCGTCAAGTGCGATACGCTCAACGCGCGCCTGTTCAACCAGCTGCTGACCAGCTGGGACCCGGACGTGATGGTGGACACCCACACCTCCAACGGCGCCGACTATCCGTACACCATGACCCTGATCCACACCCAGGCGGACAAGCTGGGCTACGGCCTCGGCCCCTTCCTGCGCGAGACCATGCTGCCGCACATCTACAAGGAGATGGAAGCGAAAGGCTGGCCGACCTGCCCGTACGTCAATCCGGTGAAAGACACGCCGGACGACGGCATCGCCGAATTCCTCGAAGTGCCGCGCTTCTCGACCGGCTTCGCCGCCCTGCACCACGTGATCGGCTTCATGCCGGAGACGCACATGCTCAAGCCGTTCAAGGACCGCTACGATTCGATGCGCGCGCTGCTGGACGTGACCATGGCCTTCACCGTCTCGCACGGCGAGCAAATCAAGCAGTTGCGCGCCGCCGCCAAAGAGCAAGCCGCCAGCGCCACCGAGTGGACCGTGGCATGGAAGATGGACGAAACCAATCCATCGACCTTCCGCTTCAAAGGCTACGAAGCCAAACGCAGCCCGTCGCTGCTGGGCGACTACCAGCGCCTGTCCTACGACCGCAGCAAGCCGTGGGAAAAGGACATCGCCTACTACAACAGCTTCGTCCCCGCCGCCACCGTGCGCGCGCCGAAAGGCTACATCGTGCCGCAAGCGTGGCGCGAAGCCATCGAGCGCCTGCAGTGGAACGGCGTCGACATGGCCCGCTTCGACGAAGCCTCCACCGTGGAAGCGCAGTACTACCACATCGTCTCCGTGACCTCGCGTCCGGCCGCGTACGAAGGCCATATGTACCACGACGAGGTGCAGCTGGAAGCGCGCACCGCCACCTTCACCGTGCAGCCGGGCGACTACTTCGTCCCGCTCAAGCAGGCCAACGCCCGCTACGCCGTCGAAACGCTGGAACCGCAAGCGCACGACTCCTTCTTCCGCTGGGGCTTCTTCAACAGCGTGCTGGAGAAAAAAGAAAACTTCTCCGACTACGTGTTCGAAGACCTGGCGCTGGAGATGCTGCAAACCGAACCTGAACTGAAAGCCAAGTTCGACGCATGGAAGGCCGCCAATCCGGCACTGCTGTCGAACCAGGACGCGGTGCTCGGCTTCATCTTCGCCAACGGCAAGCGCCACGAAGAACCGGAATGGCGCCGCTACCCTGTGCTGTCGGTTTTCTAAAAAGTCTCACCTCGCGTTACACATCATGCGCACCGTGGCGATCCTGCGGTGCGCATGCAAGCTGCCCACAAGGCCATAGCCATGCATTACGCACTCAATCTGCGCACCTTCTTCTATAGCCATTACTTTTATCTTGGCTTGCGTTTCGCCGCCGGCCTGGTGGGCGTGACGCTGATTACCCTTCAATTTGCCGACATGGCCATCGCCATGACGGTGTGCATCGGCGCGCTCTGCACCGCGCTGATGGACATGCCCAGCCCACTGCGCCACAAGTTCAACGAGATGAGCGCCTCGGTGCTGCTGTGCTCCACCGTCACGCTGCTGATCAGCCTGTGCGCGCCGTATCACTGGCTGCTCATGACCATGTTGGTGCTGATCAGCTTTGGCGCCTGCATGATGGTGGTCTACGGCCGCAAATCCATGCCGCTGCAACTGGCCACGCTGTTCATCATGACCATGTCGATGGAACACTCGATGACGGCGCGCGAGTCCTTCATCCATACCGGCTTGTTCACGCTGGGCGCGGTGGCGTATCTCGCGTATGCGATGGGCATCTCGTGGATACTGCGCCACCGCATCAAGCAGCAGGTGCTGGCCGAAGCGCTGTTTGAGCTGGCGGCCTACATCGACATCAAGGCCGACTTCTACGACGCGCGCTACAACCTGAACGAACAATTCAACAAGCTGATTCGCCATCAAAGCCTGCTGGCCGACCGCCAGCAAGCCTCGCGCGATCTGATCCTGCGTTCGCATAACAACGCCAAGGACGCCATCGTGGTGCAGGTCCACGTCTGCATGCTGGATTTGTATGAGCTGATCCTGTCCACCCACACCGACTACGCGCAGCTGCGCGTACACCTCGCCGATTCACCGGTACTGAAAACGCTGCACGACCTGGCCTACAAGGCGGCGCGCGATATCGAATCAGTGGCCTACGACGTCACGCGCAAGAAGGCTTCGTATGCCGAGATTAGCTACGAGCCGGAGCTGGACGCCATCGAGGCCGAACTGGCCGCCATCCAGCAGCGCATCGAACAAGGCAAGCCGCAGCAGGAAGCGCTGGCTGTGCTGCGCGCACAGCGCAACAAGATCCGCGCCATCATCAAGATGATCGGCGAACTGCATCAGGCCAGCCAGAAAGCCTACGACACCACGCCGTTCTGGGCCGACGCCGACATGGGCCCCTTCCTGTCGCAGCAGAAGTACGAGTTCCGCATGATCCTGTCGCACCTGCGCATGGATTCGCCGATCTTCCGCTTCTCGGTGCGGGTGGCGCTGGCGATTTCGGCCGGCCTGCTGATCGGCGCGTGGCTGCCGTATGCGGCGCACAGCTACTGGATCGTGCTGACCATCGTGATCATCCTCAAGCCGTCGTTCAGCATGACCAAGCAGCGCCGGCGCGACCGCATTGTCGGCACGGTAATCGGCTGCGTGCTTACGGCGCTGATCCTCAAGTTCCTCAACTACCCGTCGGTGATTCTTGCCGCGCTGGTGCTGTCCACCGTCGCCATGCCGACCTTCGTCTACCTGCGCTACCGCTACGCGGCGGTGGCGGTCAGCGTGATGATCCTGCTGCAGATGTACCTGCTCACGCCGGGCAACGATAATCTGATCATGGAGCGGCTCATCGACACCGTTGTCGGCGCGGTGATTGCGACGGCGTTCAGCTTCGTGCTGGCGAACTGGGAGTACCAGACCTTGCCGCGCCTGGTGCGCGGCGTGCTGGACGTGAACCTGCGCTACATGCAGGCCAGCTTTGATCTGCTGCAAGGCAAAGGCAAGGACGATTTCGCCTACCGCATTGAACGCAAGCGCCTGATGGACTCACTGGCGGCACTGAGCTCCGCGCTGGTGCGCATGCTCGACGAACCGGCCAGCAAACAGCGCGCGGTGGAGGATATCAACCAGTTCATCGTGCAGAACTACCTGCTGATGGCGCACGTGGCGGCACTGCGCGCCATCCTGCGCCGCCACGTGAAGGAACTGCCAGCAGGCCCGGTGAACGCCATGCTGGCGGAGAGCCACGACCAGGTGGTGCAGATCCTCGAACACGCACTCGATCCGCATGCGGCGGAAGCGGGCGAGGATGCGCTGATGTCGGCATCCACGCTGTCGGCGCAGGAAGCTGCTGCTGCGGCGGCAGCGCAAGTGCCTTGGTCCGGCTGGCCGCTGGTCCAGCGCCGCATTCGCTTACTACAAGCGGACGCCGTGAAGATTATCGTCCATAGCGAAGCAATACTGCGCGACGTAAGCTAAGATAGGACGATGAACTCATCGTCCTCCCTCTCTACCCGCGACTTGCTCTCCGCCCTGCTGGTCGTCATCATCTGGGGCACCAACTTCGTCGCGATGAAGGTTGGCCTGCGCGACCTGACGCCGTTCCAGATGGGCGCCGCGCGCTACGTGTTCGCCATCCTGCCGCTGATCCTGTTCGTCAAGCCACCCAAGCTGTCGGCCAAGTGGGTCATCGCCTATGGCTTCAGCCAGGGCGTCGGCCAATTCGGCCTGCTGTTCCTGTCGCTGAAGGTAGGCATGTCTGCCTCGCTGGCTTCCGTCATTTTGCAGACGCAGGTCTTCTTCACCGCCATCTTCGGCTACCTGCTGCTGAAAGAGCGCACCAGCCGCGCGCTGCTGGCCGGCCTGGCGCTGGCGGCGGTGGGCCTGTTGTGCTTCGCCACCAGCTCCCTGCAATCGGCCCACTCGTCCGATATCACGCCGGCCGGCTTCGCGCTATGCCTCGCCGGCGCCGCCATGTGGGCGGTGTCGAACATCGTAGTGCGGCGCGCGCAAAAGGACACGCCGGAATTCGATGTGATCAGTTTTATCGTCTGGTGCGGCGCCGTGCCGATTCTGCCCTTCGTGCTGCTGTCGCTGGCGTTTGACGATCCGTCCACGCGCTGGCACTGGGTCGAGGCGCCGTTTGCGGCATGGGTGGCGGTCGCTTATGTCGGCTGGATGTCCACCATCGTCGGCTACGCGATGTGGACACGGCTGCTGAAGCGCCACCCGGTCAACCGCGTGGCGCCGTTCAGCCTTGGCGTGCCGGTAATCGGCATCACTTCGGGCATGGTGGCGCTGGGTGACGTGATCAGTGGCTGGCAGTGGGCCGGCATCGCGCTGATTGTGGCAGCGCTGGTGTGCACCATGTTCGGCGGCCGCTGGCTGGACCGCCGTTCGTAATCAGGCTGCGAAGCAGACGCGGTTGCGGCCCGTCTCCTTGGCGCGGTACAGCAGCGCGTCGGCCTTTTGCAGCATGGCTTCCGCCGTGCCGGCCGCAAGGTCGGCGTACACGCCCATGCTCATCGTGACCTTCAGATCCGGATGCACCTGATGCCACGGGAAGGACTCGATGATGCCGCGCAGCTTGTCGCACAGCGCGGCCGCTTGCGGCAGTTCGGTTTCCGGGAAGGCGATCACGAATTCCTCGCCGCCGTAGCGCGCCACCAGATCGCTCAAGCGCATATGGCTGCGCAGGATTTCACCGACCTGGCGCAGCACCGCGTCGCCGGTGGCGTGCGAGAAGTTGTCGTTGATCTTCTTGAAGAAATCGATATCGCCGATCACCATCGCCAGCGGGCGCTTGTGGCGTACCGCGTGGCTGAACAGCGTGGAGGCCTGCTCGTCGAAGTGGCGGCGGTTGTGCAGCTTGGTCAGCGCATCGCGCACACTGAGTTCGCGCATTTGCTCCGCCTGCAGCAGGATGGTCTGGTGCGAGTCCTGCAATTCCTTGTGCGTGCGTGCCAGCTTCTCGCTCATGTCGTTGAAGGCGATGGCCAGTTCGGCCACTTCGTCCTTGCCCTCGACCGGCACGCGCTGCAGCAGCGAGCCGCCATGCATGGCGCGCACCGCCTTGGTCAGGTGGCCCAGCGTGCGGCCAAGGCCTCGGCTCAGCAGCAGGCCAAGCGCCACGGCCAGCACCGCCGCACCGCCGACGCCCAGCCACAGCGCATCGCGCATGGCGCCCAGGTATTGCAGTTCCTGTTTGCTTGGAGTGATGACGCCTTCCGGCGAGACGTAGGCAGCCACACGGCCGTTGACGGTGACCGCGCGCGCATCCTTGCGCGCGGCTTCCGGCAAGGCCTCGCCGGGATGATAGACGCCACCGCCCAGCACCACCTTGTAATCCTGGTCGGCCAGGATGAAGCGGTATGGCGGCTCGCCGCGACGGCCTGGCGGCGGCGGGCGGCGCTCGCCGTCGCCCTCGCCGCGCGGTGGGCCACGGCCATCGTCGCGCGGACCGCGTTCCTCGCCCTGAGGGCCGCGTTCACCGCCCGGCGGTCGGCGCTCGTCTCCTTGCGGGCCGCGCTCCTCTTCAGGCGGCGGTGGGCGGCGCTCTTCACCTTGCGCGCCGTCCGAGGTCGGCGGCGGGCCGGAACGCTCGCGCGAGCGCATGAATTCATCGAAACCTTGTTTGCCCGGGCTGGCTTGCCAGCTGCCGTACTGCTGCACATACGCTTCGGCAGCCGAGTAGAAATGCTCCATCGCCTGCTCGCGCCGGATCAAGTCCACCTTGCGCGTCATGCCGGTGTAGGCCAAGCCGCCCACCATCGCCACCGCCGCCAGTCCGGTCAACAACAAAGCCAGCATGAATTTCGTGCGCAGAGACATCCCAACTCCATCAAATTATTGCAAATTCTGCAGGAATGATACCTGAATTACGCTGCCGCACGGCAATGCTTTTTCATAGGAGAAAAGCAGAGTTATACAACTAACTTATGGCTCGTATCACAAATCAAAAGTTTATTTATTACTGAACTGGGCGCATACTGCAACGCATCAAACGAATATTTATGGAGCTTCAAATGAGCGCAACGACCTACAACACCTTCGCTGAGACTGGCTACTTCGCCAATATTGCCACCGCCGCGCGCCAACTGTTCGCCGCCGTGTTCGCTGTACAGCCGGTTGTGTCGCAGCGCAACAAAGAAGAAACCATCTGGTGGCTCAACCGCCTGGCCAAGGACAGCGAACTGCACTCGCCTAACCTGTCCGCCGAACTGCGCTACTTCGCTTCCCGCGGTTAATCGAATTTATCTTTAGGAGAATACTATGCTGACCATCATCGAAAACCTGCCTGCTGCAATCGCTCTGTCCGGCCTGGTGCTGCGCCTCTACCTGGGCGGCAAGCCAGAAACCAAAGCAGAATAAGCTGCAAAGCTACTGAGCAAAATGGCAAAAAGCCCCGGTCGGGGCTTTTTTTAATTGAGTCGGGAATTTCGCATCCCGTAGAAGAAGTAAGTCAGAATCGCCGCGCTCATCCAGATGACGAACACGGTATAAGTCGTCATCGACAAACCGAACATCAGATATAAGCAAGCCGCAATACTCAGGCCCGGCACGAAGTACGGACCACCCGGCACGCGGAAGCCCTTCACCGCCGACGGGCCTTCCTTGTGGCGCATCACCGGCACCGCCAGCGACACCACGATGAACGCCGTCAGCGTGCCCATGCTGACCATATCCCACAGGAAGGTCGCATCCACGAAACCAGCCACCAGGCCGACCACGATGCACACGATCAGCGTGTTGTGCACCGGCGAACCGGTGCGCGGGCTGACCTTGCGGAAGGCCGGCGAAATCAGGCCATCCTTGGCGATTGCGTACAGGATGCGCGTTTGGCCGTAGATGGTCACCAGCGTGACCGAGAACACCGAGATCACCGCGCCCGCCGCCAGCACCAGCGCCGGCCAGGTCTGGCCGGTGACGTTTTGCAGGATCACGGCCAGGCCGGCTTCCTGGCCGGCGAACTTGGCGGCCGGCTGCGCGCCCATCGCGGCCACGGCGACCAGCATGTAGAAGACGGTCACGATGCCAAGCGCGGCCAGGATGCCGATCGGCACGTTGCGGGTCGGGTTGCGCACTTCCTCGCCGGCCGTGGCTACGGTGTCCAGGCCGATGAAGGAGAAGAACACAGTGGCCGCTGCGGCCGTCACGCCGGCCATGCCGGTGTAGTGGGTGCCGCCGTCCGGGCTGAAGAACGGGTGGAAATTGTTTATATCAAATCCGCTGAACGCGATCACCACGAAGAAGATCAGGATGGCCAGCTTGACCAGCACCATGATGGCGTTGGTGGTGGCCGATTCCTTGGCGCCGCGGATCAGCAACAGGCAGCACAGGCACACCAGGATGATCGGCGGCAGGTTGACGCGGCCGCCATGGATCTCGATGCCGTGCGGCGTGGAGACGATCATCGGCGAACGCAGCAGCTCAGGGATGTGCCAGCCGAAGGCGTTGTTGAGGAAGTTGTTCAAATAGTCCGACCAGCCGATCGCCGTGGCGCTGGCGGCCAGGCCGTATTCGAGCAGCAAACAGGCAGCCATGATGAAGGCCAGGAACTCGCCCACGGTGGCGTAGGCAAACGAGTACGAGGAACCGGAAGCCGGAATGCGGAACGACAATTCGGCGTAGCACAGCGCAGTCAAACCGGCGGTAATCGCAGCGATCAGGAACGACAGGATCACCGACGGGCCAGCCTTGGGCACCGCCTCCACCATGGTGAAGAAAATGCCGGTGCCGATGGTGGCGCCGACACCGATCATTGTCAGGGGAAACAGTCCGATGGAGCGGTGCAGGCTGTTGCTGCTGCTTGGAGCTTGTTCAGTGTTTTTATTGTCGACCGGCTTGGTACGGGTCAGTTTCTGGACCAGCGTTTGGTTCACAGGCAATTCCTTGTGGGAGTATATGTTCGGGCAAAAACACAGCGATTATAGGGCCTTCCGCGCCCGTCACCCTAAAGGTATTTTGTGCCAGAAATGCAACCTCGTTACATGTGCTTACTTTTGATACAGCGCCATGTATAGATTGGAAACTGGCCGCAGGTTACTCTTGAGTCAAGTGTTGTCAAAAGCCAAGAAGGAGCCCGCCATGCCGATCAAAAAAATCCCTACCGTTTCCCGCCGCCTCCATCCTGCCGCCGTCACCGGCGCGGCCATGATGCTGGTCGGCCTGGCCATTACCCTGACCGCCCTGATCGTTCGCGGCTAAAACATCTGCCCCAAGCCCGTGCGGAGATGGGCGGCGAATAGCTGCAAGCCTCCGGCACGGGAAATCCCCCGGCATTCGACCTGCATGCCGATGATCTGCACCGTCTCCACCTGCACCCGCTCGAACACCGAGCAGCTCCCCGCTGGCTGGGCCGCACGGTCCGGCTGCGCCGGATACGCCAGCACCACCCGCTCACAGCCAGTCGCCCTGGCAAACGCCAGCGCCTCATAAATGTCGGCTTCGCTGATGCGCAGCGCGCCCTTCTCCACATGGCCCTTGTACTTGGCGTCCAGCAGCATGCGCGGCCGTTCGGCCTCGGCCTCGATCACGCAATCCGGATACACCGCCAGTGTGGTGACGGCGCCACGGCCGGGCCTGCTGCGCGCGCCGAGCGCGTAGCCGCTCTGCGACGCCACCGCCGCGCGGCCGAAGGCCAGCTTGGCGGCCACGGTCAGCAAGTCTTCCCAGGCGCGCCAGGTCTTCACCAGATAGCCCGGCGCATGCGCCTGGCCCTGCTTGTAATTGACGCCCAGTCCGCCCAGCACATCGACAGACAGCTCGTGCAGCGGCTTCCACGCCCGCTGCCGCGCAGGCAGCGGCTTGCGCCGGTTGGCCGGGGCGCTTTGCGGCGACAGGTCTTCGATCAGGCGCACCAGCGCGCTGGCGGCGGCGGGATCGCGCACTTCCAGCAACAGCGCCTTGGCCGCTGCCACGATATCGGCGTTCCAGCCATTGCGGCGGTCGAAGCGCGTGAGCTCCTGGCTGAAGCCGTCCGGCGTGGGGAACAACAGGTCGACCGGGTCCGGGTCGCCCTCGATATAAAAGTCCTCCTCGCGCACCTTGTGATAGCTGCGCAGCGGCCGGCGTTTCTGCGCGCCGTACATGCCGGTCATGGCGCGCGCCACCAGCGTGGCGAGATCGCGCGGCGCGCCGCCCGAGGCGTTCAGATGCTCGGCGCCCAGCAGCCGGCCGTGGCGCGACAGTGTCGACAGGAAGAAGAAGTCCTCGCGCCACCCGGCATCGCTGTCGTCCAGTCCGAGGAACTTCGGCGCCACCTCCAGCTCCAGCGCCGGCGCGATACGTAAGATGCCGGCAAAGTCGATGGCGCGCGCGCCCTTGGCCTCGATCCGGATCGGGTTGTAGCTCAGCCCCAGGCTTTGCGCGGCGCGGCTGCCGGCCTCGCGCAGCAGGCTGTCCGCCTTGGCGAGATCAAAGCCGCTAGCGGCGGCAATCTGGCGGCTCAGGTCGACCGGCGCGCCGTACTCGACCAAAGAGAGGCGCAGGCGCTGGTGGCTCACGCGCTATTCCAGCGAAGCGGCAAACGCGCGCAAGGCGGCGTAGAGGTTGTCCTCGCTGAAGTTGGCCGGCCCTTCGAGGCGGAAGCGCAAGTCATCGGCAAAGGTCATCTCGCTCAGGCGGAACGGATTGAAGGCGGGGCCGTCCAGCGCGTTGAGGGCGGCGGCAACGCCGCGCGTGTCGCCGAAGAACACTTCCTCCACATGCGCCCGCACCTTGGCCCAGCCCACGCACAGCATTTCCAGCACTTCGGTCAGCGGCAGCGTGGCGGGACTGGCGTGCGACATCAGCACGCCATGGCCGATCTGGAATTCCGGCCCGCGTCCCAATGCGATCTGGCGGTTGACGGCCAGCCATGCGCGCGCCGAGGCTTCCAGCACGTCGGCCGCGACGGCCGGTGTCTCGGCCAGCGGCTGCGCGGTCCTGGCGCCCAGGCCGTAGAAGCCGAGCAGCGCGGCCTCGTCCGGCTCCAGCCGCATCGGCTCCCAGCGGCGCAGGAAGGCCACGTCCAGCGGTTCGACCGAGGCGTCGGCCTGGTTCATCGCGGCCAGGATGTACAGGTCGTGCGGCAAGGCGTATTCAGTCACGTCGCCGCTGACCGGGTCGAGGATTTCGAAGTACTGCGTTTCCATGCGCTGGGTGCCATCCGGCGCCAGGCGCTTGTCGGCCTCGATGGCGACGATGCTGCCGCCGAACACCTGCACCGCCGGGCCGCGGTTGATTTCATCGATGATCAGCAGCGCCGCGCCCTTGGGCGATTTGGCGTGCTCGCTGGCGCGGTACAGCGTGCCCTTGACGATGGTGAAGTCGGCGCTGCCTGCCGTCTTGTGCACCGCCGGCGTCATGCCCGACACGAAGTCACGGTACTTGGAGTTCTGGTGGAACACGGTGCGGAACACCTTGCGTTCCAGCTTGTCGGGCGAAGGAATATCCTTGCGCGTGCCGGCGGCAGGCGGAATCGGAATGCCGCCCACCGGATTGAGCTTGGGCGCACCGCCGGCCGGGCCGGTGCCGAAAGCGGATTCAAACGCCAGCGCCACTTCCGCCAGCAAACGCGATTTCCCGGTACCCGGCGCGCCGGTCAGCAGGACATTGCGGGAACGTGCCAGCAGCGCCAGCACACGCTGGGATTCAGCAGAAAATTTATCGGCCATTGGTGTAGAAGTCGTTATTGGTAAAGTCGAAGAAACCAATCGCCGCCCGGCTGGCGGGACGCTTGGCATCGATGCCTTGCAGCATACGCTGCGCCACTTGCGGGTCCCACTTGCCGGGAGTGCGCAAGGTTTGCTCTTGCGCGTAAAACGGCCACACCGTGCCATCCAGCAGTTGAATCAGCAGCAGGAAAATGCGATTGCCCTCGCCATGCTGGGGTAGCCGCGAGGTGGCAAGGCAGGGCTGGTCGTGCACGCGAGTGATGCGTCCCTCGGATGGACGGGCATCGGTCGGCGGCTCAAAGTACGAAACGGCGCTGTGCGTATTGCAGTCGGCATCCTGCCAATGGAAGTGGCCCGAGTAGATGGTGGTCGGAACGGTGGCCTGATTGCGGCGGCGATTCTCCACCACCTGGTTGGGGAACATCTGCTTCACGGCCGGGGCGATGCTGAGATAGGAACCGAAGCGGAAATCGCGCGCCCCGCCGCCGCTGTCGGCGTCATTGGATTGCGCGAGGATCTTGCGCAGATCCCCTGGGACGATTTCCTTGTAAAGAATACGAGCAACCTGTCCAGCTCCACTAGCCATACGTTTTCACTCCATCTGTATCGAATTCGTCCGCCCCCAGCGCCAGCTCCGACGGCACATAGGCCTTTGCCCCCACTGCCCGCGCCTCCGCCGCGCGGCGCGACCAGTTGGCGGCGCGCACGCCGGTGCGCTTGCTCATGGCGGCCAGCACGCAGTCGCGAGTCACGGTGGATTTGGCTTCCTCCGCCAGCGCGGCCTGGCCACGGTCCAGCAGCGGGAAGTCCTGCAACACCAGCTCCATATCGGCCGCATCGAGACCGTAAGCGACTGCCACCTCCGCATCGATGTCCGCCCGCAACTGCGCCATGCGCTCATAAGTGTCTGGCGTGGCGCCGGCGTTGTCGAGCGCGCGCAATTCGGCGGCCGCCGCCGCCAGCTTCTGCCACGGCAAACCATCGCGCGCCAGCTTCGGCATCGGCACGCTTTGCAGCAGGAAGTAGTTCACGGTGGTGGTCAGCACGCGGCGCAGCATCCAGTCGAACACGAAGCTGTTGGCAATCGCCAGCCACACCAGCAAGCGCTCTTCCGATGGATCGTCAGGGAACAAAATGGTCGGCACCTTGTTGCCGCACACGACACCGGCCGGCACCAGCGCCGCCATGAGCGAACGCTCATTGGTCTGCCCGGCGATATCGCAAAAGCCCACACGCACTGTATCCACGCGCTGCTGATTGGCGCGCGGCACATCGGCGGGACGAATCCAGAACTGCGGCGACAGGCGCGCACCGCCGATCGGATACGCCTCCCACACCGCCTTGCGGCCGGTTCCCGACACATGGCCCTTCACGCCGAAGCGATGGCTCTGCACCATGCGCCCTTCCACCACCGGCAGCGCGCCGTCGGTGGCGCTGGCCTGGAACTTCGGACGCTCCTTGGTCATGTCGACTTCGCGGCAGAACTTCGGCGTCCAACCGCCGTCCGGCGCATCCCACGCCACGCCCGCACCGGCGATTTTCAGGAACAGCTGCCACTCGGCCTCGCTGCGCACTTCGGGCAGACTGAGGTCGTCGCGCACCACCGCCAGCGCCTCGCGGGCGATGGTGGCGCTGCCGGTGGTTTCCAGCCCGGTCGGCGTGCCGCGTTCGTGCAGCAGCGTGACAGGTTCGTGCTGGCCCGCCTGCGGGCCGGCTTTCACCAGCATCATGGCAAGGAATTTGAAGCGCGTATCGATGGCAAAGAAGCGCGCGCGGTTGTCGATGATCGACAGCGATACGCTGCGGCTGGCGTCGAAAATTTTCTGCCGCACGGCGCGCGTGCCTTGCGAGCGAATCAAGCCGCCGGGCACCAGCGCGCTCACCACGCCGTCCACCTTGCACAGCTCGAAGAACAAGTCGGTAAAGGCCACGTACAAATCCGGCTCACCGCTGCCCAGTTCAGGATAGCGCGCCAGCAGACGCCTCGAATAATCGGCCACTTCCTCGCGCTGGCGCGCAAAGACTTCTTCATCAAGTCCGTCGACATGAGCGCCGTAATGCCGCTGCACGCCCGACGACTTGAGGAACTCGTGGCGCGTCAGCTTGACCTTCTCCCATGGCGGATTGCCGATCACCGCGTCGAAGCCGTCCGCCGCCATGGCGGTCCAGACTTCGCGTTCGGCCATCAGGCTGTCGCCGCAATACCAGCGCGCGCGCATCGCCACCAGCGCGGCCACGTCGGCGGTGAAGGAGGCAAGGCTTAGCAACGCCGCCCGCAGCGCGTTGGGCGACAGATCCGCCGCGCACACGCCATGCGCCAGCCAATGCGAGACCTTGGCGCGGTCTGTGCCGCACACCGCCACGGTCAGCGCCGCCAGCAAAATGCCAGCGCCACAGGCAGGATCAATTACCTTGCTGCGGTGAGTCAGGTTGGAAGACGCCAGCTGCGCCAGCCGCGCGGCGAGACGGAAATCGGTGTGGTAGGCGCCGGTGTTCTTGCGGTCGTGTTCGTGCAGCGTCTCGCGCGCCAATGCGCTGAGCGCCAGCGCCGGATGAATCGGTGAACGCGCGATGGCGTCGGCCACCGGCGCGGCCAGTTCCAGCAGCTCGGCCGCCGGGCGCAGGCCTTGCACACCGAATGCCTGTTGAAAGGCAGCCAGGCTAAAACCGCCGAAGCGCGCCGATGCCGCTTCCAGCAACTGCAGCCGAAGTTCGAAACTGGTGGAGTCATGACCATCGCCTGCCGCCTGCGACAGTGCCGCCTCCATCGTCGCCAGATGCTCCGCCTCCACCGGACGGGGAGCGCTCATACGCAGTCCTCCACCAGCACCGGTGCAATGGCCTTGGCGGCTTGGCGCTGGGCCGGTGCGGAACGCTCCACCACGACCAGGAATTCGTTCACGTCGGACGCCGCGCTGCTGGCGGTTTTATTCGGACGATAGCGGCCGATCGCGCCCAGCGGATGCATGTGCGATGTGCCGATCTTGGACAGCTCGGCCTTCATGTCTTCCATGCAGATGTGGCCCTCGCTGCTGTACGACAGCAGCACCTTGTGGGCATTCAGGCTATGCACCAGTCGTGACAGCGTCTTGAGCGCGCGGCTCTTGTAGCAGAAGTCGGAGGCCAGCGCCTTCCACGGACGCAGGCCGGCCACGCCTTCCACCACCGGCTCGTCGCCCAGCGCCAGCGTTTCGAGGATGTGATAGTAGCTGGCGTACTGGCGCTTGGTGTACGGCGGGTCCAGGTACACCAGATCCTGCGCCGCATTCGGCACATCGAATACATCGCCCACCGTGGCTTCCACGTGCACGCTGCGCTCGCGCAGTTCGCGGCAGCGCAGCGCGATCCGGTCTTGCGACTGCGAGGTCCACTTCGACAGGAAGCAGCCGAAGGTGCCGGCAATATTGGCGACGCGGTTCACCGCGCCAAACAGATCGCCGATCAGCAGGCGCTGCTCGACTTCATCGATCTTGCCGGCTTTGCTCCACTCGCCGATCAGCGCGCGCATGGCGTCGATACGGGCGGCGTTTTCTTGCGTGAAGTAGCGGCGCTCGATGCCGCAGAATTCTGCGGAAGCGGGACTGTATTCGCGCCAGATGAAGCCCTGCTTCGGCGGCGCGGTATTCAGCTTGTCGATGGCGCCGGCGTAGCCGCCCAGCTTTTTGAACGCAGCTTGCTCATGGCTGATGAGGCGCGCGCCGGCCGCGATCACGGCCGAATGCAGGCTGTCGTTGATGCGCACGTTCCAGCCCAGGTCCGCAGCCGCTTCCGCCACCACGCCGGTGCCACAGAAGGCATCGACGAAAAAGGCGCCCTGTCTGGGCGCCCCCATGTGAGTGGTGATCTGGTCGACCAGCCGGGCCTTCGAGCCGATATAGCGGAAGGTCATGCTGCCTCTCCCGCTGGCGACGTGTCCGGCCGGGGCGCGGAAACCCGCAAATGCCAGGTTTCACTTTTAATATCGGAAAATCTCATACTACGCCCTGCAATTGTCTGTGCAATTGCGTTATTCTACAAGATTTCCCGACCCGCCCCTCAGGCCAGAGCGTCGACGTTGTTACCGAGGCTGGAGGCGCTGGTGTTAGCGGCGGACTTGGCGGCTTGCGCCCTGTCGTAGACCAGCTGTTCCTGCTGGGTGACGGTGCCGTCTTCGTTTTTGTCGGCGGCTTCGTAAGTCTTGGCCGCGCTGCCGGTGCTGACCGCGCTGGCGCCTCCCTGCGGCGCACCGCCGCCTTGCGGACCGCCTGCCCCGCCCTGCGGGCGCGGTGGCTTGAAGTCGCCGCTCTTGATGGCGCTCTCCAGGTCATCCTTGGTGATCGAGCCAGTACCTTCCTTGTCGATGGCTTCGTACTGTTTGGTCGCGTCTTCGCTCGAGACGCCCTTGGATTCAAGGCCTTTGACAAATTCGTCTTTGCTTACCTTGCCGTCGGTGTCGGCATCCATATCGTTGAAGACTTTGGATGCGAAACGCGCCGCGCCTTTCGATGGGTCGAAAGTGGCGGCGCTGGTGCTGCTGCTGGAAATGCTGCTGATTGCGGTCGTCATGGCTCTTACTCCGTGGTTAAGGACAATGCTGCTCCTGTTAACGAACTAATCCATGTATCTATGACCCCGCGAAGTGTAAAGGCGGGTAAAGATCAGCCGACCCGCACCACCATCAAGCCCGCGCGCAAGCCGACACGCACATCGGGATTCGGGAACACCACCAGCTCTTCCGGATACTGCACGGTGTAGACGGTGTCGCCATCGCGCGCAATCTCTTCTCCTTGTTTCATGGCGGTGAAGTTATGCGTCTCTTTGCCGAACGCCATCTTGAACTGGTCGCTCAACTTGATGATCTGGCGAGCGGTGTTGAAGATATGCGGCCGCTGCGCGCCTTCACGCTTCGGCGCACCGCGCAGCAAATCATCCAGCGCTTGCGATGCGTCCTTGAACTGCGCCAGGTCGTTTTGCCCCAGCGTGCCGATGCGGCCCAGTTCCACCGTGGTCCCCGCCGCCGCGTGATGCTCGGCCGAGTAGTAGCTGTACGTCCCCACCGACGCCGGGTTCATGATAACGGCGCCGATGCCCGCAAGCCCCAGCCAATCGATCAACGCGGCGCGCGCATCATCGGCGATCAGCTCAGGCACGATGGCGAAGGTTGGATACACCGAAGGGCGAATTGCAGTGTGCAGGTCGAGGTGCCAACGCACCGGACCTGCGTCCTTGAAGAACGCCGTGGTGGCTGCAATCATCACATCGGCGCGCGCGGCTTCCACCGTGCCTTCCAGTGTGCCGCGCTGTTCGCGGAACATGCGGTTCAGGTCTGCATCGATGAAGCGCTTGCCGGCGCGGATGGCGGCAATGCTGCCGACGCACAGCATCAGGTCCACCGCCAGCGCGGAAGGCTGATGCGACAAGGCGTCCAGCAAATACGCCACCACTTCGATCGGACCAGTCTCGTCGCCGTGCACGCCGACGGAGATCAGCACCGCCGGCCGCGCAGAGCCTTGCGGCCCGGCGATACCGGCGGCCGCGTCACCAGCCATGATCGTGATAATGCCGTCCGCCGGCTCGGCGACCGTGAAACCGGCCGCCGTAAAGCGCTGCGCTACCGCGCTGAAATCCGCTTCCGCGAGGGCGCGGACCGCAGCGGGCAACTGCTGCGGCAATCCTGCTGGTGAATCGCTCATCGCCTTACGCCGCCAGTGCCGTCGCGCCGGCGTTGACCGCCTCCGACAACGCCCACACATCCAGCATGGCCTGCTCGAGGTCCGTCGCCAGCGCATAGCCCGACAAGCCCAGCGTGTTGGCGACGACTTCCACTGCCTCCGCCGCCGCGTGGTCGCCGGTGGCCTGCTTCAGCACTTGCGACAGCAAGCGTTGCTGCGTGCGGCGCAGCGCATTCTGCGCGTAGCTGCGCAGCTGTTCCTGCGAACGGCTGACCGCCGGCAGTTTCAGGCCGCGTTCCAGCGTATCGATGCCGACTTGCGCGCGCAGCGCCAGGCCAACTTGCAGGAAGGCCGGCAGGTCCATGCCTTTCGGACGTTGCACCGACAGCGCGGCGAACACAAACGCCGCCACCGATTCGATCGCATCGACGGCCTTCCATGCCTGCACAAACTCTGCACGCAGACCAGCGGTCAGCTCGGCTTCCGACTGGCCGTCCTTCGACGACAGCGCCAGCAGCGTTTCAGGCTTGGCGAACAACGCTGTCAGCTCGGCCACGCCGTTGCGCAGCTGGTCGGACGGCACGGACAGCGCGCCTTCAATCACTGCTTTCTGCAGCACGCGGGTGTGGGCATCAACCTTGATCGACACGGCGCGCGGCACTTTCAGCGCATCCGCATCCAGCGCGTTGAACACCGGCGCCAGATTCAGCGCGGACCACGCCTGGCCCCACGCCAGGATCACGTCCGCTTCATCTACACCATGCTCGCCGGCCAACTGGCGCAGCATCAGCGGACCGCAGCGGTTCACCGATTCGTTGGCCAGCACAGTGGCCAGGATGGCGTTGGCCAGCGGGTGCGCCAGCGCCGGGCGGGTTGCCACCAGCAGATCCGGGAAGTACGGCTTGAGCACCGACTCGGCCCAGCTGTTATCGGTCAGCGGCAACGCCGACAGGATGCGCTTGTAGCGGTTCTTCACGTTGGCGATGACCACCGCCAGCTCCGGCGTGGTCAAGCCACGGCCATCGGCCTTGCGGCGCGCCAGTTCAGCCACCGACGGCAGCTGTTCCAGTTCACGCGACAGCGCGCCCTCTTCTTCCAGCGATGCGATCAGCGCGGCATAGCCATCCTGCACGCCGGCGTCGGTCTGCGCTTGCAGCTCGCGCACCAGCAGTTGCGTTTGCAGCGTGTTGTCGCGCAGGACCAGGCGTTCGATATCCTGGGTCATCTCATTCAGGATACGGTTGCGGTCTGCTTCGCTCAACTGGCCGGCGTTCATTTCCACGTCCAGCCACATCTTCGCGTTCACCTCGTGGTCCGAGCAATCCACGCCGGCCGAGTTGTCGATCGCATCGGTGAAGATGCGGCCGCCCGACAGCGCGAATTCGATACGGCCCGCCTGCGTCGCGCCGAGGTTACCGCCTTCGGCAACCACCTTGCAGCGCAGCTCATTGCCGTTGACACGGATATTGTCGTTGGCGCGGTCCTTCACCTGCGCGTGGGTTTCGGTCGACGCCTTGATGTAGGTGCCGATGCCGCCGTTGTAGAACAGGTCCACTGGCGCCAGCAGGATGCGGTGCATCAGCTCTTCCGGCGCCAGCGCGGTTTCTTCGATATCCAGCACGGCGCGGATTTCCGGCGACAGTTCGATCGAACGCGCGGTACGTGGGAACACGCCGCCGCCTTTCGAGATCAGCTCCTTGTTGTAGTCGTCCCACGAGGAGCGCGGCAGCGCGAACATGCGCTCGCGTTCCTTGAACGAGATTTCCATGTCCGGGTTCGGATCGAGGAAGATATGGCGGTGGTCGAACGCTGCCACGATCTTCAGCTTGCGCGACAGCAGCGCCCCATTGCCGAATACGTCGCCCGACATGTCGCCCACGCCAACCATGGTCACCGGCTGCGCGTGGATATCGTGATCCATTTCGTAGAAGTGGCGCTTGACCGCCTCGAACGCGCCCTTGGCAGTGATGCCCATCTTCTTGTGGTCATAGCCGTTGGAGCCGCCCGACGCAAACGCGTCGCCGAGCCAGAAGCCGCGCTGCACGGCGATGCCGTTGGCGATATCGGAGAAGGTCGCGGTGCCCTTGTCGGCAGCCACCACCAGGTACGGGTCATTGCCGTCGTAGCAGACGGTGTCGGTCGGCGAGACGATTTTGCCCAGCACGCGATTATCGGTCACTTCCAGCAGGCTGGAAATGAACAGGCGGTACACCGACTCGCCTTCCGCCGCGATGATTTCGCGGGTGGCGTCTTTCGGCATCTGCTTGCATACGAAGCCGCCCTTGGCGCCGGCCGGCACGATGACGGCGTTCTTCACCATCTGCGCTTTCACCAGACCGAGAACTTCGGTGCGGTAGTCTTCCATGCGGTCCGACCAGCGCAGGCCGCCGCGCGCCACAGGGCCGCCGCGCAGGTGCACGCCTTCGAAGCGGCGCGAGAACACGAAGATCTCGCGGAACGGACGCGGCTCCGGCACCAGCGACAGATTACTGGTGTCGAATTTGAAGATGATCTTGTCGCCCTTCTGATTGTTCTGGAAATAGTTGGTGCGCAGCGTCGCGCCAATCAGCGTCGCCATCGCGCCCAGCACTTCTTCGCTGTCGGCGTGATTGATGGCCGGCAGGCGGCTCTTGATATCGGCCAGCTTGTCCAGCGCGGCGGCGCGCGTGGCTTCAGGCAGCGCAGGATTGAAGCGCTGCAGGAAAACGTCCACCAGTTCCTTGACGATCACCGGCTGCTTGCGCAGCGTCTCCGCCATGTAGCGCACCGAGAAGCGCGGGCTGGCCTGGCGCCAGTAGCTCATGTAGGCGCGCACCAGTTGCACTTCGCGCACACTCAGGCCGCCTTCGACCACGAGGCCATTCAGGCGGCCGTCTTCCGCTTCGTTGTTGAACAGCGCGGCGAACAATTCTTCCGCCACCGGCACGATTTCCGGCTTGGCCAGCTTGACCGCGCTGGCGGCATCCACCGACAGGCTGGTGACGAAGTGACGCTCGCCGTTCACGCGCAGCGAGTGCGCATGTTCGCGGTCGATGGCCACGCCGGCGTTATGCAGCGCAGGCAGGATGGTCGACAGCGACGGCACGCGGTCGACCGAGTACAGGCGAATGGTGGTGTGGCCGTTATCCGCTTCCACCCGCACGTTGACGCGCGACGGGTCCGGGTTGCGCAGGATGGCGCCCAGGTCATGGAAAGCAGCGGACGGCGTGGTCGCAGCGACGTAATCCGGCGGCAGCGTAGCGCACATCTTGCGCATGCTGGCGCGCAGCGGCACGTCGGCCACGGCGTCGGCCAGCACGGAGAACTGGTCATGCCAGCCATCCATCACTGCCAGCAGCGGTTGCTGGATATCGGTTTCCAGGTCCAGCGGGTAGCGCGCGCCGTGGGCGATCAGGTAGACGCGGGCCAGCGGGCCATCCGCCACCAGGGTTTGCGAGCTGACGTGGTTGGCGCCGGAGCTGGCTTGCAGCGCTTTCGCCAGCGCCGAAGCGACGCTTGCGCTGTAACGCTCGCGCGGCAGGTAGACCAGCACGTTCAGGTGACGCGCATACACGTCGCGGCGCGCGAACACTTTGGCACGCGGCTGCTTGTACAGCGAGACCACGGCGCCGCAAACTTCGGCCAGCCATTCCGGTTCCGCTTCCAGCGCTTCGGTACGCGGCAGCGATTCGAGGATCTCGACGAATTTCTCGGCGCGGAAGCCTTCCTGGCGCACGCCGGCGATGCTCAGCACCTTGGCCACACGGCCGCGCGCGAACGGCAGGCGGTTCAGCGGGGTCGATGCGGCGGCACGGGTGAACAGGCCCACGAAGCAGTATTCGCCGAGGATGGCGCCTTGCGCGTCGGTGTGGCGCACGCCGATGAAGTCCAGCTGCTGGTCGCGGTGCAGCGTGCCTTCCACGTCGGCCTTCACGATCGACAGGGTGTGGGCGCGCTTGGACAGCGTATCGAAATCGCCAGGGATGTTGGCCAGGCAGGTGCCGTACACCGGATGCGAGGTATCCTGCAGCACGCCGATGCGGCTAGGAATATCGCGCTCCAGTTCACGCACGCCCGGCTTCACCGCGTAGTAGGCGTAGCCGAACGGCTCGAAGCCCTCGCTCTTGGCCCATTCGAGGAAGGCCGCTACCTCTTTGCCCTCTTCGTTGTGCGATGCGGCTTCAGCGCCGATGCGGCTGAAGTGATCCAGCATCGCGGCGCGATCGCGGCGCACCACGGCGGCGTCGCGCGACACCATGACGATGCGTTCCACCAGCATGCCGATTTCGGCTTCCGGCAGGTCTTCCGACAGCAGCACCAGCACGTAGGACTCCAGCTTGTCGCCCTGGCCGACGCTGGTGACGGCGCCGCCGGCATCGCGCGCCACCGGCAGCACGGCATTCAGCACGCTGTTGGCGGCCACGCGCAGTTTGCGCATCGCCATCACGATCGAGTCCACCAGGTACGGCGCGTCATCGTTGAGGATCAGCAGCGCGGTGGCTTTGCCGCCGCGGCCATCGTCGTAGCGCAGTTTGGCGATTTGCGCGCCGCTGCCGGTGCGCTTGGAAGCTTGAGTGAAACCATCCAACAAGACCGGCGCCAGGCTATCGGGCGCGGTGCCCGCCAGGTCTTCATCGTCGATAGAACCGAGCCATGCCGCGATAAGCGCGGCGACTTCGCTGGCAGGTTTGTTTGCGTTGACCAGATCCAGCGTTTGCTTACGCAGGTCTTGTGGCGTTTGTTTCATCGTGCTTCTCCAATACGTTATAGGTATCTTATGTTGCAGAAGGCGCGCCGGCTTTTGGCTGCGCTGCCTTAGTCGTACAGTCCGGGGAGTCCGAGAATGTGGCTCAACTCCTCGAGTGCATTATGCACTTCAATTGCCAATTGCGGGTCTGCCAGATCGGCAGGCTCCAGTCGGTCGCGGTAGTGTTTTTCCACCCACGCCACCAGCGTATGGTACAGCGTCTCGGTCATGATCACACCTTGATGCATGGCTTTCGCTTCGGCGTCGTTCAGCGCCACGCGCAGGCGCAGGCACGCGGGGCCGCCGCCGTTGCGCATCGACTGGCGCAGGTCGAAGTGAATCAGCTCGTCGATCACGCTGCCGCTGGCGACCAGGCCTTCCAGGTACGAGGCGACCGAGGCGACTTCCTGGCACTCGTGCGGAATCACCAGCGCCATCTTGCCATTGTCCTTGCTCAGCAGCTGGCTGTTGAACAGATAGCTGGCAACGGCATCGGCCACCGGCACCCTGGCGGTATCGACGCGGATCGCGTTCAGGTCCGCGCCCACGCCGGCCATGGCACGGCGCAGCTGATCGAGCGCGCCTGCTTCGTCGGCGAATGCCTGCTCGTGGTAGAACAGGGCATTGGCGTTACCTACCGCGATCACGTCGTTGTGGAACACGCCCTGATCGATGACGTCGGGATTTTGCTGGATGTAGACCGTGCGTTCCGCCGACAGGCCATGCAGGCGCGCCACGGCTTGCGAAGCTTCCAGCGTCTGGCGTGCCGGGAATTTCTTCGGCGCCGATGCGGAGGCGTCAAACTCAGTGCGGCCGTAGACGAACATCTCGACGCCGGCGCTGCCGTGGTCCTTGCACAGGCGGGTGTGGTTGGCCGCGCCTTCGTCGCCGAAGGCCGGGGTGCCCGGCAGCGCATCGTGCACGGCGAAGTGCTTCTCGTCCTTGAAGATGGCGCGCAGCGCGCGAGCCGACTGTGCATGTTCAAACGCGCGGTGCAGCTTGTTGTTCAGGTTTGCGGCGGTGAAGTGCAGGCGGCCGTCAGCGCTGTCGGCCGATGGGCTGACCGTCGCCGCGTTCGCGGTCCACATCGGCGAGGCCGAATATGCGCACGCCAGAATCACTGGCGACTCTTTTGCCGCCTTGGCCAGCACCTCGGCGTCGGTGCCGGTGAAGCCGACGCTGCGCAGCAGGCGGAAGTTCGGGCGATCCTGCGGCGGCAGCAGCGCCTGGCCGAAGCCGCGTGCGGCCAGCGCGCGCATCTTGGCCAGGCCTTGCAGGGCCGCCAGCTTCGGATTGGATGCGCTCTTGACGTTGTTGAACGACGCCACGTTACCGAACGACAGGCCGGCGTAGTTGTGCGATGGGCCGACCAGGCCGTCGAAGTTGAATTCGCGTGCGGACATTGAAGCTACCTTTTAGAAGTTCATGCCCGGCGACAGTTTCGCAGGCATCTCGAGGACTGGGTTTTCGATCGACGCCACCGGATACGCGCAGTAGTCGGCCGCGTAGTAAGCGCTAGGACGGTGATTGCCCGACTGGCCCACGCCGCCGAACGGCGCGGTGCTGGCGGCGCCGGTGGTCGGGCGGTTCCAGTTGACGATGCCGGCGCGGGCGCGCACCTGGAAGATCTTCCACAGGTTTTCGTCGTTCGAGATCAGGCCGGAGGCCAAGCCGAACGCGGTGTTGTTGGCGGCTTTGATGGCGCTGTCGAAATCAGCCACGCGGATGATTTGCAGCAGGGGGCCGAACCATTCTTCGTCCGGGATGCCCTTGGCGTCGGTGACGTCGACGATGCCGGCGGTGACGAAGCCGGTCTTCTCATCCAGCTGCTTCATTTCCAGCAGCAGCTTGCCGCCCTTGGCGACCAAATCAGCCTGCGCCTGCACCAGACGTTTCGCCACGGCAGCCGACACCACGGGACCCATGAACGGCGCAGGTTCGGCGGCAGGACCGCCAACGGTCAGGCGGCTGGCCACATCGACCAGACGCGCAACGATGGCGTCACCAGCTGCGCCAACAGGCAGGATCAAACGGCGCGCGCAAGTGCAGCGCTGGCCGGCCGAGATGAAGGCAGAGGACACGGCCATGAACACGGCGGCGTCGACTTCCTTCGCATCCCAGATCACCAGCGGGTTATTGCCGCCCATTTCCAGCGCCAGCATCTTGCCCGGCTGGCCGCCGAACTGTTTATGCAGCGCGGTGCCGGTCTGGCAGCTGCCGGTGAACAGCACGCCGTCCAGCACCGTGTTCTGGCCCAGCGCGATGCCGGTTTCACGGCCGCCGTTGACCAGATTGATCACGCCTTTCGGCGCGCCCGCTTTTTCCCACAGCTGCACGGTCTTGATGGCGGTGCGCGGTGCGTATTCGCTCGGCTTGAACACCACAGTATTCCCGGCAATCAGCGCAGGCACGATATGGCCGTTCGGCAGGTGGCCAGGGAAGTTGTAAGGACCAAACACGCCGAACACGCCGTGCGGTCGATGGCGCAGCACTGCTTCGCCATCGGCGATCTTGTTGCTGCTCTCGCCGGTGCGCGCGCCGTGCGACTGCACCGAGATATCGATCTTGTTGGCCATGGTGGTGACTTCAGTGCGCGCCTCCCACAGCGGCTTGCCCACTTCCTCGGAGATCAGCAGCGCCAGCTCTTCGGCATCCTGCTTGAGCAGATCGCGGAAACGGGTGCAGACGGCGATGCGCTCGGCCAGCGGAGTCAGTGCCCAGCCATCGAATGCGGCACGCGCGGCGTCGGCGGCTTGCGCCACGTCCTGCGCGGTGGACTCGTTGCTGCTCCAGGTTTGCTGGCCGGTGGCCGGGTTGATGGTGACCAGTTCCGCGCCGCTGCCTGGCAGCCATTCGCCGTTAATGAAGTTGCTGATGTTAGCTGCCGTGTTAGCCATTGTTCTTCCTCGGATTGAGAGTCAAAGTACGCACGGTGTCGCCGCTGTGGCAGTGCAGGAGCTTTTGCTCCGCTTCCGGCAAGGCGATGGCGCCGTTGACCGGCATCGCCTGCGACAAAATCATGCGGAAATCTTTCATGTCGGTGTTGGAGACCAGCATAGGCTCGGCCGCAGTGCTCTCCGGCGCGCAGGCGGAATCCCAGTCGGTGGCGAGGCCGATTTCAGCCAGCGCGCTGTCGCGCATGGCGCGCAGCTCGGAAACGCGGGCTTGCAGCACCGGGCCTGCATCGAAGATGTCGACGTAGCCTTCGTAGTGCATGCCCTCCTGCTCCAGCAGGCGGCGCGCCGGCGCGGTGGAGTTGTGCACCTTGCCAATCACGTCCTGCGCATCCTGCGGCAGGTAGTCGACGTACAGCGGCTGGCGCGGCATCAGTTCGGCGATGAAGGACTTCTTGCCGACCGCGGTCAGCGCGTCGACGTGATCGAAGTCCATCTTGAAGAAGTGGCGGCCCAGCCCTTCGTAGAACGGCGAACGGCCGCTCTCCTCCTGGTAGCCGCGCATTTCGGCGATCAGCTTTTCGGTGAACAGGTGCGGGAACTGGGCGATGAACAGGAAGCGGCTCTTCGACAGCAGCTTGCCGTTATTGCCGCTGCGGTAGTCCGGGTGCAGGAACAGCGAGCACAGTTCGGTGCTGCCGGTCAGGTCGTTCGACAGGTACAGCGTGTCCATGCGGGTGAACACGTTCAGCTCGCGGCTCGAGTGCACCAGGGTGCCGATGCGGTAGTTGTAGAACGGCTCCGTCAAACCCACCGAACCCTTGATGGCGCACACGCCGGCCAGGCGGCCGCTGTCCGTGTCTTCCATCACGAACATGTAGTCGCGTTGTTCGGGCGGGATGGTTTCGGCGAACGAGGCCACCGCGATGTTCAGGCGGTCGCCCATCATTTTCATGTCGGGCTTGAGGGTGGTCATGCCGCTGCCCACCTGGGTGGCCATTACGTACAGGGCGTCCAGATCTTCGGCTTTGATTGCGCGTACAACTAGCATAGGTGCTCTCTTAAATTCTGACGCAGATGACGGTGTCGCCTTCGGCGACGTGCAGCGCTTCCTGCACATCGGCAGGCAGCGCCACGCTGACTTGCGATTCCAGCGCCGGGCAGTGGGTGATCACGGCGCGGAAGTCGTGCTCCGAACCGGACGATACGGCGTAGCGCAGTTGCGGCTCGCGGCCACGGTCCGGCGTTTCCACCGAGGTGGCGACGCGGCGCTGCAGCGCGCCGGTGAAGGTGCGCAGCGAATTTTTATGGGCCTGCAGAATCGGGCCGCCGTCGAAAATGTCGATATAGTCGTCGGCTTCGAAGCCTTCTGCGGTCAGCAGGTTGAAGGCCAGTTCGCCCGACGGATGGATCTGGCCCATCGCCGCCTGCGCGTCGCCCGGCAGCAGCGGCACGTAGACCGGATAGTGCGGCATCAGCTCGACGATCAGGGTGCGGTTACGCGCGCCGCCGATGGTGCGTTCGGCATCGAGGAAATCCATCTTGAAGAATTTGCGGCCCAGCGCATCCCAGAACGGCGAGCCGCCTTCGCTGTCGGTGACGCCGGCCAGCGGCACGAAGAAGCGGTCGGCGAAACGGTGCGGCGCCAGCACGGCGAACATCAGGCGCGCGCGCGACAGCAGCGCCGCTTCCGGCGCGCCCTGTTCGCGCTCGCCGACGTAGAACGACGACAGCTGCGAGTAGCCGGTCAGCTCGGAGCACAGGGTCAGCGCGTGCACGCTGTGGCTGATGTTGAGGTCACGCGAGACTTGCTGGATCACGTCGTTGCGGAACGAGAAGTAGGTGCCGTTGGAACCGGCTGCCGCGAACATGGCGGCGGTGCCGACGATTTGTTTATCGTCCGACTCCAGCACCATCAGGTAGCCTTCCTCGCTGGGGATGTCGACATGCGCGGCAAACGAGGCGATCGACAGTTCGACCATGGCGCGGATTTTCTCGCGCGTCTTGGGCAAGGTATGCACTCCCGGCATGGGCACCGCGGCCAGCGCTTCAAGCGCGGCAATATCCGCAAGTTCGACCGGACGGACTACATACATAAAAACTCCTTAGTGAACGCAGAAACGTCATTCCGGCGAAGGCCGGAATCCAATCGAAGTGCCCGGCTTCGGGCATGCCGCATTAGATTCCGGCCTTCGCCGGAATGACAGCAGTAGTGGTACTTAGGCTTTCAGCAGATCATCCAGCGACTTGCGCAGGATGCGATCGGCTTCGGCGATCTGCTCGTCGGTGACGATCAGCGCAGGCGCCAGGCGCACCACGTCCATGCCGGCGATCAGCACCATCATGCCGTTGGCTTCAGCGGCTTTCTGGATATCCTTCGAACGGCCCTTCCATGCATCGCTGGTCACTACGCCCAGCAGCAGGCCGGCGCCGCGCACTTGCGAGAACACTTGCGGATAATCGGCCACCAGCTTCTCCAGCGTCGAACGCAGCTTGGCGCCGGCTTCTTTCACGCGGGCCAGGAAGGCTGGCTGGTTGATGGTTTCCAGCACGGTCAGCGCCACGGTGGCGGCCATCGGGTTGCCGCCGTAGGTGGTGCCGTGCGAGCCGACGTTCAGGGTCGCGGCCAGTTCGTGGGTGGTCAGCATGGCAGCGACCGGGAAGCCGTTGCCCAGCGCCTTGGCCGAGGTCAGGATATCCGGGGTGATGCCATAGCTCATGTAGTGGAACAGCTCGCCGGTGCGGCCCATGCCCGACTGCACTTCGTCGAAGATCAGCAGGGCGCCGGTCTTGGTGCACAGGTCGCGCAGCTCTTGCAGGAAGGCCTTGTCGCCCGGCACCACGCCGCCTTCGCCTTGCAGCGGTTCCACGATCACGGCGCAGACATCGTCGCCGATGGCGGCACGTGCCGACTCGATATCGTTGTAGGTGATGTGGTCGATCGACGGCGGCAGCGGCTCGAAGCCTTCGGTGTATTTCACCTGGCCGCCCACCGACACGGTGAACAGGGTGCGGCCGTGGAACGACTGGTAGCACGAAATGATGCGCGATTTGTGCGCGCCGAACTTGGTGTGGGCGTATTTACGGGCCAGCTTCAGGGCCGCTTCGTTGGCTTCGGCGCCGGAGTTGCAGAAGAAGGCGCGGTCGGCGAAGGTGGCTTCGGTCAGCGCCAGCGCCAGGCGCAGCACCGGCTCATTGGTGTAGCCGTTGCCCAGGTGCCACAGGGTGTTGGCCTGGCGGGTCAGCGCCTCGACCACGATCGGGTTGCAGTGGCCCAGTGCGGCCACGGCGATGCCGGAGGTGAAGTCCAGGTAGTGCTTGCCGTTCTGGTCCCACAGGTCCAGGCCGGAAGCGCGTACCGGCACCATCGCTGCTGGTGCGTAAGTCGGCACCAGTACTTCGTCGAAAGTCTGACGAGTTACAGGACGGTTGAGAGCGGTCGTATCTACTTTGGCGTTCATGGCATTCCCTATCAATGGTGGGTACGGTGCGGCACAACGCCGCGTGGGACCCATTATAAAAAGCGGGATGCTAAAACTCTTTTCTAATGGCGACAAGGATTTTCATTTTTGACCGAGAGCACAATCTTGGCAAATTGGTCAGAAAAGATGCAGAATGCCCAGCTGCACGCCGCGCAGATCGCCGCCCGGCAACGGCGAGCGCACCTGCGCATCCGGCGCCACCACGCCCGCGCCCAGCAGCGCGAAGCTGTTGCGCTGCCCCTGCTGGGACAGCCGTGCCAGCGCCGCGTACAGCGTGGTGCGGGTCGACAGCCGCTGCTGCGCCATCGCGCCCCACTGGTGGGCGTTACCGTGGCCGGCGCCCTGCAGCTGATCCTGCACGGCGGACCAGCCCAGCGAGAACGAGCACAGGCCGGCGCAACGGTAGCGCAACGACAGCGAATACACCCACTCGCGCTGGCTGTCGTCGCTGCGGATCTGGCGGCCGGCGGCACCGTACACAGTCCACGCCGGTGTGACCGTCCACGAGGCACCCATGGCGGTGCGGCGTGCCATGTAAGGCAACCCGGTCCGCTTCACAGTCTGGTAATTGGCGCCAAAATAGACACCGGACGCGTCGTATTCGGCGGTCCAGTGCGTGCTCTGGTTGGCCGCCACCGATGGCAAGGGCACACCGCCGCCGGTGGCGCCACGCGCCACCATGCCCTGCAGCACCCAGCCGCCCAGGCGCGGCGTGATATAGCTGATGCTGTCGTCCGCACGCGGCGCCGGACCGAACAGGTTGTTCCAGCCCGAGGCCTGGGTGGCGCTGGTAAAAGCATCAAATTTGCCGTTCATATAAAAGTGCGGCGTGTTTTGCCGGCCGATGCGCAGCTCGCCCGGCGCGCCGGACAGCCCTAGCCAGGCCTGCCGGTTGAACAAGCGGTTACTGTCGGGCTGCGCCCCCTTGTCACCATCGAGCCCTGCTTCCAGCATGAAGCTGGCGCGATAGCCGTCACCCAGGTCTTCATGCCCGCGCACGCCAATGCGGCTGGCCAGCAGCCCGCTGGCATCCATACGGGTGACGCTGCCGGCGCCGTCGGCGTGGATCTGCGTGGCGAAGGTATCGATCACGCCAAACACGGTGACGCCATCCGCGCCCTGCGCCGCCTGCGCGCCCCACAACACGACCAGCAAGAGAGCTCGCCACATGGTTGTTGCTCCGTGGAGAAAGTAAAAGGCAAAAGCTGCCCCGGCACCGCAAACTCAGTTAAAGTAGGTGTACCTGTTTCCAAAGGGTACTGCCAAAATGTCCACCGCAACACGTTTGCTGGCTTCATTCCTGTGTATGGCCGTCATCTGCGGCGTGGACGCAACGCGGCACGCCGGCGCGCAGGCGGCGGGCGTGGTGCTGACCGCGCAGGAACAGGCGTGGATCAAGGCCCATCCGGTGATCAAAATGGCCGTCGATGAAAACAATCCGCCCATGGTGTTCCGCCGCGCCGACGGCGACCGCAGCGCGTTCAGCGGCGCCTGCTACGACTACGCCGCGCTGGCCGCGCGCAATGCCGGCCTGACAGTCCAGTACGAAGGCTCGACCTGGGACGAGGCGCTGAAAAAAGGCATGGCGCATGATGTCGACGGCGTGCTGTGCGCACGCGACCGTCCCGAGCGCCGCGCGCGCCTGAATTTTTCCTCGTCCTACATGGAACTGCCGATCGGCATGGCGACCCGGCCCGATCACGCCGAGATGCGCGCACTGAACGGCTTCGGCGGCGAGCGCATTGCGGTGGTGCGCGGCACGGTACGGGTGCCGGTGATCCGCGCGCGCTGCCCGGACTGCCGCATCATCGAAGTGGCCTCGCCCAAGGAAGGCATGGAGCTGGTGCAGCAGAGCCGGGCCGACGGCTATTTCGACGACATGCCGGTGATCCAGCGCGCCATGACGGCGGCGCCGGGGCAATACAAGATTGCCCTGCTCTACTACGACTCGGAGGCGGCGGCGATCCGGCTGGCCTTGCGCAACGACCAGCCCGAGCTGCTGTCCATCATCAACAAGGGCCTGGCTGCCATCACCGGCGCCGAGCATGAACAGATCCGCGCCCGCTGGCTGGGCGGCGCGGCAGGCGCGCCGGAGGAACGCGCGCTGCAATTGACAGCGGCGCAGCGCGCCTGGCTGGCTGCGCATCCGGTCCTGCGTGTCGGCGTCGACAGCAGCCGCGCGCCGGTCGAGTGGCGCGGCGAGGACGGCAAGCTGCGCGGCATCTCGCTCGACTTTTTGGCGCGCATCAGCGACATGCTGGGCGTGCGCTTCGAGCTGGTGCCGATGGCCAACGTGGCGGAAGAGCTGGCCGGCATCGAGCAGCGCCAGGTCGACCTGGCGTCTGGCCTGTCGCAAAACGCCAGCCGCCAGCGCTACATGCTGCTCAGCGATTCCTACCTGAGCACGCCGCTGGTCATTTTCGGCAAGACCGGCAGCTCGCCCACCGGCGGCCTGGCCGGCCTGAAGGGCAAGCGGGTGGCGGTCAGCGCGCGCACTGCGGTGGCCGAGGCCATTGCGCGCGACTGGCCGTCGATCACGGCGGTGCCGAGCGCGAACTTCCGCAGCGCCACCCAGCTGCTGCGCGCGGGGCAAGTGCAAGGCATCGTCGGGCCGCTGCTGACCGGCACCCACCAGCTGGTGGAACTGGGCGCGGCCGATGTGCAGGTGGTGGGCGAGACCGACTACAACTACCAGATCGGCATCGGCGTGCGCTCCGACTGGCCGGAGCTGGTACCGATGCTGAACCTGGCGCTGGCCGCCATCCCTAAGAGCGAGCGCGACAGCTTCCGCCAGAAGTGGAGCACGGTGCGCTTCGAGCACGAGGTCGATTACCGGCCGCTGTGGGCACTGGCGCTGGCGGTGCTGGTCGCGGTCGTCTTCATCCTGCAGCTGCGGGTGATGGTCAAGCGCCGCACGCGCGAGCTGCAGGACGAGGTGGCAATGCGGCGCGCGCGCGAGGAAGAAATCCAGCAGCTCAACGCCGCGCTGGAGGCGCGTGTCGAACAGCGCACGGCGCAGCTGCGCCAGGCCAATGACGATTTGCGCCTGGCCGCCGACCACCTGGTGCAGACCGAGAAAGTGGCCTCGCTGGGGCGGCTGGTGGCCGGCATCGCGCACGAACTCAACACGCCACTGGGCAGCACGCTGACCGCCGCCACCACGCTCAAGGCGCATCTGGGATCGTTCCGCCACGGCCTGCACCACGGCACGCTGAAGCGCTCCACCGCCGAGGACTTCGTCGGCCAGTGCCAGCAGGCTTGCGACATCATCGAGCGCAACGCCTACCGCGCGGCCGGGCTGATCGACAACTTCAAGGAACTGGCGGTGGACCAGGCCAGCGCGCGCCGGCGCCGCTTCCCGCTCAAGCGCACCGTGGAGGAAGTGCTGGCCACTCACCACAATGCGTGGAAAGCCACACCGCACAAGATCGAGCTCGAGATCGACGACACCATCGAGCTGGACAGCTTCCCCGGCCCGCTGGCGCAAGTGCTGTCCAACCTGCTGGAGAACTCGCTGGTGCACGGCCTCAGCCAGAGCAGCGCCGGCTGCGTGCGCATCGTGGCCCGGCGCCAGGGCGACGAAGTGGCGCTGACCTACAGCGACGACGGCAACGGCATCCCGCCGCAATTCCACAACAAGATTTACGATCCCTTCTTCACCACCCGGCTGGGACAGGGCGGCTCCGGCCTCGGCCTGTACATCGTGCAGACGCTGGTGACCGGGGTGCTGGGCGGGCAGATCGGCGTGCAGTCCCAGCCCGGGCAAGGCACGCAGTTCCACATCACCCTGCCGCTGGCGGCGCCGGTGCTGCAAGAAGGCACAGCCAGCGGCGCCCACGGCCTGGTGGCCGTGCCGTCGGCACCGAAGGCGGCTTAGGTCGACGAAGCCAGCTTGCGCTGGCGCTCCTCGCGCGGCGTATTGCCGAACAGCGAGCCAAACGCGGTGGAGAAGTGCGAGCCGGACGAGAAGCCGCACATCAGCCCCACCTGCACGATCGAGTGATTGGTTTCCAGCAGCAGCTGGCGCGCCCGCTGCAGGCGCAGCTCGAGGTAGTAGCGCGACGGCAGGCTGCCCAGGTACTGCTTGAACAGGCGCTCCAGCTGGCGGCGCGACAGGCCCACCAGGTTGGCGATATCGTCGGTGGACAGCGGTTCTTCGATATTGGTTTCCATCAGCGTCACCGCTTCCGACAGGCGCGGCTGCAAGGCGCCGAAGCGGGCCTGCAGCGCCACACGCTGGCGTTCCTCGGGGCCGCGCACGCGCTCCACGCACAGGCTTTCCTTGATGCTGGCCTGCACGCTGGCGCCGAACAGCTGTTCGATCAGGGTCAGCGCGAAGTCGATGGAGGCAGCGCCGCCGCAGCAGCTCAGGTGACGGCCATCCAGTTCAAACAGGTGCGGCGTGAGGATGGCGCGGTCGGTGATGTCTTCGGTATCGGCGTACAGCGCCCACGGCAAGGCGATGCGCACGCCGGCCATCAGGCCCACCTTGGCCAGCCACAGCACGCCGGCGCCGACGCCGCCCCAGTAGTCGGCCGAGCGGCAGCGCTCGATCACGGCGCGCGCCTGTTCGGGCGGCAGCGGTTCCTGTTGTTCGTCGGCCACCAGCAGCGCCAGATGCCAGCCTGGCTGGGCCAGCACCACTTGGGCCGGGGTCATGGTTTCCAGCTGCAGCACCTCGCGGCCGAGCGCGGCGGCGGCCAGGCGCAGCGGTTGCACCAGTCCGGCCCAGGTGATAGCGTCGGCCTCGCCGGCATTGACCAGCAACAGGCGCAAGGGCCGCTGCTGGGCGAGGCTGGACAGGGTATCGAATGACATGCAGGCTACTCCGGCGCAAGGGCGGTGGCGGGACGCTCAGTGCTCCATTGGCTCACTATCATACCGGAGATCAACAGAACGGCGCCGAGCAGACCGTTCCATGCCAGCGTTTCGCCGAGCCAGAAATAGGCGAAGATAGCGGCGCAGCCAGGTTCAAACGCATAGATCACGGCCGCCTCATTGGCGCTGCTGTGGCTCTGGCCCCAGGTTTGCAGCGAGATGATGGCGGCGGTGGCGATCACGCCCAGATAGATCAGGTTGGTGCTGTACATCTGCAAGCCCTTGCTGATGTAGGCGATGTAATCCGGCAGATCCTGCGCGCGCTCGGCCAAGCCCAGCGGCACCTCGGTCAGCAGCAGCCACAGCGCGGCGCACACGGCCACGGTAAGGATTTGCGAGGCGGTCAGCGCCATCAGCTTCTCCACCTTGCGCGTGGTCGATTCCATCAGCTTGACATACAGGCCGAAGAACAGCGCGCACAGCAGCGCCAGCGTGTCGCCGCGCCCCCAGCTGAAGCTGCCTTCCCAGCATAGCGCGAACAGGCCGGCCAGCGACAGCAGCAGCGCCAGCACGATGCGGCGCTCCAGCTGTGCGCCGAGCGCTACGCCGATCAGCGGCGGCACCAGCACGTTGAGGCCGGTGATGAAGGCGTTGCGGTTGGAGCTGGTCAGCGCCAGACCTTCGATCTGGAACACGTAGCACAGGAACAACACCACACCGGCCAAGATGCCCCAGCGCAAGTCGCGCCAGCGCACGCCCCACAGGAAAGGCAGCAGCAGCGCGCTGGCCAGGGCAAAGCGGCACAGCACGATCCAGCTGGCCGACAGATAGCCGGTCATGTCTTTCATTGCAGGGAAGGTGGTGCCCCAGACCAGGGTGACGAGCAGCAAAGCGGCAACGCCGCGCAGATGTACAGGCATGGTTGTTGTTATGGTTGGTATCTGCATAGTGTACCCGCCGGAAAGCGCGATGCGAAGCGGCTATAATCTCGTCCTATGGGTGAACGCTACTTGAAAAGCATCCGGCTGCTGGCCGAATGCATGCAAGGCTATGAACGGATCTCCGGCGAGTACGTGCGCCGGAGCGGTTTGACGCACGCGCAGTTCGACATCATCGCCACGCTGGGCAACACGCCCGGCATGTCCTATAAAGAACTGGGCGACAAGACGCTGATCACCAAGGGCACCCTGACCGGGGTGATCGAGCGGCTCGAGCAAAAAGGGCTGGTGGAACGTCAGCGCAATGACTGCGACAAGCGTTCCTTCTTCGTGAAACTGACCCCGGCCGGCGAGCAGGTGTTCTGCACCGTGTTCCCGGAAGTCATCTCGCAAAGCGGCAAAATGTTTGCCGGCTACAGCGACGACGATTTCGCGCAGCTTGAAAAAACCCTGTCGGCGCTTAAAACTGTCATCATGGCCGGGCAAACCAGCGCGCCGTCCACCCATGAATGCGATTAAAAAACCAAGGAAACAGATTTGAAAACCTCTCTGCTGGAAGGCAAAAAGCCTGCCAAATTCGACAAACATATTATCGGCAACCTGCTGCTGGACGTGGCGCCTGCGGACGAAGTGCGCGCGGAAGCGCTGATCGTCGGCGTGCGCAATGAAGACGGCGAAATCTATCGCCTGATCGGCGCCAGCACCCACCGCAGCTTCATGAACGCGGTGGAAGAACTGTTCGACCTCGACCTGGTCGACGAACTGGAAGACGTGGATGATCCGGTAGAAGGCTGCGACGCCATCTTCCGCGAAGAGTAAGTACCCACTCTCAAGGCGTTGTTGGACAAAATCCACGCTGTAAAAAGTATTTTCAGAAAAAGTGCCGCACGGCAATATTTTGAGTATAATTTTTTGGCATGGACAGACTCGACGCCTTCAAGCATATCGCTGCTCAAGCGAGCCGGGGCGAACTCACGTTCCCGGCCAACGTCAACGCCGCGCTGCGCCTGCAGCAGGCGCTGAATGATCCTGACTGTCACGTCGAACAAGCCGCCAGGCTGATCCAGGCAGACCCGTTGCTGGCGGCGCGCAGCGTCGCCATTGCCAACTCGGTCGCCTACAACCGTTCCGGTACTGAAATCTCCAGCGTGCGCGCGGCCGTGCAGCGGCTTGGCATCCGCACCCTGCAATCGCTGGTGGCGGCGGTGATCGTGCGCCAGATCGGCAGCGAGGTCACCGAACCGTCGCTGGCCGCCAAAATCAACCAGCTGTGGGAGCACACCGCCCATGTGGCGGCGCTGGCGCAGGTGATTGCGCGCCGCGTCACGCACGTCGATCCCGATACCGCGCTGTTTGCCGGCATCATGCACGAGGTGGCCGGCTTCTACATGCTGGCCAGCGCCGGTGAATTCCCCGAGGTGATGAACGGCGAACCGGAAGACTGGGTCGAGCACGGCGAGCTGGAAATCGGCCGCGGCGTGATGACCCATCTGGGCGTGCCGGACGGCGTCTACAAGGCGATCGAATCGATGTGGATAGGCTTGCGCGCGCTGCCGCCGGAAACGCTGGGAGATACGCTGCTGCTGGCCAATGATCTGGCGCCGGTGCATTCGCCGCTGCACCAGCGGCCCGGCGCCACCACCATGCAGGGCGCACGCACCATCGACTTCGTGGTGGGCGAGGGCACGCTGCACGCCATCATGACTGAATCGGCAAACGAGGTGCAGTCGCTGTACGCAGTGCTGATGCTGTAAAAAAAAAGCCCGCTGGGCAGCGGGCCAAGTCCAAAACTAGGGATCTCCTCCAGAGGAGACAAGTCCAGAATACCTCGCCCTCCCCTGCCGCTCTGTGCGCCACTTCACATAAGCGATGCAATTACCATACGGGCACGGTCTGCTTCCATGCGTCCAGCTGCGAGACGCGCTCCAGCCACGCCATCAGCTTCGGATATTGAGTGACCGGCAGTTTGGCCTGTTCGATGTAGGTCAGTGCCGGGGCGATGGCGAAATCGGCCAGCGTGAGCTGGTCGCCGACGAGCCAGTCGCGGCCAGCCAGGTGCTGCTCCAGCACAGCGGCAAACTGCGCCACCAGCCGGCTGGCGCGGTCGATCTCCACCGGGTCAGGGCCGCCATTGCCGATCAGGCCTTTCCAGATGTGCTCGTAGACGATCACGCCCAGCGGCGGCGCGAAGTGCTGCGCGGCCCACAGCATCCAGCGGTTGATATCGGCCCGCATCAGGATGTTGTCCGGATACAGAGTTTGCCCTTGGGTACGATCAGCCAGGTACTGCATGATGGCGCACGATTCCCACAGCGTGAACTCGCCGTCCTGCAGCACCGGCACTTTGCTGTTGGGATTGAGCGCGACCAGGCGGCGCCGGTCTTCCTGGCTCATCAGATTGACCTCGGTCAGCTCCAGCGGCGTGCCCATGTGGATGGCGGCCAGCATCACACGGCGCGAGCTGGAAGAAGCGGGATGGTAGTACAGGCGCATGACAGTCTCCGATGAATGAGTTGAGGACTTCATCGTAGACGCGGGGGGCGACAGTTTTTGTCAGGAGTCTTCGCTGATGTTGTTCTCCTGGCGCCAGGTCTTGAGCAGGTCGTGGCGGCGCGCCGGATAGCGCTGCTGCAGCGATTCGACCGCCGCAATCCGGTCGACGCGGAAGTGGCGGAACGCCATGCGCATCTCGCACCAGGCGGCCAGCAGGCGCTTGCCGTCAAAGAACGCCAGCGCGAACGGCCACACGACGCGGTCGGAAGGCACGCCATGTTCGTCCCGATACGACATGCGCAGGCGATGCTGGTAGCGAATCGCTTCGCGCACCGGGCGCACGTGAATGTCGCTGGCGTTTTGCTCATCCTGCCACAACGGCACCCACAGACTGGTTTCGGCCATGTCGTCGCGCAGGTCTTTCGGCGTGGCGGCGGCGATCTTGGCCAGCGCGCTGTTGGCGGCGGCGGCCAGCGATTCGTCGCCCTGGCGGCGCACCCAGCGCGCCCCCAGCACCAGCGCTTCCAGCTCGTCCGCGCCAAACATCAGCGGCGGCAGGAAGAAGCCGGCCTTGAGCATGTAGCCGACGCCGGCCTCGCCTTCCAGCGGCGCGCCGAGCCCGGACAGGGTTTGAATGTCGCGATAAATGGTGCGCTCGGAGACGCCCAGTTGCTCGGCGAGCCTGGCGGCGGTGACGGGACGGCGATAGCCGCGCATGGCGTCCATCAGCATGAATAAGCGGCCGGTGCGGCTCATGGTACGGATCTCACTCCAACAGGAAGTTGCGCTGCGGCGCCTCCAGGTTGGCGCTCTCGGCGGTGGTTTCATCTTTCAGGGCGACGCCGGACAACTGGCGCCGCCGCGCTTCGGACAGCAGGTAGTGAAGCTTGAACGCTGCGGCCTCATAGGTCAAGCCCGCCGGACGCACATTCGAGATGCAATTGCGGCTGGCGTCGCTCAGGCCCGGCTGCGGCGCCCAGGTCAGGTACAGGCCCAGGCTGTCCGGCGAGCTGAGGCCGGGACGTTCACCAATCAGCACCACCACCATCTGCGCACGCAGCAGATGCCCGATTTCGTCACCGATCGCCACGCGGCCTTGCTCAACGATGGTGATAGGGGATATGCGCCAGCCGTCCAGCCGCGCCATCAGGGAGCGCAGCAACGGCGCGGCGTTCTGTTCGATCGCCAATGCCGACAAACCGTCCGCAACGACGATGGCGAGGTCGCAGGGTGCGCCCGCGAGGGCGGCCAGCTTTTCGCGCGAAGCGTCATCGAGCCGCCGCCCGAGGTCCGGGCGTTGCAGGTAGACCTGGCGATCGCGCGTAGCACTGTGCACGCTCACGCATTGCATGCCGCTCGCTGCCAGCGTCGCGCTCAGCGCCTCATGATCCAACGCCAGATGCACCGCATCGCGCGCCCGCGCATGGTCCAGCTGAAACGCCAGTTGCTGCGCCGTCGGCTGGCTCACACCACTGCGGCCCAGCGCAATCCGCGCCGCCGTAAAGCGCCGCAGCGATTGCCACGGATTGATCGTCACCGGCTTATCCATGCAGAACCTTCTGGAATGCCGCAGGCATCGCATCCTGCAAGGTAAAGCGCTCATCGCCGCTGACGATGCCCATGCCCTGCAACCACGCCTCAAACTCCGGCGCCGGCTTTAAGCCCAACGCCCGCCGCACATACAGCGCATCGTGGAACGACGTGGTCTGATAATTGAGCATGATATCGTCCGCGCCCGGCACGCCCATCACAAACGTGCAGCCGGCCGTGCCGAGCATCGTCAGCAGCACATCCATATCGTCCTGGTCCGCCTCCGCATGATTGGTATAGCAAACGTCGCAGCCCATCGGCAGGCCAAGCAGCTTGGCGCAGAAATGATCCTCCAGGCCCGCGCGCAAAATCTGCTTGCCGTCAAACAGATACTCCGGCCCGATAAAGCCGACCACCGAATTCACCAGCAATGGCTGAAAGCGCCGCGCCACCGCGTAGGCACGCGCCTCGCAGGTCTGCTGATCGACTCCGTGATGCGCATTGGCCGACAGCGCACTGCCCTGCCCCGTCTCGAAGTACATCACATTGCTGCCGACCGTACCGCGCCCGAGCGACAACGCCGCCTGCCGCACCTCCTCCAGCAGCGACAGCGAAATACCAAAACCGGCATTCGCCGCCTGCGTCCCGGCGATCGATTGAAATACCAGATCCACCGGCGCGCCGCGCTCAATCGCGGCGATGGTGTTGGTCACATGGGTCAGCACGCAGGACTGGGTAGGAATCGCATAACGCGCAATGATCTCGTCCAGCATGGAGACGAGGTGCATCACCTGCGGCACATTGTCGGTCGCGGGATTAATGCCGATCACCGCATCGCCGCTGCCGTAGAGGAGGCCATCCAGCAGGCTGGCTGCAATGCCGGTCGCATCGTCGGTGGGATGATTCGGTTGCAGGCGCGTGGCCATCCGCCCCGACAGGCCGATGGTATTGCGAAAGCGCGTGATGACGCTGCACTTGCGCGCGACCAGCACCAGATCCTGCACGCGCATGATCTTGCACACCGCCGCCGCCATCTCCGGCGTCAGGCCGGGCGCCAGTGCAGACAAAGCCGCAGTATCGGCATCATCGCTGAGCAGCCAGTTGCGGAAATCTCCCACGCTCAAATGCGACACGCGCGTAAACGCTGCCGCATCGTGCGTATCGATAATCAGCCGCGTCACCTCGTCGTCCTCATACGGCACCAGCACCTCGTTGAGGAACACGCTGAGAGGCAGCTCGGCCAACGCCATCTGCGCCGCCACGCGCTCCTCCGCGCTGGCCGCAGCGACACCGGCCAGATAATCGCCCGAACGCGCAGGCGTGGCCTTCGCCATCAAGTCCTTGAGATCGCGGAACTGATACGTCTTACTGCCGACCCGGTGCCAATAACTGCCCATCGCTGCCCTTTCGGTTACGTTGCGGCGCGGTCGCAAGGAAGCAGCCATAGCCCAGCAACAGGAACGCCACAAATACGCAGAAGATCAGCCAATTGTAATAGATCATGGTCGCCATGCAGATCACCGCGCCCACCAGTGCAATAGCCGGGAACAAAGGATAAAACGGCGCGCGGAACGGCCGCGCCATTTCCGGCTCGGCGCGCCGCAATTTGAACAGCGCCAGCATGCTGATGATATACATCGTAATCGCACCGAACACCGACATGGTGACGATATTGGCCGTCAGCGTTTGCCCACCGAACTTGATCAGCTCATCGCTGTAGATCGCCGCGATGCCGATCACGCCGCCAGCGATAATTGCCCGATGCGGCGTTTTAAAGCGTGGATGAATCTTCGCAAAGTACGATGGCAGATACGCCTCGCGGGCCAGCGCATAAATCTGCCGCGAGTAGCCGAGGATGATGCCGTGGAAGGACGCAATCAATCCAAACAAACCAAGCCACACCAGCATATGCAACCAGCCGCTGTTCTCGCCGACAATCAGCTTCATCGCCTGCGGCAGCGGATCGTTGATGTTGGCCAGCTTGGTCCAGTCGCCTGCGCCGCCGGCAAAAATCATCACGCCCAGCGCCAATAGCACCAGCGTCAGGATGCCGGCGATGTAGGCAATCGGCACCGAGCGCTGCGGATCCTTGGCCTCTTCCGCCGCCATCGCCACGCCTTCAATCGCGAGGAAAAACCAGATCGCAAACGGAATCGCCGCAAAGATGCCGGGTATCGCCGCGAGGCTGAAAGTATCCTGTCCCGCCCAGCCGCCCTTCACAAAATTCGCCATCGAAAAGCCGGGCGACACCACGCCCATAAACACCAGCAGCTCAAAGATCGCCAGCAGCGTGACAAACAATTCAAAGCTCGCCGCAATCTGCACTCCGGCGATATTCAGTGCCATGAAAACCAGATAAGCGCACACCGCCGCCGTCTTCGGATCGATGGCCGGGAACTGCACATTGAGATAAGCGCCGATCGCCAGCGCAATCGCCGGCGGCGCAAACACAAACTCAATCAACGTAGCGGCGCCAGCGAGGTAGCCGCCCAGCGGCCCGAAAGCCCGCTTGCTGTACGCGAACGGCCCGCCCGCATGAGGAATGGAAGTGGTTAGCTCAGTGAAGCTGAAAATGAACGCCGTGTACATCGCAGCGATGAACGCGGCGGTGATAGTGAAGCCCAGCGTACCGGCCGACGCCCAGCCATAACTCCAGCCAAAATACTCGCCCGAAATCACCAGCCCAACAGCGATGCCCCACAGTTGAAACGTGCCCAGCGTCTTCTGTAACGTAGCTTGCATGGTCGCCTCCTTGAGATATAGCGAAACATGCAATTCCCATGCCCAACGCCACGCACCAAAGCGGCGCACATAAAAAGGCTTCACGGATTGAGAAAGATCAAAGATATGTACTGCCTGTCCAAATGACAGAGCTGACCCCGACAGCTGGACCCCGACAGGTATTTTTACCTCTCTTTCAATTGCCTGCTGAACGACGTCATATATGGATGCGTGCTAGGATACTTTTCTCGCTAAGGAGGTGATATGTCAATTTATCGTGCTGAAGGATTACGTGCCTACTGCGAATTCGAAACGGCGCTTGCCGAAGAGCACGCGGCGGTTCACGAATTGGCTCAATGCGCCAAGATTGAGGCCTACCACCTCTTAGCCAGCGATTTGTTCGACCGCGTTGCAGCCGCGCACGCGAAGACACTGGCCGCTTACAAACAAATTGAATGTTTTAAACAGTAAGCTTTTGCACCACCGGAGAGCATCATGGACTACATCACTCAAGACCGGACCCGTTGGGTGGAAGGGATATTGCGCGCCGGACGGGATTTAGTCCTGGCTTCTATCAGGCCCGATGGTAGCCCCCATGCCTCGACGTTGAGCTATGCAAATGACGGCTTGAAAACTTACTGCTCCATTTCACTCGATAGCCAGAAAGCCCACGATATACGACATGATGCGCAAGTAGCCTATGTGGTCAACAGCCCATATGGGGCGTGGGCGGAAATACAGGGCATCTCAGTCGATGCCAAGGCCAGAATGCTGAACGAGACGGAAGAGCTTCAACTGGCCTCGAGCTTGTTGCTGCGGAAGTACCCGGAATATTCCAAGGTAATCTCCGATACCCGATCCCTACCGTGGCCGGGTTTGCTTTTCATAGTGTTGCAGCCTCAAGTGATTTCTCTACTCGACTATACCCGCAGCTTTGGGCACACGGAGCACTACGCGGTGCCGGCCTCAAGTCATCCTTAGACAGTAAACCACAAAAAAAATCCCTCCACGAGGGAGGGATTTTTGAGGGGACCGAAGCTTAAACTACAGCGCCGTCGGTTTCGTCTTTTTCCTTGACCGGCTTAATCAGGTCTTCGCGCTTCACGCCCAACCACATGGCGACTGCAGCAGCAACGAACACCGACGAGTAAATACCGAAGCAAATACCGATGGTCAGCGCCATCGCGAAGAAGTGCAGCGTCGGGCCGCCCAGGAACAGCATCGACAGCACCATCATCTGCGTGCAGCCGTGGGTGATGATGGTACGCGAGATGGTCGAGGTAATCGCGTTGTCGATCACTTCATGCACCGACGCCTTGCGCTGCTTGCGGAAGTTTTCGCGGATACGGTCGAAGATAACCACCGACTCATTCACCGAGTAGCCCAGCACCGCCAGCACGCCGGCCAGCACGGTCAGCGAGAACTCCCACTGGAAGAACGCGAAGAAGCCGAGAATGATCACCACGTCGTGCAAGTTGGCGATAATCGCCGCCACCGCAAACTTCCACTCGAAGCGGATGGCCAGGTAGATCATCACGCCGATCACCACCATCACCAGTGCATTCAGGCCGTTCTGGGTCAGCTCATCGCCCACCTGCGGACCGACGAACTCCACCTTCTGCAGCGCCACCAGTTCGGCTTCGCCCGCGCCCGCGCACGATTGCTTGACCACGTGCTCGCCCTTGGCGGTCACGGTGTCGATCTGCTTCATGGCGCCCGATTCGGCCTTGCACAGCGCGTCGAACACCTGCGCCGACGCATCCTTCGGCGTGATGCCCTTCACCACCGGCAGACGCAGCATCACGTCATGCGCGGTGCCGAAGCCGGTCGCTTCCGGCTGCTCGTAGCCGATGGTTTCCAGCGTGTGGCGGATCCGCTCCAGGTTGGCCGGCTGCTGGTAACGCAGCTCCATCACGGTGCCGCCGGTGAATTCCACCGACAGGTGCAGACCCTTGTGGATCAGGAAGAACACGGCTGCCACGAAGGTCAACGCCGAAACGACGTTGAACACCAGCGCGTGGCGCATGAACGGGATGTCTTTTTTAATGCGGAAAAATTCCATCTTCAGTGCCCCTGATTATTTCTGGCCCGGTACCCAAACGGTACCGATAGCGATCGATTGCAGCTTCTTCTTGCGGCCGTACCAGAGGTTGACCACACCGCGCGACACAAACACGGCCGAGAACATCGAGGTCAGGATACCCAGCGTGTGCACCACGGCGAAGCCGCGAATCGGACCGGAACCGAACACCCACAGCGCCACACCGACGATCAGCGTGGTGACGTTGGAGTCGATGATGGTTGCCCATGCGTGGCCGAAGCCGTCGTTGATGGCGGCCTGCGGCGTTGCGCCACGGCGCAGCTCTTCGCGGATACGTTCGTTGATCAGCACGTTCGAGTCAATTGCCATACCCAGCGCCAGCGCGATAGCGGCCATGCCCGGCAGGGTCAGGGTCGCCTGCATCAGCGACAGGATCGCCACCAGCAGCAGCAGGTTGACCGCCAGCGCAAACACGCTGAAGAAGCCGAAGATCATGTAGTAGGCAATCATGAACACCGCAATCGCAGCGAAGCCGTACATGGTCGAATGCAGGCCCTTGCTGATGTTCTCGGCGCCCAGTGCAGGACCGATGGTGCGTTCTTCAATCACTTCCATTGGCGCCGACAGCGCACCGGAGCGCAGCAGCAGTGCCAGCTCGGCCGAGTTCTCGGCGTTGCCCATGCCGGTGATCTGGAAGCGGCTACCCAGTTCGCTCTGGATGGTGGCCACCGACAGCACTTCCGGCTTGCCCTTTTCCTTCAGCACGATGGCCATCTTCTTGCCCACGCGGTCGCGGGTGGCGTCGCGCATGCGGCGGCCGCCGTCGCCGTTCAGGTCGATGCCGACGGCTGGCTGCTGGTTCTGGTCGAAGCTGGCCACGGCGCTGGAGATGTATTCACCGCTCAGCACCACGTCTTTCAGCAGCACCACCGGTACGCCTTTACCCACGGTGAACAGTTCCGAGTTGAACGGAATCGCTGCGGTCAGCTCGGTGCCCGGGGTGACCGACTCGTCCACCATGCGCACTTCCAGCGTGGCGGTGCGGCCGATCACGGCACGCGCGCGCGCCACGTCCTGCACGCCTGGCAACTGGACCACGATGCGGTCGGGACCTTGCTGCTGGATCACCGGCTCAGCCACGCCCAGCTCGTTCACGCGCTTGGACAGGGTCGAGATATTCTGCTTCACGCCATCGTCGATGGTTTGCTTGAGCGCGGCCGGTTTCAGGCTCAGCGTGGTTTTCAGCTCGCTGCCTTCGCCGGAATCGACATACAGCAGATCGGCGATCTGGCCGGACAGCACGTCCTTGGCCTTCTGGCGGGTAGCGTCGTCGCGGAATTTGATTTCCACCGTGTCGCCCACCAGATCGATGCCGGCGTGGCGCACATTCTTGTCGCGCAGCGCAGCACGGGCCGCCGACTGGATGCCCTGGACGCGCTTGGCCAGCACGGCCTTGCTATCGACCTGCATCAGGAAGTGCACGCCGCCGCGCAAGTCGAGGCCGAGGTACATCGGCAGCGCGTGCAGGCTTTGCATCCATTTCGGGGTGTCTTCCTGCAGATTCAGGGCCACCAGGTAGGTTGGATCTTCCGGATCGGCGTTCAGGCCTTTTTCCAGCACCGACTTGGCGTGGAACTGAATGTCCGGGGTGGCGAAGCGCACGCGCACCGAGGCGTAGGTGCCACTGCCGTCGAAGGTCAGGCCGTTGTTGGCGATGCCGGCCTTGGTCAGCACATCAGCGACCTTGGCGGTCATGTCGGCGGTCATCTTGACCGTCGACTTGCCGCTGGTGACCTGCACTGCCGGCGACTGGCCGAAGAAGTTCGGCGCCGTGAACAGCGCGCCCAGCAAAATGGCCGCGGCAATAAGGATATATTTCCAGACTGGATAACGATTCATATAGCTCTAACGTTCCGTGTAGACGTCAAAAGGCCCGCATCGTGTGCGGGCCGGGGGAATTACAGGCTCTTCAGCGTGCCGTTCGGCAGCACCATCGTGATCGAGTTCTTTTGCACCACCAGTTCGGCGCCGCTGGAGATTTCCAGGGTCACGTACAGGTCGGAGATCTTGGTGATCTTGCCCAGTACGCCGCCGGCGGTCACAACTTCATTGCCCTTGGCCAGGGCCTCCATCATGGCCTTTTGCTCCTTGGCGCGCTTCTGCTGAGGACGGATCATCAGGAAGTACATGGCCACGAACATCAGAATCAGGAAACCATACTGGCCCAGGAAGCCGCCGCCGCCGAGGGCTGCTTCTACAGGGTTGGATTGGGCGTAAGCATTGGAAATGAAGAACACAGGTGACTCCGATATCTATAGTTTAAAAAACAGCGCTGTATTCTAGCACTGGCCGCACGGCGTTAGGACTTTTACACGCCCCGTGCCCGGTCGGCGTGGAATTGCTGCACCCAGGCCGGGAAACGGTCGGCATCGAGGGCGTCGCGCATCTGCTGCATGATATCCAGGTAGTAGTGCAGGTTGTGGATGGTATTCAGGCGTGCGCCGAGGATTTCCTGGGTACGGTTCAGGTGGTGCAGGTAGGCGCGCGAGAAGTTCTTGCAGGCGTAGCACGAGCAGGTGCTGTCGTACGGTTCCTTGTCATCCTTGTAACGGGCGTTCTTGATCTTGATGTCGCCGAAGCGGGTGAAGATCCAGCCATTGCGGGCGTTACGGGTCGGCATCACGCAGTCGAACATGTCGACGCCGTTGGAGACGCCGGCCACCAGGTCTTCCGGCGTGCCGACGCCCATCAGGTAGTGCGGCTTGTTGGCCGGCAGTTTCGGGCCGACGTGTTGCAAGATGCGCATCATGTCTTCCTTCGGCTCGCCCACCGACAGGCCGCCGATGGCCAGGCCAGGGAAGTCGATCTTTTCCAGGCCTTCCAGCGATTCATCGCGCAGCTTTTCGAACATGCCGCCCTGGACGATGCCGAACAGCGCGTTCGGATTCTCGCCACGGTGGAATTCGTCGTAGGAGCGCTGCGCCCAGCGCAGCGACATGCGCATCGACTTGGCCGCCTCGTCCAGGGTGGCCGGGCGGTTATCGATTTCGTAAGGCGTGCATTCGTCGAACTGCATCACGATGTCGGAATTGAGCACGCGCTGGATCTGCATCGAGATTTCCGGCGACAGGAACAGCTTGTCGCCGTTGATCGGCGAGTTGAAGTGCACGCCCTCTTCCGTGATCTTGCGCATCGCGCCCAGCGAGAACACCTGGAAGCCGCCCGAGTCGGTCAGGATCGGCTTGTCCCAGCCCATGAAGTCGTGCAGGCCGCCGAACTTGGCCATGATGTCATTGCCCGGACGCAGCCACAGGTGGAAGGTGTTGCCGAGGATGATCTGCGCGCCGATTTCCTTCAGCTCCAGCGGCGACATGGCCTTGACCGAGCCGTAGGTGCCGACCGGCATGAAGATCGGCGTTTGCACCACGCCGTGGTTCAGTTTGACCTCACCGCGACGAGCGTTGGTCACGCCGGTGGTGTCAGTCTTGTGCAGTTTAAATTCCAGCATATTCAATCCTAGTTGTTGCCCCGTCGTTCCGGCGCAGGCCGGAACCCAATTGGATTCCGGCCTGCGCCGGAATGACATGGCGGCGGTTAAGCTCTGTTTTGCGTCGTCAGCAGCATGGCGTCGCCATAGCTGAAGAAGCGGTATTCATAGTCGATCGCGTGGGCGTAGGCCTTGCGGATCTCTTCAAAACCGGCGAAGGCCGACACCAGCATCAGCAGGGTCGACTTGGGCAGGTGGAAATTGGTGATCAGACGGGTCACGGTCTTGAACTGGTAGCCCGGCGTGATGAACAGCGCAGTGTCGGCGCTGCCGGCTTCCAGCTGGCCGCTCTGCGAGGCCGACTCCAGCGCGCGCAGCGAGGTGGTGCCGACTGCAACCACATCACGTCCTGCAGCGCGAGCGGCACGTACTGCGTCCACGGTTTCCTGCGGCATGGTGTACCACTCGGTATGCATCTGGTGCTCGGCGAGGTTCTCGTGGCGCACCGGTTGGAACGTGCCCGCGCCCACGTGCAGCGTGACGTAAGCGAAGTTGACGCCCTTGGCTTTCAGCTTCTCCAGCAGCGGTTCGTCGAAGTGCAGGCCGGCGGTCGGCGCAGCCACTGCCCCCGGGACTTTGTTGAACACGGTCTGATAGCGGTTTTCGTCGAACGAATCGGCATCGTGCTCGATGTACGGCGGCAGCGGCAGACGGCCGTGGGCTTCGATCAGGTCGAATACGTCAGCGTCGAAGTGCAGCGTGAAGAACTCGCCGGCGCGCTCGCCGACAGTAACGTCGAAAGCATCGGCCAGGCGCATTTTGGTGCCGGCCAACGGCGAGCGCGAAGCGCGCACCTGTGCCAGCACGGTGCGGTTATCCAGCACGCGCTCGACCAGCGCTTCCACCTTGCCGCCGCTCTCCTTGGTGCCGAAGAAGCGGGCCTTGAGGACGCGGGTATTGTTCATCACCAGCAGGTCGCCCGCTTGCAGCAGGTCGACGATGTCGGCGAACTGGCGGTCGATAATCTGCTCGCCGTCCAGGTGCAGCAGACGGGAAGCGCTGCGATCCGGCAGCGGGAATTGCGCAATACGCTCTTGCGGCAAGTTAAAATCGAAATCGGAAAGCGAATACATGTGAGGACTCTGTTAACAAAATGACGGTAGGCCTTACAATATTGGCGGCCAACCCTCTATTTTACGCCATATGCCTGTTTCACCGTCGAAAACTGCCAAAAAAACCGTCAGCGCGGAGGCCAAACTGGCCAAGTTGGGCCTGCACACCGATATGGACCTGGTGCTGCACCTGCCTATGCGCTACGAGGACGAGACGCAGGTCATCACCATCGAAGAAGCCCGGCTGCACGGCGGCGATACCTCCCAAGTTGAGGGCGTTGTCACGAAAAACGAGATCGCCTTCAAGCCGCGGCGCCAACTTTTAGTCCATATCAGCGACGGCACCGGCGATTTGCAGCTGCGTTTCATGAATTTCTACGGCAGCCAGGTCAAGCAACTGGCCGAGGGCACGCGAGTGCGTGCGCGCGGCGAATTGAAACACGGCTTCTTCGGCGCGGAGATGGTGCACCCGGCGTACAAGGTGGTCAACGAGGGCGCGCCGCTGCCGACGTCTTTAACGCCGGTCTACCCGTCCGGTGAAGGCTTGTCGCAGCCGGTGCTGCGCAAGGCGATTGGCGAAGCGATGAAGCGCGTCGACTGGACCGACACCCTGCCGGTCTCCCTCCGCAAGCAATTGCAGCTGTCCGACCTTGAACCGGCGGTGAAGCTGCTGCACTACCCGCCGCAGAACGTCGACAACTACGCGCTGGCCGACCGCTCGCATCCTGCCTGGACGCGCGTGAAGTTCGACGAACTGCTGGCGCAGCAGCTGTCGCTGAAACGCGCACAGCGTGCGCGCCGCGCGAAAGGTTCGCCGCCGCTGACCAAGGTCGGCGCCTTGTCGCGCGATCTGCAAGCGGTGTTGCCCTTCAAGCTGACCAACGCGCAGCAGCGCGTGCTGGCAGAAATCAGCGCCGACCTGCGCCAGCCATATCCGATGCAGCGCCTGCTGCAAGGTGACGTCGGCAGCGGCAAGACCGTAGTTTCCGCACTGGCGGCGGCGCAAGCCATCGACAGCGGCTATCAGGCCGCGCTGATGGCGCCGACTGAGATTTTGGCCGAACAGCACTTCCGCAAAATCGCCGCGTGGATGGAGCCATTAGGCGTGAAGGTCGCATGGCTGACCGGCAGCTTGAAGAAAAAAGAAAAGCAGGCTGCCTACGACATGATCGAATCCGGCGAGGCGCGCCTCGTGGTCGGCACGCACGCGCTGCTGCAGGACGTGGTGACGTTCGAGAACCTCGGCCTGTCCATCGTCGACGAGCAGCACCGCTTCGGCGTCGGCCAGCGCCTGACCTTGCGCAACAAGGGCGTCGAGGGCGCGGTGCCGCACCAGCTGATGATGTCGGCCACGCCGATCCCGCGCACGCTGGCCATGACTTACTACGCTGACCTTGAAGTATCGGTGATCGACGAACTGCCGCCGGGCCGCAGCCCTATCGTCACACGCGCCATCGACCAGAATCGCCGCGACGAAGTCATCGAGCGCGTACACGCCGCCGCGCTTGAAGGACGCCAGGTCTACTGGGTCTGCCCGCTGATCGAAGAATCGGAAGCGCTGCAACTGCAAACCGCGACCGAGACCCATGCCCTGCTGGCCGAAGCCCTGCCCGACCTGAACGTGGGCCTGGTCCACGGCCGCATGAAGCCCGCTGAAAAACAGGTCGTGATGGACGCCTTCAGCGCCAACGAAATGCAAGTGCTGGTCGCCACCACCGTGATTGAAGTTGGCGTTGACGTGCCAAATGCCTCGCTGATGGTGATCGAACACGCGGAGCGATTCGGCCTGTCGCAGCTGCACCAGCTGCGCGGGCGCGTGGGCCGAGGCTCGGCGGCTTCGGTATGCCTGCTGCTGTATCAAAGCCCGCTGGGCCACGTCGCCAAGCAGCGCCTGATGACCATGCGCGAAACCACCGACGGATTTGAAATCGCCCGCCGCGATCTGGAGATACGCGGCCCCGGCGAATTCCTCGGCGCGCGCCAATCAGGACAAGCCATGCTGCGCTTCGCCGACCTCGAAACCGACGGCTGGCTGGTCGACCAGGCACGCGACGTCGCCCACGACCTGCTGCAGGCGAACACACCGGAAAAAGCCGCCACCGTGGAAGCCCACCTCGCGCGCTGGCTAGGCGGCCGCGAAGAATTCCTCAAGGTTTAAAAACAGAGATAAATCCGGTTCGCCAGATCGACCACGAAATCCGGCGTCAGATACGCTGCGAAGCCCAGCGCCAGCACAATGGCGATGGCGCCGCGCAGCAGCCAGGTTTTCATCATGCCGCCTTGAGCTGGTCGCGCACCAGCGGGCGCTCATTGATCGGCAGGTTGATCAGGCCGGACATGACGCCCAGCGCAATCGCAATACCCCACACCATGTTGTAGTTGCCCTGCGTCGAATACAGGTAACCACCCAGCCACACGCCGAGGAAGCTGCCCACCTGGTGCGAGAAGAACACAATCCCCGCCAGCATCGACATGTGCTTCACGCCGAACACACCGGCGATGATGCCGTTGGTGAGCGGCACGGTGGACAGCCACAACACGCCCATCGCCGCCGCGAACAGGTACACCGTGGCCGGCATCAAAGGCGCCAGCAGGAACAGCGAAATCACTGCGGAGCGCGAGAAGTAAATCGTCGACAGCAGGTAGCGTTTCGGGAAGCGGCCACCGAGCTTGCCCGCGTAGTACGAGCCGAAGATATTGAACAAGCCAATCAGCGCCAGCGCCAGCACCGCCACGCTAGGATTGCCAATACCCTGGTCGCGCAGATAAGCCGGCAAGTGCACGCCAATGAACACCACCTGGAAGCCGCACACGAAATAGCCGGCGACCAGGAACAGGAAGGAGCGGTTGCCCAGCGCTTCGCTGGCCGCCTCGCGGATGCTTTGCTGGGGGCCGTGCGCATGCTCCACCGCCGGCTCGCGCAGATAGAAGGCCATCGGCACCATCAGCAGCACAATCAGCGCGCCCAGTATGTAGAAGGCGTTCTGCCAGCCGACGGCGGAAATCAGCTGCTGCTCGATCGGCATCAGCATGAACTGGCCGAAGGAGCTGGCCGCGCCGGAGATGCCGAAGGCCCACGAACGCTTTTCCGGCGGCGCCACGCGGCCGATGATGCCGCTCACCGCGCCGAACGCGGTGCACGCCAAGCCGATGCCGATCAACACGCCGGAGCCCAGCACGAACAGGGTTGGATGCGTGATGGTCGCCATCCACACCAGTCCAAGCATATAGGCGATGGCGCCCACCAGCACCACGCGCATGGTGCCGAAGCGGTCCGCCGCCATGCCGGCGAACGGGCCGAAGGCACCCCACATCAGATTCTGCAAGGCTTGCGCCAGCGAGTAGGTTTCGCGCGTCCAGCCGTTGGCCTGGGAGATCGGCTGCATCCAGAAGCCGAAGCCATGCCGCACGCCCATTGCCAGCGTCAGGACGACGCCGGTGGCGAGCAGCACGTTCTTGAGTGTCAGTGTGCGGTCTGTGGTGAACATGGTTTCTCCCCCGTTATTCAATTCGTATCAGGGGATTGTAACCAGTTCGCGCCGACCGCGCTTGGCCTGCTTAGGCGTCGGCCGGATAACGCAGACCGATCTGCGCGCGGATCTCGTCCAGCGTACCCATGATGGCCAGCGTTTCAGCGTGCGGCATCACCGGGCTTTCGATCAGGCCCGCGCGGAGGCAGCGGACGACTTCCTGCGCTTCGTGGGTATAGCCGTTGCCGCTCTTCGGCAGTGTGACGGTGCGCTCGCTGCGCGAGGCGCCGTCCACCACGGTCACGGTGAAGCTGTCGGTGCTGTGGAAGCGATCATGCAGGCGCACGAAGCCCCTGGTGCCGGAGATGGTCAACTCGGTCGGCGTGCGCGAACGCAGGCTGCAGGCGCAGGACGATACTGCACCGCCTTCATGCTGCAGCGTGAACGCGGTTTGCATGTCGACGCCGGTGGCGGTCATCTCCGCCTGCGCCTTCACGCCGGTGACGGCGCCAAGGAAGAACGACGCCATCGACAGCGGGTAGATGCCCAGGTCCAGCAGCGCGCCGCCGCCCAGCTCCGGCGCGAACAGGCGGTGCTCAGGGCCGGCATCCGAAGTGAAACCGAAATCGGCCGCGACGTGCGCCGGCTTGCCGATCTCGCCGCTGTCGACGATGCGCTTGGCCTCCACCACGGCCGGCATGAAGCGGGTCCACATCGCCTCCATCACGAACCGGTTTTTGGCGCGGGCGAGGTTGATGATGTCTTCGGCCTGGCGGCGGTTCATGGTGAACGACTTTTCCACCAGCACCGCCTTGCCGCCATTGAGGCACATCAGCGCGTTCTCGTGGTGCATGGGGTGCGGCGTGCCGATGTAGATCACATCCACATCCGGATCGTCGGCCAGCGCCTGGTAGCTGCCATGGAAACGCTCGGCGCCGTACTGCTGGCCGAAAGTGGTAGCGCTATCTACAGAGCGCGAAGCAACGGCGACCAGTTTTGCATCAGGCGTGTCCTGCAATGCGGTGGCGAAGGCCTTGGCGATTTTGCCGGTGCCCAGAATACCCCAGCGAATTGGCTGCGTCATGGCGTGGTCTTTCTGCCGCGTGGCGGCGTGTTGGTTGAAATCGGAACGGCTATTTTACTGCGCCTGTCCACCGCTTGCCCGCTTCGCACGAAACACGGCGGCATCGGCGTAGAAGGCTTCGTCCTGCTGCGGCCACCAGCCCGGCACGCCCAGCGCCTGCATCGGCGTGAAGCCGGCGGTGCTCAGGCCTTCGTCGGCCAGCTCCTGCGCGACGGTAGCGTCGATCCATGCGCGGCGTGCGGCGTGGTCCAACGTGAAGAAATCATCGCCGGCCAGCACGATGCGCGTGTGCGCGGTGATGGCCTTGCGCGGTGCGACCAGCTTTTCCATCAGCGCGTGGCCGAACAGCCAGGTTTGCGCATCCTCGCCCCACTGTGCGCGGCGTTCGACGAAGGCTTCGTGCCAGCGGTGCTCGCGCAGCGCATCAACCAGCGCATGGCCTGCGGCGTTGTCGCGCACTACCAGCAGCGCGGCGTTTTCGTCGAAGATGGTGGCGCCGTCGCGCGCGGGGCCGCGCGATTTGCCGACGCCATCGAGCGCGATCTGCGCCGCCTGCAAGGCGTTCAGCTGCACTTTGATGCGCGGGAAGGTCAGCCATACAAGGCCGTTGAAGAAGTCATGCAGGTTGTCGCGCGTGGGCACGCAACCGGTGGCGCCGATGTGCTGCTCGTAGGCGGTGCCTTCCGGCAGATCCTCTTGCGGCACAAAGGAAATCGGCTGGCCGAGGTGATTGTGCAGGCCCAGTGCGGCGGCCTGCCTGCTGAAACTATCGCGGAAGTGCTCTTGCGCGGACAAGCCGCCGGCCGCGTCGCGCACCGCGTCGTACCACGGCTGCGACCAGTCGATTGCGTCCAGCACTTCCGACACTACTTACACCATTTTCCAGTTGATGGTTTCGCCGGCGTTGAGCGGGATCACCTGCTGGTCTGCCAGCGGCAGCGCTTCCGGCAGCGTCCACTGCTCGCGCTTGAGCGTGATCTTGCCCTGGTTGACCGGCAGGTTGTAGAAGGCCGGGCCATTCAGCGAGGCGAAGGCTTCCAGCTTGTCCAGCGCGCCGGCGCGCTCAAAGGCTTCGGCGTACAGCTCCATCGCGTGCAGCGCGGTGTAGCATCCGGCGCAACCGCAGGCCGCTTCCTTGGCGCCCTTGGCGTGCGGCGCCGAGTCGGTGCCGAGGAAGAAGCGCTCGTCGCCGCTGGTCGCTGCGGTCACCAGCGCCAGGCGGTGCTCTTCGCGCTTCAGCACCGGCAGGCAGTAGTAGTGAGGACGGATGCCGCCCTTGAAGATATCGTTACGGTTGTACAGCAGGTGGTGCGCAGTGATGGTCGCGGCGATCGGGCCTTCGGCTTCCGCCACGTACTGCGCGGCGTGCTTGGTGGTGATGTGTTCAAACACGATGTTCAGCGCCGGGAAATCGCGGCGCAGCGGGCGCATCACGCGCTCGATGAACACGGCCTCGCGGTCGAACAGGTCGATATCCTGATCGGTGACTTCGCCGTGGACCAGGAACGGCATGCCGACTTCCTGCATCTTCTCCAGCACCTTGTAGCAGTTGGCCAGATCGGTAACGCCTGCATCCGAGTTGGTGGTGGCGCCGGCCGGGTACAGCTTCACCGCGTGCACGATGCCGCTTTCCTGCGCGCGCACGATTTCGTCCGGCTGGGTGTTGTTGGTGAGGTAGAGCGTCATCAACGGCTCGAACTCCATGCCCGCTGGCAGCGCAGCCAGGATGCGTTCGCGGTAAGCGACAGCGGCGGCGGTGGTGGTGACCGGAGGTTTCAAATTCGGCATCACAATCGCGCGGCCGAACTGGCGGGCGCTGTGCGGCAGCACACTGGCCAGCGTGGCGCCATCGCGCAAATGCAGGTGCCAGTCGTCTGGGCGGGTGATGGTGATGCTGGAAGGAGTTTGTTCGAGGTCGGACATGGCAGCGGGCTCTCAAAATACGAATAGCCGATATTTTACCTCGTCGCGCCAGTCGCTTGACAGTGCGTACGCTTAAGCATACGTTTGATCCACCTATCCAAGGGAGCCATCATGGACACCATTTCCGCCAGCGAAGCACGCTCACGGCTTTACAATCTGATCGATGAAACCGCCGCCAGCCATGCGCCAGTCACGATCACTGGCAAACGCAACAACGCCGTACTGGTCTCCGCTGAAGATTGGGCCGCCATACAGGAAACACTGTATTTGCTATCCGTGCCCGCCACCATTTGAAAAACTGGTCGGGGACTTAGCGGGCACCTACTCGCGCAGGATCAACATCCATCACCGGCTAGTCTACGAAGTCTTCCCGGATCAGAAGATTGTGCGCATCCTGCGCATGTGGACGCACTACGACTAATTACGGCGCCTTGGTCTGCGCCGCCCAGGCCTTGGTGTCGGCCAGGATTTTGTCGAGGCGGGCGCGGTCGTAGACGTTGCCGTGGCTGATCACGGTGCGGATTTTGCGCGTGGCGCTGATGTCTTGCAGCGGATTCGCATCCAGCACCAGCACATCCGCCGCCTTGCCTGCTTCCAGCGCGCCATAGTGATCCAGCTTGCCGAGGAAGCGCGGGCCGTTGATCACGGCCGATTGCAGCGCCTGCACCGGCGTCAGGCCATACTTCACGTACAGGCCGATTTCATCATGCAGCGCCTGCCCCGGATAGTCGTACGAATTGAGGAAGCCAGCATCGGTGCCGGCGATGATGCTCACGCCCTCCTGCTGCAGAATCGGCAGCAGCGCCGCCGATTTCTCGAACACCGCCTTGCGCTGCGCAATCGCCGCCGCGTCGTCCTGCGCCGCGCGCTTCACGCGCCAGTCGTAGGTGGCGCGCAGACCGGCGCCGATGTACTGCAAGGCCTCGTCATGCGCGTGGTCTTCGTGATCCAGATACGCAATCACGCGCGACACCGACAAGGTCGGCACCACCGCCGTGCCCTTGGACGCCATGTAGCGGAACGAGGCGCGAGCGGTCGCTTCATCATAGCTGTCCAGGCTTTGCTTGGCCGCTTCCTTGCCGGTCAGCTTGCCGGCGGCGACCAGGTCGGTCAGTTCCTGCTCACGCGGCGTGGACGCGCGCAGCAGATAGGACTGGTGCTCCACCGTACCGAGGCCCGCGTCGAACATGGTCTTCAGGGTCAGCTGCACCGGGATGTGGCCCGAGGTGCGCATGCCGCGCTCCTTGGCCTGGCGCAGCGCTTCCAGGTAAATTTCCGGCTTCAGGGTGTTCTCCGTGATCTTGACGAAGTCCACCTTCTGCGCCTGCAGCTTATCCAGCGCGCGGCTCACCTCTTCCGGCGTGCCGACTTCGATCGTGCCTTTCCACAGCGGCTTGTAGCCTTCCAGCTTGGCGGCCGAGGTGAAGATGGTTGGACCTTCCAGCTTGCGCTGGTTGACCTCATCACGCCACTGCAGCACGGTGTCCGGCAAGTCGCCCGAACAATCGCGCACGGCGGTGATGCCATAGGCCAGATACAGCTGCAGCAAATGCTTGTTCTCTTCAATCAGGGCCGGGCCGCCGCCGAAGTGCACGTGGGTATCCCACAGGCCCGGCATCACATATTTGCCCGGCAGGCTGATGGTTCGCCTGGCCGCGTAGTTGACCAGCTGCTTGTCATCCACCACCGCCAGGATGGTGTCGCCCTTGAGCACCACCGACTTGCCCTTGACCGCCTTGCCGCCGGCCACGTCGATCAGGGTGGCCTTGGTCAGCACCAGGTCGGCCGCGATTTTGTCCGCCGCGTGAGCCGCGCTCAGCAGTCCCAGCGCCAGCATCGCGCCACTTAATTGCTTAAAGGAAATTTTCATCAGTGGATTATACGGGCTAAAAAATCGCGTGCGCGTTCCGTTTGCGGGGCGTGGAAGAAGTTATCCTTGGCGGTATCTTCGAGGATCTCGCCGTGGTCCATGAATACCACCCGGTTGGCCACCTTGCGCGCAAAGCCCATTTCGTGGGTGACCACCATCATGGTCATGCCCTCCTGCGCCAGGCCGACCATCACATCCAGCACCTCATTGATCATTTCCGGGTCCAGCGCCGAGGTCGGCTCGTCGAACAGCATAGCAATCGGGTCCATCGCCAGCGCGCGGGCGATGGCCACCCGCTGCTGCTGGCCGCCGGACAGCTGGGCCGGGAATTTGTCCTGGTGCGCCAGCAGGCCGACGCGGTCGAGGTAATGCAGGCCCCGCTCGACGGCCTCGTCCTTGCTGCGGCCCAGCACCTTGATCTGGCCCAGCGTCAGGTTGTCGCGCACCGACAAATGGGGAAACAGCTCGAAATTCTGGAACACCATGCCGATGCGCGCCCGCAGCGCCGGCAAATCCGTGCCCTTGGCGCCGACCGAGGTGCCGTCCACGCTAATTTCGCCCTGCTGGAACGGTTCCAGCCCATTGACGGTCTTAATCAGGGTGGACTTGCCGGAGCCGGACGGGCCGCAAATCACCATCACATCGCCTTTTTCAACCCGGGTGCTGCAGTCTTTCAGCACTTGAAACTGGCCATACCACTTGCTGATATTTTTGATTTCGATCATAGGAAAAGAGATTATTTTGCAGGCAGTTACGCGCTTGACAGCGCCCGTGCCCACAAGGATACTGCGGAACTTGCCAATAGTTTCAGCAGCCGGCCCACCCCGAACCGGCTGACGCCATAAGAAGAATGCAGCGGCTACCGATCCCGCTGCTCAGGCTCAGAGAGACACTACCACAGGAACCCAGAGAATATGAACAAACAAAGCCGACTGACCACGTACATCCTGATTGGGCTGGTGCTAGGCATCATCACCGGTTATTTCGCCCACGACAACCTGGCCAGCCCGACCGGCTTTGCCGACACGATGGCGCTGATCACCACCCTGTTCCTGCGCCTCATTAAAATGATTATCGCGCCGCTGGTGTTCTCCACGCTGGTGTGCGGCATTGCCAAGATGGGCGATGCCACCGCCGTCGGCCGCGTCGGCGTCAAGACGCTGGGCTGGTTCTTCCTGGCCTCGGTCATGTCGCTGAGCCTGGGCCTGGTGCTGGTCAACATCTTCCGTCCGGGCGACGCGCTGCTGGGCCACATGGCCGCCACCGCCGCCAAGGCCGACCTGGCCACTTCCAGCCTGACGCTGAAAGACTTCGTCACCCACCTGGTGCCGTCGTCCATCGTCGACGGCATGGCCAAGAATGAAATCCTGCAGATCGTGATCTTCTCGCTATTCTTCGGCTCGGCCGCGGCGGCGATTGGTCCAAAAGCCAACGCGCTGATCGAAGCGCTGGACGGCGTCGCACACGTGATGCTGAAAGTCACCGGCTACGTGATGAAGTTCGCCCCGTTCGCGGTATTTGCAGCGGTAGCGGGCACCATTGCCAAGAGCGGCCTGGGCGTGCTGTCGACCTATGGCGTGTTCATGGCCGAGTTCTACTTCGGCATCGCGCTGCTGTGGACGCTGCTGATCTTCATCGGCTTCCTGTTCCTGAAAGGCCGCGTGTTCGCGCTGATGAAAGAAATGCGCAGCCCGGCGCTGCTGGCCTTCTCGACCGCCTCGAGCGAAGCGGCCTACCCGAAAACCCTGGAAGGCCTGGAGCGTTTCGGCGTGCGCAACCGCATCGCCTCGTTCGTGCTGCCGATCGGCTACTCGTTCAACCTCGATGGCTCGATGATGTACTGCACCTTCGCCACCGTGTTCATCGCGCAGGCGTATGGCATTGAAATGTCGCTGGGCCAGCAGATGACCATGATGGCGGTGCTGATGCTGACCTCGAAAGGCATGGCCGGTGTGCCGCGCGCCTCGCTGGTGGTGATTGCCGCGACCTTGGGCCAGTTCAACATTCCAGAAGCCGGCATGCTACTGCTGCTGGGCATTGACCACTTCCTCGACATGGCGCGCTCCGCGACCAACGTCATCGGCAACGGCATCGCCACCGCCGTGGTGGCGAAGTGGGAAGGCGAGATGGATCCGCCGAAGCAAGCCGAAGCGGCCTAAGCCTCAAGCAACAAAGCCACCGTCCGGTGGCTTTTTTTTTCGTCACAACCAAGTCCGCTTCCCCTCCGGCCTGGCGCCCATCTCGCGCCAGGCCGGAGGGGCGGTTGGGGGGAATTGTTAGCTGGCTTGGTGGTTTTCGCAATTGCGATGCCGCAAGGAGTGATGCACCATCTGAGGATAAGAATTTTCGGATGGAGACGATATGACTGCTACCCGGCGCGCTGCGCTTAAGACTCTGTTCGCTGGCGCCGCCGTCGCGCCGCGACTGGCGCTCGCCGCGCCGGAGCCGAAATGGGGGCGCGGCACCGAGGGCCAGCGCAAGGCTGATCTGGGTAATGGCACCTTCCTCAATCCCATCCTCGCCGGCGACCATCCCGATCCCACCATCCTCAAGGACGGCGACGATTACTACATGACGTTTTCGTCTTTCCTGTCCTACCCCGGCGTCATCATCTGGCACTCACAGGACCTGGTGAACTGGCAGCCCATCGGCCCCGCGCTCACCAAGCCGCTCGGGAGCATCTGGGCGATGGACCTGGTCAAGCACAATGGCCGCTACTTCATCTACATCCCCGCCGGCAGCAGCATCTACGTGATCTGGGCCGACAGCATTCGCGGGCCGTGGAGCGAGCCGGTAGACCTCAAGATTGAAGGCGCCATCGATCCCGGCCACGCGGTCGGCGAAGACGGCAAGCGCTATCTGTTCGTCAACGGCGTGCGCCGCATCGGCCTCACCGACGACGGCTTGGCCACCGTCGGCAAGCTGGAAAAAGTCTACGAGCCGTGGCGCTATCCACAAGACTGGGTGGTGGAGATGTTCGCCCCCGAAGGCCCCAAACTGCTCAAGCGCGGCGAATGGTTCTACCTCGTGATGGCGGTCGGCGGCACCTCCGGCCCGCCGACCAGCCACATGGTAATCGCCGCCCGCTCGCGCTCCATTCACGGCCCGTGGGAAAACCATCCTCAAAACCCGCTGGTGCGCACCAAAAGCGCCGATGAAAAATGGTGGTCGCGCGGCCACGCCACGCCGATCGAAGGCCCGGCCGGCGATTGGTGGATGGTCTACCACGGCTACGAAAACGGCTACCGCACGCTGGGCCGCCAATGCCTGCTCGAACCGATCGAGTGGACCAGGGACGGCTGGTTCAAAGCCAAGGGCGGCGACCTGTCCGCGCCGCTGCCAATGCCAAAGAAAGGCAAAGCCGTACAGCAGAACTTCGCCAAGTCGGACGATTTCCAAACGCTGAAATTCGGCGTGCAATGGAGCTTCTTCAATCCCGGCCCCGACGAGATGAAGCGCGTGCAGCACACGCCGGGCGCGCTGGCGATCAAAGGAAAAGGCACTTCGCCAGTCGACTCCTCGCCGCTGACCTTCATCACCGGCGACCGCGCCTACGAAGCCACCATCACGCTCGATATCAGCGCCGATGCGGAAGGCGGCCTGCTACTGCACTACAACGAGCGCGCCTACGTCGGCATCGGCTTCACGACTACGCAGATGAAGACCTTCGCGCACTCGCAAGAGCAAAGCTGGATGAGGGAAAAGATGGAAGTCTCCACCGTCCATATCCGCGTGAAGAACGATCGGCACAACGTGACGTTCCACTACTCGCTGGACGGGAAGAACTGGGTACAGCACTCGTGGCAGCAGGAAGTCTCCGGCCTGCACCACAATGTGTTTGGTGGTTTCCTCAGCCTGCAGCCCGGCGTGTACTGCGCGGGTGCAGGCGTGGTGACGCTGCGCGATTTCAAGTATCGCGCAATCGCTTAGTTCTGCTCGGCGTAGGTCTTCACCAGCTCGTGCAGGAACACGCGGCCTTCCATCAGCGACTGCACGCCGATGTACTCATTCAGGCCGTGGATATTGCCCAGGTCCGGCGTCAGGAAAATCCCGCTGATGCCGTAGGTCGGAATGCCGGCCGCGTTGAGGAACTGGCCGTCGGTGGCGCCGGACTGCAGGATCGGCATCACCGGCACGCCAGGCCACATCTTCGCGGTCAGCTTTTCAACCGGCTCCATGATGGCGCGGGTCAGCGGTGGCGGCGCCGAATTCTCGCCGCGGATTTCCAGCGTTTCCACCTTCACCGCAGGATCGTTGATCGCGCTGATCAAGGCCTGGCGCACCGTCTCCTGCGTCACGCCGGGGAAAATGCGGCAGTTGACGTTGGCGCGTGCACGCTGCGGCAACGCGTTGGTGGCGTGGCCTGCATCGAGCATGGTCGCAACGCAGGTGGTGTGCAGCATGGCGGCCCAGCTGGCGTCCGCATTCGACACCGTGGCTACCGCCTTGGCGTCGCCCGGATTCTGTACCACAGCCTTCATCGCATCGGCGATTTCCTTGTGACCTGCTTCCAGCTGGATCCTGGACATCGCATTCAGGTAGCCCTTGCTGCCATCCGTAAGCTGGATCGGGAACTCATAGCCCTGCACTTTCGACAGCGCGCCGGCCAGATGGTAAATCGCGTTGTCCTTCATCGGGCGCGAGCTGTGGCCGCCGCGATTGGTCACTTCCAGGCGGTAGTTCTGCGACACCTTCTCGCCCGCCTGCACCGTCATCGTGATGCGCTTGCCGGCCGCGTTCAATTCACCGCCCGCGCCTTCGTTCAGCGCATAGCCGGCATCGATCAGCTCACGGCGATTCTTGGTCAGCCATTCCGCGCCGTTGAAGGCGCCGGAAGTCTCTTCGCCGCAGGTCAGTGCCATCTTCAGCGTGTGGCGCGGCTTGTAGCCTTCCTGCTTGAAGCGGATCAGCGAGTCGGCCCAGATGGCCGCTTGCGCCTTGTCGTCCACTACGCCGCGCGCGTAGAACTTGCCATCTTCTTCGATCAGCGTGAACGGATCGCGGGTCCAGTCTTCGCGCTTGGCTTCCACCACGTCGATGTGGGCCAGCAGCAGGATCGCTTTCGCCTTCGGATCACGTCCCGGCAGCACCGCCACCAGACCGCCCTCTTTCGGATGAGCAGGATCGGCAAACAGGTGCAGGTCGGATTCAGGGAAGCCCGCCGTCTTCAGGCGCGCCGCGATGCGTTCCGCAGCCAGCGTGCAGCTGCCCGACGACAGCGTGGTATTAGTCTCGACCAGCTCTTTGTAGAGGGCGCGGAACTGCTGTTCGGTAGGATCGGCAGCGTAAGCACTTTGCACGCATGCCAGCATGGCGGTTACTGCACCCAACACAAGACGAGACTTCATGGACTATCCCTTAAATTAAACTACATTCACAATGTCTTCTTCGTCAGACTTGGCTTGCTGACGCTCCCACATTTGAGCATAGAGTCCGTCCGCTGCCAATAGCGATTGGTGCGTGCCGCGCTCCACGATGCGGCCGTGATCGAGCACGATAATCTGCTGCGCATCGGCCACCGTGGACAGGCGATGCGCGATCACCATCGTCGTGCGCGTGCGCGAGATTTCCTTCAACTGTGCCTGGATCGCCTGCTCCGCTTTCGAGTCCAGCGCCGACGTGGCTTCGTCAAAAATCAGAATGGCGGGATTCTTCAGCAGCGTACGCGCAATCGCCACGCGCTGCTTCTCGCCGCCGGAGAGTTTGAGGCCGCGCTCACCAACCATGGTCTTGTAGCCGTCCGGCAGGCTGTCGATGAAATCGTGGATCGATGCGGCGCGCGCGGCTGCAACGATCTCGTCGTGCGACGCACCCGGCTTGCCATAAGCGATGTTGTATTCGATGGTGTCGTTGAACAGCACCGTATCCTGCGGCACGATGCCGATGGCGTGGCGCACCGAGTCCTGCGTCAGCGAGCGTAGATCCTGGCCGTCGATGGTGATGCTGCCCGCATTCACCTCGTAGAAGCGGAACAGCAGGCGCGATAAGGTCGACTTGCCGGAACCACTGTGGCCCACCACCGCCGTGGTAGTGCCGGGCGCAATGGTGAAGTCCACGTCGAACAAAATCTGGCGCTTCGGATCGTAGCTGAAGTCCACATGGTTGAAGCGCACTTGCGCGCCGTGCGTGTGCAGCGGTTTCGCGTCCGGCGCATCGGCGATTTCCTTGTTCTGGTCCAGCAGCGCGAACAGCTTTTCCATGTCGGCCAGGCTTTGCTTGATCTCGCGGTAGATCACGCCGAGGAAGTTGAGCGGAATGTACAGCTGGATCATGAAGGCGTTGACCAGCACCAGATCGCCCAGCGTCATCTTGCCGTCAATGACGCCCACGGTGGCGCGCCACAAAATCAGCGTGACGGCAATCGCGATAATCATCGACTGGCCGGTGTTCAGCAGCGACAGCGAGGTTTGCGATTTGACGGCCGCGCTTTCGTAGTGCTGCAAGCCTTCGTCGTAGCGCTTGGCCTCGTATTCCTCGTTACCGAAGTACTTCACCGTTTCGTAGTTGATCAGCGAGTCGATGGCCTTGGTGTTGGCTTTCGAATCCAGTTCGTTCATGGTGCGGCGGAAGTGCGTGCGCCAGTTAGTGATGATGATGGTGAAGCTGATGTAGGACACCAGCGCCACAAAGGTAATCAGCGAGAACCAGATATCGTAATGCGTGACGAGATAGCCCAGCACCAGCGTGATCTCCACCAAGGTCGGCAGGATGTTAAACAGCGTGTACGAAATCAGTGAGCCGACGGCGCGCGTGCCGCGTTCGATATCACGCGTCATGCCGCCGGTCTGGCGGTTCAGATGGAAGCGCAGCGACAGCGCGTGCAGATGGCGGAACACTTGCAGCGCGATGGTGCGCACCGCGCGCTGCGTCACGCGCGCGAACAGGAATTCGCGCAGCTCGGTGAACAGCGTGGTCGATACGCGCAATATGCCGTAGGCCACCAGTGCGCCCAGCGGCAGCACCAGCAGCGCCTGCGGATGCGATGGCGTGATGGTCAGCGAATCGATCAGCTTTTTCATCACCACCGGCACGCCGACGTTGGCCAGCTTGGCGCCGACCAGGCAGCCCAGCGCCAGCAGCACGCGCCATTTGTAGACCCACAAATACGGGATCAGGGTTTTAATCGTGGCGGAATCGCTGCGGGTGGGAGCGGTTTTGTTGGCGGGGGCGGGCTGGGAGTCGGCGTAACGGCGCATGGCGGATCTTGGCTTTTTATGGTTCAATCCCGTTAATTGTAGCCCCAGAAGAGAAATCAAGATGACCACGCCCCAAATCCCCACTGTCAACACCATCAACCGCGGCCTGCCTGCCGGGAAAATGCCGGAACTGCGCATGATGCCTTCGCCGTCGGACGCCAACGTCTACGGCGACGTGTTCGGCGGCTGGATCATGGCGCAGGTGGATATCGCCGGTTCGCTGCCGGCCACCCGCCGTGCCAACGGCCGCGTGGCCACCATCGCGGTGAATTCGTTCGTGTTCAAGAACCCGGTGTTTGTGGGCGACCTGCTGTCGTTCTATGCTGATATTGTCAAGGTTGGCAATACGTCCATTACCGTGCAGGTGGAAGTGTACGCAGAGCGCAACCGCCTTCAGGCCGATACCGTGAAGGTGACCGAAGCCACGCTGACCTACGTTGCCACCGATTCCGACCGCAAGCCGCGCAAAGTGCCGTCGATCGAAACGCTGATCCGTTCATAATCCACCGCGGTCCGCGCCTCGCCGCATGGACGGACACCGCCGTCAATTCCTCGCTACCGCCAGTCGCCTCGGCGCGCTGGCGGCGACAGCCACCGCCAGCACGGCCGCCATCGCGCAAAGCCGCGCGGTCTATCCATTCAGCCTTGGCATCGCCAGCGGTTCGCCACTGCCGGACGCCGTCATCATCTGGACGCGTATCCTGCACGATCCGCTCAACGCCGCCGCCACGCCGCCCATCGCCTTCAGCGTACGCTGGGAGATGGCCGAGGATGAGCAGTTCCGCCGCATCATCGCCAAAGGCACAGCCGACGCGCCGCCCGAACTCGCGCACAGCGTGCACGTCGACGTCACCGGCCTGCAGCCCGGCCGCTGGTACTGGTACCGCTTCATGCTGGGCGACGCCGTCAGCCCCACCGGCCGCACCCGCACCGCGCCCGCCAGCGCCAGCATGCCCAAGCAGCTCAAGCTGGCCGTAGCCTCCTGCCAGCATTGGGAATTCGGCACCTACGCAGCCCACCGCCACATCGCCGCCGCCGCGCCCGATCTGGTGGCATTCCTGGGCGATTACATCTACGAGTGGGGCCCGTACCGGCTGCGGCATCCAACAACCGCGCTACGGACCGCTGAGAGCTTCACACTGTCCGACTACCGCGCCCGCTACGCCCAGTACAAAACCGACCGCAACCTGCAGGCCGCCCACGAAGCCGCACCGTGGATCGTCACCTGGGACGATCACGAAGTCGCCAACGATTACGGCAGCGACCGCGACGAACGCCTCGACCCGCGCTTCCTGCAAAGAAGAGCCGCCGCCTACCAGGCCTTCTACGAACACATGCCGCTGCGCCTGGCGCCGCGCGACTTCGCCAACCTGCGTATCTACCAGCGCTACGACTGGGGCCAGCTGGCCCGCTTCCACGTCCTCGACGACCGCCAGTATCGCGCCCACCACGCCTGCCAGCTGCAAAGCCGCGGCGGCTCCAGCTCGGTCCTGCTGCGCGACTGCGCGGCCCTGAAAGACCGCAGCCGCAGCATGCTGGGCAAGGAGCAGGAACAATGGCTGGCGCAAGGCCTGTCCTCGTCAACCGCCCGCTGGAACATCCTCGCCCAGCAAACGCTGATGGCGCAAAACAGCCAGCTGCCGATCAGGCGCGACGACGACGGCCGCTTCTGGACCGACGGCTGGGACGGCTACCCGATGGCGCGCCAGCAGCTGATGGACACGCTCTTCAGCAGCCGCGCCCGCAATCCCGTGGTGCTGGGCGGCGACGTGCACAGCTTCTTCGCTTGCGAGCTGGCGCGCAATCCAGCGCGGCCGGCCTCGCCTGGTAATCCGCTGGTGGCGACCGAATTCTGCGGCACCTCCATCACATCGCCTTCGCGCCCGCAATCTCGTACCGAACAGTATGTATCGATGAATCACGGCATCAAGTATGGCCGCAGCGACAAGCGCGGCTACATGCTGCTGACGATTAGGCCGACCGACACCACCGCCCACTTCCTCGCGCTGGACAATGTGCAGGACAACGCCAGCCCTATCGCGCGCGCCGCCAGCTTCGTGGTGCATGGCGGGCGAGCGGGCCTGAACCGCGCTTGAATCGTGGCGCCCAGGTTCTATACTGGCTTGCAGGGGGGTGCCGTATGTTGAAAGTATCGGAAGTCGAAATTGCGCATGAACTTGATCGCTACCTGCATCAAGCACTCACGCAAACGGTGGTAGTGGAAAAGGCAGACCACGCATCGGTGGTCGTGCTGTCGCTAGCCGAGTTCGAACGGCTACAGGAAGCGGAGGACCAGCATTTCGCTGAAGCCGCCCGCAAGGCGAACGTGGAAGGCTATCTCGATCACGAGCACGAGGTACGCACCCGTTTGGCTACTGCCATGCGAGCCCGCAGGCTCGCATGTATTCGAAAGTAGGAACGTCATTCCGGCGCAGGCCGGAATCTAATCCATTGGGTCCCGGCCTGCGCCGGGACGACAGGTCAGGCGGCGACTTTCTCGTCGCGCAACTGGCGGCGCAGGATTTTGCCAACGTTGGTCTTCGGCAGCTCATCGCGGAATTCGATGTACTTGGGCTTCTTGTAAGCGGTCAGCTCGTGCTTGCAGAAGTCCAGCACCTGCTCGGCGGTCAGGTTCGGATCCTTGCGCACGATGAACAGCTTCACCGCCTCGCCCGAGCTCTTGTCCGGTACGCCGATGCAAGCGACTTCCAGCACGCCCGGATGCGCCGCCACCACGCCTTCCACTTCGTTCGGATAGACATTGAAGCCGGACACGATAATCATGTCCTTCTTGCGGTCGACGATGCGGGTAAAGCCGTTCTCGTCCATGATGCCGACGTCGCCGGTCTTGAAGAAGCCGTCGGCCGTCATCGACTTGGCGGTTTCTTCCGGACGGTTCCAGTAGCCAGCCATCACCTGCGGGCCGCGGATGGCGATCTCGCCGGTCGCGCCCAGCGGCAGCGGCAGGCCGTCGTCGTCCAGGATCGCCACTTCGGTCGATGGAATCGGCAGGCCGATGGTGCCGGTGAATTCCTTGATATCGATGCGGTTGGCCGTGGCCACCGGCGAGGTCTCGGACAGACCGTAGCCTTCGATGATCGGCGTGCCGGTCACTTTCAGCCAGCGCTCGGCCACGGCCTTCTGCACCGCCATGCCGCCGCCGTTGCACAGCTTGTAGGACGAGAAGTCCAGCTTGGCGAAGTCGGGATTGTTCAGCAGCGCGTTGTACAGCGTGTTCACCGCCGGCAGCACGGTCACCTTGTACTTGGACAGCTCCTTGACGAAGCCCGGAATATCGCGCGGGTTCGGAATCAGCAGGCTCAGGCCGCCGGTCCGCATGCTCATGAAGGCGCTGATGGTCAGCGAGTAGATATGGTACAGCGGCAGCGCGCTGACAAACACCATCTGTTCGCCGCCGCTCTTCATCTGCAGCCACGCTTCGTTTTGCAGCACGTTGGAAATCACGTTACGGTGCAGCAGGATCGCGCCTTTCGACACGCCGGTGGTGCCGCCGGTGTACTGCAGGAAGGCGATATCGTCGTGGCCCAGCTTGGCCGGTTGCAGCGTCATGCCGGAACCTTCGGCCAGCACTTTCTTGAACGAGATAGAACCCGGCAGCGAGTACGCCGGCACCATCTTCTTCACATTGCGCACCACAAAGTTGACCAGCGCGCCTTTGAAGCCGCCCAGCAGGTCGCCCATCGACGCCACGATCACGTGCTTGACCGGGGTCTGCGCCACCACTTGCTGCACGGTGGTGGCAAAGTTTTCCAGCACCACGATGACCTCGGCACCCGAGTCCACCAGCTGGTGCTGCAGTTCACGCGGGGTGTACAGCGGGTTGACGTTGACCACGGTGTAGCCAGCGCGCAGGATGGCCGCCATCGCCACCGGATACTGCAGCACGTTCGGCATCATGATGGCCACGCGCGCGCCCGGTTGCAGGCCTTTGCTCTGCAGCCAGGCGCCCATTTTCTGCGACAGTTGATCCAGCTCGCCGTAGGTCATGAACTTGTCCATGCACACGAAAGCGTTGCGGTCAGCGTACTTGCGGAAGGACTCTTCCAGCAGGTGGGTGACCGAGCGGTATTGGGTGTTATCAATCTCCGCCGGTACGCCTTCGGGGTACGACTTCAGCCAAATCTTATCCATCTTCATGCAGCCTTTTTCTTGTCGCCGGTAGGTTCGTCGCGCAGCACGCGGCGCAGAATTTTCCCGACATTGGTTTTGGGTAGCTCCTCGCGGAACTCAATGTATTTCGGCTTTTTATAGCCGGTAAATTGTTCTTTGCAGTAGGCCATCAGGGCGTCTTGCGTCAGGTTCGGATCCTTGCGCACCACGAACACTTTCACCGCCTCGCCCGAGTGCTCGTCCGGCACGCCGATCACCGCGCACTCCAGCACGCCCGGATGCGCGGCAATCACGCCTTCCAGCTCGTTCGGATAGACGTTGAAGCCGGACACCAGGATCATGTCCTTCTTGCGGTCGACAATCTTCACGAAGCCGTTTTCATCCATCACGCCGACGTCGCCCGATTTGAAGTAGCCGTCCGGCGTCATCACCTTGGCCGTCTCATCCGGGCGGTTCCAGTAGCCGGCCATCACCTGCGGACCGCGGATCGCGATCTCGCCGGCGGTGCCCAGCGGGACTTCCTTGCCGTCGTCATCGAGGATGGCAATGTCGGTCGACGGCACCGGCAGGCCGATGGTGGCGGTGAAGTGCTTGCCCTCGGCGCGGTTGCAGGTCGCTACCGGCGAGGTCTCGGACAAGCCGTAGCCTTCGATAATGGCCACGCCGGTCACTTGCATCCAGCGGTCGTTGACCGCCTGCTGCACGGCCATGCCGCCGCCGTTGCAAATCTTCAGCGCCGAGAAATCCAGATGCGCAAAGTCCGGATGGTTGAGCAGCGCGTTGTACAGCGTGTTCACCGCCGGCAGCATGTTGAACTTGTACTTCGCCAGCTCCTTGATGAAGCCGCCGATATCGCGCGGATTCGGAATCAGGATGTTCAGCGCGCCCATGCGCGTGCCCCACATCGCGCACGCCGTCAGCGCGAAGATGTGGTACAGCGGCAGTGCGCAGACGATGGTCATCTGCTCGGTCGAACCGCCCAGCGCCGGCGCCGACCAGGCTTCGGTCTGCAGCAGGTTGGCCACGATATTCTTGTGCGTCAGCGTCGCGCCTTTCGACACGCCGGTGGTGCCGCCGGTGTACTGCAGGAAGGCCGGATCGTTGTACTGGCGTTCCACCGGCGTCAGCTTCATGCCGCCGCCCTGCGACAGCGCATCCTTGAAGCGCACCGCGTTCGGCAGCGAAAACGCCGGCACCATTTTCTTCACGCTGCGCACCACGAAGTTGACCAGCATGCCTTTGAGGCCGCCGAGCATCTCGCCCATGCTGGCCACCACGATATGCTTGACCTGAGTCTTGCCCAGCACCTGCTCCAGCGTGGTGGCAAAGTTTTCCAGCACGATGATGGCCTCGGCGCCCGAATCGTTGAGCTGATGCTCGAGCTCGCGCGGCGTGTACAGCGGATTGACGTTGACCACCGCGTAGCCGGCGCGCAGGATGGCCGCGATCGCGATCGGATACTGCAGCACGTTCGGCATCATGATGGCCACACGCGCGCCCGGCTTCAGGCCGCGGCTTTGCAGCCAGGCGCCAAGCCGCCTGGAATACGCGTCGACTTCGGCGTAGGTCAGGTACTTGTCCATGCAGACATACGCATTGCGGCTGGCGTACTTCTGGAACGATTCCTCCAGCAGTTGAACCAGCGAACGGTACTGCCCCGTATCGATCTCGGTCTGCATGCCGGGCGGATACGATTTCAACCAGATTTTCTCCATCCTGTGCCTCTTGTCTCGAATATTATTTATCGTTGTAAGGCCGGCGCACAGAGCCGGTCAGGGAGCTTGCTGATGGTGCGATGCTATCGGGCAGCACGCCCGTACGCAAGCGCATTTAACCATAATTAGAACGGAGGTTCTAACGGCTTTTTGTGCTGCAACGCAGCATCAATGTACGCCGTCGCCGTTTGGTTGCGCTCCCTTGCCGCCTTCGGCGTTGAGCATCGGCGGGCGGCCCAAGAGCTCCAACTGTTGTCGGCGTTGACCTACATCAAGAGTTGCTATTTTTTGCACCGCACCATAAAATCGCACGAACGTTCGTTCCTGCTTTAGCAACGCCCGGAAGGCGGGCAAATAATCGTGGTAAGTTCCCACCGCGCTGAGATGAGCGTTGGTCAACGGCTCGGCAAACCAGCGGTCATAACCGGCATAGCCGCCCCAGCTTTCCTTGAGTTTGAGGTAGTCCGATTTGAGGTGGGCGAAGACGCGCGCCTTTTCGCTGCGCTTGTGGCGCGTGCTGGTCCGGCTGGCGTACAGGTCGGCCAGCATTTTGCGGTGCCGCACCAACAGCGCCAGGAAGTCCTGGCGGCGGTTGTTGTAGCGGGTGTAGGCCTCGCGCATCGCATCGGTGCCGTACAGCTCCAGCCAGCGCGCCACGCCGGCCTCCTCCACCGCCGTGGCAAAGCCCTCGTTGAATTGCGAGTCGCCCTGCACGTACACCACCTGATGCGCCAGTTCGTGGAACACCATGCGCGCCAGTTCGGCGTCCGAATAGTTGATGAAGGTGGACAGCAGCGGATCGCTGAACCAGCCAAGCGTGGAATACGCCGGCACGCCGCCCACCTGCACGTCGTTGCGCTCCTTGCGCAATTCGTCGGCGTAGGCCATCGCGTCTTCCTTGCTGTAGTAGCCGCGATAACTGACACAGCCCGCGATCGGGAAGCACCATTGGATGGGACGCAGCGACAGCTCCGGCGTCGCCACCACATTCCACAGCACGAAGGGCCGCGACAGCGCGGCGTAGTTCTTGTAGCTCGCGTTATCGGGCAGGCTCAATTCCTTGACCGCGAATTTACGGATCAACAGCGCCTTTTCGAGGCGCGCCTTGAGCTGGGGATCGGTGGTGGGATCACCGAGCCAGTCCTCGATCGGACGGGCGTCCGACCACAGCGAATACTGGCCTTGCGCGGCCTGCATGTAGTACTTGAACTGCGCGCAACCGGCCAGCATGGCAGACACGCACGCCACCGCCAACCAGAACTTGGTGCGGAGGATTTGACGTGCAATGTTGCGCATACATCACCTCATACGGCGAGCCTTTCGACCTGTACCAGTGTATCGTAAAACGTCGGCGCGCGGCCCATATCTGTCAGCTGTTGGCTGGTAACCTCATTGGCGTTTTTGCCATCTTTGGCCAACTTCTTCCACCACACCGACAGGCCCACCACCAGACCGGTGCGCGCCTTGTCCGTCACGCGCGCCTTGGCGATGAAGGAGCCGCGGTCGTTGAAGATGCGGACCATGTCGCCGTCGGCGATGCCGCGCGATGCGCAATCGGCAGGATGAATATCCAGGTGCGGCTCGCCCTCGGTCGAACGCAGGCTCTTGACGTTGACGAAGGTGGAGTTGAGGAAGTTGCGCGCCGGCGGCGAAATCATCGCCAGCGGATAGCGCTTGGCCAGCTCGGGATTGCTGGCCGCCGATTCGTATGGCGCGATATAAGTTGGCAGCGGATCGAGGCCGTCCTTCGCCATCTGCGCGGAATAGAACTCGCACTTGCCGGACGGCGTAGGGAAGCCGCCCTGCGCGAACGGCGCATCCGGCATGTTCAGTTTTTGCCAGCCCTTCTGCTTCAAGGCGTCCCAGTCGAAACCGATGGCGCGAGCGTCCTGCGCGTTGAAGGCGATGGCCGCCAGTTCGTCGTCGCTCTCCTTGAAGCAGTCGTCGTCGAAGCCCATGCGCGCCGCCAGCAGGCGGAAGATTTCGGTGTTGGCCTTGGCCTCGCCCATCGGCGCGATGGCGGCGTTATTCGCCATCATGTACAGGTGGCCGTAAGCGGTGTGGGCGTCGATGTGCTCCAGCTGCGTGGTGGCCGGCAGCACAATGTCGGCGTAGTCCGCGGTATCGGTCTGGAAGTGCTCCAGCACCACCGTGAACAAGTCCTCGCGCTGGAAGCCGCGCATCACCTTGTCCGAATCCGGCGCGATCGCCAACGGGTTCGAGTTGTAGACGATGACCGCTTCCACCTGCGGGCCGAACTCCGGCGACGCAGGCCGCAGCAGGTCGTCGCCGATGGTGGTCATGTTGATGGTGCGCGGGATCTTCTTCAGCAAATCCGTGCGCTGCAGCTTGGGCTTGTTGGTCGGGAAGGAACCGCTGGACGACAGCTGGATGCCGCCGGCCGCATGGCGCCACGCGCCCACCAGCGCCGGCAGGCAGGCGATATTCCGCACCGCCATGCCGCCGCCGTGCACGCGCTGCACGCCGTAGTTGGTACGGATCGCCACCGGCTCGCCGGCCTTCGCCATGCCGCCGTACAGGCGTGCCAGGTCGACTACTTCATCGACCGTGATGCCGCAGGTTTGCGCCGTGCGTTCCGGCGTCCATTCGGCGGCACGCTGCTTCAGTTGCTCGAAGCCCAGCGTGTACTGCGCGATGTAGTCATGGTCGAGCAAACCTTCCTTGATCAGCACATGCATCAGGCCCAGCGCCAGCGCGGCGTCGGTGCCCGGCAGCAGCGCGATGTGCTGGTGGCACTTCTCCGCCGTCAGCGAGCGATACGGATCGATGGCGATCAGCTTGGCGCCATTGCGCTTGGCTTCCTGCGCGCGCATCCAGAAGTGCAGGTTGGACGCAATCGGATTGCCCCCCCAGATGATCAGCAGCTTGGCATTCTGGAACTGCTCCATGTCGGTGCCGATGGAGCCGCCGACGGTATATTTGTAGCCGGTAAAGCCTGCGGTCGCGCAAATGGTGCGGTCCAGCAGGGAGGCGCCGATCTTGTTGAAGAAGCGCGACGACATCGACTCGCCCTGGATCAGCCCCATGGTGCCGCAGTAGCTGTAAGGCAGGATGGCTTCCGGCGCGCGTTCGGCGATCGGCTTCAGGCGCGCGACGATGGTGTCCAGCGCTTCATCCCAGCTGATGCGCTCGAACTTGCCCTCGCCCTTTTTGCCCACGCGCTTCAGCGGGTACAGCAGGCGGTCTTCATGATAGGTGCGCTCGGTGTAGCGCGAGACCTTGGTGCACAGCACGCCGGCCGTGGTCGGATGGTCGGGATCGCCCTTGACGGCGGTGGCCACGCCATCTTCCACCGTCACCAGCAGCGCGCAGGTATCGGGGCAGTCGAGCGGGCAGGCCGCGCGCACTTGTGTGGTTGTCATGTCTGGAATCCAAAAAGCATTAGCTCAAAGCAGTATCGTAAACCATTGCGCCCGCTCTGGCTTAAGTCATCGGACAAGGGCTACAATTAGAAAAGTAGAAAGAGTGGAGAAGTAGCATGAAACTGGTTGATCCCATCATTGCATTTCAATCCGAGCTACAGCGGATACGGCGCGACCTGCACGCCCATCCCGAGCTTTGCTACGAGGAGCAGCGCACCTCCGAGGTCGTAGCCGACAAACTGGCCGAATGGGGCATCCCCGTCATCCGCGGCATGGGCGTCACCGGCGTGGTCGGCATCATCAGGCACGGCAAATCCAATCGTTCGATCGGCCTGCGCGCCGACATGGACGCCCTGCCGATGCAGGAGGTGAATACCTTCCCGCATGCTTCAGTTCATCCCGGCAAAATGCACGCCTGCGGCCACGACGGCCACACCGCCATGCTGCTGGGCGCCGCCAAATACCTGGCCGAGCACCGCAATTTCGACGGCACCGTCTACCTGGTGTTCCAGCCGGCCGAGGAAGGCGGTGCCGGCGCCAAGCGCATGATCGAGGACGGCCTGTTCGAACAATGCCCGATGGACACCATCTACGGCATGCACAACTGGCCCGGCATCCCGGCCGGCCACATGAGCGTGTGCGAAGGCCCGCTGATGGCCTCCAGTAACGAGTTCTACGTCACCGTCAAAGGCAAGGGCGGCCACGCGGCCCAGCCGCACAAGTGCATCGATCCGGTGATGGTGGCGGTGCAGATTGCGCAAAGCTGGCAGACCATCATCAGCCGCCGCACCAGCCCGCTCGATACGGCCGTGCTGTCGCTGACGCAAATCCAGGCCGGCACCGCCACCAACGTCATCCCCGACGAAGCGAAGATGGCCGGCACCGTGCGCACCCTGTCGTGGGATGTGCTGGACATGCTGGAACAGCAGATGGAACAGGTAGCGGTGAATACCGCTGCCGCGTTCGGCGCGGAGGTGGAATTCAAGTTCCGCCGCAACTACCCGCCGCTGATCAACCATCCGGAAGCGACACGCTTCGCGGTGGAGGTAATGAAAACCGTGGTCGGCGCCGACAAGGTGGACGACAAGACCGAACCATCGATGGCGGCCGAAGACTTCGCCTACTTCCTGCAGGCCAAGCCGGGCTGCTACATCTTCATCGGCAACGGCGAGGGCGACCACCGCAGCGGCGGCCACGGCCTCGGTCCGTGCGTGCTGCACAACGGCAGCTACGACTTCAACGACAACCTGCTGCCGGTCGGCGCCAGTTTCTGGGTCAAGCTGGTGGAAGCGAGTTTGCCGTTAGCCTAGCTGATCCGGGGCGCTGCCCACGCGCTGCCCCGGATTCAGCTGTTCCAGGCCGATCAGCGCGGCCGAGTGATCGGCTTGCGGAATGGTCTTGGCCAAGGTCATGTAGCGCGCCGTCACCAACTCGCTGATCGGCAGCACCACGCCAGCCGCTTCCGCCGCCGCCAGGATGTTGCGCTGGTCCTTGAGCTGCGTGGTCACCTTGCCGCCAGCGACAAAATTCCGCTCCAGCATGCGCTGGCCATGCACTTCCAGTATCTTCGACTCGGCAAAGCCGCCGCGTATTGCTGCGCGCATGGCCGCCGGATCGGCCCCCGCCGCCTGCGCCAGCAGCATGGCTTCCGCAACAATATTGATGGTTGCACCAACGATCAACTGGTTGCACAGCTTGGCCACCTGCCCGCTGCCGGCCGGGCCGACCAGCGTGGCGCGGCCCATCGCCGACAGCACCGGCTCCGCCTCGGCAAAATCGGTCGCCGCGCCGCCGGCCATGATGGCCAGCGTGCCCGCTGCCGCGCCGCCCACGCCGCCGGACACCGGCGCATCAATGAAGCGGCGGCCGGACGCGGTCAGCTGCGCGTGGAAGGCTTGTGCTTCCGCCTGCTGTGTCGAACTCATGTCGATCCATAGCGCGTTCGGCGCCAGCGCCGGCAAGGCCGCTTGCAGCACCGAGGCCACGGTCGGGCCGGCTTCCAGCATGGAGATCACGATCTGCGCGCCGGACACTGCCTGCCCCAGCTCCATCACCGGTGCTGCGCCAGCCTCCGCCAACGCCTGCGCCTTGGCATGCGTGCGGTTCCAGACCGTGACCGGATGGCCGGCCGCCAGCAGGCGCCGCACCATTGGATCTCCCATCAAGCCTATGCCTAGGAAGGTAATTTGCGTGGACAATTTGGCTCCAAGAATTATTTTCCGAACCCCGGTACAATCACGGGCTAGCCGTATAACAATCGATAAATACAGCACTCACATTGCAAGGATACTATGTTCACTAAAAAAATGATCGCGGTTGCCGCCGCCCTGGTCGTCGCGCAAAGCGCGTTCGCAGATGACAAACTGGTCGACTCCGTGTCGGTCGACGTTGGCGCCGGCGAGAATGTACAAATGATTCGCTTCAACGCCGCCAAAGATTGGAACACCAAATGGTTCCAGTCGAACGGCACCCACCTGAGCGGCTACTGGGAACTGAGCACCGGCGTGTGGCAGGAAAACCGCTACCAGAACGTGGTCGGCGCTGAGCGCAAACTGTGGGATATCGGCTTCACCCCAGTGTTCCGCTTCCAGAACGACAACAAGAAGGGCATGTACTACGAAGGCGGCATCGGCGTGCACATGCTGTCCAAGCTGTACAACAACAGCGACAACCGCCTGTCGACCCACTTCCAGTTCGGCGACCACATCGCCACCGGCTACGTGTTCGACAACAACTGGGAAGTGGCGCTGAAACTGCAGCACTTCTCCAACGGCGGCTACAAAAAGCCGAACTCGGGTGTGAACTTCGTCGAGCTCAAAGCGGCGTACCACTTCTAAACAAAAAAGCCCCGAAAGGGGCTTTTTTCATGACACGTTGGATTCGGCGACTATCTTCCAGTTCTTGCCTTCCTTGGCCCAGTACTGTTTCTTGCGCACCGCGTGACGGAACTTGCCGATCACGATCTGCTGAGTGAAGTTGCTGACAATGACTTCTTCCTGGCTAGGCTGGCGGAAGAAACTCGGATCGCTGACCGTCACCGTAATCTTCTTCGCGCCCGGCAAATAGCGGTTCTTGTCCAGCCAGGCATTGATATCCTCATCCGCCGCCGACTTGAAACGCGCCGAATACAGCGACTTCAGGCTGGCATCATCGCGGTTCTCCACGTCGCGCCGCCAGGTCTCCACCAGCGAGGCGGCCTGACGCAAATCCTTCTCCAGCTGTTCCTTGCTGACGAACTCCACCTGGTCGCCGATCAGGATCGGCGTCTTGCCGATCTCCACCGTGCGGGTCAGGAAATTCAAATCGTCATTGCTGACCACCACGCAGCCGTCGGTCGACAGCGGCGGACGGCTGAAGGTCTCCGGCGGCGTGCCATGCACCCAGATGCCGGAACCGCTGCGGCCATTGATCTTGTCCCAGTCGTTCGGATAATCGAGCGGCAGCGCGCCCTTGCCATACATGTCCGGCAGCTTGACGCCAGGCAGGCGGCCGATCAGGTAGTACACGCCCACCGGCGTGCGCATATCGCCTTCCTTCAGCTTATTGATGCCCAGCTTGCCCTGGCTGACGTAAAAGTCCTGCAGCAGGCGCGGGCCGTCATTGGTGTTCTCGTACAGGTAGAGGCGGGAATGCTTGGCGTCGACGATCAGCGCGTGCTTCTGATCCTTGCGCATCTGCAGCAGCGCGCGCGGCAGCAGGGTTGGCGCCGGACGTTCGGCCTGCAGCCGCACCGCCGCTTCACGGCGCAGGTCGGCCAGCTTGGCTTCCGCGCCCGGCGGCACCGCGGCGCCCAGGTTGCTCACCGCGCGGGTATGCATCAGCAGGATATCGCCGCGGATCAGGTGGCCGAGGCGGAAGTTCGGATAGGCCTCCACCAGCGCATCAGCCTTGCGCTGGGCTGAGCCGAGATCATGCGACGCCAGATCCTTGTAGATATCGTTAAGCAGTTCTTCCGGATTGGCTTTACGGGCGGCTTGCGCCCGTACCGGCTTTTTTGCGGCGTAACTGAACTCTCCTCCCATCAGACTGAGAAGGACCACGCCGAGAACACTGCCCGCGCGCCATTTACGCAAAAATGCTAAGTGTGACATCAGTTACCCGAGACTTCCTGCTTGATCTGCCATTTTCCACCATTTTTGACCATCACGAGCGTTTTGCGGCTGCGCGCCGACAGGCGATCGGATTCATAGGTCTGGCGGAAGGTGACTCTGGCCGTGTTGCCGTCGATCTTCACCTCCGGTGCAGCGATTTCCACGTGGATGCGGCCCTTGCCCTCAATGCGGGCGCGGCGCTCGTCAGCCCACGCTTTGCGGCTCACGCCCTTAGGTGGTTCGAACTGCTGGCTATAGTAACCCAAGTAGGAATCGACGTTTTGCGCTGCCCAGGCTTTGGCCCAGCCATTGACCTGTGCAATCACCGCGTCGCGCTCGGAGTTGTCCGGCTTGGCGGCGATTTTTTCCGGCTCAGGCTTGGATGGCTTGGGCGGCTCGACCTTGGCCGGCGCAGGCGCTGGAGCGGCAGCGACTTTCACCGGTGCCGGAGTTGGCGCCGGGGCCGGGGCCGGCGCAGCTTTCACAGGCGCGGGAACCGGTGCTGGGACAGGCGCAGCAGCAATCTTGACTGGCGCCGGGGCCGGCGCTGGCACAGGAGCAGGCAACGGCTTGGCAGCCGCTGGCGCTGGAACCGGTGCCACCGAGGCCGCGACTTTAGGCGCAGTGGCCGGCGGAGGCGACACCGACAAAGCCGGAATCCGCTGCGGCGCATTGGCCTGCGCGGTATTCTGCGGCGGCAGTTGCGAAATCAGAGGGGGCTGAGTGCTGGCAGCCGGACGCGCCGGCGCAACAGCAGGCGCCGGTGCCGGCGCTTGCGCCACCATCGTCTCGGCGCCGACGATCTTGCCGCCGGTGCTGGTCGAGAAGGTACGCAGCATGGTCAGCTTGGACTTGGCCGGCGCGGCAGTGGACGAGCCGAGCGCCAATGCCTTGTCATACGCCTGGCTGGCCATCTTGCCGTAAATGTCGCCCAAATTCTCGTAAGCAGTCTGGTAGCTCGGATTGGTGCGAATCGCCTTCTCCAGCGCCGCGCGCGCCTTGTCGTACTGGCCGTTGGCCGCGTACAGCACGGCCAGGTTGTTGTACGGCTCAGGCAGATCCTTGTAATCCTCGGTAAGCTTGGTGAAGACCGCGATTGCTTCATCCGACTTGTTTTGCTCGGTCAGCAGGACGCCCTTCATGAACCGCATTTGCGGGTCGGCCGGGTGTTTGCTCAGGTATTCATTGGTCTTGTTGAGGGCTTCGACCACCTTGCCGGCCTTGGCCAGCTTGCTGACATCAGCATAATCGTCGGCATGAGCAGGAGCCCATGCAACCAGTGCCAATGCGCAGTACAGCATTGTTTGGGCTGTCTTATTTTTCATTGAGGTTTGAAGCAAACGCGAAAGGACACATGGTACACCTTTCATTTCCGCATATCAAAACTGTGAGCAAAGGCGTTGCACCAATGCAAAAAGGCCCAGTCACAGACTGGGCCCTCTTGGGAATAACTAGCTTGACGATAACCTACTTTCACACTGGTTGCAGCACTATCATCGGCGTAGAGTCGTTTCACGGTCCTGTTCGGGATGGGAAGGGGTGGGACCGACTTACTATGGTCATCAAGCTTTGACTTGTAGGCAGCGCGGAGCGCTGCGCAATCTGGAGAAGTAAAGAATTGGGGTAGCACACTCATCACAGAGTAAATGCGTATAACCGTCAAGGTTATAGGGACAAGCCGTACGGGCAATTAGTATCAGTTAGCTTAATGCATTACTGCACTTCCACACCTGACCTATCAACGTCCTGGTCTCGAACGACCCTTCAAGGAGCTCAAGGCTCCGGGAAATCTCATCTTAAGGCAAGTTTCCCGCTTAGATGCTTTCAGCGGTTATCTCTTCCGAACTTAGCTACCCGGCAATGCCACTGGCGTGACAACCGGTACACCAGAGGTTCGTCCACTCCGGTCCTCTCGTACTAGGAGCAGCCCCCTTCAAATTTCCAACGCCCACGGCAGATAGGGACCAAACTGTCTCACGACGTTTTAAACCCAGCTCACGTACCACTTTAAATGGCGAACAGC